>Ga0070741_10000042_pt1 | contig 456635 bp, 361 predicted proteins | sample Coa_R1_4_FD_66440 | JGI IMG/M metagenome (GOLD analysis project Ga0070741, IMG submission 66440) | Surface soil microbial communities from Centralia Pennsylvania, which are recovering from an underground coalmine fire - Coalmine... | ecosystem: Environmental > Terrestrial > Soil >...
CAGTGATCTCGACCGCTTCGGCCGTTGCATAGCTGGATTTGTTCTCCACGATGTGTACACGCGCCTGTTCCCCAGGAAGCGTGAGGGGTACAAACACGGCTTTGCCCTCATCGCGCGCGAGAAAGGCGCCGCCGTAGATCGGCTTCTCGATCTGTACGAGGCTGGGCTCCGAAGGAGGAGCGGAGGCGGGACGTGACGCGCGCGGCTTCATTGCTGGCTCATGTAGAAGAGACTGAGTCGCGGCAGGTTGTAGTGGACGAGCAACTGTTTCTGCACAAACTGGTCTTTCACCTGACGAAGTTGCACTGCGCCCATGCGGCTGCGATACGGAGCCAGCTCGCGGTCGGCGTGTTCCTTGAGGCCGACGAGCAGATCTTCCGGCGCGGCAGCCGTGAGTGCGGCGAAGAGCTTTTCTTCGAGCACGGTGAGCGAGCGCTCCAGCGCTTCAAGATCAGCGCGCGTCTGCGAGGATGCCCGCAGTTCCGCGGCCAATTCGCGTAGGCGAGCCGCGGTTGTCGTACAGGCTTCGGGTGCAACTGCCGCCGCGTCGAGAGCGGCTGCAGCCGACTCAAGATGCGCGGCGACGCGTTCGTGCTCAAAGCCGGATTCGTGCGCAGCCGAGTCCGGACGCGCCGTGCCCACTGCGGCCTCGCTCAGATCTGCAGAAGCTTCCATGACCGCCTGTGCGCACCAGGCCAGGCCGTTGATCCGCCGTATGCGTCCGCGTTTCTGGCGTGCTTCATATTTATCGAAGGCCGCATCGATGCCGCGCAGAACCGCTTCGAGAGGAATGCCTGCCTCGCGCCAGGTTTCGATCAACGCCCAGTCCAGCGTAGAGAGCAAGAGGATCGATCCGCGGCGCTGCTGAAAGCGCTCTTCAATCTCGGTGAAGTAGTTGAAGTAGTTGTGCACGAGATGCGCCTTCAGAGTAAAGGAGGGAGCGCTGCGTGCCCATCCGAAAAAGTCACGCCTTGCGTTCCGCAGCGATCGGAGCGGGCGCGCTGTGCGTGCGGGAAGCGTCGGTTCCGGTGCGGATCTCGGTGCTTCGGCCGCGCGGGCGCACGCCGCGATTGCGCTCAAAGAGGATGCGCAGACCGTCGAGCGTAAGCATGTCGTCAATTTCCTGGATGTAGCGCGAGTCCGGGGCGATCATGCGCGCCAGGCCGCCGGTTGCCACGATCCGTGGCTGCTGCGCCAATTGGCCAAGCTCGCCAAGGATGCGCTCGATGATGCCGTCGACCAGGCCGATATAGCCAAAAAAGATGCCGCTCTGCAGATGGCCGACTGTATTGGTGCCGATCACCTTTGCGGGCCGCTTGATGTCCACGCGCGTAAGCCGGGCAGCATGGGAAAAGAGCGCATCGGCGCTCAGGCCCAGGCCTGGCGCAATGGCGCCGCCGAGGTACTCGCCGCGTGCCGAAATCACTTCAAACTTTGTGGCCGTGCCGAAGTCCACTACGATGCACGGGCCTCCGTAGCGCGCGATGGCAGCGACTGAGTCGGCCAGCCGGTCGGCGCCGAGCTCAGTGGGGTTGTCGACCAGCATAGGCATGCCGGTCTTGATGCCGGGCTCCACGAACATGGGATCGATGTGGAAGTACTTCTCGCAGACGCGGCGCAGGGTCGAGTCCACCGGCGGCACAACCGAGGCGACGATGATGTGCTTGACCTGACTGACGGCGAGGCCGCTCATCTCGAAGAGCTGGACAAACAGCACGCCGTATTCATCTACGGTACGGGCGCGATGGGTCGTGACGCGCCAGTGGGCGGCCAGTTCGGGTGTGGTGCCATCGATGTGATACAGGCCCAGCACCGTGTTGGTGTTGCCGACGTCCAGGGCAAGCAGCATACTTTCAGTCTATCTCGATTACCCTCCGGCTCCGGTTTGGGCCCTATTCCGCTTCTCGAATACCGCCGGTCTGGACCGTTACCAGCCCATTGGCAGTCTCGACGCGCAAAAAACCGTGATCGTCCAGCCCGGCCGTTACGCCGGTGCAGGCCTGCGGGCCATGGACCACCATTTTGCGCCCGCGGACCCAAGAGGAGGCAGCCTCGATTCGGGTTGGAATCTGGGCGGCTGTATCGGCCGAAAGCAGCCCGTTGGCCTCGTGTTCCAACCGTTGAAGCAGGGTGATCAACAGCGCCTGCCGGCTCACGGGGCGTCCGGCGGCGAGATCGAGCGAGGTGGCCGGCGTAGCCAGGCCGGGGTCAAAGCTGCGCTGGTGCACGTTGATGCCGATGCCAACGACGGCGGCCGAACTGGAATGTGCTTCCACGAGGATGCCGCCGGTCTTCCGCGCTCCGATCAGCAGATCATTCGGCCAGCGCAGGTCAATGTCTAAGCGGGAGACGGCGCGGATCGCCTCCACGGCGGCAAGTCCCGTAGCGAGAGGCAGCAGGAGCAAACGGTCAGGAGAAAGGGTGAGCCGCAGAAGGACGCTGACGTAAAGCCCCTCGCCGGCAACCGACTGCCAGGCGTGGCCTCCGCGGCCACGGCCGGCCGACTGCTCGTCGGCAAACCAGACGGAGCCATGCGGCGCGCCTGCTCGCGCAGCCGCCAGCGCATCGCTGTTGGTGGAGCCGGTGACCGAAGCAAAATGCAGTTTGCCGGCGAAGATCGTCTCGGTGAGCGCGGCTTCGAGAGCCGCAAGATCGTACATTGGCTAGTATCCTGAGCCCGAAACTGGGGTGATAAGCACGTTGGTTATCCTGAGCGAAATTTGAGCCAATTTTCGGCCAAACGAAGTCGAAAGCCTGCCCTGAGCCTGTCGAAGGGGGACCTGCGGTTGCTTTCAACAAACTTTTAACTCACCACGCTAGCGGCGCTCCGCCGTGATGGTCATCGAGACATCGGCGGCCTTGGCGGAGTGCGTAAGCGCGCCCACGCTGATGAAGTCGACGCCGGTCTCGGCATAGACGCGGATGTTTTCGAGCACAATGCCGCCCGAAGCCTCCGTCGGAATCCAACGGCCCTCGCTCTTGATGCGTTCCATCGCCTGCTTTACCTGTGCGGGCGTCATGTTATCGAGCAGCAGGGCCTCGGCCCCGCCGGCCAGTGCGTCTTCCAGTTCCTGCATCGTCCGCACTTCAATCTGCACCCGCTGGCCCGGCTTGCGCGCTTCGAGCGCCCGCGCCAGCACCTTTTTCAAGCCTCCGCCCAGCGCGATGTGGTTGTTCTTGATCAAAATGCCAGAGGCGAGATCGATGCGATGATTTGTGCCGCCGCCGCAGAGGACGGCGTATTTTTCGAGCGCGCGCATGCCGGGAACCGTCTTGCGCGTGTCGAGCACGCGCGCATGCGTCCCCTGAATCGTGTCGGCATAGCGGCGCGTGAGAGTGGCAATGCCGCTAAGGTGCTGCAGCAGGTTCAAAATGACGCGCTCTGTGCTCAGCAGCACGCGTGCATTGTGGCGCACCACGGCCAGCACCTGGCCGGGATGAGCGCGGACGCCGTCGAAGATCTCCGGATGGCTGATGACCTCAAAACGCGTCTGGGCCTCGGGCCGGCGATCGAGCCGCGCAAAGATTTCGAGAAACTGGGGCACCGCGCCCAGCCCCGCCACCACCAGTTCTTCACGCGCCAGAATCGATGCCGTGGCGCGCAGGTCGGCGTCAATGGTAAGGTTGGTGGTCGCATCGCTGGCCGCTCTATCTTCTACCAGGGCCTGTTCCAGCAATGCGTCAATGCGGTGACTCTTCCAGTCCATGATTCTTCTTCCAATATCTAGAGATGGGCTTGTGGCCTCTTTTGCTGAAGAAAGTTATAAATAACTTTCTTTACCCTGTCATCCGTCTCGTTGGCAATCGAGAAAACGTGCGTTCCGTCGCTGCGGTGGATGTGGAGCGCGTATTTTTGTTCGGTGCCGGAGAGCCGTTCAATCATCCTGTGCCAGAGGCCGAGCTTGCCATTCTTGCGCAGGTCGACGATCCGGACCTCGCCGAGATCGCTGTACCAGAGCAGCAGGACCATGTTGAGCGCATCACGCACAAAGATGCCTTGCGTGGTGAAAAGAATGTACTGCGAAAGATTACCCGCCGTCGATCCGTGACCGGAGAGATCGACGATGGCGACTGCGCTGTCCGGCTCGCGGACATGCCGGGCGATGATGCTTTGCGCATGGAGCGAGAAATCGGGAGCGGCAAAGCAGCCGGGCGCTTCGTGAAACGCCTCGCCAAAATTGCCCGGCGGCATTTCAGCGGTTTGTGCGGTCGCAAAGGCGTCTTCCACGAGCCAATCGACCGGGTTTGCCAGATGCTCCGATAATTCACGATAGGCAATCTGAATCTGCTTGAAGCGCTCTTCTGCCTCACGCCGCTGCTCGGCATCTTTCTCATGCCGGTCCGGATGCCAGAGCTTTGCCGCCGCCTTGAATGCCTTGCGCAGCGTTGCTCGCGACGATGGCCTCTGCGCCAGACCCAGAGTTTTGGCGTGCTCAAGGCATCGTTCGCAGGCACAGGGCATAGGAAGGGCTCTTGTGGCGAAGCTCCCTTATCTCAAAATAAGCAAGCTTCGTTATCCGGAAACAGATCGGCCAGGTCGCGGACCAGCCGGGGCGGGAGATTCTCATCAACGAGAAGCCTCAAGAACCGCGATCCTTTCTGGAATGCTGGCGAAAAACTCGTACATCGCCTGGAAGTCCTCTTTTTCCAGATACGGGAACTCTTTCAAAATCTGATCTTCGGTCATTCCGGAAGCCAGGTAAGAGGCGAGGTCATAGACCGTAAAGCGCAGACCGCGGATACAAGGCTTTCCCCCCATTTTGCCGGCTTCCACCGTGATGCGCGGATTCAGAGCAGCCATAACCGGTTTACCTCTACCTTCGACCTTCCAATTCTATGACGAGAATTGCCAGAGAAGGAGCGAAATCGGACTCCGCTTCATGACCCTGGTGGCAGTGCATCCAGCGCGGCTCGAGCTTTTTCAAGCAACAGCTTGTTCTCAGCTAACTGCCTTCTTGCTCCCTCCACAATATGTGCAGGCGCTTTCGTCGGGAAGACGGGGTCGTTTAGCTTGCGCTCATCATTGGCGACCAATTTTTCAAGGCGCGCGATTTCTTTGGCCAGGCGCTCGCGCTCCGCAGCCACGTCAATTTTGCGCTCGAAAATAACGGCTACGTCGAATGCCGGCGTGGAATGCTTGGAGAGACCGGGGCTAATCTGCTCCACAAAGCGCACCTCGCTTACGCGAGCAAGACGCTCGATGATGGCGTGATTTTCTTCGGCCAGCTTTTGTGAAGCGGCGTCAGCCCGGATTTCGATAGGTACTGCAGCTTTTTCTTCGACGCCAACCTCTTTGCGCAGCGCGCGAATTTCGACGATGAGGTTCTGCAAGAATTCCATCTCGGCGATGACCGCAGGCGGATGCTCGGATGCTTTATGCGGTTTTGGAAACAGAGAGAGCGCGATGGAATTGACTGGTGGATTGCCGTCGAAGACCGCGTGCCAAAGCTCTTCCGTGAGGAAGGGCATGAATGGCGATAGCAACCGAAGAGAGGATTCAAAGACGACCAAGAGCGTGCCGAGAGACGAAAACGCCCGTTCTGCAGCTTCACGTGACGACTCGGAAGTTGCTTGGAACTCAAAGTTAAGTCTTAATTTGAGAATCTCCAAGTACCAGTCACAGAAACTACCCCAGAAGAACTGGTAGATAGTATTCGCTGCTTCGTCAAACCGATAGTCTTCCAGAGCCGTGTTGACTTCGCGAGCGGTTTTATAAAGCGATGCAACGATCCATCGATCTTCGATCGGAGCCGCCGAGTCGACGAGGGGCAGATTCCATTTGCCTTCCGATAGTTTGCCGAGTTCGCGCAGAATCGTCTGAACGCCCGCGGAACCAGCCTCCGCCGCCCGATCCACGTTCATGAAGATGAAGCGCGCGGCGTTCCAGATCTTGTTGGCAAAGGCACGGTAGCCCTCGGTGCGGGCGACGTTGAACGCGATATCGGTGCCGGGCGAGGCCATGGAGGCCAGCGTGAAGCGCACCGCATCCGTGCCGTACTGCTTCACGATCTCGATCGGATCGATCACGTTGCCCTTGGTCTTGGACATCTTCTCGCGGTTGGCATCGCGCACCAGCGCGTGGATGTACACCTCTTTGAACGGGACGGTTTCTTCAGGCGGACGCGGGCTGCCGTCGGGCATCGGAACATCCGACGAAAACCAGCAGCCGAGCATGATCATGCGCGCGACCCAGAAGAAGAGAATGTCGAAGCCGGTGACGAGCAAACTCGTCGGATAGAAGGCGTCGAAGTCCATCCGGTTTTCGGCGGCGATGTTAGGCCAGCCGAAGACGGAGACGGGCAGCAGGCCCGAGGAGAACCACGTGTCGAGCACGTCGGTTTCCTGCGTGATCTGCTCGGAGTTGCAGTGCGCGCAGTGCGTGGGATCAACACGGGCGACGGTGATCTTGTGACACGTGGAGCAGTGCCAGGCCGGGATGCGATGGCCCCACCACAACTGCCGCGAGATGCACCAGTCGTAGATGTTCTCCATCCAGTTGAGGTAGGTCTTCTTGTACATCTCCGGCGTGAACCGGATGTGGCCTTCCTTCACAGCGGCGATCGCTTTGTCGGCCAGCGGTTGAATTTTGACGAACCACTGCGTGGAAAGGCGCGGCTCCACGATCGTCTTGCAGCGATCGCAGTGGCCCACGTTGTTCACGTGGTCCTTGATGCCCGCCAAAAGCCCCTGCTCTTCGAGATCGGCAACGATCTTCTTACGGGCCACGAAGCGGTCGAGACCGGCATACGGCCCGCCATTCTCGTTGATGTGCGCCGTCTCATCCATCACGTTGATCGAAGGCAGATGATGGCGCTGGCCGAGCGCGAAGTCGTTCGGATCATGCGCGGGCGTCACCTTCACGGCGCCGGTGCCGAACTCACGGCTTACCCATTCGTCGAGGATGATGGGAATTTCGCGATTCATGAGCGGCAAGCGCAGTTTCTTGCCGTGCAGATGTGTGTAGCGCTCATCCTCGGGATGAATCGCAACGGCCGTATCGCCGAGCATGGTCTCGGGGCGCGTAGTGGCTACAGTAACAAACTCGTCCAAAGCTCCGCCGCCCGCAGGGCCGATGATCGGGTATCGAATCTCCCAGAGATGGCCTTTGTGTTCCTCATGGACCACTTCGAGGTCGCTGATGGCGGTCTGGCAGCGCGGGCACCAGTTCACGATGTACGCGCCGCGATAGATGAGCCCCTGCTCATAGAGCCGCACGAAGGCCTCGCGCACCGCCTCTGAGAGGTGCTCGTCCATGGTGAAGTACTCGCGGCTCCAGTCGACGGAGACGCCGAGGCGCTTCATCTGGTCGAGGATGGCGCCTCCGTAGTGGCGTTTCCACTCCCATACCCGCTCTTCGAACTTTTCGCGGCCGAGCTTCTGGCGCGTCGTGCCTTCCTCGGCAAGCTGACGCTCCACCATCATCTGCGTGGCGATGCCGGCATGGTCAGTACCTGGAACCCACAAGGCGCGCCGGCCCAACATACGCCGCCAGCGGGTGAGGATGTCCATCTCCGTCTGGTTGAGCATGTGGCCCATGTGCAGGCGGCCGGTGACGTTAGGCGGCGGCAGAAGGATGACAAAGGGGGACTTGTCGTCCAGGCCCTGACTTTGGGCTGGCTCCGTCGGGGTCGGTACGGCGAAGAGCTTTTCGCGCACCCAGTACTCGGCCCAGTGATCTTCAATGGCGGCCGGATCGTAAGCTTTAGGCAGGTCGTGGGGCATTTTGTGATTTGGCGAGCCCCCGGGGATTGCGGGAAAACACCCGTAAAAAGGGGCTTTCAAGGCGAGGGGACCACCCTTAAGGTTAGCAGATGAGGGCGATACGGCCTGCGATGCAAAAGCGAAGGCCGCAACCCAACTGGGGTGCGGCCTTTGGAATTGAGGAGGACTGAAATCCGACTACAGTGGTTTCACAGTTGCCATACCCCCGAAGCCGTTGCTGCAAAGTGGCATTTTTCTCAAGAAAATGCCACCTTCCGCGGTTCCGGCAAGGGCACATAGACTGTGGAACCGCTCTAGAACGGGTTGAGCTTGCCGAGGCCCTTCTTCTTTTTCTTCCGGCTCGACGACTCATCGCTCAGGTCGGCCTTGGGAGCCTTCTTTTTCTTGCTGTTGGCAGCGGTGTCAACCGGCTGTGTGGTGGGCACTTCGCCCGGCTTGATGTCATTGACTTGGGTCGGCGCCTCGGCCGGCTTTTCCGCGGCAGGCAAGGGAGTATTGGTGGATCCGACAGGCTGGACAAGAGCATTGGGATCAGCCGCGGCGGCAGTATTCGGCGCGCTCACAATCTGCGCACCAACGCCGGTACCGCCGGCGGGCACGGACATCTGCAATGGCGCGTCGGAGGGGCGGTCGCTGCGCGGCGGCTCGTTGGCTCCGGTAGGCGTGAGGGTGGTCTCCGGCGTTGTCGGTTTGCCGGCATTCATCGCGCTCACGAATAACGTCTTGTTCTCGTTGGTGACGTCGGGAGCGAGGGTGCGGTGCGGATCGGTAAGCGTCGGCTCGCCGACGTGCACGGCTTCCACCACCGTGGGGCCGCGCTTGATGATGTCGAGAGTGCGGTCGGTAAAGTGCAACGGCTGACGGCTGCGCTCTTCGGCGTCGCTTTCGGCGATGGCCGCTTCCGTCGGCTCGGGAACCGGGCGGTTCATGGCCACGAGGCGGTCGCGCGCGTCTTCAACGTGTGGCGCCATGGGATAACGCGTGATCACCTTGGCGTAGGCGGCCGCCGCTTTGTCCTGATAGACGGTGCGCAGACGCTCGCGGACGGCGCCCGGCAGTCCTGCCGCGATCTGCACATTGTGCGCCTCGCCGGCATAGGCATCGCCGATGGCAATCAGAACCTGGTCGCTCTTGGAATAGAGCGGATAGGTGTCGGCTACGGTATCCAGCCGGGCAATGGCGGCGTTGTAGTTGTCGCGGCTCGCATAGTAGAAACCGATCTGGGCCTCGCGCTCAGCCAGCACCTCCTGCACATCCCGCAGCCGCTGCTTGGCACGCGGAACCAGGCTAGAGTCCGGGTACATGTTGACCATCTGCCGGTACTCCTGCTCGGCCTGCTGGGCATTGGTGAAGTCGCGGTCGGGCTTCTCCATCTGCTGGTAGTAGATATCGGCCACCTTCATTTGCGCCTCGGCAGCTTCGGGCGCGTTCGGGAAGAAGGTTTCGAAGTCCTTGTACTCGGCCTCGGCCTGCATCAGAGCCGCAGAACCGCCCTCTTTGAACCACGTGTCACCCACGGAGAGCTTGGCGCGCATCCGGTACTCTGACTCGGGATAGGTGTTCAGCAGGGTCTGCAGGTCGAGCCGGGCCACGTCATAGCGGCCTTTCTTCAGGGCGACCATGGCCTTGTCGTAGAGTTCCTTATCAGGCTGCTTCGACTGCACGTTGCCGAGCGGGTTAGCGCTCAGGTCGTAGGCCTTTTTCTGCTTCTTTTTTCTGGCTGCGTTTGCCGAGACGCTCGTGAACGCCAAGGCGACCAGAGCCGCCGCAGCCATTATCTTAGAGAACCGGTTCATACCACCTCGTTACGCGGCGAATCCTCCTTAAGGAGGCGGTCCGCCGAATCCTTGCTTATTTCACTGAATCTTACGCCGCTTTACGGCCTTCTGGCTCGACTTACGGCCTGAATTGCCCGTCCGTTTTTCGCTCGCTGCTGCCCTTGCCGCTTCGAGCAGTGCTCGCGCATCGCGTTCCGGCGCGCCTGCACCAAAAACCGCATTGCCTGCCACCAGAAGCTCCGCTCCAGCTTGGACGACCTGGGCGATGGTGTCGTGAGCCACACCGCCATCGACTTCAATTTTAAATCCAAGCCCCAGATCCTCGCGCATCCGGGCTAGGGTACGGATCTTTTGGAGAGAAAAAGGGATAAACTCCTGCCCGCCGAAGCCGGGGTTGACGCTCATGATCAGCACATGGTGCACCATAGGCAGAATCTCCTGGAGCAAGTCGACGCGCGTGGCAGGATTGAGGACCACGCCCGGCTTCATGCCGTGGTGAAGAATCAGCTCCAGCGTCCGGTGCAGGTGCGGACAGACCTCGTAGTGCACGCTTACCCAGTTGGCTCCCGCCTCGGCAAATGCCGGAATGAAGTCGTTGGGATTGTCGATCATCAGGTGGCAGTCGAGCGGAAGTTTGGTGGCTTTGCGCAGGCTCTTGACCACCGGAGGCCCGAGCGTCATATTCGGGACGAAATGGCCATCCATCACATCGACGTGGATGACGGTTCCCCCACCGCGCTCTGCCGCGGCAATCTCGTCGGCCAGGTGGGCGAAATCCGCAGAAAGGATCGACGGGACTAACTCAACCATGGGCTCAACCATGATGCAGAGTGCGACTCCTTGCAGGGCCAGTGTATCAGGCAGTGAGGATTGCGATCGGCTGCCGCGTCGTTTATGCAGTTGCCGGGATTCCTACGAACGAGAGAGTGAGCACCGTAATGTCATCCTGCTGGCCGAACCCGACGGCCGCATCAGCAATCTGCTGCGCAGTACGATCGCTGATGGCTCGAGTGCGCTCAAAACCGAAGAGCTCTCCGCTTGCATTGCGCGCTTCGACTACGCCATCGGAAAGAAAGGTCAGCGTATCGCCTGGAGCAAGCTCGATGCGGGTTTCGATGTAATCGCCGGCCGGGGCGATGCCGAGGGGCAAGCTGGTGGGAATTTCGAGCTCGTGTCCGTTGCAATAGGGAGGCAGCTGGCCCGCATTGGCGATCAGCAGAGCGCCGCCGGGCAGAAGATCAGCGCAAAGGCAAGTGGTGAACCCGGAGATGCCGCTGTTGCGAAGGACCTCATTGAGTTCGTTGAGCACAGCCGCCGGGCGAAGCTGGTCACAGCGATTAGCGGCGCCGAGAAGCAGCGCCGAGGTAAGCGCAGCGGCCACTCCTTTGCCGCTTACGTCGCCAAGGATGATGCGCTGCGCGCCATTGGCGAGCGCGCGGCAAAGATAGAAGTCTCCGCCGACCTCATGGGCCGGCAGGAAGGCTGAACTGACCGCGACTCCGGGTGCGATCGCGATCTGATCAGGAACAAGAAGCCGCTGTACCTGGCGTGCTGCGGCGAGTTCACCGCGCAGTTCGGCGCGTTCGTCGGCTGCGACGCTCTGCTCGCGAAAGATGTAGCCGAGCAGAGCGACGACCAGTGCTGCGATGGCCAGCGACATCCAGTCCTGCGCTAAACCGGACCAGGTGTTGCGGCCAAGAAAGACTTGCTGCAACTGGAACCATCCTTCAAGGATGGCCCAGACGCCGCAGAGAGCAGCGACGATGCGGAGGCGTCCGTGCAGGCGTGTCCAGGGCCAGAAGGCGACAAACGGCGCGGTGCACGCGAATCCCCAAATGCACCAGATCGGCTTGAACATCGTGACCTGCACGAAGAGCGAGAGCGGCAGCGCTAACCGGTCCGGCAGGACGGCTGGAAGGATCGAGCCCACAAGTATGAATACCCAGGCAGCAAAAACCACCCAATAAATTGCGGGCGCGCGCCGCCGGGCCAGGGCAAAATTCACCCGCACCAGCGCCCACGACTCAAACATTCCCAAGCCAAAAAACATACCGTCGAGCAAGAGCGAATAGCGGCGGTTGAGCAGGAAGGGAAGCAGCACGTTGATACGTGTGAGGCTGACGCAGCAGCAAAAAATGCCCAGCCAGAACGCAGCTTTGAGCGAGCGGTCGAAAAAGAAGAGCCCCAGCAGAAAGAGACCGGCCGCGCCGATCACCAGATAGCTGGAATAGGCGGGCAAAAAGCCTCGAATCTCATTGCCGCTATTGGCCCCGGCGAGTTCTTTGATATACAGTCCATCGCCGAAGTAGATGTATGTCGGCGGGCCGGGCGTATTGCCCGGAATGAGCATGTGTTGGACCAAACGGGCGGCGATGATGCGCTCTGTGTGGGCGCTACCGGAGGAGGGAGGGAAGATCGCGCCGCCGACCGGGTCTTTGAATGTATCCAGAATTCTGCTTTGTTCATTCCTGACTGCTCGGCCGTCGACATAGACCTGAAGAAGGCCAGGTTCGCTCGCTGAGACTACGAGTGCCGGATGTTGAATCCCGCTCGTGTCGAATGTGGCGTGGCAGCGCACCCAGACCACGATGGCGTCGCCGGTCATGCGGTATGCCGAGTAGGGTTTCCAGCCGGTCAGGTCAATGTTAGCGGCAGACCAGGCCGAATTGTCGCCCAGCCTGTAGACGCATTGGCTCGCTGGGACTTGACTCACCTGCGCGCAGAGAGCGCAGGGCAGGGCCAGGAAGAAAGCAGCTAGCCAATTGCGCACGAGGAAACTCCGTATCGGGATTGCAGCACATCACACCAGGGACTGCAACGGATGATAGCTGGCGGCGGCTCCAGGAGGCATGGCTTTTTCTATGCAGGTGAGGTGAATATGCCGCGAACTCATGGTTGAACGGAATGAGTAAGCGCTTTCGCCGCCACACGCCCCACGCCGCGCAACATGGCCTTGATCGGCCAGTGACCTCCGGCATCGAGGAAGAATATCTCGCCAGCCCGCTTTATCTCCGGCCGGTAATACCAGCGTTTGAGCAAAGCCAGATGGCCCTGGCGTACTGTGGCTGATGTCGCACCTGGAGCCTGGGCAAGTGCATTGAGCGCATCTTCCATCCGCGCTTCCAGCAGACCACGGCTGACGACTGCAGACTGATTCCTGTCCTCTGATCCTTGTTCGACATTTTCCGGTACCGCTTCTATCGCCAATGGCTGCGCGAAGAGTGAGCTCGATCCGGATTGCTCATTCTGGATGCGCATGCCAACGGTGGAGAAAGCGGCAGGCCCGCGGAGCCGGCCACCTTCAAAAAGAAAAACGGCCACCTCGTCGGGCTGAGCCGAGGCCTGCAGAATCACAGCGTGCAACTGGCTCAGGGGCCGCACCAACTCCGACGCGAGAGAGCGCACAGCTTCAACCCGCTGCACCTGCGCGTGAATCGCCGCCGCCGACTCAAACTCAAGATTTGCGGAGGCCGTATCGCGCTGCGTGCGCAGCGTGACCAGCCGGTTCTCGCCGCGGGTGGCGAAGAAGCTTTCGACAGCAGCGGACTCCTCTGCGTAGCGCTCATCGGTGCAGCCCTTGTAGCAGGGAGCGAGGCACATCTTCATCTCCGAGTAGACACAGCCTGGGTGACTCGGGTCAGGATTCAGATCATCAGTGCAGCGGCGCAGAAGGAAGAGCTTGAGCGCTTCGTCCACATAGCGCTCGGCGGCCGCGCGCGAAGGGAATGGACCGTAGACCCAGTCGGCCTCGCGCAGGCTGGGCCGGTTCATCACGGTGACGCGCGGATACGGGTTGCCGCCGAGATAGCGCACGAACGACGGCATGCGCAGATGCATGCGCTCCAAAGCCTTTGCGCCGTAAATCTGCTCCAAAAGCGAGAACTGCGCCAGCAGAGACTCGAACTCCGACCCGGTGAGCCGCCACGCGATGCGCCGCACCAGGCCCGCCAGATGCAGCCGGCGCGGATGTTTCGCCGAGGGCTGCAGCAGACGTTCGAGCCGTGCGCGAAGATTCGGGGTGCGGCCGATGTACGGCTCGGCGTGCTCATCGGCGCCGTAGAGCGCGAACACGGCTGCGGAGTGCGGCAACTGGCTCAATGCAGCTTTCGGGTCAGCAGGATCGAATGGAATCTGTTCCATCATTTAACTCCGCTAACCACGCCGGTTCCGCTAGCTCCGCCTTCGATCACGCCCCCGCCACCGTCATTCCATCGATCCGCAGCGTGGGCGAGGCGACGGATCCACGAAACACAAGATCGTTGCCGATGGCCGTGATGTTTTGCAGCATCTCGCGCAAATTGCCGGCGATCGTCACCTCTTCCACAGCGTGCGTCAACTGGCCGTTCTCGATCCACAGGCCGGTGGCGCCGCGCGAGTAGTCACCGGTGACCACATTCACGCCGAAGCCCATGAGGCTCGTTACATAGAAGCCCGCCTGCACATCGGCAAGAATCTGCTCCTGTGTCAGGGTGCCGGACTGGATGTAGAGATTCCCAGCGCCGATTCCCGGCGTGCCCGCCAACCCACGCGAGGCGTTGTGCGTCGACTTGAGTCCCAGCTTGCGCGCAGCGTACGTATTGAGCAGATAGCTGCGCAGCATGCCGTTTTCGACGACGATGGTGCGCCGCGAGGGAAGGCCTTCGCCATCAAACGGCGTGCTGCCGAAACCGCCTGCGCCCGTTGGCAGCAACATCGTGTTGTCGTCAATGATGGTCAGCGCGGAGGTGGCGATAGTCTCGCCGAGTTTTCCGGCAAGAAACGATGCACTGCGCCAGATGGAGTCGCCCGAGGCCGCTTCAAAGACTGAGCCAACCAGCGTGCGCGCTACCTCCGGCGCGAAGACAATGGGCACCCGCTGCGTGGGCATGCGCCGCGCGCCTAATCTGCGCAGCGTCCGGCGTGCGGCTTCGGCGCCGACGGATTCGGGCGATTCGAGAAACGCAAAACTCCGCGCGCTCGACCACCATCCATCGCGCTGCATTTTGCCGTCGGCATCCATTGCGAGCGGCGCCGCGGAGACGCCGGCATAGCTGGTGCGGTAGCTGCCGAGGAATCCGCGCGAGTTGGCCAGCACCTTGCGCCCCGTAGCTGCGTCAAAGCTGCCGCCGTCGGAGTTGGTGATGCGTGGATCAGCCGCGAGCGCAGCGGCCTCGGCCCGGCGGGCCCACTCGATGCGCTCAGAGCCAGAGAGCGAGTAGACATCGTCGTAGTAGAGATGCAGATCGTCCGGAATCGAGCCGAACTCACTGGTCTCGGGTAAGCCGTTGAAGGCGTCTTCTTCGGTGACCTTGGCGAGAGCCATCGCGCCTTCTACAAGCTGGCGAATGCCGTCCGCCGTGAGATCGCTGGTAGAAGCCGAGGCTGACCGTTTGCCGAGAAAGACGCGCAATCCCAAACCGCGCGAGCCAGACTCCTTCAGCGTCTCCACTTCACCCATACGCACGTTCACGCTGAACTCATCGCCTTCGCGGACAACGGCCTCAGCGTCGGTCGCGCCCGCCTTCATGGCCTGCGCAACGACATCGGCAGCAAGAGATTCGAGATCAAGCTCGGCTTCAGTTGAGGGAGATGCGGTTTGGGGCATGAATCCAAGCTACCAAATCCGCCGGATTAGCCCCATTTGGCGAGGGATTTTGGAGAAGAAGGCGGCTTTTGAGGCGGATTCGTCGCCTAAAAGCGAGGCTTCCGTTAACTGGAATATAACCTCACCTGTAGATTTATGCCGTTGATTTTAAGTAACTTATAAGGTTTTTATACCAGGCCAAGGTGGCTCCGGCAGGGGGAGGGGTGTGGGTACGGACTGGGCAGATACCCGACATTTTAGACCCGGGGAGATTGCTGTTCCGATTATGCATTTGTGAATGGAAATGATGTGCAGGGGGCAGTTGGCCCCGGTCTCAAGTGAGGTTACGTCCAGTTGAGGGTGCCCCCGGTCCCTCGCGTTTGGGGACCGGGGATGTCGAGGAGTTGGGCCTGCGATTACGCATCTTCAAACAGATCCATGGCTGCTGCCGCCGACAGGTACGCGCGACGGCGATAACAACTGAAAGTGAGGAAGTGAAACTCCCCGGTTTGCTGATAGCGAATGCGCCTGGCCCTCATGCGTTCCGAGGATACCTCAGTGGGCACGATCCCCGGTCCCCAACCGCGAGGGATCGGGGGCACCCTCATTGAGATTGAGATGGGGCGTCGGGATCGGGGGTTGCGAGAAACCGCCTTATCGGTACAAGGCACAAGGGCGTGAAAGAATTGGGTTGAGTCGCAGAGGAACCAAGGATGAGCCTGAGTGACACATCGAGTTTCCGTCGCCGGTCATACCTATTGATCGTGACGCACTCCATCAGCGCCAGGAGAACTGCAGGATGCGAAAAAGGTTTACGAGAAGACCTCCAGCGGAAGAGCCTGCAGGGCACGTCAAAAACTACATAACTCCGGGCGGCCTTGAACGCCTGAAAGAGGAGCACAAGTATTTGCTCACCAAGGACCGGCCGGCCGTGGTGGAGGTGGTTGCCTGGGCTGCCGGAAACGGCGATCGCAGTGAGAACGCCGACTATCAGTACGGCAAGCGACGACTGCGGCAGATCGATGGGCGGATTCGCTTCCTTACGAAGCGAATCGAAGCGGCGGAAGTGGTGGATCCGGAAGCTCCGAGAACGGGCCAGCAGAGGAGGCGGGCGTTCTTTGGAGCGACCGTGCGTTACGCCGATGCTGCGGGAGCGGAGCAAAGAGTGAGCATCGTGGGCGTCGATGAGGTCGATCTCAGCCGCGGCCACATCAGCTGGGTCTCGCCTCTGGGGCGCGCGCTCATGAAGGCGGCAGAGGGTGACGAGATTGTTGTTCACGCGCCGCGCGGAACCGAACGCCTGAGGGTGCTGGGAGTTTCGTATGAACGCATTTCTGTCGAGCCGTTCCGCGAACCGCCTGGCCCCGAAGCCTGATAAATGGAGTCGACCGCGAACGCTCAATTGATGAAGATGGGATGACTCGGGTGGTGAAGGAGCAACATCTGCAATCGAACGCTGACTACCTCCCTGTGCCGCCTACCGTCATTTTGTCCAGCTTGATGGTCGGCATGCCTACGCCGACGGGGACACTCTGGCCGTCTTTGCCGCAGGTGCCGATGCCTTCATCGAGCTTGAGATCGTTGCCGACCATCGAGACATACTTAAGCGCCTCGGGGCCGTTGCCGATCAGTGTGGCGTCGCGGACGGGAGCGGTGACCTTGCCATCTTCGATGAGGTAGGCCTCGGAGGCCGAGAAGACGAATTTGCCATTGGTGATGTCCACCTGGCCGCCGCCGAAGTTGACGGCGTAGAGGCCGCGCTTCACACTGCGCAGAATGTCCTGCGGGTCGTCGTCGCCCGAGAGCATGTAGGTGTTGGTCATGCGCGGCATGGGGATGGCCTGATAGCTCTCGCGCCGGCCGGAGCCGGTGTTGGGCATGCCCATGAGCCGAGAAGAGAGCTTGTCAGACAGATATCCCTTAAGGACACCGTTTTCGATCAGGACATTTTCCTGCGTGGGCGAACCCTCGTCGTCCACATTGAGCGAGCCGCGGCGGCCGGCCATCGTGCCGTTGTCGACCACCGTAACTTTGGAGCTGGCAACCGGCTGGCCGATCAGTCCGGAAAAGGCCGAGGTCTTTTTGCGGTTGAAGTCGGCTTCAAGGCCGTGGCCTACGGCTTCGTGCAGCAGAATGCCCGGCCATCCAGGGCCGAGAACCACCTGCATCTCGCCGGCAGGAGCGGGCACGGCTCCGAGCTGCAGCACTGCGCCGCGGGCCGCCTCTTGCGCTAAGTGCTCGGGACTTTTGCTGCCTGAGAACTGATCGAGGCCGGCACGGCCTCCGGCTCCGGCTGAGCCGCGGGTTGTATTGGCTTCGTCTTTGGCGATGACGAAGATGCTGAGCCGGCTGAGCGGCTGGGTATCCGAGGCGAATGCGCCGTCGGATGCAGCGACGAGAATGCGGCGCAGCTCTTCCGAGTAGCTGGCGCGCACCTGGACGATGCGCGGGTCATAGGCCCGCGCGGCTCGGTCGGCGCGGAGAATCAGTTCGAGCCGCGCGGCGAGATCGAGATCGAAGCCACCGAGGGGAACGGGGTAGAGATTGGCTGAGGCCGTTTCCGTAAATCCCTGAATGGGCTGCTTGGCCGGGCCCGACGCTATGAGGGCGGCGGTGCGCGCCGCGTGGAGCAGCCGTTCGGGGCTCAGATTGTCGGTATAGGCGTAACCGGTGCGTTCGCCGCTGAGCACGCGGATGCCGCATCCGGCGCTGGTGCCCTGGCTGGCCGATTTTACGATCTGTTCATCCACGCCAAGGGCAGTGGCTGTAACCGACTCGAAATAAAGGTCGGCATAGTCGCCGCCGGCACTCAGAGCCTCGCCCAGGCAGCGCTCCAGCAGCCGCTCGGTGATGCCGAACTTCTCAAAAAAGTAGCGCTTGTGGCTGGGAGCCGGGGAAGATACCGAAGGATTCATCGTACTTTTGAGTGTACGCCTTTCGGAAAAATGGCCGCGCCTTCCGGGCCGGGAGTGGCTGCTTTGGTGCTACGCCGTTTAGGGGCTGCGGGTTGCGCAAAAAGCATGGTACGATTCGACGCATGAAGAAAATTCTTGCTGCAACCTTGCTGTTGATGGTGCTTGCTACGCCGGCCGCTTTCGCCGCGCGGCATCACCACCATCGTCATCACCACCCCCATCGCCCTGCCTGAGGCGGATCCCGGCCCAACCTCTCCCGAGCACGGGACCGGGCCGCTTCACGCGAATCTTCTTTCCGAGCCCAATAGGCCCGGAGACCGGCGGCAGGGAAGCATGGTAACGTTTTGGCCATGACAGAACTGGACGCCCAGCGCTTTCCCGTCGGCCGCTTCAAGGCTCCCGCTGCCCACACAGCCGCTCTGCGCCGAGAACAAATCCATACATTGCAGATGTTGCCCGAGCGGTTGCGCGAGGCGGTGAGCGGTTTGCGCGAGGCGCAGCTCGACATGCCCTATCGCGAAGGCGGCTGGACGGTGCGGCAGGTAGTGCATCATCTGGCAGACAGCCACGCCAACTCCTACATCCGCTTTAAGCTGGCGCTTACCGAGGACTGGCCTACCATCAAGCCATACGACGAAGCGGCCTGGGCGCGGCTGGCCGACAGCCGGCTACCAATCGACGGCTCGCTGGTCTTTCTCGACTCGCTGCACGCGCGCTGGGTGGCTCTGCTGGAGTCGCTTGCAGAAGCAGACTTCGAGCGCGGATACAACCATCCTGAAAATGGGCGGCAGAGTCTTGGGGTGGCGCTGGCGCTCTATGCCTGGCACTCGCAGCATCACACGGCGCACATCGCGGGCCTGCGCCAGCGCAACGGCTGGTAGAAAACGCACATGGCCGCCGGCGTTGAGGTTCCATCTGCCGCGCGGCTCGTCCAGACCATTGAAGCCTATCTCGAAGAGCATCCCGCAGCGGCGCTGCTCGAGGATGGACGCGTTCTCTTCGACATGCGCCGCGCGCATTACTCCGTTTCAGAATCGCACGGGCGCTGCCTGTTGCAGCTGTGGAGCGACGAGCGCAACGTGATGCGCACGGTCGTCGAGGTGCGCGAACGCGGCGAGAGTCTGCGGCTGATGACGCGCCGCATGGGAGCAGCCAAACCGCAGGCGCTTGATCTGGTGCCGACCAGCGACCGGCGTACGCCCACGGCGCGTGACTCTGCGCGGCGCAACTATCAGCGGCTGCTTAAACGTGTGCTGGTGCGCGGCTTTCCCGGCGCGAAGGCGGATGGCCTTCGCTCGGCGATGGACCTCGAACATAGTTTTGGTCCCGCCTACGTGCGCGGACGGTTGCTGCGCGGGACCGCGGCCGATGCGGTGATCGGCGTGAGTGAAGCAGAGTCGGCCAGCACGGTGAATGGGATTCTTACACTGGGAATCCTGTGGCTGGACTATTGCCGGTCGAAGGCGGAGAGCCGGCGGCACGTAGGCGGGCTTAAAGTGATCGTGCCCGCGAGTGCGTGGCGCACCACGGCGGAACGCATGGCGTGGCTGAATCATGCAGCCGCTGATTTTCAACTCTTCACTCTCGATGAGCGTAGTGAAGAACTGACGGCCGTCGATTGCCGGGACACAGGCAATCTTGAATCGCGGCTTGTGCACGCCTTTTCTTCTTCTGCAGCAATCGAGCGCTGCCGTGATGGAATCGACCGGCTGCTGGCGCTCGTTCCCCAAGCAGCGCGGAGTGATGTGGAAGTGCGAGCCACTTCGGCGACGACCGTCGGTCTGCTGCTCCACGGGCTCGAATTTGCGCGCGTGCGGCATAGTGCAGTCGCCGGTTCGTTTGCGCGCCGCAATGAAATCACCTTTGGTGCAGGCGCGCATGAGACGCCACTCGAAGAGCAGAACGAGGCGCTGTGCCGCGAGCTGTTTGCGCGGCTCTTCGCGGGCCGCCGTCCCGATGGGCCGCACAACGATCCTCTCTTTCGCATGCAACCCGAGCGTTGGCTTGAAGCGGAAGTGCGCGCTGGCATCTCTGCATTGTTTCCGGAACTCAGAAGCGATCTGCTCTATACGCAGGTGCCTGCACTCTCGAGCGGCGACCGCGGCATGTTGGACCTGCTCACGCTCGATCGCAATGGCCGGCTTGTTGTGTTGGAATTAAAAGCTGACGAGGATCTGCATCTGCCGCTGCAGGCGCTCGATTACTGGATTCGCGTGCGTGCCTTGAATGAAGACCGGCAGTCCGCAGCCGGCACTCCGCGTATGCTTTCGGCCTTTGAGCGCAACGGTTACTTTGAAGGTGCAGAGGTTGCAGCGCGCGAACCAAAGCTGCTGCTGACCGCGCCGGCCTTGCGTATTCATCCGGCCAATGAAACAGTGCTGCGTTATCTGGCGCCGCAGATCGAGTGGGAGTTCGTTGCGCTCGGCGAGCATTGGCGCAAGGAATTCAATGTGGTGTTTCGCAAGCGAAGCAGCGACCGGCAGGCACTTTGATTTTGGGCCTGCGATATGCCTCTCATTCAACGCGGAGCGGCAAGCAATTTGAACCATCATGGGGTCGACCGCTATCCTACGCTCATTCGTGCTGGATCACCTGGGAGGGTGCTGATGACGCCAGGTCACCGGAAGGTGCTTATCGTCGATGATGACCCGTCTCACCTGGAGATCTATGGACTCCTGATGGAACAGGCCGGCTATGAGCCTGTGTCCGCGCTGGTGAAGTTTGCCGGTGCAGATATCCCGCGCGATGACTCGATCGGCCTCGTTCTGCTCGATTACCGGCTGCATTCGCTGCGGACTTCTACGGAGTTTGCGCAGGAGATTCGCGGCCTTTTTCCAAATGCCCCGATCATTGTGCTCTCTGATTTGTGGAGTTTGCCCGCTGACATTGCGCCGTTTGTGAACGAGTTTGTGCGCAAGGGGCAACCGGCCAAGCTGTTGCAGATCGTCAATCGCCTCCTGCCGCTCACTGAAAAGCAGGCAGAGATCGGGAGCGGCGATTCCTGATTACGCGAGCAAAATTTGCGCAAGCAACCTATGCACAGGAATCAGCTTCTTACCTAACACACCGTATTTTGTCTCGAGCGCAACAGGTATTCTGTGACCTGTATCTCAGTGTTGAATTTTTGCGCTCTCTCTGAAAAATCATGGTCTTATCGATTCCATCCAAGCCATCTCGATCCGGCATCAGGAATCAGTTCCAGTGTCTGCCCCACCGGGCAATGGCGGCGTGGCTGCTCCTTTTTTCTGCGATTGCCTTCGCGCAGGCAAAGCCCTCCGATGATGACGTGAAGGCCGCCGATCTCTTCAACTTCGGAAGATTCATCCGCCTGAACGGTGTCGATGCATCTGCACAGCAACATCCGACCTTCGACATCTGCATTCTGGGCCACGACCCGATCGGCCACGTTCTGGACGACGTTGCAGCCAAAGAACCCATTGGTAAACGCGCGGCGCGTATCGTGCGCGTTCCCGATGCATACGCCGCGCGGGAATGCGACATGGTCTTCATCAGCGCGGATGAAGGGGATGGTGTTCACGCCGACCTCGCAGCGTTGGGCAATGCAGATGTTTTAACGGTCAGTGACGCACCGGACTTCCTGAAGAACGGAGGGATGATCCAGTTCGTAAAGCAACGGAGCCGAGTGCGGTTCGCGGTCAACCTTGAAGCCGTAAGCCACACGCATCTGGTGCTCGGTTCAGAGCTGCTGCGCGTTGCTCTCACGGTGAAAGGAAAATCGCCGGAGGCTCAGCGATGAACCTCTGGAACTCTCGATCGATTGCGGGCAAGCTGACGCGCATGAATCTGCTGGTGAGCGGCACGGCGTTGTTGCTCGCGTATGTCGCCTTTCTCGGATACGACCTCTACACGCTGCGCGAAGATCTTATTCACTCGCTCACAACAGAAGCAGGCATTGTGGGCGCGAATAGCGTTTCACCGCTGCTGTTCGACGACCCGCAGGCCGCAGAGAATACGCTGTCGGCTCTGGATCATTCCCCGCACATTCGCTGGGCCGTGGTTGTGCGCGCAGACGGCCAGGTCCTCGCCAAGTATCAGCGTGACGCAGCTAGTGCTCCGAATCTGACGAGAACTCTCTCGCCGGGAAGGAATCTCGAGTATTGGTCAGGCAGCAGAGACATTCTGCTCGGCAGCCGGGTGCAGTTTCAGGGCCGGTCGTTAGGCGCTGTCTATCTTCTTGCCGGAACCGGTGAGTTGGCGCGCCGCGCCGGACAGTTTGGCCTGCTCTCAGCGTTGATACTGTCGCTTTGTTTCGCGATCGCGGTTGCCGCGACAGCGACCATTCGTCATCTCATTAGCCGCCCGTTGACCGAGCTGGCCGGAACGGCGCAGCGGGTCACCAAGGAGAAAGATTACTCGGTCCGCGCTCCTGTACCGAAAAGCAGCGACGAGTTGGCGCTGCTGATGCAATCGTTCAATGAGATGCTCGAGCAGATTCAGCAGCGCGATCGCGCTCTTGAAGCTTCGCGTATGGAATTGGAGCAGCGTGTACGTGAACGTACGGCCGAGCTGACCGAGGCGAACACAGAGCTTGAAGCGTTTTCGTATTCCGTGGCGCACGATCTGCGAGGGCCGCTGCAGCACATTACGAACATCGCATTTTTACTGCAGAATCCTGCGAGAGTAGAGGGCGATGAGCATGACCTGCTCAAAAAGCTGGCGGTCGATGCGAACCGCATGGCATCTCTCATCGATGACCTGCTGAATCTCTCGCATGCTACTAGCACACCGCTGCACCGCGTGCCGGTCGATCTCAGCCAGATGGCGGATTCCCTGCTCAATAACCTGCAATTGGAAGAGCCGGAGAGAAAGGCGCGCCTCACGGTAAAGAAGGGCGCGCGTGCCGTAGTGGACGAGGGGCTGATCCAGGTGGCGCTCGCCAACCTGTTGAGCAACGCGTGGAAGTACACGTCCAAGGTGGATGTGGCGGAAATTCAATTTGGATTTACTGAAGATGCTCCCGGTCCGACGTACTTTGTGCGCGACAATGGCGCGGGATTCAATCCGCGCTACGCAGACCGTCTGTTTCGTCCATTTCAACGCCTGCACTCGCAGAGCGAATTCCCCGGCACAGGCATCGGGCTCGCAACGGCGCAACGCATCATCGCGCGGCACGGCGGAAGAATATGGGCCGAAAGCAACGTCGATCGTGGCGCCGTCTTTTACTTCACATTGCCGTACAGAGCAGGCCAATAGCGCGCTTTCGATCCAGTAACTGCGGGCGCCATTTTACTCGGGACGCCAGCGCAGAATCGGTTTGCGCGCGGCCTGCACTTCGTCGAGCCGCGAAACACGCGTGGAGTGCGGCGCGGTCTTCACAAGCTCGGGACTCTCTTCCGCTTCCTTGGCGATGGCGCGCATGGCTGCAATAAAGAGGTCAAGTTCTTCAACCGATTCGCTCTCCGTGGGCTCAATCATCAGCGCGCCGGGAACAATAAGCGGGAAGCTGACCGTGTAGGGATGGAAGCCGTAGTCGATAAGCCGCTTGGCGATATCGCCGGTCTTCACCCCGTGCGCCGCCTGGCGCTTATCGCTGAAGACCACCTCATGCATTGAGGGCGTTTTGTAGGGCAGCTCGTAGAGGTCTTCGAGTTTTTTGCGAATGTAATTCGCATTCAGCACCGCATCTTCCGTTGTCTGGCGCAGGCCATCGGGGCCGTTGGCCAGGATGTACGCGAGCGCACGGATAAACATACCAGTGTTGCCGTAGAAGGCGCGCACGCGGCCTACCGAGTGCGGCCGGTCGTACTCCCAATAGAGCTGGCCGCCGCGTGGTTCGTACAGCGGCATTGGATCATCATCGCCCACGCGCTCGCCCGTCTCGGGATCAAAGAACGGCGCGCGGAACAAGGGCGGGCAGCCGTTATCCGTTGCGTCCGCGTCCTGCGACTCCCATCCCTGTGCATCCGGACAGTGCTCGCCTTTTTCCTCACTGCGGACGAGAACAGGAGTGGGTAAGAACGGCTCTAGAAACTTCTTGCAGGCCACAGGGCCGGAGCCGGGGCCTCCACCACCATGCGGCGTAGAAAATGTTTTGTGCAGATTGAGGTGCATCACATCCACGCCGAAGTCGCCCGGCCGCACCTTGCCGACGAGCGCGTTCATGTTGGCGCCGTCCATATAGAGCAACGCGCCTTTGTCGTGCAGGATGTCGGCGATCTTGTGAATCTGATTTTCAAAGACGCCGAGCGTAGAAGGATTCGTGAGCATCAACGCTGCAGTATCCGAGTCAACCTGACGCGCTAGCGCTTCCAGATCGATGCCGCCATCGGAGTTCGATTTGAGATTCTCGACCTGATAGCCGCAGATGGCCGCCGTCGCGGGATTGGTGCCGTGGGCCGAATCTGGAATGAGAATCTTGCGCCGCGGATTGCCTTGCGATTCATGCCACGCACGCGTGAGCAGGATGCCGGTGAACTCGCCGTGCGCACCAGCCGCGGGCTGCAGCGTAATGGCGTCCATGCCGGTGATGTCGAGCAGGCAGCGCTGCAGCAGGTCAATGATTTCAAGGATGCCCTGCGCGAGCGCGTCGGGCCGGTAGGGATGCGCGTTGGCCAGGCCCTCGATGCGCGAGACAAACTCGTTCACGCGCGGGTTGTACTTCATGGTGCACGAGCCCAGCGGATACATGCCCAGATCAATGGCGTAGTTCCATGTGGAGAGCCGCGTGAAGTGGCGGATGATCTCGATCTCGGAGAGCTCGGGTAGCAATGCTGCGTCTTTGCGCCGTGCGGCGCCTAACAGTTCATCAGCATTGACGGGCGGCACGTCGAGCGGCGGCATTTTGTAGGCGCGCTTGCCCGGCGCGGACTTCTCAAAGATCAGCGCCTCATTTTGCGTCGGATGCGTGCGGACCTTGCCTGTCGTGCGGGGACCGGAGTTTTCGTTCGTGGTAGTCATGCATGCCTCGCAGTAGGTCGATCTTTCAAGATGACCCGATTCTTCCAAGCGCTCTTGCTCTGTAACAGGGCACGACTTCAGTCGTGCCGCAAATGCTAACTTAAGTTGCGAGGGCTTTAGCCCCTGCAGCCTTTTTCTCAGCCAACACTCGATAACAAAACGGATATTTCTCGCCAGCGTGGACCAGACCTGCTTCGATCGGGTTCTTCGCAATGTAGGCCCGATATCGCTCCATACTTTCCTTGCCAACTACCTGCACTTCAGAAAATCCGCGCTGCCAGACCTCCGCCTTGTGTCCGAACTCGTGAGATAAGCGGCGAGAAAACCTGCCCTTGATGAATTGCATAGTTTTTTCGATCGTCATGCCGGCGTCTATCGTTAGCAGTAGATGAACATGGTCGGGCATGATGACGAAGTCGTGCAGAATGAATTTTCGTTCTACAACCAATGATCGCAGTACTTCTATAAACAGGTTGGCATTGCGCTCGGATTGTAGGAGGCGCCGTCCCATGCTCGTCTTGGTTGTGGCGAAAAAGGTGCGCGCCGGATTGAGGATGCTTTCTGAGTCGGCATTACGGCTGGGTTTCGCCATACAGGGGCTAAAGCCCATTCCTTTCTTCTGGCCGAATCGGCACGACTGAAGTCGTGCCCTGTTACAGAGCGCTAAAGCTATTCTCGCGTCAACTTCGTTGCGTTTGGCCGTTTTGTTGAAGATAGTGACGTCGTCGTACGGTCTTTCAGTTCCGGCCTTTTACGAATTTCTGTCCAGTATTCTTCGCGAACATCCTCGTCGATCTCGACCGGCCAGTCGCTCTTGTAGAGCCGGTCTGTTCCGTCACGACGTGGGCCGGAGATCCAATACTGTTCACCGGTTTCCGTGTCAGCGTAGTTGGCCTTGTATCCATTTCCTCCCAGACGTCCAAATGACCGTCCGCGATAATGAAGAGTGGCTCCAGTGCGGCTGAAGGTAATCCTGCCGATGCGTGCCGGTCCGTGCAGGTCATCGCCCTTGTATTCGATGTACATAATGCGCGGTGGATAGGTCTGCTTGCTCATCAACAATCCTTGCGCCTACGCCTCCACCAGCCCTGCGGCCAGCACCTTGGCCGCTGTATCGATCTGTTCGCGGCGGATCATTTCGGTAGCGCACCAGAGCGTCGCGTTGCCCAGCTCTGGATACCAGCGTTTTAACGCAACGCCGCCGATGATTTTCTGTTCGAGCAGCCGCGGACTCCACTGTTCTGGCGCTTCCGTCGTGTCGAGCACGAACTCATGAAAATGCGGCGCGCCGGTGAAGAGCTCCTTTGCGCCCGGCTGCGTACCAAGCGTCTTGGCCGCATAATGAGCCTTGGCGAGGTTGTGCTCGGCGAGTTCGCGAATGCCTTCTTTACCGTAGACAGTAAGAAAGATCGTCGCCATCAGCGCGACCAGAGCCTGGTTGGTGCAGATGTTCGAAGTGGCTTTCTCGCGGCGTATGTGTTGTTCCCGAGTGGCCAATGTCAAAACGAAGCCGCGGTTGCCGGCGCCATCGACGGTTTGCCCGACCAGCCGTCCGGGCATCTGGCGCACATATTTTTCTTTCGCCGCAATGACGCCGCAGAATGGACCGCCGTAGCTGATCGCCACACCGAAGGATTGCGCCTCCATGCTGACGATATCGGCTTCGACGGGCGGCCGCACAACGCCGAGCGAGACGGCTTCCGCGATCGACACGATGAGCAGCGCGCCCTTGGCATGGGCGATTTCGGCAATGGCGGGAATGTCCTCGATCACGCCAAAGAAATTCGGGCTCTGGACAAGAACGGCCGCCGTCTCTTCCGTGACGGCAGCGCCCAATGCCGCGAGATCCACGCGGCCGGTTTCCTGCTCGTAGCCGACCAGTGTCGAAGGCAGGCCCTGATGCCGGGCATAGGTGGCCATCACCTCGCGGTACTCAGGATGCACGGTCGACGCGATCACAGCCTTATGGCGGCCGGTGACGCGCACGGCCATCATCACGGCTTCTGCCGCGCCGGTCGAGCCGTCGTACATGCTGGCATTGGCCACATCCATACCGGTAAGCTCGGCGATCATGGTCTGGAACTCGAAGATCGCTTGCAGCGTGCCTTGCGTAATCTCCGCCTGATACGGCGTGTAGCTGGTGAGGAACTCGCCGCGCTGCACGAGCGAGTCGATGATCACGGGCCGGTAGTGGTGATAGGCGCCCGCTCCGAGAAAACTCGCGTAACCCGTGGCATTGCGGTCGCCGGCCACCTGGAAGTAGTCGATGATCTCGCTTTCAGCCTGCTGGCGCGGCACGAGCAGGTCACGGCTCAGCCGGTACTCGGCTGGAATGATGGCGAAGAGATCGTCAATCGAGGCCGCACCGATCTCCGCGAGCAGCTTCTCGCGTTCGGCTGGCGATTTGGGAAGGTAGCGCATGAAAAACTTCTAGCTCCTAGCTTCTAGCCTTTAGCTAGAAATAGATGAGTTCGGGCCGAATGAACGCCCGAGATTGGTTGCGATTCGATCATTCAGTTTTATGCTTCTCAAAAGGCTAGGAGCTAGAGGCTAGAAGCTGAAAGCTGCTTTTAGCTCCCCGTTTCTTCCGCGATAAACGCCTCGTAGGCCGCAGCGTCGAGCAGGTTGTTGAACTCGCCGGGGCTCGAAAGCTCTACCTTGATGATCCAGGTTTCGTGGGGAGTGGCGTTGATCTTGTCGGGTTCGGTCTTCAAGGATTCATTCACTTCCGTAACTTTGCCGGATACCGGCGAAAACAGATCACTGACCGCCTTGACGCTCTCCACGGAGCCGAAGGTTGCGTGGGCCGTGACGGAGTCGCCCACCTTGGGCACGTCGACATAGACGATGTCGCCGAGGGAGTTCTGCGCATAGTCGGTGATGCCGACGGTTCCGATGTTGCCGTTCAGCGAAATCCATTCATGCTCGCGCGTATAGCGGTAGTTTGTGGGGTAGGCCATGCGTATCAGCTCCTCAAAGAAGTAGTGTACGGTGCCGGGGAGGGTTCGGAAAACCTGTGGAATGGGACAGGGTAAGCGTACCGAAGGGATTCCGCGTTGGATGCAAGTGGCTCTTGCTGCAAAACAAAGGCGCCGCGGGAGTACCGGCGGCGCCTTGTCGCACTGAAGCGTCTTAGCTCGTCAGACGGCGCGGCCAGGATCGTTCGAGTGGAAAAGCTTTTTGTGCTCCACGGCTCCCTGGTGGTGTTTGGGATCGACCTGCAGGGTCAGGACCTGCTGCTTGCGATCGCGCAGAATCGTCACCTGCACCGACTTGCCCTCACTGGAACGAAGGGTGCGATCCCAGTCGGCTGAGGTGACCATGGACTCAGCGCCTACTTTGAGAATCACGTCGAAGGCGCGCAGTCCGGCGATCTCCGCTGCGCTTTTGCGCGCCACCTGCTTGACCATCAACCCGCTGGATATGCCGAGATATTCGGCCATCTGCGAGGTCAGAGGCTCAACCATGGCTCCGATCTTCAGGCTGCTGCCGAAGAAGGGTAGATGGAACCCTCCTGGAACCGGAGCATCACCGCTTCCACCAGCACCTCCGGCAAATATGCCCATCGCCGGCGTGGGCCCAATGTCATCGCCATCATTGTCGATCTTGTTCCAGACATCGTGGTCCACCGTCTTACGGTCGGTGAGCTGCACGGCTAATGTCTGAATATTGCCATCGCGGCTGATTTCGAGGCTAACCTTGCGGCCCGGAGGAATCTCGCGAAGCATCTTGCGCAACTGCTCCGCGCCGTCTATCTTTTCACCGTTCAGCCCGAGCACAACGTCATTGATCTTGAGTCCGATCTGGCCGGCTGGCGCATCATGGTCGATCAGTGTAACCAGCGCGCCGCGTACTTCTTTCAATTTCAGCGTCTGTGCCTTGTCGGAATCGACGTCCGTGATGTAGACGCCGAGATAGCCTTGTGAACTGGAATGAATCAGCAAAGGACTCGGGTCTTCCATGGATTGAAAGATGACTGCAGTCTGCGCTCGCATAGCCATGGGAGCAGCGGCAAGGCAAGCTACTGCGGCGGCGAACGCCGCTCGCGCGGCTCTGGCGCGGGAGTTCCGATACGGCCTCAAAAGGTAGTACTTCATTGCTCTTCTCCGAATAATCTTTACGCCGGCTCACGCTCTCTTGAGTGGCGTGTAACCGGTACGGTCTACTACGGTCTACGCAGATCTATTGAATCTCCGGCACCTGGCTCAACACCTGCCGGGAAACGTTTCGAATCTGGGGACTCTGGTCCGAATTCGAAACGGAGTACAGAACCTGCCGCACACTGGAATCAGCTTCAACGGGCGCGAGTAAACTGATGGCCGCGGTCCGCACCCGGGCATCATTGTCATTCAATAATGCCTCAAGAACTGCGTCGCGTACACGCACATCTTCGGCCACATAGGGTTCCAGCCCTTCCAGCGCCTTTTCGCGTACGGTAGCGCTCTTGTCATAGCGCAGGGCCACCATCAGGGCGTCGCGGATGCCGGAGGGCTGGCAGCTATGCCCGGCGCGGCACTCTGCCGCCAGCAGGCCTACCGAATCGTCGCGGATTCCCGCAGAGGTCGAGTTTTCAGTCGCCAGCATCAGCAGCTGGCGAATGGCCGGATCGTCCAGGGAACCCTCAATTTTTCTCGGGACGAGCTGGTTGTACGTTACGGCCACCATCTCGCTGTTCGGCTGCCGCTCAATCCCTGAGATATTCGCCACATTGGCCAACTCTGGCTGCTGGGTCACGGCCGGCTGCGCCTTAGGCGTAGCTGCAACCTGCGTCGCCGCTGTGTGCGCAGCGCGGCTCTGGACGTATTCAAATTCGCCGAGGCAGCCCGCTCCGCCGCCGGCCACCAGCAACAGCAGTGCGGCCACGGGCGCAGACTGCAGGCGGGCAAAGTTGTTTACAACGGCCTGACCCCAGCGCTCATACCACCGCTTCGGCGGCAGTGCATCCAGGGCCTCTTCTAAACGCATTCGCGCCCGGGCCACCAGGTTGGGCGAAGGCTCCAGCGCCGGATGAGCGCTCACCAGTGTCTTCAGCGCCAGCACCTGCTCCCGCTCCCGGCGGCACTCGGCGCAGCCTTCTACATGCCGCTCCAGCTCGTGCGCCTGCTCATCCGGAAGCTCGCCATAGGCAGCTGTCACTATGCGTTCCTGTGCAATCTCGCAATTCATCATTACGTCCTTCCAGCCCCAAAAACAGCTATCAGCCATCAGCTTTTAGCTTTTCGTGCTCAGCGTCCGATCATCGTCTCAGCTTTGGTATCGTGCTGTTGATCGATGAACCTGATCTTCCTCAAATCCATCCGGGAGCGAAGCGCTCCCAACCCGAGCTATCTCAACTCCGCCAACTGCGATCTCAGTTTCTTGGTCGCCCGGAAAAGCGTATTTTTGGCGGTTTCTTCCGTGGTGTTCAACATCTCTCCGATCGTGCGCAGGCGGAGACCCTGGTAATGCTTCAGCTCAAAAACCATCCGCTCCCGCGGCGTGAGTTTGCCAAGCGCCGCCTGAATCTTTTCGGCGAGCATCTTGCGGTCCAGCTCGCGCGCGGGATTCGAAAACGCCCGGTCGTCCGAGACGCCTGCCAGCAGATCGATCTCATCGCCGCTGCGGTCGACCATGACGGCGTGATCCTCGCGCCGGGTCTTGCGCCGCCTCAGCTGATCGAGGCAGAGGTTGGTGACGATGCGGTAGATCCAGGTATAAAACGAGCACTCGAACCGGAAGTTCCCGATATAGCGGTAGGCCTTGAGAAAGGCCTCCTGATAGATGTCTTCGGCGTCGTGCTCAGAGCCGGTGAGATGCAGCGCGAGCCGCAGCACCTGGTGTTCGTATTGACGCACCAGCGCATCGAAGGCGGCGCGCGATCCGGCCTGCGCGGCACGGATCAGGTCCATCTCGGCTTCGCGGGCCTGGAAGCGTTCCGCTCCCTGGGCCGCACCTTCCCGGTTTGCTCCGCCCATTGCCCTCGTCGCAGCCATTCCTGCTGAGGATTGTATCCTCCGCCTCCCCTGGCCGGCTAAAACACTAGGAACCGCAGCAGGGGAAAAGGGTAAGCTCACGGCATCCGTCGCCATCGATTTCTCCATTCGAAACGAGTCAATGCGCACCGGATAGACGCCGAAACAGGGCATTCGTCATCCGAAACGTGCTGATCGACCGGTGACTTGCGTGACGGCCGGCACAAGCGGGCTTTACGGCCGATGCTCCGGGCAGCTAAACCCCTATCCGATAAACTGAAACCTTAGACTGAATCCAATGAGTGGCAATCTTTTTGACGATAGAAAGGCCGGTGAAGACTCCGGCTGGTTTACGGCCCACTGCGACGGCGGTTCGCGCGGCAATCCCGGCCCAGCCGGGTATGGGGCTGTGGTTGAAGATCCCCAGGGCCGCACCGCGGCTCGGCTTAGCAAGTATCTGGGCCGCCAAACGAACAACTTTGCGGAGTATTCCGGCCTTCTGGCTGTGCTCGATTGGGCGCTGGGAAACGGCGTTAAGTGCCTGCGGGTCGTCTCCGATTCCGAGCTGATGGTGAACCAGATGAAGGGCCGGTACAAGGTGGCCAGCCCCGGCCTGCGTCCGCTCTGGGAAGAAGCCAAACAGCGCGCCGCCCGTCTCGAGCGGTTCGAGATGAGTCATACTCTCCGCGGCGGCAACAAAGAGGCCGACCGGCTGGCCAACGAGGCCATGGATCAGGGGATGGGGAAGCCGCCAGCGGGTCAGCGAGTCGGCGAGTCAGCAACTCGCCAGGGCGGCAAGCCCGCGCAACCGCAGCAGGTACTGGAAGGCTATGTGAAGAACGGCGTAGTCCACCTGCTCGAAGGCGAACTGCCGGATGGTGTGTTTGTGAAGGTGATTCGCCAGTAAACATCCTTGCAACTTGCACTCGCGCCCGGCACGGCTAGTTCGCTGATTTGCCGGCTCGCTGTTACGTCTTTCTGTTCGGATTTCTTTACTTTTGTTAAAATGTAAAGAGAGGTGCCGCGCATGGAAGCCACACTGAGCAGTAAAGGACAGGTCACGATTCCCAAGGCAGTCCGTGAACGGCTGCGCATCAAAGCGGGAGATCGGTTCAAGTTCTTCTTTCATCCGGACGGCGTGATGATTTTGCCTAAGATTCCGACGAAGCGCTTGAAGGGCAGTGTTCCCGGGCTGTCGCGACCTGTATCTCAAGAAGAAATCGATCAGGCCATCAAGGCAGGCGCCACGCAGAGGTTCCGGCGCAAATGAACAGATTGGGAGATGATCGGGCTCGAAATGATCGGTCTCGACACGAATGTCCTTTTACGCTATCTGGTGCAAGATGATCCGCTGCAGTCGCCCAAGGCGGCGGAGATCATCGAGCGTCGCCTGACGGAGCAGAACCCCGGTTTCGTCAGCCTCGTCTCGATCCTCGAAATCGTATGGGTGCTTGGAAGCTTGTACAAACGCACGCATGGAGAGATCGCCGACCACATCGAAATGATCCTGGCGGCCGATACCCTCGAGGTGCAAAACGAGCAGGAGGTCTACCAGGCAGTCGTTGCGCTCAGAAATGGGACCGGAGCGTTCGAAGACGCATTGATTGGCGGTCTCGGAGTCTGGAGAGGCTGTTCCGCGACGCTGACGTTTGACCGGAATGCGGCGAAGCGCCTGCAAGGATTTCAGCTGATCTAGGAGTGCTTTCTCCGGCCAATGTCCTCGCTGGGATAGGCGAATAAGGGATCGTAGGACCTGATCCCAAACACATCCACCGCAGCGGACGTGTTATAAGGTGGGGTGCACGGCACTGACTCGCCGACCGGCTGCTCTTACGCCTTGCGCCCCAGATCATTCCGCCACTTGCGCCCGTCTTTTTCAAGCAGGTGGTCGGCGCACTCGGGGCCCCAGGAGCCGGCGAAGTAGTTCGGAAAGACCTCCGGCTTTTTGGCGGCCCAGGCCTGCAGGATCGGCGTATAGAGCGCCCATGTAGTCTCGACGCCATCGCGATGCGAAAAGAGCGTCTGATCGCCGAGCATGGCATCGAGCAGCAGCCGCTCGTAGCCGTTGGCCCGCGACTTGCCGAAGGCAGACTCGTAATCGAAGTCCATGTTGACGGGGCAGACATTCATCTGCGGTGTGGTCGGCACCTTCGCTCCAAAGCGCAAGGCGATGCCTTCATCCGGCTGAATGCGAATCGTGAGCAAGTTGGGCTGAATATCGCCGCACGGACCGTCGGTTTGCATGCGGTTAAAAATCAAGAGCGGCGGCTGCTTGAACAGGATGCTGATCTCCGTTGCGCGCTTCTTCATCCGCTTGCCTGCCCGGAGATAAAACGGAACGCCGGCCCAGCGCCAGTTTTCGATCTCCAGGCGCAGAGCCGCGAAGGTCTCGGTGCCGGACTCGGGATTCACGCGCTCTTCGTCGCGATAGCCCGCCACGTGCTGGCTGCCCACAATGCCCGGCCCATATTGGCCGCGCACCGTGTTGAGAATCGGAATGGGCGGAATCGCCTGCCACACCTTCAATTTTTCGCGGCGCACGCTTTCGGCTTCGAAGCTTGCCGGCGGTTCGAGCGCCACAAGGCTGAGCAACTCCATCATGTGATTCTGGACGACATCGCGTAGCGCGCCGGCCTTCTCATAAAAAGGTCCGCGGCCTTCCACGCCGAGCGTTTCCGCCACGGTAATCTGCACGTTATCGATGAAGTTGCGGTTCCATACCGGCTCAAAGATGCCATTCGCGAACCGGAAGACCAAAAGATTTTGCACCGTCTCTTTGCCGAGATAGTGATCGATGCGGAAGACCTGGCTTTCATGGAAGACGGCGTTGACCTGATGGTTCAGCTCGCGCGCCGATTCGAGATCGTGGCCGAAAGGCTTCTCGATCACGACAACGGCGACACCCTTCTCCGGCTCCGACATGCCTTGCGCGCCCAGGTTCTCGATGATGCCGGTGAAGAATTCAGGCGCGGTGGCGAGATAGAACAGGCGGTTGCCGCCGATCTTCTTTTCCTTGTCGATGCGGTCGAGCTCGGTCTTCAGACCCGCGTAGCTGTTGGCGTCGTCAAAGTTAAGCGGAAAATAGCTGATGTGCTTGACGAACTCGTCGAGCTTAGGATCGTTCTCCTCCGCGTCGCCGAATTCGACGATGCCTTCGCGCATGTCTGCGGCGAACTCGTCGCCCAGCGGCCGCCGCGCCACGCCCACAATGGCAAATTGCTCGGGCAACAGGTTGGCCTGGCGCAGGTGGAAGAGCGCAGGCAGCAGCTTGCGCTTGGTCAGGTCGCCGGAGGCGCCGAAGATCACCAGAATTCCCGGCTCCGGAATTCGCTCTCCACCCTTGGGCACTTGCGAAAGATCCTCAGGCCGTACTTGCATCGATATCGTCGCCATGACTTCCTCCTGAACAGCAGTTCACAGTTGCCAGTTCTTAGTTCACAGTCACTGTAGCAGACGGGCAACTGAGAACTAGGAACTGCAAACTATGAACTTCATTTTCATCCTGCTTTGACGGCATGGCCGCCGAACTCTGCACGCATGATGGCCAACATGCGATCAGTGAAATTATTCTCTTCGCGCGAGCGGATGCGGCGCATCAACGATTCGGTAATCACAGGCGCGGAGACGTTGAGATCAATCGCTTCCACGACCGTCCAGCGGCCCTCGCCGGAATCTTCAACCCAGGCTTCGAGACCTTCGAGCGTGGGATTTTTGCCAAGCGCGTCAGCGGCCAGATCGAGCAGCCACGAGCGGACCACGCTGCCGTAGCGCCAGATCTGCGCGATCTGCGGCAGATCGAGGCCAAACTCCTTTTTGTTCTCCATGATGGTGAAGCCCTCGGCGAAGGCCTGCATCATGCCGTACTCGATGCCGTTGTGGATCATCTTGACGAAGTGTCCTGAACCGGCGGGACCCACATGACCCCAACCTTTGTCCTTGGCGGGAGCGAGAGTTTCAAAGATGGGCGTGAGATATTCGACGGGATCTTTGTCGCCGCCGACCATCATGCTGTAGCCCTCTTTCAATCCCCAGATGCCGCCCGATGTGCCCACGTCCACAAACTGAAATCCCTTGGCCGTGACTTCCTTGTAGCGGCGCTGCGTGTCTTTGTAATTCGAGTTGCCGCCGTCGATGAGAATGTCGCCGGGACCGATCAGCTTTTCAAGCTTGGCGATGGTGTCATCAACGGGTTTACCCTGTGGCACCATAATCCAGATAGCTCTCCGAGCTTTCAAGTTTTGGACGAGCTCTTCGAGGGTACTGACGCCTACGTTACCCGATTCCGTCAGCTTCTTCACTGCTTCGGCATTGAAGTCGAAGCCAACCACCTGGTGCCCGCCCAGCCGTAGCCGCTCCGCCATATTCGCGCCCATCTTGCCCAGGCCGATCAATCCAAGTTGCATAACTCACTCCTTCGTCGCAATCTCTGAAAAATCTCTTTCGATCTGCAAGACGCCCAGACCCTGCAACTCGCGCCGCAGCGCGTCTTCGCCCGTGAACTGAATGGCCCGTATTCCCTCAGCTGCTGCACCGGCGACGTTTTCCTGCCGGTCATCGATAAACAGGATGCGCCCCGGCGGCGCGCCGAGAATATCGATCGCTCGCCCGTAGATCGCCGGTTCCGGCTTGCGAAGGCCGACAAAGCACGAACTCAACGCTATTTTGAGGTACCGGCGCAATCCGAATTTCTTGAAGCGATACTCGTTGGTCTCGCGCGCTTCATTGTTCAGCGTGCCGAGCATACATCGGTTGGATGCCGCCAACTCGTTGAGGATTCCAAGCGCTCCGTCCGGCAAGACCTGCGACTGGCTCAGCATAAAAGCGAAGAAATCTTCGCGCGAAAACGAGCGAGGCTCAAAGAAGACGGCCGTGTCGAGATATGTGTCGAGATGGACTTCATCGCGCTCCCAGGCATCGACGATCGACAGATGACGCCGTTCGAATGGCTCAGGATCGATAGCGAAATGCACCGCCGCCGCCGCGCGCTCACGGCGATCCCAGCCATTCGTGAGTAAAACTCCACCGACATCGAAGAGGATCACATCGAAGGGGAACATCGGCTCCTCTTTATCTCATCCGTCTGGAAAATCTTGAGGGGAACTGTGAAAAATCTCTGACGCTTTGAACGGACTGCGGCTGCTGTTACTTCCTAGGATGATGAGAAACCCCTTGGGTTTCATTTTGATGAAGGCGATTCAGGATCACTCGGACCAACTGGTTCAATCCTGCGAAAATTTGCGGGTTAGGCTGGGCTCGCCGAACCGTCGCCGCACATGTATTTGGCCTCAATCGCGAGCACCTTGTTGAAACGCCGCTTGAACCGCTCCTCGTTGGCGACGAATTGTGCGCCGATGAACGAGTCCACCAGTTCGTAGGCCAATGCAGAGGCAATGATGCGTGCCCCCAGCACGATCACGTTCATATCGTCGTGCTCTACGCCCTGGTGCGCGGAGTAAGTATCGTGGCACATGCCGGCGCGAATGCCGGGAATTTTGTTGGCCGCAACACAAACACCCACGCCTGAGCCGCAGATCAGGATCCCCCGCTTGGCGACGCCTTGCTTGATGGCGTCACCGACTTTCTCGGCGAAGTCAGGATAGTCGTCCGGATGGTCGCCGTCATATGCGCCCAGATCGACGACCTCATGGCCCTTCTTGGCGAGATAGGCGCGCACATCTTCCTTCAACGGAAAGCCGGCATGATCGGCGCTGATGACGAGCTTCATTACAACTCCTTCGGAGTTAGGGACTAGGGACTAGGGAATAGGAACCGGTCGTTGCGATTACGGCAAACTTCAGCACGGTTCAGTCCCTATGTCCCTAGCCCCTACGTCCCTGTTTTTACTTCACGAGCGCCTTTGCCCGAGCTGCCACATTCTCTGCGCTGAAGCCGAGCTTCTTGAGCGCGATCGGACCCGGCGCCGAGGCTCCGAAGCGATCGAGGCCGATCACGTCGCCATTGGAGCCTACATACTTCCACCAGCCAATCGGCGAGCCCGCTTCGACAGCCAGCTTCGGCACACCGGGAAGCAGAACGCTTGCCTTGTACTCTACGGACTGCTCGTCAAAGATCTCCCAGCTTGGGAAGCTCACCACACGTGCGGAGATGCCCTCCGCATCGAGCTGCTTCTTGGCATCGATGCAGGGCCAGACTTCCGCGCCGGTTCCAATGAGAATGACCTTCGGATTGGCGGCATCTTCCAGCACATAAGCGCCCTTGCTTACGCCGGCCCAGACGTCGTGCTTTGCAGGATCGATCACCGGAAGATTCTGCCGGCTCAGCGCGAAGAAGCCGGCGCCATTGCGTTCAAGCGCCAGCCGCCAGCAGGCCGCGGTCTCGTTTGCATCGGCGGGACGATAGTCGGTGAGATCAGGCACAGCACGCAGCGCCATGAGATGTTCGATGGGCTGGTGCGTCGGTCCGTCTTCGCCGAGCGCGATGGAGTCATGCGTGAAGACGAAGAGCGAGTGTGCCCGCGAGAGCGCCGCCAGCCGGATCGCCGGCTTGCAGTAATCGGAGAAGCAGAAGAAGGTTGAGCCGAAGGGAACGAGCCCTTCATGCGCGGCCATGCCATTGACGGCGGCACACATGGCGAACTCGCGCACGCCGAAGAAGACGTTGCGGCCCGCGGGGTCGATGTGGAAATTCGCGCCGGGCTTGAAGATGGTGCGCGTGGAACTGGTCAGGTCGGCCGCGCCGCCGAACAGCTCCGGCACAACTTCGGCGATCTTGTTCATCACCTCGCCGCCTGCAGCGCGTGTCGCCATCGGCTTGTCCGCAGGGAAGCTGGGAATCGCTTTCTCCCAACCGGCCCGGCGCTGGTTCTTCTGTGTACGCTTGAACTCTGCCGCGAGATCAGGATACCGCGCTGCGTACGCGTCGAAGAGCTTGTTCCACTCACCTTCGAGCTTTGCGCCGCGATCGACGGCCTGTCGCCAATTTTTGAGCGCGTCTTCGGGTATGTAGAAGCTCTGGTCCTCAGGAAACCCGAAGAACTTTTTCGTTGCCGCCACATCGGCTGCACCCATCGCCTCGCCGTGCACCTTGTTGGTGCCGGCCTTGGGGCTGCCGTAGCCGATGACGGTACGCACAGCGATGAGGGAGGGCCGGTCCGTCTCTGCTTTGGCAGCATCGATCGCTGCTTCGATCGCGACGAGGTCGTTGCCGTCGGTCACGCGCTGCACATGCCAGTGATAGGCCTCGAACCTCTTCAGCACGTCCTCGGTGTAACTCAACTCGGTAGGGCCATCGAGTGAGATCAGGTTGTCATCGTAGAGGAAGATCAGCTTGCCCAACTTGAGCGTGCCTGCCAGCGAGGCGGCCTCGTGCGAGACGCCTTCCATCAGATCGCCGTCCCCGCAGAGCGCATAGGTGTAGTGATTCACGATCTCGAAGCCCGGCTTGTTGTAGACGGCGGCAAGATGCTTCTCGGCAATCGCCATGCCTACGGCCATCGCAATGCCCTGGCCGAGCGGGCCCGTGGTCACTTCGACGCCCTCTGTCTCGCCCGATTCGGGATGGCCCGGCGTCTTTGAGTGCCATTGCCGAAAGCTCTTCAGGTCGTCGAGCGTCATCTTGTAACCGGCCAGATAGAGCGACCCATAGAGCAGCGCTGAGGCATGACCGTTCGAAAGGATGAACCGGTCGCGGTCCGCCCACTTGAAGTGCGCCGGATTGTGCTTCATCAGCTTGTGATAGAGCAGATAGGCAATCGGCGCGCATCCGAGCGGAGCGCCGGGATGACCGCTCTTCGCTTTTTCGACCGTATCGACGGCAAGCAGCCGCAGAGTGTCAATCGAAAGCTGATCGAGAGAAAGAGATGCGAGGCTCGAGGTCATAGTGCTTGAAGCTTGTCCTTTCGGTTAGAGGGGGCGCATACACACCCGGTAAGAGGCCCTACTGATCGGCATTCGTGGCATCAATCTTGACTTTCACATTGTATCCAAGCCAGGCGTCCTGCTCCGGCCAGTGCAACGTCCACTCCAGTTCACGGGAGCCGCTGGTTGGAACGATGTCCGCGCTGAAGCCGGCGCTGCCCAGCGCACGGCTCGAGGCGGTTTGCTGGGTTTGCCAGCCGTCTGCGGTCCAGAGTACGTCGAACTTCCGCTCGTCCAGAATCCGGAGTGTGCGGCCCGCGTCCATCGCTTGGATCGGGCGGCGGCGGCTGTGAATTTCGATTCCGTGATTGGGGCGAATGTCTCCATTCCGCTCACTGTATCGCTCGTACACCGGTTCGATGCGGTCGAAGACCTTGCCGTCGACCGTTGAGCGGAGCAACTTCAGGTACTCCGCGTGGGCCCAGACAAGCGGCACCGCGGAGCCCGCAGGCTGTCCGAAGCGCAAATGGCGCTCGGGGCGGCTGGCCTCATCCCACACCTGCTCCGGCATCATCTGGCCGCAGGTGGCGAAGCGCTCGTAAGCGCGGATCAGCGGCGCGATATCGTTGCCCGCCGCCAGTTCATAGTGTGCGCGTTCGCCGGTCAGCAATGGCCACACGCGGCCCTGGCCCCAGCCTTCATACGGTCCGCCATCGGGGCGCTGCCCGTAGCCGTCGAAGTTGTAGCGCAACCATCCCGGCCCTTGCGGAAGCTCGCGCCTCAGCACGGCGTCGACTACCCTCAGCGAGTCCACAATCAGCGGATCGTTCGCCCGCCGAACCCCATAGCGCACCAGCTCGAGAAAACCGCCGTCAATGATCTCCCGTGCCTCGAACTCGTACTGCGTTCCAGGCGGTCTATTGGAGAGCCGGATATGTTCTTTGCCGCAGCCCTCGTGCGCATAGGTCTCGCCGCACTCCGGCGGCCGGATGCGCATGTAGTGCCTCTTCACATCAGGATGCAGCACGCCGTTGTTGGTTACGGTCCAATCTTCGAGATGGCCTTCGATCCAATCGGCGTACTCCTCCAGAAACTGTCCCAGCTCGGCCGAATCATGTGCCCGCGCAAGCTCTGCCGCGCAGATCAGGCCGCTGATCACGGCTGCCAGCGTCGAAGGTGAGTAGCCGGAGTTTTCTTCCCACCGCTCCTGGTGCGTAATGGGAGCATTGCGGACGAGGCATCCGGCGGCACGCTCGACAAAGGGAAAGATATTCAACCCGCCGAGTCCGTCTGCCTTCCATAGCCGCCATGCCAGGATCACCGGAAACGCGACTTCATCGAGCTGCTTGCCACTCCAATAGGGAGTGCCGTCGATCCAGAAGTTTTGCGCAAAGCCTCCATCCGCCTGCTGGGTGCAGGCAAGATAGACCAGCGCGCGGCGCGCCGTCTCAGCTCGTCCGCAGGCGAGTAGCGCAGAGGCTGTCTGTACCATGTCGCGGGTCCACACCAGGTGATAGCCGCCCAGATCGTCATCGCCCTTCACCTGGCCCCAGGGGATGGACGCAGACGCGACGAATGCGCCTGAGAATGTCTTGTCTTCATGCGCCAGCAGCACGTTGTGGCTGGCGCGCATCAGCTTGCCGCCGTCCTGCGCCTTCTTTGCCAACCACTCGGGATTGGCAGCCCGTTGCCACTGCTCAATGAACCGCTTGCGCAGGTCTTCGTAAGGCGAGGCCAGTGCGCCCATCGTTTTTTGCGCGGCCGTATGATGCCCCGCTCCGATGCCGATGGCCACCGTGAACTCAACGGCGCTCACCGGCCCGTCGGTGGGCGCGATCTTTCCCCTGAGATCCAGCTCGCCCATGACGGCCACATTGCCGTTCGTCGCCGAGCCGAACTCCCAATCCATCCGGAAATTCTCCATCAGGTCGCGCCAGCCATCGCTCACTCCGACAAAACCGCAGCTCATGCGCGAGAAGCCGCAACTGGCCGCCATGGCCAGCGACCACTCGTCCTTCCATGCCATCAACACGTTGGTGCCGGCGAGGTCCACAGCCCGCGCGGAGTTGCCCGCACCGCCGCCGTTGAGATGCGGCGCCAGAAGCGCGTAGACCTTCAAACGCGGTAGCAGGTCGGAGTGTCCGGCAAGCCGTACCCGCTGCAACACAACCGAATGATGCGGATCGCAGATGATCTCTTTGGACAGGCTGTAGCGCCCCTCCGGATCAGAGTTCACATAGCGTACGCCCAGCGCTTCCGGATGGATGTACTCGAACTCCGATTCGAGATCGCGCTTTTCCTCATGCGTAAACGTCTCGCCATCGGTGATGAGAAACTCCATGTCTCTCACCTGTGCGCGATCAATCGTGGGGTGATACAGCTCATTCAGAATGCCGTGCGAGCACGTGAACCAGATCCGGCTCGAGGCTGCGTAAGAGGTGCCCACTGCGTCTTTCACGCTTGAGGTCCAGCGCGGCAGCATGCCGGGGCTTCCGAAGGCTTCTCCCTGTTGTTCAAGCCATCTGTACAAAGGCGCATTGCTCATCGTCCGGGGTCGCTTTCCTGTTCTGTTTTCAAGAAGGGAATCGAGACAAGCACATGGATCGGGGCGAAATTGATCGTCAATCTACCGTAAACTAGGACGCTCGCGCATGGGCGAAGGTTCATTTTTTCTCCGGCGGGAGAGGGCTTTCTACCATTCTCCTACGTGGCAACGTCAGCGCGCATGAAAGTTCGTTGCAACCGCCCGGGAAGCTGCCGCGGAATCTCAATTTTGAGACCACGTCCCATCTCCAGGCATCCAAGCAAATAATTGTGGACTGTACACGATTCATTTTGCACAACGTTGGCTCTGAAACGCGGCCAATTCATCACAGTACAATCGGAACGGAGGAGAATTCCCCTTATGGCATACGAACTCGCACCGCTTCCCTACGACTACTCCGCACTTGAGCCGTACATCGACGCTGAGACGATGAAGCTTCACCATGATAAGCATCATCAGGCCTACATCAACAACGTGAACGCTGCGCTGGCCAACCATCCCGATCTGGCAGCAAAATCGGTCGACGATCTCATTCGCGATCTGAACCAGGTTCCGGAAGATATCCGCGGCGTTGTGCGCAACAACGGCGGCGGGCACTCCAACCATACCGCGTTCTGGAAGCTGATGGGTCCGGCCAACACCCCCGGCATCGGGGGCAATCCAACCGGCGCGATTGCCAGCCAGATCTCCGCCGATTTCGGCGACTTCGAAGCCTTCAAGAAGACCTTCAACGAGACCACGGCCAAGCAGTTCGGCTCAGGCTGGGGATGGCTCGTCTTCACCGGAGGCAAGCTGAAGGTGATCACTACGCCGAACCAGGACTCGCCGCTCTCGCAGGGGCTGTTCCCCATTCTCGGCAACGATGTGTGGGAGCACGCCTATTACCTGAAGTACCAGAACAAGCGCCCCGACTATCTTGCCGCATGGTGGAACGTCGTGAACTGGGAAGAGGTCAATCGCCGCTTCGCCATCGCCAAGGGATAAAAGGCAGGGGCGAGGGAATAGGGAATAGGGAATAGGCAATAGCAGAGAACAGAGAACGAGCCACAGATATACCGTGCCCCATCCTTCGCGCGTTTTGCGAAGGGTGGGAGAGCACAAGAGCGCGCCGGCATGTAGTCGTTTCTCCATTCCCTACTCCCTGTTCCCTGTCTGACGTCTAACTATGCAGGAGTGTCGTAACGCCTGTGCGCATCTTTGTCTTGCTCCCGCTCGCGGGATTTCTTGCCTTCTTCGCATCTCCCTCCACCCAGGCTCAGTCCGGCAGCTTTGAGGTCGCACAACACGGCCACGCTGTGGGCACAGCTTCGTTTCAGTTCACGACAACGCCGCAGGGCTACGATTCGACATCGCTGGTGCGCGTTGCGATGCAGGGGCTGAACTACGATCTCTCGAAGAACGAGAAACTCTCCTCGGCCGATCATCTGGAACACGGCCAGTTGAGCGCCGTGGTCAACGGCACCGCGGTTACCGCGACCGCCGCACCGGACTCCGCGCAGATTCTCCTCAATATCTCCGCCAACGGAAAGAGCACTACCACGCGGCTGCCCGGGCATCCCGCCGCCGTCTTTCTGCCTGATTTCGATCCAGGCGCGCTGGAGACGCTGCTTGCTCTCGGCATTGCGCAGAACAATCACGATCTCTGGGCAATCCTGCCGAAAAATGCCGGTTCCGTCGAGCCCGTGCAGCTTGCGACGTATCCCGATCAGCAGGGAACGCTGGACGGCAAGCCGATTGCTGTGCACCATCTCATTGCCACGATTGCCGGCGCTAAGACCGATCTCTTTTCCGGTCCCGACAATCAGCTTCTGCAAGCCGAGTTGCCGCAGGAAGGCTTCGCGCTGGTGCGTAAAGGATTCGTGCTCAAGCCGACAGCGAAACCGGTTGCGCCCGCGGAATGAGGTCGGGTCGTGTTTTCCCACCCAAACTGCAAAGGCACGGTTAGGATATGGCGCTCAGCTATTCGAGCAAAAACCACTCGGCTAGGAATGTATCGAGGTGGCTCCAGATAACAACGGTTGGGCCAGCATCTTTCTGCGCTGGCTTCAGACGAAAGTCGAGCTTCTGGACCCGAAGGGAGTTCTCATCGAACCGACAGATCATGAGTTGCGTGATGACATGCTTGTAGTCAGTGCGGCTGCGTTTAGTGCTAAGCGTCTTCATGGTTGTTTTTGCCGGGATGGCATCGCCCGTCCAGTCGAGAATTTCGCACACTGGATAAGTTCCTCCCCGATCACTGAACCGGTCGATCACACGGAAAATGATCCTAGACTTCGACCTGAGCTCATAGGCTAAGAGATCTCCTCGCTTCATGTGACACTCGGCTGGGACACGGCGAGCGACTTTCTTTTCGGGAGGCTGCGGCGATGTGATTTGGACGCGCAGTTTTTCAAGGGCAGCTCTACGGGCTGCATGATCGGCACTCCCCGCTTCCCACCGATTGAGGTCTGATCCCGAATCAATCACAAGGAGGGCATGCTCAAGTGTCTCCGACTCCAGTCGGCCCTGTTTCCATTGCTCGGAGGCTAGAGCAAGCCAGATCACTCCGCCTTCCGATGGATCGGTCAACAAGTCCTGATATTCGTCAAGAATCCACCGCGTTGCCTCGGATCCCGTGTGCCCATCACCTAAACAATCCTTGTAGTGGCCACGTACATCGCAGGCCGTATCGTCTTCGAATATGCCTGTTCCCCAAACGCCCAAAGCTGCTCTCCAATTCAGTTCACGCAATTGATTCGCGGTTGTCCTCGTTTTCGTAATGCGCGTTTCTGCTCGCACTCAGTCGCCGAAATATCGACCATGCCCGCCATTCACCCAGGGATCGTAGTGGAGCGCGAAGTTGGCGCGGCGCTGCGTGATGGGATGATTGTAGAGCCATACCTCGATGAACCGGTTCGGATTGGGATCGTCGAGCCAGGCCGCGCCCGGATCGTTGAAGGCAGCCACTGCGGTCTTTTGCGGATCGGACACAATACCGTGGACGGCCTCCTGCCCGTAGACGTCTGCCTGATGCTCGAAGTGCCGGCTGATAGCGGCTTCGCGCTGGTGCGTAAGGGATTTGTGCTCAAGCCGACAGCGAAACCGGTTGCGCCGGCGCAATAGGCCCGGATCGGCCGGACTGCAGCGGTTTCACAGTTGCCATACCCTCGACGCCGTCGTTGTAGAGTGGCATTTCCTCAAGAAAATGCCACCTTCCGCGGTGCCGGCAAGGGCACAGAAACGGTGAAACCGCTCTAGAATGGGCCTGATGAGACGTGGGACCCGGCTTCAGTTTCTGGCTGCCGCGATGCTTCTGTTCTACGGATGCACCGCCATCTCCGGACAGAGCCGTTCTTCTTCCTATCACCCGCTGCTGGTGGGCTACTTTCCTGCATCAGCCCTCACGATTGCGCAACCGTTTTATGTCAAGACGCTGGTCAGCAACGGCGCGGCCGGAAGGCTCGACCAGATTGATTATTCGCAGGGATCGGTGCGGAATGGCCGGTGTGCGCTGGCCGATCCCGATGCCGATTTGAGCCTGCGATTCACACGGCAAAACAGCGTGAACGGAAAAGCGGACGGAGCGGCCGCGCAGTTTCGCGGGAATTTTCACCAGCTTGAAGAGCTCAAGCGCCGTTATCCGCATTTGAAAGTTCTCATCTCGCTGGAAGGCGAGGCGCGGGACTTTGAGGAAGATGCGCAGCCGGGAAACCGCGCGGCATTCGTGGCCTCGTGCGTGAACACATTTCTACGCGGCCGATTCGCGCCCGGCATTGCCAAGCCGGGAATCTTTGACGGAATCGATATCGACTGGGAGACTCCACATGAGGCGGATGCCGCGAATTTTCTCGCGCTCGTGGAAGAGTTTCGCCGCCAGATGAACCAGGTGCGTCCCGGTTTGCTCTTGTCGATCGCTGTGGACGAGTCGCCGCTTGCACTTGCCGGAACTGACTTCGCGCAGATTGTTCCGCTTGTCGATCAGGTGGGCGTGATGAACTACGACTACGCCGGTCCCTGGAGCGCGACCACCGGGCTGCTGGCGCCGCTCTTCTCCGTAGACCCGCGCGATCCGCATTCTATCGAGAGAAGCATTACCGGCTATGAGGCCGCAGGCGTGCCGCCGGAAAAGCTGCTGATGGGCCTGCCTTTTTATGGATACAGTTGGACCGAAGTGGAGACGATCAACGGCGGTCTCTTTCAGAGAGGGCGTCCCAGCTCGCAGGATCGCTCCTACAATCACATTCGCAGCATCGCATCCGACTTTTCGGTATATCGGGAAGAGATTTCGCAGTCGCCATGGCTCTTCGACGGCCAGACGTTCTGGACCTATGACGATCCCGTCTCTGTTCGTTTCAAGGTCAGCTACGCCGCGCATCAGCACCTCGGCGGTGTAATGATCTGGGAGCTGAGTGGTGATACTCCGGACGCCGAGCTGCTCAATGAGGCATACCGCTCGCTCTACGATCCGCTCGAAGAGAAAGTTCTCGCGGAGCACGCGCGGAAGCGGCGGCCTGCTAAACCGATTGCGCCTGCACAATAGAGAGCGTGTTTCCCAGATAAAGATTGTTGGTGAATCAATGGTGCATCCCGGATGCATCGGGCGTCCAAAGCCGTGTCTCATGCCTTCGCAGAGCGTGTCGGCCGTGCCCGTAAACTGGAGTCATGCCGCCGATCCTGATCGCGCAAAACATTTCCAAGCGCTTTGGCGCCATACCTCTTTTCGAGAACATCTCCTTCGCCGTTCACGATGGCGAACGCATTGGCCTCATTGGTCCAAACGGAGCGGGCAAATCGACTCTCCTCGCCCTTCTCGGCAATGAGCAACAGCCCGACTCCGGCGAAGTCTCATTTCGCAAGCGCGCCCGCGTCGCTTACGTTCATCAGATTTCCGATTTCGCTCCCGGGCTAACCGTTCGGCAGGTCATTGAAGCGGCATTCGAACGCGCTGCCATCCCCTCCGAGGCTCGTGAGCAGCGTCTCCGTGAAACTCTGGGGCGCGCAGGCTTTACGGAAGACGAGTCCGCCGGCAATCCCGGCATGAATCAAGAGGCTTCCACTCTGAGCGGCGGATGGCGCAAGCGTCTCGCCATCGCGGAAGCCCTCGTCGCCCAGCCCGACGTGCTGCTCCTCGATGAGCCGACCAATCACCTTGACCTCGAAGGCATCGAATGGCTTGAAGGCTTGCTCCGCGCCGCCAGCTTCGCCTTTGTCGTCGTTACCCACGACCGCTACTTTCTTGAGAATGTTGCTGATGAAGTCGTCGAGCTGAATCGTATTTATTCTGCGGGTCTGCTCAGTGTGAAGGGCGGCTACTCCAAATTTCTCGAAGAGCGTGCGGCCTATGTGGAGTGGCAACAGCGCGCGCAGGAAAGTCTTCGCAACCGCGTTCGCATTGAGATGGAATGGCTGCGCCGCGGTCCCAAGGCCCGCACCACCAAGTCCAAGGCGCGCATCGACAACGCAAAGGCTCTTATCGCCGATCTCAGCGAGATCGAATCCCGGGCTCGCACCGCCACGGCCGATATCGGCTTCGATGCGACGGGCCGCCAGACCAAACGACTCATCGAAGTCGAAAACGCCGCCATCACGCTTGGCGATCGTGAAATTCTTCGCAACGTCAACATCACACTCACCAACGGGCTCAAGCTCGGCCTCGCTGGCCCCAATGGCTCCGGTAAGACTACGCTCCTGCGTGCCATTACCGGTGAGCTATCCCTCAGCGTCGGCGAAATCCGCCGCGCCGCGGCCTTGCGGATCGTTTACTTTTCGCAGATGCGCGAACTGGATACTTCACTCACCCTACGCCGTGCACTCGCGCCTGACTCAGACTCGGTCATCTACCAGGATCGTGTGATTCACGTCGCCAGTTACGCATCGCGCTTTCTTTTCACCGGAGAGCAGCTCAATCAGCCAGTCGAGCGGCTCAGCGGCGGTGAACGCGCCCGCGTTCTTATTGCCCGCCTCATGCTTCAGCCTGCCGACGTCCTCATCCTCGATGAGCCCACCAATGATCTCGACATTCCCACGCTCGAAATTCTCGAGGAATCTCTCCTCGAATTTTCCGGAGCCCTCGTCCTGGTGACTCATGATCGCTATCTCCTCGATCGGGTTACGAACGCCGTTCTCGGACTCGATGGACAAGGAAATTCCGCCCTGTTCGCCGATTATCGCCAGTGGGAAGAATGGCACGACCAGCAAATCCGCGCCAGAGCTGAAGTCTCTGCACCGGAGGTTGAGCCGTCAACCGCAGCGGCTCCCTCGGCGTCGCCGCGCAAAAAGCTCTCTTATCTGGAGCAGCGCGAATATGACGCGATCGAAGCCCGTATTGAGGAAGCTGACGCCCATCTCCGCGCTGCCGAGCAGCGAATCGAAGCTCCGGAAATCGCAACCGATCCCGAGGCTCTTACGGCGGCCCTCGCGGAGATCGAAAAGGCCAAAGCCGATCACGACACTGCGTACGCGCGCTGGATGGAACTAACGGAGAAGATAGACGGTTGAGCTTCCAGAGACGCGGTCGGTACGCTGGTTCATGGCGATCCGTAAATACGGCACGCCGGATCTAAAGAGTGGCATTACTTCAGCGGATACAGCCTCATGTTGCGGAAGTAGACCTCGGCTCCCTCCGATTGAAACAGGATCTTACCGCTCGTCGGAAATGCATCGATTCCCTCATTCGCCAGTTTGCCGTTCACGTATTGCCAAATGTGACCGTTTTGATTGACCAGCTCCACCACGTTCCATTCGCCGTGCGGTTTCTCCAACTCGTTCACGCGGTCGCGAAAGCCCACAACGTTTTCGAAAGGCCCTTTGTTGAAGCGGTCAATCTTCAAGGCTTTTCCATCCGGCCCCGTCACGCGCTTTCCGTCTTTTCCGGTCAGCGCCGCACCATCCGTCATCCAGAAGTCACCCGTGCAGCCTTCGTTGATCTGAAACTCGATCGACCGGGGCCACACCTTGTCGGGCCCTTGAATGTTAAAGAGAATCCCGCTGTCCCGCGCCTTGCCCTGCCGTGAGCCAAATGTTCCTTCGCCCCACTTAAACTCCGCGCGCAGATAGTAATTCGAGTACTCACGTTTCGTGATGATGTAGCCCATCTCGGTTCCAGAAACGTGGACCACACCGTTCTCAACAGTAAAGACTCGGTTGGGATCAGAGTTCGGTCCTTCTTTGGTGAAGAATGTATCGAACCCTTTTAGATCTTTGCCGTCAAACAGCTTCACGGCATGCCCGTGTTTAGGGATATTGGGTGTCTGCCCCGCAAGAATCGCACTCGAGAACAGTGCCGCTATACAGACGCTGACTGCGATGCGCATTCGTTGTTTCGCTCCGTTTCTGTGTTGTCAGGACTCGTTCGCTGCTCAGCAACTGAAGGCTTACCGGTGATATGTCGAGATCGAGAAGTGAAGTGGCACTGTTGCGCTCATCGCGAATCGGACTGACCTGACATCTGGAGCCTTTGCGTGGTAAGTCAGTGTCCCAGTCCAGAAAATGCGATATGGAAAGCGCATAGCAGCTGGTCGAGACTGAACGCGAAAAATCATGCTATCATGGAGATACGCTCAGTTGTTTGGTAGTGAGCCGTTCTTGCCTACATCCGCCAGACCGTCTACCACGTAAATTCCCCAGGCCCTCAGCGTAATGGTCCATTGAAGTTAAGGCTTCACCACTCAAGGAGTGTGGCCGGACCAGACTGCAACGCGATAGCGTGCCGCAGTCGAAGACGCGATATGTGTGGCGAATCTCAAATCGTTTGGAGCGAGTGCTCCTGGGTTTTCCGCATAAAAATACAAGGTTCCCTTCGCGGTCCGGGACGATTCTCGGGCACTCGATTGGAATGAAGCGACTGCGTCCGCCGCGGCAGGTCCATGGATGAATTCCAGAGATGAATCTGGATGATGGATCTCCGAGGCTGAGATGCACGACAGGAATGAATTGAAACTCTTCTCTGAATTACAACTCTCACAGACCATGCAGCGGCAATTGGCCGAAGCAAATTTTATCCATCCCACACCGGTTCAGGCAGCAGCTCTTCCTCCAGCGCTGGAGGGGCGCGATGTATTGGCGACAGCACAGACGGGCACCGGCAAAACTCTCAGCTTTCTGATTCCCCTGATCGAGCGAATGGCTGCAAGCGCGAAGGACGCGAAGGCGCTGGTTCTGCTGCCCACGCGCGAACTGGCCATGCAGGTACTCGATGCCTGGCGCGATCTGACGCAGGGGCAAGGAAAAGCCGCGCTTGTGTGCGGCGGCCTGGCCGAAGGTCCGCAGTTGTCCGCCATCCGGCAGGGAGCGCGCTTGATCGTGGCTACGCCGGGGCGGCTGGAAGACTACCTGTCGCGCCGGCTGGTGAACTTGAACAGCGTGAAGATGCTGGTGCTGGACGAAGTGGACCGCATGTTGGACATGGGTTTCAAACCGGCGATCCGAAGGATTGCGGAGGTATTGCCACAGGACCGGCAGACGCTATGCTACTCGGCGACGCTCAGCCCGGCGATTCGCGAGGTGGCGAGCCTCTATCTCAGGAATCCCGTGCGCATCGACATCACCTCTGAGTTGAAACCTTCACCGAATGTGAAGCTGCAATCCTTCGAGGTGCCAGCCGACAAGAAACAGGAACTGCTGGAGCATCTTCTGGGAACAAACGAAGGCAGTTTTATGGTATTCGTGCGGACAAAGCACGGAGCGGATCGGGTCGCGCGGCGGTTAGCGAAGGCCGGCTTCGCAGCGGCTCCCATCCATGGAGACCGGTCGCAGTCGCAGCGCAGCTCCGCTTTGCGTGGCTTTGCCGAGGGACGCCATCGCGTGCTGGTGGCCACCGACGTCGTGGCGCGTGGCATTGATGTGGCCGACGTTGCCCACGTGGTGAACTATGACCTTCCCAGGGAAGCCGAGGATTTTGTGCATCGCGTGGGGCGAACAGGCAGAGCTGACAGCCGTGGAGTGGCGTCAACCTTTGCAGCTCCCGACGAGACGCACACTCTCAAGAAGATTGAGCGTACTCTAACTGTTACTTCAACAAAATATCGGGTCCATCCAAACAGCACGAAATCCGTCAGGTAGTCTGATCTCCTATTGCTGTACGCCTTTTGCCTCCGGCGCCTGCCTAATCCGGCGCCGGGTGCAATCACCGTTTTATGCAACGCCAGCAAGCTTCAGATAGTCCGGCTCGTCGGCGATTGTCCGATGGCGAAAGGCGCGTGCAATCTGCCGATCCTTGAGCAGGAACACGCCAGGCATCTGATACCCATCTTCTTTGATCAAGCCCACTCCGTACTTAAACATCGCGCCCTTGAGCCAGCCCTTCCACACTGCCAGACTAAAAGGTTGCAAATAGGGGTTGGTGCGCGATAACTCAAATGCGGGTAGCTGATACAGCGTAGCGTCGGGATTGCTGATTCGCTCTACATCCGAGAGTTTGTAGTAGTCGAAGTAAGGTTTCGCCCGCTCTGGCGAGCCGAGATGCACAAATACCGGCCGCACGCCCTTCGCCTCAAGTTGCCGACGCACCTGCGAAACCCGATCCAGAGCCATCGCGCAAAATGCGCAGCCGAAATGACGAAGAAATACGAGCAGGACCGGCGACTCATCCACCAGATCGAGTAGTGACCGGCCCGACTCCGTGTGAAACTCTCCCAAGGAGTCTGCGAGATTCGGTCGCTCAGCAGAATGAATCATTGACGTCGCCGTCTCAACCTTCCATTTCCACCGGAAGCCTTGATTACAGCACGTCGAATCGGCAAGCGCAAATTCTGTAACGCAAAGAACATTTGTGCGGGAAGCGAGCAAGGAGACGCTCTATTTGCTACGTTCATCGACCCCTGAGGATCGATTCCGCGGGTAAGCGTGGTTAGATGTCAACTCCTGACTGCTGTCCACGTGGCGTCGCCATACTCGCCCATGTTCACTGTACCTGCGATCGAATCTCCCTTGGCCACGCCGACGAAGTTCCACGGGATCGAATTGCCGGGAACCTTCATCGCGCTGCGAAGCTCGACGTGATCCGCGTGCACGATTCCCTTGAGAGTCGCCTGATAGATCTCGCCTGCCTGCGAACCCGTGAGTACATGGCCATCCTGTTGCAACGTAAATCGTTGTTGACCTGTTCCGCGGGCAAATTTGATTTCCACCGCCCACGCGCCGGCCACTTGCGAGGGTGCGCCCTGCGCAACTATGGGGTTCTCATGGTGTCCGGGATGACTGAAGATCTCGAATAGCGCATCGGCGACGATGCGTTCCTCGCCGGACGCCATCATGTAGGGCATGATAATGATCGAACTCTGCATGTTGTCCGGCCGGCGGCCTTCCGCGTCTGCTACGAGAATGCGCGGCGTTCCTTTATCAAGACGCTCGGATACCTCTGTTCCTGTAATAAGCAATTGATTTGTATCCCAATGGAGGGCCAGCCGTGGTGCATGGTTGGATAGATCCTCGGGCTCAAGGTACGCGGTCGTGACAGAACGAAAAATCTTGACTCGATCCTCGATACGCGCCAGCCACGATCGCCATTGCCGCTGCTCGGCTTCATGGTCGCGCCTATACCACTCGCGCACCGCGGCCAGCATGCCCATCGCTTCTTCCTTGCCGACCTTTAGGGCGCGTCCCCAGTTGTGATGCGGCGCGGCATTGAACCAAGCGGCGTCTACTAATTCTCTCTGGCCAATCAGCAGGCCAGCCGCTTGCGGTCCGCGCATGCACTTGCCGCCTGAATAGCCAACGAGTGTGGCGCCGTGCGCAAGATGAATGTTGGGCGCCAGCGGTTCTTCGGCCGCAGCATCCACAAACACCGGCACGCCTTTGTCTTTGGCGATGGAGCAGATACCTGGTATCGAAAGCGGGCCTTTCTCTGCCGCCGGACTGGAGAGGATGTAGATCATCGCAGTCTTGTTAGAAAGCTTGGAGTGCAGCTCTTCGGCCGAATCGACTTCGACGATCTCAGCTCCGCACATGCGAATGCCAAAATCGTATGGATTGCGGGAGTGCTTGGGAATGATGACCTGGTTGCGCGTTTTCACGTAAGGAAATGCCTGCGTCAGTTCAGGATTGGTGCCGGCGATGCACGCCACCGTGGCGAGTGCAATCGCTGCTTCGCAGCCCGTGGTAACAATCGCCGCTTCCGCGCCCATGAGTTTTGCGATTTCGCCGCCAACCGCCGGCATCAACTCGTCGAGATGCACGTAGTAGTTGGAAGCCTCCACCATGGCCTGTTTTACCTGAGGAAGCGAACGCGATCCCGTGATGATGGTGAAGGTTCCCCGCGCGTTGATCAGCGGGCGCACGCCGATGCGCGTGTAGAGATTGTCTTCCATTGTTGAGCGGCTCGCAGCCTCTTCAGCAACGGCGGCGCTTGCGTTCAGAGCGCCGGGAAGAGCCGCCGACACGCCGGCCAGCAATCCGGATTTCTTAAGAACCTCACGCCGCGACAGACGAAAGCCACGAAACAAACTCATGCACACCCTTCCATTCTTCTGCTTTGCGACGTTGTACAAACCGGCTTAGATGTAAGCGATCAAGTCGATCTCAACAAGCGAATTACCAGGGATGCCTCCCGCGGGCGCCACCGTCGTCCGCACCGGCGGGATGCTTCCCCAGCGGCCCTGATACACCGAATTCATGCGGGCCCAGTCTTTGATGTCGTTGAGATAGACATTCACTTTCAGAACCTTGTCCATCGAAGAGCCGGCCGCCTGCAGATTTTTTTCAAGCTCGTCGAGAACGTGCTTGGTGTGCTCTTCGATCGTCCCTTCAAAGTGCGCGCCCGCGCCCGCAAGAAACAGCAGGTTGCCAAAAGAGACCGCGCTCGAGAAGAGTGGCGCCTCACCAGGCTTTGGAGGAGGATAACTCTTTTTCTCCGGTTTCTCAGACTTCGCGAATGCGGCGGGAGATAGCGCTGCTGCGCCACCCACTGCTGCTACGGCCGCACTTTTCAAAAGGCCTCGTCTCGATTGACTCTTCATATGCTCGTCTCCTCGTGTTCATCGCAAATCCAGCGGACGATCCTATTGACTGCCGGCAGGCATCTGCGGCGCTATCTGATCCGGAAGGGCTGTTCGGGGAAGAAAAGTGGTCCAATGTCCAGCCTCATGCGGATCGCTCGACGGACGCAAATCGTTCCATGCATCCATCGAGAGGCCATCCAGATCGTAGACAATCTTTCCGTCGCGCAAGGTTAACTCGCAGATCAGACGGCTGTCGCCCATCAACTTCAGATTGTCAGTATCCTCATAACCGAACTTGCCGTGCTCGACGCTCAGCACCGCCACGTCCGCTGGCGCACCGACGGAAAGATTGCCCAGTTGCGGGCGCTGAATCTCTCTCGCGGGATTCCAGGTGGTCTCCGCGACGACTTGCTGCAACGTCAGCCCCATCGCTATAAACTTGCTCATCACATTCAGCAGGTCTTTGGTGTTTGAGTTCATGCTGTCATCGTGCAGGTCAGTGGAGAGCGAGTCGGGAAGAAAGCCGGCTTTGATCAGAGGTACTGCGACACGAAAACGAAAGCTGCCGGCCCCCGTGCCCGCATCGAAATAGATTCCGCGCTTGCGCCCCATCACTAACGCCTGCGATGGGCCCAGAGTAACGGGATCCTGTTCACCGCGCAGGCCGGAGTACATATGAGTGTAGATATCGCCGGGGCGCAGGTATTCGGTCAGCAAGTTATAGAGCGGGCGTTCCACGCGATTGGTGCCGTAGTCGATCATCACCGGAATGTGAGCGATGGTGCCCGCTCCTACAGCCTCGATGTAAGGCGTCCACTCCGGGCCGCGAAAGTGCGCGCTCTTAATGCCGATGACCGTGTCGGGATAGCGCAACGCCATATAGGCAGCCGGCGCCCGCTGCATGTCGTCGATGTTGTTCTCAAAACGCAGGCCGCGCATTCCAGCGCCGACGATGTTCAAAAAAGCGAGCACTCGTGTCTGCGAGCGGTCGATCACGTGCTCTTTGAAATCTTCGTAGTTACGCCAGCCGGAGCTGCCCGCATCGCAAATGGTGGTGATTCCGTTGCGCAACGTGAAGCCATCCGGAAAAATTCCGTAGTCGCCCGCATACGAGCGGGCCTCGCCCGTTGAACCGTAGTCATGTGTATGGATGTCGATCAGTCCTGGCGTCACAAAGTAGCCGGCCACATCAATTGTCTTGGCAGCTTCCTTGGCGTCCAGGTGCTCCGCGACCGCGGCAACCTTGCCGTCCTTGATGGCCACATCCAGAACGCGATTGATGTTGTTCTTGGCGTCGATCACATGACCGTTTTTAAGCAGCAGATCATAGGGCAGGGGATTAGGCAGCACGATCGGCTGCATCGCCGCCCGGTAGGCAGCTTCGCCGGCTGTTGCGCTCGGCGAAAGCACTTGCGGCAGGCCCGCTTCCTGGTTCGGCCCCTGTGCCGCCGGCGTTACAGGAAGACAACCCTTGCAGCCGCTCGGTCCAGGCGGAACCTCGTTCTGGTAGGCATTGGCGCCTACCGCAACCAGCGCATCCGGTTGTGCTGCAGGTGTGTTTCCTGTTTGTGCGCGAGTAACGGATGCGGCCGACAACATGACACAAAAAAGCGTGCGCCGTATTCCAAGTCCCATGATTCGTGTCATGCCGTGCGATTGTCCTCTGCCCTATTTAGGCAAACCTTTACGAGCGCGATGCGATTGTCATGATTCGTTCTTCAGCGTTCTGTGCTTTTCGATTTGATTCCATTTACGCAAACGTGTCATCTGCCTTCTGACTTGCTCTCGGTTAGGACGAATGCCGTAGCTGTTACTCGGTTTGTCGCAACGGGCATAGACATTCCCGGAGTATCTAGGACAAATGACCTACAGCGATCCAACAACTTTCGCCTAACATGGCTTAGAAGTGTCGTTTCGGCGAGCATCGTGCAGTGCGCACTGCTTTTCTACGCAATGAATGCATCCGGGTTGTAGCCCGAAGCATGTTATGAGCAGGGCAAGCTTAGACTGCGCGGGTTAGCAGCCTACAAAGCAGGCACACACGTTTTCCCTACGCAGTGCTTGGCTTCGGCCTTTGTCGCAGCCGGCATTTTTCTTGACAAGGAATTGCAACAACTCGATAATCTGAACACCCTTGAGCGCAGCATGCGAAGAATGGAGACCTCTCCAAGAGAGAGATTGTTTACCTATCCGGCTTCATGGATCGCATACCTCTGGGCCTCGGCAACACCGTGCTGACGGCGAGGGGTAATTTCGTAACGGAACGGCCGGATATGTCTTCTGCCACCTGCGCGATCTCGATTAAGCAACACTGGCTATTCCGGCGCGGGCTCGCGGCAAAGGTGCGCCGTTGTACGCCCATCGCGGTGCTCGCCGCTTCAAGCTTCGCAACCGTACGGCTTGATGCAGTCTCAATGAAGATATCCGAATATCAGAAACAAGACTGGCAAGTAGAAGACGGTCTCCCGCAGAGCAACATCCGCATGATCACGCAAACGCAGGATGGAATGTTGCTGATTGCAACTTCGGCAGGAGTCGTTTCCTTCGATGGACTGAGCTTTAAACCCCTCAAAGTAGACGCGCGCGACAGCATCGCCAACGAAGCAGTCAATGCCCTCATGGTGTCTCGCAACGGTGACCTGTGGCTCGGCACAGACGGACGCGGCATCGTGATTCAGCGCAAATCTGGTGGGACTGTGAGCCTCAGCGAGGAAGAAGGATTTTCCACCGATCGCATCCGCATGTTCTACGAAGCCGAAGATGGAACCATCTGGGTTGCCACACAGAATGGCATCGAGCGCATTCGCAACGAGAAGATCGAGCTGCTCAAAGATTGTGGCATGATCTCCGGCGACATCACGACACCCTTTGCCGAAGATGGACACGGCGGCATGCTCTTCATTACTTCGCGCGGTCTCTTTCAGTGGAGGAATGGCGTCGCGCGATCCTTCCCGCTGCATCAACCTGCGTCAGGACTTCCCGTTGCTGTTTATCGCGATCCTCAACATCGCATATGGGTCGGCATGATGCATGGCGTGGTCCAGTTGCTGCAGCACGGCAGTGAATGGCAAGAGATACCGAACACCAAGGTCACTGGACCTGTCACGCTGCTCGTCGGCGATCAGGATGGCAATCTGTGGGTCGGCACCCGGCATCGCGGCATAAGCCGCATTGAACCAGACGGTCAGGTGTCGTACTGGACGAGCGCCGACGGCCTGCCTAACGATGCAATCCGCTCCATGTATGTCGACGACGAGCAGGACATCTGGATCGGCATGATGAACGGCGGCATGGAGCGATGGCGCAAGGCTCCATTGATTCCCTACGGCAGGCCGGAAGGTTTGCCCGCTGAATACGCCGCAAATGTTTTGAGCGCGCGCAACGGCGATCTGTGGATGGGAACCTGGGGCAAGGGACTCTTCCGTCTCCACGATGGGCAACTTGGGAACGTTCCGCTGCCGGGTACGCCGTCGACGATGCCGATCCGCGCGCTCGCACAAGGCCGCGATGGCAATGTGTGGGTGGGCACGTGGTTCAACGGGATCTACAGTTACAACGGCCAGGAATTGCATCACTATCTTTTAGGCACCGAATCACCGGGCAATGCAGTCAGCGCGATTGTGGCTGACAAAAAGGGAACGCTCTGGGTGGGCACTTACACCGGACTGATGCGTTTCTCTGGAGGCGTACCTGGTCCAGGCCGAGGTCAACTCCTGCTCGCCGGCCAGCTCATCACCTGCCTCAGCGAGAATGCTGACGGCACCTTGCTTGCTGGCACATCCACTGGTCTCTATCGGATCGATGGCGAGAATGTGGTTACGGTGTCGGGTCTTTCCCATCCATACGTGTTGTCGATCGGAGAAGATCACGCCGGAAACGTGTGGGCAGGAACCAAGGCGGGCGGATTGGATCTGATTCAGGGATCGAGCGCAAGGCATGTCCGCACGCAGAGCGGGCAAGTGGAATATCCCGTATTCTCTTTTGTTGACGATAGACGAGGATTTGTCTGGATGGGCACAACGCGTGGGCTGCTCCGCTTGCCCTTCGAGCAGCTGAATGCGCTGGCTCAGGGGCAGCAAGTTGCGCTCGACGGCGTGCTCCTTGGCAAATGCGACGGCGCTCGCAGCATCGATTTTGGAGGTCCGTCGCAGCCCGCTGCAACTCTCGCTAAAGATGGCAGCTCGTGGTTTGCCACGGCAAGAGGATTTGTCCACACTGCAGCGACGGCCGCGCAAGTCGCCTATCCGCCGCCGGCAGCATGGATCGAGAGTTCTGCGCTCGACGGCGTGGACATGGGCTCTGCGCCGTCTCTCGATCTTCCGCCGGGCTTGAACGAATTGACGATCCACTTCACGGCGAAACGGCTGGCCGATCCCAACCATTTGGAGTTTCGCTATAAGCTCGACGGCTATGACCGCGATTGGTCTTTCACGCACGGGCGCGCAGCGCACTACAAACGCTTGCCGCCAGGGCACTATCGATTTGAGGTGCAGGCACGGGACGCGGGAGCGAACTGGAACAGCCCGGCAGTGGAGCTTGCAGTCAGGCAGAAGCCATTCTTCTATCAGACGATCTGGTTTTACGCGATTCTCATGGTTGCATTTGCGCTCCTCTCTCTTCAGTTCTTCCGCTGGCGCATCAAGCGGATGAAAGGTGCCTTGGGTTTGGTGCTCGAGGAGCGCAACCGCATCGCGCGCGAGTGGCACGATACGTTGATGGCTGGGTTCGCCGCCATATCCTGGCAACTGGAGACAACTGTGCGGCTGCTGCGTGAAGGCAGCACGGAAGATTCGAGCCCCGCCGTGAATTCATGCGAGTTGGCGCGCAGCATGGTCAGTCATTGCCAGGCCGAGGCGCGGCGCATCATCTGGGACCTGCGCGATGGAGACGAGCCTGCCGATACGCTTTCGCTCGCGCTTGAGCGGGCGCTCTCCACAATGCGCACCACAAAGAACGTCGAGACACGGCTTGAGATCATAGGCGATGAAGTCCGGCTGGCCCCCGGCTCCGTACATCAGTTGGTTTGCATCGGGCAGGAAGCGATCGCCAATGCGCTGCGCCATGCCGACGCGAATCACATTGACATCCGGCTGCACTATCGGCGCAGCGCGCTCAGCCTCTCCGTGAAGGATGATGGCAAGGGCTTTCAGCGGGCGTCCACTGCCGAGGTGCTGAAGGGGCATTTTGGCATTCCGGTGATGGAAGAACGGGCCCGCAAACTCGGCGGAACCTTCCACGTGGAAACGGCAGCGGGACGCGGGACTGAGATCGTCGTTAATGTCCCTTTCCAGATGCCGGCTCTTGCGGTGGGAGGGCGTGCATGACCACACAGCCGATTCAAATCCTGCTCGTCGAAGACCACTTTCTCGCTCGCCTCGCATTGCGTTCCGTTCTGCAAGGGCGAACGGACATGGTCATCGCCGGCGAGGCCATGGATGGCGAGCAGGGAATTGCGCTCAGCCGTGAGCTCCGTCCCGATGTCGTCGTGCTCGATCTGAGATTGCCGCGCGTCAATGGGTTTGAGGTCATCACTGCCCTCCGCAAGCAGAATCCGTCGGCCAAGATCGTCGTTCTTTCGAACTATGAAGGCAGCGAGGACATCTATCGCGCCGTGCGCAACGGCGCTATGGCTTATCTGACGAAAGATACAAGTGGCCAGATCCTGGTGGAGGCGATTCTCGCCGTTCACCGCGGAACGCGCTATTTTCCGCGCGCTGCCAGAGACCGTTTGGCTGAACGCGTTCCGGCTACCGAGCTCACTCCCCGTGAGCTTCAGGTGCTCACCTGCATCACGCGTGGGTTGAACAACCGCGACATTGCCGACTCGCTGAACATCGCGGAAAAAACGGTCCGCGTTCATGTAAGCAGCCTGCTGGGCAAGATCGGCGCACGGGATCGCACCCAGGCGACCATCTACGCCTTTCGCAGCGGACTTGTGCACCTGGAGTAAAAGCACTCAGCCGGATCTGCTTGCTGGCGAATCATGCCTGCGGGAACCGCTTCGAAGGCGCTTTTACAGGACATTTGCCCTAGGCAAAGACTGGCCCTCCGCCCGATGACAAACCTGTGAATGCGTTTTCCAATCCTGTAAGCAACCAAGAGGCCGTCTCCGAGAACTGCTGACCTCTTCGATCGCGGCGCGGCATCGCGGAATTCAAGCCGGCGAGCATGTCTCTGCATTGCCGGCAGCCCTATCTTTCTGGAGGTTATGCGCGTGAAGAAATTTCTCATTTTCTGTTGGATGCTTCTGGTCAGCACCGCTCTGACACAAGCGCAGATCGCCAACAACACATCGCTGGTTGGGAACGTCCTCGACCAGAGCGGCGGAGCAATTCCTGGAGTCGCCGTTACGGCCGTCGAAGTATCCACCAAGGTCAGATCGACCACGAAAGCCAATGCCGATGGCTACTATGCCATCACGTTTATCGCACCTGGCACTTATAACATCTCCGTCGACCAATCCGGCTTCAAGAAGATGACGAAGACCGGCGTCGTCGTGCCCAACGATCAGGCAGTGCGTACTGACTTCGTCCTCGAAGTGGGCTCGACGGACGTGACGGTAACGGTCAGCGCCGACACACCGCCTCTCTCCACAGACGATGCAACGCTCGGCGAAACGTTCGATGCGACGACCGTGCAGGCTATGCCTCTCAGCAGCCACAACGCCATGGATGACGCTTCGCTGGCTCCCAACGTTTTCATCGGGTCCAAGACAAGCTACAGCGGCAATCCGCCGGGAGAAGACATCGAGGGCGCGGGGCAGCGTGAGATTCAAAACGCGATTTCGCTCGACGGTGTCTCCGTCGTAAATAACCTGATCACCACGACTCCCGATCACGTTTCGACCGACATGGTGTCGGAGACCCAGATTCAAAGCGGAAACTACTCCGCGCAATACGGCTCCTATCTCGGCGTGCATGTGAACATGGTGAGCAAAAACGGCACCAATACCCTTCACGGCGAAGGTTACGATTATGTGGAGAACACCGCGCTCAACGCCTACCCGTTCACCGCAGCGCCAGGTTCGATCAAGCCGGTGCTGCACTACAACCAGTGGGGCTTTAATGCAGGTGGTCCAGTCTACCTGCCTCGCTTGTACAACGGCCACGACAAGACCTTCTTCTTCGGATCATTCGAGAAGCTGTCGCAGATCGGCCAGGGCAGCAGCATCGTCTCAGTCCTGACGCCTGCGATGGAGAACGGAGACTTCTCCGCCTATCTGCCGACGCAACTCTACGATCCATCGAACGGCGGCGCTGCCGTCACGGTCGCCAACGGCTATCCCGGCAACAACGTCTTCAAATCGTCTGAGTTGAGCCCCGTTGCCAAAGCGTATGAAGCCTTCATGGTCGCTCCCAACCAGAGCGGCATCTCGAACAACCTCAACAATTCTTATCCCGCCAATCTCATCATCAAGCAAACCATCGATCGTATCGACGAGAACATCGGCGACAAGATCAAGTTATTCGGACGCTTCTATTGGCAGAATCTTACGTTTACCTCGGGCACAAACTTCGCCGCAAACGCCTCCAGCGGCCCCACCAACAGCCGCAACTGGGCCTTCGGCTACACGCACACAATTTCGCCCTCCCTCATCAATGACCTGCGCATCGGCGTGAACAAGCTGATTGCTGAGAACCTGAACTACTGGTATGTGAAGGGCCTCTCTAACGCAGGAACGAGGCTGGGAATTCCAGGCTTCACCGGCGATACGGCTTACGGCAACCCTGGCGTTCCCGTGCTTTCTATCTCTAACTTCCAGGGCGTTGGCAACGCGGGCAGCAATTGGTTCCAGGATGACCGCACCTACGATCTCTATGAGCAGCTAAGCTATCGCGTCGGACGTCACAATCTGATGGCCGGTTTCGAACTGCGCCGCCTCACGTTGGGCCGCGAAGCCACCAACAATCCCGACGGCGTGATCAATTTCTCCGGGGGATCGTCAGCCTTAACCAGCACCGGCAATGGCGCAGCCGACTTTGTCCTCGGCTATATCAACAATGACACCACACCGATCGACACTCTCAAAGGCTCCGTCAAGCAGTGGCGTGACGGATTCTATGTCCTCGACAATTGGCAGGTCGCCGACAAGCTCACCATCAACTATGGATTGCGCTACGATATGCCTCTCGTGGTCAAGGCCCTCAACGGCTATTCGCGTGAGCTGAACCAGGCGCAGACTGCTTTGACTCCAGCTTCCACTGCCACATCCGGGGCTGCCTGGACTCCCGCTCCCGGCATCCCGCTCAACAATGGACAGCACGACAACATCGGCCCGCGCCTCGGCCTTGACTACCGGTTGAGCAGCCGTGCCGTGATCCGCGCCGGCGCAGGCTTCTACTACAACGCCAACCAGTTGAACACCTACACGCTGCTCACTTCGAACTATCCGTTTGCAGCAGCCGTTGGTTACACCACGTCAAACGCCGCGCCGCTCACCTTCGCCAATCCCACTGCCGGCTCTGGATCGGCTTCACCCGTTGCAGGCGTTGCCGGCACCTACGTCGCTGCCTATACGCCTCAATACAACATGAAGACGCAGCGCAACTATCAATGGAACCTCGATTTCGGCTATCAACTGTGGCGTGGTGCGGCCGTCGAAGCGCAGTATCTCGGCTCTCACGCCCTGCATCTCGATCGCAGCTACTACAACAACGAGCCGATCAATCCTGTTGCCACCAGCATCAAGTCGCTCAACTCGCAGCGTCCCAACCAGCTCTTCGGTTCCATCCGCGTCTTCCAGGAAGATGAATTTTCCAACTACAACGGTCTCACCATCATCCTGCGCCAGCGCCAGTTCCACGGCATCTCCGGCCAGCTGGGATACACATGGTCGCATGCCTTGGACGAATCGCCTGACTCGAATGCCGGCGGCACCACATCGCAGCAATACAATCCGCGTGCGGACTATGGCAATGCGAACTGGGACGTTCGCAATCGCGTGACAGGAGAGCTGGTCTACGCGCTGCCTACCATGCAGGGGCACAATCTTCTCACGCGCGAAGCTCTCGGTGGTTGGTCCACGAGCTGGGTGGTCAACATTCAGTCTGGTATGCCCTTCACTATAGCGATGGCGAGTAACACGAATGCCGCGGGTGTTGACCAGGGCACTCAGCGGCCTTCATGGGTGCACAAGGAATCAGCTCACTGCAGCCTGAAGAGCGCGTACAAAGGATTCACCTCGACTCCATGTATCGATGAGAGCGCCTACAAGACCGCAGTGAACTACGATGTGGCCGGCGCTGTCGGCTACGGAAATATTGAGAGGAACAGCCTCTTTGGTCCGGGATTCCAATTTGAAAATGCCTCTCTGTTTAAGGATTTTCCTATTGGAGAGCGCATGAAAATCCAATTTCGCTCGGAGGCCTTCAACATCTTCAATCACCCCAGCGGCGCGAATCCCGTAAATCCTACTTCAGCAAACCTAGGCTTCCAGACCACAGGAACCTACAACGGCCAATCGTGCACAACCAGTTCCTGCCTCACCTTCCCGTCAGGCTACGGTCTGATCACCGGAGTTCAATCGATCCCCGGCTCGTTCAGCGGAGCTAGGGTTCTCGAACTAACCGGAAAGGTGATCTTTTAGTCGTCGTTATGAGTCAATTGGCGAAAGCATGAAGGCCAGCCACAATCTTCGCGAGAGGATCGTGACTGGCCCTTCGTTTTTAGGGGTGCGCTTTAACTCGCTGTTTCACACAACTTCCGGTGGCGCCGGAGTAATCTCGAACTCTACCTGCTGCTTGCCCAGATAGGGATGAGTCGCGGTGAGCGTGACTTTGCCCGGCTTCTCGAAGGCGCGTATCCAGATGGCGCCTTGGCCTCCCACCAGCGAAAATGGATTATCGCCAATGATCTCCGCAGGGCCGGTGATCTCCAGCCGAATCGCATCGCTTGCGAAGGGCCGAATGGCGTCGAACTCGTCAGTGACGCGCAAAACCACGCGTGTGGTGTCGGCGCCATCGCCCACTAGAGTTGCGTCATCGGGTAGTAGCATCAACTTGCGGTCAACGCCACGCCCTGAAAAGCTGCGTGAGGTCACCTGCTTGCCGCCGATGTAGCCATCGATACGCAGATCGCCCCACGGCTTGAGCGCTCTGCTGAGGTCGGCTGAAAACGGCGGATATTTGAGATGCGCAAACTGCTCGCGGTCGGGATCGGCTTCTGCCGCCAGCTTTCCGTCAATGTAGAACTTGAGATGCTCGCAGTTTGAACAGACCAGCGCGCGCGTGAAGCCGACATTCTCGTCGCCGCGCGCCCAGTGAAAGGCGGGGACAAGCACGATCTCTTCTTCGGGATCGCATTGGGACCGATAGAACCCGGCCGCAGGCTTCGGTTCACGGAAAATATCGGTGACGCCGTGATAGCAGATGCGGTCTCCCGATCCGAAGTTTGCATGCGTGTTGTAATCGAAGGCGCACCAGCCAATGCCGCCTGCATACTGCGGATTCGATGCAAGCTGATCGTGCACACGCGCATGACGAATTGTGTGTTCACGCAGCCGCTCGATGTTGTCGATGGTCTTGGTCGGATACGTGTGGCCGACGAACTCGGTGTTCAGATAGAGCGGATGGTTCGGTGGCCTCAATGGGAAACCGAAATCGTTCATCGTGAAGACGTCTTCGAGCAGCTCCGAATCATAGAGGTAGCGGATGCCGCCCGTCTGCCGTGTCGCATCGAGCTCGTGAGCTAACGCGTTGGTGCGCGTGTAAAAGTCATGACTGTCCTGCGACTCATTGATGCGCACGCCCCACAGAATGATCGAAGGATGATTCCAGTCACGGCGAATCATGCGGCCCACATTGTCGACGGCGAGATCCTGCCACGCGCGGTCGCCGATATGCTGCCATCCGGGAATCTCTTCGAGCACCAGCAGGCCGATCTCGTCGCAGGCGTCGAGAAAATGCCGCGATTGCGGATAGTGCGATGTGCGGACAATGTTGCATTTGAGATTTTTGCGCAAAATGAGCGCATCGCGGCGTTGCACGCGTCCGGGCATGGCCTGACCGACCCACGGAAACGTCTGATGGCGATCGAGGCCGCGCAGCTTAACGACATTGCCATTGAGCGAGAACCCCTGCGGCGTAAACTTTGCTTCGCGAAAGCCAATGCGGCGTGAATCGTTGTCAACAACGTGCTCGTCCTGAAGCAAGCGAACTTCAACACGGTAGAGCTTGGGCGACTTCAAATCCCATAGCTCGATCGCGCCCAGATTGTCGAGATGCACCGCAACAGGCTTCGGTCCCTCATCGCTCCAGGTGGAAACCGGCTGTGTCGCCTTCGCCAACTGTCGATCGCCGTCGAACAGCGCGACTTCCACCATCAAGCCGTCTGCGGATTTTTCTGAGCTCGCAAGGAAGCACTGAACGTCGAGAGCCGGCTTTCCTGAGAGGACGTCCTTCGGCTCGGCGAAGATGTTTTCGATATACGTCGGGGCAACCAGCCGCAGTTGCACCTCGCGATAGATGCCGCCAAAAGTCAGATAATCAATCTCGTTCCCGAAAGGAGGAATGTCGGCACGCTCCGTCGAGTCCACTTCGACGGCCAGCACGTTCTCGCCGCTCCAATCCAGATGGGGCGTCAGCTCGAATGAGAACGGCGTGAATCCGCCTCTGTATTCGCCAAGGCGTACACCGTTGAGCCAGACAGTCGAAGCCGTCATCACGCCTTCAAAGTCTACGAACACCCTGTGACCGCGCGTGCCCGTGGGCATGCGGAAATGCCGCCGGTAGATCGATACAAATTCGTAGGTCTTGTCGTCGAAGCTGTGCCAGGGAAGACGCACATTCGTGTGCGGCACAATCACCTGCGCAAAATGGCTATCGTCAAAGTTGCGCTCGTGCGCAGCCGGGGTTGCAGTGGGGCTATAGCGCCACCGCCGGTTCAAGGGAAATACGATGCGGCCCTTTGTCTGAGACGTCGTCTCCGCGCCGTAGCCGGCGATTGCAGGCGCGACAGCCTTGCTCGCAATGAGGGTGCCTGTTGTCCTCAAAAAATCACGTCGATCCATCGTGCTCCCTGGCATACATAGCTGGAAGTCTGCTATGCGGATGTGCTGTTGCCGATAGGGGCAATTATAGCCTTCTGAGGAAGCACAGGTTTTCCCGGAAACCGCAGGAGCCGCTGCGGCTCAGAGGCGGCGCATGAGGGAGCAGACATTTCGATCAGAAAAAGCCAACACTCTTGTTGTTGCTGAAGTTCTTATTTTAATGAGGCAAGCGTCTCGGCAAGCTGTTCATAGTGATCGGTGGAGATGAAGTCCGCTTTGGCGTGCACTGCAGCATTCCAGCGTGCCGCTGCAGCCTCGTGCGATCCAAAATTGTACTCCGGGTCCCAACCCTGGTTGTCTGCGTCGCTAAAACCGTCGAGGCATCGCCAGAATGTTACTTTCGTGCTCCATCCTGGCGAGTAATGGCAAAAGGGTTTCTGAAAACCTGCATCTTACCTTTCTGAAAAACCTCTTCAGCGGCAGATAACCGGTTCGTCAGCCGGCCCCGCTATTTCCCTGGAGGATCAGAAGATGAAGACCCTATCCATGTTGGTAGTAACTGCGCTTGCCGCTTTCGGTACCGCCCTCGTTGCGCAACAAGCAACCGCAACTGCAGGCCAAACCACGTCCGTAGTCGCTTCTGGCGCTCAGGTCCACGAATCGGGAGACACGCAGGCCAATGTGCGCCCCGGCTCTGCACAAGCGGATGGCTCCGCGCACGCGAATGCCGAGATGCGCCGCGTCGATATGCGCCCAGGCGACATGCGTCCTGTGCATGGCGAACTGGTCGGCAAGCTTGACAGTAAATCAGCAAAAGCCGGTGACACCGTCGTCGTAAAAACCAAGGAGACAATCAAGACTGCCGACGGCACGGAACTGCCCAAGGGATCGCGCCTGGTTGGCCATGTCACTCAGGTCGAGGCGCACGGAGCCGGGCAGGCTGACTCCAGCATGAGCATCGTCTTCGATCGCGCTGAATTGAAAAACGGCAACCAGTTAGCCATTCATTCGGTAATTGAGTCTGTGGCTCCGCCGGCCAGCGCCGTCGCATCCGATAGCTTCGATGCCGGTGATTCTCTCGCTGCTCCAAGTGGCGGCATGCATGCAGTGGGTGGGGGCGGAGGCCGCGCAGGCGGCGGTTTGTTGGGAGGCGCAGCAGGATCGACCGCCTCTGCCACGGGAGGGGTACCCTCCAGCCTGGGCAGCACAACCGGCAGCGCTCTTCATGCAACAGAGGGCGCGACGGCGGGCTTGGGCAACGGACTGCATGAAGCCACCGGCGCCTCTGGCTCATTAACTTCTCAGGCCACTGGAATTCCCGGAGTGATGCTGGCTGGCTCGGCCACAGGCTCCACATCCGGCACTCTTACTGCATCCAGGAAAAATGTCCATCTTGATTCAGGGACGCAGATGGTGCTGGGAGTTGCTGGAGCTGTTTCTCCGAAATAAGAGCGGCGCGCTCCGAGTGCGCGATCCCAGATAGGCGATTGAGCGGACGGAGATTTTCGCGCTCGCGAGTGTGTCAATCGGCATCGAAGGATGGAAGCATGGACGGCGGGGCAGGCGGCAATCAGAGTCTCTGATTGCCGCCGTATAATCCCCTTGTCCGGCTATCGGCCGTGCAATCCTCTCGAGTGTGCCTGGGGTGCAGCCCATTGAAAATTCCATTGGGAATATCGTCCGTTGGTTCGTTTTCGCTTTTTCTGGTATCGCTCTCACTCATCGCGCCCGCCACACCCAGCCTAGCTGCTTCTGAAAAATCTCTACCCCAGCCGATCGTTCTGACCGCGGGCTGGCAGTTGCAAGATGCGGTTAAGGCATCGCAACCCGGCGCTGAAATCTCATCGGCGAGCTTTCATCCGAGCGGCTGGTATGCGGCCACCGTCCCCGGCACGGTGCTCACCACGCTCGTCAACAACTACGTCTATCCGGAACCTCTCTATGGCGAAAACAATCGCCCCGAGATCATTCCCGAAAGCCTCGTCCACACTTCCTACTGGTACCGCACCACCATCGACGTGCCGAAATCCTATGCAAACCGCCAGGTGCGGCTCAACTTCGACGGCATCAACTACTCGGCCGCGGTATGGGTAAACGGCACGCAGGTGGGCACGACGCGCGGAGCCTTCATTCGCGGCACCTTCGACATTACGGCGCTGGTAAAGCCAGGCAAGCCGGCGGTTGTGGCTGTCCTGGTTGCGCCACAGCCTAACCCGGGCGTCTCGCATGAGCACACATTGCGCGCGGGCATCGGCCCAAACGGTGGCGTCAGCGCCATCGATGGGCCAACATTTCTGTGCACCATGGGGTGGGACTGGATCCCTGCCATTCGCGATCGCGACACCGGCATCTGGCAAAAAGTCTTTCTCTCCGCGTCAGGCCCGGTTTTGGTGAAAGATCCGCTCGTGACCACCGATCTTCCTCTGCCGAAGACGGACTCTTCCGATGTGTCCGTCGCAACAACCGTCGAAAACACCAGCGACAAGCCACAGAAAGGTGTGCTCGAAGGAACCATCGGAACCCTCACCTTTCAGCAGCCGGTCGAACTCGCGCCGCACAGCAAGCAGCAGGTGAAGTTTGATTCCAAGAGCACGCCGGTGCTGCACATCGAAAATCCCCGTCTCTGGTGGCCCAACGGATACGGCGCGCAAAATCTCTATCATCTTCATCTCGCCTTTAAGGCCGACAACGAAATCTCCGACGCACAGGATCTTGACTTCGGCATTCGCAAGATCACCTATCAAGTCCCAGGTACTGACACGCTGACCATCTCCGTAAACGGTGTGCCGGTCTTCATTCGCGGCGGTGACTGGGGCCTCGATGAAGCGCTCAAACGTATTCCTCGCGAGCGGCTCGAAACGCAGATTCGTCTCCATCAACTCGCCAACCTCAACCTGATCCGCAATTGGGTGGGCCAGAGTACCAGCGAAGATTTCTACGCGCTCTGCGACAAGTACGGCCTTATGGTGTGGGATGAGTTCTTCCAGCCGAATCCCAGCGACGGGCCTGATCCCACCGATCTCGACACCTACGTCGCCAACGTGCGCGACAAAGTTCGTCGCTTCCGCAATCATCCGTCCATCGTGCTGTGGTGCGCGCGCAATGAGGGCTATCCGCCGCCGCAGATCGATGCAGCTTTGCGCAAGGTGCTTGCCGAACTCGAACCTACGCGCCGCTACCAGCCCAGCTCCACCGATGGCGCGGGCGTGCGTTCGCATGGCCCGTACCGTTGGCGCACGCCGGCCGAGTTCTACACCATCACCGACGACTACTTCAAGACGGAGACCGGCAGCGTCTCTGTGCCTACCCTTGAGTCCATCCACGGCATGATGCCCAAGAAGGACTGGGAAATCATCGACGACGACTGGGCTGAGCACGACTTTGCCCGCGGCAACTCCGGCTCACAAGACTACCGCACCCAGATCGCCGCTCGCTACGGCGACATTCGCAATCTAGCTGACTTCGTGCGCAAGGCGCAGATGGCCAACTACGAAGCCTTCCGCGCCATGTATGAGGGCCGCAACGCAAAGCTCTTCCATCCCACTACGGCCGTGATCACCTGGATGAGCGATCCCGCGCAGCCCAGCTTCGTCTGGCAGATATATCACTACGATTTCGAGCCCATGTCCTCGTTCTTTGGCGTGATGCACGCTTCAGAACTCGTGCACATCCAGTTCAATCAAGCCACCGACCACGTGCAGGTGATCAATAACTTTCCACATCCGATCACCGACGCCACCGCTAACATCGCCATCTACAATCTCGACGGCAAGGTCGCCTATCAGCACGAAACCAAGCTCACAGCTTCTTCCGAAGCGGCCACGGACTTAGGCTCCATCGACTTTCCGGCGAATCTCTCTGCAGTGCATTTCATCAAGCTCGATCTGCACGATGCAGCCGGCAAACTGCTTTCGAGCAATTTCTACTGGCGCGCCGTCTCCTGGAACCCCGACGACTACACCGCGCTCAACAAGCTGCCCATGGTGGCTCTCGCTGCGCAGGTGCAGAGCAAAGAGGCCAATGGCAAGCGCACGCTCACTGTCACGTTACGCAATCCCACGGCAAACATTGCCCTCATGGCGCACCTGCAACTGCGGCGTAAGTCGGGTGAGCGCGTGCTACCCGTCTTCTACAGCGACAACTACATCTCGTTCGTTCCCAATGAGAGCAAGACCGTCACCATCGAAGCTGTATCGAAAGACTTTCACGGGGAAGACGCGCTCGTGGTTTTTGACGGGTGGAATGTAACGGTCGAGCCGGCATCCTTTGCCGGCGCAACCGTCGCGCCGAACCTCGAAGCTCAGCCTGAGCGCTCACCCGCAACCGGCCTGCCTTATCAAATTGCCGGATTGCGTTAGGAGTGTGTCCCCAAAGTTCGCCCCATAACTTCGCTTTGTCATCCTGAGCGGAGTTTGGCCTTATGGGGGCCAAACGGAGTCGAAAGCCTGCCCTGAGCTTGTCGAAGGGGATCTGCGGTTGCTTTTCTGCCAACTTTGTAGACACCACGCTAGTCGACAATCCAACAACAAAAAGGCCCGCGATCTACGGAGATCGCGGGCCTTCCGTATCCAAAGCTGCCGGAGTCTACATGCCCGGCACTTGCGGCTCTTGTTGCTGCTTGGCATTCAGCCGGATGCGATCGTGCTTCTTGTAGTCGTTCATTACATTGCTCAGGAAGACGTTGAACGCATCCTGCCGCCGTTCGTCCAGAATCTGATCCTTGGTCTGGTCGAAGTTTTTCTGGATGTCATCTGCGCTCGGCTCCTGTTTATCCACGATCTTCGCGACAACGCCATTGTGCTCCGCACTGATCGGCCCGCTGATGTTTCCCACGCTCAAGTCAAACAGCTGCGGGGCCACCTGACCAACCTGGCCCAGATCCGGCACCTGCCCCGTCGGACTCACCAGATCGCTGGTCTTGATCGTCGCGCCGACTTCCTTTGCGGCTTTCGCCAGATCGTTCTCGTTCTTCGCCTTCTGCGATAGCTCCTGCGTCTTCTGACTCAGCAGAGTCGGAAGCTTCTCGTTCCGGTAATCGTCGAGCACGTGCGACTTCCAGTCGGCAAATGCAGGCGCATGGGCTGGCACGACGCCCGTTACCTGGAAGACCGCGTAGCCTTCACCCGTCGGCGCAAACTGTGCCGGATCGCCTTGCTTCGAGCCGAAGGCCTTCGAGAGCAATTGCGTGCTGCTCGGCAGCGCGGCGATCACGCCGTTCTGTTCCACCGGCGGCGTGGTGACCACTTCCAGATGATGAGCCGCCGCCGTCTTTTCGAGGCCGTTCTTGATTGCCTCAGAGGTAAGCTGTTTCGCGTAGTTTTGCTGCGTCTGTGCTGAAGCATCGCGCACCAGAGTTGCCTGGATTTGCGGCAACACCTCGTTCAGCGGCTGCGTGTGCGCGGTCTGCCGGTCTTCCACCTGCACAATGTGATAGCCGAACTGGCTCTTCACGATTTTGATGTCGCCAATCTTCTGCGTAAAGATCGCGTTGTCAAACTCCGGCACCATGCGGCCGCGCTGCGCAAAGCCAAGCTCGCCGCCTGAGTCCTTGCTGCCGGGGTCATCCGAGTACTTCTTCGCCAGTTCGTTCCAGTTGCCGCCATTCTGCAGCTGCTTCAAGACGTCTTCGGCTTTGGCCTTGGCGGCCGCGTCAGTCTTGGCGTCTGCTCCTGGTGCAAGCTTGATGAGGATATGTCGCGACTTCGCCTGCTCGGGCACGGAATACTCGGCTTTGTGGCTGTTGTAATACTGCTCGATCTGCTGCTGCGTGGGCTGCGGAATGCCGCCCGGCACATCATTTGGCGTAAACGCAAAATAAGTGATCTTGCGCTCTTCAGGAACGGCACTTGCATAGCGGGCCGCGTTTGCCTTGAAGAAAGCCTGCAGCTCGCTGTCAGAAGGATTGATCGTCTTCAGCAGATCGTCGGACGAGACCACCGCATAGTCAAACTTGATCTTGATGTTCTGTTTGCGGTAGCTGTCGCGTACTTCGTTATCGCCCACCGTCACGCCCGCCGTGATCAGCGACTGCAGGCGGCGAATGGCGATTTCATTCTTGACGTTGTCCTCGAACTGGCCCACCGACATGTTCAACCGCTCGCTGATCAGGTTTGCGTAGGCTTCCTCGCCGATGAACTTGCCGTTCGGAAACAGCACTTGCCCCGTTGGCCCGGTCTGCAGAAACTGCCGCACGTCCTGTTCGGTGGCGTGGATGCCCAGTTTCTGGGCCTCCTGCAACAACACCTGCTGCTGCACCAGCTGCTGGCCCACCTGGCTCTCGAAGAACTTCACGATCATCGGGTTGTCGGCATACTGCGGGCTGCGCTGCATCAGCTGCTGCCGCGTCATCTGCTCGACGCGCGCCTGGCTCACCGTATCGCCCGAAGCAAGCCAGCGGCTGTACCAGTGGGGATAAACCACCGCGTAAGTGTCCGGCGATGTGGCCGCGCCCCCGGTCAGGCCGGGAATGAGGTAGACCACCATCGAGACGGAAGCAAAGCCGATGACGATTACAAGAAGCGCCTTCACCAGGCGATTGTCTGTTTGCAGAAAACGGATCATGGGTGGGTTAGAACCTTCAACTCTCTACGCGCCAGCAGGATAGGACCTGTGTGGCAACCCGGGAAGGTCAGCCAGAGGCCGGCTGCGATGCGCAATTCTCGCTCGATGCGACTTGCGTCCATTATAGACGAGCCCCATCCACAAGATGCGTACCTGGAACGGGCAAGGCTTTTAGAGCGGTTCCACAGTTTATGTGCCCTTGCCGGCGCCGCGCAGAGTGGCATTTTCTTGAGGAAAATGCCACTCTGCAGCAACGGCGTCGGAGTATGGCAACTGTGAAACCGCTGTAGCCTCGCTCCTCACGTTTCCAGACACCGTCGAGACATCTTCGGAGGGAGCAGCGGGCTTTCAGGCCGCTGAATCACCAGCAACAACGATCGGGCCTTCAGGCCCGGATCAAACCAAAGCACTATCATCTTGAGTGGAGTTGGGGCGCATAGCCCCAACGGAGTCGAAAGATCTGCGGTTCGTTCGTTGCGGCGCCAGCATCGGCACTTTGCAGAAAATTTCCTCCGCCGAGTGCACAATAAAACCAGACGAATCATTTTTCGGTCCGCGTCCGCCGAGGAAAATGAAAAATCGCTCCTGTGAAACTGTGAAGCCCGCTTCGCCTTTAGGAATCAGAAGCTTGCGGTTCAAAACCTCACAGTTCACAGGAATACACATTCAAAAACGTCTACTTCGGCGGCTCCAGAATGCACCCCGGCGTCGACCGCGCAATGGCCCACTCTTCCTCGTTCATGTCCACCGGAACCTCAGCGAATAACGGCGTGCTCAGGTAGCGTTCGCCCGTATCCGGCAGCATGCACAGAATCGTCGACCCCTTCGGAGCCTGCGCCGCTACCTGCAGCGCGCCCGCAAAGGTAGCACCCGAAGAGATGCCGACAAAGATGCCTTCCTTCTTCGCCAGTTCGCGGCTGCAGCGCAGAGCATCGGGACCGGTAATCCGCAGCACCTGGCTGATCGCCTTCGACGCCACGGCATCACCGGTCAGCTTGGCGATAAAGTCCGGGCTCCAGCCCTGCATCGGATGCGGCTTCCAGCTCGGATGTCCTGCCTTCGCCGATCCGTCCTCATTGCGCTCCTGCTCGATGCCGCTCGAAAGCATCGGTGCATCGTCCGGCTCACAGACAACGACTTTGGTCTCAGGCCGCTCCTTCGCCAGCACGCGGGCTACGCCCTTCAGCGTGCCGCCGGTCCCGAACCCCGTGACCCAGTAGTCGAGCTTTTCATTCTTGAAGTCCCGCAGAATCTCCTGCGCCGTCGTCCGCGAATGCATGTCCGCGTTCGCTTCGTTCTCGAACTGCCGCGTGTAAAACCAGCCGTGCTTCTCGGCAAGTTCGATTGTCTTGTTCACCATGCCTACCGCGCGCGCCGAGGCCGGCGTAATGATCACCTTGGCGCCAAGGAACCGCATCAGCTTACGCCGCTCGATGCTGAAGCTCTCCGCCATCGTGACTACCAGCGGATAACCCTTCGCCGCACACACCATTGCCAGGCCGATGCCGGTGTTGCCGCTCGTGGCTTCAACGACCGTCTGGCCGGGTTTCAACTTGCCGGTGCGCTCCGCCTCTTCAATCACGCCCAGCGCCAGCCGGTCCTTCACCGATCCCAGTGGGTTGAACGCCTCCACCTTGACATACAGGTTCACGTCCGGCGGAGCCAGCCGATTGATCCTCACCACTGGCGTGTTGCCGACCGTCTCGGTGATACTTGCAAACTTTCCCATGAGCGGACCTCCAATCAGATTTCCAGTCGGATTTTGTAAGGAGGTCCAGAATACTACTTGCACCTCACGAACGAAGACCAGTTCGTGGGGACCCCGCTTCGCAAACAGAGCGGGCGTCCTCTTCTGAGGACGCCCGCTGTCATGCGCGATCGAAGGTTGCTGTTTCACCGCCAGTAGTAGACCCCACCGACTACGTAGTAGGGCCGGTAGTAGACCGGGGGATACGCATATGGATAATACGGTCCCGCCGCATAACCGTACGGGGGTGGAGGCGGCGGATAACCATAGGCCCGCCGGCGATAGAGGCTCGGGCCGCCAGGATACAGTCCCTGCGCCAGCCGGGCCGCTTCCTGCTCGCTCACCGGGTTTACTGTGACCGGCGCGTTCAGGTGGAACGTCACCAGCGCTTCCGACGGAATCCACACATTCGGCCCCGGTGAAGCAGCACTGGCCGCTGTTCCAGCCGCTGCACCCGCGCCTGCGCCGATCGCTGCACCGGAGCCACGGCCCACAGCGCCGCCAATGATCGCACCCAGCAGTGCGCCACCCAAGGCGTTACCCACCGTGCGGCCAGCCTTGTTGGGTCCCTTCACTTTGAACTGGTCTGAGCTCAGGGGATAATTTTGTCCGCCCAAGTCGAGAGAAGTTAGAGCCAATGCCAGTTCAGAGCTGCCACCCAGGTCGCCCGACCCAACCTTCTTGATCTCTGTCACCACGCCGTGCACAGTTGCGCCGCGCGGAATCGCCAGCACACCGCCGACGGTTACATCGCGAATCACTGTGAACTGCACCGGAGTTCCAGCCGAAGCCCTCTTTGTGTCGACTTCCTCTGCGGTCCGCACCTGCAGCAATGTGCCCGGAACCAGAGTCACAGGCCCTCTGGGTAATTCGTACCCGTACGCAGGCTGTTGCGGTTGCGAGTAACCGTACGGCTGCCGGTTCGGAGGAGGCGGCGGATAGTTCGGGTAAGGCTGCTGTGCCTGTTGCTGCGGATATTGAGGTTGCTGCTGTGAATACTGAGGCTGCTGATCCTGCGGTGGCGCGGGCTGCGTCTGACTCGGAGGCGGAGGAGCCTGCTGGCTGTTGTCATTCATCGCCTGCGCATCGGTATCCGGAGGCTGTGTGGCAAAATCACCCGCGTCCTGCGCATCCTGAGGATTGCCGATCTTCAGGTTGTTGTTCACCTTGGTCACGCCATTCACATGCGACGCGATTGAACCGGCCAGGTCCTTCGATGCCTGGCTCGATACCGTGCCGGAGAGCGTAACCGCGCCCTGAATGGTGGCGGCCGTAATCATGTCGTTCTTCAGCGCCTGGGACCCGTCGAGCGCCTGCACCACGTCCATCTCGATCTGTCCATCGGTACGCTGGCCCGATGCCGTGGCCGCGCCATTATCCTGCGCGATCGCCACCGCGGCACATAACGCGGCCACTCCAGCCCACGCCGCCATCTGCCGCACAATTTTCTTGATCCATGGCCGATTCATCGTGTCGTGTCTCCTTGCCTGACGTCGCCCGCTGGCTATCAAACTCTTCCAAAGCAGGTAACGTTTCGGACGATCCGGTTCCCGCTACACTTCTTAGACGCCTGGAACCGCTCACAGTTGCAAACCCAGCCTGTAGCGAAAAGTTACGGTAGGCACCCCGGATTCAGGTTTGCGCTCACGCCAGTAAGTGGCAGCGAATCTGCATCCTGCGCGCACCAAGGCTCCAATCCCGAACCGTGGATCAAGAGAGTGGGTCAGGAGATCCGAACCGGATTCAGAACAGAAGCTCACCCGTCTCGGATTCAATGGCCGAGATCAGGCCCTTCAACACTGCAACGCGCTCCACCGCGAGATCTTTTGCCTTGGTTAGACGCAACTGGCCCGGAAGGTAATCGGCAGCGCGGCGCAGCACCGGCAAAACAGAAGAGAACGTAGCGTAGCGCGTGTCGCGTCCGACTTTCACCAGCGCCCGCAGAGCGCCTACGGCTCCCAACTGCTCCAGAATATCGGCGTCGCGCAAAAGAATCCCTTCCACTTGTGTGGGATGATCGTGCGGCTGATGTGTCCGGATCGTGTCTGCCACCGCATTAAGTTTCGCGGCAGGAAATCCCCAGCCCGGAAGCAGTTCTCTCATTTTCGCGATCGTGTAGGGCACATGATCCCAGCGCGCCAGGGCCTCGGGATCTTTCGGCCTGTGATTCAGAAACACGCCCAGGTCATGCATCCATGCAGCGGCAAAGACGACATCGTCGTCATACTGCATTTCCTCGCCGATACTACAGGCGAGCGCATAGAGACGTGGCTGGTGGCCAAATTTATCGGCGGGAAGAGCCTCGGCGCGGATGTAATCAACGACTGCATCACGCCAGCGGGCGTCGCTCACGGCTTCGTTCCCGGCCAGTTCGGCGTGATCCGGATCAGATCGAGCCCGCCCAGATCTTCAAGCACAAACTCCGGCGAAGCTGCGGGAACACCAACGATACCGCGCGCAGGCAGATCGACGGAAGCAAAGCCCTCGCCAGACAGTCTTCCCGACCCGGCCGCAGCAAACAGCCACGCCAGCCCGCGTTTTCCACCGCCACGCAGGCTCTCGCTGGTGCGCGTTCCTTTCACGGGAACCCTCTCGACGCGGAAATACTCGACATCGAGGAGAATGGTGCGATCGTCCAATAGCTGCGGCGCGATCTTGCCCGCACGCGTTGCGAGCTTGGTGGCCTCGAGAGATTTTTCAACATGCAGTTCGCGCGGACGCCCGTAATCGAACATCCGGTAAGTAATGTCGCAGTTCTGCTGGGTCTCCAGAATGATCGCGCCCGGCCAGATGGCGTGCACCGTTCCCGCATCCACAAAGATCATGTCGCCACGTTCGACGGGCAACAGCGTGAGGCTCGACTCCAGCGTGCCCGCATGAATCTCTTCTTCCACCTGTTTGAGCGTGACTCCCGGCTTGAGCCCGCACGCAACCTTCGCTCCCGCCTCTGCAGCCAGCGCATACCAGCACTCCGTTTTGCCGCGCGGCTGGCCGTACTTCTGCGCCATCGCATCGTCAGGATGCACCTGCACGCTCAGCTTCTCTTTCGCGAACAGCATCTTGATGAGCAGCGGCGACTCCGGCGACGGCGCATCGGGACCGAGCAATTGCTCATGCGCTTCGTTGAACAGAGATGCCAGCTTTTTTCCCGCATGCGGCCCGGTGGTGATCAAGCAATCGTCGCCCGTGAGCCATACTTCGCCGATGGGATCGCCCTCCGCCACGCGATCGTACCAGGGGCGCAGATCACGAAAGCCCCACACACGCGCGGTGAATCGAGGTTCCACGCGAAAAGGAGCGAACGCTGCAGAGGAGGATTCGGAAGCAGTCATAGGATTTATCGATTTTTCCATTCGAAAAGATGCGCTTTCAGCAACGAACGGCCGGCAGGGAAATGGAAGAAGACCGGCAATCTCACTCTATCAAACAGACAGGTGCGGTTCGGTGTGCGATGCGCTCAAATCGCCGGCTGTATGAGCAGCTTCATCCAGCGCCTGCCGCAGAAGATGCAACGCATCGCGCTCGGCCGCCGCAAATCCCGATTCCGGTAGTCTGCTTACCCACGCATCGGCCTTCGCCCACGTCTCGCGTGCTTCTGCGAGCTTGCCTTCGCTCCAGAGCAGCGCGCTCAAAGCCATCCAAGATTCCCCCGCGGGTTTCCGACGCCTTTTCGCCTCCATCTTCTGCCACCATCCGCGCGCAGCGGCGGCATCGCGGCGCAGCAGCGCGTTGCCAAAAACAAGGGCGGAACACCATTCCCATGGTGGATCGAGCGTCGACTCCTGGCAGAAAAGCTCTGCCCTGGCCAGTGCCTCGGTTGCAGCATTTAGCTCGCCTCTATCCAGGAGGCACGAGTAGATCGCAAGGTACAGGAACAATTCATTGGTGCCCTTGGCGACTGTGCCCGCTGCCCGCTGAATCGCCTCAATATCGAAATCCCCTGGTCGGGTTGGGGTGACGATGATCGAATAAATTACGCCGAGTAACTGTTGGTATGCGCACCAGGGTCCGCCTGAGGCGAGCTGATAGAGCTTGGCGCCGTCGGAATATCCCGAGCCGATTCCAAAAGGCACCAGATTCAAAATGCCGGTGAGCAAAGAGATGGTCGCGAAGTAAGAGAGAAATCTCCATGCCTGGGCCCACGGTGTTCCCGGCGCGAGCAGAATCGCCACCGAAGCAAGCAAGCCTGTAGAGATGCTGGCGAACGGCCCGGCCGCTACCTGCACGATTTTGCGCCGCTGAAATCCCTCTGTATCTTTCGGCACAACGATCGTGTGGCCGATGAGTGAGAAAAGGCCGGTGGACAGAAACTGAAACTTCCATCGTCCCTCCACGATCCGCCAGCGAAACGGCCCGATCACGAAGCTGATCAGCTTCATCCGCAGCGCCATGCCTGCAAGAGCGTGGCCGCCCTCGTGAAAAACCAGCACCAGAAGGATTGCGCCGACGATCTCCAGAAAGATGTGAGCCGGCGGGCCAATGGGCAGATCGTGCACGCGGGCCCAGCGATCCCACGTGGAGAGGCCGATCCACCCTGCCGCCGCGGCGGCAATGCCTATCAGGCGATTGATGATTGCGTTCGTTCCATCGCCTGGAAGCGGCCTGCGCGCGATACGCCGGCCGTCAGACGGTGCATCTGCCGGCCGGCGAAGAAAAGCGGCGACTCCCAGCGCGCCAAGCACAAGCAGAACCCATCCCAAATTCGGCCAGGCGTGGGGTCTGTAGTAGAGCTGCAGAACGCCCAGCAGGACGGGCACAAGGCTTGCAGCAATGGCCGAACCCCGCGCGGAGATCTTGTTTTTGAGAACAGTCCACCAGGCGGCGCCGAAGAGAAAAGCGAACCCCAGAGACAGGGCCACCAGCAACGCTTTTACTGCGAACGCCGGTGGAAAATCGTCAGCTCCGACCTCAATTGGCAGCCAAAGAAATTCGCCAGCCAGAGCAATCGATACGAGCGCTGCGCCCGCAAAGCACCATGCGAAAACTAGTCGGATTCGACGCATACGTGAGCGCACGTCTCTTGCGGTTAAGGCGCGTTAACGCGATCGGCGTAAAGGAGCGTTAACAGGCCTCAGCGTAACCAGATCAGAGTAGGGAGTCAAATTTCATCGAGCTGCAGGCCGCACCTCCGCTATCCTCGTTGACATGACGCATTCGCTCCTGTTTCAGCACATGTTTCAGCTGCCGCTTCCCATCGCCGAGAAGCTGCTTCGTCCCATTCTCGTGTACCTGATCCTGGTGGCTTTGCTGCGCCTGTTCGGCAAGCGGGAGCTGGCGCAGCTCAACCCATTCGACCTCGTGGTACTGCTCTCGTTATCCAACACGGTACAGAACGCCATTATCGGCGACGACAACTCGCTGACCGGCGGCGTGATCGGCGCGTTCAGCCTGCTTTCGATCAATTGGCTGATGGTGCGCCTTCTCTTCCGCTCGCCGCGCTTGACGCGCATGCTTGAGGGCCGCGCCGCCGTACTCATCCGTGACGGACAAGTTGATCGCAAGGCGCTCGAGCGCGAGTCGCTTACCCGCGAAGAGCTGATGGAAGTGGTGCACCGGCAGGGCTTCGAGCACCTGCACGAGGTGCGCCACTGCGAGCTCGAACCGAACGGCACCTTCTATCTCGAAGCCTTCGAGCCTTCGATGAATGAGAAGCACCACGGTGAAGTGCTGGCCAAATTGGAGGCGCTGAGTAAGGAGATCGCGGCGTTGCGCGGCCAGGCCTGAGCGGGCTACAGCGGTTTCACAGTTGCCCTACCCCGAAGCAGTTGCTACAAGTGGCATTTTCCTGAAGAAAATGCCACCTTCCGCAGTGTCAGCAAGAGCACACAAACTGTGGAACCGCTCTAGCGAAGGATTTCGATCTGCGCTCCAACTTTGGCACGCGCCCAGGCTTTGTCTGTGGTCCAGGCTTTTGCTTTGAACGTGGCGGCGAGGGCAAGGCAGGCGCGGTCGCCAAGAGAAAATGCTGGATTTGCTGGCGCGTAACTGGCAGCCAGCTCTGCAAGCGATTGCTCAAACGGCACGAGTTCGACACCGGACAAGAGAGCGGCCAGTTCGTCCGCCGTCATATTCCGATTTTCGCGATGCAGTTTGGAAAGAATTTCACACCAGTTGACCGCACTGATCGCGACTTGCACAGGTTTGCCCAAATCGATGGCATCGAGAAGTGCGCTGACCCGCTCACCGCCCGGCTCTTTTAAGATCATAGCCAGGACCGCGGCTGAGTCGAGAACAACGCTATTCACCCTTTGCCTCGCGGTGGGCGTCTTTGCGGCGCTCCGCCAGAAACTCATCCATCACGCCGCTCAGACTTCCGCGCTGGTTAACAATTCCCGTGCGAATGCTTGCTAAAGCCATTTTCCGACTGAGAATGCGGATGGCCCCGTCTTCGTCGATCACCGTAAGGCGCTCGCCGGGTTCGAGACCAAACTTTTTACGAATCGCCGCCGGCAAGACGATTCTGCCACTTTCGCCAAGGATGACGGTCTCAGCCATAATCTGCCACCTTAAACAATTATGGCAGGTTTTCAGAAAAATGGCAGAAAGATCACTATTCCCACTCGATGGTGCCCGGCGGCTTGGAGGTGATGTCGTAGACGACGCGATTAATGCCCCGCACCTCGTTCACAATGCGATTGGAGATGCGCTTGAGCACCTCGGGCGGCAACTGCGCCCAGTCAGCCGTCATGCCATCTTCTGAATTCACGGCGCGCACGCCGGCTGTGTACGCATAGGTCCGCTGGTCGCCCATCACGCCTACGCTCATCACCGGCAGCAGCACGGCAAAGCTCTGCCAGATTTTGGAGTAGAGCCCAGCGGCCTTGATCTCAGAGACGACGATGTCGTCGGCCTCCTGCAGAAGGGCCACGCGCTCCGGCGTCACCTCGCCCAGGATGCGCACGGCCAGACCTGGGCCGGGGAACGGCTGGCGGCCCAAAATGTCCTCAGGCATGCCGAGATCGCGGCCGATGCGGCGCACCTCATCCTTGAACAAATCGCGCAGCGGCTCGATCAGCTTGAGCTTCATCCGCTCCGGCAGTCCGCCCACGTTGTGATGGCTCTTGATCGTCTGGCTCGGTCCCTTCACGCTCGATGACTCGATCACGTCGGGATAGAGTGTGCCCTGCACCAGCCAGTCGAGTTTTCCATTAGGTCCACCCGTCTCCTGTGCAATGCGGTTGGCTTCGTCCTCGAAGACAGCGATAAACTCCGCGCCGATCCGCTTTCGCTTGAGCTCGGGATCAGTCACGCCGGCAAGCTTCTCAAGAAAGCGCACAGTCGCATTCACCGCGACGATGTTCAGGCCCAGCTTGTCGCGCAGATTGTTTTGTACGTTCTGGAACTCGTTTTTCCGCAGCACGCCATTGTTGACAAAGATGCACGTGAGCTGGCTGCCAATCGCTTTGTGCACCAGCATCGCGGCGACGGATGAATCCACGCCACCGGAGAGCCCGCAGATCACGTGGTCCTTGCCCACCTTCTCGCGAATCGATGCCACCGTGGACTCGATGAAATGCGCCGGCGTCCAGTCGCCACGGGCTCCGCAGATCGAGAACACAAAATTCTTGAGCAGCTGTGGTCCGAGCGGCGTGTGATGCACCTCGGGATGAAACTGTACAGCCCAGATGCGCTGCTGCTCATTGGCGATGCCGGCCAGCGCATTGGAAGTGATGGCGGTGCGATGGAAGCCCGTGGGCAGTTCCAGCGCCTCGTCGCCATGGCTCATCCAGACTTGCAGCGCGGGCGGCAGGTTGGCGAACAACGGTGTGGCGCTGTCTTCAATAGAAACTTCGGCGTGGCCGTACTCGCGCTTGTCCGCGGGCCGCACCTTGCCGCCGAGATGATGCACGATGAACTGCAGTCCATAGCAGATGCCCAGCACGGGCGCGCCCAAGCTGAGAAATTTGGGATCAGCCGCGGGCGCATCGGCGTCGTAGACCGACGACGGACCGCCCGAAAGAATGATGCCGATCGGGCGAAGCGCCTGGATTTCGGCAAGCGGCACGGTGCAGGGAAGCACGACCGAAAAGACGTTCAGCTCACGAATCCGCCGCGCGATGAGCTGCGTGTACTGCGATCCGAAGTCGAGAATGACAATTGTTTGGGTGTCCACTCTCTAGTGTGGCAGGTGGGTCGAGGGCGTGTAAAGAAGTTGATCTACCCAGTTTCTGCCCGGTTTTCAACACCTGCCAATGCCAAGCTGCGGCGATTTGCCTGAGTGTTTGAGCCGGATGTGCTTTCGTCCCCATGTGCAGATCGATTCGAGCACCGGAGCCAGGGTCATTCCGTACTCTGAGATCGAATACCGGACGCATGGCGGAACCGTCTTCTCTTGTTTGCGAATGAGGATTCCGTCTCGAACCAGTTCCTGCAGATGGCGAATTAACATGCGCTCAGTGATCCCGGGGATGCTTCGCTTGAGCTCACTCGTGCGCATCGGGCCCTCGGTCAAGCGCCACAGGATAGTTCCTTTCCACCGCCCGTCGATCACCGATAGCATGGCGTCGATCGGGCACTCAGAAATCTCTTTCTTCGAGACGGGCATGGGAGATTAGCTCCGATTCTCCTGCTCGCACTGACAACTTTGTCAGTACGAGCATTTGAGTCAGTATAGATCCGATTCGCGTCTGAAGCGCAGGAGGAGACAATGATTCTCATTTTCAGCGTCGTAACTATCCTTCCCGTCGGCCTCATGACCGGCGTGGAATTTGCGGTCTGGGCTTTCATCAATCCGATCCTTTTCAAACTCGACGAGCATGCACGCGACGAGGCCGTTCGTCTCTTCGGATTGAAGCTCGGTAAAGTGATGCCCTTCTGGTATGTCGGCAACTTTCTGCTTCTGATTGCCGAATGTGTCTTTCTGCGCGGCCAGCAGACTATCCGGTATCTCGTGGCCGCATCGGGGTTCTGGGCGGTGGCGATCCTCCTGTCGCTGATTGTCCTTGTACCCATTAACAACCGGATCGTCAGAGCAGACGGCACACTTACACCCGAACAGTTGCACGGCCAGCACCGCAAATGGGACGCGATGCACCGCGTGCGTGTTGTCACGCTTTGCGCAGCTTACGCGCTGCTGCTTCTGGGGATGCACTTCTAAGCAGCGAAGGATATGCGCCGGTTAGTTTCTGATTTCGCGTCCTACGGCAACTTCGTTGCCACCGCCACCGAGTCCCAGTGATCTTTCCCGGCCAGAAACACCTTGGGCCGGTACTGCGCGGCCTCTTTTTCCGTGAGCTGATGCGACCACGGTGCGCGCGCACTTGGATTTGCACCCGGGCCGGTCGAATGATATTCGGCGTAATACGCATGCAGATCGGGAGACATGCGTCCCCAGGAATTCCAACCCTCAGGAATAATGTCGGCGGGCAATTCGGTGTTGATGTAGACAACGCGCGAGTAGGGCCGCCATGGTCTGCCAAGACCGACCGCACCTTTCTTGGGCGCTTCCGGATCTTGCTCCATCGCGCTCGTCACTTTGCTGTCGAGAATCACGTAGCCGGTTGTCTGGTCTGGGGCCGTGCGCGATTGCGCGGTCAGAAAGCCGGGGCCGTTGGCGTGAATCTCGTCGTGATCGAAGACCGCCGCGGCATTGCCGAAGATGAAATCGACGCCGCCTTCGATGTAGGAGTCCACATAATACTGGCGTCCGTAGTCGGCAAAGAGCGTGTCCTGGTGGCCGAGAAAGCGGCAGTGCTTAAAGACGGCTCGGTCCGCGCGTACGGCGGCGGCAACGGCTTGTCCGGTATTGCCGGCCGCGTTCTCGAAGGTGATGTTATCCGCCTCAAAGCTGTCACCGTTGATCTCGACTGTTTCGGTGAAAAACGTGCCGCCCGCCTGCTTTGCATTCAGGCTGTTGGTGATCACCACATCTTCCGGAGACTTTCCCATGCCTACGAGGGTGATGTTGGTATGGTTCTGTGTCACGATAACCCGCTCGTGATAGATCCCCGGCGCGATTTCGATGTACACGCGGCCGGGCTTGCCATCGGAGCCGACGCCGGCAAAAGGATGATGATCCATCGCCATCTGGATGGTGGGGAACTCAGTTGTGCTTTCCACGCCGGTCTTTACATCGGAAGAGACTCGCACATGCACGTCTTGCGCGTGGAGGATGGCCGCAAAGCTCAGCCCAGCCACCCATCCCGCCATCATTCGCAAACGCCGCATGTGCACTGCTTTTTCCTCGTCTCGATCATCGGTTCGTGCATCGGTTCGATTACCGGTTCAGCAACCATTCGTCAGTTTAAATGGTCGATCCGTCACAGCCGCGGCCGGCTCAAGTGGGCCTGTGATAGCCTGTTCTGCAACGTTGTTCCTTATTTTCGGCTGTCTTACATTCATCCGGCATGCATGTGCAGGTGCCTTTTAGAGAAGTTGCGGCGCCAATCTGCAATCGCCGGGACATGCTTCTTCCGAGAGGGGCTTCCATGCATCGTCTTCGATTTGCTCCTGTTTTGGTTCTTGCCGCAGGCACAGCTTTTGCCCAAGCGCCCGCTGCTTCACAGTCTGATAACGCGCAGCCCACCGCGCCGCCTGCCATCAAGAGCTTCGACGCGTCTGCCCTGGATACGAGCGTCGATCCGTGCACGAACTTTTATCAGTACGCCTGCGGCAACTGGATCAAGAACAATCCAGTGCCGTCCGATCAGGTGCGCTGGGCGCGCTCGTTCTCGTTGCTCCGCGAGCGCAATCGTTATCTGCTGTGGCAGGAACTCGACGCAGCCGCGAAGGACCCCAAGACACCGCTTCAGAAGCAGTACGGCGACTTCTTCGCAGCCTGCATGGATACGGCAACCGTCGACAAAAAGGGAGCCGAGCCAATCCAGCCTTCGTGGGCTGAAATCGATCACCTGAAAGACGCCAAAGGGATTCCCGCGCTCCTGGGCAAGCTTGAAGATCAGGGCACACCCGATGGCTTCTTTGAATTTGGCGTCGAGCAGGATGCAAAAGACTCCTCACAGCAGATCGCCGGGCTCTACCAGGGCGGACTCTCGTTGCCGGACCGCGACTATTACATCGTCGACAACAAGCACTTTTCTACCATTCGCTCCCAGTACATCGAGCACGTCAAAAAGATGTTCACGCTCGCTGGCGATTCGCCCGACCAGGCTGCTAAAGAAGCCACCGCCGTGATGGAGATCGAGACCGCGATGGCCAAGGCCTCGATCAGCCGCACCGACCTGCGCGACCCGGAAAAGCGCTACCACATTTATGCCGTAGCCGATCTTCAGAAGCTGTCGCCCGACTTTGACTGGAATACCTACTTCCATGCGATCGGCATAGGCCACTTCGACACGCTCAACGTCGCGACGCCGGACTTCTTCAAGGCACTCAACGGCCTCCTCCAAAGCGAACCGCTCGACGCTTGGAAGAGCTATCTGCGCTGGCACGTGCTGCACGGCCAGGCGCGAGATCTCTCGAAACCGTTCTTCGACGAAAACTTCGATTTCTTCTCGCGCACACTGGCCGGCCAGCAGGAGCCCCAGCCGCGTTGGAAACAGTGCAGCTCTATGACAGACGAAGCCCTCGGCGAAGCCGTCGGCCAGGACTGGGTCAAGCAGAACTTTCCGCCGGCGGCGAAGGAGAGTATGGACAAACTCGTCGCAGCTCTCGAAAAATCTCTCGGCGACGACATCAAGGATCTGCCCTGGATGACCGATGCCACCAAAAAGGCAGCCGAAGAAAAGCTGGCCATGATCCGCAATAAAATTGGCTATCCCGAAAAATGGCGCGACTATTCAAGCGTAAAGGTCAACCGCACAGACCTGATCGGCAACCTGCATCATTCGGCGGTTTACGAGCGGAATTACAACTACGCCAAGCTGGGCAAACCCGTCGACGAGAAAGAGTGGGGCATGACACCGCCGACGGTGAACGCCTACTACGATCCGTCGTTCAACGACATCAACTTCCCGGCCGGCATCCTGCAGCCGCCGTTCTTCGATTTCAAGTCGGACCCGGCGGTGAACTTTGGCGGCATCGGCGTGGTCATCGGGCATGAGATGACTCACGGCTTCGACGATGAAGGTTCGCAGTACGATGGCAAGGGCAACCTGCGGGAATGGCAAACGCCTGCGGATCGCAAGGCATTTACCGACCGCACCGAATGTGTGGCGAACGAGTACAGCGGGTTCGAGGTAGCTCCGGCGCACGGCGATGCGCAATCCCAGCGCCTGAATGGTCATCTCACGCTCGGCGAAAACACTGCGGACAATGGCGGCCTGCGCATCGCCTACATGGCGCTGCTCGACACGCTCGCCCAGGAGGGCAAATCCATCGACGAAAAGATCGATGGCTACACGGAGGCGCAGCGATACTTCATCGGTTTTGCGCAGGTGTGGTGCCAGAACCAGACCGAGCAGTCCGCGCGGCAATCGGCACTTACGGATCCGCACTCCCCAGGTGAGTGGCGTGTGAACGGAACGGTGCAGAACTTCGATGAATTCGGAAAGGCTTTCGGCTGCAAGAAGGGGCAGCCCATGGTTCCGGTGAACTCGTGCCGCGTCTGGTGATCGCCGGCCATCGCGGCTTGTTCGCTGACGCGTGAGTGTGGTTCGTGCTGTCCCATCCTTCGGCCAAAAGCTGGCGAAAGGATGGGGCACGGAAAGTCAATTTCATGCGTCAGAGCACTTGCCGGTTTGCGATGGTAGCGAACTGCAGAATCTCCTCCCTCATTGAATCCAATCATTTTTGCCTGGCGGCAGGGTGACATTTACCAGCCGCCGCGCGTCCAAATCCCCGTCCGTATCCAGAAATATTCGCTCGAATCGCAACCCACTTTCGCTTAGGCCGGTGGAGCGGGCACTGTGCAGAAATCTGCAGTTTTGCCCGGTCCGCGGTGAACGCTAGGCACAACCTGCCTCTGGCTTTTACAATGCAGCAGGGACCCGTCCCAACCCAGCGCTGCTCGGGAACGACCAAAACTGGCGGCCGACGCCTGACCAGGATGAAGGAATCGCATGAAGTTTACGAAATTCGGAAAGTCACTTCTGATCGGCGCCCTTTCGGCGGGTGTCGTCTTTGAGGTGACGTCTTGTGTACAGAGCTACACAGTCGGGTATTTGTACGTGACGGGTACAGTGACGGCCCAGTCTGGAAATAACGGCATCATCAGCGGCTACAAGATTGACCACAACACAGGCAAGCTGACGCCCATTAATGGCTTGCCGATCTCTTCAGGCGGTTCGAATCCGGTCCGCGCCCAACTTATCACCGGCAGCCGTTTTCTTTACGTATTGAACCGGGGCGTCAACAAAGAGGGCAACGGCAACTGCACATCTGCCGATCCTTGCCAGAATGCCAATATCACCCAGTTCGCGGTCGGCGGAAACGGCATTCTTACTCCGCAGGAGACCTTCTATACCCAGGGCACCAATCCCTTCCGGCTCCTCAAGGACAGCACTGGAAACTTCCTTTTCGCTCTGGATCACGACTCTCCGGACAATGCCAACCCCTCCAGCACGGACGGCTGCGCGCGGGCATTGAGCGGCGCCACGACCTGCGGCGACGTCACAGTCTTCCAGATCAACCAGACCACCGGCCGTCTCTCCCTGGTGTTGAACGCCCAGGTGACGGCAGCCAGCGGTGCGCAGCTCACTTACTTCCCCGTTCCCGCCAATCCGGTCGACTTTGAGCTTGCCACGAGCTTTATCCTCACCTTGTCGTCAACCTCGGCGCAGGCCGCTTACCCCTATACGGGAGGCAACACGATTTGGCCGTACACCTACTCGAGCTCAAGCGGACAGTTGACGGTAAGCTCAAACAGCGCTCAACCGCTGGCCATCAACAAGGGCTCGGCGATTGTGAACGCAAACGGTAATCTCTACGTGCTTGATAACGAGCCGATCACGATTCCCTCAGGAGGAACCTTCTCCGCCGGCACATATCCGAGCCAGATTCTGCCGTTCACGGTGGGAACCAATGGCGCGTTGCAGGCACAGAGCGGCGGCATCATACCGGACGACTCGACGCTTGCCAATCCGATTACCCTGATGGTTGAGTCCAAGAGCAAATATCTGTACGTCGCCAATCAGGGCAATAACACGACGGGTAATAACCCGCAGAGCGGCATATCCGGGTATTTCATTACCACTGCGCCTGCTTTCCAGTTGCAATTCATTCCGCAGCAGCCCTTTGGTTCAGGATCAGGGCCGCAGTGCATCGTCGAAGACCCCTCCGATCAGTTCATCTACGAGGCCAACCAATACGATTCGACGATCACCGGCCGATCGCTTGATCCAAACTCTGGCGCGCTCAATCCACTGCGTGTAGCCAGCAGCTATCCGCTGCAGGGGCCGCCTACCTGGTGCCTCGTGGATGGGCGCACGGGATGATGCGAGACGCATATCTTGGGGCTACAACCGGCTCTGCGCAATTGCCGCGGCGCCGGTTGACAGTCCAAGATGCGGCAGGTTCACAAATGTGTAAGCAGCCGGATGACGAGCCTGGCGTAGCCTGAATGGTTCCGAAATTCGACCTGAAATGATTTGCGAAGGGCTGTTCTATCGGGCCCAGTGACGAAAGATGCGCATGAAGTTCAACAACTCGAGCCGGCTTGTGCTGGTATCTGTAGCCAGCCTTCTGGTTGCCACGCTGGTCACCGCCTGCTCCCAGCTCACGCAAACCCTTACCGTAGACTTTGTCTTCGTGGCCAGCTCCAAGGCTGCCGGAGCGAACAATGACGGCGAGATCAACGTCTTCGAGATCAACTCGGAGTCGGGCCGGATGCGCCAGATTCCGTCCTCGCCGTTTCCCTCTGGAGGCCGCAATCCCGTAGCTGAGGCGGTTTCAGCAGACTACGGCAGCCTCTTCGTTGCCAATCACGATGACAACAGCATCGTCCAGTTTGTCGTCGGCACGGATGGCAAGCTGTACCCGTACAACACCGTCAACACTCCCGGAATCTTTCCTCTGGCCCTTGCCGCCAATAAGTCGAACCTCTTTGTAGTTGACACTTATCAGCCGCTGCCCATCTGCTCAACAGCCGATCCGTGTACCGGTTCGGTCAGCGTCTATCCTCTCAGTGCGGGAACCAGCTCCACGCCTGCGGCTCTCGGAACTCCTGCGGCCAACTCCGCTGTCGGTGGAAACTACTGGCCGTTGAATCTCTCAGGAGCCAATGCGAGCCACATCATCGTGCCTACGGGCGTGAATGTGCTGGCCTCCGGCTCTTACGTCTACGTCACGGCCTACGACTCGTCTGTGACGCCGACGGTTGGCTATGTCTTCGGTTTTGCGGTTGGTTCGGGGGGCATTCTCACGCCGTTGAGCGGCTCTCCGTTTGCCGCCGGCACACAGCCTTCGGCCATAGCTAGCGATGCCTCCAGCGCTTATCTGTACATCACCGACTACGCCAAAGGAAACATCCTCGCCTATACAGTGGCGGGATCCGGCAGCCTGACGCCTCTCAACGGAAGCCCGTTCAGGGCCGGCAATCAGCCTTCCGCCATTGCGGTCGATCCGGCCTATCCGTTCGCCTACGTTACGAACTCGCAGGACGCGACCGTCACTGCGTACTCGGTGAGCAACGGCGCGTTGAGGAGCCTCGGCAACTACACCACTGGCCAGCAACCGGTGGCAGTCGGTATCGATCCCTCGACAGAACGTTTTCTCTTCACCGCCAACTATCTTGGCAACAATGTATCCGGCTTTACGTTGAGCACGACCGCGGGAACGCTGCTGGAGTCGCAATTTTCTCCTTATCCATCGAACGCGCAGCCGACCGCGGTTGCTGCCATCCCACACAACGGCACCGGAGGCGGCGTGCAGAAGCCTTGAACGCCTGAGGGCGATTAGCTACAGCCCGTAACTGCCTTTTACAATGGGCTACGGGTAATCGATAACTGAGTATTTCCGGGCTGGCGCCAGATAGCCCGCGACGAAGGAAGCGCATGAAGTTAAGTAAAGTGAGCCAGCTTCTTCTGGTCTCTACAATCGGCCTCCTCGGGGCCACCTGTTTTACTGCCTGCCAGCTCGTTACCGTCGACTGGATCTTCGTTGCCGGTTCTGCGGGTAACTCGGCCGGCAGCGCGGGCCAGATCTATACCTATGCGGTGGATTCCCAGTCCGGTGCGCTGCGCACCGGGCCGCCGGCGGTCTCTTCGGGCGGCACGGCTCCGGTCGCGATGGCCGTGACGGCAGACTATGCCAACCTTTATGTCGCGAATCAGGGAAACAGCACGGTCGTCCACTTCTCTGTCGCCGCTAATGGCGTCTTGACGAAGAAAGATTCCATTACCACGAGCGCTCCGCCGGTTTCGGTCTATGCGAACGCTGCAGGCACATTTCTGTACGTGGTAACGGGCACGACTTCCGCAACTCTCACCGAGTACTCGCTCAGCTCTGGCACAATCGGCAACGCCACCTCAACCCAGAAGTTGACCGTACCGGGTTATCTCAACGACACCATCCTTCCTACGGGAGTTACGGTTCTTCCTAACAACAACGCCGTCTATGTAACGGCTTATGACCAGTCTGCCTACAATCCAGGCGGCACCGTCACGAGCAACGCCAATCCTGGCTGGATCTTCGGCTTTGCCGTTGGCTCGGGCGGCGCACTGACCGCTACCTCCGGCAGCCCTTATCAGGCTGGCGTAAAGCCGAGCGCGATCACCACCGACCCCACCAACCGGTTCGTGTATGCGACCGACTTCGCTTCAAATGAGTTGATCGGCTACACCGTCCAGAATGGAACTACATTGAGCTTTCTGGTGAATGGGCCGTTCAAGACAGGCAATGAGCCCACAAGCGTCGTTGTGGACCCGCGCGGCATCTACATCTATCTCGCCAATGCGCTGGACTCGACGGTCTCTGCCTACTCTATCGCTCTGCCGACCGGAACCCCCTCAACCATCGTGAACACCACCTCGACCACTATCTACGGCACCGACACGCAGCCGGTTGCCATCACACTTGAACCGGCGCTGGCTCGCTTTGTCTACACAGCCAACCACCTCGGCAACTCGATCTCGGGCTTCCGCCTGGATCCGAGCACGGGCGCTTTGACGGCCACGCAAGCCACGCCCTATCCGAGTGGTTCCACGCCAACGGCTATCATCGCAGTGCCGCACGGCAACCATGCGACACAGTCGGTAGCTCCGTAAGAAAAAATTGAACGCGAAACAGAAGCCCAGCCTCTCGGTTGGGCTTTTCTGTTTGGAGCGTGAAAATCCGCACCGTTTATCTCTTCACTTCCACACGCTTAGCCACTTGCGCAGCTGTTTCTGCGCAGGCTTCTCCACAAAGTGGAGCGCCAGCAGGGCCATGCCGATCAGCAGCGCGTAGCTGATCCATGGATCAAGCCTGTTCAGGCCCAGATGGTCGAGGATATGTGAATCGTGCAGGATGTTCCACAGGTTGAAGTGGAGCAGATAAAGGCAGTAGCTGGCTTCGCCCACAAAGACCAGCGGCGGCAGACCGAAGAGGAACGCGAGCCAGTTGTTGCCCGCCAGGCCCAGAATCATGCAGCCGAAGAACGGCATCAGGAAGCCATCGTGGATCAGTGCATAGGGAATGTATGCCGCCAGCGAGAGAATCGTGAAGACAGCCGCAAAACCGAAGATTCCCAGGACAATTCGCAGCCGGCTCGTTCGGCCGATCAGTTCGTCAACGCTCGCCAGCATCACGCCGAAGATGAAGCTGCACAGATGCGGCATCGGCGTGTACTTCAGAGCCTGCAGCCAGGGACCCCAGCTCCAGCGGTCTGGATGGGCAATGCCATCTGGGCTGAAGATCACATAGAGCGTGCCCGGTATGAGTCCAAGCATCCACAAACCGAACATCTTCGCCAGATGGGGCCCTAACCGCTCCGGCCGCTTCCAGCGCGCCATCCAGGGAAACAGCAGGTAGTAGAAAGACTCTGCGGCCATGGTCCACGCTGGCGTGTTCAGAAACGTCGCCAGCTCCGGGACCCATCCCTGCAGAAGCAGCGGTGTAAGCACCATGCCCCACCAGAACATTGCATGGGTATGCGCCGCAGCCTCGGCGGGAATCATCTTCCAGGAGAGAAGCAGGCTGAGAAGATAGATCGGATAGATCCTGGTGAATCGCGCCTCCCAGAAGCGCACCTTGTCCAACTCGCCCGTCCGGGCCTTGCCTGCGTAGTTATACGCGAGCACGAATCCGGAGAGCAGAATAAAAAAACTGACCGAGGCGTAGCCGGCATTCACGATCGGCGCAAAGATGCCGAACCATTGGGGATTCGAGAAATGGAAGAAGACGATATTCAGGGCCGCGAAACAACGCAAGCCTGTCAAGGCATCTAACCGTGCTGGCTTGCGCATCTCCACGAACGATTGGACGTCTCCGCGCACTCACTCGAATACATCTCCGCAAGCCCGGGCGGGCGCCCGTTCGCTTACGGCTGGCACTGGCATGATCTTACGCCGTTACCAGCGATCCCACTTTTTCACCGAGTACCACGCGGCGGATATTGCCCGGCTGATTCATGTTGAAGATGATCATCGGCAGGTTGTTGTCTTTGCACAGGCTTACCGCGGTCAGATCCATCACCTTCAGGCCTTGTTTCAGAATATCCATATAGGTGATTACGTCGTACTTCACGGCATCCTTCACCAGCACGGGGTCGGCATTATAGACGCCTTCGACCTTGGTGCCTTTCAGCAGCACGTCAGCCTTGATCTCCATTGCGCGCAGGCTCGCCGCTGTGTCCGTGGAGAAGAACGGATTGCCAATACCAGCCGCAAAGATCACTACGCGCCCCTTTTCAAGGTGACGCACGGCCCGGCGGCGAATGTAGGGCTCAGCCACCTGGTTCATGAAAACGGCCGTCATCACCCGGCACTGAACACCGCGCTTTTCGAGCGCATCCTGGAGGGCGATGGCATTGATGATGGTGGAAAGCATGCCCATGTTGTCGGCGCTCACACGGTCCATCTCTTTGGCCTGCTCGGCGACGCCGCGGAAGAAGTTGCCGCCGCCAACCACAACGCCCACTTCCACGCCAAGGGCGTGAACGTCGGCCAGTTCGGCCGTGATGGCAGTTACCCGTGCAGAGTCCAGGCCGAAGCCGCGTTCACCTGCCAGGGCTTCGCCCGATAACTTAAGGACTATCCGTTTATACATGCCGTTTCGAGTATCGCATACGCGCTCAAGGTTGCACTGGTTGTGCATATTTCCAGATGAGATAGTGCTTTCCGCTCGAAATTCGTGTCATTTGGCCAACGCGAATAAGCCTTTTCCCGAAACGACGCTTTTCTACTCTGAAGCCAATCCGGAACCGCCGAGCCGTTTCTCTCGCTCCGGCGAGCGATTTCGTGGCGGAATCCCCTTAAGCTTGCTTATCCCGGGCCATCTTAAGAATCTCCGCTGCCACGGATGGCTGGCCAGCCTTGCCGGCAGCCTTATTTGTCTAACTTTTTCGCCGGTGGGCTGCGCGCTCCGGGCGGGGCAGAACATTGCACATATCTCAGTAAGGCAGGTCGATATGCTCGTCAAAACCCAATGCAAAGGCCACGAATATACCGGCGTCGCGATTGGCGCGGGCGACGTCCGACGGTACTTTCCAAAGCAGGTTCGCACGATTGAAATGGAGCTGGACCATCTGCAGATTCAGTGTGGACTGGACCCCGGCTTCTGGAACGGTCATCCGGAGATTTGCGATCGCCGGCTGAGCGCGTGGCTTGAGTCGAAGTTCCACGCTCGTAATGGTGGACGGCCGCTCACTCTCGTCATGATTCCGTGCGGCAAAAACTGCTTCCGGTTGCAGGTCGTCGAACTCCGGTCTGGCGCAGAGAACGAGTCGGCGGAAACCGATCCAATGCATTACGACGCCTGACTCCGACCCTCATCTGAGTTGATAGACTCGGATGAGATGAGTCACGATCAACTGCAACAATCCATCGAACGATACTTTGCTGCCGGTCCTGCGGCTGCCAACGATCCGCAGGCTATGGAGGCTTTTCTCGCCCTGCGGTCCGCTCTCGAATCGGGTGCAGTGCGCTCGGCCTCGCCAGATGCCGCTTCGCCCACCGGTTGGCGCGTTAACGCCTGGGTGAAGCAGGGGATTCTACTGGGTTTTCGCCTGGGCGCTCTGCATGACTGGCGTGTCCCCGGGCTGTCTTTTATCGACAAGCACACGTATCCAGTACGTCTGTTCGCTCCTGAAGATGGTGTGCGCATCGTTCCCGGTGGTTCGTCGATTCGTGCGGGATCGTATGTGGCGCGCGGCGTGGTCTGCATGCCGCCGATGTACATCAATGCCGGCGCGTACATTGACGAGGGCACCATGGTGGACTCGCACGCGCTCGTCGGCTCTTGCGCGCAGATTGGCAAGCGCGTGCACCTGAGCGCGTCCGCGCAGATCGGCGGCGTGCTCGAGCCGGTGAATGCCAGTCCGGTGGTGATCGAAGAAGACGTTCTCGTCGGCGGAAACTGCGGTGTCTATGAAGGCACCACGGTGCGCAAAGGAGCTGTGCTCGCGGCCGGAACCATTCTCACGCGCGGCACGCCGGTCTTCGATGTGGTGAAGGGCGAAGTGCTTCGCGCAACCAGCGAGACGCCGCTCATCATTCCCGAAAATGCCGTTGTGGTTCCGGGAGCGCGTTCGGTCAATAAAGGCAAAGGGCAGGAGTGGGGATTGAGCCTCTACGCAGCCGTGATCGTGAAATATCGCGACGACAAAACCGACCTGAGCACCACGCTCGAAGACCTGCTGCGGTAGCGCATAACTCTTCGCGCAGCTTGGGCGTTCTTATTCAGCGCATCTTTCGTGCTCATTAAAGGACCGGCCGCACAGCAAGCGGCAGCTGCACGGTTGCGCGCGCACCTTCTCCGTCTTCGCGATTCACGAGCTGAACTTCTCCGCCATGTGCGCGGGCAACCTGCTGGGCCAGCGCCAGACCCACGCCGCTGCCGGCGGGTTTAGTGGTGTAGAACGGCACAAACAGATTATCGGTATTCGCGATGCCCAGGCCGCGATCTTCGATGAGGACAACCAGGCTTGCATCGGTGCAGCTCCAGCTTGTGCGCACCGGTTTTGCGCCATTGGCCAGCGATGCGTCTACGGCGTTCCTCAGCAGGTTGATGAACATCTGTTCCAGTTGATCCGGATCAGCCGAGATCGTGGCCGGCGGCCCGGGATCGAGCTGCACAGTGAGCCGTTGCTCCAGCAGCACCACGCGTTCGAGCAGTGGTCCAATGGCCACGGGACGAAATTTTGGCGGTGGCAACTGCGCGAGCAGACGATAGGACTGCACAAAACGGTGCAGGGAATCGGCGCGGCTTTCGATCACGCCAAGACCGCGGCGGAAGTCATGCGCCGTTGCCCCATCTGCGCTGAGATTGTCGACCCTTGCCAGCAGACTGCCGGCGATCGATTTAATCGGCGCAAGCGAGTTCGAAAGCTCGTGCCCCAGCACGCGGATGAGCCGCTTCCACGCAATCTGCTCCTCTTCCTGCAACGGCTGGCTTACGTCCGCCAGCAGCAAGAGCGTGTGGGGCACGCCGTCCTGCCGGAAGACGGCTTTTCGCAGCAGCCAGCGTGTCGGGCTGGGCGCAAAAGAGTGAATCGCCTGGTCGGGCAGGGCCAGCAGCTCATCGAGCCCCAATTCGCGCGCCGAGCGTCCAAAACAACGCACGTACGGCAGCCCCAGCAGTCTTAATCCGGCATTGTTAACCAGTTGCAACAGGTCTTCGCGGTCAAAGGCGAAGAGCGGCGCGTGCATCACTTCGAGGATGCGCGCCAGCAGCGCCGTCGCCTCAAGCGAGCGCACGCGCTGCTTCTGCATCAGGTCTGCCAGTGCGTTGATTTCGCTTGCAAGCTCGCCCAGGGCGTCGGGCGCACCCGATCCACGCGCGCGAAAGGAATAATCCCCCTCGCGCAAAGACGACACTACGTTCGAGAGCGTCTGCAGCGGGCGAACTAATCCGTCTACCAATGCGCTAGTCGTCAACGCCAGATAGATCAAAAGCGCAAAGATCAGCAGCAGCGCAGGCGTGAAGCCGATCTGGCCTCGATACAAGAAAACTGCGGTGAAGATGAATGCAGGTACCGAAAGCAGCAACGCAAAGAACCACACTCGGCGAATGGCCGAGTGCTTGCGCCTGCGCACACGCTTCTCATAGGCCATACTTTTCGATGCGCCGGTAGAGCGCGGCGCGGCTCAGGCCGAGAGCCTCGGCAGCTTGCGAAATGTTGCCGTCACAGCGGCGAAGAACCTTGCGGATCAGCAGCGCCTCAACCTCGTCGATACTCATGTTTTCAAAGGAAGGCGCAGTCGACCGTGTCGAGGCGATGGCAAGATTTGCCGGCTCGATCTCATCCCCGCGGCACAGCAGCACTGCGCGTTCCACAGTATGCTCAAGCTCGCGCACATTGCCAGGCCATGGATACTGCATCATCTGCTGCATGGCCGCCGGTGAAAAGCCGTTCACCTGCTTGCGGTAGCGCGAGCGATTGCGTGCCAGGAAATGTTGCGCGAGCAGTGGAATATCTTCGCGCCGCTCACGCAGCGCCGGTAGATGGATCTCGACCGTGTTGATGCGGAAGAGAAGGTCTTCGCGAAAGTTTCCGGCCGTAGCCTCTTCGTGCAGTTGCGCGTTGGTGGCCGAAAGCACGCGAACATCGACGCGCCGCGTCTGCGAGGAGCCGACGCGCTCCAACTCTCCAGTCTCCAGAACGCGCAGCAGTTTGGCCTGTTGGCGCAGCGGCACATTGGCGATCTCATCGAGAAACAGCGTGCCTCCGTTGGCCAGTTCGAAGCGGCCTATGCGGTCCGTGCGCGCATCGGTGAATGCGCCCTTCACGTGGCCGAAGATCTCGCTCTCGAAGGTGCCTTCCGGCAGTCCGCCGGCATTCACTGCGACCAATGCCATTCGGGAACGTGGCGAGGCCGCATGCAGCAGCCGCGCCACGATCTCTTTTCCGGTGCCGTGTTCGCCGGTAATGAGCACATTGGCGTCGGACGGGCCGACCTGCGCGATCAGTTCGAGCACCGGCTGCATTGAGGGCGCGCTTGCCACGAATTCCGGCATACCTTCTGCGCGCAGCAGACGGTTTTCGAGTTCGAGCTGCCGCGCGCGCTTCAGTGCCTGGTGCAGTTCGGCGTGTACGCGGATCAGCGAGAGCAGCCGCTCATTCTCCCATGGCTTCTGCACAAAATCCCGCGCGCCGCGCTTGATGCTCTCCACTGCGAGATTAATGTTGCCCCACGCGGTCATCACGATTACAGGAAGCCGCGGATCAAATTCATGAATGCGCGCCAGAAGATCGAGCCCTTCCTGCCCTGAAGTTGTATCGCGTGTGTAGTTCAGGTCGATCAGTAGCACGTCATAGTCACTCTGGCCGAGGGCTTCCATCAGCAACTGCGGCGAGCGCACGCAGTCCACGGCGATGCCTTGCGGCTCAAGCAGCAACTCGACTGCTTCGAGAATGGGAGGTTGATCGTCGGCAACCAGAACCCGGATTCGCTCTTGCTTCGTGGGAATGATCGTCCTCCGCTACACCGGTTTTGAGAGCCTGCCCGGTTGCCGTCCTTTTTGCATCATATCCGAGCCTGTTTAGAACTCGCCGCTTTGAAGGGTCACGGCTTTAGCCGTGCCGATTGCCTCGCATGAAGCTGTGGGCCTCAGCCCCCGAGGGAGGCCTTTTCTCCAGCTCAACTCGTATTCCCTCAGCGGCTAAAGCCGCATAATCTTCTGGTCTGTCATGGCGCGACTAAAGGCGTGCCCTTTCACAAAACTGGTCGTACGGAGACTTTTTCCGCAGGTTGTAAAGCCGTGCCTTTCCAAAACAGGATTACGCAACCAGTTCTAAGGCGCATGCGTCACCACGCCTGACTTCGCATCGTCGATCGAGACGCCCATCCGCTCCAGCGTTTCTCCAGTGGCGCGGTCGATATCTACCTTGGCCTTTTCATACGCCGTCTGCGCGGCCACCAGGGCGGATTCAGCCGTGGCCAGGTTATGCTGCGCCACCAGCGTGTCGTAGCTGGACGCGGCGCCGAGTTTCTGTTCCTGCGAGGTGACATCAAAGGTATGCTGCGCCAGATCGCGTGCCTTCTGCGCGGCATTCACGAGGGCTTCCTTCTGCTGCAAGGAAAACTGCGAGTTGCGCACATCGAAACGAATGCTCTTTTTCTGCTCCTCAAAGGTGATCTGGCGTTGCCGGTATTCAAGCGCCGCACGAAATTGATCTGCCTTAGCGACGCGATTGCGAAGGTTGATCGACAGGGTCATTCCAACCTGATACTCCGGCGAGGAGTAATTGAAGGTGTTGTCGAGCATGCCGCCAAAACCCAAAGGAAGATTGGAGACGCATTCCGAGCCCAGACTGCAGTTCGGATTGGGCGGACCCGCTGTGCCCGCCCCGGAATAAAAGCCGTAGGCGTTCAAGGTGGGCAACAGTTCGCTCTTGATGGATTTAAGGCTCATCTGCGCCACCTGCATGGCAATCTCGTCCTGCTTCACGTCCGGGCGGTTCTTTTCCGCTTCGGCGATCAGATCGTCAATCGATTTCGTCGCATTGGGATTGGCAGAGCCGCTGCGGTCGAGTGGAATCACCGGCATCTCGTCGATAGTCGGATCGTCGATCTTAGTGATCGCGTTCTTGATGAGGAGTTCATTCAGCCGCAGGTTGGCGCGCGAGACCGTGAGGTCTCCTTCGCTGGTGGCTTCGTCTGACTGGTCCTTAATCACCTGCATTGCAGGAATGGCGTTGAGCTGAAGCTGCTTCTGGTCGGTTTGCAGGTTCTGCTGCGCAAAGGCGAGAGAGCGCTCCTTCACCTGCTCATCTTCATAAGCGTTGACCAAGTCCCAGTAGATGTTTTCCACCTGCGTGATGGTTGCAATCACCTGTGCGCGAAAAGCAAGATCGGTAATCTGCAGGTTCTTCTTGGCGATGTGCATGAAGCGCTCGTTCGTCGAGATGCCGAAACCGGCAAGGAACTGCTGCGTGATTTCTACTGTCAGGTTCGAATAGAGGTTGGGATTAATGGCCTCGTGGGGGCTGTTATTCGCGTTGCGCAGGCCGAGATAGTTGACGTTCACGCTGGTGCCAAGAGGAAATGCCTCGGAGTAATTTCCCTGACCCTGGATCTGGTTTGCCTTGTAGATGGCAACGCCGGTTTGAAAGGCGTTGGTTTGCTGGGCAACGGTGTGATCCACATAGCCTTTGAAAGTCAGATAGGGATCGAAAGAGGCAACCGCGGTTCCGGCGCCTAGCGTTGAGGTCACGATGCCGCCCGCACCGGCAGCGGACGATCCTGAACTGGCCCCGCCGCCGCCCCCGCCACCTTGCGAGCCGAAGCCTCCCTGCGTGGACGACTGCACAACGCCGGTATTGACTCCGTTTACGCTACCGCCCGCCTTGGTGCGCGCAAGGTCTGTCTGTGCGATCGGAAAGTTATAGCGGAAGTAAGCTAGATCGAGATTATTCTCGATAGCCAGGGCGATTGCGTCATGCAATGAAATGTACAGCTTTCCGTCGCGGATGAGGCTGTCAAGGCGCGGTGAGTTGTTGAGATCGAGCGGAGGCACATCGCTGGGCCTATACTGCGAAAACGGCTTATGCGAGTGCGGCAGCTCCACATAAAAAGGCCGCTGCGCTGCAACTTGTTGTGCACGCTGCATCTCCTGCGCCAGAGAAAGAGGAGCGGGCGCGCCATTCGCGGGCGCCGGAGCTTCCAGCGACGGTTCGGATCCCGGCGAATTTTCCGCTGCGGGCTGGGACGGCGCCGGTCCAACGGCAAGCGCCATGTTGACCTGCACAAGAAAAATGGCGGCGACGGAAGTAACACGTGCGCGAAAGTTTGTGGCCTGTTTTTTCATGGAAACCTTTCGGGAAACGTTCACTTCGCGCCAACCTCCGTCGTCCTTGGCTCCACTTTTTCGTCTCGTGTAAGCCAGCCGTCGCGCAACTCCACAATGCGTTTGCTGTATCGCGCGTTCTCTTCGGAGTGCGTGACCTGCACGATCGTCGTACCTTGGCGATTGAGTTCGCAAAAGAGGTCCATGATCTCGCGCGCCTGCGTCGAGTGCAGATTGCCCGTCGGCTCGTCGGCGAGCAGCAATGCGGGCGCATGCACCACAGCGCGCGCAATACCGACCAGTTGCTGCTGTCCTCCGGAGAGCTGATTCGGATAGAGGTCCTTCTTTGCGACGATCTGAAAGCGATCGAGAATGTCGGCCACCATGCCCTGGCGCTCTTTCGTCGGAATGTTCTTGTACGAAAGCGGTAGATCGATGTTTTCAGCCACCGTTAGATCGTCGAGCAGGTGATAGCTCTGGAAGACCATGCCAATCCGCTGCCGCGCCAGGTCAGCGCGCTGCTTGCGGTTGAGTGCGTGAACGGCCGTCTCGCCGAACCAATACTCGCCCAGCCAGCCATCGTCCAGCAGCGCCAGCACATTCAACAGCGACGATTTGCCCGCACCGGACGGTCCCATCACGGTGACGAACTCACCTTGCTGAATCGTAAGTTCGATGCGCCGCAGGACCCAGGTCTCCGCGTGACCCGTTTTGTAACTGCGTTCAATATTCTTCAGTTCGATCATGATGTACTCCGATTCGTCCCGGTCCCTTCCTCACTTTTTGTTTCTATTCAATGCGCAGTGCCTTGATCGGATCGACCGTAGCGGCACGCCGCGCCGGAAAATAACAGGCCACAAGCGCCGAAGACAGCAGAATGACTCCGACGGCGCAGAAGGCCGAAACGTCGATGGAGCCAACGCCATAAAGCGTGCTGTGCATCGCCCGGCCGACGAAATAGGCTCCGATCAACCCAAGACCTAGACCCACGGCGGCAAGCAGAAGGCCCTCGCGCAACACCATGCCCAGGACGCGTTGGCGGCTCGCGCCCAGCGCGATGCGCACACCGATCTCGTGCGAGCGTTCGCCCACAGCAAACGCCATCACGCCATAGATGCCAATCGCAGCCAGCGTCAGCGCGATGACCGCGAAGCTTGCATAAAGCAACAGAGAGAAGCGATCCCCGGAAAGGTCACGGTCGCGAATCTCATCCAGTGTCTGCACACGTGCGAGCGCCAGCGTAGGATCGACCGAGTGAACTGCGGCAGCAATCGTCTTCGTCATCGCCTCGGGATCACCTGCGGTCCGCACGCCAGCCGCGACAAAAACCCAGGGGCTCTGGTAGAACGGCACCAGGATTTCTTCACGCTGCCGCTCGAAGGACCCTCCGCGCACATCGTGATAGACGCCGACGATCTGCCACGCCTGATAGGGACCGAGCTTCTGCACGCCCGGCATAATTTGCTCGACATTCAAAACCTGCCCGATGGGATTCTTACCGGCCAAATAGTGACGCACAAACTGCTCGTTGACCACGGCGACGCGGATGCTGCCGGCATTGTCCGCATCATTGAAAAAGCGGCCCTGGGTGAGACGAACGCCGTAGGTTTTGAAGTAATCCGGCGTCACCATGCCAAAGCCTGCACCCGGACGCTGCGAGGGATCGGCGAAGTCGGGCTGGCCTTTGATGGTGAAGGGCATCCCAAAGCCGGGTCCCTGCAGCGGCATGCCTGTCGAAGCCGACGCGCTCTCTACGCCTGCGGTGGATTCGATTCTGCGGACAATCTGCTGGTAGTACGCAATGATCTGATCGGGAGTGTAGTCCATGCCCTTATTCATGGGCAGGCCAAAGGTCAGAATGTGATCTGTCTGCACACCGAGATCGACGTGATTCAGATTCCAGAAGCTGTGTATCGCAAGCCCCGCGCCGGCAAGCAACGCGAGCGCCAGCGTAAACTCGCCCACCACCAATGCCTGGCGCAGCCGATGGCGCATCTTGCTCGAGCCTGTACGGCCACCCTCCTTCAGCGTATCGGCAGGATCAAGACGGGCAGCGTACCATGCGGGGGCGCAGCCAAAGAGCAGTCCAGCGAGCGTCGTGGCTGCAATCGTGACCGCAAGAATCGGCAGGTTGAGCGTGAGGTCCGCCTCGGTGGGCAGCATATTCTCAGGCATGGCCGCAATGAACCCTCGCAGCATTGCATAACCTACGCCAATGCCCACGGCTCCGCCCAAGCACGCCAGCACCAGGCTCTCCGTCACAAATTGCAGAAAGATTGCGCGCCGCGTGGCCCCCACTGCGGAGCGGACAGCAATCTCTCTCTGCCGCGAGGTGCCTTTGGCCAGCAGCAGATTGGCCACGTTGACGCAGGCGATCAGTAAGACGCAGCCCACCGCGCCCAGCAAAAGCCAAAGTGTCAATTTGACGTTGTCGCCCAGGAAGTCGTTCTGCAGCGGCTCGACGCGCGCGCCCCAACCTTTATTCGAACGTGGGTTGGCTTGTGCGATGTGCGCGGTCACGGCGTCCATATCGGCCTGTGCCTGCTGCAGCGTGACGCCATCCTTGAGACGGCCCATGATCAGCAGCCAATGAAAGTCGTGGTTCTTCTGCTGCGGTGCGAAGACGAGCGGAACCACCAGATCCTGATTGAGCCTGTCGGCCTGACCCGGCGCGAGCACACCCACTACCGTATACGGCTTCTGATCCAGCATGATCTGCTTGCCCACAATGTTCGGATCGGCTCCCAGCCTCTTCCACAACTTGTTCATCAGGATGGCGACGTGATCTTTTCCATCCACGCCCTCTTCGGGCAGAAAGTCACGCCCAAGGATGAAGCGGTTGCCGAGCATGCTGTACATGCCGGGCGTCGTCATCTGCGCCGGAACCATCTCCGGTTCTTGCCTGCCGGCCATATTGAAGCTGGTTCCGGTAAATGCCTTCAGGCCTTGAAAAGATTTGCTCTGCTCTTGCCAGTCGAGAAAATCCTGCGCAGCGGTCACGTTGCGAAATCCCTGAATCCGCGACCACACCATCACGAGCTGGTCGGGATGGGGGTAGGGCATGGGTGCGATGAGCGTCGCGTAAACAACCGTGTAGATTGCAGTCGTGGCCCCGATACCCAGCGCCAGGGTGAAGATCATTGTGATCGTCAGTCCCGGATTTTTGCGCAGCACACGCAGCGCATAGCGAAGATTCTGCAAGTGCATCCCCGACCTCCTTCCGTTCACCCTGTCGTTTCGTTCCTATTCCGTTCTCAAGGCCTGCATCGGCTCAATGCAGGCTGCGCGCCGCGCCGGCAGCGCCGCAGCCAGCAAAATCATCAACACTGTGAGCGCTACAGCAGAAAACAGCGTGACCGGATCAAATGCAGTGACGCCATAAAGCTGACTGCTGAAGAGCCTCGCCAGCATGACCACAGTAGGCAGCGCAATGACGGTGGCCACCGCCGCAATCAGCGCCATCTCCCGTACTACCAAGGCGACGACGCTTCTGCGCGGCGAGCCCAGCGCCAGCCGCACACCGATCTCTCGCGTGCGCTGTTCGGTGGAATATGCCAACACGCCATACAGACCCACGGCGGCCAGCACAAGCGCTAATATTGCGAATCCGATGGAGAGAAAGGCCAGCGCGCTCTCATCCGAGGCGCTGTGTTCGACCTGCTCCTCCATCGTGCGCAGATGATCGAGGACCAGCGTGGAATCCAGCTGATGAATTGCATGGCGGATGGTTGGCTCGATTATCTCCGGCGGTTGCGTGGTGTGCACGTAGATCGTCACGCCAGTCGGATGCTCCGCTTGCAGGTACGATTGATAAATAGCGCCGCCGAGAGGCGTCCGCATATCGGTGTGGCGGATGTCGCCCACCACGCCCACAATCGCGATGTTGAATTTCGTAGCATCGCCGCCGCCCTTGCCGATAAGGCGTCCGATCGTATTCTGAGGCGTTCCGAAGAACCGCTTTGCAAATGCCAGGTTGACGATCGCCACAGTAGGCTGTCCTTTGGCGTCACCTTCTGTAAATTCTCGGCCGGCCAGCAGAGGCTGGCGCAGCGTGGCGAAGTAGCCGGGTGTAACCGACGGCTCCTCGAAGTGCATGTCTTCTTCTTCCGACGGTTTATATCCTTGCACGGAGTAGTTGGAAGCATTCGAGTCTCCCACAAGCTCGGGATCGGTCGTCGCTGCAGTTGACACTACGCCGGGAATGCGACGAATCGCATCGAGGGCGCCGTTCACTATCTGCGGCGTACGGTCTTCGCCATAGCCGGAGCTGGCCGGATCGAGCGTGAACTCGACGAGGTGATCGACTGCGAAGCCAACCTGTTGATGGCGCAGATTGTCGAGCGTGCGCACGAACAAGCCGGCACCGCCAAGGAGCAGGACGCCCAACCCGATCTGCATGCCGACGGCCAGCTTACGGAAACGCTGTGAATTCTTCGATGCGGTGCCGGCAGTCTGGCGCAAAGCATTCGTCAGATCAGGACGCAGAAAATGAAAGACCGGCGCCACGCTGAAGAGCAGGGTGGCGAGCACCGAAACGGCAAGAGTAAAGAAAAGAACATGGGGATTGATCGCCGCAGAATAGGGCTCGCTTCCAGGATCGGAGTTGGTCATCATGCGAATCAGAGCGATGGCGACCATCGGCGCCAGCCCCAGCCCGGCTGCGGCGCCGGTTACGCCCAACAGGCCGCCCTCAATGAGCAGTTGCGATACGATACGGCTACGCCGCGCGCCGAGCGCATAGCGCATCGACATCTCGCGTGTCCGCGCCGCAGCGCGCAGCAGGAGCAAAGTGGCCACATTGATAGCGCACAGAACCACAAGCAGCCCTGCCATACCCATCAAGATCGCCAGAGGTTTCTCCAGTTGGATACGGTCCGGTGAAAATCCCTTTGCATCGTCGAGAACCGTGAGATGTGAGTTATCGAGGAAATTCTTTTTGAACCGTTCCGACTTCGATTTATTGAGTGACAGCTCATAGGCGCGCAATGAATGCCACAGCGGCTCCAGACTCGCCTGGGCCTGTGCGCGCGTTACGCCGGGCTTGAGCCGCGCGACAAGCGTGAGAAAGACCGAGTGGCGATTGTTCAGATCGTCGAGCGGGGTTCTCCATGGCATCGCAATATCGTCCATGCTGACCGGAAGGAACAGTCCCGGACGGTAGCCGCCGATCGCCGAATCGAAGTTCGGCGGCGCTACGCCAAGGACGGTAAATGGATGGCCGTTGACAAGAATGATTTGCCCGATTACATCGGGTGACGCTGCGAATCGGCTTCTCCAATAGTTGTAGCTGAGCACTGCGACAAAGTTGGCGTCCTTGGCCGTGTCATCCTGCTGCGTGAAGAGCCGGCCCAGCGCCGGATTGAGTCCCAGCAGTTGAAAATAGTTGCCGCTGACGACTTCCGCATCTTCGTTCTCGGCCTGGTTATGCCAGCTCACGCCTACGTTTGCCTTGTCGGCAGCCAAAATCCCGCTGAAGACCTGGTTTTGGTCGCGCAGGTCTTTGTACATGGGGTACGAAAAATAATTATGCGAATCGCCGCCAAAGCTGCTCATGGAACCGGAGAAACTGCCGGACCATTGGAAGCGCACCAGTTCCTTGGGCCGTTCGACCGGCAACATGCGCAGCAAAGCCTGATCAAAAAGCGTGAAGACAGCGGCATTGGCGCCGATTCCGAGTGCGAGCGTGAGCACGACTGTGAGCGAAAAAACCGGTGATCGGCGCAATTGCCGCAGGGCATAGCGAATATCCTGCATAATCGGATTCATTGCTTCTCCTCGGTTTCGCTATTCCGTTCTCAAGGCCTGCATCGGTTCGATGGAGGCCGCCCGTCGCGCCGGAATGAAGGCCGCCACAGCCGCGCAAAGATTCAATATCAGGATCGCCGCTGCGAGAGCCCACGGATCATAGAACGGCACCTGATATAGCTGGCTGGCCATGTAGTAGCCCGTCGCCAATGCTGCGGGAATGCCCAAGGCGAGTCCCACTAGAATCTGCCAGAGAGCTCCGCGCAGCACCATGGCGACGACACTCGATCGCGTAGCGCCAAGCGCCATACGAATGCCGATCTCGCTGCTGCGGCGCGCCACGAAGTACGACATCACGCCATACAGTCCAACCGAAGCGAGAACCAGCGCCAGAATGCCGAACAGGCTTGTAAGCCGCGCAATGAGCCTGTCTTGATCAAAGTTGCCGGCCACTTGCGCATCGTATGACCGGAGGTCTCTCGCGGTTAAGTTGGGGTCGATGCCTGCGAGGGTGTGCCGGATAAGCGCATCCACGTCAGCCGGCGGCGCGTGGAAGCCGATGATCATCGCCTGCATGAACATCGAATTGCTTTCAGTGGTAATCATGTCCGGCTCTTTGTAGCCCATGAACCGTTGCGCGAGCGGCCGCAGGTACACAGGATGTACATTGCTCCGCGGGCGGTTGATCTTGAAATCGCGAAAGACGCCGACGATCTGCCAACTGCCTGCATATTGCGGCATATCGATGCCGAAGTGCTTGCCTACCGGATCTTCGTTGGGGAAGAATTTTTTCACGAACGTCTGATTTACCAGGACAACCGGTGTCGACGTTGCCGTATCCTCGTCGGTAAATCCGCGTCCATGCACAATCGGCACGCCAATGGAATCCAGGAAGTGCGGAGTCACGCGATCCCAGGTCGCGCTGCAATCCTGGCCCGGCCGCGGTGCAGGATGCCCTTGTGGGATCGCACACTCGCCCCAGTTGTCTCCTTCGAGCGGGCTATACATGGCCAAGCTGAAGCTGGTCACGCCGGGCAACGCCGTGAACCGATTTTCGATCTCGCGATAGAGCGCGGGCAGCCGGTCGACGGAATAGCCCGCGCCCGCCGGATCGAAATGCACAACGTACCGGTTCGTCGTCACAACACCAAAGCTCTGGTGTTCAAGATTGGCCAGGGACTTGCTCATCAGCACGGCGCCGGCAAGCAGCACCACCGAGAGCGCAGCCTGGAAGACGATCAAAGCTTGCTGCGGAAATGTCGAACGATCCTGGGTTGAGCGATTGATTCCTCGCAGCGCCTCGGCCGGCTGCGCATGGAACGAAAGCCATGCCGGAGCGATGCCGAAGAGCACACCCGTCACCATCGACACAGCAAACGCAAATCCAAGCACAGCCAGTGAGGGATTAGCACTGATCGGTAGATACTTCGCGTCTGGAAATGCCAGCGAGAGGATAATGTGGCATCCGCCATATGCGACGGCCAAGCCGGCAGCGCCGCCGATCGTGGCCAGCACCAGGCTCTCGGTGAGAATCTGGCGCAGAATGCGCCCTCGCGCTGCGCCCAGCGCAGTGCGCAATGCAATGTCGCCACGCCGCGCCGTTGAACGCGCCAGCAGAAGATTGGCGATATTGGCGCAGGCGATCAAAAGAACAACGGAGGAGAGAATCATCAACAACTTGAGTCCCTTGCCGGTCTGCTGCTGCAGATTTTGAATGCCGCCTCCACCGGGCGTAAGAATCACATGCTGCTTGGGAATGAGAACCGCTGCGCCGTTGAGGGTCATCACAGGATCGGAACGGATCCATTGCCGCAGTGACTCGCCGATCTTGGCCTGCAGCGCTGCTACATCGGTCCCGGGACGCACTCTTCCCAACAAGTAGAGCCAGTGCGATGCGGTGTGATGAAGAATCGAGCTGTCGGCGCGGAGGTACGGTTCAGTATTGAGCGGCACCCAAAAGGCTGGCGGTGAATCGGTCTCGCGATCGCCGAAAAATCCCGGCGGCGCGATGCCGATCACCGTGTACGGACGCGCCTGAATATAGATGACTGAATCCAGAATCGAAGGATCGGATGCAAATTCACCCTGCCACGCCTGATAGCTGAGCACCACGGTCGGAGATGCGGAGGGAGTATCGTCAGAATCCTGGAAGAGCCGCCCCGCGTAAGCATTCAGACCCAGTGTAGTGAAGTAGTTGCCTGAGACCAGCCCCCCATGCATCGACTTGGCCACCGCATTGCCGCGGCGCACACTCCAATCCCACAGGCCCGCCTGCGTAGCGGCCAATTGCTCGAACTCCGGGGTCTGCTTCTTCAGATACTGATAGAGATCGTAGGAAAAGATCGTGAAATCGCCGGTGTCGCCCGCATCGCCAGGGAAGCCTCCCTCCACACAGCAGTCATCGTTGTCGCCGATGCGATAAAGCTGTGCGGGATTCGCTACAGGAAGCGACCGCAGCATCACTGCGTGAACCAGTGTGAAGATCGCCGTGTTCGCGCCAATGCCCAGCGCCAGCGTGATGACAGCCGTAATGGTGAAGCCCAGCGACTTGCGCAATTGGCGAAGCGCGTATCTCAAATCCGCCAGCATGGCGATCTCCCTTCTCAAATCTAGTGAGTACGATCTCTCCGGTTACTGGCTCCGCAGCGCTTCAGTGGGATTGACGCTGGCTGCCCGCTGTGCCGGAATCAGCGCTGCGACCAGTGCCGCCAACGCAAGCAGCACAGCCGCTAATCCCAGGGTTCGAGGATCGTAGGGCTTGACGGAATAGAGCTGATTCGCGATCGCGTATCCGGTTCCGATCGCCGCCGGAATGCCCAGCGCCAAGCCTATCGCCACTTGCAGAAATGCGCTGCGCAGCACCATCGACAGCACCGATCCACGGTCCGCGCCCAGCGCCATGCGCACGCCGATCTCGCTTGTGCGTTGCTCCACGCCATAGGCAGTCACGCCGTAGAGCCCAATCGCGGCCAGCACAAGACCAACTGCGCCAAACAGCCAGGTGAGACTGGCGATCATATTCTGCTGATCGAAGGTTCCCTGAATTATTTGCGAGTACGGCTGAACGTCATACATCACCAGATTCGGATCGACTTCAGCCAGCGCCCTTTTCACCTGCGCGAACATGTTCTGCGGGTGCCCAGGCGCCCAGATCACGATGTTGTAGAGGTTCTGCGACCAGATCTCGTAACTCTGAGTGTCCGGCTGATCGAAGTGCACCGTCTGTGCCTCGGGGATGTAGTACATGGCTCGCGCCGGTTCTCTGAAGCCCCAGCTGACGTAGTGGATGTTCTGAACAACGCCGACAATTTCGTACGTTCCGGCGTTCGTCACCGTGCCCGGACCGAAGTGCTGTCCCAGGGGATTCTGATTCCCGAAGAATTTCTTCGCGAAAGCTTGATTGATGACTGCCACGGGCCGCGTGTTTTGGTTGTCGTCGTCGGTGATGGCGCGGCCCGCCGCGATTCTGGCTCCGAGGGTGTCGAAGAATCCCGGCGTAACACGAGTCCAGTCGGCGAATACATCATCCTTCGGGCCGGGCTCCGGTTTGCCTTGAATTCGAATGCTGTGACCCCACTGGTCGCCGCTGAGTGGCGCATAGGTCGCTGCACTGACGCCGCGCACACCGGGAATGGCGTTGAGCCGGTCGCGAATTTGACGGAAAAGAGGAACCAGTTGCTCCTGCTTGTAATTCGATAACGTGGGATTGATGAAGACGATGTAGCGTCCGTCCGCATTGAACCCGAAGTTCTGATTCTCCAGATTGCGCAGGCTGCCTCCCAGCATGGCCGCCGCGCTCAGCAGCACCAGCGATACCGTCACTTGCGCAACAACGAGCGCCTTCTGCGCCCAATGGCGGCCGCCTCCCACAGAACGGTTCGCTCCGCGCAGCGCTTCCACTGGCTCGGCATGCGAGGTCATCCATGCGGGCGCGATCCCAAAGAGGACCGCAGTAAGTACTGAAACCCCCAGCGCAAACAACAGAACTGGTGCTGAGGGTGAAGCTTGCACCGGAATCCAGGTACTGTGCTCCATCGAGCGAAAAGCGAGATAGACGATCAGCCGTGCTCCCGCCCAGGCCACGGCCACACCAGCCGCACCGCCGATCAGCGAGAGCACTACATTCTCCAGCAGCGCACTTCTCACCAGGCGTCCACGCGACGCGCCCAGCGCCACACGCACAGCCGCCTGCTGCCGGTTCCTCAGTCCGCGCGCCAACAGCAGATTGGCGATGTTGGCGCAGGCCACCAGCAGCACGCAACACGCGGTGACCATGAGCAGCAGCAGGCCCTCGCTGTAATCCTTGCGAAGACCAGAGAACCCTGCGCCGCCTGGCGATACGCGGAGCGTCTGCTTCTGCCACACAGCTTTTTCCTGCGGGTTCATGTCCACCAGGTGGCTCGCCAGCCAGCCGTGCAATTCGCCCTGAAGCTGTGCCTGCAGCACCTTTGGGTTGATCCCGGGGCGAACACGTCCGATTAAGTCCAGCCACTCGACACGCGCGTTTTTGAGTCGCGCGGTTACCCCGTCGATCACCGGCTCGGCCGTCAGCGGCATCCAGATATCCGGCATGCCCCAGCCCGATATCTTCGCTCCGACGAAACCCACAGGCGCGACGCCAACGATCGTGAACGAATGGCCGTTGATCTGATAAGTAGATCCGACCACCGCCGGATCGGAGCCATACTTCTCCTGCCAGGCATGGAAGCTCAACACCGCAACCGGCGGCGCGTTCTCCTGATCATCAGCGTCCATCAAAAGTCTTCCGCGCCAGGCGGACACGCCCAGCGTCTGAAAGAAGTTGCCGGAGACATATTGGCCGTTGGCTGTCTCCGGCGGCCCCGACGCTCCTGCGCGCCGTACTCCCAGCGCTGCGTTCCCCGCCTGGAGCGCCGCAAGGTTCTCAAAGCCCGGCGTGTTGGCGCGGAACAGCTTGTATGTCTCCCAGGAAAAGAGACTCCAGTCAGCCGGTTCGCCGTCACCATCCTGGCTATATCCGCCCCAGTTGCAGCAGCGAGGCTGGTCGCCGATGCGCCATAGTTGATCCGGCCGGTTCACTGCGAGCGACCGCAGCATTACCTGCTGCACGAACGTGAAGATCGCCGTGGTTGCGCCAATGCCGAGAGCTAGCGTAAGCACAGCCGTCATCGTAAAGCCCGGCGATTTGCGCAATTGCCGAAATGCAATGCGCACATCGCCTGCGATGTTCCGGAAGAACATGATCAGGCCTCCGCTTCGGCTTCGAGCTTCTTCTGCTCCTGCTCGCTGACCACCTTTCCGTCGAATAGGTGCACTTCGCGCTCCGCGTGCCGCGCGAACCGGGGATCGTGCGTCACCATGCAGATAGTCGAGCCCTCGCGGTGCAGGTCCGCCAATAAATGCATCACGGCTTCGCCATTCTTCGAATCGAGATTGCCCGTGGGCTCATCAGCCAGCAGGATCGACGGTGAACCGGCAAGCGCGCGCGCCACAGCCACGCGCTGTTGCTGGCCGCCCGAGAGCTGCGCCGGATAGTGCCGCATACGATGCGCCATGTTCACGCGCTCCAGCGCCTCTTTTACGCGCCGCTTGCGCTCGGCTGAAGGCATGCCCGCGCGATAGGTCAGCGGCAGCTCCACGTTCTCTTCCACCGTGAGATCGCCGATCAGATTGAAACTCTGAAAGATGAAGCCGATCTCCTGATTGCGAATACGCGACCGCTCGCTGAAGTTCAGGTTTTCGACGGGATTGCCATTGAGAAGATACCGGCCGCCAGTCGGCGTATCAAGCAGGCCGAGGATCGAGAGCAGCGTCGATTTGCCGCACCCCGACGGTCCGGACATTGCCACATACTCGCCGCGCGAGATGGTGAGGTGAATCCCCGAAAGCGCGTGCGTTTCTACTTCATCCGTATAGAACACCTTCGTCAGGTCTTCTATGTCAATTAGCGTGTCATTCCCTGCCATTCCGTCCTCCCTTGTTATTAGCTCTTAGCTTCCAGCCTCTAGCTTTCAGCTTTGTCTCAGCCGCTAATGAATCGAAAACGGCTAGCAGCTAAAAGCTGAAGGCGAGAAGCAGTTTCTACTCCAGCCGTATCCGGTCCACGCCATCCCAGCGCGACATATCGGAGAGAATCACCGTGTCGCCCTCTTTAAGGCCTTCGAGCACCTGGATATCGTTCACTGAAGCGCGGCCCACCTTCACCGGAACCCGCGTGGCGCCTTTGCCGTCGGGATCCACTTTGAACAGGCTGAGCGTTGAGTCCTCGTTACCCAGCGCCGGACGGCCCACGTACAACACATCGCTCATCCGCTCCAGATCGATGGTTCCGTCTACACTCAACTGTGGCACCGCTCCCGGAGGCAGCGGCCCATCCAGCATTACGTCAACTGTGCGCGTTCCGTTCACAACCGCGGGATCGATGCGGGTAACGTGGCCGGGAATGACGCCGTTATGCGTGTCGATGGAAGCAGGTTGTCCGATCTGGATATCGCGCGCCTGCGTTTCGGCAATCTGCAGCGCGGCCTTCAATTTGTCGCGCTGAATTACCTCGGCGACCGAGGTGCCGGCCGTCACGTGCTGGCCCACCTGTACGGGCGTGGCCAGCGGCGCCAGCGTGCCAGAGATCGTCGATTTCACCTGCAGCGCGTCTGACTGTTTTTCATAGAGATCGAGCAGCGCCTGCGCCTGGTCGATCTTTGTTTTCGATGAGGCAAGCTGTACCTCGATGGCCTTCTGGTTCACATCGAGCTGCTCTTGGCTGAGCTGATGCTGCGTCGTCAGTTGATCGGCTGTGCCCTTCGATTTCTGATAGGCGAGACCCGAGATCACGCCTAGATCGTAGAGCGCCTTGTCCGTCTGGGCTTGCAGCCCGTCCTGGGTGTAGTCCGCGTTCACCTGCGCTGCCGCCGTCTTCTTGTCCATTAACGTGCTTTGCAGCGTAGCCTCCAGGCTTTTGTAGTCGGCTTGCGTTGCTTTCAATGCCAGCTTTGCATTCAGCAACTCTTGTGCAAGCTGCGGATCGGCCATGTCGAGGATCACCGTATTTGGCGTCACCTGCGTGCCCGGCAACACGCGGATACGCACTACGGTCGCGTCAGTCTCTGCCGGAATCAGCTCGATCGAGTCCTCGCGGGGCACGAGGCTTCCGGTTGAGGAACGCACCTGGCGAATAAGCGGTCCGTGTTTGACCGTGTCAGTCCAGATCGTCGAGCGATCCACTGTGGGAGCGGCTGGTTTGAGCCGCGAAACAGCGAAGGCGAGCACTGATAGGCCAACAATCCCGATGCCGGCGATCACGACCAACCGCCGTTTCTTCTTTTGCTTAATGTCTGGGCGAGCGATATCCATCGTGCCGTTGAAGTTGCATCCGCATTGCCATGATCGCTGCCGGCGCATCTGTTTCAAAACAAAACGATTCCGGAGAAGAGTTTTCTACATTGCGGAACGACGAGTGACCGATTCTGCAGGAAGAGTGTCCGAATTCGAACAGCTCGAATCCGTTGCAGGAACGAATTTCACGATCTGTGAACTCGCCAGAAAGGCAGCAGGGTTCTGGGAACAAACAGAACCGCGCCAGTGTCTAACTGGAAAGGCCTGCGCCATTCAAATTGGCGATCGCCGAATGAATCCCATCGCATGAGGTTAGGGCGATCATGGGCAATTTGAGCCGAAGCATAGATTGTTTGGTCGCTGGATTGGCGACCGTGGCCGGGACTGCTTCAGCGGCGCTGGCCGGGCCGATCTTCTTCGTCCTCTTGTCCGGTGCAGGCGCGGACGCCCAAATCCTTCACACAGCCGAAGGAACCGCTCCCTCGTTTGAGGTGGCGACTATCAAGGAAAACCATACTGCCGGCGCGACATTTTCTTTTTCGCTTCAATCCGGCAGATTCATGGCGGACGCCGCACCGCTCGATCGGCTTATTCGATTCGCCTATGACATGAAATCGGATCATCAAGTTGTGAATATGCCGCGCTGGGCCGACTCGGAGCGTTTCGATATTGATGCGAAGATTGGCGATGCGGACGTTGAAGCGGTCAAGAAACTTCCTCCCGACCAGAGATTTCAGCAGTATCGGCTGATGGTTCGATCGCTGCTTGCCGACCGGTTCCAGATGAAGGCGAGAACGGAGACGCAGGAACTTCCGGTTTATGCATTGGTCGTGGCAAAGAACGGTCCCAAATTGACTCCCGCGGCGCCATCGCCGGAGACGCAAAAGCTGCAAATGCCGCAACTGATCTTTCATGCGAGCGGCGATCTGAAGGCATCCTCTGTCTCGATGGCGTTTTTTGCGGGATGGCTTTCGGGAAGACCGGATACCAGCGACCGCGTCGTGATCGACACAACCGGCCTGAACGGCAGCTATGATTTTGCGCTGAAATGGACTCCCGTTGAGCTCGGCTCTCCGCCTGGCGGAGCTGATGCCAATCAACAGCCTGGCACTCCACCCTTAACAGATACGGGGCCATCGCTGTTCACCGCAATCCAGGAGCAGCTAGGGTTGAAGCTGGAGCCGGAGAAAGGGCCAGTGCCAGTGCTGGTCATCGACCATATCGAGCAACCTTCGCCCAATTAACTCCATCTATGCCATCCGAATTTGAACGCCACCTCCGCCGTGCAAACACAAGTTTCATGGATCGATTTGCCTGAGCCTGCGGCCAATTTCGGCCTGTCATCTGTTCCTTCTTGCCAACCATTGCATAGCGTGTGCAAACTCTGGTTGACATCGCATACGCGTGTAGTAGATATTCCTACACAGGTAGGAGATTGAGTTATGCCAGCCCCCCGGCTTTGCAAGCTCGAGTTCCAGATCCTTGCGCTCAAAAAAGTTTCGGCGATGCTCTCCCTATGTAGTATGCTTTATATGCTCTAGAGATCGAGACGCATCCGCACCGGGTAAATGAGAAAATTCATGGAACTCGCGAACAAAACGGCGCGTACTCCGTCTTTATCGTTGTACCCTTTCCCCCGATCGACCCAACAAACTGGATTGCGCTGCGCGACGTTTTCCGTTGCCGCCCGCAGAAGGGAATGGCTTGCATGAAGAAGGGAAGTAGGGTCTTATTCGCTCTCCGTCCGAGAGTGCTACTCGGGGTAGCGCCGGTCGCCGCCATTTTGATTCCGGCGATCTGTTGTTCTTTTGCAATTCAGAACGCGTCTGCTCAAGCCGCGCCGCCTTCCACCGCACCGGCACAGGCACCGGCAACTGCTTCTGCACAAGCGGCGGCGCCTGCAACAAAGCCGGATCTTACCGGAACCTGGCAGGGAGCGGTGCGTTTCCCCAACGCAACCCGCGATGCGCGCTTTGTGATCAAGGTAGCGAAGGCGGATACAGGTGGCTACAAGGCGACCCTTTATAACGCAGATCAAGGCAATCCACCGTTGACGCTCGACAAAGCGACGCTCGACGGCAACGATGTGAAGATCACCAGCCCCATGATCAGCGTGGAAGGGAAACTGAGCCCAGATGGGCAGACGATCACCGGCAATGTAACCGGTGGGCCGAGTCCGGTGCCAGTGACCTTCAATCGCGCGACTGCTGACAATGCCTGGCCCATTCCCGAAGCGCCCAAGGCCATGGCCGCTGACGCCAATCCGAGTCTCGACGTTGCGACGATCAAGCCGAGTGATCCGAACCGTCGTGGAAAAGGTTTCGGTTTTCAAGGCACGCACTTCAGAGCGATGAACATGAACCTGAACGACATGATTGCGATTGGCTTTGGGCTGCACTCAAAGCAGATCATCGGTGCGCCGGACTGGTTCGGAACGGATCTCTACGATGTTGATGGTGTGCCGGACACACCAGGCCGCCCGAGTGTGAAGCAGATGGGGATCATGCTGCAGAAGCTGCTCGCCGACCGCTGCGCTCTCAAGTTCCATCACGAAACCCGAGAGCTTTCAGTGTATGCGATTACCGTTGCCAGCGGCGGTCCGAAGATGACCAAGACTTCGGCTGCACCGAATGATCCCCAGGGCTTCGGCTTTCGCGGTCTCGGCGATCTGATCGTGCGCAACATGAACATGAAAGACTTTGCGATGGGTATGCAGTCGGCCGTGACAGACAAACCCGTCATCGATCAGACTGGCCTCACCGACCGTTATGACTTCACGTTGAAGTGGACGCCGGATGACTCGCAGTTCGCACAGTTCCGCGGTGCCGTGCCGGTGAACCCGCCGAAGACCGACGATCCCAACGCGCCGCCCAGCCTCTACACCGCGATTCAGGAGCAAATCGGACTAAAGATCGCGGTGACCAAGGCTCCAGACGATGTGATCGTCATCGACCATGTCGAGAAGCCATCGGCAAACTAGATAAATTGGGCGGCACGTGCAAGCCAAATGCGCGCGGCCCTAACGAAAAGCACACCATCGAACGTCAAATCATTGCAAGAAACCGGTTCCGCATAGCTTTTCAAGACCAACCGAGGTTCCGCCCTCACCCTACTAAAGAGCACCGGAGCGGTTGAATGTTGCGTCACGTTGTTCGATTTTCGATTCTCTGTGCTCTTGTGTGGGCCTGCAGCGGCGCGCGCGCTGTAGCGCGCGAGTATCACGGCCAAGTCACCTTTGGCGGCCTTCCCGTACCCGGCGCTACGGTGACGGCAACGCAGGGTGACAAGAAGCTCACCGCGATCTCTGATCAGTCCGGTACTTATCACTTCGACGACCTCGCCGATGGTGCGTGGACCATCGACATCGAGATGCTCTGCTTCCAGAGCATCCATGCGCAGATCACGATTGGCGCGGATACGCAGGAGGGCAAGTCGGAACTCGCTCTGCTTCCGAATGATGAACTCATGGCGCGGACAAAAGTCGTGCAGAATCCAATCATCCCGCAGCCTATACTTGTTCCTCCAGTACCCGGCAAGAATGCCAATGCATCGGCGGGCAACAATGCGCAGGCTGATATGCCGAAGCCGCCCGAAAGCTCGAATGACCAGGCGGCTGACGGCTATCTCGTCAATGGCAGCGTGAACAATGCAGCCACATCGCGCTACGCGACAAACGCCGCCTTTGGCAATACACGTTCAGGCAGCCGCGCACTGTATACCGGGGGCTTTGCAACCATCTTCGACAACGCAGCCACCGATGCGCGCCCCTATAACATTACTGGCTTCACTGCGCCGAAGAGCGCCTACGATCTGATCACCCTCAACGCGACTCTCGGCGGCCCGATCAAAATTCCGCATCTGCTGCCACGTGGCCCGAACTTTTTCCTTAACTATTCCTGGACGCACGACAACAACGCCGAGGTGATTCCCGGTCTTGTGCCGACGCTTGCGGAGCGGTCAGGCAACCTGGCAGGTCTGGTCAACGCGCAGGGGCAACCGGTCACGATCTACAATCCGGCCACCGGACAGCCGTATGTGAACAATCAAATTCCGGTCACTCCGCAGGCTGCCGCATTGCTGGCGCTCTATCCGTTACCCGCTGCGAACATTCCGTCCACTTCGGGCTACAACTATCAGGCGGCGGTGCTCAACAGTGTCCATCAGGACGCATTGCAATCGCGTCTGGACAAGACGCTTGGCCGCAAAGATCAGCTTTTTGGCGGCTTCAATTTTCAGAGCACGCGCGCCGGCAACGTGAGCCTCTTTGATTTTGTCGATGCCACCGGTACGCTGGGCATCAACGCCAACATCCACTGGACACACCGCTTCAATCCGCACTTCTTTCTCTTCACTGCTTACACATTCAGCCGCCTCCGCACCGAGATTACGCCGAACTTCGCCAACCGCATCGACGTGTCAGGCCCCAGCGGCGCAAATATCTCCGGCAACAGCCAGGACCCGGCAGATTGGGGTCCTCCGACGCTCAGCTTTTCGAGCGCGATCTCTTCGTTGACCGATGGCAACAGTCGATTCAATCGCAGCCGTACAGATGGAGTCTCGCTTTCGGTCGGCATCTATCGCGGCCGGCACAACATCTCTGCCGGCGGCGACTTTCGTAAGCAGGAATACAACGATCGTTTCCAGCAGAATCCACGTGGCACCTTTGGCTTCACCGGCGCAGCCACGGCAAACGGCCCTGAGAGCACGACCACCGGCAACGCCTTTGCCGATTTTCTAATCGGCATTCCCGATACCAGCGCGATCGCATTCGGCAATGCAGACAAATATCTGCGCGAGCCTGTCTATGATGCATTCTTCACCGACGACTGGCGCATCCTCTCCGTGCTCACCATCAATGCGGGTATGCGCTGGGAGTACAGCGCGCCCATCACGGAACTTCACGGCCGCCTTGCCAATCTCGATCTCAACTCCGGGTTCACTGCCGCTACTCCAGTTCTCGGCAACGATCCGGTGGGCTCGGTGACCGGCGCGCACTATCCTGCATCGCTGATGCATCCAGACAGGCTGGGCATCGAGCCGCGTGTCGGCATCTCCTGGCGGCCTATTCCGGCTTCAACTGTTGTGATCCGCGCCGGCTACGGCGTCTATCGCGACACATCGGTCTATCAGAACATCGCGCTGCAGCTTGCGCAGCAGGCTCCGTTCTCAAAGAGCTTTACCGTCCAGAACAGCGCAGCGTGCCCGCTCACACTTGCGAGCGGCTTCAACTGTGCTTCGGTCGACACCTTCGCCATCAATCCCAATTTTCACATTGGTTACGCGCAAACCTGGCAGCTCAGCGTGCAGCGCGATCTTCCTTTCGCACTGCAGATGGTGGCCACGTACAACGGCGTAAAGGGCACGCACGGCGCGCAACAGTTTTACCCCAACACCAATCCCATCGGCGCTGCGAATCCCTGCCCAAGCTGTCCCGTTGGATTTGTCTATGAGACCTCCGGAGGCAACTCGACGCGGCATGCCGGGCAGATTCAATTGCGCCGCCGGCTCAAGAACGGACTCACGGCATCGCTCGAATACACCTATTCGAAATCCATCGACGATGATGCGGTGCTGGGCGGCCAGGGCTACGTCAGCTCCGGTACGCAGAGCCAGAACGCCGCCGCCGGCGCCAGTTCCGCACCTTCTTCCTCCATCGCGCAGAACTGGCGTGATCCGCGCGCCGAGCGCGGTCTCTCCACATTCGATCAGCGCCATCTGCTCAACCTGACAGCGCAATACACCAGTGGCGAAGGCCTGGGGGGTGGAACACTCATGAGCGGCTGGCGTGGCCGCGTGCTGAAGGAGTGGACGCTTCAAACCACGCTCTCAGCAGCCAGCGGCCTGCCTGAAACGCCGATCTATCCCGTCGTGATTCCGGGAACTGGCAATACCACGGCTATGCGTCCTAGCCTCACGGGCGCTCCTATCTATACTTCGAGTACCGGAGCCCATCTCAATGCCTTCGCCTTTCAGGCGCCTACGCTTGGTCAGTGGGGAACGGCCGGCCGCGATTCCATCACCGGACCGAATCACTTCAGCCTCAACAGCTCGCTTGCGCGCACTTTTCGCCCGCATGGAAAGACCTATCTCGATCTCGCGGTGAGCGCAAGCAATCTGCTCAATCATCCCGACATCAGCGGCTGGAACGTCGTGTGGAACAATGCGAGCTTGAACAACGCGCAGCAATTCGGACGCCCGACGACTGCGAACTCCATGCGTAAGCTGCAAACAACTGTGAGGTTCAGGTTCTAGCCATGCGCAAACTTCCTGTCATCTCTCTTTTTTGCGCAGCGGTTCTTGCAAATGCGCAGCAAGTCGGGCAGAACAAGGCTGCCGACGCGCCGCAGATAACGCTCACCGTGCAATCACAGCTCGTGGTTGAAGCGGTTGCCGTCAAAGACAAGCAGGGAAACTTTGTTCCTGGCCTGACGGCCAAAGATTTCACCGTCACCGAAGACGGCGTTCCGCAGACGGTGCGTTTCTGTGAGCATCAGGACCTGACCACTGACGCAACGCCGTTGCCGGCCTCCAATCGCTCTAACGAAGACATCAAGATCTACAACCGTCTCGCGCGCACGCAGATTGCGCCCGAGCGGATGGACAATGAGCGCTACAAGAATCGCCGGCTTATTGCGCTTTATTTCGATATGGTCGGTATGCGTCCTGACGATCAGATTCGCGCGCTCAATGCGGCCGAGCAGTTTATTCGCACGCAGATGACCGCCGTGGATATGGTGTCAATTCTGCGCTATCAGGGCGGCTCGGTCGATGTTCTGCAAGACTTCAGCGCTGACCGCAATCGCCTGCTCAGCATTCTTGAGACGATGGTCGTTGGAGAAGGGCAGGGAATGGCCGACACTGTCGATGATGCGAGCAGCGCCGATACGGGAGCGGCCTTCGGTCAGGATGACAGCGAGTTCAACGTCTTCAATACCGACCGCCAGCTCTCGGCGTTGCAGACCGCTGCTCACCAGCTGGGCCAGGTGAATGAGAAAAAGCTGCTGATCTACTTTGCCGGCGGCATGCGCCTCAATGGCATCGACAATCAGGCGCAATTGCACGCCACTGTCGATGAAGCAGTGCGCGCCGGCGTCACGTTTTGGACCATCGATGCGCGTGGCCTTGTTGCGGGGGCGCCGCTGGGCGATGCCACGCAAGGTTCGCAGGGCAATTCGAACATGTATACCGGTGGTTCGGCAGCCACGGTCAGCACCAACTTTCAGCAGTCGCAGGACACGCTTTTTGCGCTGGCCGGCGATACAGGCGGCAAAGCATATCTCGACAATAACGATCTTGACCGCGGCATCGTGCAGGCCCAGCATTCCATCTCCGACTACTATGTCCTCGGCTACTACGCGACGAATACTACGAAAAACGGCAAATTCCGGCACATCAAGATTTCGCTGGCCGAGCACCCTGACGCCGATCTCAACTATCGCCAGGGCTACTACGCTGACAAGGAGTTCAGCAAATTTACTTCGGTCGACAAGGAGCGCCAGCTTGAAGACGCTCTGATGCTGGAAGACCCAATCACCGATCTCACCATCGCGATGGAGATCGACTACTTCCAGCTCAATCGCGCTGAGTATTTCGTTCCGATCGTCGTGAAGATCCCGGGCCGCGAGCTGGCGCTGGCGAAACGCGGCGGCTACGAGCACACGCTCATTGACTTCGTCGGCGAGGTCAAGGACATGGTGGGCGGTACAACTGTCTCGAACGTCCGCGACAACGTCAATATCAAGCTGTCAGATGCGACGGCGAACGAACTTGCCAAGCGTCCCATCGAATACGACACGGGCTTCACGCTGCTCCCGGGCAAATACATGATCAAGTTTCTTGCCCGCGATGATGAAACGGGCCGCATCGGCACCTATCAGACCACGTTCGTCATTCCCAACCTGAACAAAGAGGACAAGCGTGTCGCCATCAGTGCCGTCGTGCTGGGCAGCCAGCGCGTCGAGCTCAATCAGGCGCTCTACGATGCAGCAAAAGCAAAAGACCGCGCCAAGGAAGACGCGGTCAACCCTCTGGTGCAAGACGGCAAGAAGCTCATTCCCAGCGTGACGCGCGTCTTCAGTACCACGCGTCAGATCTATGTGTACTTGCAGGCGTACAAGCAGACTCCGTCGCCGGGCAATCCCCCTTTGTTCGCTTTTGTCACGCTCTATCGCAAGGGCACAAAGGTCTTTGAGACATCGCCGACGGCGATCGCACCATCCACGGCGAGCCGTCTCGGAACGATGCCGCTCAGCTTCAGCCTGGGCGTGAATGGCCTCACGCCCGGAGAATACGACTGCCAGATAACAATCCTCGATCCCTCTGCGCAGAAGGCCAATTTCTGGCGCGCGCCGATCGTCTTGGTTCAATGATGCCCTTACGCATCGCAGTAGCCCGCAGGGGAATGAGCCGAGCGCCGCTCTTGATGATGTCGCAAGCTATAATGGCTCGCTGCATTCGATTGTGAAGTCATGCCCCAATCTATTCGCGCCATAGCGATTCTCCTGCCAATCCTCTTGTCGTGTCTTAGAGCGCACGCACAATTTGCCGAGGCCGTTGACCCGCTTCTCGGAGTTGCCGGCGGCGGCAATGTTTTTCCTGGCCCTGTCGTTCCCTTCGGCATGATCAAGCCCGGCCCCGATATGGTGGCTCCTGAAGGGCACGACCCGAATGCCGGTTGGAACGAAACAGGTGCGATTCGCGGCTTCAGCCAGACCCATGTGAGCGGCACCGGCGGCGGAGCCAAATACGGCAACATCCTTGTGATGCCTACCGTAGGTGCAGTCTCACCGCTCGACGCGCAATCGCCGCGCGCCGATGAGCGGGCCTCAACTGGCCTCTACTCCGTTACTCTTGCGCGCTACGGCGTGACGGTCGATATTACCGCCGCACGCCGTGCTGCCCTCTATCGCATTCACTATCCTGACGGAGCTCCAGCCAACCTGCTCTTCGACGTGGCGCACTGTCTGCTCTCCGGCGCGCGCCAGGGAGAATCCCAATCGCTCAGCGCCGCGGAAGTGCACATCCTCTCGCCGACAGAAATTTCCGGATCCACCAGTGTTGTCGGGGGATGGAACAAGCAACCCACGCCGTACACCGTCTACTTCTACGCCGTCACAAATACGCCCGCCGTCTCTTCAGGCACGTGGCTTAATGATCAGCTTCAAAATGGCAGCAACAGTGTCCACGCAAACGCGGCGTCGAATGCAGGCGCCTGGCTCTCCTTTCACGCAAGCGGCGGCCGTCCTGTGCTGATGAAGATCGCCATCTCGTTTCTCAGTGTGGAGCAGGCCCGCAAAAATCTGCTTGCGGAAATTCCAGGCTTTGACTTCGAGGCCGTGCATGCGGATGCTGTCACCGTATGGAACAAGGTGTTGAGCAAAATCGAGCTGAAGGGAGAGACACCGCAAGAGGCGCAGCTTTTCTACACGGCGCTCTATCATGCGATGCTGATGCCTACAGACCGCACCGGCGAGAATCCGTTGTGGAATTCGAGCGAGCCTTATTACGATGACTATTACGCTATCTGGGATACCTTTCGCACCTCGGGTCCGCTGCTCACCCTCATCGCGCCTGAACGCGAAACCCAGATCGTCCGCGCACTCGTTGATCTCTATCGCCATGAGGGTTCGCTACCCGATGCGCGCAGCGGCAACTACAACGGCCGAACGCAAGGCGGCAGCAACGCCGAGTTTCTTCTCACCGATGCATTCGTTAAAGGTTTGAAAGGCATCGACTGGCACACCGCGCTCGTCGCCGAGATTCACGACGCTGAAGTCTCGCCTGCCGACCACTACAAGGAAGGGCGCGGCGGTCTCGATGATTGGCACAATCTTGGCTATGTCTCCGTTGAAGGCTCTGACCGCGCCGGCTCTGTCGACATGGAGTACGCCGCCAACGACTATGAGATCGCCTTGCTGGCCGAGGGGCTGGGCGACACAGCTAGTTACAACAAATATCGAGCCCGTTCTGCGAACTGGAAGAATCTCTGGGACGCCAACTTCACGGACGACGAATTCACCGGCTTCATTCATCCTCGCCATCGTGACGGAAGCTGGCTCACTCCATTCACTGCCATGGATGTGTGCACGTGGGGTGGCAACACCTTCTACGAGGGCAACTCCTGGACATACTCTTTCTTCGTTCCGCAAGATGTGGCTTCGCTCGTACAGACGATGGGCGGCCCGGAGACCTTTGTCCGTAGGCTTGATGCATTCTTCGACGTGCCCGGCCGTTATGATGTCGGCAACGAGCCAGGATTTCTCGCGCCTTATCTCTATATCTGGGCCGGCCGTCCTGATAAGACTGATGAGCACGTCCGTGCGATCATTGCCAAGAGCTACCATGCGGGAATGAGCGGCCTGCCTGGCAATGATGATTCAGGCGCCATGTCCTCCTGGTATGCGTTCGGGCAAATCGGTATCTTTCCCAACGCTGGTCAGAACGTGTATCTCATCGGCAGCCCGGCCTATCCGCAGACTACGCTTCATTTCGCCGGCGGTAAGAACTTCATGATCGAGGCGCGCAATCTTTCAGCCGCAAATATCTACGTGACTTCCGCTACTCTCAATGGCAAGCCGATTCATCGTGCCTGGCTGCGCCATCGTGAGATCGTTGCAGGTGGCCGGCTTGTGTTGATGATGGGCAGCGCTCCGGTGCAATGGGCCACGCACGAACTGCCGCCGTCTGAATCAAAATCTCGGTAGTCATGAGACCGGTCACTTGCAAGAAATTTTCGAAAAGAAGAGAGAGAGCACCGCGAGCAAAAAGTGGAGCTTGAGCAGTTAGAATTGGCACGAGATGAAAAGGACCAGCAATTGATGAAGCAGATTCGGATTCTCGCGATACTAGTCTCTTTCATGGGCAGCGCAGCATGGGCGCAAACCACCGAGCAGCTTCATGCGGCAATGAATACGCTGCCCGAGCCAGCGCAGCAGGTCATCGAGCGGCTTGGACAATTGAACCAGCTCCCAGCCGGTGAGTGGCGCGTTCATCCAGGCGATCTCACCCACGGCGAGAGTCCCGATCTCGACGATTCGGCATGGCCCGTTGCGACAGCCGGCAGCCAGTATCCGAGCGGCGCTGTGTGGTTCCGGCAACATCTCGAGATTCCTAAAGACCTTCACGGGTACGATCTCACCGACGCGAAGATATGGTTCGCCTTTCAATCGCGAACCACAGGTCGCGATGCGGTGAATGAGATCGTATATCTCGCCGGCCGCCGCGTAGCGATGGGCGAGGGCCTCGAGAAGATCGAACTATTCGATCACGCCAAGCCGGGTGACCGAATCGTCATTGCCGTCAAGCTCCTCGCCTCGACCGGCAGCAAGCAGTTTCAGGGCGCAATGGAGTCCATCGACTTTGCACCGAACCGGCCAAACCCGATGGATATGCACGACGAATTTGTGTCTGCCGCGTTTCTGGTGCCGAGCCTCTCGAAAAATGCTTCGGCCGATGAGGCCACCCTCGCCAAGGCTATCGAGCAGGTGGACCTCAAAGCCCTTGACGCGGGAGATCAGAACCAGTTCGATGCTTCGTTGAAGCAATCGGAATCCGCGCTGGAAGCGCTGAAGCCTCTTCTGCAACAGGCCACGATGCACCTTACCGGCAACTCGCATATCGATGCCGCGTGGCTGTGGCCATGGACGGAGACCGTCGACGTTGTAAAGCGCACCTTCGGCACCGCGCTGCAATTGATGAACGAATATCCGGACTACACCTACACGCAGTCGGCCGCGGCCTACGATGACTGGATCGCCGATAAATATCCGGAGATGAATGATGCAATCAAGAAACGCATCCAGGAAGGCCGTTGGGAAGTTGTCGGCGGCATGTGGGTTGAGCCAGACCTGAACATTCCTGATGGCGAATCCACCGCGCGCTCCATTCTCATCGGTAAACGCTGGTTTCAGCAGCATTACGGCGTCGACGTAAAGATCGGCTGGAATCCTGATTCCTTCGGCTACAACTGGCAGCTCCCGCAGATCTACAAAAAATCGGGCATCGATTACTTCGTGACCCAGAAGATGAGCTGGAACGATACCAATCAGCTTCCGCTCAAGCTCTTCTGGTGGCAGTCGCCCGACGGCAGCAAGGTACTCACCTATTTCCCGCGCGGCTACGGCAATCGCATCCTCAATCCGGTAAGGCTGTCGGCCGATCTGGCGCAGGCGCGCACCTTCGCTCCCGGCATGACCACGATGATGGATCTCTACGGCGTCGGCGATCATGGTGGCGGCCCCACGCGTGACATGCTCGACCAGGGCACGCATTGGATGCAGCCCGGCAAGATCGCACCCAAGATGGAGTTCGGCACAGCCTATCCATATCTTTCCTCCGTTGAGAAGCAAATCGCTCCCGATTCGAAGACATGGAATTACAAGACCATCGCGGAAGGCTACCAGTATCCATCTGCGCCGCCCGAAGGCGAGATCTCGATTCCTACTTGGAATGACGAACTGTATCTCGAGTATCACCGCGGGGTCTTCACCACCCAGGCCGCAATGAAGCGCAATCTGCGCGAGGGTCCGGAGTGGGCGCTGAACGCGGAAAAATATGCGTCTCTCGCATGGCTCGATGGGGATGCTTATCCGGGCGCCGAACTTACCGACGCATGGAAGAAGATCACCTTCAACGGCTTTCATGATCTTGCCGCCGGCTCCGGCATCGCCGTCATCTACCGGGACGCGCAGAAGGATTTCGACGACGTGCGCTGGGAGACCAGCGAAATCTCGCACAAGGCGCTGAACACGCTGGCCTCTCGCGTCGACACCAAAGTTGCGACGGGTGTGCCTGTTCTTGTCTTCAATCCGCTGGGATGGCAGCGCTCCGGCCGTGTCGAAGTCACGGTGCAGATGCCTGGCGTGACGCAGGACGTCTCTGTTCTGGATGTACATGGCGCGGTTCTTCCTTCCGAGACGCTCTCGAAAGATGCGAAGACGAACACGTTTCATCTGCTCGTCGCCGCCCGCGATATTCCTTCCATCGGCTATGCGGTGCTGCACGTTGTTCCCGGCAAGCGCGCCTTCGCCAGCGATCTGAAAGTGACCGGAACGACTCTCGAAAACGCGAATCTGCGCGTCGCGGTGGATCCAAAGACGGGCTGCATTACGAGTCTCTTCGACAAAAAGACGAGCTTTGAGTCGCTCGCGGCGGGCTCTTGCGGCAATGAACTCCAGGCCTTTAAAGACACGCCGACGCGTTACGACGCATGGAACATCGATCCCGGCACGCTCGATCAGCCTCCTGTGAACATCACGCAGGCTGATTCGGTGCAGGTCGTTGAAAGCGGTCCCATGCGAGGCGTCGTTCGTGTTACACGCACCTGGCAAAGTTCAAAATTCGTCCAGGACATCGTTCTTTACGCCGGAGGCGACGAGGCGCAAGTTGTCAACAACATCGACTGGCGTGAGACGCACATCCTGCTGAAGTCCGCAATTGCGCTCGCCGCGACTGCTCCGGTCGCCACGTACGAAATTCCCTTCGGCTCCATCGAGCGTCCCACCACGCGCAATAACAGCTTTGAAAAGGCGCGTTTTGAGGTGCCTGCCTTGCGCTGGGCCGATGAAGGCGATGGGCAGCACGGCGTCAGCCTCCTCAACGACTCGAAATTCGGCTATGACGCCGTCGGCAATCTGCTGCGGCTCAGCCTGTTGCGCTCGCCCACGTCACCTGATCCTGACGCCGATCGCGGCCATCAGCGTTTCAGCTATGCGCTCTATCCGCATGCGGGTGACTGGAAGCAGGCTATGACAGTCCGTCACGGCTTCGAGTTCAATATCAAATTGCGGGCAATGCAGGTTGAGCCGCACGCCGGCTCGCTGCCGGCGGAGCACTCCTTTGCAGCCGTCAGCCCTGAAGACGTGGTGATGACCGCAATGAAAAAAGCCGAAGATAGTGATGCGCTCATATTCCACATGTATGAGTGGGCAGGCAAAAGCGCAAGCGTGGAGCTTACCGCGCCGGCAGGCGCCACAGGAGCCGTAGAAACCAACCTGCTCGAGCAGCCTGAAGGGTCGCCGTTACCCGTCAATGGCGGCCATGTTACGATCCCGATCCGTCCCTATCAGATACTCGCGGTTCGGGTCGACTACGCTAAATCATCGCAGTAACCCTGCAAATGGGGGGTATGCAGGCTGTGGGACATTCATGCACAGCCTGCATACCCGCCGGTGATAGCATCAAAATGACTGATGCTAGACAAGAAGCTGCAAATTATCCCCCTTGGCGGCCTCGGCGAATTTGGCATGAACTGCCTCGCCGTTCGTTGGGAAGATGACATCATCGTGATCGATGCCGGCCTCATGTTCCCGGAGACGGAACTGCTGGGCGTCGACATTGTTGTGCCCGATATCTCTTACCTGATTGAAAATAAGCAGCATGTCCGGGCGATTCTGCTCACCCACGGCCATGAGGACCACATCGGCGGACTGCCCTGGATTCTCAGCGAACTGAAGGTTCCCGTCTACGCAACGGAGTTCACGCTTGCTTATGTCGAGGGCAAACTCGAAGAGCATCAGATGCTCGACGAAACTGAGCTCATCGAGATCGCGCCCAAGGAAAAGTTCACCATCGGCCCGTTCACCGTCGAGCCGATCCGTGTAACGCACTCGCTGGTCGACTGCGTGGCCCTGGCGATCGACACGCCGGCAGGCGTCATCATTCACACCGGCGATTTCAAGATCGATCTCACCCCGCTCGATGACCGCGCCTTTGACATGCACACCTTCGCCGAGTACGGCCGGCGTGGCGTGCTTGCCCTGCTCCAGGACTCGACGAACGTCGAGCGTTCCGGCTATACACCCAGCGAGCGCGCAGTGATTCCGCGGCTCGATGAGGTTTTCGCGCGCACCAGAAAGAAGCTCTTCTTCAGCTGCTTCTCTTCATCCATCTACCGCATCCGCATCGCACTCGATCTGGCCCGGCAACATGGCCGCAAAGTAGCCGTGTTGGGCCGTTCGATGGTCGACAGCACAGAAATCGCGCAAGACCTCGGGTATATCGATATTCCGCCTGGACTCGTCATCAATCCCGGCCAGTTGCGCGACTATCCCCCCGAGCAGTTGATGATTCTCATCAGTGGTACGCAGGGCGAACCAATGAGTGCGCTTAGCCGCGCTGCCGTCGACAATCACAAGCACGCCCGCATCGATGCAGGCGATACCGTGGTTCTCAGCTCCAGAATCATTCCTGGAAACGAAAAGAATATTCATCGGGTGATCGATCACCTCAACCGCCGCGAGGCAGATGTGATCTGCGACGACGGCGCGAGCGGCCTCATCCATGTCAGCGGACACGGCAGCCAGGATGAGCTGCGTCTGCTCATCAATCTGGTGCGTCCCAAGTTCTTTATCCCCGTCCACGGCGACTATCGTTTCCTGCGCCGCCACGCCAAGATCGCCATGGAAACCGGCGCCGTGGAGCACGCCATCGTGATCGAAGACGGCGACGTGCTGGAACTGGACAAAGATGACGCCCGCAAACGCGACAAGGTGACGGCGGGCCGTATCCTCATCGACTCCGGTTCATCGATCGATGTGGTCGAAGATCTTGTGATTCGCGATCGGCGCATCTTGTCGGAGGATGGCGTAGTGCTCGCCGTGCTCGCGATCAACAAGCGTACCGGTAAGGTGGAGCGCCCGCCTGAAGTCATCATGCGCGGTTTTGGCGGCGCCGATATTACAGATCAGGCCCGCGAAACCGTCCTCAAAACGCTAGACAGTCTCAGCGACGAGCAAAAGAGCGATTACGGCGTGGTGAATGAAAAAGTTCGCGTGGAATTGAAGCGGATCATCCAGAAATCGACGGGCCGCCGGCCGATGATCATGCCGGTCATCCTGGAAATCTGAGGGATGAAATCTGAATTTCAAATCTGTTTCCGGTGTTCCTGCTAAGTCACCGCGCCGCAGATTGAGCTGCGCTCCGCGTTGAACCGTTCACCGCGGACGTCTTTCTACCGATGTGTTTCGATCCGTTGCCAGAGACAGGTGGCAGCTTGATCGTTTGCAGGCGGAATGCGTTCTTGCCCGCGGGCAACATCGCCAGCGGAACCGGCGTGCGGCGCGGCCTGCCATGAAAGATCTTCGACTCCAGCCAGTTTCCTAGCCGGGGATCACGAATCTCCGGCTTACCCTGCCAGAATTCCGGCGTCAGCTCGCAATGAATATGCAGATGGCCCAGTACGAGCTCGATATCCTTTACATCTCTGGGGAATTTGCGTCGGGCATTCCGTGTTCCCACGTTGAGTCCGATCACTTCCCGCCCGTCGCACTGCGTTCTCACCACCATGGCTCATCTCCGTTTTGTCTAGATGCCGGATAGACCAGTTCGGGAACCGCTGCACACGATTTTTCAAAACGCCGTATCGGTAAACTCAATCCACAGTCAACATCGTCAACAAGGACACGCAACTCGGGCCGAATCAGATAGGTACGCCTGTCCGTAACATCCCAGTTATATAGGGTGCATTAAGAGACAAACTTACCCATCATCGCCAGGTTAGAGCTATTCAAGACACGAATGTCCTTGCATCGTGAGCTGAAGCTGGAAATTTGTCAAGGAGATTTCGGCGGCCTACGGTTCCCAAAGGAAGTAGGCCGCCTGCTTTGAAGAGGGAGGGGTCAGGCTTCGGCGTGGCGAAGAGAGGCGGGACGAGTGGTCGAGGCAGCTACAGGAAACTTGTCCGATGTACCGCGGCCCAGGGGCCAAGCCGCAGTTGCCGAGCGGTGATGTTCCCGTCGCGGCAGCGTGCGCTTCACAATGAACACCTCGCCCAAGGCGAGCCGCGCATTGCCCTCCAGGTCGACATAGCCGGCCTTGTTCTCTTTACATAACTGCTGGGCCTCGGGTGAGAGATATGGGGCAATGATCACCGGCATCGCGTCATCCGAGCACCGCGAAGCCTCATTGCGCAACCCCTCCAGCGCTGTCCGCACGTGGCCGGGCTGGCCGTCTGTTTGCACTCCACATGCCAGCGTGTGACGGTGTCCAAATACGTCGACGTACGCCATAAAGCTCCGATCATGGTCCACATCCGGAGATCCTTTGCGGATCTCCTGCACCTTGATCGTCGATACCTCGGCAAGCGCCGCCTTCAGTGCTGCTGCGGCGCGTACTTCCAAGTCTTGCCTCGCATCGCTCGTCTTCATCTCCAGCTCCTTTGCCGCCAACCAGCGGCTATCGTAGAAATCCTTGGAATCCGTCACTCTCAATTCGGGAGCGGCGAGTCTGTCAATACGTTTCTCGTTCTGTTGCTGCTGACTGTTCTCGGCGCGCGGGCGTGCCCGTTCTTATCGGCCGGTCCCAGAATGAAGGAGTTCTCCCCCGAGGGAATCATCGCCAGTGGCATCGATGACCTGCACCCTTTCCCCTGAGACTGCTTCAACTCCAGCCAATCGCATAACCGGGGATCATGAATCTCCGGTTGCCCTTTCCAGAAGTGCGGTGTCAGGCCGCATTGAATGCGCAAATGATCCAGTTGTAGATCGATTGCTTCGATATGCCGGGGAAAATACCGCCGGACGTTATTCACGCCAACATACAACCCCGTAATTCGATGTCCATTGCACTGAGACTTCACCACCATGACTTTCCTCCATTAAAGACGCCACATTTTTGATCAACAATGCTCAGCCAAGGCGACCTTCTTTGCTGGAATAACACTCCAGCGCCGCGGTACTTCGGCGTCAGGCAAGGTGGATTTTTTCGATCTGGAAAAAACCACAGTTGCGTTCTCAAAAATCAACTTCGAAAACGCACGGGGCAAAGAGACAAGAAACCAACAAGCTTCAAGGGCCCGTACAGCAATAAATTCGTGAGAAGAAGCGCTTCTTATCGTGGCTTGTTAAAGCATTTCTTCCATTTGAGAGAGAAAAACGTTGCCACCCCGTCGAAACAGGTGCCGTTACAAGAACCTTAATACTGATCACGTAACCAGGCGGTGAAATCTATCCGAATCGGCCGATCGTTTCCCCAAACGGGACAGATTGCCAGCCAAGCTGCGAAGCGTTGCGACTCGCGTCATGACCCGATTTGCGCTGTTGACAGCTAAATCAGATGCTCGCTCTTACATCCAAGATGCCCACGCCTGCGGAAATTTTCTTTTTTTCAACTGGGCTATCGATCAGATCGGGCAGATCGGGATTGAAAACCAAGCCCAGGATTGACGAACGCTTTTCCTCATTGCGTCACGTCTTTTCCACGTTTCTGCCCTGATCTTCACCCCAATCCGATGCCTTGTCAAGCTGACCAAAGTAAAAGCTCGCAAAAAATTTAAGACCTCGCCGGGAGTTATCCTAGGTGAATCGATTCAGTAATTTTTGAGTTAGTGTCTGCACACGTTTGCCAAGCGTGCGGCTTAAGTTCGACAATCAGGCGAGGATTCGTCATGCATAGAAGAGAGTTCATCGGGAAGGCCTCTGCCGCAGCTCTGGCTGCCAGCTTGTCTCCTGTCGCGGCCTCCGCCGATCCACCTCCAACGCCCGTAAAACCCATGGACTTAGGCCTTCTGATCGCTCCCTTCTCCAATCCGGAGGAGCGCATCGGACGTGTGCACGAGCTGGGATTTTCAAACTGCTTTCTCTCGCTCGATGGCTATCTCAACCATTTCACCCCTGACTTAGGTCATCAGTTAGGCGACTTACTGAATAAGTTCGAGCTTGTTGCAACAACCGTGGAGGTTGTGGGGCCTCAGCCGTTGATATGGGACTTTCTCCATGGCCCCTCCACGATAGGTCTGGTGCCTCCTGGGACACGTGAGGCACGCATCGATGCGCTACGCCAGGCATCGGATTTCGCCAAGCTCCTCGGAGTCCCCCAGGTGCAAACCCACTGCGGGTTCATTCCTGAGGATCCGGCCGACCCGCTCTATCCGGGTGCAGTGGAAGCGATCCGCACCGTCGCGCAGCATTGCCACGCAAATGGACAATATTTCCTGATGGAAACCGGCCAGGAGACGCCGACGACCATGTCTCGCATGATCCGCGATGTGAATATGCCCAATCTGGCCGTCGGTCTCGACACGGCCAATTTGATTCTTTACGGGAAGGCAAACCCTGTTGATGCGGTCGACATTCTCGGTCCGCATGTTCGCAGCATTCATGCCAAGGACGGCCGCTGGCCCACCGATCCGGACAAGCTTGGCCAGGAGGTGCTGATCGGCACCGGCCTCGTCGATTTCCATCAGGTCTTCACCAAGCTGCGCCATCTCGGCTACTCGGGTGCGGTGACAATTGAGCGTGAGACCTCCGGCCCGCAGCAGATCGAAGACGTAAAGCAGGAAAAGAAGTATCTCGAACGCGTTCTGCACGAGATCCTCACCTGAGCGCTGCGCGCGGAGCCGTGATCGTTCTCTATCGATGAAGCCCCCCGTTCCAATCTCCAGCACGGAAGAAAGGCCGTCATGAACCGTCGTGAGTTCTTACATGCAGCAACCGGCGCTGCATCCGGATTGCTCATCTTGAAGCCGCACACAGCCTTTGGCTACGACGCCAACTCTGCTGTTCGTCTTGGGCTGCTCGGCTGCGGCAATCGTGGCACACACGTTGCTACGTCCTTCGCGCAAAACACGACGGCTCAGGTCGTCGCGCTGGCCGACCTCTTTCACGATCAGCTTGAAGCTGGCCAGGCTCATTTCAATCAGGTGAACGCAGCTCTCGGCCACTCACCTATCGACGACAAACTGCTCTTTCACGGCGCGCACGCGTACGAACAGCTCGCCGGCTCTTCGGGCGTTGATCTGATCCAGATCTCCACGCCGCCGTTCTTTCATGTGCAGCATCTTGAGGCAGCTGTTGCGGCGGGCAAACACGTCTATTGCGAAAAACCTGTGGGCATCGATACTGCGCAGGCGCACAAGGCTCTCGAAATTGCAAAGCGCGTCAAGCCTACGCAGAGTGTCGACGTCGGCTTCCAATGCCGCAGCGCTCCGCCCATTGCTGCCATCGCCGAAAAAATTCATGCGGGTGCACTCGGAAAAGTCGGCGCCATTACCGCGTATTACTTCGCTCCTGCATCAGTCGAGAAGGTTGCCGCCGGCGCCTCGCCGGACGAGCACCGTCTGCGCAACTGGCTCTGGGACCGCGCACTCTCCGGCGACATCCTCGTCGAGCAGAACATTCACATCATCGACCTGTGCAACTGGCTTCTCGGCGCGCATCCGCTCAAAGCTGTCGCTACGGGCGGCCGCAACGTCCTCACTCACGCCGGCGACTGCTGGGACAACTACCAGGTCGAGTTCACTTATCCCAACGACGTGCGGGTTTCCTTTTCTTCGACGCAATTCGGCAGCTACGGACTCTTCGAAGCGGGCCTTCGGCTTTTCGGAGCAGACGGCGCCGCAACTATTCCTTACTCGGGTCCGGTGCAGATCGTTGGCGCGCAACCGTGGGCATGGACGGAGTCGATGAACACCTCTGCCGCTCAAGGTAAGTTCGCAGCCAACGGCGCCTTCTCAGACAATCTTGCCTTCGCCGATCGTGACAAGGAACGGACTTTTATCGACAGCATTGTCTCCGGTCCCACGCATAACCAGATCGCTGCCGGCGTTCAGACCGCGTTGAGCTGCATGCTGGGCCGCATGGCTGGTTACCAGCACCGAGAGGTGACATGGGAAGACTTACTTGCCCATGGCGAGACCTACAAATTAGGAATGGATCTGGTGGAGTTCAGCTCACGCTGATTCAATAATTGTCCTCCTGAGCAACTCGTCCGCCGCGGCGGACGACAAGTCGAAGGATCTGCGGTTGTCTCGCGGCTACTTGCGGAACCGCTTCGACGGCTCGTCGGAGAAGATTTGTCCGTCGCGGATGTGCACCACGCGATGCGCAAACTCGGCGATGTCCGGCTCGTGCGTCACCAGCACAATTGTGTTGCCCTTTGCGTGAAGCTGATCGAAGAGCGCCATGATCTCATTGCCGGTCTTCGAGTCGAGGTTTCCTGTGGGTTCGTCCGCCAGAATGATCGATGGGCTATTCACCAGCGCGCGTGCAATCGCCACGCGTTGCCGCTGGCCACCCGAAAGCTCGTTCGGCTTATGCATCATGCGCGATTCCAGCCCTACGTTCGTCAGCGCTTCCTTCGCGCGCTCGATGCGTGCCGCCGCCGGAGTGCCGTTGTAGATCAGCGGCAGCTCTACGTTATGCAGCGACGTGGCGCGGGCCAGCAGATTGAAGGTCTGGAAGACGAAGCCGATCTCTTTATTGCGAATGCGCGCCAGCTGGTCGTCGTCGAGGTCGCTCACCAGCTGTCCATTGAGCCAGTAACGGCCCTTCGAAGGCGTGTCGAGGCAGCCGATCAGATTCATCAGCGTCGATTTGCCCGAACCCGAGGGTCCCATGATCGCTACGTATTCGTTGTGGCGGATGCGCAGTGAAACGCCCCGCAGCGCATGCACCTGCTGTTCGGAACCCATGTCGTAGGTGCGCCAGAGATCTTCAACTACGATCACGTCGCTACTAGGCACCGTAGCGGCCTGCGCAGAGTTCTCGGTGATGATGCTGTTCAAAGCCATCCGAATCTCATCCTCATAATCGATCCATATAGTTGCCCCATCACTCCGGGCCTGGGCCGACCGCGTTCACTGCGGCTCACAAACTTGATGGATCAGCCTTCTTCAATGCTGGTTGTTAGACGAACCCAAGCTAGGAACTGCTGTTACCCGTCGTCGAGATCACCGCAGGCGTAGTGTCGCGCTTCAGCAGCGATCCGCCCTTCAGCACACGCAAGGTCTTATAGGGGCCGGTAACGATCTCCTGTCCCTCGCTCAGACCCGAGAGCACTTCGATATCGGTTGCTCCCGTGATGCCCGTGGTGACCGGAACGAACTTCGCACGGAGCCTGCCTTTGGGATCCTTGTCGACGACGAACACGCCTTGCACTTCGTTCGTCTTGGCTCCTTCGCCTCCGCCTGTGGATGCAGCCTGAACATCGCTGCTGCTCTTTGTTTTCTTGTTGTCGCTCGCCGGATCATGCATCGTCAATGCCTGAATAGGCAGCGAGAGCACATTTCCTTTATGCGCCGTCGTAACCTTTGCCGTACAGGAAAGCCCTGGCCTCAGTTCGTCTGAAGGGCTCGTCAGCGTGACGACAACTTTGAAGTCCTTCGCCTCTTCGGTCCCTGTGGTTGATTGCGATGTAGCGATGCCGGTCGAACGCAGCAGCGCCTGATCGCCCACCAGCGTCACTGTGCCCTTGAAGACCTTGCCCGGCAGCGCGTCGATGGTCACATCGGCAGGCTGGCCCAACTGGATGTTGACGATATCGGTTTCGTCCACCTTCACCTCGGCCGTCACCACACTCATGTCCGCCAGTGTCATCAGCGTGGAGCCCTCGGTATTCTGAATGCCTTCCACAACTGTCTCGCCCTCGCGTACCGGTTCATTGGTTACGATGCCGTCAAAGGGAGCGACAGCGATGGTCCGGTTCAGCATGTCCTCGTTCGCCCGCAGAGTTGCCTCACTGGTTTGCAGGTGTCCGCGCGCCGAATCCGTATTGGCCTTGGCCTGATTCACGCCCGCCACTGCCTGGGCTACGGAAGCCAAATCCAGATCGTAAGCGGCCTTCTTGGCATCAAAGTCCTGCTTGGCCATGATGCCGTCTTTGTAGAGCGCCTGCGCGCGGTCCCAATCGAGCTTCTTCTGCTCCAGGTCGGCCTGCGCGTGCTGCAAATTGGCCTCGGCCGTCTTCTCCGCCGCAACATAGGAAGCGATATCCGTCTTCGCGGCAGCGATCGCGGCCTGCTGACCGTTTACGGTGGCCTCCTGTTGCACGTTCTCGATGGTGGCTACCGTCTCGCCCCTCTTCACGTGATCGCCCTCTTTCACGTAAAGGTGCGTCACGCGGCCCATTGCCGTGGCGCCCACGTTCACATACGTCTTGGGCTTAATCTGGCCCGTGCCGCTCACAATCGTGGTCAGGTTTTCACGCACCACGTGCGCCGTCATCACCTTGGTGTAGCCGGACTGTTGCTTGATGACCATAAACGTCACAAGTCCAGCGGCCACCAACACGCCAAGAGCTATCAGGATGATTTTTTTCATAGGAACGTTTGTCTTGTGCTGATCTCTTCACTCCAGTGTACGCAATCCTCGCCTCGGCGGTTCCGGATCGCTGTTGCGAATGCCAAAGTTTTCACACTGGTATAGATACCGCGGCCGCTTCTTCCGGCCTGACGGGCAGAATCCCGAAGACCGGCGGTTGCAAACGACCTGCAGCCCGTCGTGCGGTCGAACGCCTCCCACGCGGCGTTCCACTCGATTTTACCGTTTCTCTTACCCTTTCGGTTACCTTCGCGCGGTTCAAGCGTCCAAAAGGACATCATCTACGCACGGAGCCTTGCTCGCGCCCTTCCGGGAACCGTAGAATAAGGGATCGCAGGAGTTTTTCAAGGCCATGAGCTTTACCGGTCGTCGTCTTTTCGCGTCAATTTTAGGCTGCGGCTTGGTTTCGATCACCGCTCCCTCTCTCTTCGCCAAACAACCCCCAGCCCCAGCCCCGTCGGCATCCGGCCAAAATCAGTCGCAAGGCGACCAGACCCAGGGACAGGACCAGGAACAGGATCCCCTCAAGCGCCAAAGGTCTCCCCAGGAGACGTACAAGGCCCGGAAAGAGCTCCGTCAGGAGTTGAAGGGAACCTACAAGACCTGGCTGAATGACGAAGTGCCCTACATCATCAGCGATGAAGAGCGCAAAGCCTTCATGAGCCTGAGTAACGACGAAGAGCGCGACGCCTTTATCGAGGCCTTCTGGCAGCGCCGCAATCCCAATCCGGATTCGCCCGAAAACGAATATCGCGAAGAGCACTACCGCCGCATCGCCTATGCCAACGAGCATTTTGCCGCCGGCAAGCCAGGCTGGAAGACCGATCGCGGCCATATCTACATCGCCTTCGGCAAGCCGGATGACATTGATTCGCACCCCTCCGGCGGCCTCTACGAAAGAACTCCCGAAGAAGGCGGCGGGTCCACTACCACCTTCCCCTTTGAGGTCTGGCACTATCGATACATCGAAGGCATCGGCGAAAACGTCGACATCGAATTCGTCGATAGCTGCCAGTGCGGCGACTATCACTTCACGATCGATCGCAGCGAAAAAGACGCTCTGCTCCACGTCCCTGGCGCGGGTCTCACCGAATACGAGGAGATGAACCACAAGGACAAGACCGACCGGTTCAAAGGCAATGGCATAGAGAATCTCGGCGGCGGCCCGATGGGCGACTATGCGCAAGGCAAGGAGTTTGACCGCATCGAATTGGCGGCCAAGCTGTTCGCACCTCCGCCGGTCAAGTTCAAGGACCTCGAAGCTTTCGTCTCCGAGCACAAAATCCTTACGGGCCCTCCGTTCCCGTTTGACGTGCGTACCGACTTTGTCAAGGTGACGGACAGTACCGACCTGGTGCCGATCACCTTGCAGATCCGCAATCGCGACATCACCTTTGTGACCAAAGACGGCGTCTCCAAGGGCGTCGTCAACATCCTCGGCAAGGTCACCACCATCATGCACAAGACGGTGCAGACTTTCGAGGATACGGTCGAGGTGGATCAGCCGGCTGAATTGCTCGAGAAATCGCTCGATCGCAAATCTGTCTACTGGAAGGCGCTTCCCCTGCAGCCCGGCCTCTACCGGCTCGATATCGCTATCAAAGACGTGAACAACCCGGATCACGTGGGCCTCTACGGCCGCGGCATTGAGGTTCCGACCTTCCAGGATGAAAAGCTTGGCACTTCGTCGCTCATCCTGGCCGACGAGATGCACCCGGTTTCGTCCCGGGACATCGGTGAGGGGAGTTACGTCATCGGCAATACGTTCATTCGGCCGCGCGTCAGCTCCGGCGTGGCGACGCCTGTGACTTTCAACCGCAGCCAGACCCAGGACCTGAACTTCTGGATGCAGGTTTATAACCTCGGCATCGACGAAAACACGAAGAGTAACTCGGCGACAGTTACCTACGAGATTTCAGATGCCAGCACGGGTGCCGTAATCTTGCAGAAACAACTGGAATCAAAAGATTTAGGGGCGCACAGCGATCAGTTGACGGTTGAGAAGTCCCTGCCCATTGCAGGTCTGACCCCGGGCAAGTACAAGGTGACCGTAAAAATAAATGACGCAATTTCTAAACAAGAGATTGCACAATCGGCTCCTTTTGTCGTCGAATAAGAGTCATCGCGCGGAACTGGCCACCGGACACGAGATTCGGAAGCAGCGCGGATTGGATTTCTCAGGTTATCTGCCAGGAGGACGCGCCGGGTCACAGATCTGTAGATGATACGTGGCACCCATCTCGCCGGTTTCGCCGTACTGATCGCCCTCAGTGTCGCTCCGGCCTTCGGAGCGGTGGCGTCAGTCTCCGGAAAGGTGTGCGACTCCGCCGGAGTGCCGCAGATCGGTGCAGAAGTTCAGCTCCTCCGTCCTGACCTCTCCGTCGTCACCAGCGTTTACACCGACATCAATGGGCGATTTGTCATCGCCTCGCTCCTTCCAGGCCAATATGCGCTCAAGGCGATGGGCACATCATTTCTGCCCGCGCTTCGCGAAAATGTCCGCATCCGCCGCGGCACTGTCGTCAATCTCACGCTCAATACGCTGTATGAAGTGATGCAGTGGCTTCCGGCCCAGCCGCGCACCGGCGACGCCCAAAAAGACGATTGGGCCTGGACCTTGCGGTCCGCCGCGAATCGTCCTTTGCTGCGCTGGCTTGAAGATGGCCCGCTGGTGGTCGTCACCGATGGTCCCGGTACTTCTCCTAAGCTGAAGGCCCGCCTGATGGCGAGTGGCCAAGCCGGAACCTTTGGCGAGGGCGGCGAGCGCTTTACTGCCAGCGTGGAAGACACACCGGCAGACAGTCGCGAGCTGCTGGCGCGCGTCGACTTTGCCCCCGATACCGACGCCGGCATGGAATCTATGCTCGGCTTCCGTCAAGATCTCGGCTTTGCCGGCTCGGTGGAATCGGTCGCCGCGGTGGCCGTCCATCCGGAGGAGGTCGACAGCACGGGCGGCGCGGGCGTGGATGAAGCGGCGATCCGCACAGAAGAGACCATGCGTCTCGGCGAGGCCATAGAGGCAGAGGTCGGATCGACCGAAATGCTTGCCCGTATGGGCGGGCACTCTCCGAGCACGACGATGATTGGGCTACCATTTGCCAGCGTCGCTTGGCGCAGCGGCAATACGGCTGTTCATTATCGGATGGCCACCATGGTGCCGGATTCGCACGCAGGTTTGGGAGAGACGGAATTGCCGCGAATCGCCGAGCGGAACGGCGAGCCGGTGATCGAACGCGGCATGCATCAGGAGATCGGCGTCGAGAGGCGTGCCGGCGAAGCCAGCATGTCGGTCCTGGTCTATTCAGATACTGTCCGCGATCCCATTCTCGAAGCCATGGCCCGCATGACTGCGGGAGATTCTGTGGGTGCCCCGGTTGCGACCAACGCGCTCTTTGATCCAACCAGCGGGCTGCTGCGCATCGCTGGACCCGAGTTTGCCACCACCGGAGTGCAGGCTTCCGTCGAGCGGTCGGTGCGTCGGAACAGCGATGTTCGCTTTACCTATGCGAGCGGCGGCGCTCTGACAATGCCGGTCCAGTCCAATCCTGCCGGATTCGCCCAGATTGTCGCCTCCACGCGTCCTCGTCGGACACAGGCTTATTCGATCTCGTTGTCGGGAACTCTCGACGGTTCCGGTACCCGCTGGCGCGCCAGCTATCGCTGGCAGGCCGACGACACCGTGACCTCCATTGCACCGTACTCGGCCGATGCTGCCGAGCCCTACCTCAGCATCCATCTCCGCCAGCCCATTCATCTCACCCGCGACGGTTCGGGTGGTCTGGAAGCGCTCCTCGACATTCGCAATCTTCTTGCGGAAGGCTATCGCCCGTATCTCCTGAACGACGGCTCGCTGCTGATCTTCGCCCAGGCCCAGCGCGGCATCCGCGGCGGCCTCGCCTTCACCTTCTAATTTTTTCTGTTTTCAACCTTACGCGAAAACTATCCTCTGAAAAAACAGCGTATTCATTCGTGCGCTTACCCGCTGCGACCGCGTAGAATTCCTCCGTATGCCAAAGGAATCGTTTACACAACCGAAAAATCTCACCCGTCGTGCTGCTCTCAAGTCAGGTCTCGCCGCAACTGCGCTGGCTCCGTTAGCCGGCAAGCTCATGGGAGAAACGTCTGTGACCCCACGAAAAGGCAGGATCCAGCAGTCGGTTTGCCGCTGGTGCTACAAAAACTCATCTCTTGACGAGCTCTGCGCTTACGGTCAGCAGATCGGGCTCAAGGGCATCGACCTTCTGAAGCCCGAGGAATACGAGGTGCCCAAGAAGTATGGACTCGTCTGCAGCATGGGCTACGCAGATGCCGGCACCATTCCCGATGCGCTCAACCGTGTGGAGAATCATGCCGCCATCGAACAGGCCTTCCGCACCAACATTCCGCTCGCCGCTAAGGCCGGCGTTCCCAACGTGATCACCTTCTCCGGCAATCGCCGCGGCATGAGCGACGACGAGGGGGCGCGCAACTCGATCATCGGCCTCAACCGCGTGAAGAAGATCGCCGAAGATAATGGCGTGACCATCTGCGTTGAACTGCTCAACAGCAAGGTCAATCACCACGACTACATGTGCGACCACACCGCCTGGGGCGTGCACGTAATGCAGGAAGTCAACTCGCCGAATGTGAAATTGCTTTACGATATCTACCACATGCAGATCATGGAAGGCGATCTCATCGCGACCATCAAGGAAAACATCCAGTGGATCGCGCACTTCCACACCGGCGGCGTACCCGGCCGGCACGAACTCGACGATACGCAGGAAGTGCAATGGGACGGAGTGATGCGCGGTATCGCGGACACGGGCTTCAAAGGCTACGTTGCGCATGAATTTTTGCCCACGCGCGATCCCTTCACAAGCCTCCGTGCTGCCGTCGATCTTTGCGATGTGTAATCTCACAGATCAGGCTTGCACCCAAGAATCTCAATCGCAGCGCCTCAATCGAAGGCGAATTTAAGCAAGGGAATCCTGCAATCATGAAATCTCTGCTTCTTTCTGAATACAACCACCTCGAAATTGCCGACATGCCCATTCCGGCTGTCGGTCCCGATGAGGTTCTCGTGCGCGTGGAAGCGTGCGGCATCTGCGGTAGTGACGTGCACGGCTTCGACGGCTCAACCGGCCGCCGCATTCCGCCGATTGTGATGGGCCATGAGGCTGCGGGAACCATCGACTCTGTCGGTTCCAATGTGCGCGGCTTCAAGGCCGGCGATCGCGTCACCTTCGACTCGACGGTCTACTGCGGTGAATGCACGTATTGCGCAGCGGGCGACGTCAATCTCTGCGACAACCGACAGGTCATCGGCGTCTCCTGCGGCGACTATCGCCGTCACGGCGCTTTTGCGGAATTCGTTGTGGTTCCGCAACGCATCGTCTACCATCTGCCGGAGTCGATCGCATTTTCTGAAGCCGCCATGCTCGAAGCGGTTTCTGTCGCGCTGCATGGAGTGCGGGTCTCCGAAGTGAAAGGCGGCGAGACCGCGCTGGTGATCGGCGCGGGCATGATCGGCCTTCTCACTCTGCAGGCGGCGCATGTCGCTGGTTGCAGACAGGTCTTCATCTCCGATGTGGATACAACCCGTCTTGCACTCGCCAACCAGGTGGGTGCGGAGAAGACGCTTCATGCCTCGGGCGCAGAGTTGCTGGCAGAAATCCAAAAGCTCACTGGCGGCCGCGGCGTCGATATCGTCTATGAAGCCGTTGGACGCAACGAGACCATCGCTTCAGCCATCGATTGCGTGCGCAAAGGCGGCACAGTCTCTCTCATTGGCAACATCACGCCTGAAGTAACGCTGCCATTGCAGAAGGTAGTCTCGCGCCAGATCCGGCTGCAGGGCTCATGCGCTTCCTCGGGCGAATATCCGCAGGCCATCGAGCTTATCAGCAATGGAAAGATGCAGGTTAAGCCACTCATTACGGCTGTCGCCTCGCTGGAGGAAGGCCCGCGCTGGTTTGAGCGGCTGCACTCGCGCGAGCCGAACCTGATGAAGATTATCCTCACGCCGAGGATGCAATGAGCGAAAACCTCTTCGATCTCACCGGGCAGGCCGCCATTGTCACCGGCACCAGCCGTGGCCTTGGCCAGTACTTTGCCAAAGCGCTCGCGCGTGCCGGTGCAGACCTTGTGCTCACCAGCCGCACGCGAGAGTCGCTCACGTCTTTCGAAGCCGAGATCAAAGCGCTCGGCCGTCGCGTTCTCTCGCTCGAACTTGATGTGCGCAATCAGGAAAGCATCGAGAAGATGGCTGCCGATGCCGAAGCTGCATTCGGGCAGATTCACATCCTGGTGAACAACGCGGGCATGAATATCCGCAAACCTGCGCTGGAAGTTACATGGTCTGACTGGAACCAGATACTCGATACGAATTTGCGCGGCACGTTTTTTGTTGCCCAGGCCGTTGCCCGCCGCATGATTCCGAAACAGTACGGGCGCATCATCAACATCGGCTCCGTCACCAGCGTCTTTGGCTATGCCGGCCTTGCACCGTACGGCGCAAGCCGCGGCGGCGTGCGCCAGATGACCATGAGCCTTGCTGACGATTGGGGTAAGCACGGGGTGACCGTAAACTGTCTTGCCCCCGGCTGGTTTCGTACAGAGCAAAACAAAGTGATGTATGAAGACGAAGGCTGGGTTGACTATCTCATCGAACGCATCCCGGTGAAGCGCCCCGGCCAGCCGCACGATCTGGATGGAGCCGTCGTCTTTCTTGCTTCCGAGGCCAGCCGCTACGTCACCGGCCAGACGCTGCTTGTCGATGGCGGCATCACGACGGGCTCGACGCGCGCCACCGTAGCGCCGAAAAAGTAAAAATCCGCGTATCTTCTTCGGCTCTACTTAACCACATCCAGGATGTGTCTCATGCTGAGTTGCCGATTGAAATTTGTTCTCTTTGCTCTTCTTGCATCCGTGGCTGGCCAGGGTCTTTGTGCACAAGCCGCATCTTCTGACGATCCATTGATGCAGGGATTTCAGAATCCACCCAACGGCGCACGCCCCCGCGTCTGGTGGCACTGGATGAATGGCAACATCTCTGAAACAGGCATCAAGCTCGACCTTGACTGGATGCACCGCGTCGGAGTCGGCGGCGTCACCATCTTCGAAGGCGCCATCAACACGCCGCAGGTTGTGCCGCAGCGGCTCGTCTACATGACGCCTGAATGGAAGCATGCCTTCGACTACGCCGTCACAACCGCGCGCGGCTACGGCATGGAAGTAGCCGTTGCGAGTTCACCAGGATGGAGCGAAACGGGCGGACCGTGGGTTCCTGCGGCACAGGGCATGAAGAAGATGGTCTGGTCGGCGACGCGTGTTGAAGGCGGCAAACCCTTCAGCGGCACATTGTCGCATCCACCGCAAGTGGATGGAACCTTCCAGAACTTTCGCGTGCCTGGCCGTCGCGGTCCCGATGGCAAGACTACTGTGCCGCCAGAGTTTTACACCGACGTGGCCGTCATCGCATACAAAATTCCTGAAGGCGACGAATCGCAGTCTGAACTGAATCCACGCATCACCTCCAGTGCCGGCGAGACCAATGCTGCTGCGCTTTCCGATGGAGACGTCAATACCGCCGCTCTTGAATTGCCCGCCGAAGGTTGGGTACAGTTCGACTACGGTCATCCGCAGATCATTCAGGCCGTGACGCTGGCAAGCCTCGATGATGCGATCAGCGTCTTCGATCACGACAACGATGCGGTTCCGCCGCGTCTCGAAGCCAGCGACGACGGCCAGACCTTTCGCAAAATTGCCGACATTCCCTTCAGCAGCGTGGTTGAAAATACCGCAGCGTTCGATCCTGTTACCGCGCGCTATTTCCGCGTAGTCTTTCCCGCGCAGCCTCCTGACGTGCATACCCACGCTCATCGAATTACCGAGCTCGTGCTCGCGAGTGGAGCGCGCGTCAATCAATTCGAAAAACGCGCCGGCTTTGCCAATGCCCGCGACTTCTGGTCTATTACTGACCCCAAAGTCGCCCCCGCCTCAATCGTTCCGCAAAGTGATGTCATCGATCTCACCGGCAAGATGAAATCCGATGGCACACTCAACTGGACTCCGCCGGCCGGCAACTGGATGGTGCTGCGCATCGGCTCTTCGCTCACCGGCCATGAAAACGGTCCTGCGCCCGCCGAAGCCACCGGTCTCGAAGTCGACAAATTCAATCGCGACTACGTGAAGAACTATGTCGACGGCTATCTCAAGATGTACGCCGATACCGTCGGCGCAGACAAGATGGGCAAAGACGGCATCTCATTCATGCTGACGGATTCGATCGAAGTCGGCCCGCAAAACTGGACCGACAACATGCTCAGAGAATTTGAGCAGCGGCGCGGCTATGACCCGCGCCCGTGGCTGCCCGCGCTCACCGGCGTCATCATCAAAAGTACTGCGGATACCGATCGCTTTCTCTGGGACTTCCGCCGCACCATCGGCCAGCTCCTCGCCGAAAATCACTACGGCGCGATTGCCGATGACCTGCACGCCCACGGTATGAGCTACTACAGCGAGGCCCTGGAGATGCATCGTCCCTCGCTCGGTGATGATATGGAGATGCGCAGTCATGCCGATGTGCCAATGGGCGCGATGTGGACCTGGGCCGGTAGTCCTGGACCGGAAACGACCTATGTTGCCGATCTGCGCGGCGCAGCTTCCGTCGCGCACATCTACGGGCAGAATCTTGTCGGCGCTGAATCGATGACCTCACGCGGCCCGGCTTGGGCATTCTCGCCCAACGGCCTCAAGAAAGTGGCCGATCTCGAATTCGCTCTCGGCGTGAACCGCTTCGAGATTCACGAGTCCTCACATCAGCCCGCGGCTGATATGGCTCCGGGTATGACGCTCGGCCCCTATGGCCTCTGGTTCAACCGCAATGACACATGGGCGGAACAAGCCAAGCCCTGGGTCGACTATCTCGCGCGCAGCTCCTATCTTTTACAGCAAGGCCATTTTTATGCCGACGTTGCCTATTTCTATGGAGAAGAAGGCCCGCTGACGGCCGTCTTCGGCTGGAAAGGAATGGATGATGCGCCCGAGGGCTACGGCTTTGACTTCGTCAACAGCGATGTGATCCTCCACCATCTCGCGTTCAAAGATGGCCGTCTCGTCACGCCCGGCGGTACGAGCTATCGCATTCTGTATCTCGGCGGCCGCAGCCAACGCGTCACGCTGCCCGTGCTGCTGAAGATCAAAGAACTGGTCATGCAAGGCGCGGTGATCGTTGGCAACAAGCCCACCGATTCTCCGAGCTTTTCCGACGACGAAAAGCAGTTTCATCTGGTCGCCGATCAGCTATGGGGCAAAGAAGCGCAGCCGGGCCATGCCGCGCACAAAGTTGGAAAGGGAAGAGTCTACTCCGGCATGACTGCGAATGAGGTGCTCGTCGATCTCAATCTTCCGCGGGACTTCGAAGCGACGAAATCAGAATCGAATGCAGAGCTCATGTTTCTGCACCGCAGGCTCGAAGACGGCGACCTCTATTTCGTCGACAATCGCAGCGATCGCGCCGAAGACCTGAGCGCGACCTTCCGCATTGAAGGTAAAGCGCCTGAGCTGTGGGACGCTGCAACCGGTGCATCGCATCCAGCCTCGTACCAGATCGCCGGTGGACGCACGACTGTCCCGCTTCATCTCGATCCCGATGGAACGGTCTTTGTCGTTTTTCGTAAGCCCGCTTCCACATCGTCGCAGCAGGTTACCCAACCTGTAGAGAAGCCCGTTCCAGGCACCGAAGATCAGCTCAATCGTAACTGGTCCGTCGCATTTCAGCCTGGCAGAGGAGCGCCGGAGTCCATTCATCTGGACCGGCTCTCCTCCTGGAGCGAAAACGCAGACTTCGGCGTCAAGTACTTCTCTGGAACGGCGACGTACTCGAAGACCATCGAAGTTCCTGCATCGGCATTCAATTCGGATGCGCACCTGTGGCTCGATCTTGGCACCGTAAAAGAAGTAGCCGAGATCGAGGTCAATGGCAAGGATCTGGGCACTCTTTGGAAGACGCCGTTCAAGGTTGATCTTGCGGGCGCTCTGGTTCGAGGCGCGAATCGGATCACGATCAAGGTGGCGAATCTCTGGGTCAACCGCCTGATCGGCGATCAACAGCCCTGGTCACTGAAGAAATACACCTTTGCCGATTTCACGCCGTATAAAGCAGACTCGCCGCTACTGCCATCCGGCCTGCTCGGGCCGGTGCGTCTGCTCTCTGTTGCCGCGCAATAGCTGGATACTGATTGCGCGGCTTCAGAGGCGAGCTATTGTACGGTGAGAGTGATGGTGCTGGCCGCCATGAGCGAACCCGATGTTCCGGTAATCGTGATGGTGTAGTTGCCCGGCGTTGTGCCCGAACTGGCAGCCGATGTCACGATGACGATGCCGCTGCCCGATCCGTAATTGAACGTGGGCGCGCTGGCGGAATCCGGTGCATAAGAAGCATTCAGTGGATCGTTGCCCGCCGACAGTGTATTCGGCGGAATCGTAATCGTCGCGCTGCCGCTTGAGAGCGTCGCCGATGGAGCGGTGTAGTTTCCGCTCACCAGGCTTATCGTTCCGGTTGGCGTTGTGCTGCCGCCCGTCACCGCGACTTTGACGGACAATGACTGCGCCGTCGTGATGCTCGCGGGAGTCGGCGTCACCGTGACCGTTGGCGTAACCTTGGTTGTTCCGGTGCTGGTGGCGCCTGGACCGCTGCTGCACGCCTGCACACCGGCCATCATTACGGCCAGGACTGCGAGGCCAAGCAGGCTGCGCCAGTTCCGTTTCCGCACGGGGACGCACAAAAGAAGCAGGCATGCCAAAACCGCTCCGCCTGCACCGTATCGACGCATCATTGGAGAAGCCGGTTTTTCCAGGGCTCCTGACTGTGCCGCAGTCGTCGAGATCGTGAGCGTCGCCGTGCCGGGATTGGTTCCGGTGATGTTCACCGTGCCGGTTGATCCAAAGCTCACCGTCGGCGGATTTTGCGCGCCCGCCGGGCTTGAAGTCACGGTGGCGGTCAGCGTAACCGCGCCGGTAAATCCTGCCAGAGGTGTGACTGTGATCGTCGAAGTATTGCCCGTTGTTGCGCCCCTCGCGACCGTCACATTCGTGCCAGTAATCGTGAATGCGGAAACTGCGGCGTAGTTGTTTAAAAACTGCGCAACGTCGAGCGAACCCAATCCCGTGACTTCGTCATAGCCGGTGGTCAACAGAAATCCAGCTTGCCCGCCTGTCGGCGCGGAAGGCCCCGGGGCGCTGTTGTTGCACATGCTGGGTGTATTCACGCTGCATGAGCTCACACCGCTGCTCGCAACCGTAGTGTCGTGGAAGGCCGCGGGCGCATTCGCCGCTTCCTGATAAATCTGCGGATTCAAATTGCCCTGCGCGCTGCCCAGCCTTTGGTCCAGCAACGCCGCCACGCCGGCCATGCCGGGTGCCGAGGCCGAGGTTCCGCAGAAGCTCAAAAACTGGTATGGGCTGCCGGTGCAGCTAGCGCCGGCCGCAGCCATGCAGGCGAAATAGCCATCGTGGCACGCTCCGGAAAAGGAGACGTCTGGTGTGTAGCGACCAGCGCGAGCAGAAGGCACTCCGGTTCCGGTCTGCCAGCTAGGCGTCGCGATAAATGCGCTCACTCCGCCGCCTGTCGCAGCGATCTGCGTGGCACCCGCGGTTCCGGGTTCATTCCATGCGCCTTCGGGGATGTAGCTGAGCGCCGAGAGCAAACCGCTTCCGTTGGTCGAGTTCCAATACGTCGCAGGGTTGCTGGTATCGTTGAACTCCGTACCGCCCACGCACGTGACATAGCTTGAAGAGCAGATCGAGTTCGGGCTGTTGGCTTGAGGGCTCACGGGTGGAGTTGTAAACGCGGCATCGCAGCCGGAGGCGCCCGAGTCGCCGGAAGAGACAAATACCGAAATTCCTTCGGCAGCTGCCTGCTGAAAGAGATGGTCCCAAAAAGTCACAGCGCCTTGACCAGCTCCCGACTCGCAGGACCCAAAGCTGATCGACATCACGTTTGCGGGTACGGGTGTCGTGTTCACCAGATATTGCACGTCGTCTGCAACGCCGCCGCTTGCTGCACTAGCGACAACCAGCAGCAGATTCGCCGCGGGGGCCACGCTGCCCGTTCGCAATACATCAAGCGTCGCCTCGCTCTGATTTCCAGTGGATGCGCAATTGCCGGTTGTGCTACCTGACACTGTGCAAGCCGGACCCGGGTCGACACCTCCAAACGTCGTCGGAACGATCTCCGTGGGGTTGGCAAACGTCGCGCCTGTGCGCAGCCGAAAATTATCAAAGTCGGCAAAATTGGTGCGCGCCTCGCCGACGATGCCGATCTTCTGACCTGCCCCCGTCAAACCAGCGGGCACATCGTAGATTGTGTTGAAGTCGGCCGGTCCAATGTAGTGACCGCCGCCACTTGTCGTCACCTCCGGTTTGCTCGACTCGACTGGCATCAGATGATGCAGCGGTCTGTCTTGGATCGTGTACAGGCCGCGAACCGCCTGGATCGCTGGAGCCACTGCTTGTGGAATCGTCGGCTCGGAAGCGACAGAGAACCGTTGCTCGCCATTCACAGCGTAGGCGTGAATCTCGGCGCCGAAGGCCTGCTCCACGTTCGCTGCCGTTCCGCTGAAGCCGATGAACAGCCGGCTGGGCGCAACCCAGTCCACGCGCAGACCCTGCGATTGCAGCCAGCCGGTCAGAACGTCGATATCCGCGTCCGAGAGCCCGAAGCGCTCGCCAATCTCGGCGGGCGTAAGCCACTGATGAAAGGTGGGCGATGCCGGATTCTGCTGGTCGGCGACCAACTGGTCAAAGGCCTGCTTTTGCTCAGCCGACTGTGTCAGCACGAGCGTGAGCTGCCCGAGTTCCTGGTCCGCCGGCAGGCGTCCTGCGTCGTTCGCCGCGTTCGCCCACAGCGGATGATGCTGGGGCAGCACCTGCGTGCGCGCGGGATCAATGGGATGTGTGAGGCGCACCGGCGCCTGCGCATGCATGAGGGCGCCGACAAACAGAAGGAGCGCGCCCGACAGAATCAAGCGTGCTTGTGAAGAGCAGAAATTGTGCCTGCAAGACGCGACATGGTGAAAGAAGCGGCGGAGGGCCTCACGCATGGGGGAGTATCCTTTTTCCGTGACGGATGAGACGGATTATAGGCCACCATCATGAAAGTTGAATGCCACAAATGAGTTAGACCCCGCGATCGGGTTCCACGAATGAAACAAATATCGCTTGCAATTTGCAAGGGAAATCGGTAAGAATCGCCTCGTATGGGCTGACTGGATTCCGGTCTAAAGAGTGGCCCACGTAATGGGAGCATTGGGATGAGCAGTGTGCGCGTGCTGGTTGGGACCCGCAAAGGGGCTTTCGTTCTTACATCGGATGGCAAACGTCGCGATTGGCAGGTGAGCGGCCCGTTCTTCGCCGGCTGGGAGATCTATCACATGAAGGGCTCGCCAGTGGACCCCGACCGCATCTATGTCTCGCAGACAAGCGGATGGTTCGGCCAGCTCGTTCAGGCCTCCAAAGATGGCGGCAAAACCTGGTACCAGCCCGGCGTGGCTGCTGAAGAGGCAGGTCCGCCGGCATGGCCGCCCAAACCAAGCAACCGGTTCGCTTACGACGTCTCTCCGGAAACCGGCAAACCGCTCACGACACACCAGTGGTATGACGGCACACAACATCCCTGGGAGTTCAAGCGCGTCTGGCACTTTGAGCCCTCTCTTATCGACGCCAACACCATCTACGCCGGAGTAGAAGACGCCGCGCTCTTCCGGTCCACGGACGGCGGCGAGAGTTGGCATGAGCTGGCCGCTCTGCGCGGCCATGGCACGGGTCCGCAGTGGCAGCCCGGCGCGGGCGGCATGGGGCTGCATACCATTCTTCTCGATCCGACGAACCCTAAACGTATCTACATTGCGATCTCTGCGGCTGGCGCCTTCCGCACCGATGATGGCGGCCAGACCTGGAAGCCGATTAACAAGGGCCTGCACTCGCAATACATCCCCAGTCCCGAGGCTGAAGTGGGCCACTGTGTGCATCACGTGGCCATGCATCCCTCCCGGCCAGATGTTCTTTTCATGCAGAAACACTGGGACGTGATGCGGTCTGACGATGCGGGCGACAATTGGCGCGAGGTCAGCGGCAACCTGCCCACCGATTTTGGCTTTGTGATCGACGTGCACGCCCACGAGCCTGAGACGCTCTATGTGGTGCCGATCAAGAGCGACTCCGAGCATTTTCCGATCGACGGTCAGCTGCGCGTTTACCGCAGCCGCTCCGGCGGCAACGAGTGGGAGCCACTCACCAAGGGATTACCTGAGAAGGACTGCTATGTGAACGTGTTGCGCGACGCCATGGCTGTCGACCGGCTCGACGATTGCGGCATTTATTTCGGCACCACCGGCGGCCAAGTCTATGCCTCATCGAATTCCGGAGACACATGGGCTCCGATTGTCCGCGATCTGCCGGCGGTGCTCTCGGTCGAGGTGCAGACGTTACAGTAAGAATTCCTCTTGCCTGTCATCCTGAGCGAGCAGAGCGAGTCGAAGGATCTGTATTTCGTCCTTTACTCTTCAAGACTCTATCGTGAAGGTGTGAGAGGGCTACTAACCTACGCCATAATTTCCGCAGAGAAACAGCCATGCCCACCATTCGCGTCCAGATCCCCTATCACTTGCGCAACCTCGCGCAGGTGCAGGGTGAGCTGCAGCTTGAAGTCGTCGAGCCCATCACGCTGCGCGCCGTACTTGACGCGCTGGAGGTTCGCTATCCTATGCTGCGCGGCACCATTCGCGATCATGACACGGGCGTGCGGCGGCCGTTTCTACGCTACTTTGCCTGTGAAGAAGATCTTTCGCTCAACGCGCCGGACACACTGTTGCCCGAAGCGGTCGTCCAAGGCCGCGAACCCTTGCTGATCATCGGCGCCATTGCAGGCGGCTAGGCAGGGTCTATTGGCTGGGGCCTGCTCCCGGCTCCTTCAATCCCGGAGGAAAATCGTTCTCCTGTGCGGCCTTGCGTGTCTCCTTAGAGCAGATTGCGTCAAGCTGCTGGAGCAGATCCTGCGGATCATACGAGGAGACGTGGTGCTCCTCGCCGTCACAGCGGTCATGCCCACTGGGAGAAACCGTCACAATCGGAATATCGCTGCGGATTTTGCGTAGCTCACTAATGAGCTGCCGGCAGGACATGCCGTAGACTTCGGTGTCAATCACAATGCCGTCCACATTGGAAAAGCGCTCCAGGGTCGCAATTGCCTCCTTTGCACTGTAAGCGGTGATCACATTGAGCAAAGCCGTCTCGATCACGAGTTTCCGCGTGGAGATGCTGCCCGGATATTGCTTATCGACAATGAGAAAGCAGGGGCGAACCATTCTAGGTGGGATGCGGGGCCTGGGAATCGAGTCCGCTTTTTGGCTTTGCAGGATGAAAGCCTCAGCCTCATCTGCGCCGCACGATTGCATGCCATTTTAATGCGTCCATCGCTTTGCATCCGGCCCGCAAAGGTATAATTCTGCTCTACTTCAAAATCTTCCGGGCCACTGAACAAAGAACAGCTCACTCCACACAGGTTCTTACGATCTCGTCCGCCTGGAGGGCGTATGCGGCTCACAAAATTCTCTTCTGCACTCGTACTTTTGCTGGGTTCGTTGCTGCATGCCCAACCCGCGAGGCGCATTGCGGTGATCTCCGGGAATGGTCCGCTTGAGCGGTCTGTACCCGCCTTTGCGCTCGGAGAAAACCGCTTGACGGTCGCGCTGACCGGCAAGCTGGCCGGAAAACCTGGCATTACCCTGATCGCCCAGACCGATATCGACATGCTGCTCAAGACCCAGAACTTTCAGAACAGCGACCGGTCCTCGACTGAGACGGCCGCGCGCATCGGCAAGTTGCTGGGCGCGTCGCAAATCGTGCTGGTGAACTTCACCAACGGCATCCAGAGCAATCATCAGGACAACACGCCCGTTTCCACCAAGGACATCGCTACCGTGCAGGCTGACGCCAACGCGCGGCTCATCGATGTGGAGACCGGCGAGATTCTCACCCAGCCGTCGTCCACGTTTAAGCAGGAGGCGGTTGCTTCAGAGATCAAAAGATGGCCGGTGCTGAAGAACACAGGCGCTGGGCTGCAGTCCACCTGGAACGATCTGTGGACGAAGGCGACCGAATCCATCTCACAGGATCTTGCCGAAAAATTGACAACCACGCTGGCGCAGGCGCCTGCTCCGGCGCCCACGGGCGGCATTCTCGTCGCCGGCATCGTCAATGGCAGTGTTCTCATCAACAAGGGCGCGAATGCCGGAATCAAGAATGGCGATCAGCTTCAAATCATTCGCATGGTCTCCACCGGAGTTACCGATCCTGCTACCAACCAGGTCATGCTGCAGAAGCAGAAGGTCTGCGTCCTTACCATTACCGATGCGGAAGAGACAAACTCCTCAGGAACCTGCGCCGGCGGCACACCGCAACGCGGCGACATCGCCGCGTCGCGGCAGCCTTGAGTTTCGGTCGTCCATGAGCAACCTGACGCTGAGTGGCGCACTGGGTGCGTGATATCCTGTGGCTCCTTCGCAAGAACCTCCTCCTTTGAATCCTTAATCGCAGGAGACGAGCCATGTCTGTAGAGGTTTGGGCAATGATGGGCGCCGGCATCGCCGCGCTGGTTGCGGGATTCATCCTGGTCCGGCCGCGATTGCAGGCTGCTTGCGGCGTGGACAAAATCCTGGTACTCGCGCCAATCTTTGAAGCTGCGTCGCTCGCAGTCTTTGCCGCGGAGCACTTCACTGCGGCGCGCGATCTCATGTCGATCGTGCCAAAGTGGCTGCCGGGCCCGTTGTTCTGGACCTACCTCGTAGGCGCGGCGCTGCTGGCTGCGGCCATCAGCTTCATCGCCTGGCGGCAAGTGCGCTGGTCGGCTGCGCTGCTGGCCACGCTGTTCCTCATCTTCGTCATCACCCTCGACCTGCCCAACGTGCCGGCGGCAGCGCATGACCGCTTCTTCTGGATACTCACGGTGCGCGAAACATCCTTCGCCGGTGGGGCGATGGTGTTGGCCGGCAGTGCGTGGCCGAACACGAGTTTCGCAAGCAGTGCGCTGATTCGGATTGGCCGCGGCATTGTCGCGGCGGTGATGATCTTCTACGCGACGCAGCACTTTCTCTTTCCGCACAATGTGCCCGGGGTTCCGCTTGCGAAGCTCACACCGGCGTGGATACCGATCCCGGTTGCGATCGCGTATCTCATCGGAATCGTTCTGTTGTTTGCAGGTGTGGGTCTGCTGATCCGCCGCACGATCCGGATCGCAGCCGCCGGTTGCGGAATCACGCTTCTGCTGCTCACGGTATTTTTCTATGGCGCGATCTTTGCCGCGGAGATTCACTCCCCGTTAGCCGTTGAAGGACTTAACTACATTTTCGATACAATGCTGTTCGCAGCGACAGTTTTGTTGGCGGGCCGCAGCGCAGACCAAGCGGCAGCCCGAGAGGCCTAGTGCTCTTCTTTCCCTGGCCGCAGCATCAGGTCGCGAATCGCGTCGCGCGGATCTTTACCTTCATCAAGGATCAGCTCCATCTGCTCGGTGATGGGCATCTCGATGTCGAGCCGGCGTGCGAGGCCTAATGCGGCGCGTGTGGTGAGAACGCCCTCCGCCACCTTGCCGCCCAGGCTGGCAAGAATCTCCGGCAGCTTGCGGCCTTGGCCGAGTCCTTCGCCCACTGTGCGATTGCGGCTGAGAGAGCCGGTACAGGTGAGCACCAGGTCGCCCATGCCGGAGAGGCCGGCGAGCGTTTCACGCCGTCCGCCGCAGGCCACAGCGAGCCGCGTGATCTCTGCAATGCCGCGGGTGATGAGCGCCGCCGCCGAGTTGTAGCCGAGATCCACGCCGGCCGCGATGCCGGCAGCTATCGCGATCACGTTTTTAAGCGCGCCGCCCATCTCCACGCCAATTACGTCCGTCGAGGTGTAGAGACGAAGCGACTCTGAAGAAAACTCCTGCTGGATGAAACTGCCCACGTCCGCGTCGCTGAAGGCTACGGTGATCGCCGTGGGTTGGCCCTGTGCTACCTCTTGCGCAAAGCTCGGGCCGGAGAGTGCGCCGATCGAGACCAGCAGCCCGGCCGGCTCAAAGGTAGCTGAGATCACCTCGGTCATGCGCAGAAAGCTGCGATCTTCAATGCCCTTGGTTGCGCTCACCACAAACTGGCTGTTGTGCAGGTGCTTGCGCAGCCGCACGAGCGTGGGTCGCAGAAACTCCGACGGAATGGCGGAGACGACGATCTCGGCCTGCGAAACAACTGCGGCGTCGCCGGTAACGGCAATCTCTTTAGGAATCGGAAAGCCGGGCAGAAACTGTGCGTTCTCTCCGGCGTCGATGATCTCTTGTGCCGCCTCCGGACTGTGCGCCCAGAGCGTAACGTCATGTCCGCCGCGGCGATGCAGCGCCAGCGCGATAGCGGTTCCCCAGGCCCCAGAACCCAAGATAACGATGCGGCTCATGCAGTTTTTTTGGCTCCAAAGCGGGATTCCGTGCCGGTGAGCAGGCGGCGGATGTTCTGGTGGTGTTTGACGATGATCAGCAGCGCAACGGCAACCTGGACGGCGAGAAAAAATAGGGGCCGCTCACCTCTCACCATATACCACGCAAAGACCGGAAAACTGGCCGCCGCCAGAATGGAGCCGAGGGAGACGTAGCGTGAGAGCGCGAGGATCAGAGCAAAGAGTCCGATTGCCGCCAGCGCCGCCCAGGGAGCGGCTACCAGAAAGACGCCGAATCCCGTAGCTACGCCCTTGCCACCACGGAACTTAAGCCAGGGCGTAAACATGTGTCCGAGCACGGCGCAGAGCGCGCCCACGGCCTCGGCATTGCGGGGCGCGAGCGTGGGCGCAAGCACCCCCGCCAGCGCCATACTGAGCCAGACAGCCGTGCAGCCCTTAAGCACGTCGAGCAGAAACGTGGCCGCGCCCAGCCCTTTGCCGCCGGCGCGCATCACGTTGGTGGCCCCAATATTGCCGCTGCCCACAGAGCGAATATCCTGACCGCGGAAGATGCGCACCAGCAGGTATCCCGTAGGCACGGAGCCCAGCAAAAAGGCTGCCGCCGCGATCGCCAAAATTGCGAGGAGCATAACGAGAGAGTGTAGCAGGTGGGGGGACCGGATGCAGCCGGGCGATTCGGCTCAGAGAGAGGGAGCCGCGCCCGGTGCTTTAGAAGATGGCGCGGCGGGCTGAGCGAACCTCAGCGGCGAGTACCTGCAGGATTTTCAACGAGATTCCGGGCTCTGACTGCATGAGCGCGGTGAAATTCTCGCGCGTGACAAAGCGTACCTGCGCACCCGCATGGGCCGTTGCCGTGAGCGTATAGGGCTTGTTGCCGGCAAGGCCGGGCAACCCAAGCAGCGAGCCCGGTTCAGCCGGCATGGCAAACACTGATTCCGAGCCATTCGAGGCCATCGTCAGTGTGGCGTGGCCGCGTTCCAGAATGTAAAGACCCAGCGGCGCGTCTCCCTGGCGAAAGAGCACACGATCGCCCTCGCAAGGCACAGCCGTAGAGCGTTTCTCCAGCGCCCGGAGAAGCTCAGAATCGGCGACAAACGCAGAGGGATCGATTTGCATCAGATGCGTTCCGGCAAAACCGGCTTGGCGTTCTTGTACCACCATAATGGGGTATCATTCCACCTTTTTCCGGCCGGAGTTTGTGACGGGGGTCACGACCGGATGTTTACGAAGCGCCAGGCTGGCGAGAGGGCGAGAGAACAAGCCGTGGGGGCCTGTGTTGCCGGAGCCGGGCCGGACAAACGCCGTGCTCACTCGATTAAAGTAGAGAGAGACGCGCATGGCTGGGGTCCTGCACAAAACCCGTACCACCCTGGAGATGATCAAGTGGGAGCACTCGATCTTCGCGCTTCCGTTTGCTTTGACGGCTGTGATCCTGGCCGCGCATGGGCTGCCCACAATCCGCACGTTTGGCTGGATTCTGGTGGCTATGGTGGCGGCGCGCTCGGCAGCGATGGCGTTTAACCGCTGGGCCGATGCCGAACTGGATGCAGCCAATCCGCGCACCCGCAGCCGCGCCATTCCCGCCGGCCTGCTCACACGCCAGTTCGTGCTGGGCTTTACCTGCATCGCGGCGCTCGTCTTTGTGGTGGCCGCGAGTGAGTTGAACCGGCTTACTCTCTACTTATCGCCTGTGGTGCTGGTGGTTCTGTTTGGCTACAGCTACATGAAGCGGGTCACGCGCTGGTCGCATTTGGTTCTCGGTCTCGCATTAGGGCTCGCTCCCTCGGCGGCGTGGATCGCCGTGCGCGGTAGCCTCGACCCGCGCATTGTGGTGCTTACGGCAGCAGTCACGCTGTGGGTGGGCGGCTTCGATGTGCTCTACGCCTGCCAGGACTACGAGCACGACTGTGCCGTAGGCCTTCACAGCCTGCCGCAGGCGATAGGCATCTCCGCGGCATTCTGGGTTGCGCGCCTCATGCATCTGGCCATGCTGGCGCTGCTCATCTGGTTTGGCTCACTGTTTCATTTTCGTGTGACCGGCTGGCTTGGCATCGGCGCGGTGGGCGCATTGCTCGCCTACGAGCACTCGCTCGTCTCTCCGCGCGATCTGCGCCGGTTGAACGCGGCCTTCTTCACGATGAATGGCGTGATCGCGATGGTCTTTCTCTGTTTTGTCGCGGCTGATCTGTGGATGAAGCGTTAAGTGCGGACGAGAAAGGGTCGGTTCTGTCCGGATAAGCTCCTCAGTTCGGAAATGCCTGGAGTTGTTTAAGGAGTCCAACGAATCGGTCTCTGTGCAGAGGCATTAATAGCCAACAAGAAAACAGCCCTCGCCGAGAGTCTCGCGCGCGGGCTGTTTTGGTCGAAGTAAATTGTTTTTCTCGATAACGATTTTCCGAATAATCGTACAGCAGATCCGACCATCACGACTGATTGCGTAGCTTTACCTGTGACTCCGAGGCGCCATTCTTGAAGGCCACCGGCGAAGAAGCCTTCGAAAGATCGCCGCCTTCAATGATGATGTTTTCGTTCTCCGCACCTTCGAGCTGCAGAAAGGGTGCCGACGGCGTCAGCACCCGTGCGGCGGTGATCAGCGTCTGCTTCGAATCAATGAACCGCAGCACAGACTCAGCATCCTTGTTTCCTTGAACGCTGAACCCATTGAAGGTAGCGTCCTCCACATGGTCGAAGATCACGGCAGGACGCAGCTCGGGCGTGCTTACCTGTAAGCGCACATTCTGCAACGTGAGGCCGCGCGCGTTGCGAGCGTAGAGTCCGTACGCAGGAATCGGACCCAACTCGAAGTACTCTCCGAAGACCTTCGGCACATCGCGCCGCGCTGCTTCCTCCGCTGTGCCGCCACCGCCAAAGGTCAGATGAACATTGTCGAACGAAATATTTTCAAGAATTGCATCATCGATCGCGTTGAGCACGATCGCGGAGTGGCCTTCGCCTGGCCGGCTGCCCACTCCCAGCGTTCCCTCGGAAAGCTGGTGCGGAGGATTTGTGGTCACGTTGCCGTGAATGTTGCTGAATGAGATGTTCCGCACTTGCACAGGTGGCAGCACGTCGGGCTGGGGTGCATCACTCGCGCGGCGGCGGCCTTTGCCGACGCTGATGCTGATCGGACCCGTTGCGTCGTCGAGAACAAGATTCGAAAACGAAATGTTCTCAAACACCGAGCCCGGATCGCCCTGAAACTTCATCGGGCAACCATACACTTCGTGCAGCACGCAGTTTGAGATGGCAATGTTGCCGGCGTGCCCTCCACCGAAGCGAAAGATCGACCAGCGCGTGCTGAAGTACGAGTTTGTGACCGTAATGTACTGGCAGGAGCCAAACATCGCGCATGCATCATCGCCGCACTTGACGATGCAATTGCTGACCGTTGCGTATTGCACACTGATAAAGTGAAATCCGTCGTTGTTGCTGTTGACGCGATTGTGAATATAGATGTCGTCGAGAAAGATACGCTGGCTCTCGATGATGCGGATGCTGTGATACGCGCAGTCAAGCAGTTGGATGTCGCGGACCGTGATGTTCTCCGATTGATAGACAAGAATGTGGTAGGGGCGCTTGTTACCGCCGATGCCGCTGGGCGGCGGCGTGCCGCGCACAGGTGAATGAAATTGCGCGCCCTGGCCATCGATCGTTCCCGGACCCTCGACGGTGATGTTCCTGGCCTTCACCGCGAAGAGCAGTGCCCAGTTGCCGTCGTTGAGCGTTGTGTCGCCATGCAGAGGGATCGCGTCGACAGCGTGATATTGTTTGCCATCGCCGCTGCCGAGCAATGTTCCACCGGCGGCAATGTGCAACGTTACATTGTCCTTGAGTTCCACAGTGCCGATGACAAACGTGCCTGCCGGGACGAGTACGGTGCCTCCGCCATCGGCAGTACAGGCATCGATCGCCGCTTGTAGCGCGGCCGTATCGAGCGTCGTTTTATCGCCCTTGGCGCCGTAGCTGCGGATGTTGTAGACGCGCGTCCCCAGATCGTCTGTGCGCGCGGACTTTGTGCGCGCCGAGGCCGTTTCGCCTTCAAACAGACCAGCGGCTGCAACCGCGCCTGCTGCCGGAATCGCCATTTTTCCTAGCCATTCACGCCGTGACAGGCGCGAGCCGATGAAATCCGATGTGTTGCTCAATGAAATGTCTCCTTGAAGTAAAGCGGGATGAAGAAAGATAGAGGCACGCCGAAACGAAAAAATCCGATTGCCGCCAGCGCCTGCAGACACCAGCGGCAATCGGACGCAATGGATCAAAAATCAATCCGCAAGGCCAGCTGCATGGTTCGCGGACCACCAAGCTGACCGTTATTGGGAGTGCCGGTGAGTTGTCCAAAGGTCGAGCCTGTCTGGGGGTTGCCGGATCCCTGCGAATTGGCGTTGGCGAATGTTGCCGCATTGTTCAGTGCATTGAATTCCGTGTGGTTGAAGGTGTTGTAGGTTTCCACGCGCAGTTGCAGATTGAATTTGTTCTCGATCGGTATGTTCTTGATCAGGGCTGTCTCAAAGTTCGTGTAACCGGGCAGGAAATAATTTACTTTGCCCGCGAAAGCGCCATTGCCGGTTGAATAGAACGTAGGAGCAGCTCCCGTTACAACATTGGCCGCGCTTCCCGCGATCGGCGGTTCGAAGCAGGCAGTATTGAACCACTGCTTGAAAGTGCGGGTGCCGTGGACCTGCTTCCACGGGTCGCACGTGAGCACGGGGCGTGCACCATCGCCTCCGCCGGTGATGTTCTGGCCGCTGCTGATGTTGAGACTCACCTGGCTGGGGCTGCCTGAGCCGGTTGGCGCCGGTGGCGGACCACTGTAGTAGGTTACGAACCCCGAGAGCTGCCATCCGTCGAACACCGAGCGCGTTGCCGCGTTATTCCATCCAGAGCTGCCGCCAAATGCGCGGCTTGGCTTGGGCAGATTGTAGACGTAGTTGATCGCCAGCATGTGTTTCAGATCCCATGAAGCAGGCCCGTACTCCCATTGGCGGAGGTTCTGATAGAGAGGCCCCGTGCCGTTGTAGCTGTCGATGTAGTCCATCGCCCGGCCCCAGGTATATGCGCCGCCAAACTCGAGCCCATTGCGGAAGCGCCGCGTCACCTTCACCTGCAATGCGTTGTAGTTGGCCGTCAGGTTGTAGTACTGCATGCTGATGGAGTTGAAGCCGGGATATGGGCGGAAAAAGTTATCCGGAAGAGTGGAGCTCTTGCTGCATTTCCCGGCCGCCATTCCGGAGCAGTACTGGTGATTGGCGAGAAATTCGGCATTGTAGGGCACTTCGTTGATTGGCAGCGTTTGGCTGGCGTGCTTGGTGAAGGTGCCAACATACGCCACGTCGAGAACGGTGCCGAACGGGAGCTCCTGCTGAATGCCGAGGCTGGTCTCTTCCGCGTATGGAACGTTGCCATGCAGAGGCAGCGCATGGCCAAGGCTGAAGGGCCCGCTTAAGTTGTTTGTACCGGCTGAGGCATAGTAGTTCGAAGCGCTCGAATTCGCGCTGGAGTAGAACTGCGTCACGCTGTTGGTGGTTGGCGCGTTGTTGGTCAGGTCGCCCTCCTGGCCTGAGCGCGCGCGGACGTTGTAGAACAGGCCGAAGTTGGCGCGGATCACGGTCTTGGGCACGACGTTCCATGCGAATCCAACACGCGGAGCCTGCAAAATCCCGTTGCCGTAAGTTGTTCCCTGAGGATACCCTTTTGTATTTACGTACAGAATGCCGTTGTTCTGGTTGCCTGTGTTCGGCACCATCAGTCCAGCGTATGCAAGCGGATAGGTGTTTCCCGTAGTGGGATCAACTGCAACCTGAGCCCCACTTGCGTTAAATCCATATTGGTAAAGTGCTGGGGCGTTGCCGACGTTGTAGAGCTCAGGAATAAAGTTGTTGCCGACCTTGAGCCGTTGCGCCATAGCCCACGAACTACGGATACCGAACTCGACGGTAAACGTAGGCCGCATCTTCCATGTGTCCTGGTAGTACCACTCCAGCCGGTTGGTGCGTGGATCGTAATTCACCAGCCGCGTGGTTTGCGAGTATTGGTCAAGAACACCCATTGCCGCATTCGAGTAGGAAAAATTCGTGTCGCTGGGATTCTTGCTGTCAACGGTGAAATTGAAATTGCCGACGCGGTTGTGATTTGGCTGCAGATAGGCGTCGGTCCCGGCGTCGATCCCAACAACAAATGTATGGTTCCCCCAAACCTTCGTCACCTTATCAGTGGCGTTGAAGGACCGCACCTGATCGGCCATAGGGAAACGCGAGTCCCAACCATAGTTGGCCGCGCTCGCTCCGTTCGCAGTCGAGAGGCCAAAGGTGGTAGCGGGGTATAGGTTGAGCGGATTCACGCCCGAATACAACGAAGGAAGATTGAATCCGCTGGAGCTGAGCGTTACCTGGGCCAGATCTGCCTTGTTATAGAGCTGGTGTTCGCTCCATCCGGCCGTGCCGATATTGAACTCGTTTACCAGCGTCGGAGTAAACGTGTAAACGATGTTGTAGGCGAAGTTGGGCTCGCCGAGTTTGTAATTCACCTTCAGCAGCCAGCTCATGGTGTTGGCCGGGGATTGGAAGTCGTCATCGTTCACCGTGGTCAATGCGCCGCGGAAGAACATGTGCAGCTTATCGGTTGGCACATAGTCGACGCGGAAGACCTCCTGATTGACGGGCTTATCGGCAGACCAGTTCGTCTGGTAGTTATACGCATTGTTGCTGACGGCAAGATTGGTGTACGCGTTCTGCGGATATTTTCCAAGCGTGGCGTTATACATCAGCTGCAGCAGGTAGAGCGTTTGGGAATTCAGGTATGCCGCGGGAATGATGTTGCCCGGCACGCAGTCCGCGGTGGGCGTTCCATTGGTCGGGCAGGTGCCGCCGCCGGAGTTCTTGCTCTTTCCGGGATAGGCAATGTTGATTAGCGTTGACGCAGTCTGGGTTGCGGTGCCCTGGTTGTAGGTCTGCGAGAAATCGCCTTGCGCCTGCGCTTTTGTCGGCACCATATAGCTCTTCAGTCCGTCAGGCGTCTTGATAGGGGAGTCCTCGATGGAGACGAAGAAGAAGAGCTTGTTCTTGCCGTTGTTGAAGTGTCCGGGCCAGTAGATGGGACCGCCGATCGTGCCGCCGGCCACGTTGTAGCGGTATTGCGGACGAGGCTTATAGGTCGATGGGGTAAGGCCGTATTTGTCAAAGAAGGGGTTGGCGTTCAGGTCTTCGTTGCGGAAGTAGTAGTACAGTCCACCATGGAACTGGCTGGTCCCGTTCTTGGTCACGAAGCTGAAGTTGCCGCCCGCCTCGCCGCCATACTGCGCCTGATAGTTACTCTGGTTGACCGTCACTTCTTTCACGGCATCGAGATTGATGGGAGTATCCATCGTGGCCAGGCCGCGCGTATTGGCCGTTACGCCATCGACTGATGTGGAGGAATACTCATTGTTCACTCCATTGACCACCGGAGCCGTGGTTGTGCTCAGGTTTTGGGCGCCGTCGCTGTTCTCCACCACGCCGGGCATCGTTTTGGTCATCGACATCACATCGCGTCCGATGGCCAGGAGATTGTCGATCTGGGTTGTATCCAGCACGGCGGAACGCTCGGTGCTGGTGGTCTGCAAAGGCGTAATATCCGCCTGGACAGTGACGGATTGAGAGACAGTGCCGACCGGCAACGTGAATGTTCCAGCGTCGAGGTTGACCGAGGCAAAAAGAACCAAGTCGATTTTGCGCAATTCCTTATAACCGTTCGCCGTTACTGACACCGTATATGTGCCGGGCTCGACGTTGGTAAAGATAAAGTCGCCCTTTTCGTTGGTGTGCGAGGTGAGAGTCACGTGCGTGGACTCCTCACTCAGCCTGACCGTCGCGTTCGGCACGATGCCGCCGCTTTGATCGACCACATGTCCGGTAATTGCGGCGCTTGAAGTCTGAGCTCTTGCGCCGGCACTCATTATGATTCCCAGAGCGACGACGGCGGCAATCACAGCGATGCGCCTGCCGAGTAATCCTTTCAAACATTTCACTGACATCACGAACCTCCTAAAGTGTTGTGGCGGGGATCCTATGTTTGTTGAGCGCCAAGCCTTTTGCCTGGCCCGCTTCGATCACGAATTTCAATCGAGACATACAGAAAAATGATGCCGAGAGCGCTTTAGCACTGCTTTATCTCGCGAATTTGTTAACGCTTTCACGAACGTTTCCGTTAACGTTTACAATTCTGAATGAAAAACGCCTCATTATTTCCAGTCGTTGGAAGCACTGTCAACGTTTTTTTGTTGATCATTTCGGACGATTTTTTGTACAGAGCGGCTTCCGTCAGACGCTTGGCATTCGGTTCGGCCTGGTCATGCCTGGCAACGCTCCAGGAAAAATTCCCGATTTGAAAACCGTCGCAGTTTCTGCAAGATCAAACATTGCCATCGGTTTGCGGTCAGGCGCGGTGCAAATTTCTGCAGATTTTGGACTTGCCGATCGTTCTCTTTAGACGATGTCGTGGATACTCAGGCGGATTTAAGCGCCTTGCAGCCAGTTGTCGACCGTATGCCTGCAAGATTGCCACTTTCGCCGAGCGGTTTCTCCGCGATAGAATTTCTTGCGTACGCGATGCGCAGCCAGATGCCCATCCTCGTTCCGCCTCTCCTTAAGCGGTTTCGCCGCGGCCGCCACGACCGTGGACGCTGCTCCTCCCGCTGAGTAATCTGTTTTCGTCGCCATTTCCTTGATGCGGACGTGGTTTGTCCCGCCGCTCTTGCGAAGAATCGCGGGCGCACGCCGTTACGCCAGCCTGAGACGATCCGCCTTGTGTGCGGATAGAAAGGAAACTCTCCCATGAATAGCTTTTCGAGCCGTGCCGTGTTGACCTCCGGCAATCGCCAATACACCATTTTTCGACTACCGGCGCTGGCCAGCCGTGGCTTCAATTTGAGCCGGCTACCCTTCAGCCTGAAGATCCTGCTTGAGAATCTGCTGCGCCGTGAAGACGGCATCAATGTGACCGCGGACGACATCGAGTTCCTGGCCAAGTGGGACGCGAAGGCCGAGCCCAGCCGCGAAATCGCCTACATGCCGGCGCGTGTGCTGATGCAGGACTTTACCGGCGTGCCGGCCGTAGTCGATCTGGCTGCTATGCGCGACGCCATCAAGACCCTTGGCGGCGACCCCGAGCGCGTGAATCCGCTGGTGCCGGCCGAGCTGGTCATCGATCACTCCGTGCAGGTGGACGAGTACGGAACGAATGGAGCCTACAATGCGAATTCGCTGCTTGAGTTCCAGCGCAACCGCGAGCGCTATGCCTTTTTGAAGTGGGGCCAGACGGCCTTCCGCAACTTTTCGGCTGTTCCGCCGGGCATGGGCATCTGCCACCAGGTGAATCTTGAATATCTCGCGCGCGTTGTCTTCACCACAGAAAACAATGGTGAGACATTTGCCTATCCTGACACGCTGGTTGGCACGGACTCGCACACCACGATGATCAACGGCCTGGGTGTGCTGGGTTGGGGCGTCGGCGGCATCGAGGCCGAGGCGGCGATGCTAGGCCAGGCAGTCTCCATGCTCGTGCCGCAGGTGGTTGGCTACAAGCTCACCGGCAAGCTGCGCGACGGCGCCACGGCGACGGACCTGGTGCTGACCGTCACGCAGGCGCTGCGCAAACTCGGTGTTGTAGGTAAGTTCGTTGAATTTTACGGGCCAGGCATCGCAGAGCTGCCGCTCGCCGACCGCGCCACCATTGCCAATATGGCGCCGGAGTACGGCGCAACCTGCGGCATCTTCCCGGTCGATGCGGAGACGCTGCGTTATCTCAAGCTGACCGGCCGCACTGACGAGCAGATCGCTCTCGTCGAGGCGTATTACAAAGAGCAGGGGCTCTTCCATACAGCCAATTCGCCCGAAGCCGAGTACACGCAGACGCTGGAGCTTGATCTCGGCGCGGTGGAACCGAGCGTTGCAGGGCCGAAACGTCCGCAGGATCGCGTGCTGCTCAAAGACGCGGCGACCAGCTTCGCACAGCAACTGCCCAGCCTGCTGGCGCCCACGGCCAAGCCGCTTGGCACGCGCACGGCTGCGGCATGGGAGCGCAAACCGCTCACCGACACAGCCGTCGCGGTCAAGGAGCCTCTTCATGTCACGACGACAGTAAAGGAGCGGTTCAACGTCGATCCCGACCAGTATCTCGATCACGGCTCTGTGGTGATCGCGGCCATTACCAGCTGCACCAACACATCGAATCCCTCCGTGATGGTGGCTGCAGGTTTGCTGGCGAAGAAGGCGGTCGAAAAGGGACTCAGTGTTCCGCCGTGGGTGAAGACCTCGCTCGCTCCCGGGTCGCGTGTCGTCACCGACTACTACGACAAAGCCGGCCTGCTGCCGTATCTTGAAAAGCTGCGTTTCAACGTGGTGGGCTATGGCTGCACCACCTGCATTGGCAACTCTGGCCCGCTGCCCGCCGATGTTTCGAAGAGCATCGACGAGCACGGGCTGGTCGCCGTCAGCGTGTTGAGCGGCAACCGTAACTTCGAGGGCCGCGTAAACGTAGATGTGCGCGCCAATTATCTGATGAGTCCGCCGCTCGTTGTTGCCTACGCGCTGGCCGGCAAGATTGGCCACAACTTCGACAAAGATCCGCTCGGCACAGACAAAGAGGGGCAGCCGGTTTATCTCAAGGACATCTGGCCCACACAGCAGGAGATCTCAAGCGCAATCGCGAAGGCCGTGAACAGTGAGAGCTTCCGCAAGGAGTACGCGACGGTTTCTCACGGCGATGCCAACTGGCAGGGGCTAAGCTTCCCGACGGGTGACGTCTACCAGTGGGAGCGCGACTCAACCTATATTCGCCAAGCGCCGTATTTCGACGGCATGCCGAAGACGCCAGCCCCAGTGAGCGATATTCTCGGCGCGCGCGTGCTGGCCGTTCTGGGCGATTCAGTGACGACGGACCATATCTCGCCCGCTGGATCGATCAAGGCCAACGGGCCGGCAGGGAAGTATCTCGCCGAGCACGGCGTGAAGCCGGCCGATTTCAACTCCTATGGCTCGCGGCGCGGCAATCACGAGGTGATGGTTCGCGGCACCTTTGCCAATGTGCGCTTGCGCAACAAGCTCGCGCCCGGTACAGAAGGTGGCGTGACGCGCCTGCTGCCCGAAGGCGAGCAGATGTCCATCTTCGACGCCAGCGTGAAGTACGCCGAGCGCGGCGTGCCATTGATCATTCTCGCTGGCAAGGAGTACGGCTCCGGCTCTTCGCGCGACTGGGCCGCCAAGGGACCCAAGCTTCTGGGCATCCGCGCCGTCATCGCCGAGAGCTACGAGCGCATCCATCGCTCGAACCTTGTAGGGATGGGGATTCTGCCGTTGCAGTTCGAGGAGGGGCAGAACGCCGAATCCCTCGGTCTCAATGGCGAAGAGGTCTATGATTTTGCAGGTCTCATCGCGTTGCTCAAAGCTCGCTTTGCGGGTGGCCGCACCCTACAGGTAACCGCAACCGCACCGGACGGGGCGAAGAAGAAATTCAACGCCACCGTCCGCATCGACACGCCGCAGGAGATCGAGTATTACGAGCACGGCGGTATCCTGCAGTATGTGCTCCGGCAGTTGGCGGCGAAGTAGTTTCACCCCTGTGCGGATGCTCAGCGCTGGATTGGCTTTTCGTAGTCTCCCACCCTCGCGTCAGAAAAAAGACGCGAGGATGGGGCACGGGCAGAGAGCCAAGGCTAACTCTGCGGAGCTATACTCGTTGCATGCACAACGAATTTACTGCGGTGATCGAGCGCGATGGAGACTGGTTTGTCGCCTGGTCTCCTGAGATTCCTGGTGCTAACGGGCAGGGACGCACACTCGAAGAGTGCCGCGAAAACCTGGGGGCGGCCATTCAGTTGATTCTCGAAGACCGGCGCGAAGATGGTCTCCGTGGCGTACCTCCCGATGCACTGAGGGAGACGGTCACAATTCAGTGAAGCGGGAATCTCTTCTGCGCCACCTGCGTTTGCATGGGTGCTATCTCAAGCGCGAAGGCGCTGCACATTCATTGTGGACCAATCCCAAACTGGTCAAACCGAAGCGGTTCCGCGTCATACCGAAATTGCAGATCTACTTGCCCGCAAGATCTGTCGCGGTCTGTCCGTCCCTGAGATCGGCAGATGAATGCTGTCCTCATCCATCTGCTACACTTCACTCCCCAAATGTTTTTAATCCCGAATACCGAGTGATTTAAATCACACGAGCATTCGGATTCCGGCTGTACTCTTTGGAGGGCAGGTTGGAGCGGAGAATGCACGTCACGCGGTGGAGCGATCATGGTAAGGCTGCGGTGCGGGTGCGTTCTCGCCGCTACCGCGTTTTCCTTTTCGTTCTTTTAGGTAGCGTGTGCTCTCTGGCTTGGCTGGCGGGATGCGGAGCCTCTTACTTGTTTTCTCCTTCGCCTCCCGTGCCGGCAAGCACAGTTTCTCCTGTTCCGGGCTCGCCGATCCAGCACATCGTCGTGATCATGCAGGAGAACCGCAGCTTGGACAACCTGTTCAACGGGTTTCCCGGCGCGGATACAGTGCGTACAGGCATGTTGAATGGCGCGCCCATCCCGCTGGCCCCCATCGCGCTTGCGGACGGACGCGATCTGGAACACTCGCACAAGCGCTGGTGGCAAGACTGGAACCACGGCGCGATGGATAACTTCGCGCAGAGCAATGCAAGTCCGTCCACGCTGCCGTACTCTTATGTGCCCGAGAAAGATGTCGAGCCTTACTGGGCATTGGCGCGTCAGTACGTGCTTGGCGACCACATGTTCCAGGCCAACACCGGGCCCAGCTTTGTCGCGCATCAGTATATGATTGCCGGCCAGTCGGGCAACGTGGCGGAAAATCCCACCGGCACGGTCTGGGGCTGTGACGCGGAGCCCAGCACGACCGCCGCGTTGGTCGGGCCCAACGGTACGGAACTGCCTGGCGTGTTTCCCTGCTTCGACTATCAAACCATCGGCGATCTTCTCGATGAGAAGGGCGTCACCTGGCGCTACTACGCGCCGGGCAAGGGCGACAACTTCTTTATTCTCTCTGCGTATCAGGCGATTCGCCACATCCGGTTCGGCAAAGACTGGAAGGACAACATCATCTCGCCTCCCGCACGTGTGCTGACCGACATTCAACACGGCGAGTTGGCGCAGGTCACGTGGATCGTGCCGGACTGGTCCCACTCGGATCATCCCGGCGCCGGCGGCGAAGGCCCCGACTGGGTGGCTTCGATCGTGAATGCCATCGGTAACAGTCCGTTCTGGAAATCGACAGCGATCTTTATCTCCTGGGATGACTGGGGTGGATGGTACGATCACGTCGATCCGCCCAAGATGGATGCCATGGGGCCGGGATTTCGCGTGCCGCTGCTGGTGGTCTCACCCTGGGCCAAACACGGTTACGTCTCGCATCACTTCCACGAGGCCAGTGGATTCATCAAATTTATTGAATATAACTTCGACCTCGGCACGCTCGGCGCGCGCGACGCCGGCGCCGACTACTACTCCGATTGCTTCGACTATAAGCAGTCGATTGCTCCCTATAGCCAGATCAAGACCAACGTCACCACCGACCAGCTGATACGCGAAAAGCCCAGCGGCGCCCCGGATGACGACTAATGGTGTTCTGCCTGTTGCGATCGATCTCCTTGCTCACCGCTCTTACACTCTGGACGCCGCACCTTCCTTCGCGCATGATGGTGAACACCACCATCTTCGCCGTAGGATTGGTGCTGCAATGTGCGCTGGTCTTTGCCGCGTTCTGGAAGGGTGTGGCGCGCCGGTTTCCATTCTTTACGCTACTGATGCTCTTTTATCCTTTGCGAGCCAGTCTGCTGTTTGCGCTCGCAGGGCGAGTCGACACGGATGCGTATAACTCAGTCTTCAACACACTCACGCTTGTCGAGTTTCCTTTGCAGGTCTTTGCTGCTGCGGAACTCGCGCTACGTTGGATCACAGAAGCAGGCGGATGGACGCGCCGTCGGATTGTAGAGCTCCTGGTGCTCCTCGCGGTAGTGTGCGGATTGACAACTCTGGCGCTTCACATCATCACCGAGCCTCAGCTCACAGATCGTGTCCAGATTTGCATCAGTTTTCTGATGCTCGCGCTTTTTGCCGCGATCGCGATCCGTGTACGGACACGCAATCTACTCTGCATCTCAGCCGGCTTCGCCGCGTTCGCCCTCGTTCAGCTTGCTACATTGGCAGGTAAGGCGCGCGCTATGGCTCTTCACAGCGGAGAAGCATACGTAGGCTGGTCGTATGTGCCGGCCTGCGGCTATCTCGCCGTGGTTATCTTCTGGCTCATAGCGTTGCAGAGGGAGCCGAAAGCTTGAGGATCACTTCCGCCGTTCAGGCGTGCGGGGCGGCTTAGGCACGGTAACCTTCTTGCCGGAATCATCAACCTCCACGCCATCCGATTCCTCATGATAAGCAGCAAAAGGACGCACGCTCTCCAGGTTGTGCTCGCCCAGTGCATGCAGGCGCATGAAGTTCGTTGAGCCCGACTTGGTGCGCGTACCGGCTACAATCGCGATCACTTCGCGCGGTCGCACATGCCCGCCCTTTTCCAGCAATGTCTCAGCGCAATCCACCAAGGCCTCGGTGGTATTCACCTTCGGACATCGGATTGGCATCGTGCCCCACAGGAGGTTCAACCGGTTGATCGTGACTTCAACCGGGCTCAACGCGAAGATCGGCGCCGTCGGATGGTACTTCGAAAGCTGCCGCGCGGTCGCTCCCGACTCCGTAAACAACGCGATGCCGCGCAGGTCGAGATCGTCGGCCGCATGCGCGGTGGCCTCGCAGATCGTCTCGGCGATGGAGAGGCGCGCTGTCCGTTGACGCGGCTCCTGACGGCCGTCGAGCTTCATATGCTGCTCGGCCTCGGCAACGATCCGCGCCATCATGGCCACAGCTTCAATCGGATACTTGCCCACTGCCGACTCGCCGGAAAGCATCACCGCATCCGTACCGTCGTACACGGCGTTGGCCACGTCCGAAACCTCGGCGCGCGTGGGCCGCGGGTTTTCGATCATCGATTCGAGCATCTGCGTGGCCGTGATCACCGGCTTTGAATAGTCGGCGGCGCGACGAATGATGTGCTTCTGGATGGCCGGCACTTTTTCCGGCGGCATCTCTACGCCCAGATCGCCGCGAGCCACCATGATGCCGTCCGACGCGAGGAGGATGTCGTCGAGGTGCTCAATTGCCTGCGGCTTTTCGAGCTTGGCGATGATCCAGGTTTCGCCGCCCAGCGCAGAGACGCGATTGCGCACCAGCCGCACATCTTCCGCCGTACGCACAAAGGAGACGGCCACAGCATCTACGCCGTTCTGCAGCGCGAACTCCAGATCTGAAGCGTCTTTTTCCGTGAGTGAAGGCACGCGCACTGCAATGCCCGGCAAATTGATGCCCTTGTTTTCGCCGAGCAGGCCGCCATTCACGATCTCGCACACCACATCGTGATCGTCGACTTCGTGCACGCGCAACTCGATCAAGCCGTCGGAGAGAAGAATCCGCGAACCCTGCTCCACATTTTCAGCGAGAGTCTTAAACGTCGTGCCGACAAGCGAAGCGGTGCCCGGAACATCACGCGGCGTAATGGTGAGCCGATGGCCTGCCTTCAGCAGTACGGGTTGATGGTCCTTCAGCTTGGCGGTGCGAATCTTGGGCCCCTGCAAATCGCCGAGAATGCACAGCGGTTTGCGCTCTGCCCGGCTCACCTTCCGGATCGACTGAATCAGCGCCAGCTTCTCTTCGTAGATTCCATGAGAAAAGTTCAGCCGGACGACATCGACCCCGGCGCGGACCAGATCCCGGATCACAGATTCAGAACTCGATGCCGGCCCGAGAGTGGCAACGATCTTCGCGCGGCGTTGTGAAGCCAGGTCAGTCAACCTCTGAGGTAGAAAAGACATACAAACAGCTCCGGAATCAATCGGTTAGGGGACGACGTTTTGATCGGGTCAAAGGCTGAAAGGTGTAGTACTGCCTCTATTGTAAATGGGAGCGCGATTCCAGGCGACGCGGCTGACCACCTGCGAACGTGAGTTTCGGCTAGGCCAGTTTCAGATTCCAGTATGGACCGCGCCGGAGCTTGTCCGTTCTGCCAGTGGCACAGGGGCGAATTGCTCAGCGGCGCGTGCCTCTTCCCGGCCCAGATACAGCGCGCCATTGAGCTCGGCGCCCATCAGTACGCTGAACGAGGTGATATACAGCCAGACCAGCGTGGCGATTCCGGCTCCGAATGAGCCATAGAATCGCGAATAGTCGGCAATGCGCGTCACGTACCAGCCGAAGGCGAGAGTGGCTGGGAACCAGATCAGCGATCCCGCAAGCGCTCCCGGCGCCACCCACAACCAGTGCTCTTTGCGTTTGGTCCCGAAGTGATAGAGAACCGAGAGCACGCTGGTGGTAGTAAGCAGCGCGATCGACCACCGCACCATGCGCCAGAAGAACAGCACAATGGTGCGCAGGTCATGGCCGGCATCACTGATGATCCAAAGTTCTATTTCACGGCCGAAGACGATCACCAGTGTGGCCACCGAAAGCGGCACCATGGAGATGGGCAGCAGCATGAGCGCGCGAAGCCGCCGGTTCCAGAAACCCCACGCATCCGAAGGCAGATGATAAGCCCGCCGAAAACCTTCCATCAGCGAAAGCATTACGCCCAGTCCGGCAAAGATCGTGAGGCACATGGCCGATAGGATCAACTGTCCTGAATAGACACGCCGCGTGAGCACGTACGATTGCAGCAGATCGAGCGTGTCGACGGGAAGGAACTGCTCAAACACAGAGCGCAGCTCGCCGAGCATCGTTCCGCCCTCCTGGATCTGAGCCACGAGCGTAGTGATGACCAGCAGAGCCGGAAACAGCATCAACATACCCGAATACGCGGCGGCCTTTGCGGTGTTGATCACATCATGCGCCAACGCCTGCAAAACAGCTTCTCGGGCTTTGATCAGAATTCGTGACATGGAACCGTAACCTGCGCGCCTGTGGCAAGAGTAGAGCATCGGCATGGGTGAGGACCATAAGTCCCTGAGGAATAGACGTCCTTTATCCAACGATGGACCAGACTGCGTCTTCTCACAGGTCTTCCCGTCGACCGCGGCCGCCGTTTTTGGCTTTGTGAAAAACAGTGGCGTTCGCGAGTTCCTTCGGCACCACCGGCAGGACAACTGCCTGCGCCGAGCCAGGCATCGAAAGTAGGCTAATGACCCCGAAGCCTCCTGGGTGAGAGGGGACCAGGGAGTTCGATCCAATCTTCGCAAAGGAGGAAAGTTGCATGTTCTCACGGCGCGTGTTCTCACGGCGATTGAGCAGCAGAGGAATTCTTTTGGTCGCGGCTTCAGTTCTTTGGGCTGGCAGTACAGCATGGGCGCAGGAGACTCCTGGTGGTGGCGGCGGATCTGGCGGCGGATCGCAGCAGCCGACGCCAAGCCAGCAGCAGCCGATGCCCGGACAACCCGGTAGTCCCAGCACCGGAATGCCCGATGCGGGCAACTCACCCGGCCAGCCGAGCTACGTAGATCAGGCGTTTGTCCACGACACGCTGGAAGGAGATAACGCCCAGGTAGAAATGAGCCAGCTTGCCCAGCAGAAATCTCCCAGCAATGATGTAAAACAGTTCGGGCAGAAGATGGTGCAGATCCATACCGAGCTGAACAATCAGTTGGAACCTGCGGCCAAGCAACTGGGCGTGAGCGAGCCCAAGGGGCCTTCAAAGAAGGCAAAGAAGGACATCGAACGGCTGCAGGCGCTGTCTGGTCCGGACTTCGACACAGCCTATCTACAGGCAATGGCGAAACAGCAGCAGCATGATCTGAAAGGGTTCAAGAATGAGGCCCAGGCAGGTCAGAATCCTACTCTTCAACAGGCAGCCAAACAGGACGAGCCTGTGCTGACGGAGCACTATCAGGTGCTCCAGAAGCTGGCTCAGGTCCACAATGTAACCCTGGAAAGCCAAAAATAAAGTGAACCAAAGCGGAGTTAGTGCGGCCAGCGGAGTTGGCACCAGCGAACTCCGCTGGCACCGCTAACTCTACTACTCTCAGCCAACGCCTCTCCTCTCCCGAATCACGCAAATTTTCTCTCTCCGGCGCCTGCGGCAGGTACACTGTCCTGCATAGGAGGCATTTGCGATGCAGACCCGGATTCAGGGCACCACTATGCCCGTACTCGAAGTGCAGCTTGATCCGAACGAAAGCGTGTATTCAGAAAGCGGTGAGCTCTCCTGGATGACCGCGTCCATCCAGATGATGACCCACACGCAGGCGGGTGGCGGCGGTGGCCTGTTCGGCGTGCTCAAGCGCGTAGCTGGCGGCGGCAGCATCTTCATGACGGAGTATCGTGCCTATCAGTATCCGGGAGTGGTGGCGTTTGCTACCAAGGTGCCGGGACACATTGTGCCCGTCACGCTGGGCCAGGGGCCCGAATACCTCGTGCATCGTCACGGCTTTCTGTGCGCCACACCGCAGGTCACAATCGGCGTCGGTTTTCAGCAGTCGCTCGGCGCCGGCATCTTTGGCGGCGATGGATTCCTGCTGCAGAAGATCGGCGGTTACGGCACTGCATGGATCGAGCTCTCCGGCGAATTGATCCGGCAGGATCTCGCACCGGGCGAAGTTCTCCGTGTGCATCCGGGGCATGTGGGCGCCTTCCAGAGCACAGTCAGCTTCCAGATCACCATGGTGCCCGGCATCAAGAACATGATCTTTGGCGGCGATGGAGTTTTTCTTGCCGTGCTCACTGGTCCTGGCACGGTATGGCTACAGACGCTACCCATCTCGCGCCTGGCGCATCAGATCAGCGAATACCTGCCGCGCGCCGAAGCGCGATCTGCTGGTCCCGCTGTGGGCGGAGGCATACTAGGCGGAATCGTCGGCTCGATCCTGAGCGGCGATCAATAGGAGTAAGCAGGGCTCGCGGAGTTAGCGAGGTTAGCGGCGTCAGAAGTGCAAGTTTCGGGATTGTCCTGGCTAACTCCGCCAGCTCCGCTGAGAACGCTAACTCCGCTCTTATTCTGCATCTAACTTCATGCAACACGGGAACGTCACGGATGACGGAATCTTCCAGTAGGTCACACGATCATCGCGGCGACATCCTTTTTGTCTTTGCGGTAGCCGCTGCCGGATACGTCGCGTGGCTGGTGCGTGACGTTCTGATCCTGCTCTACGTCTCAGCGCTCTTTGCCGTCGTGTTTACGCCGATCGTCCGCGCGACGGGCCGGCTGCGCGTGGGGCGATGGCAGCCGCTCAAAGGCAAGGCCGTCCTCTTTCTGCTACTCGCCGTCCTTGGCGCATTCACCGCCTTCGGATACTTCACCATCCCCCCGGTTTTGCACGATCTCGACCAGTTGAGCCGCCAAGCGCCCGCCAAGGTTCCTGAGTGGATGGGGAAGCTTCAGCGCGTTCCCTTCATCGACCGGCTCGATGACGACGAGGTGGTTGACAAACTGCAGGGCTACGCCGGGCAGGCTGCCACGTACACGTTGCTCTCCGTAAAGAACTGGGCGGGCAAACTGGCCGACGTGATCTCTGGCGTGGTCCTCATGCTCTATTTCATCCTCGAAGGCGATCAGGCATATCATTGGTTCCTGTCGTTTTTTCCGCAGCCGCGCCGCGCACGGCTCCGATCGACGCTGGACCGCGCAGCCGTGCGCATGGGCAAGTGGCTGCTCGGCCAGGCCAGTCTCATGCTGATTCTCGGCACGGCCAGCACCATCACCTTTGTATTGCTTCACCTTCGCTACGCGTATGCGCTCGGAGTGCTGACTGGCCTCTTGAACATCGTCCCCGTGCTGGGTGTGACGGTCTCGCTCGTACTGGCTGCGTCGGTAGCCTTGATCGATTCGTGGCAACACGCACTCGGCGTTGTGATCTTTTTTGGCGTCTACCTGCAGGTCGAGAACTCCTATCTGATTCCGCGCATCATGAAGTCGCGCGTCGACCTGCCTGCACTGGCGGTTCTGGTCTCTCTTTTGCTGGGCTTCTCGCTCGCCGGCATCGTCGGCGGCCTGGTCTCGGTGCCTACCGCAGTGCTGGTCGCCGTGCTGATCGAGGAGTATCTCGTGCAAAAAGACGCGTAGCGTGATCGGCCCCGGAGAAACTTGGATATGGGCGGGTTTTACGCGGCAGGAGCCCGCATCGCTTCGAGCACACCCGTCAGGTCGGAGCCGAGGGTTTGTTGTGCTTCAGGCGCGAGCTTGCCGCCACGGCTGGTGAGATAGAAGACGTCGATCGCCGTTTCGCCTTCGGTGTCGATCAGTGCGACTTCGATGTTGCACTGATGGCTTGAGAGCGTGAGCGCAATCTGGCGCAGCAAGCCGGGAAGATCCTGCGCCACCACCTGCAACAACGTGGAGTGCGTCGACGACTCGGAGTCGAACTCAAGCCGCGTCGGGACTTCGACCTTGATGTTGCTGGGATGATTCAGGTGCCGGCGCGCCTCGAGCAGTTGCTGCACCGAAACCTTCTGCGCCACCACGTCGTGCATGTTCTGGAGAAACCGGTCCATCTCGCTCGGATTGAGTTCGATGGTGCGGAAGGTGTCGGTGAAGTGGAAGCTATCGACAATCACGCCGGCATCATTGGAGAAGGCGCCTGCACGCACAATATTCATACCCCAGGCCGCGAGGGCGCCGGCCACGTCCGCAAAGAGCCGGCTGCGGTCGCGCGTGATCACGGTGAGGTCGAAGAGCTGGCGGTTGGGCCGCAGATCGAGCTGGACAGGATCTTTTTCGAGATTGAGCGCCATCTGGAAGTGGCTGCGAATCTGCTCAGGCAGGCGCGTTTGCAGATAACGCTGCGGCAAGCCTTCGAGGAACTGCCGCAGCGCGTCGTGCTGGTTCGATGGCACCATCGAGCGAATGCGATTGAGCAGCGTGGGATCGATCGCCGCGTGATAGCGAGTCTCGTCGACCGAGCGGTCGAGGAAGTTGGCGGTCAGCATGTAGAACTGCCAGAGACTCTCGGCCTTCCACGGAGTCAGCGCATCAGGATTCACCGCCTTGATATCAGCGAAGGTCATCAGCGTGAGCATCTTCAAGGTCTGTGGGCTGCTGATCTTCTCTGAGAAGGCGCGCACATTCTCGTGATCAAAGATGTCGCGGCGCATCGCCACCGACATTTCGAGATGGAGCCGGATGAGCTTGAGCACTGTCTCGCGCTCTTCGGCGTCGAAATCGAGACGAGCCAGAAAGCTGTCTGCTAGTTCGACGCTCTGCGTGGCGTGCTCGCCCGTGCGCCGGGCTTTGCCGGTATCGTGCAGAAGAAGCGACAGCAGGAAGAGATCGAGCCGATCGATTTCCGGCAGCAATTGCCCCAGCCGCTGCTCGTACTCGTGCGCGGGCGTGCGCAGACTATGCACGTTATCGATCGTGAGGAAAGTGTGCTCGTCCACGGTATAGCGATGGTAGCTGTCGCGAATCACCAGCGCGTCGATGCCGTGGAACTCCGGAATCAGCATCTCCAGCACGCCTAGCGCGTGCATGGTGCGCAGTGCATGCGCCGCATGCGGCCCGAGCAGCACCTCGCGCAACGCATTCCAAAGATACGGTCCTTCAGGAATGTGAATCGCCAGCACCGGCAGCGCGTCGGTGATGCGGTCTTCCGCCGCCTGCGAGAGCGTATAGCCGTGCGTCGCCATCAGTGAGAAGATGCGTAAAATCGCCGATGTGTCGTTGAACTGCGCGCCCGGTTGGATATCGATGCGGCCCTGATCGAGGAGGAAGTCGGTTCCGGCAATCGGCGTGCGGCGGCGGCGGAACTGGCGATAAAAACTTACGGGAGCCGGCAGGTGCTCCATGAGCAGCGCCGCACGGCGATAGACCACGCGCGCATGGCGGTAATAGGTCCGCATCCAGTACGAGGGGTCGGCCGTACCGCGCGTCTCCAGGCCGATCGAGCGGGCCGCCGCTTCATCTTGCGATTGCCAGTCGAGCGTGTTGTCATCGCGGCCATGACGGAAGTGCAGAAAACATCGGGCGGCAGCAAGAAAGTCGAAGGCTGCCTCGGCGTCCCCGCGTGCGCTCTGGAAGACGCCTCCACGTTGCCGTGGCCACTCCTTCGTCTCCTTCAGATGAAACAGAACTGCGAACCACACAGCAAGGCTGTAGTCGCGCAGCCCGCCGGGACAGTCCTTCAAATTCGGCTCAAGATGGAAGATCGTATTGCCATATTTAGCGTGGCGGTTCCGGGCAATCTCGTTCAGTTTTTGCGTGATCGTGTTCCACTCGCTCAATACCAGCCCTGGAAAGGTGACCTGGTGCAGCTGCTGGTAGAGCGGAAACTGGCCGGCCAGGAACCGGCGATCGAGGGTGGCGAGTGTAAATTCGAGATTGTCAGGATCGAAGCGGCCGGCTTCTTTGAGCGTCCGCGAGCTGGGACTGGCGCGCAGGCCGATATCCCACATGCCCTGAATGATGGCCCGTACGGCCTCGCGGGACTGCACCTCGGTCTTGTCGTCACCAAACGCAAAAAGAACGTCGATATCGGAATATGGGAAAAGATCCTTGCGTCCATATCCGCCCAAGGCCAGCAACGCGACGTTCTGGGCGGGCTGGCCAGCAAAGGCCCGGCGCCACATTTCGATCAGAATGCGATCGACCACCGCAGACCGGCGGCGTATAGCGGCCGTGCCATCCCCAGTGCGTTCGCAGGTTTGGCGAACGAGCGCCATCTCCCGCGTATACTGCTCCCGAAGATCGTCTACCACTAGAGCGACTGGATTCATCTCAAAATTGTTTACGTGGCCTGCCGAAGCAAGAAGGGATTGTTAACAGCATAAGACATATTGGCCGGGAGGGATACATTCCGGCGGATTTCGATCGACTCCGGAGGATGAAAAAGAATGGAACTGGTCTGGGGAGTATCACCGGCTCTTAAGGCCAGGACTGCTGGCGCTCTCTATCTGCTCAGCGTGCTTACAGCGGTGTACGCGGAGTTTGTCGCGCGCGGAAGGCTGGGTCTCGCCGCGATTTTTGTTCCAATCGCAGGCTATGCAGCTGTGACAGTCATTCTTTTCAGCATCTTTAAGCCGGTAGACAGGCACCTGTCATGGCTTGCAGTGTGTTGTGGCCTTATCGGCCTCGCTTTTGAAGCTCTGCAATGGAAGCCGGGCCATATCAACGCAGGCATGGTCTTTCATGGGTTCTTTTGTCTGCAGATTGGCTGCCTCATGATCCTCTCGGGCGTTGTGCCACGCATCCTGGGCGCGCTGATGGCGCTTGCTGGTCTGCTTTGGTTGAGCTATCTGGTGCCATGGCTCTCTCAACACATCACGGCTGTCGGGATTCTCGCTGAGGGACTGCCAATGCTGTGGTTGTTGTTTCTGGGCTTGCGCGATTGCCGCCGCTAAGGAAACGGAACGAACTTCTCCGCGCACGAGGCTGGATCGCCTTCTACCGGCGTTCCCTTCAAAGTGGAATCTTCGCCGGCAGGGAGGTGCAGGTTCGTCGGGCCTGGGCCGAGCGTCACGTCGGCATGGTTCAGCTCGTACGTGTACTTGCCGTCGTCCGTGATCTGCACGCCGTCGAGCGTCGCGGCGATGCGGTGATCGTTCGCGTAGCCGTTCAACGTGATCTTGCCCCCGCCCGAGATGCGCACATTTTTGAGTGTGATGGCACTCATAGAAGGCGGCGAGTTGCCCTGCAACGTGTCGGCTGCGGTATAGGCAGTATCGAGCGTGATGGGATTCGGCGAGTTGCGGATGCACACGTCGTCGTAGAGCACATCGTGCGTCAGTCCGCCACGCGAGCCGTTCGACTTGATGCGGATGCCGTTGTCCGGTCCGTCGAGCGAAAGATCGAACACGCGAATCTTGCTGACGCCGCCGTTGGTCTCGCTGCCGATGGACATGCCGTGGCCCCAGTAGAAGTGATTGTGGCTCACCGTCATATTCGTCACGCCGCCGGGACCACCCTTAATGGCCACGTTGTCGTCCCCCGTGCGAATGAAGCTGTGCGTGATGGTAATGTTTTTGGCGCCGTTGCCGGGATCTACGCCGTCCGTATTGCGCGCCAGCCTCTGCGGCGTATCGATCTTCAGGCCCCACACCGTGAAGCCGTCACCGTGGTTGTAGACCACGTGAAAATTGGGCGAGTTTTTGAGCGTGATGCGATAGAGCGTGAAATTGTCTGAGGAATCGGCGACAATCAGCCGCGGCACCTGTTGGCCGCCGCCTGCACGGGCCTGTTCGGCGAGATCCCACCATGAGTACTGTGAACCCAGCATCTTCTCGCCGCCACGGCCATCGATGATGCCGTCACCCATAATGGCTGAGCCCTGGGCATGATCAACCGCGATCAGAGGCTTGCAGCCTCTTGGCCCGGGCTGGTGCGCCACGATGCCGCAACTGCCGGGAGAAACCGCGAAGAGCGCCGGATCGCGCGAGGCAAAAAGCGTTACGCCGCGATCGATGATAAGCGTCACCTCCGGCTTGAGCTCAAGCGGTCCGCTCAGGAAGGCGTTGTTCGTCTCATTCACATGGAGCATTACGGCGCGCCCCTTGCCGCACTTGTCGATCGCCTTCTGAATCCGGGCCGTGTCCAGCTTTTGCTCATCAGTGGGCGCGACCGCGTTGCCGGCTGCATGCAGCTGCGCATCCAGCGTCGTGCACAGCTGCGGGAAGAACGGTTCCACAACGGTACGTGTATCCTGGGCAGCACTGCTGAGACTGAGACTCGAAATCAGACCGAACGGCGCGAGGAGGAGGAAAACGGTACGGCGAAACATGCGGACGGGCTCCGGGCAATGAATGCACGATGAAACGACGTTAACTCTACGATAACAAGCGTTACCCGGGCAGCTCAGGCAGAAAGGTTTACTCCAGGAACTCTCGGACGAACTTATTGTCCGTGTGCAGCAGCTCGTGCAGAGGACCATTGAAGATCAGCCGGCCCTCTTCGAGCATCAGGAAGGTTGTCGTCGGGTCGGTAATGCCTTTCGGCAGCGGCACCATGGAGTTTTCAGCCGTATCAAACCGATGCGTGCACAGGGCAAAGGCATCCTGCAGGCGATGGGTCACCAGCAGTGACGGCGTGCGATGTACATCGCGCTGCTTCACAATCAGCTCGATGATATTGGTCGAGGTAATCGGATCGAGGCCGCCGGTGGGCGAATCGTAGAGCAGCATCTCCGGATTATTGATCAGCGCGCGTGCAATGGCCACGCGGCGGCGCATGCCTCCCGAGAGGCTTGCCGGATACAGCGAAAACGTCTGCTCAAGGCCGACGAAGCTCAGAGCCTCGCGCACCCGCCGGTCGATCTCTTCGTCCGAAATTGTTTCTTCCTGGAGGAGTTGATAGGCCACATTGTCCCGAACCGTGAGTGAGTCAAAGAGTGCGCCCTCCTGAAAGACCATTCCGGTCCGTGCCCGCAGCGGAAAAAGCTGGTCCTCGGTCAGCGATGCAAGATCTTCGCCGAAGAGCTGGACCGTGCCCTCATCCGGCATGATCAAGCCGTTGATCAGTTTGAGCAGAACGCTCTTGCCCACGCCGGCGGGACCGAGGAGAATGCGCGTCTCTCCCGGAGCAACCGTAAAGCTGATGTCCTCGAGAACTGGGGGGCCGTCGAAGGAGACGGTGACGTGCCGCAACTCCACCACCGGGCTCGGCTGATCAGCCGGCGCCGCGGGTTGCGAAGCAGAAAGCGATGCGCCGTTCATGAGCCAAAAAGCGAAAGCAGCACGTGGGTGATGAGGAAGTCGACAAAGATGATTAGCACAGACGCTGTGACCACCGCCTGAATCGTCGAACGGCCCACGCCCTGTGTGCCCCCCGTCGTCCGCAGGCCGTAAAAGCAGCCGATCGAACTGAGGATGTAACCAAAGAAGAGCGGCTTGGCCAGTCCTTGAATAATGTCCGGGTGGCGCAGGTGCTCCCAGGCCATGGAGAAGTACTGAGTGCCGTTCTGGTGGTTCATGAACACGGTCACGCCGGCGCCACCCAGGATGCCACAAGCATCGGCAATGATGGTGAGAAAGAAGAGCATGGCCACGCTGGAAAAGATGCGCGGTGTCACCAACTTGCGCAGCGGGTCAACGCCCAGGGCGCGCATCGCGTCAATCTGCTCGGTCACCACCATGGAGCCGAGCTCGCTGGCCATGGATGAGGCGTTCCGGCCGGAGACCATGACGCCAGTGAGCACCGGGCCCAGTTCGCGGATCATCGTCAGCGAGACGAACTGGCCGGTTACGGCCGTCGCACCGAAGGCTGAGAGCGTTGCCGCCGATTGAAGCGCGAGCACGCCCCCTGTGGAAATTCCGGAAAGCACGACGATTGAGAGCGAGCCGACGCCGATAATATCCGCCTGCACCAGAAAATCACTCCAATAGATCGGTGGCCGAAAAAGGTTCAGGAGCGATTGCCAGGCGAAGATGGAGTAATCCTGCACCGTGAGGACGAGCTGTTTAGCTGTGCGATCGATATTGAACGCCATCGTATGAGCTGGTCTGCGGGTTCGGAATGTGCGCCGCTGTCCGAGGACAGAATAGCGCACGAGTGCCGGTGCTTGTGGAAAGCCACCCGCCAGAATGATTTGCAATTACAAGAAAAGAAAAAATTTACCGGGTAAATTGAGGGTAAAGACACAGAGCGCAGTTAGGACGCATCAAACCTCTATAGGGGGTATAGATGCATCTGTTCCGCATGCGGCTGATCCTTGCGTTGATTGCAAGCGTGACGCTTGTCTCGGCAGCCTCCACCTATTTTGATGTATTAGCGCATCGGCACGTTTTGCGGGAGGAACTGGAAAATCGTACGAAATGGATGGGGGTCAGCATCGAGCCGGAGGTGGAAGCCGTGCTCGCTACTGCGGATCCTACGGCTGTTCCGGGACTGGCGCAGCTTCTCAAGGATGGCACAGGGGCACTGGCGATAGCGATTTATGACCCGCATGGTCATCTGCTGGGCAGCGCGGGGCCGCAGCAGATCATCGCCGGGCTGGGCCGCGGCATTGTATCCAAAACCCTGCAAAAAGGAGCCGAGCAGAGCGGGTTTGGCCACACCGGCGACTGGCGATGGATGCAGGAAGCCTTCCCGATCCACAACGGTCCTGAACTGATCGGCGGCATGACCCTCGTGGTCGACGCCAGCTACATTCGAGAGGAAAGTGTCGCTCTTTGGCAGCGGACCATCTGGCGCGTTATGGCGTTGGTGGTGCTGATCGTGCTTGTGACATTAGGGATGATCCGCTGGTCCCTGACCCGCCCGATGAAGCGTGCGGCGGAGTGGCTGCGGCATCTGCGGACAGGCCATACCGAATCCAACGGCAAAACCCAGCCAACTGAGCTGAGCCTGTTTACGCCGCTCGCTCGTGAAATGGAAACCATCGCGGAAAGCCTGAAGGCGGCGCGCGCCGCGGCGGCGGCAGAGGCGCGTTTGCGTGAAGCCGGTGAACACTGGTGGACTGCCGAGCGGCTCGCCGTGCATATGTGCGATCGTTCCGGAACGAGCCGGATCTTTGTTGTTTCGAACCGCGAACCGTACGTGCACTCGCGACGAGGCCGGGAAATTACCTGGTCTGTGCCTCCGAGCGGCTTGGTCACCGCAATCGAACCGGTGTTGCGCGCCTGCGATGGTGTGTGGGTGGCGAGCGGTGGCGGCGATGCGGACAAGCTGGTTGTTGATGCGTACGACCGGCTGCGCGTTCCGCCCGATGAGCCGCGCTACACGCTTCGCCGCGTCTGGCTCACGGAAGAAGAGGAGGCGAAGTACTACGAGGGCTTTGCCAACGAGGGATTATGGCCCTTGTGCCACATCGCTCATACGCGGCCTATCTTTCGCGTCACAGACTGGGAATGCTACCAGCGCGTCAACCAGCGCTTCGCCGATGCGCTTCTTGAAGAGATGGAGGGTAGCGAAGAGCCCGTGGTTTTTGTGCAGGACTATCACTTTGCTCTGTTGCCGCGCATGATCAAAAATGCGCGACCGGACGCGCGCGTAGCCCTCTTCTGGCACATCCCATGGCCCAATCCGGAGGCCTTCGGCATCTGCCCATGGCAGGATGAACTGCTCGACGGCCTGCTCGGCGCGGATCTGCTCGGCTTTCATATTCCCATGCATTGCCATAACTTTTTGGCCACGGTGGACCGTGTGCTGGAAGCACGCACCGATCGCGAGCACATGACGGTGCGACGGCACGGTCATTACAGTAGCGTGCGGCCATATCCAATCAGCGTGGCCTTTGAAGGTGTGCCGCTGATCGGCGCAGGAGCAGACGATCCCGATATGGAAGAGAAGCGTGCGGCCGAACGACGGCGCTTGCTCTCCGAGTTTGGTGTGCGCGCCGAGTGCCTCGCTCTGGGCGTCGATCGGCTCGACTACACCAAGGGCATCGTTGAACGGCTCATGGCCCTGGAGCAGCTGTTCGACGAACATCCCGAGTACCGCGAGCGTCTCACGATGGTGCAGATTGCCGCGCCGAGCCGGACACGCATTCCCAGCTATGCCGAACTGCGCGTGCGCGTGGACGAAACCGTGGAGCGCATCAACTGGAGATTTCAGACCGGGCACTGGAAACCGATCGTGCTGATTGAGCGGCAGTGCAGCCACAACGAAGTAAAACGCTGGTACCAGACCTCGGACCTGTGTCTGGTGACCTCGTTGCACGACGGCATGAACCTTGTGGCGAAAGAGTACGTAGCGGCGCGCGACGACGAGGACGGCGTGTTGATCCTGAGCAAGTTCACGGGGGCGGCCGTCGAGCTGCGCGACGCGCTCATCGTCAATCCGTATGATATTCAGGGCGTGGCCGGAGCCATCCACGCGGGCCTCGACATGCCCCGCGAAGATCGCCGGCAGCGAATGCAAAGAATGCGCCGCCAAGTGATGGAGCACAATATCTATCTATGGGCGGCCAGCGTACTAGGCGATTTGCGCGAGCTGCGGCTCGAAGATACGGAGAGCATCGGCCTCGCGCATACCGCATCCACAGCAGGAGCGGCGGGAGCCGGTGCGGCGAGGCTGGTCAATCGTAGAACCGCGTGAGGACAATTACCCAAGAAGCGCATGAGTACCGTCAATTCAGTGTGTGAACGCGAGCCCATTGAAAATAGGCCTATGTCGACTGGCGGGGCGCTAGAAAAGCTCGACACCTTCTTTGGCCGGTTTGCACCTGCTTCGGTCGCACTCCTGCTGCTCGACTACGATGGGACCCTTGCTCCCTTTCGCGTTGATCGCTTCCAGGCTCGGCCGTGGGCCGGCGTGCGGGATTTACTGAATCGCATCCAGGGCCAGAAGAAAACGCGGATCGTTGTCGTCTCCGGCCGGCCCGCAGGCGAGATCCCCCGTTTGCTCGATCTCGACATGCCGCCCGAAGTGTGGGGGCTACATGGTGCCGAGCGGCTCTATCCGGACGGCCGCCGTGAGTTGGAAACAATCGCGGCGGTGGCGCATACTGCGCTGGAAGAAGTCTCCGCCCGGCTGCGCCAAAATGCCTTCGGTGGACTTTTTGAAGGAAAACCCAATGCAGCCGTGATGCACTGGCGTGGTATTGCGCCAGAAAAAGCACGCGAGATCGAGAAGCGCACACGCGCTCTCTTCGAACCGCTTACGCGGATTGAAGGGCTCGCGCTCTTGCAGTTCGAGTGTGGCCTCGAACTGCGCGCCGGACGCGACAAGGGGGGCGCGGTCAAAGCGATTCTCCACGAGATGGCAACCGGCGGGCCGACGAATTTTCCGGCGGCCTATCTTGGCGATGACTTCACCGACGAGATGGCCTTTGCGGCGCTAAAGGGCCGCGGGCTGAGCGTGCTGGTGCGCCACGAGTGGCGCGAAACTGTCGCCGATGTCTGGCTCAAACCGCCGCAGGAACTCAGAGAGTTTTTGAGATTGTGGATCGAAGCTTTAGAGAAAAACCTGAAGAACCATACCTATTCGGCGCATTCGTCCCGTAGGGACGGCGGAAAATAGCCCAGGGCAAGCGTAGCAGCGTCGCACGAACAGGTTTTTCGTTCGTGGGGTGCAAGCGCAGCCCTGGGAAAATGGTTAATAAAGAAATCCAGCCCCGGAAGGGGTGACGTGAACTCTTCAGGAGATTGATTCCTGGTTCATGCGACTGCCTGGCGAGTCTTTCTCGAGAAATCAAATGACAAGCAGTTCCGAATCTACGCGCTCTACTCTCTGCCCTTCTTGCGGATCTCGATGTTCAGGCGCTTGATCTTCTGGTTCAGCGTGGAGAGCGGAATGCGAAACTGCTCGGCAGCATCGGTCTGGTTCCAGTTGCAGCGTTCCAGCTTCTCGATAATGATCCGGCGCTCGATGACTTCAAGGATATCGAAGAGAGACGAGTTCGGATTGTGATCGAGAAGCGCATCCTGAAAGCTGCGGCCGGTGATGTGGCCGGGCAGCAGATCGGCGCCGATCATGGGACCTGATGAGAGCACGACTCCGCGTTCGATGGAGTTTTCCAACTCGCGCACGTTACCCGGCCAGTCATAATCGACCAGAGCGCGCAACGCATCGGCGGAAAGCTTGCGTGACGGCAGATTATTCTCCGTCGTGTAGTAATCGAGAAAGTGCTGTGCGAGCAGCGGAATGTCCTCACGCCGCGCGCGCAACGGCGGCAGATCGACGGTGATGACGTTCAACCGGTAAAAGAGGTCCTCGCGGAATTTGCCCTCGCGCACGGCCTGGCGCAGGTCGACATTCGTCGCCGCGAGAATGCGCACATCCACCTGAATCTCTTGTACGCCACCCAGGTGCATAAAGCGCTTATCCTGCAGCACGCGTAGAATCTTGGCCTGCGTGTCGAGGCCCATGGTGGCGATCTCATCCAGAAAAAGCGTGCCGCCGTTGGCTACTTCGAAGAGTCCCTTCTTTGAGGCGATGGCAGAAGTGAACGCACCTTTCACGTGACCAAAGAGCGTAGATTCGAGCAGCTCCGAGGGCATCGCACCGGTGTTGATCGGTACAAACGGCTTATCGCGCCGCGGTGAGTTCGCATGAATTGCTTTCGCAATCAACTCTTTGCCTGTGCCGCTCTCGCCCTGAATCAGCACTGTAGAGCGGCTGGGCGCCACCTGCGCCACCAGATCGAAGACGCGGAGCATCGACTCGCTCTTACCCACGAGATTCGAAAAGTTATAGCGCTGCTTGAGGGTGCGTTTGAGCTGAAGGTTCTCTTCTTCCGCTCTGTGGCGGGCTACGGCCGAGCGGATATCGGCGAGAAGCTTTTCGTTATCCCACGGCTTCTGGACAAAATTCTCCGCGCCGGCGCGCACAGCTTCTACGACGTTATCAACCGTGCCGTACGCCGTGATCATGATGACCGGCAGATCAGGCTGGCGCTCCTTGATCTGTGGCAGCAGTTCGAGGCCGCTCTGGCCGGGCAGCGCCAGATCGAGCAGCACCAGATCGAAGTTGTCCAGATCAAGCTTCCGCAACCCCTCCGCTCCGTCGATTGCCATCGTCGTCGCGTAGCCCTCAAGCGAGAGCAGAACTTCAAGCGATTCGCGGATTCCGGCTTCGTCATCGATTACGAGAATGTGTGCGGCGCTTACGTTGCTATTCGAGGGGGGCGCGTTCACGGGCAGTGCAACTTCAGGCATGTACGGAGTTCCTTAAGAGGGGAAATTCAAGGTGGAAGGTAGTACCGGCACCGACTGCGCTCTCTACGTGAATCTTGCCGGCATGCTCCTGAATGATGCCGTAAGAAACCGAAAGTCCAAGGCCTGTTCCGCGGCGATCACCGGGCTTGGGCGTCGTCTTGGTCGTGAAGAACGGATCATAGATACGCTTTAGATGCTCGGGTGCGATCCCGGATCCCGAATCTGAGACCACTGCCTCCACATGCCCGTTCACGATCGTCGCCACGCGTAACTGGCCGCCGCCGGGCATCGCGTCCTTGGCATTCAAGAGCAGGTTCAGGAAGACCTGCTGCAGCTTGCCCGGATTGCCGTGGATCGCCGGCAGCTCATCGGCCAGGCTGAGATCGATCTCGATCTGCGCGGTCTTGAACTGATGCTCCAGCAGCGAAAGCGTGTCGCGAATCACCTGGTTGAGGTTTGTCTCACGGAACTCGGTCGTCGATGTGCGCGAGAAATTAAGCAGGCCGTTGGCGATCTCCGCAGCGCGGAAGCTCTGCTGGGTGATCTTGTCGAGCACAGGGCTCAGTCGAGCATCACCGCGCAACTGCTTTGAGAGCATCTGCGCATACGAGGAGATAACGGCCAGCGGCGTATTGATCTCGTGCGCCACGCCGGCGGCGAGCAATCCGATGGAGCTCAATTTGTCTGCCTGTGCAAGCTGGGCTTCAAGGGTCATGCGCTCGGTGATGTCGTCGACCAGCACGATGCGGCCCACCGGAATGAAATCGCGAGAAAGCAGCGGAGCCACCGCGATGTTCGTGGTGCGCGGTTCGCCGGCGCACGTGGTGAGTGGGAATTTGTAGAGATGATGCACACCCTGGTCGTTGCGGAACCCTTCCATCGCCTGGATCAGCTCCGCCGGGAAGACCGAACGCAGTTCCCGCCCAATTGCCTCGGCGCGGCTCAGCGCATACATCGCCTCCATCTGCGCATTCCAGCTCTCGATACGATCATCGAGGTCGATGGCGAAGATGCCGACGTTGATGGATTCGACGATGTTCTCGTTGAACTCCTTCAGCCGCTCGAACTCGGCGATTTTTTCTTCGAGGCGTGTGTAGAGGCTGGCGTTTTGCAACGCGATGCCAATATAGCTGGCCAGCGATTCGAGCAACTCGACATCCTCGCTCGACAGGAAATCTCCGCCAATGGTGCGACCCAGGCCGATCACGGCGATCGTCCGCGTCGCGCCTTCGCCTGCGGCAACGCGGCAGGGCAGATAGTAGTTCAGATCGAGCAGAGCGGCAGTGCGCTGTTGATCTTCCGGCAAGTGGAGCGCGGCCTGCGCATTTTCAAGAAAGATGTGCGAATGGTCGCGGACCTGATCGAAATCGAGAAAGCCCAGGGCAAGCCGCTCCGCACTCTGGTGGTCTTTCTGAAGTTCCTCCGGCAGTCCATGAGAAGCGGCAAGACGCAGCCGCGACCCGGTGCGCGACTTCGCATCTCGATCTGGAGGAGCCAGGAAGATGGCTACCCGCGCGATGAGCAGCGTACGCGGCAACTGCTCGACGATCGAGTTGAGCAGCGCCTGCAGATTTGTTTCTGAACTCAGCCCGCGTCCGAACTCCACCAGCGCCTTGCGATAGTCATAGCGATGGCGGTCGAAGGCGCGATCTACCCATCCCTGAATGCGGCGCTTGAGCGGATCGTATATGGCAGCGGTAATGGGGATGGCGACGACTAACCCCCACTCGCGCACCGCTTCGGGCAGACCATTGTGAACAACAAGCGCGATGAGCGCGATGATGCCATACCCACCCCCGACGATCAGTCCGGTGGCCAACGTGTAGGCCACGCCGCGCTTGAAGATCAGGTCGGTGTCCATCAGCCGGTAGCGCACGATGGCCCAGCTGAAGGTGAGCGGCAGAAATACCAGCGAGAGACCAGCCAGGTTGGTGAGCAGGTGCGGCGGCTCAAGGTGAAGCAAATAAGGAACGGCGTTGAAGAAGGTGAACGGAAGAACCGCAAGCAGCGTTCCGCGTGTGACCCACTTCAACTGCTGACGCAGCAGCGGCGAATCGGCACGCCGATAGCTGCGCAAAAAGAGCAGCGCCGCAAGCACGTAAAAGATCGCATCGTAAGCCGTGGCAAGCTGGTTCAGCCGATCGAGCAGTTGCTTGGTCGCTTCGCGTGTGGCAAGCGACCAGATCCACAAAGCAAATAAACCTGTTCCTGGCGCATAAACCAGCGGCAGCAGCCACCTGCGGCGCAGACTCTTGAGCCGCTCTTCAGGAAAGCTGAGAGCGAAATGCAGGAACAGTGCCGGCTGCAGGGCCTCGGCCATGACGTTGACCCAGAAGACCGTCCAGTCGAGCCCATGAAAGGCGCCGGTGTACTTCAGAGCGTACAACGCGAAAGAAACAAGGCAAAAAAGATAAAAGTGTGTGGCCCGGGGTGCGCCCCAGCGCCGGAACAGGACGTAAAAACCAATGATCAGATAGATGAGGCCGATAACCCGCAGACCCAGCTGGAGGCTGTGGTCCACGGTGTCCGGAATCACCTTCACCGGGCTCTCGAGCGGAATGCCGTCCCGTGTGATCGTGTACGAAACCTGCACCCACGGTCCAGTGCGGTAAAGAGCTCGTTCCAGGTCGGATACGCGGTGAACCGGCGCGTCGTTGACCGCGGTGAGAAGGTCGTCAGGCCGAAGTCCGGCCCGTTGACCGGGTGAGTCGGGCAGAACGCGGTCCACCCGCAGACCGGCGTCGGTTTCGTGCCACCATACGCCGTCATCGGGCTGCTGACTTTGCCGCTCTTCTCTGAGATTCAAAATCGCCAACACGAGCAGAGCCGCTGTAGCCAAGGCCAACAGCGTTGCCTGCGCGCGGTTAAGGAGATTCGTCTCCATGGGCGACTTTTCTACGACCTCAATCCTTAGAGCACGTCAGTTGCCATGAGCGATCTCAGGAGGCCTCGTTTGCCGGGGAACTTGCAATTCACAGGGAACACACAAGATATGGACTTTCTCTCTCTGGAAAGGGCAGCCGTGCCGCGCCCACGCAAAGAAGACTATGCAGAAAACAGTATAGTCGCTACCGCAGAAAGAATCGATCTATGGGAATCGGTAGACGCTTGCTGTGATGCAGGTTACTAGCCCGATTTGCGCTGACCATACGTGGCTTTTGGGCCATGCTTGCGTAAATAGTGGTGTTCGGAAACGTACGCCGGGATGCCAGACTCGGACGCTTCCAGCAGTATGCTGCGCCAAGCCAGCCGGGCAATGTACTCCAGCACGTCCGCATGCTCAACCGCCTCCGCTGCCGACTTGCCCCACGCAAATGGCGCATGGCCCGCCACCAGCACGCCGGGAACGGCGATGGGATCGAGATTCTCCCGGCGGAAACGGCGCACGATCACCGCGCCCGTATTGCGGACGTAGGCTTCGGCGACCTCCTCAGCCGTGAGTGGTTCAGTGACAGGAACCGGCCCATGAAAGTAGTCGGCGTGCGTGGTGCCGAGGCAGGGGATCGGCCTCACTGCCTGTGCCCACGAGGTCGCAAACTCGGAATGAGTGTGAACGATGCCGCCGATCTGCGGGAACTCGCGGTACAGCAGGGTATGTGTGTCGAGATCGCTCGATGGGCGCAGCGAGCCTTCAACAATCTTGCCGTTCAAATCCGTCACCACCAGGTCAGCGGGCGTCATCGTCGCATAGTCGACGCCGCTCGGCTTGATCACGACCAGCGGTTCCGCTCCGCTGCGGTCGACACCGCTCGCGTTGCCGAAGGTGTGGGGCGCCAGTCCGCGCCGCGCAATCTCCTGGTTGGCATGAAGCACCTGTTGGCGAAGCGATTCGAGCAGCATGCGTTCCTTCCGTATAGAAAGCGTTTACTCCTGCAAGTGTACCAGTGCGACTAAGGAGCCGAACGCTCGCTCTCTCAGGCAATCGCATGAATGCGGAAAGCGGCTTTGAACGGGCACGGATTTATCCGTGCCGATAGATTGGCGCATTGATTTCATTCATGCGATTGCCCTGCTCTGTAACGAAATCCCGTTGCTAAACACTACTTGCTGTTGTAGCATTGGCCTGCTTTCCCATCCGTAGATAAAAAATCTGAGTTCCAACCTTTGGCTGCGGGCCGCGTCGTTTGTCTCTCCAACGTCTGCCATGGAGTGTGATGCAATGTCCTCACCTGAGAATCCTGAAAAGAAGCCGCATGGTCTCCCGATCGAGCCCATTCATCCGATTCAACCCATCCACCCGATCACGCCGGTTCATCCGATCGCTCCGATTGTAGGGCCGATCCCACCCATTCACCCCATTACGCCGACGGCACCCATTCATCCGATTGGGCCTGTTCATCCAATTACGCCGGTCCATCCGATCTTGCCGCTCGAGCCCATCGCTCCGCTGCACCCGGTGTTTCCCATTGGGCCAGTCCACCCGGTGGTTCCGGTGCATCCGATTCACCCCATCGAGCCGATCGTGCCCGTACACCCGGTCTTCCCCGTGCAACCGCTGCATCCCGTACAGCCGCTTCATCCGGTGATACCGGTGCATCCGGTGTTTCCGCTGGAGCCGATACATCCGGTGGTGCCGATCGTGCCTCCGCTCTTCCCGCCGATCATTCCGCCTCTCGATCCGATCGATCCGATCATCGAGAATCCGGAAAAGAAGAGGCGTTAAGCGGAACTTCATGCGCATTGCAGGCCGGATGCGAAAGCATCCGGCCTGCACGCGCAACTTGGCAAGCGAAGTGAATCGAGAGCGAGACGAGTGGCGTGCACGCAAGCCATTCCCGCTCTCTCATGGCAAAGCGGAGAGATCCGCGATGGCAAAGCCGCATCGCGAATAAGAATGGGAGAATCTGAGATGGAAGCAATCGCTGAACTGCCGGGCACGCAAGCAGAGTGGTTTTACGATCCGCCGGAAGAAGTGCTTGCCTCGCGGATCTTCGCCGCCGGAGGCTACTTTGTCGTCTCGGGCCTCTTCGATGAGGCCACGCTCGACGCTCTCCGCGCAGAGGCAGAGGCAGCTCGGCCTGAAGGCGTGCGGCAGCTGCTCGAAACATCAGACAGCACCGAGGGCCGCGGCGGCAGCCCGGCGCGCTCCTTCCGTTCCGGCCGCGGCCGTGAGCTGCATTGGAACCTGCATGGATCGCCGGAGATGAGGGCGCGGATCGAGCAGTTGTGCGGCTTCACCGTCACGCCCACCGGAAGCGGCTCCTACTCGTTTTACGAGCAGCCCGGCGACTTTCTCGCATTGCATCGCGACATTCTCCAGTGCGACATGGCCGTCATTACCTGTCTCGCAGCGCGCTCGGGGGAAGGGCCATCCGGCGAGCTGACGGTGTATCCGAGCCTCATGCGCGAGCCGCTCTCCGTGGCGCGCGCGGCGGGCCGGCAATATGGAATCCCGGTTCCGCTTGAGCGCGGCCACACCATCGTTCTGCTCGGCGGCCTGGTTCCGCACGAGGTTACGCCCACCTGCGTTGGCCAGGAACGCATTGTGGCGATCAACTGCTTCCGCATCGAAACCAAACGCGCCGCAAAGCCGCCGGCGACAGAAACCGTCTCCGATCACGTTCTCGAAACCGCATGCAAGTAATCTTCAGTTGCGAAGACAAGACGTACATGTGGTGGCAGGCGGAGCTGCTGCACCACAGCTTCGTCAAGACCGGCATGCACGCGGAACTCACCGCGATCGTGGCTCCATCGGCGGAGCCGCAGCACGCGTTTAGCTGCAACGTGGCGCGTGTCGCCAGTTACGCGGAGTGCTGCCCGGGCAAGCCGCTTATGGTGCTCAACAAGCCGGGAGGCATTGCCGAATGGGCCGCACTCGATGGCCCGCGGGAAGAGACCGTCTTGATCGTCGATCCCGATTCGGTCTTCCTGCGCGCAGTGCCTGATCTGGGGCCGATCCCCGATGGCCAAGCCTACTCCGAGCCGCACGACTACATGGGCGTCGATATCCCGGCGAACAAGCTGGTCATCGAACGCCATTGCAAACCATTGGCCCGTGCAGCCGTTCAACCGGTCGGCATCTACATCCTCATCAATCGTGGAGCGCTCATCGAACTCGCGCGGCTCTGGCTTGAGCGATCCATCGAGATCGCAGCCGATCCCGTCTGCCGCGAAGCCCTCGCCGGCACTGGCTGGCTGAGTGATATGTGGGGCTATGCCATTGCCGCAGCCGAGCTGGGCATTCACCATCACCTGCGCGGCTTCTCGCAGGTCACTGGATCGCACTCGCTCGACCGGCCCATCACACACTATTGCTATCCGCTGCTGGCCGATCCAGCCCATCGCTGGGCCCCGGAGACGCAGGTTCCTCTGCTCTGGAGCAAATGGCACTATCAGCCCTGGAGCGAGCCGCCGAATCCGGCCGCTTCCTGTTGCGAAGGCGTCAATCTGCTGGAACAATTGCGAGAACTCGTCGTCCTGAAGAGACACGAGAGCGTCTATACATCCAGTTCACACGTGTAGGGGCGATCCTGCGCTAGAATATGCGCGGTTTCCAACAATCCTTCCGGGGAGGGGTGTAGATGCGCCATAAGTGGATTCTTGGGTCGGGCGGCGTTGCGACGTGGCTGCTGCTGAGTACAGTGGCTTTGGCGGGCAAATGGTCGGCGACGGACTTCCCGCTGCGCGTCCATATCTTTGGGCACAGTGGGGTGTCGCACTACCACAACCAGTTTCTGGACGGAGTCGATGGCGAGGGGCGCGCGAACCTGTTTGAGAACGGTCAGCCGCGCGGCTTCGATTTCGGTTACAGATGCGGCGAGCGGCTCAGGAACTCGGTCGGCTATGAAACCTACGTAGCGCGCTGGAAGAAGCCCGGAAGACAGCTGGAAATCCTGATGCCGGTTCTCGGCGGCAAGCCTGGTCAGATGGACTCCTGCGATCTTGAAGTCACGATGAAAGACGGCGCTTACTTCATGCATAACGGTTCCTTGAACGAAGAGCCGCAGGACAAGTTCAAGGCCTGGATGGAAAAGCACAAATACGATCCCGAGCACGGGCTGAATGAGCCTGTGGCTCTGGAGCCGGCGCCCGCAGCTCCTCCAACTCCGGCGGCGACCGCACCCGCCGCGCCGTAAACCGGTGTGGCACGCTGTATGCCTCGCGATAAACTCGTCGCATGATGTTTGCCAAGCGGCTTCGCGAGGGTGTGCGCCGCGGCGAGATCACCTGCAGTGTCCGCATCTGGATGAGCCCGCGCGTGCGCGTCGGCGGCCGCTACCGCATGGAAGAAGGCGAGATCGAAGTGGACTCGATTGAGCCGATCGGGATGCCGGACATTACGCCGGAGCTGGCGCGGCAGTCTGGATTTCTCGGCGTTCTCGACCTGCTCAAGGTTGCCAAGCACGGCCGCGGCGAGAAGATCTACTTGATCCGGTTTCATTACCTTCCGCCGGCCAAGAAACCGATTCCGAAGAAAAAGAAATAAAGCGGGAATGGGTCGCTCTCGCGCATCGCAGCGTGCAGCCGTGCGGCCCCATCTCTGGCTAAGGGCCGGAGATGGGGCATGCAGGAATCTGGAGGAAACGCAAGATGTTATCCGATCCGAATGCCAGCTGCGTTACTGCGCGTTGCCCAGCGTATTTTGGATCGGCGTGATGGTTCCGAAGAGGCCGTGCGCCTCACCGTCAGAGCCGGCAGAGAAGAACAGCGTGGTGGCCGGGCCGCCGTTGGTGGTGCCGCTGCCGAACGAAAGATCCCAGAGACCATCAATGGTGAGCGGATTGTTGCTGGAGTCGCGAAGCATGTCTTTGAATGCTCCGGTCACAGGATTGTAGACGGCGATTTGCCCGGAACCGAACTGGCCCACCAGCAAATCATGGCTGTAGATGCCGAAATCGCCGGGAGCCATCGCCACAGCCCATGGGCCGTTGAGCCAGGGACCATGCTGGAGGCGGCGCAGAAGAAATCCGAATGGTGAGAAGACGTCGACGAATCCAAGTCCAGCGCCGTCCACTTCATCGTGTTTCTTGTCATCCTGCTTGGCGAAGGTGACGTATAAGTCGCCGCCGATGTTCTGAATGTTGAAGGGAGCATAGCCGCGGGGAAGGAATTCGTCCCGGAAGAGCTCACTGAACAGCGGCACGTGATGAAAATTGGAATCGTAGACCTGGATGTGGCCTTTCCGGAAATCGGCGACATAGAGGAAGGTGGATTGACTACCCTGCGGGAAGGGGAGACTGGCGAAAGCGGCGCCCTTGAAAACGGAGGCGCTCTTCGTATTCACTTTTATCTCCGCCATCGGGCCCGAGTTCCAGCCGGAGACCGTTCCATCTTCCGTAACGAACAGGAAAGCCGCAGGCTTGCCGTTGTTCAGTACAAATCCGGTGGTTCCGTTGAAAAGAGTTCCGGTGGGTGTGCCGGTGCTGCTCACGTTGGGGTCGCCCGTGGGTATGGTCACCACGAGGCTCTTGATGCCGCCGCTACCGTCGTACAGCGTGGCCAGGCCGGTACCGTTGTCGGATACCCACCAGGGAGTGGTGGAACTGCGGGAGAGTCCCCAGGGATTGACGAGGTTCGGGTCGTGTGACGTGGCGGTAACGCCAGCCTGATCGGCGACCAGATTGGTCTGCTTGTACTGCTGCGCAGAAACGCAAAGTGGAACGGCACTGGCAGCGAGAGCAATGGTTGCAACTCTACGGAGAACGAGGCGAGCAAGAGTGTCTTGCATGAATTCCTCCTCGCGAAGCGGTGAGATCCCGCTTCGCCATCATGAGGAATAGCGGGGCCGAGAGCGTTAATTGTCACACGGGTGTCATCGGATTGTCAGAATTGCAGATTTTAAAATTCTGTTCTCATTTGGCCGTATCTCCAGGTCGGGTGCAGATAATTTGAGATCTCCATGAATGTGCGGAGCGATATTGAAATCGTAGAGCCCAATTCTCTCGCGCAAGCCGTATCGACATCCATCCACGCATCTTGGGGTCTCCGCATCCAAACGATGCGGAGGGTTCATGCTTCAGTGGATTGCGCAGAACTGGCGTCATCAGCTCTGGTCGCTAGGCATCCTGATTGCCGCCATCGTCATCGCGCTTGCGATTCGATCCATCACCTTCTGGATCTTGCACCGCTTCACCCGGCGCAAGGGCGCGTTGCTCGGGCAGTCACTCGTTCGTCACTCGGAACATCCCACGCGCTGGATTTTTCCGCTTCTCGCGGTCCTTGCCGTTCTGCCCGGACTGCCGCTTCCGCACATTCTCATGTCGGCGCTCGAACACATCACAGGCCTCGGCCTCATTGCCGCCGTCGCCTGGTTGGTGATTTTGCTCATCGAAGTCACGTCCGATCTGCTGTCTGGCCGTTATCGCATTGATGTCGCGGACAACCTGGTTGCCAGGCGCATTCAAACGCAGTTCCAGATGCTGCATCGCATCGCCATTGTGCTGGTCATCGTGACCACGGTGGCGGTGATGCTCATGACCTTTCCAGCCATCAAGCACATCGGCGTGAGCATCCTGGCCTCTGCGGGCCTTGCCAGTCTGGTGGTCGGCATGGCCATGAAGGGCACGCTCTCGAATGTCATCGCCGGCGTGCAGATCGCCTTCGCGCAGCCCTTCCGTCTGGAAGATGCGGTGGTGATCGAGGGCGAATGGGGATGGATCGAGGAGATCGGTATGATGTACGTTGTGGTCCGCATCTGGGACCTGCGCCGTCTCGTTTTGCCTCTTTCGTACTTTCTCGATCATCCCTTTCAGAACTGGACGCGCACCAGCGCCGACCTGCTTGGCTCCTGCTTCATCTACACCGACTACACCCTGCCGGTTGATGAAGTTCGCGCAGAACTACGCCGCATCTGCGAATCCACGCCGCTCTGGAACGGACAAGTCTGTGTGCTGCAGGTCTCTGATGCCTGCCAGAACACAATACAGCTGCGTGCGCTGATGGATGCCCGCAATTCAAGCGATGCCTGGGATCTTCGTTGTCTGGTGCGCGAGAAGCTCATCGAGTTCATCCAGAAAAACTATCCACAGAGCCTGCCTCGCTATCGCGGCGAATTGGAGACGCGGTCCTCCAATCCAGCGGCGTGACGATGTGCCGCGTTGCAACCGCCTCGCTGGCCGGTTATCATCGCTCACCATGTTCCCTTACGATTCCGTACTGGCCGCGGCTGTGGCAGCCGTCCCGCAATCTGTCCCTGATGTGGTTGCGATCCTCGAGACGATCGGCTCCACTTGCGCCGACACCGACGGACTGAAGTGGTTCAACTGGCTCTATCTGCAGGTGACAGAAGCCGTGCAGGCGCGCATCAACACCGCGGGATTCTCCGATCCGAATTGGATCGCAATCCTCGACGTGCGCTTTGCCGGGTTTTATTTCGCTGCAATTCGAGCAGCTCTCACAGGCGGCTCGGCGCCCGGATGCTGGCAGGCTGTCTTCAACGTGCGTAGCCAGGCGCCGGTCACGCGTCTTCAGTTTGCGCTGGCCGGTATGAACGCGCACATCAACCACGATCTGCCGCAGGCGATTGTCGCGGTTTGCCAAGCCACGAACATCACTCCTCAGCACGGCACGCCGCACTATAACGACTACACCGCCTTGAATGCGACTCTCGACGCCATCATCAACACCGCAAAGCTTGAGCTCAACGTGCGCCTCGCCGGCGATGGGCTGCCGGACGCGACACGGCTCGAAAATCTCGTCGCCGCCTGGGGCATTGCCGCGGCTCGCGAAGTGGCATGGAAGAATGCCGAGGTGCTGTGGCACCTGAGAGAGGTGCCGCTCGTATCGGACGCATTTCTCGAATCGGTCGATGCGACCACAGCCGTGGCCAGCAAGGCGCTGCTCGTTCCCGTTTAGGTTTCAGACCTCTCCACCACTGCACAAATCAGTTTTGCAACAGGGCCTGGCTTTTAGCCATGCCGCAGATGGCTCCGACAACCTCCGGGCTTCAGGGGGGTTTTTCTCGATGAAAACCAAAGTTTTCCGTCTATCGAGTGTCACCGTCCATTCTTAGTCTCTTGTTCCGCAATGCCTTAAAATTTGAAGAACATGAAGTGTCCCTACTGCGGTTTTACCCAGGATCGTGTTGTTGATTCGCGCGAAAGCAAGGAGGCTGACTCCATTCGTCGCCGCCGCGAGTGCGAGAGCTGCAATCGCCGCTTCACCACCTATGAGCGCATTGATGAGATTCCGTATATGGTAGTCAAGAAAGACGGCCGCCGCGAGCGCTTCGATCGCCAGAAGATCCTGAGCGGCCTGCTGCGCGCCTGCGAAAAGCGGCCTGTCTCCTCGACTCAGTTGGAAAAAGTTGTCGACGCGACCGAGAGTTTTCTGATCGATGCGCCCGAGCGCGAGCGCACCACCAGCGAGATCGGCGAGCTGATCATGGAGCACCTCAAAGGCCTCGACACGGTCGCCTACATCCGCTTCGCCTCGGTCTATCGCGATTTCAAAGACGTGAGCGAGTTTAAGGAAGAACTCGAAGGCCTGTTGCGCAGTCATGGCCCAGGCAAAGGAAAGAAGTGAAAAGGCAGTTGTCAGCTATCAGCCGTCAGCTTTGAGTGGCATTCGCGCGGCAAGAAATAAGCTGAAGGCTGATGGCTGACAGCTCAGAGGTAAAAGCTATGTCCGAGACCAAGACCCACAAAATCACCCTGATTCCCGGCGACGGCATCGGCCCTGAGGTTACGCAGGCCGTGGTCCGCATTCTCGAAGCGACCGGCGTGAAGTTTGAGTGGGAGCGCTATGCCGCCGGCGCTGAGGCCTTCGAGATGCACGGCGAATACATTCCCGCCGCGCTCTACGCGTCCATCGAGAGCAATCGCGTTGCGCTCAAGGGGCCGGTGACCACGCCGATCGGCGGCGGTTTCAAGAGCATCAACGTCACGCTGCGCAAAAAGTTCGATCTCTTTGCCAACTTCCGCCCCGTGCGCAGCCTCCCTGGCCTCGAAACCAAGTGGCCAGGCGTCGATCTGATCATCGTCCGCGAAAATACCGAAGGGGAATACGTGGGCCTGGAGCACGAGGTCGTGCCCGGCGTAGTCGAGAGCATCAAGGTCATCAGCGAGAAAGGCTCCACGCGCATCGCGCGCTTTGCTTTCGAATATGCGCGCAAGCATGGCCGCAAAAAGATTCACTCGATTCACAAGGCCAATATCATGAAGCTCTCGGACGGTCTCTTTCTGCGCTGCGCCCGTACCGTTGCGGAAGAGTTCCCCGACATCCAATACGGCGAGCACCTCATCGACAACACCTGCATGCAGCTGGTTATGAATCCCTTCCAGTACGACACGCTGCTGCTCGAAAATCTCTACGGCGACATCGTCAGCGATCTCTGCGCCGGCCTCGTCGGAGGACTGGGCCTCGTGCCCGGAGCGAACCTCGGTGCGGAGTGCGCGATCTTCGAGGCGGTTCATGGTTCTGCGCCCGATATTGCCGGAAAGAACCTGGCTAACCCCACGGCATTGCTGCAGTCGGCGATTCTCATGCTGCGCCATCTCGATGAATCGGCCGCGGCGGACAAAGTGCAGAGGGCTCTCGAAACCGTGTATAGCGAACGCAAAATGCTCACGCGCGATGTGGGCGGCACAGCCGGAACCAGCCAGTTTGGCGATGCTGTGCTCGCGGCGATGGGTTAAGATGGCCTGTCATATTTTGCAACTGCTTCAATCTTTATGAAGCCCGCGTCTCACAAGTCTTTTCCAAATTCGCAGGCGCTTGGCGAGTGGATGGCTGACAATCACGCCAGCGCAAAGGAACTTTGGGTCAGGATTTATAAATCTGCTTCAGGCAAGCCCTCAGTAACCTGGGCCGATTGTGTTGTCGAAGCAATCCGCTACGGGTGGATCGATAGCCAGAAGAAACCCCTGGACGACATCTCATTTTTGCAGAGGTTATCGCCGCGCAAACCTGGATCCAACTGGTCTAGCAAGAACCGCGAATATGCTAAGAAGCTGATTCAAGAGGGACGCATGGCCCCAGCGGGGCTGGCGCACGTTGAAGCGGCCAAAAAAGATGGACGCTGGGAGAAGGCTTATGCCGGCTCCGCAGATATGGAAATTCCCAAAGATTTCCTAACGGCTTTGAACAAGCTTCCAAGGGCAAAGAAATTCTTTGCCACGCTGAACCGACGAAATCTGTTCTCGATTTATTACCGGCTTCACTCTGCCAAAAAGCCGGAAACGCGGGCAAAGCGCATGGCCCAAATTCTGGCCATGCTGGAGAAAGAGACAAAGCTGCACTGAAGATCGTTTACGCCGACAATCGGCCTTTTTCTCATCGCCGTTCCGAAAATCTTTCCTGAATATTTTTCGCCTCGTCCCGCAACTTCGCCCAACGCACGGGGTCACCGACTGTATCGCAATCGGTCGTTGAACGCTCTGTAGCTTAAACCGTACGTCCATCGCTCTCAGGGGAAACCTACAATCAGGAGGACCGTCATGAAGAGCACTTCGCTTGCTCTCTGTACCATCCTGCTCGCCGCGCCTGTGGCCGTGTATGCGGGCGAGCAGATCATCCCGGCAGGGTCTCTGATCAGTTGCACGGTTTCAGAGCCAAAGCTCTCTTCCAAAACCACAAACATCGGCGATCCGGTTCTATGCCAGCTCGGCATGACGGAACGGTACGGCCGCTCTGTTCTGCCTTACAACAGTTACCTGGTCGGCCGCTTCGAAGACTATCGCGATCCCGGCCACTTTGTCGGCAAAGGCTGGATGGAGTTGAAGTTCGACCGCATGGTCATCGAGCCGGACACCGTGATTCCCGTCGATGCGCGCGTGGTCGATGTGCCCGGCTACAGCGTGGACCGGTACGGCCGCATTCTCGGCAAGGGCCATGCCGTGCGCGACACGGTCACGTGGTTGATTCCCATTCTCTGGCCCATCGACCTGCTCGAACTGCCCCGCCGCGGCCCTCGCCCCACGCTCAAAGAAGAGACCCGGCTTACCCTCAAGGTGATGGACGACCTGGGCGTGCCGATGAACGATCAGCAGCCGATGCCGCAGCAGGACTCGAACGGCCTCTACCGGCGGCCCAGCGCCTATCAGGCTCCGCCTCCGCAGCCTGCGCCCGAGCCGCAACAGGCTCCTGTGGCCATGAACTACAATCCCGCCCCGCCTCCTCCGCCGGTGATGGCTTATGTCCCTATGCCATCCCCGCCGCCGGTCTATTACGTCTATCCCCGCCCGGTTGTGCCGATCTATGTCCCACGCCGTCCCGTCATTATCGCGCGCTACGGCTATCCATATTAGGTGATCGCATCCTAAGTTGAACTAGGGCGGGCTGATAGAACACCTCGTCTTTCGGCCCGCTTCCTCCATAACCTGATCTCATTCCGCGCACGTTCAACTCGCAGCCTCTTCGCGCCTCGTTTCCCTCCGGCTGGCCTCATCCTCCTGTACACTGGAATGTTCAGGATCATGAAAACCAAATATCCAATTGGCATTCTGGGCGCGACCGGTGCGGTTGGCCAGAGATACATTCAACTCCTCGAAAACCATCCCTGGTTTGAGATCACCTGGCTCGCCGCCAGCGATCGTTCCAGCGGTAAGTCTTATGGAGAGGCCTGCAAATGGCGTCTCGACACCGTGCTCCCCGAACGCATCGCTAAGATGACCGTCTCGCCGGCCGAGCCCGAAGGCGCACCCAAGATCATTTTTGCCGCGCTCGACGCCTCGATCGCCCGCGAGATGGAGCCGAAGTTCGCCAATGCCGGATGCGCCGTGGTTTCGAATTCGAGCGCTTATCGCATGTCTACGAACGTGCCGCTGGTCATTCCTGAGATCAACGCCGACCACCTGCACCTCATCGAGGAGCAGCCCTCGCGCCGCGAATCGGGCGGCTACATGGTCACTAATCCCAACTGCTCCACCATCGGGCTGGTGATGGCTCTCAAGCCTATCGAGGAGCGCTTCGGCATCGAGCAGATCTTCGTCACCACCATGCAGGCCGTCTCAGGCGCAGGCTATCCCGGCGTGCCCTCGATGGACATTCTCGGCAATGTCGTTCCTTACATCGGCAGCGAAGAAGAGAAGATGGAGTCGGAGACGCTCAAGCTGCTGGGCAGGCTGGAAGGCCACGCGGTTACACCGCTTGCAGCGCGCATCACCGCACACTGCAACCGCGTCGCGGTGGAAGATGGTCACACGGAGAGCGTTTCCATTAAGCTCGGCAACAAGCTTGGCCGCCCCGTTACGCACGAAGACATTCTCGCCGCCTGGGCCGAGTTCCGCCCGCTTGCCGGCCAGAATCTGCCGACCGCGCCTGATCAGCCTGTCGAGTGGGCCCCGCAAGCTGACCGTCCGCAGCCGCGCCTCGATCGCAATCGCGGCAACGGCATGGCCGTCACGGTGGGTCGTCTGCGTCCCTGCGGTGTGCTCGACTGGAAGTTCACGGTGCTCTCGCACAACACGATTCGCGGAGCCGCCGGCGCAACCATCTTGAACGCAGAACTACTCGCAAGCCTCGGCAAACTGGAGCCCGTCGCTGCGGCAGCCGCACACGCCTGAAGCACGAGTAACGATGGTGTCGTCAGCAGCAAAGGTTTTGTAACAGGGCATGGCTTCAGTCATGCCGAAAACAGGAATAATAAAGATCCGGGCTCGAGCCCCTGAGGGAATTTTGAAATCAACCGCGCTCCCTCAGTCGAATAACGGAAAGCTTCCAATGAACCTGGTTGTCATGAAGTTTGGCGGCACCTCGGTCGAAGATCCGGCCGCCATCAACCGCACCGCGGCCATCGTGAAAGGACGCGTGACGCAAGGCAAGAGCCCGGTGGTCGTGGTGAGCGCCATGGCAAAGGTGACGGACCAGTTGCTGCGCGCTGCCGAGGCGGCTTCGCAAGGCGACCGCACCGGTGCATTGTCGATTAGTTCGCGTCTTCGTTCGCGGCATCGCGATACGGCCGCCGAACTGGTGAAAAAGCAGGACGATTGTTGCGCGCTCGTCGACCACATTGACCAGGAGTTCGACGCGCTCGATGAAATTCTCCGCGGCCTCGCTGCGATTCTCGAGTTGACGCCGCGCATCTCAGACCAGATTGTCAGCTACGGCGAGCGCATCTCCAGCCGCATTGTGGCCGCGGCCTTTCGTGAGAAGGGCATCGATGCCGCGCACGTCGACGCGCGTGAAATCATCATCACGGATTCGGAGTTCCAGAAGGCCGCTCCGCTCGACGATGCGATTGAAAAGCGCGCCCAGGAAAAACTCATCCCGCTTGCACACCAGCACAAAGTGCCGGTGATGGGAGGATTTATCGCTTCGAACGAGGCGGGCATCACCACGACCCTGGGCCGGGGCGGTTCGGACTACACCGGCGCCCTTGTAGGCGGTGCGCTCTCGGCGGAAGCCATCGAAATCTGGACCGACGTCGACGGCATCATGACCACGGATCCGCGCATCTGCCCCGACGCACTGCGCGTGAAGGTCATCAGCTTTGAAGAAGCGGCAGAACTCGCCTACTTCGGCGCAAAGGTTCTGCATCCGGCCACGATTCTGCCCGCCGTGAAAAAGAACATCCCCGTGCTAGTGTTGAACAGCCGCAATGCCAAGTGCGAAGGCACGCGCATCATCTCGCTCGCGCCACACTGCAAGAGCCCGTTCAAATCGATTGCCGTAAAAAAGAAGCTGAGCATCATTGACGTGGTGGCCAGCCGCATGTTGATGACCCACGGCTATCTCAGCAAGATCTTCGCGATCTTCGACAAGCACAAATGCGTCGTCGACATGGTTTCGACCAGCGAGGTCAGCGTATCTCTCACTGTGGACTCGAACGCCGCGCTGCCGGAGATCGCCGCCGATCTAGAAAAACTGGCTGACGTGAAGTATGAAGCCAAGAAGGCGCTGATCTGCCTGGTCGGCGAGGACATCCGCGGTCAGAACGGCATGGCGGCACAGGTCTTCAACGCCGTCCGCCACATCAACGTGCGCATGATCTCGCAGGGTGCGAGCGAAATCAACATGAGCTTCATGATCGAAGAAGACGATGCCGATGAAGCGGTTCGCTCGCTGCATGCCGCATTCTTCCAGGACCCAGACCCTGCAGTTTTCGACGTCGAAAAAAAAACGGCTCTTAGCCACTAGCTCCTGGCTGGCGCCTTCTTGCGCGATTGGATGATTTGAGCTGAAAGCTATTAGCTAGGAGCTGCGTAATGCTGATTTTGGTCCTCGGCAAAGGAAAGACTGGCTCGCTCGTCGCAGAAGTTGCGCGCGAGCGCGGTCATAGCGTGCGCGCGCTCGACATCCATGAGAACGAGCACGCCACGGCGCTCACCGCGCCCAATCTCGCCGGTGTCGATGTCGTGGTCGACTTTACGACTCCTGAAGCAGCCGTTGAAAATATGCGCGCCATTCTGGCTCTCGGTGGCCGCATCGTCGTCGGCACCACCGGCTGGTATGCCAAGCTGGCCGACATGAAGGCCCTGGCCATCAAGCGTCGCGGCGGCCTTCTCTATGGCACGAACTTTTCGATCGGCGTACAAAAGCTCTTTCGCCTTACGGCAGAGCTGGCAAGGCTCGAGGGCTACCAGTTCTCGATCGTCGAGACTCACCACACGACCAAGGTAGACGCGCCCTCCGGGACGGCCGTTACGCTCAAGGAGATTGTGCAAGCCGCACATCCGGGTGTCGAGATCCCCGTCACCTCGCATCGCGTGGGCGATGCCAAAGGTGAGCACATCGTTACGGCGCAAAGCGACGTCGACATTCTCGAGATTCGCCACGATGCGTATTCGCGCCGCGGCTTTGCGCTTGGCGCTGTCCGCGCCGCTGAGTGGTTGCAAGGCAAATCGGGTGCGTGGGAGTTCCGCGAAATCTTCGATCAGCTTTGATCCGGAGATAACGCACAGCACACAAAAGATCACAGCGGCCGATGTTCGAGGTCGAGCGCCAGTTCCCGGCCCACTCCGGAAAAGCTGCTCTGGATTTCGCGCGCGCGTTCCAGCGCCTGCTGAATGTGCGGCAGCACGTTCTCCTCACCCACATGCCGGAGAAAATCGGAACGCGAGAGCAGCTCACGCGGCTGTTCGCGCGCGCCGCATAGCAGCAGCGTCTTGCCGGCCCGGTGCAAGCGGTCGCTGAAGCGCTCGATGGCGTGCAGGCCGGTTGCGTCCAGCGCTGTCATATTGCGGAGCCGCAGAATTACCACATCGCCAAACTGTCCAAGGTGTCGCGTCGCATCTTCCAGACGTTCGGTGGCTCCAAAGAGAAACGGTCCATGAATGCGCAGGATCGTGACGTTCGCAGGAATTTCCTTATCCTGCAGGACGTGTGCCTGGCCATCTTCAAGGTATTCAGGCGTGACCGGTGTGACAGTTGTCGTCTCTGCGACCCGGTAGATATACAGCAGTGCGGCCAGAGCCATGCCGACGCCCACCGCGACCGTGAGATCCACCAGCACCGTCAGGGCGAACGTCGCGATCCACACCGCTATGTCGGCCTTCGAAAGACGCAGGATGGTGCCGATCTCCCGCCACTCGCCCATGTTGTACGAGACGACGAAGAGCACCGCCGCCAGCGTCGCCAGCGGCACAAACCGGGCCAGCGGCGCGGCGGCGAGCAAAATCGTGAGCAGCGTGAGCGCATGTACCATGCCCGCCACCGGAGTTCCGGCACCCGAGCGGATATTGGTTGCTGTTCGCGCAATCGCACCCGTTGCCGGTATTCCGCCCAGCAGCGGAGATGCGATATTCGCCACACCTTGCGCTACCAATTCCACGTTTGAGTTGTGGTGATCGCCGCTCATGCCGTCAGCCACAACGGCAGAGAGCAGGCTTTCGACGGCGGCCAGCAGCGCCACTGTAAAGGCCGAGGGAAGCAGAGGCACAATGTGCTCTGCATGAAAGTTCGGCCACGCGAAATGCGGAAAACCCTGCGGAATGCCGCCGAACCGGCTGCCGATGGTCTCAATGGGCAGATGGAAGATCGCCGTAGCCGCAGTCGTAAGCAGCAGTGCAATGATGGTTCCTGGCACGCGCCGCGTCACATGCGGCCACAGCAGGATCACAGCAAGAGAAGCGATGGCCGTGGCAACCGTCTGCCAGCGTGCCGTATAGGCGTATTGCAGCAGGATTCGCATCCGCGGCAGGAACTCGCTCGGCGACGAAGGCGTCTTAAGCCCGAAGAAGTCCTTGATCTGGGTCGAGGCGATCAACAGCGCGATACCATTGGTGAACCCGATCGTCACAGGACGCGGAATATACTTCACGGCTGCACCCAGCCCTGTGAGGCCCATGATGAGCAGCAGAACGCCGGCCATCACGCCTACCAGCGCCAATCCGGCGACTCCGAACTCGGCGACGATGCCCGCGACGATGACGACGAATGCGCCTGTTGGCCCGCCGATCTGGGTCCGCGAGCCGCCGAGCGCCGAGATCAAAAATCCGGCAACCACAGCGGTGTAGAGCCCGGCTTGCGGCGATACGCCTGAAGCGATAGCAAAGGCCATCGCCAGCGGCAGGGCAACCAGGCCCACCGTCACGCCCGCGATAAGGTCGTGGAGAAACTGCGTAGCCGAATAGCTGCGCAGGCATTCGACGGAGCGGGGGAGCCATGAATGAGTCGCGGTGCTGGTCATCCCCGCTTCTCCGCCGGCTCTTCCATCTCGCGCAGCATGCCCATTGTTTCTTTAAGGTGCTTCTGGAAGTAGACCCGCATCAGAGCCAGCACATCGAGGATGATGGGATCGCGCACAGAGTAAAACACCTGGTTGCCGGCTTTGCGATTGAGGACGATCAGCTTCGAACGCAGCACGGCGAGATGCTGCGACACATTCGCCTGCTCCATGTCCAGCTTTTCGATCAGCGCTCCAGCTGTGAGTTCGCCTTTGCTGAGCAGTTCGAGAATTGCGATGCGCGTGGGATGCGCAAGCGCCTGAAAGATGTCTGCTTTGAACTGACGAAGAGACTCCGGCATTTCAACATATTAGAAATTGCGAATATATTAATCAACTACACCAAAGATGTAGTTGGTCTCATCTACAGAACAACCACCGCGCGCCAGGTCTCGTGAGAGCCCTGGGAAAGCGCTAACCTTCGCTGCATCTCCACGCTTATTTGCTGCTCTGCGCGTTCAGCTTAGGCGGCAATTTCAAAAACTCATCCGGCTGGAGCGCGCGCGGCGTCATCCGCGCCATCAGGATCGCGCCTTTGAACCAATAGACCTTATTGATGCGCACGCCGATCGAAGAATGTCCCGGCATCTGCGGCTTCAGGTCGAGCGGTCCTTCGCCTTGCACCTCATCGTCAACGTAGTTGCGCAGCGTCTTTCCGTCATACACAGCCGTCACGCGATACCACTTGCCAAGCGGGTGCAGCAGCTTGCAGTTGAGCAGCGTGCGATTCGACTCGGCCGAGGAAGCAAAGCTGTCCAGACACCACTGTCCATCCACGATGCGAATCTCGAAGAGCATGCGATTGTTCGTGTCTTTGCCGCTCGCCGGATCTTGCTCCTGCAGATGAAAGAACCGTTGCGCCTCTGCGCCGTCTGCATCAGGCCGGAAGATGACCTCCCAGGTGTACGCTGAGGCGCCGGCCAGCGGATGATTGTCCACGAAGAGGCCGTCATCCACGCCATTGAACTGGACGGCCTTCCCGTAGGGCGTCTCGATCAACTGCGGATGCCCGAGCACATGCGTCGGATGGCCATCGATCGTATCCAGTTGGTCGAATCGCCAGACTTGCTCCTGTGGCGCCTGCGCGGCAGCCAGACCAGTGGTCAATGAAAGAGCTAACGATGCAAGGAGCCCGACTTCACGCGGCCCGACATGACAAATCCAATTCACGATTCCACCCCTCATTTTTCGTTCGATATCCACTGTATCCGAACCCGCTGTCGAGGTATCCTCCGGTCCCAGCCGTTATAAACTTTTAAGGATGGAAACGACGGGTTGTGGCACGGCAATCGTAACGCCCTTCCGGGCAGATGGCTCGATCGACGAGTCCGCTCTGTGGGCGCTGGTGAACTGGCAGATCGAATCAGGCGTTGACTTTCTTGTGGCTTGCGGCTCCACAGGTGAGGCCGCCACGCTCGAAGAAGAAGAGTGGCTGCACGCAGTTCGTATCGTGGTTGAAGCCGCCTCGGGCCGCGTTCCGGTATGGGCCGGCTGCACGCACAACTGCACGCGCACGCTGGTCCGCCAGGCCGTGCTGCTGCGCCAGGTGTCCGGTCTGGCGGCTGTACTTTCGGCGAATCCCTATTACAACAAGCCTTCGCAGGAGGGCCAGTTCCAGCATTTTCTCGCGCTGGCCAAAGCCGTCCATCCGCTACCGGTCTGTGTCTACAACGTGCCGGGCCGGACAGGCGTGAACCTCGATCCGGAGACGGTCGTTCGCCTGGCCGCTGCTGCGCCCAATATCCAGGCGATCAAGGAAGCAAGCGGAAAACTGCCGCAGATTGCTGAGCTTGTTCATTCAGTGCCGTTCGGCTTCAAGATATTCTCAGGCGACGACAATCTGGCCCTCGCCTCCATCGGCATCGGCGCGCATGGCCTCATCAGCGTTGCTTCGAATGAGGCTCCCGCCGAAGTGGCCCGCATGATCCACGCCGCGCTCAATAATTATTGGGTGGAAGCGCGTGATCTCGAGCGCCGGTTCGCCCGGCTCTTCGAAGCGAACTTCTGGGAATCGAATCCCGGCCCCGTGAAGACTGTGCTCAACCTCATGGGCCGAACCACGGATCACGTGCGTCTGCCGCTGGTGCCTCCCACGGCAGCTACACGCGCGCGGCTTGAGCGGCTGGCCGGAGAGATGGGCCTGCTCAAACACGTACCCGTGCCAGCCGGCTTCCGGTCCGAAGTGTTCTGAATCACCTTGTCCCAAGTCGGACGTAGTGTTTCCCATCATCATGAGCCCCGACGACGCGGCTCTGACGAAAACGTTCGAAAAAAAGTTGCATTCGCTCAAAAAATCCGCAACTTTCCTGAATCCTATCGGGTTTGTACACATCGACGGCAGCCGATTGAGTCGATGCTGGGCGCTGCCGCCAAACTCTCGATGCACCCCCGGGATCACCGCGCCCTGGCTCCAACAGGGGTAGTCCCGGACAAAAACAGAACTCCGGCGATGATTCCGTGCGCGAGCGCACCTGGAAACGGGCTCTATCCATTTGATTGCTGAGGACGGGAAGACTCCAAAGTCTGCGTCGGCGCGGACTGCGGTTCGCTTGTTGCTTCTTCAGCGTTTCCGGTGGAGAGGCAGACCAAGCTGCCCACTCCCGCGCTTGCTCAACATAAGTCACGGACTCGCGTAAAGAAAGAGGCCGAATATGTCCCCCCATTCACACGACAAATTCTTCCGGCTGGCGCTACCCTTGCTTACCGTTGCCGTGTTGTCGGTAGCTGGATGCACGAGCAGCATAACGCCCGGCAATGTAACCTCTGACGCGGCAACAGGACCGGCCTTTGTGGTTGGCACCGACGCCCCGGTAGCCGCCGTTACCTCATTTTCCGTACAGCTTGAAAGCGTCAATGCCATCACCTCAGGCGGAACCAGCGTGCCGTTGCTGAGCGGAACGCCGACAGTCGATTTTGCCCGCTTCAACGGCCTGCAAACGTTGCTGGACATGAATGATGTCCCAGCCAACACCTACAACAGCGTGTCGATCACACTGGGCGCAGGAACTCTGGGCTATCTCGATACCAGCGGCAGCGGCGCGCCGGTCATCAAGACAGAAGCAGCTACATTTACGACATCTACCGTGACCGTCACGCTGCCCAAGCCGCTGGTCGTCACCAAGGGTGGATCGCCTGTGGGTCTGCGCGTCGACTTCGACCTGCGCAAGTCAGTCCAGGTGGACTCGAGCGGCAACATCACCGGCACAGTGACGCCTACGTTTAATGTGAATGCGGTGGGGAATTCCGAAGGCGGCGGTCATATCGACACGTTCGTCGCAGGAGTTGTTAGCGTGAACGTCGCCGGACAATCTTTCGTGGTGCAGGGTCCGCACGGCGAGAACTTCACGATCGATGTGAATGGGCAAACCGAGTGGGACGGCAATGCCAGCTTGAGCACGCTCAACACAAGCAGCATCGTCGAAGTCTCCGGCACGCTGGATAAGGCCGATCAGGCGCTCGATGCCGATGAAGTCGCGCTTCTCTCCGATACGGGCTTCTATGCTGCAGGCCAGGTGACCTATGTGACTCCGCCGACCGGTGCAGCGACGAGCTTCGATCTCTATGTGCGCGGCCTGTTGCCCACCAGCACCGGACTCACTCTTGGTCAGATTGCGCAGGTGAATCTCACCGGCAATGAGATCTACTCCATCTACTGGATGCACAATCCCTTCACGCAATTCCTCTTCAACTCGAGCGCGATGGTTGCCGGCCAGGCTGTCGCTGTAGGCGGCCCGGCAAGCGGCGCAACGAATCCGAATGCAGTCACAGTCAAGCGCGTCAATCTGCGCAACTGGGGCTTCAACGGAACCATCGTCAAGGGTAGCCAGAGTGCGAGCGCAGCGTCCTTCCAGATGCAGGTGAAGGGATTCGCCGGCGTGCTCATTCCTGAAACCATCACTGTCTATCTTGGCCCAGGATCAGACTTCCGCTACGGCTTTGGTGCTTTCAATGATCTCGATGATGGCGCCAACATCCGCGTAGTCGGACTGCTCCTGAAGAATCCGACAACCGGCCAGGTGGTTCTGCTCGCTCGTCACATCGACGGGCTCAACCTAACCGACTTTGCGACCGCGTCGTTCCAATAGCAAGCCACGCGAAAGCATCTCTACGCGCCGGAACTACGCCAACAGTTCCGGCGCATTTTTTGTCTCATAGGATCCATGTCCTCTGTTGGAAGTAGCCATCACAAAATGTAATGTCATCCTGAGCGGAGATTGGCCGAGTTTCGGCCAATCGCAGTCGAAGGATCCGCGGTTGCTTTCAACGAACTATTCACTCACGACACTAAAGAATGCCGCTCACAACAAATCGACAATCGGCGGAAATGTCAGCAGCAGCCCGAGCGCGAGCAAACACAGCGCGGCCACATTGATCCTGCCGAGCGAGAGCGATTTGTTCCGCCACAGTGCGTGCAGAACAATCCACGCCACCAGCCAGATCACGATCGCCAACATCGTTACGCCGGAAAGCGGACCAGTCGGCTTCCAAAAGATCATCGCGGTTTTAATCGCAGATGATTTGTCGGCGAGAGCGGCAATCAATCCCACCGCAAATGCGCCGATGCCGGCAGCGAGAACGGCCGCCGCTCCTGCCCCATTCGCGATCGAAGAGTTGCTCACTCCGGCTGATCGCGTGCTCTCCATGTTTTGTGTCACAGTTCCCGGCATAGTCACTCTCCGCGCATCAGGTGAATGGTGGGGCCACCTTCGACCGGCGCATTCTTATTCAGCATCGCACCAAAGAAACCGGCTATGCCGGCTGCCAGCAGCGAGATCCACACAAAGGTCAAAACCGCCGTGCGCAGCTGCGGATGTTGCTTGAGATTGCGGCCATACTGGAGCGCCACGCCTGCAGCCATAGTGATCGAGATCGGCGCGATCCAGGCCACGTGCTCCTTCCACTCCATGCCGATCGAGTGCCAGGCGATCGTCGAGGGGCTCGCCATCAGCAGACGCTGTGGAAAGGCGCCGAGGTTCGTCGTACCCGCAGGCGGCACAGCGCGATACCAGGGATAGATAATGTACGCGCCCGTGAAAACCGTCAGCCACGCGAGCACGGCCATGGTCACGAGATACACGCGTAGAAAGGATTCATCGCGCGCAGAGACTACATCGCCTGCTGACGGAGCATAACGGCGATATAGCTCCACGAGCAAACCCGAGCACGCAAGCAGATACAGCGCGCCGAATCCGATGCCATGAATCAAAGTCCAGAGACTTCGTGTAGTGATCTCCATCGATCGAATCCTTTCACGTGTTACAGTCCGTGATCGCCGGCCGGTCCCGACAAGAAAAAGTTACGTGCGCTCTTCTTGTCCTTGTCGTCCTTGCCCCAGGTCCAATAGAGGCCCACATAGGCATAGTTCTCTGTCTGTCCGGCAACAGAATGGCCATAACAGAAGAGGAACTGGTGGTCCGGATTCTTGAAGTGGTAATAGCCGCCCACGTCCACCATCGCAGACGCTTCAGTTTGCGGAGCTGCATCACCCTCGCGTCCATGGGCAAACAGTTCCGCGCCCAACTCGAGTTTTTCGCTCAGTTCGCGTTTCACCAGCCAGCCAGTGTAAGGAAAATTGCGATAGCCGGTCTGCGGAACCACTTCGTATCCGCCGCCGCCGTCAAAGAGCCATTTGCCTTCGTTCTTCTGCAGCCAGATGGGCAGCTTGTACCAGACCTTCCCAATACCGAGGCCCTTGTCGAAGTTGCCGGTGGGTATCTCGAACATCGTGAAGCTGCCGATCTGCGGCACGTATTTGCTCTCTTTGATGTAGGCGATCTTCACGCCTAATTCCATGTCGGTCAGCCCGAAGGTGGTTGGCCCTTGGCCCGCGGGCGCATACGCCGCATGATTCAACGGCGCCGAAGCTCCCCACGGCAGAATCGCATGCAGCTGCACGCGCGGAATTGCACCCCAGTTGAACTCGAAGGCAGGTCCAACCGACGCCACCGCCACAGGCGTGCCGTCCATGACGCCAAAGGTATAAAACTCGTAATGCTGAAAATCTACCGGCACCGGATCGTCTGTCTGATACGGCGGTCCTTGCGCGTGCACGCACGCTGCGGTGCAGAAGATCAGGAGCAGCAGAGCCAGCCGGATCGAGAAATGACAAGCTCGCATCGAAGTCCTTCGGGAATGAGCTTTCGCCCAGAATATATATCGAACTTCGATAATAAGCAACATCGCGGTATAGTGATCCTGTCATGAACCACGGGCGGGAACTTTATTACGGCCTTATTCGCATGCACGTTCTTCTGCATGCGCAACAGGAGCCCATCTTCGGCCTGGCAATGATGGAGGAGTTAGGACACCACGGTTATCGCATCGGACCAGGCACACTCTACCCGCTTCTGCACGGGCTGGAACGCGCTGGCTTACTCAAATCGTTTTCCGAAAATCTCAGCGGGCGCCGCCGGCGGCTCTACAAAATTACGCCGGCTGGCAGAAAGGCCCTGGACAAAGCCAGCGCCAAAGTCGACGAGCTGTATCACGAACTGCACGAAGCGCATCCACGCAAGATTATCGGCATGCGCAAAGCGCGTGCGTGAGATTCACCAGAAATTTATCTCAGCGGTGAGTCGCTCAGGTCCTCGCGATAGAGCTGTTTGGTCAGTATGAACGTCTGGACCAGCCATGCCACGCCGAAGATGGCGATACAGGCATGAACAAAAATCATCTGCGATGGATCGGCCGGCCGCAGGAAGTCTGCATTCATCGACTCAGCCAGGAAAAAGACGGCAGCGGCAGTTGAGAAGGTCAGCCGCAACTGAAGAAGCCAGTGGCTCTTGCCACGGTAAGGCGCGATTCTCCCAACAGGCATGGAGCTCATCACGCAATCCTCCTTAGAGAAGATCAAACCAAGGAGGCAATCAGGACAGCAAACGCGCAGGGCGCGTTCAGAATTACAGTGGAATACATTCTAACGCCAATGACCGTGTCCGCCACCACCTGAGTGACTTTCTTTTGGTGCTCCTCCGCCATGACTGAACCCTCCACCATGGCCGAATCCTGAGAAGGAATGTCCCCCACCCGAAAAACTGTCATGCCCGCCGCCAAAGCCCTGCGGCGCGCGGCCACCTTCAAACCCATTGGATGCATGCCCCCCGCCGAAGAAGTGGAAGCCTCCAGAGGAATGTTCGTTGCGTGGGAGCGGCTGGCCGAACCCCTCGTTGCCCCGGTTTGAGAACCCATGCCCTGAATATCTAGGAGACAGAGATGACCCGAACTCGGGTGCCCGGTACGCCGGACCCCGATAAGGCTGGCTCGGAAGGGATGGCGCTCGGTAAACCGGTTGCGGAGTCGTGTAGCCCATTCCCGGCCGGCCGCCGTAGCTCTGCGAGGGCCGATTGGCGCCGCCATACCCGTAGCCATTTCCGCCCGCATAAGTTCGCGGCTCCGGCATGCGGTTGTAGTTCATCTGCCCTGGATTTTCTGGCCGGGTATTGCCGAATCCTCGCCCGTAACCGTCGCTGCGGCCTACGCCATACACCGGCCGCCCATAGGCCCCACCGCGTGCTGAATCAAACGAGTTGCCAAAGCGGTTCACCGGCTGCGGCGTACGGAAGCCGTTGCCAGGCAATCCGTGGTTGGCTCCGCCGCGATAGCCAAACACGCGCTGACCGCCATGGGCAAAGCCCCAGTCGGCCACGCTTGTGCTGCGTGTGCAATACGCGCCGCGGTTATACCAAATCGTACGCGAGCGCCAGTTCATGCCCCAACCCATCCAGCCGAAGGGCATGCGCTCAAAGGCCCCGAGGGCAACGCCGGCTCCAAACCGGATCGGCCATCCACCATAGCCCGAGCCATATACTCCCCAAACTGCGAAGCCCGGATAAGGCTCCAGCGGCTCGCCGTACACGTACCAGGGATTGTAAGCCGGCACGTAAACCACCTCAGGATCGGCTGGCCGCACTTCAATATATCCCTGGTCGTCCGTCACGTCTTCCTGCGGCGTCGTCTCCAGGTTGCCGGCCTGTTCCGCGCGCTCACGCAGCACCTGCACGGTCTGCATCACGTCCTGAGGCTGGTTGTAGTAAGCATTGCCCAGCGCCGTGGTCCACTGCAGGTTCTGGCTCATCGAGTTCAGCACGTCAGGAAACGCGGTAAGCGCCTTCACGCTCGGATCCCAGTCGGTTTGCGCCTGCGCCCCGGCGGCAACCTGGTCCTGAGAACCGTACCCCTGCGCGCGCATACTGCTCACCCACTGGTCGGCCGCAGCCACCTGAGCGGGATATGTAGCAGCCGCCAAAACCTGCGCGAGCAGATTGTCAGGATAGAGCGCAATGGGCGCTAGAAGCTGTTCCAGGTCTCCTGCGCTCAATGGCTGCTGGGACTGCTGCGTTGGCGCGCCGGGGTCTGGCTGCGTCAGATCGGGGATTCCGGAATCCGCATACGATTGTGGGTTATTTGGATCCGCAGGCTGTGCGTACTGCGGCTGCGGCGCGTACTGCGGTGGTCGTTGCTGATATTGTGGCCGCTCGTATTGCGGTTGCTGGTAAGGCTGCTGCTGATATTGAGGCTGATACTGTGGTTGCTGGTATTGCGGCTGCGCGGAGCCATACTGCGGAGCTGCATAGCCGTATCCGTACGGCTGTTGTGCGTACACGCTCACTGCACCTGCGGCCAGCGCGACCAGAGCCAATGCGGATCTGGGTATGCTTCCGCTTCCGGGTGTTTTCGCAATCTGTTTTTTCTCGATCAGAGTGACCAGAGGAGCAAAACGGACGGGCCAGCTAACCACAGAATTGCTTACGGGTTTCATTTTTCCCTCGCAGCGCCCGACCATGCGCTTTGCCGACCTCCGGTTACTCGTGCGGCCGGACTGCTTTGGCCGTTCCGGGGGAGGGGTTGAAGGATTGGACACCCGCTGCCGGGAATAGTTTCGGGAAATGTCGAGAAATGTCGTCGAGCCTCAAGCTTCACGCTGAAAAGGCATTTGAGCCACTCGAAAAGGTTGCGCGGCTGTTAGCTGGCCAAAGCCTTCTTTACCAGTTCGCTCACCACGCGCCCCTCGGCGCGGACGCCGGCGGCCTGCAGCTTGGCTTGGACAGCCTTCATCACCAGGCCCATCTCTTTTGGCCCGGGCTTGCTGCCCGTCGAACCGGCTACTTCGGCGATCGCGTCATTGACCAGCTTGGCCAGCCCGGCTTCATCCAGCGCCTTGGGCAGAAACTCCTCGATAATGACGATTTCGGCAGCTTCCTTGGCCGCCAGCTCAGGCCGGTTGCCCTTGGTGAACTGCTCGATCGAGTCCCGCCGCTGCTTGATCATAGTGACCAGCGTCTGCTCGCTCTCCGCAGGCGTCAGCGGCCCGCGCTTCTCAATCGACTTGTTCATCAACGCGGTTTTGATCAGCCGGAGCGTGCCGGTGCGTTCGGCATCGTGAGCCTTCATGGCCGTCACAATCTGCTGGCTGATCTGCGCTTCCAGTGCGCCTCTATCGCTCATTGTGAAGAATCCTCAGCCTTGATTTTAAAGGATGCTCCAGCCCTTGGCCGCGCCACATGGGCGATACCTCTCCGCACACGACGATGCGCAAATCCTCAATTTTGACCGGACGCAATCGATTCTCCGCAGCCCGCTCCGCCGACCGGAACTTTCCCCTCCTCTTCGCATTGATAGGAGTGGGAGATTTCTAAAAATGATGAAGCACGGACTCAAATCTGCATGGTTGGGCATCGGAGCTCTCTGCCTGACTGCGTTGCCTTCCTGGGGAAACGTTCCGAATGCATCGAACTTTCAGAACGGACAGAACCAGCCCACGCCCGGCGCGCTGAATTACGTCGAGGGCTCAGCTTTCCTGCAAGGTCGACAACTTAACAGCAGCAGCGTGGGCGCCAGCACCATGGACCCCGGTCAGGTGCTGCACACCACCAACGGCAAGGCCGAAATGTTGCTCACGCCGGGCGTCTTTCTGCGCGTGAATGACAACAGCGCGGTGAAGATGATCTCGCCCGACCTCGCCAATACGCAGGTCGAGATCCTGAGCGGCGAAGCAGGCGTCGAGGTCGACGAGCTCCATCCGCAGAACAACCTGGAGATCATCGACAACGGCGTGACTACGCGGCTTGAGAAGACAGGGTTCTACGAGTTCCTGGCCGGAGCGTCCGGGAATAACCCGGCCGACCAAAACTCAGCAGGCCCGGCGAAGGTGCTGGTCTTCTCCGGCAAGGCTCAGGTGGAGACCGGCGACGGCCACCATGAAGACCTGGGCAAAGGCCGCGAGATGGCGCTGGTACCCAACGCCGTGACCAAGCCGCAGAAGTTCAACACCAATGATGCGCAAGACAGCCTGGTGAGCTGGAGCAAGTTGCGCTCGCAGTATATGGCTGAACAGAGCCAGCAGTATGCCGACGCCTACGGCTGGGCCGGCTATCCGGGCTGGTATGGGAATCCCTGGGGCTTGGGTTGGGGTTGGGCCGGTCCATGGGCAGGATGGGGGCCAGGCTGGGGCTGGGGAGGACCCGGCTTCTGGGGCTATCCCGGACCGATCTTCTACGGCGGCTATTACCGCCACTTCGGCCACGGCTACTACGGCCATCCCGGCTTCTATGGCGGCTTCCATAGTCATCCCGGCTCGGTCGGCGGATTCCATGGCGGCACGGGCTTCCGCGGAGGTGTCGCCGGCGGCTTCCACGGAGGTAGAGGCGTAAGGGGTGGCCGGTAATCGTTAGCTAGCTGAATCGCCTGGCTGAAAGCCGCTGGAACTCCAGTTCCAGCGGCTTTACTTTTTCGTGTAAAAACGCCCGACTACCGGGCCTATTTCCTCGGCCTACTTTTTGGGCAAAGTGCGATTGAATTCCAGGGCAGCCTTGAGGAGTTTGGAGCGCAGGGCATCGTTTCCGTATACCTCCGCATTGGCTCTGACCCACCCGTTCATCCGTCGGCCTTGCATCACCATGAGCTCGATGCCCGGCTGCTGCAATGCCCAGGCATCCCGGTCCTTGCCCAGTCGCACAAGCAGGCTGTTCTGGCGTGCGCCCAGAAGGAGGTTGCCATGCAGAAGCCACGCCATACCGCCAAACATGGCTTTCTGCGTGAGCCCTCGCACGCCCGCGAGATCGTTTTCGAGAAGTTCTTCGAGACCTGGATCGCGCGCCATGCTTCTCCTTTTGATTGAAAGACTACTCTGTCTCCGAATCATCCAAGATCGTTCACCATACCCCTACTTCTAAGTTTCAAGAACCCTATTAGTTTTTCTTAGCCTGTCGTTCCCAAAAACCACAAAATTGTGTATTCTGTGATTTCGGTGCTGGCGTGACGCTGGTCCGAGACGAGGGAAAAATGATCCGCAAAACCCGCCTTTATACGCCCGGTCCGACCCCGCTGCTGCCGGCAGCCCAGTTCGCCATGGCTGCGGCCGACATCCACCACCGCACGGCCGAGTTCCGCGCTCTCTTTCAAAAGGTATTGGCGCAGCTCAAAGTCTTTGTCGGCACCAGGAATGATGTGCTGCTGCTGTCGAGCTCCGGCACGGGCGCGATGGAGGCCGCGGTGACCAACCTGACCTCGCCGGGCGACCGCGTGCTGGTGCTGACGGCCGGCAAATTCGGCGAGCGCTGGACCGGGCTGGTGAAGGCCTTCGGCTGCGTGCCGGATGTGGTCACGGCGCCCTACGGCCAGACCTTCGACCTCGCGCAGGTCCGCGCTGCGCTCAAGCCGGAGCATAAGGCTGTCTTTGTCCAGGCGACCGAAACGTCGACTGCCGTGCGCCACGACATCGAAGCGATCGCCAAGCTATTGAAAGAGGCGAAGAGCGAGGCGTTGCTCGTCGTCGACGCCATCACCGGCCTGGGCACCACGCACTTCGACGTGGACGGCTGGGGCATCGACGTGCTGATCGGGGGCTCGCAGAAGGCGGTCATGATTCCGCCGGGCCTCGCCTATCTGAGCGTGAGTGAGCGTGCCTGGGCGGCGATGGAGACGGCCAGGAATCCGCGCTACTATTTCGATCTCCGCAAGGAGCGCAAGAACGCTGTGAAAGGCGAGAGCGCGTATACGCCAGCCGTGGCTCTGGTGGCCGGTCTCGGCGCGGCGCTCGACTACATTGCCGGCCAGGCAGGCGGCGATCTCGAAAAAGGCCGCATCGCCCTGGTGAACAACGCGCAGGTAAACGCGGCGGCAACGCGCGCCGGCCTGACGGCTTTGGGCTTCACGCTCTTTGCCCCGACTGCTCCCGCTGCCGCGGCGACTGCTGTCGCTGTTCCGGAAGGGATGGACTCCGGTGCAGTGGTGAAGGCTCTCAAGGCACGGTTCGCTTTGGTCATCGCCAACGGACAAGGCGAGATGCAGGGCAAGATCTTCCGCGTGGCGCATCTCGGCTTCTTTGACTACCTCGACACCGTCGCTCTGCTCGGCGCCATGGAGCACATTGCAAAGGACACGCTCGGTCTGCCGGTGGTCTACGGTCAGGCGGTGGAAGCGGCGCAGCGGGTGTACGCAGAGGCAGCGAAGAGCTAAGCGGAGTTAGCGCGGTTAGCGGCGTTAGCGGAGCTAGGACGTGCATTAACCCAATGCTTTTGCTAACTCCGCCAACACGCGCCAAGCGCGGCTAACGCCGCTAGCTCCGCCTGAACTGGAAAAAGCATATGGCAGAACTCACATTCGGAGAAAAGCTGCTCATCGCACGACGGCAGCTCGATCTCTACCAATACCAGATGGCCGAGCGGCTGGGCGTGCATCCCAACTCGCTCACCAAATACGAGAAGGGCGAAGGCAAGCCGCATGCGGCGGTGCTGCGCATGTTCGATCTGCTCTGTGAGCAGGAAGGCATCCGCTTCGACGAATACGAGAGCGGGCAAAAAGAGAAGGGGAAGGCGATGAAGATCGTTTTGGCGGAGAAGGTGTCTCCGGCGACGCTGGCCGTGTTTGCGGCCGAGCCGGGATGGGAAGTGAAGACGCACGATCAGTTGACCGATGGTTTGCCCGCCGCGCTTGCCGAAGCCGACGCGCTGGTGGTGCGCTCGGCCGTGCAGGTGGACGATGCGCTGCTCGAACACGCCCCGAAACTGCGCGTCATCGGCCGCGCCGGCGTGGGTGTCGACAACATTGACGCGGAGTCGGCTACGCGCCGCGGCATCGTGGTGATGAATACTCCAGGCGCGAACGCTGTCGCCGTCGCCGAGCTCACGCTGGGCCTGATGATCGCGCTGGCGCGCAAGCTGCCTGCGGCCAACACCACGATGCACGCCGGCAAATGGGAGAAGAAAAATCTGCAGGGCGCCGAACTGCGCGGCAAAACGCTGGGCATTCTCGGCCTGGGCCGCGTGGGGCTTGAAGTGGCCCGCCGCGCACGCGGATTCGGCCTGGAGATCATTGGCAGCGATCCATTTGTGTCGGCCGCTGTGGCTCGCGAGAACGGCATCACTCTGGTTTCGCTCGATGAGCTTTTTGCCAAAGCAGACTACCTGACCTTGCATGTGGGCCTCACACCGCAGACCGGCGGCATCATCAACGCCAAGACACTCGCGACCATGAAGAAGGGCGCACGCATCATCAACTGCGCGCGGGGCGAGCTGGTGGACGATGCGGCGCTTATCGCGGCGCTCAAAAGCGGCCAGGTTGCCGGCGCGGCGCTCGATGTGTTCACGCAGGAGCCGCCGAAAGAATCGCCGTACTTCGGCATGGACAACGTGATCCTCACACCACACATCGCCGGCTCGACGGGCGAAGCGCAGGAGGCGGTGGGCGTGCAGATCGCCATGCAGGTGCGCGAGTACTTGAAACTTGGTGTAGTGCAGAACGCGGTCAATCTGCCGTCGCTCAGCCACGAAGAGTACGTGCAGCTGGCGCCGTATATTGACTTGGCCGGCAGGCTCGGCGCGTTTCTCGCGCAGGCGGGCAAGGGCGGTCTTGAGGCTATCCATCTTATCTACGGTGGCACGCTCACCGAGGTGAAGACGGAGCTGATCCGCAATGCAGCCATTGCGGGCCTGTTGCAAGGCTCAGAGAATGTAAACAGCATCAACGCCGCGGCCGTCGCCCAGGAACGAGGCATCCGCGTGCATGAAGAAAAGCAGGAGAGCCATCGCGGCGGTTCAGCCAGCGTGCTCACCATCGCGCTGCACGGTTCGGCTGGATCGAGCCGTGCCAGCGGCACGGTGATTCATGGAGAGCAGCCGCGGCTGCTCGAGTTCGACGCCATCGATATCGAGACGCCGCTCGAAGGCAATTTGCTGGTCTGCCGCAATCTCGACGTGCCGGGTGTGATCGGCAAGATCGGCACCATTCTCGGCCAGCAGGGCGTAAACATCGCCAACTTTGCGCTGGGCCGCGAACGCGCCGGAGCGAAGCCGGTCAAAGCGCTGGCCGTGGTCCAGGTGGACGAGCCGGTCTCGCCTACAGTGCTGGAAGCGCTCAGTCCCATCGAAGCGCTGCTTGAAGCAAGACCGGTCACGCTGCCGGACGGCATCAACTAGATCTCTAACCGTTCGAATTCATGTGCTCGCATAGTGTTCCCAGGTCTCAGAATCGAGACCTGGGGCACCCCAGATGAGAGTGCTTAATCAAGAAGCGGTCAGATGCCTGGAAGTGTTCTCGCAAGGGCATCGCTATTCGTGAATGTGCACATCGCCGGAGCCGGTCTCGATGCGTACTTCGGGGCCGCCTCCATTCAGTTGTGCGCGCATATGGTGACCATTTGACGAGGTCTGCAGGGCCATCGGGCGGTCGCTGGTGACGCTCCCTGAACCGGTAGAGGCGTCCAGCGTGAGCGGGGCATCGCCGGCCGAGAAGTCGATGCTTCCCGAGCCCGTCTGCAGCTTCCATGCGGAGGACGGTTTTCCCGTCACCTTGATGTCACCGGAGCCCGTCTCCGCCTGCAGCGCTCCGTTGACTCCTTTCACTTCGATGTTGCCCGATCCCGTCTCGGCCCTGACATCGCCATCACCTGTGCCTTCGATGGAGATGTTGCCAGAGCCTGTCTCGGCTTTGTAGCCGCCCTCAAGCCCGGTAGCCACGATATTGCCGGAGCCTGTCTCCAGCTTGGCTCCTTGTCCCACGCCCTCATCGGTCACGTTGCCGGAACCGGAAGCCGCTTGAAGCGCCGCGTCGGCAGGCGCTTCGATCTCGTAGTCGATGCTGATGTGCCGCTGTTCATGATCCTCGTGCTGTACGCCGATGCGAATCGTGTTGCCGTCCTGCTCGATCGGCGGATTGGCAGCGAGTGCGCGCACCTGGTCGGCCTCTTCCGGATGGTTCGACCGTATGACTCCATGAACGATCACCTGGCTCCCAGAGCCGCGCCGCAGATGAATATTGCCGGAGCCGGTAGCGACGTGAAGATCGAGTTTGCCGCTGACGCTCAGCGTGCGGTCAAAGGTGGCTTCTGTACGAGAGGAATCCGATTCGGCGATCGCGTGTCCGCCGCTGCCAGACATGGCGATCAGCGTCTCGCCGCTAGCATTCTCGGCACGGAGAGTCATGGTCTCCTGAACCGGCGCTGCAGGCGCTGCCGGCTGTGCCACAACCAGCGGTGCAGACGCAGATGCTGGCCGCTGAGAATCTATGCCTGCAGCCTGTACGCGGACCAGTGCAGCGCCGGCGAACAACACAGCGGGCGCAAGCAGTGCGGCAAGCAGAGTACGGCGGCCACCGGCAAAGGCGCGGCGGAAGGCAGAATCGTTGAGCAAGCGCTCCATGCGGCGAGAGAGACTGGATGGACGAGCCATGGCTACTCCTATCAGGGTGGGGCGCGGCGCAGCCGCGAATTCGAGAAGGACCCGGGCATATGAGGTGCGGGACGCGGCCTGTTCCAGGCCGGAGCGGTCGCCGATTGCCTCGCTCAGGTCAGAGAGTTTGCGTTTGAGCCACCATCCCAGTGGACTCAACCAGACGAGCGCGGCGTAGAGGCTGGCCAACAGTTGCAGATAAAAATCGCCGTGGCGGACGTGCGATCGCTCATGAGCCAGCACAATCCGCAACTTTTCTTCGCTCCAACCGGAATACTCGGCAGGAAGCAGAACTCCGGAGCCGACGGTGACCGGTGCGCCGATCTGAGAACTTGCGCGCAGGCGCAGACCCTCTGCGCAAGGCAAAGGCGCCGTGACCGGCTCAGCCTCGCGCCAGAGACGCAGGCTTACAGCGAGCCCAAAGAGAAGACGGAACAGGAGAGCTGCTGCGACGAGAAGATAGACGATGATTGCCCAGGTTGTCAGTGGCAAGCGAGAGGCAAGAGCGGCCGGGCGCGTCAGTTCTGTGAGGTACACGGACCTCGGAAGCTGAGGAGGCGCAATCCCTCTGGAAGCGTCGCTCGAAGTGTTTACCGGACGCTGCATAGATTGCCTGAAATCAGGCTGTGCGGCACTCGGGAGCACGGGAGTGGATTGGCGTGTAACGAGACCAACTGCGTGGGCCGAGGTGGGGACAACTGTGGCCGGGAGCGTTAAGCTCGGTTTGGGCAACTCAGGCCAGCGCGAAGCAAGGATCAGCACCAGCGGCATGACGATTGCGGCAGCCAGCACCACAGTCCATGCGGCCTTTTCGGCGAGCACATTACGCACGCGCAGCAACCGCAATACGGCCCATACGGCCACAGCCAGCAGAAGCGAGCGTAAGGCTGCTTCGATCCACAGGGTGCTCATCGTCGAACCCCTCCTATTTAACGGATTCCGGCTTTGCTGCTTTGTCTTTCTCTTCGACTTCGGCGATACGAGCGGCCAGTTTCTGCAATTCGTCGCGCCTCAAGACCTTCGAGTCAACCAGGCCCACGAGCAGCGCCTCTACCGAGCCCTCGCAGAACCAGTCCACGATGCGCTGCGCAGCGCGTCCGGCAACGCGCTGGCGTGATTCCGCTGGCCGATAAAGAAAGCTGCGATTTTCCAGGGAATGCGCGACGTATCCTTTGCCTTCGAGCCGGCGTAAGACCGTGCGGACCGTAGAGTCGGTCAGCGCACGATCGAGTTTTTCGCGTATCTGTTCCGCGGTTGCGGAGCCTAGTTGCCAGACGACTGAGAGAACATTGCGTTCCAGTTCTCCCAGTTCGCTCGGATCGTGTTCGAGTTTTGCCTTGCGCGCCATGGTGTTACTCACGGTAACATCGATGCACGTACGCGTGTCAAGCTGTTTTTGTGAATTTCTGTTATTTCCTGCGGATTGTGTGACGAAGGTTGGTGGCGAAATCGCCTAGCCCATCAATCCCTTATGGCCCAGCCAGCAGCGCAGATACGAAATCTGGCCCCCGTGATAGGTTTCATGAAGCGCCAGGAAGTTCACGATGCCGCTGATCTTGCCGTCTGCGCTACGCGGATGCGCGGAGGGCTGGGCGAGCGCGTCGTCGCTCACGTTTTCAAGAGCGGCGGTGACAGCGCTGGTCGACTCGCGCCAGGCGCCGAGAAGCGATTCAGGAGAGGGATAGGCCGAGTCCTCTGCAAGCTTTGCGCCGCGGGCAAAGAGATCGAGAGAGGGCTGCGCCCATTCGACGCCGATGTAGTGAAGGAGCCGGCCGCGTGTCCACGTCATGTGGCCGACGATCCAGGTGATGTGGTTCATGTTGGCTGCGGGGCGGCGCAGCCAATCCTCGGGCGCGAGATCTTTCACGGAATTTTCGAGAAACTGCGAGTTGAAGCGAAAGTTTTCTGCGGCTGCGGCAATCACGGCGGGAACCGGCATCTGTGGCCTCCTTCGAGTGACGCATCGCCGAATATGGATTGGCGACCCGGTCAAGTCAATCTGTGCCAATAAAAATGGCGCCCTGAAGCGCCATTTTTATTTTGCGATGGCAATCCTATGCGCGGCTCATATACGCGCCTTCGCTCGTATCCACGCGGATCTTCTCGCCCTCATTGATGAACGGCGGTACCTGCACCACAAGGCCCGTCTCCGTCTTGGCTGGTTTGGTCACTGAAGATGCCGTGGCCGACTTGAGGCCAGGCTCGGTCTCAACGACAGTAAGTTCGACAAAGCTGGGCAACTCGATGCCGACAGCTACGCCGTCGTGGTAGCTCACCTTGATCTGCAGGTTGGGCGTCAGGTACTCGATTGCATCGCCGAGTGTGGAACCCTTGAGCACAGTCTGCTCGTAGTCTTCGGGGTTCATGAAGTAGTAGTCGTCGCCGTCGCTATAGAGGAACTCCATCGCTACTTCGTCCACCACGACCTTCTCAATCGCATCGCCAGAGCGGAAGCGGTGCTCGAACATAGCGCCCGACTTGAGGTTCCGCAGCTTGGCCTGGATAAAGGCGCGCAGGTTGCCGGGAGTACGGTGCTCCACCTTGAAGACCAGGTGCAGCGTGTCGTTGTGCTTGATGATCATGCCGGGACGCATTTGCGTGGCGGGAATCGCCATAGACGTATTGCTCCTTAGGATGTGCTTGCGCGGAAAGGGCGCAAAAGATATCGGCCTTTTCTGCTTTGCAAAGAGCTACTTCTGAACTCTATGTAGGCCTCTCAACATTGTAACTGAGCGGCGTCTTTGGAAGAGCCATCTGCCGGGTTGCTGGATTCTTGCGTCGGGCAGCAATCCGCTCTCGCGCAGAGGGGTGGCTTTTGCGAATTTCTTTGAGCTTCATCTTGCAACGCGTTTCCTTCGGGTATCCTGATGCCTGCTACAGCATTTTCAGAGAAATGTGGCCTTTGCAGTTTCGAGGAGGGTCGCCGCACGCTGGGGCTCGCGCCGAGTTCGCTGTCAGGTTCGAACCGTACGATCTCTGAAAATGCGCTAGGAGAGACTCTATGAAGACCTATTCGAAGTTGCTTCTGACTGCAGTGCTGTCGGCCACGGCTACTCTGCCGCTTTCGGCGAATGCGGCTGCTCCCAAGTCCGTGAAAGTTGCCATCAAGACCGCAGACGGCAAGGACGCCGGTGACGTTGTACTCAAGCAGGGCAAGGCTGGAGTCGAAGTCAAGGTGAACCTGAAAAACCTGCCTCCTGGCGAGCATGCCATCCATATCCACCAGAATGCCAAGTGCGATGCGCCGGACTTCAAGACTGCCGGCGGGCACTTCAATCCCGGTGGAAAGAAGCACGGATACCAGAGCCCCGATGGTCATCACAATGGCGATATGCCGCAGAATCTGACCGCGAGCGCCGACGGCAAAGTGTCTGCGACCTTCGTGAATAAGGATGTGACGCTGGATCCGGCTGCGCCGAATTCCGTCTTTGCGAACGGCGGCACGGCGATCATCATTCACGAGAAAGCCGACGAAATGATGACCGATCCGACCGGCAATGCTGGCGGGCGCATCGGCTGCGGTCTCATTCTGCAGCCGTAAATCGCTCCGCTGTAATCTCGCAGTGACCCAAACTCATTCGGACCAGACGGTAGGTGCGCGCATGCGTCTACCGCTGGCTGGCCTCGCCCGCGGCCACGCGGCGATTGAACTCCGCTGACCTGTTTCTCGGCACGCTCAGAGTCTGCCAATGATCGCTGGCGTAATGCTTCGCCAGCAGCACAATCTGTCCCACGTGATAGGCGTAGTGCCCGATCTGCCGGTTGATGGCCTGCATCACCGAGTGCGCCTCGCCGCGGATTGTCACCGTACGACCGAGATCGGCATCGGTCAGCGGCTCGAGCGCGCCGAACAAAACAGCCCAGCCATTCTCCCACAGCTCCAACAGAGCCTCTCGCGTGGCAGGCGGATCGATAAATTCGCTGTCGCGATCGCGGTTGGGCTTTTCGCCGTCCGTGGCCAGAAAATCCGTCCAGCGCGAGCGCATGTTGCCCACCATGTGCTTCACCACGATGGCGATCGAGTTGGACTCTTCGTCCAGGGTGAAGAAGAGCTGCTCGTCGGTTACTTGGGCCATCGCTCCATCTGCCAGGCGTTTGGAGTGGCGAAAGACCGCGATGGAATCTTCGACATAGGAGGTGGTGAACTTGAGCGCCATGCGGCTAGTGTACGACCTTCTCTGGCTCCGCACTGCCTAGCAGTCTCACATCAGGTTCCGTGCGCGTGGTCACAGCCGCATACCGCCGGCGTGTCCGAAACTCTGAATTGCAAAAGACTTATTGCCAGGCTCTTGAAGTGGCAGGCGGTCGGAAAATCTTCTCGAAGATCGGCGTGCCCGGGCCGCAAATTCACGCCTGCGCCGGTTGTGTCGGGTGATTTCCATCACATCCCACTGCGAACCATTGGCGGCATACTGCTAACACTAAAGAGGAGCGCATATGAATATTCAAATCCTGCTCGCCAAGCTCATTGAGATTGAAAGATCGATCGGTGTAGAGACTAATATGACGCTGCACAAACAGGTGCTCGATGCGCAAGACTACGTTCTTGGCATGCATAAAGAAGTCGTCGAAAGGCTGCGCAAAGAACCCCGCAGTTTTGCCTTCGAAGCGCTGGCCACAACACGTTTTGCCGCATAGGCGAGGACTCCCATGACGGATCTTACTGAGAAGACCATTGCTCTCCTGAAGAAGGCTTCTGACTTTGCCGCCGTCGCCTACGACAGCGACCTCACCGAGGTAGAGATTGACGGCGCAAAGGTAAGCACCATCTCACTCGAACTGCAACTGCGCACGCTCGCTGCGAAACTCGAACGCACCACCCGAATCAACCGCCTGCAAAAGCTTGTGGGTGCGTAAGACACGCGAGCGTACACTCATTGCACGTCAATCGCTCTCATCACAATCCTTGCAAAATCACTGCAGATCGGGCCCCTCTCCTCGTGTTTTCGAATCGATCAAGCCGAGCTTGGTCGCTACTTCGGGACTGACCGGAATAAACGTGGGAAGCCCTGTATGGTGCACGTGAAGCGGAGCTTCCGATTCATGGTCCGAAACGCCAGCCGCCCGTAAAGCATTTTGCAGATCATGTGGATTCAAAAATTCCTGGTCTCGGGCAGACACGCCGTCCGCATCTCCGCAGAGGGCGCATTTTACCTCCAGGTGTGTAAATTCTCGCCTCGGTTTTGAGATCAGCAGGAACACCTTGGTCATAAAGACTCCGCATTGCATCAGTTTCCTGTTCCGCTGAGTTGTTATTCCTGCACGAACCGTGCCGAACTGCGCAATCACCATTCTTCTCTGCGCGTACAACACTTCGCAAAGACCACGCATCGCACAGCTAGTTGGGGATAATGACGAGTTACACATTCAGAGACCTTCTGCGATCCACACTCGCAGAGGTGGAGCGGTCTTCGGACCTACCTCAAGACGGACCAGCCTTTGTAGGCTTGCGAGATTCGCTCATTCGGGCGATCGCCGAGTTGGCTGTGCTGCGGAATGAGCAACCTGATCTGGACTTCACCAGCGCCGTTCCCATCCTTGAGTCTTCAAAACGCCCAAATCACAATTGAAGCTTTTCTGCACGTACAAGTCGCCTCAGTTGTACTCGGGCTCTATGGCGGCGTCCACTTTCCTGCTCGGTCAGCAGGGGTTGACCACACGATCGTCGACCACACGATCTTCGGAGTGGCGGAATCATCCGGCTGAGGCTTATTTGCGCTGGGCCAGACACCCCGGGGCTGAAATGAGGCCTTATGGTGGGCGGTCAGGGACTCGAACCCCGGACCTCTTCCGTGTGAAGGAAGCGCTCTAACCAACTGAGCTAACCGCCCGAAGAGAGGACAGAAGAGACCGCGGCAAAGGGTGTGTCTGCGGCAATCCTCTAATAAGATAAAGTAACACCAGCGGGGCTTTAGGGCCAAACCTCAGCGAGATATCGAAGCGGACGAAAGGCACTGGCCGCGCACAGATCCCGGCATGTTCTGGAACCTCCAATCTAAACCCAATCGGAGGCCCGATCCGAGGCCAAGGCCCGGGCGAGGACCCGAGCCTGGACCGGGCGCAGCCGCCGCTGCGTGGGCGACGATTGCGCGCTCGTTTTGGGGAACCGATGGCGGGTTGGGCGAGCTCCAGTTTGCCGGAATGCCGAGGATCGCCGGAGAGGGCGACGGGGCCGGTTACAGATACCCCGGTTTCCCACTGGTTTCTGCCCGTTCCGGGCGTCCCGGCCCGGATGCGAACCGTCCTGTGAATGGGAGTCCCCAGGAGGCCGATTCCGGCCCGGAAACGGTTCACGAAGCGCAACCTTTGCCCGAGGATGGGGTTCCAGAAGATATGGCGACCATGGTCCTGGACAATCCGGCCCTGGGAGCGGGTTCAGCCCCGGGAAGGTATGCGGCGAATCCGGCGGAAGCCGGCCTGGGCATCCGGGGCGATGTGGATCCGGCGAGCGATGCCGCGGTAATGCTGCGGGTAGCAGCGGGCGACGAGGCAAGCTTCAATTTCCTGGTGGCGAAGTACCACCGGCCGATCATCCACTTCCTCTACCGGATGGTCCACAACCAGTCGGTCGCTGAGGAATTAGCCCAAGAAGTGTTTTTGCGCGTCTATCGGGCTAGGGACAGTTACAGGGCCGAGGCGCGGTTCACCACGTGGCTTTACCGGATCGCGACGAATCTCGGGGTGAACCACGCGCGCGACACGCGGCATGAACGGGCAGCGCAGACGGTCTACCTGGATGCTCCGGACGAGGAGACGGGCACCACGCCGGATCTGGCTGACGATGAGCCCACGGTGGAGCAGCGGTTGTTGCGGGATGAACGCCTCGCTTCGATTCGGAGCCACGTGATGGCATTGCCCGAGCGACAGCGGATGGCGGTGCTGATGCACAAGTACCAGGGGATGGATTACCGGCAGATCGGAGAGGTGCTCAAGCTGAGCGAGTCAGCAACGAAGTCGCTGCTCTTTCGCGCCTATCAGACGCTGCGGGAAAAGCTGAAGGATTTTGTGTGAGTGGAAAGAAGCCGGATTCAACCGGCGGAGAGCGGGGTGGCAACCATGAATCGGATGAAGTCGAATTGCACGGAAATGGAATCGAAGCTAGCTGATCTGCTGCTCGATCCGCAGGCCGTGCCTGCCAAGGTTCAAGCTCACGTTGCGGAGTGCGACGGTTGCCGCACCCAGCTCGATGAACTGAAGGCGACCATGGCCTTGCTGGATACCTGGCAGGCTCCGGAGCCAAACCCCTACTTTCTTACCCGGCTTGAGGCGCGGATGCGGGAAGAACGCGAGGCCGCGCCGGCCGGTTGGTTTGCCAGAAAGTTTGCGCGAATGCGCGCAGGGTTTGCCTACGGGCCCGGACTTCATGTCCGTCCGCTTGCGGCGATGGCGCTGACGGTGATGCTGCTGATCGGCGGCGGCACGTATCTGGATCTTACGGATTGGAATCGGCCAGCCCAGCCGGCCAGCGAAGCCGCGGTGGTGCACGATCTGCAGGTGCTGGACAACAATGCCCAGGTGCTGGACCAGATGGAAGCACTCTCCACGGCGGATAACGGGGACTAAGGGGAACCGGTTCGGGGCCGGTTATCGATGAATTCAAGGCCAAAAGGCCAGGGGAAAGACTGTGAACAGGAATGCGAGCGCGGAAAGAATGCGTCCGGTGATTTGGGGCGCAGCGGTCCTGTTCCTGTGTCTGTTCGCGGCTACGGCGCGCGGCCAGCGCAGGGAGGCGCCGCACTCTGCCCCGCCCCCGCACTTTTCTAGTCCTCGATTTTCTGGTCCGCGCTCCCGGCCCAACCAGCCACTACCCCAGCGGCGGATGGAACAACAACCCCAGGGCAGGTTCCAGCCGAACCCCGGACGGCCGGAGTCCAACTTTCGCCCCGCTATGCCGGGGCAGTATCCGAATGCCAACTTCAATGGCGGCTATACGCGGCCAGCTTATCCGGGCGCGGGACGGGGGGCAAATCCCACCTATGCGCCGCCGGGCCATCTGCAATCCTGGCTGAATCAGCATCGCGGCCTACCTGTTCAGGATCAGGAGCGGCTTCTGCATAGCGATCCCAGCTTCAACCATCTGCCGGCGGGCCAGCAGCAGCGGCTGGTGCAACAACTTCATCAGGTGGACCGGATGCCCGAGCAGCAGCGGGAGCGGCGCTTGGCGCGCAGCGAGATGCTCGAGCGGCTGTCTCCGCAGGACCGCATGAATCTCAATTCGGCCAGCCGTCAGTTTGGAACGCTGCCTCAGGATCGGCAGCAGGTGATGAAGCGGGCCTTTCAGGATCTGCGTTCCGTGCCGCCCGATCAGCGGCAGACTGTGCTCAACTCAGCACGATTCCAGGGGCAGTTTTCACCTGAGGAGCGCAATATCCTCTCGAACTTCCTCCGCGTGGAGCCATACGAGCCGCCGCACTAACGGCCTCAACGTGGATCTCATATAGGTATTGTCACCTTGAGCGGAGTTGGGAGCGCACTTTGCCCCCAACGGAATCGAAAGATCTGCGGTTCGTCGAGCCCGCACAAATCCCAAGAGAAAAAAGGCAATCTCATCTAATGCGCCGCGACAGCAACCTCTTCGGTTGTCTGCGCCGCAGCATGCACCTGCGTCTCAATCCACGGATACGTCTTTGCCAATCCCTCATAGAGGCTCTGTATCGGCTCCCAGGCGAGCTGTGCGAGCAGCAGCCGATTGTCGGAGTTTCTGCCGCGCACCCCGGTCGGGCCGGGCACGTGCCGTATCGCCAAGTTTTTGCCGGCAATCTGCATGATCATGCGAGCCATCTGGTCGATCGTGACCATCTCCTCTGAGCCGATGTTGACCGGCCCTGCGAACGAGCTTGCCATCAGCCGGCGCACGGCTTCGATGCACTCATCGATGTAGAGGAAGGAGCGGGTCTGCTGGCCGTCGCCCCACACCTCGATCGTGCCGCCATCCTCCTGCTCGGCAATCTTGCGGATGAGCGCTGCCGGCGCTTTTTCTTTGCCGCCGCACCAGGTCCCCTCCGGGCCAAAGACATTGTGGAAGCGCGCTATCCGGACATCGAGCCCGCAGTTGCGCGCGAAGGCGAAGTAGAGCCGCTCGCTGAAGAGCTTCTCCCAGCCATACTCGCTGTCGGGTGCCGCTGGATAGGCGGACTCTTCGGCGCAGTTTGGATTGTCGGGGTTCTGCTGGTTGTATGCCGGGTAGATGCACGCAGACGAGGAATAGAAGATCTTGCCGGCTCTGCGCTGCACGGCAAACTCGGTTGCGTGCAGATTGATCATCGCCGAGTTATGCATCACCTGCGCGTCGTTTTCTCCGGTGAAGATATAACCCGCGCCGCCCATATCGGCTGCGAACTGGTACACCTCATCCGTTCCTTCGTCGAGAATCGATTCCCAGCTCTCGCGCAAGCGAAGATCGGCGAGGACAAATTCGTGCGCTGCCGATGGGCTGAACTCTGGATGTTTGAGGTCGACCCCGCGCACCCAGTAACCCTCAGCGCGCAAGCGCCGGACCATGTGGCTGCCGATGAAACCGCCGGCTCCGCATACTAACGCTTTTTTCGCAGCCATGGTGTCTTGCTCCTTGGCACCTCATCGTAGCCGCGCACGGGAGCAAGCTTGTTTGCAAATTGTCATTGCTCTGTATTTGTTTTGCTCGGATCAGGATGAGCGGAGTTGCGGTCCAGATTGCATCTATATGTATGTAGAAGATGCGAGCGTCGTTCGATGTTGGACATTATTCGATTTTTTAACGGGATCATGTACGATCGACATCGTGTTCTCGAATCGATAGCCAGCTCTTGGAATCATGAAAAGAGGTTGATCCGTAAGTGAAAGAGCCAGTTTCCATCTGTGTGGTTGGGTCGGGATATGTGGGTTTGGTGGCGGCAGCCTGCTTTGCCGAGATGGGCCACCAGGTTCTGTGCGTCGACAACGACGAAGCCAAGGTAAAGACGCTGTGCGACGGCGGCGTGCCGATCTTCGAGCGGCACCTGCCGGAGCTGCTGGCCAAGCACCGGGGCCGCGGCGTCTCGTTCACGACGGATCTGCCTGCAGCCGTTGATCAGAGCGAAGCCGTCTTTATCGCCGTGGGCACGCCGCAGGGCGACAGCGGCGCGGCCGATCTCTCCTTTGTCGAAGCCGTCGTGTCGGAGATTGCGCGCTCCATTCGCAGCTACAAAGTGATCGTCGAAAAGAGCACGGTGCCGGTCTATACCAACGAGTGGATCAGCCGCGTGTTGCAGCGCCACGGTATTCCCGCGGCCAACTTCGATGTGGTCTCGAATCCGGAGTTCCTGCGCGAGGGAACGGCCGTCATGGATTTTCTGCATCCCGATCGCATCGTGGTGGGAGCCAACTCTGAGCGTGCCGCCGATGTGCTGCGGCGCATCTATGCTCCCCTAGCGGATGGAAGCTACTACGTGCAGCCGGAGGCACTCACAGGAGCGTGCAGCAGCACGCATCCGGCGCCGCTGCTGGTCACCTCGGCGCAAAGCGCGGAGATCATCAAGCATGCCTCGAATGCTTTTCTCGCACTGAAGATCTCGTTCATCAATGCTGTGGCCAATCTGGCCGAGGTCGTCGATGCCGATATCGAAGATATCTCCGCCGGCATGGGCCTCGACAGCCGCATCGGCCCGAAGTTCCTGCGTGCAGGGCTCGGCTACGGAGGCTCCTGTTTCCCGAAAGATGTGGCGGCCTTCCACTGGGTCGCGCAGCAGCGCGGGGTCGATTTCCAACTGCTCCACGAGATTCGCAAGATCAATGAAACGCAGAAGGAGGTCTTCTACAACAAGGTCCTCTCTGCGCTGTGGACGTTGCGTGGCAAGCGGCTTGCAGCCCTGGGCCTCGCTTTCAAAGGCGATACGGACGACATCCGTGAGTCGCCGGCCATTGATGTGATCAAGCGGCTGCTCGCTGGCGGAGCCTGTGTGACGGCTTACGATCCAGCGGCGATGGAGCGGGCCAAAGAAATGCTGCCTGCGAACGAGAAGATGCGCTATGCAGAGAGCGTTTATGAAGCTGCCAGCGGCGCGGATGCCGTGCTGATCCTGACCGACTGGAAGGAGTTCGGCGATCTCGATCTGGTGCGGCTCAATCAGGCAGTGCATTTTCCGATCGTGATCGATGGCCGCAATCTCTACAAGCCATCCGTCATGGAGCAGCACGGCTTTACGTACGTGAGCGTGGGCCGCCCCGCCAGCTATCGCGCACAGCAAGGTAAGCCGCGCAGCTCTGTTATCTGATGCTTCTGAACATTGAAGTCGAGTAAGGCTGGCCTGTTATCGTTGCAATCGGGAGCGAAGCTTTGACCATGCAGATTCTCGTCACCGGCGCCGCTGGATTTCTTGGTTCGCACCTCACCGATCGTTTGCTGCGCGATGGCCATTCCGTTATCGGCATCGACAATCTCTCCACGGGCGACAAAGAGAGTCTGGCTCACCTCGCGAACGAGCCGCGCTTCCGATTCTTTGAGTGGGATATCTGCCGATCGTTTCCTGCGGATTTCGATACCGGTCAGCTCGACTATATTTTCAACTTTGCTTCACCAGCGAGTCCGCCTGAATATCTGCGCCTCGCCATCGAAACGCTCTCCGTCGGCGCTGCAGGCACACAGAACATGCTTGAGTTGGCCGCGCGACACGAAGCGGGATTTTTGCACGCCTCGACTTCGGAGTGCTATGGCGATCCGCTCGAGCATCCGCAGACGGAAGAATACTGGGGCAACGTCAACCCCATCGGCCCGCGCTCGGTCTACGATGAAGCCAAACGTTATGCCGAGGCGCTGGTGATGGCCTATCACCGTTCGCGCGGCGTGAACACGCATCTGGTGCGCATCTTCAACACATACGGCCCGCGATTGCAGCCGAGCGATGGACGCGTGGTTTCAAACTTTATGATGCAAGCTCTGCGCGGCGAGCCGCTGACCATCTACGGCGACGGCAATCAGACGCGGAGCTTCTGCTATGTCGATGATCTCATTGAAGGCATCGTGCGGCTGGCGCGCTCGGGTGTGCATCTGCCGGTGAACATCGGCAATCCGAACGAATTTACGATCCTCGAATGCGCGCAGACTGTGCTGGAGGTTACGGGCTCAAAAAGCGAGCTGTGTTTTGAGCCGCTGCCGGAGGATGATCCCATCCGCCGCCGGCCCGACATCACCCGCGCACGCAAACTGCTCGGATGGGAGCCGCGCGTCGAGCTCAAAGAAGGCCTTACCCGCTCCCTCGAGTTCTTCAAAAGCAAGCTCGTCGTCGCTTCTTAAATTTATTCGGCACGGCGCAGCGCTTCTCAATGCGTGATACAGGAATTCTCGCGATCCCAATTGAGATAGATTGGATTGCCCAGCAGCCAGAGTTTACCATCTGCACCAGTCACCTCTGCACGAAACCAGTGACGGCGGCCATCGCTCGTCCAATGCAGAGAAGAAGAGCTATCGTTCGAAGCAATCTCCGTATCGCCTGTTGGAGACATTTCCTGACCATCTTCGATCCAGCGGAATTTTCCGCCCGCCGCACTTGTCACATGCAAGTGAAACTCTATATCTGCACCGTTCTTCGTTTCGATCGAGTCTCCGGCCTGTGCTTGCGTGGCTCCCGCATTTGCCGCGAACTCGAGCAGCCGGTCGTGCGTGCCGGCGAGATCGATAAACACATGGCCGGCACGAATTCCCGCGAGAATCGCAGGCGTAGAGAGTTCGTGGGCATAAACCACTGTAGTCGGGCTGCCGATCGAGCTGATCTTGTCGAACGGCGTCATGGGACGATGATTGTCGCTGCCGCCAATGCCGGTAAGCCGGCAACCGCTGTTCAGTTCCTGGTCCCAGAAGGAAATGTCGGAACGGCCACTCAACTCGTTGCCTCCATTGACTGCTTCGACGGCTGTGAGCAGATGCATGTCGACCTTCGTCGCCGGAGTCCATCCGCATCCGAGGCAGATTTCGCCGCTCGGCGCAGAAGGATGATTGATGGAGGCTAAGCCTCCAAGTGCGACGGCATTGCGCAGAAGCGCATTCACATCGGGAACATTGCCGGGCGCCAGCCGGAAGTCGAGAAAATCCGTCGTTCCCAAAAAATTGATGTGGCCCTGGAAGGTCGTGATCTCGCGGCCGGGAATCAGCAGCAATTTGTCGAAGTACGGCTGCAGCTCACGCATCGCGTCATAGTGCGAGGTCGCATTGTGATCCGTGATCGCGATGAAGTCGAGCCCGCGGCGCGCCGCCGCATCTACGGTGAAGAAAACAGGACAGGGAACAATCTTGCCTGTCTGGCTGGGACACTGGCCGTCGCTGTGTGCAGTGTGCATGTGCAGATCGCCCCGAAACCAACCCGGACCTGCGCGCAGCGGCTCGCGCAAGAGTTCCGGTTGTTGCGCAATGGCTCCGGTCTTCGAAAGATACACATGAATCGTGTAGTGCGACTCGACGTTCGCGCGGATATTTGGCACGCCGATCAGCACATTCCATGTGCCCGCAAGGATAGGACCGGGCAGACAGGAAGGCGTCGCATCGGAAAGGCCTACGGTGAGCGTCGACTTGTTGCCGCCGCTCCAGCAGCGCAATCCGCCCGGGTCAAGCATGCCGAGATCGAGCGTCGTGTGTTGTTCCTTTTCTGTATATGCGAAGGTGATGGTCACGCGCTCGGTGCCCGCAGGCACATCAAACGGCGCCTTCACGTAACTCTGATTCTGCGAGCCGCGCACCACGCCTTCGAGAACCCGCTCCGTAAAAGTGGAAGCCGGCGGTTGCTGGGCGCTTCCGCAGAGAGCCGCGGCGAACAACAAACTCGAAGTGCAGACAATCGAAAACTGAGATTTTGGTTTCATTCTGGATCCCGGAAGACGCAGTGAGCACAGTATACGTTCAAAAAAACTGCCCGCATCCGATGCTTTGGATGCGGGCTCTGGAGAAGGCCGGAACTGTGCCAAAGTTAGTAAAACAGCTTCAGCGCGAGCTGCAGCGTACGGGCTCCGTTGTTCCCGTTGCTGTTTTTCGTGCTCGAGATGTTACTGAAGTTGGCAGTGGTGAAGTTCAGCTGCCCCGGCTGCGCGAAGGGCGGCGTGTTGGTTGTGTTGAAGGCTTCTGCCCTGAACTGCAGGTAGGCCGCTTCGGTGAAGTGGAAGTTCTTCATCACCGAGGAGTCCAGATTGGCGTAGTGCGGTCCGCGCACCTGTTCCTGGCTTCCGCCCAGAGGTGAGTAGTCCACCTGTCCGGCTGTGGTTGCCACTGGCGGCTGCGCAAACGCACTGGGATTCAACCACTGGTGATAGTTGTGTGGGCCCGAGTAGAGGCTTTGTCCAGTGAGATTGGCAAAGCAGCCAAAGTCGGCAGTAGTCGGTGTGGGGCAACCCACTGTGAAGGGCTGGCCGCTCTGGAAGCTGTAGATACCGCTCACGACCCATCCGCCGAGAAGCGTATCCACCGCTTTATTCGCACTAGCGCCAAACTGACGACCGTGCCCGAAGGGTAGATCCCAGCTTCCGGCCACGTGCACCAGGTGCGTGGCATCGGTGTCGCACACCGCGTAATCTCGCGCGATGCCGAATCCCGGCAGCCACTCGGCCCGATACTGCTGGTTCTGTTCAGCCTGGGTGTGCTGGTCGGTCATGCACTTGCTCCAGGTGTAGTTCGCAAGCAGCCAGAGCCCTGAGCTCAACTGGTGCTCGTACGTGGCCTGTAGCGAGTTGTAGCTGCTGGTTGCGTTGGTGGTCTCATACGTGGCGTTGCGCGCGAAGCTCGGGAAGGGAATGCCTCCTGAGGTTTGCGCGTTCTGTCCCGGCGGCAGAATCTGCGTATTCCCGTTGCTATAGCCGAGATTGTCCAGGTGGCGTCCTTCCGTGCCGACGTAGCCGATCTGGATCGAGTCGTGGTTTGTGAACTGATCCTGGATGGTCAGGTTCTGGGTCTCGATGTACGGCGTCTGGAAGTTGTATTGCCGTCCATAAAGGCTCAACCCTTGTCCACTATTGATCGTCGGATCCTGGAAGTTGTACTGAGTGAAGGCGGCCTCCATCGTGGCCGGCTGCCCATTCGGAAGCAGGATTGGGTGCTGAGAGTCGGCACTGGGCACCGTTTGCACATACACAAACGGATAATTGGTTCCAAGCGTGCCGCCATAGCCTAGATTGCCGAGCGCGCCGTAGGCCGTGCCGAAGCCGCCGCGTACCACCAGGTTCGGCTTGAGGCGATAGGCGAATCCAACACGCGGCGCGAAGTTAGTCTTCTGTGCGTGGCCGAGCGTGAGGTCCGGCACGCAATTCAGCGTGATGTTGCTCGCAGTGAGCAGCGCGTTGAAGGCCGCAGAACGCGCTACCGCGCAACCCTTGGTCGACATGTAGTACGTTCCGGGCGCACTGTTTCCGCCGGTGGGGACAAAGTTGGCCTGGAATCCGCGCGTCTCGGCATAGGGCGTGAAGTAATCCCAGCGCACTCCGAGATTGAGGGTCAGGTTCGGCGTCGTCTTCCAGTCATCCTGGAAGAAGGCGCCCCAGTACCAGCGATGATCGTCGGTCGCGGCAATGTTGGAGCCGGAGAAGCTGCTCATGCCGCCCACATTGTTTACGCCGCCTACCACGATTGAAGTGGTTGGCGTCAGAAGTAGGTCGCCGACGCCGGTCAAGCTGCTGTTCTTGTTCGGAATGTCGGTGTACTGGCCGTTGAAGTTGAAGTCGCCGCGTCCCTGCGGCGGCTGCGAGATGTCGCCTTCGAGATCGTCGATCTGCAGGCCCGTCTTGAAGGTGTGACTGCGATAGACCTTCGTCACCGCATCGGCGCCTTCCACGCTCCAGACGTATTGCAGCGTAGGCGTGTAGTTGCCAACGCCGATATGCGTCAGCCCGTTGATCGTGATGGGCGGAATGCCGCCGTTATTGGCGACCTGCTGCGTGCCCAGAATGCCATATTGTGCGGGAATGCCGAAGGTATTGCCGTAGACCGACTGCTGCAGCTTGTCGCTATGCACCATGCCGACGTGCATCTCGTTCGTCAGCGTCGGGGTGAAGATGCGCGTATAGCCAACAGCCCATGCATAGGCAGGCAGGCTGTCAGTGCGTCCACCGGTCTCGCCGACGGCCAGGCCCGGCAGACTCGACGGAACATCCGTTGTGTAAAGGCTCCTGTTGAAGACGCCGAACAGGATGTTTTTCTCATTGATGTTTTCGTCGATGCGGATGTCGTAAGTATTGGTGTCGTGGCTCTCTTTCGGAACCCAGAGAAAGTTGTTGGTGAGCCCCGCCGAAGTCTGCGCCGGGTAGACGCCAAGCAGCTTTACGGCATTGGGGTCAAGCCGCGACTTGGGAAGAACGTTGAGCAGCGCTTCCTGGCTCGCTGAGGTGAAGTTTGTGGTGTTGTTGCCAAGAAAGCTGGGGCAGCCGCCTGTCGTGCAGTTGTAGAACGGATCGCGTACGTAGGCTCCGGGAGTGCCCGTCAAACCAGTAACGGGGTCAATACCTGTCGCTGGAAGAGCGCGCGTGGTCGCCGGATCGAGGACCGTTCCGTGCGGGAAGACGCGGCCGAGCGCGTCGGTTCCGGTGCCGCTGTTGTACTTGATCAGGTCCTGCAGGTTCGTGAAACCGCTATCGACCATGCCGGTCGTGGGCACGGTGCTCGTTGCCGGAATGGGGAGAATATAGCGTCCGCCCTGGTAGTCGAAGAACCAGAAGGTCTTATTTTTTCCGTTGTAGACGCGTGGGATCAGCACCGGCCCGCCGATCGTTCCGCCAAACAAATTCTGGCGATACTCCGGAACCGGCTTGCCGCTGTTGAAGAAATAGTTTGCGTTGAAGGCGTCGTTCCGCACGTACTCCCACAGATCACCATGCACGGAGTTGGTGCCCGACTTGACGGCTGCATTCACCACGCCGCCGGTGGAGTGGCCAAACTCGGCATTGAAGTCGCCGTTCTGGACCTTGAACTCCTGTACAGCATCCGGCGGCGGCACAATGGCAGCATTTGTCCCGGTGTAGTTGCCGCCATAAACCTCGATATTGTCATTGATTCCGTCCAGCCTGAAATCGTTCTGCCACACGTTGACGCCGTTCACTGAAAAATAGGCGCTCGCCGTGCTTCCCGAGTCGGGCGTAGGTTGTCCAGGTGGGGCAGTCGAAACGCCGGCCGAGAGTTGCGCCAGCGAGCCCCAGTCGCGGGTCACCAGCGGGAGATCATTGACAGCCTGGTTGGTGATCGTCTGGCCGAGCGCGGCATTTTCAGCCTGCAGCAGCGGCGCGGCGGCCGTCACGGTCACATTCTGCTCCACGTTGCCGGTGGAGAGATGAACGTCGGCCGTCAAAACCTGTTGCACATGAACGTAGAGGCCGCGCACGACATATTTCTCGAATCCGGCCGACTCTGCCTGGACCGTGTACGTCGCCGGTAGCAGGTTGCCGAAGACATAGGTGCCGGTGTTGGTGGACTGCGTCGCGGCAGTCACGCCCGTCGCATCATTGGTCAACAGGATTCGCACATTGGGCACCACTGCGCCGGACGGATCTTCGACTGTCCCGGTAATCTCTCCGCGGTCGATCTGCGCCGCGACTCTGCACGGGAGGCTGAGCGTGATCAGCAGGCCCAGAGCTACGAGCCACGGGCCGATGCCTCCCAAATTTTTTAGAGTTTTCATCCTTCTTTTGCGACCTCCAAACTGGAAAGTTTTCACATGCGCGCCATGGTAGGAACGATTCGGCGAGCAGCGTAACAGTAGAGCACCGGTGAGGCCTGCGGGAGTGTTTACCCTACGTGGAAGGCGGGTGTATACACTAGTGATGTGTACGGGTAACGCCCTGAAAATTAGAGATGTAGCAGCACGTTGAATTGTTGGTGAACTGTGGAAGAAGAACTTCCAAATCGGGGTTAGCGGAGTGGTGCAAATTCATCTTTCTAGGTAGCTCGACCTGATTCTTGTGGATTAAAATTCGATCTGCGACCTTTTGAGGGATCAGGCTTGAGGCAATCGGTTTTCGAGCGCAGTGGAAGCAATTTTGCACTGACGAAAAGACCGATTCCTGAAGGCCCGCTTTTGTGAATACACGGTTAAGGACACAAGAGAAACAAAGCGAATCGTGGACCATTCCCCGGCGGGCATTCGCTTCCACCACTGGAAGATCGCCTGGAGATAACCGTCGAGATAATGTTATGGATCGCTTGACCGCTCTCCAGCAAAGACAAAAAACGTCAGTCATTCCAGAGAGCCGCTCGTCCTTACTCGAAGACGATCCGCACTGGGAGCTGGCGCAGCGCGTCGTGGCCAGTCCTCATTTTGCCCGCTCACCTCTTCTCTCCAAGTTTTTGTTATTCGTAGTGGCAGAAACTTTGGAAGGCCGCGCCGACGAAATCACCGAACATCAGATCGGTGTGCAGGTCTTTGACCGGCCGCCGGACTATCGCACTCTCGAAGACAACATCGTCCGTAACTACGCGCGCCAGTTGCGCAAACGGCTGGCCGAGCACTTTGCCGATGAAGGCCGCGCCGAAACCGTGCAGATCGATATTCCGGTAGGCGGCTATGTCCCGGTCTTTCGTACGGTTGAGGATGAACGCGTTGCCGAACCAGAACCTGAAGTCAGCGCGGTCATTGAGCCGGCTCATGCAGCCCCGGAATCTGCGGCTGCTCCAACGCCATCGCGATGGAAACGCAGATTGGCGATTGCATTCGCAGCAGCCGCCTACAGTGTTGTGCTGATTGCATCCACTTGGTACGTTGCCACGCGTGGCCGCGTATCAGAGCCGCCGCCGGAACCGGCCCAGGCTCTATGGACAGCGCTCTTTAGCGGTCCGGAGAACAGCTACATCGTTCCTTCGGATGCAGGGTTCAATCTTCTCGAAGACATTGCCCGCCGTCCGGTGCCGCTCGCCGAGTACATTGAGGGCAGTTATCAGGAACTACCGCTCGCCGGCGTGGATACGCACAGTGCCTCCGATCTGCGCTCACAGCAACTCACCCCCTTCGTCGATTTGCAGATTGCATCGGCGCTTTCTCATCTCAAAGAAGACGATCCGGAGCGGGTCTTTATTCGTTTTCCGCGCGACCTGCGCCTTGATGATCTGAAGAGCGCGAACGCAGTAATTATCGGATCGGTCGGCAGCAATCCCTGGGCTGCAATCGCCGAGAACAACTCCAACTTCCGCATCGTCGACCGGCCCGGCATGCAGGGGGCCGAGATTATCAATATGAAACCCCAACCTGGTGAAGCTGCGTCGTATGCGAGCCACTGGAACGAACCTGCCCATGAGACCTTCGCGCTCATTGAGTTTCTTCCCAATCTGAGCGGTAATGGCCATCTGCTGGTTTTGGAAGGTCTGGATGTGGCCGGAACTCAGGCCGCGGCGGAAATCCTGCTGCATCCCTCCGCGATTGCGCCTATCCTGAAACGCGCTGCCCGCGCAGATGGATCGCTGCGTTACTTCGAGGTTCTGCTGCGTTCGACGAGTATTGAGTCCAATGCTACGGGAACCCAGGTGATTGCCAGCCGTATCTACTAAGTTCGGGGTTTATTCCATCGCCACACAGCTCAGCCACCCCAATGATCTATATTGGCAGGGGAGCAAAAAGGCATCCCGGCGCGATCCTATTCTGATGAAATCGGGATCAGGCCCGGAGGAAAAGGAAAGACTGTGAAGCGAGTCATTGGATTTGCCGCAGCAATATTTGCCGTTGCGATGGCGCTTACAGCCGTTGCGCAAGGAGAGGTGAAGATGTCGATATGGGGTCATACCGCGGACGGAACACCCGTCCCGATCTACACGCTCAGGAGTGGGCAAATTGAAGTCCGCGTGATGGCGTATGGAGCCAAACTGGTGAGCGTAAAGACTCCTGATCGCTCGGGCAAGATGGCTGACGTCGTGCTCGGCTATGATTCCCTGGAGAATTACCTGAACGATTCCCAGACGCACTTCGGTTCGATCGTCGGCCGCTATGGTAATCGCATCGCGCTGGGCAAGTTCACCCTCGATGGCAAGACCTATCAGATCCCGATCAACAACGGCCCCAATGCGCTGCATGGCGGCACGATGGGCTTCGATCGCCACGTCTGGCAATCCAAAGAGGTGCCGAACGGCGCCGAGTTCACGCTTGTGAGCCCCGACGGCGACATGGGCTTTCCCGGCACGCTGACCGCGCATGTGAAGTACACGGTGCAAGGGAACACCCTGCGCATCGACTACTCGGCCACCACCGACAAAGACACCGTCCTCAACATCACCAACCACGCGTATTTCAATCTGAATGGCGACGATAAGGGCACCATCCTTAACCAGAAAATCCAGATCGACGCCGAGAGATACACGCCCACCGATGCGGGACTCATTCCTACCGGTGAGCTCGCGCCTGTTGCGGGCACGCCGCTCGATTTCCGCAAGCCGGAGGTCATCGGCGCGCGGATCAACGACGACAATGCGCAACTCAAACTCGCCGGCGGTTACGACTTCAACTTTGTGCTCGATGGCAAGATGGGCACAATGCATCCCGCCGCCACCGTGGCAGACCCCGAGAGTGGACGGAAGATGACTGTCGAAACCACCGAGCCCGGCGTGCAGTTTTATTCAGGTAACTTTCTCGATGGCACTTTCACCGGCCGGCACGGCGTGAAGTACGTACGCAATACGGGCTTCTGCCTGGAGACGCAGCATTTTCCCGATTCGCCGAACCATCCCAACTTTCCCAGCACGGTAGTGCATCCCGGCCAGACCTTCCACTCGACCACGACGTTTACCTTCAGCGTCGAAAAATAAGAGTGGAACACGAGTCCAAGCTCGCCAAAAAACATCCGTGCCCCATGCTTGCGATCTTTCATTATCGCAAGCGTGGGAGAGCACGAAGTGTGCTCATTTCTTAGCCGCTAACTCGCGTTTAAACCAGCCCAACCCCTCCGACGTTCCCGCGCGCGGAGCATACTCGCAGCCCACCCAGCCCTCGTAGCCCAGCTCATCCAACAAATTGAAGAGATATTCGTAACGTACCTCGCCTGTATCGGGCTCGTGCCGCTCCGGCACGCTCGCAATCTGAAAGTGGCTTACGCGTGACTGCTTGGGGTCGGCGAGATACTTGCGAATCTTCATCGCCAGGTCGCCCTCGGCCACCTGGCAGTGAAAGAGATCCATCATCACCTTCAGATTTGGCGCGCCGATCTCCGCAATGAGAGTGTGCGCCTCCTCTTGAAAATTGAGAAAGTAGCAGGGAATGTTGCGCGCTGCGATCGGTTCAATCAACACATCAATGCCGTCGCCCTCCGCCTGCTTGGCCGCCCAGGTGAGATTCGCGACATAGGTTGCGCGCATACTGCTGCGATCGGCGCCGCTGGGAACAAGACCCGCCATGCAGTGAATACGCGGGCATCCGAGCACACGTGCATATTCGAGCGCGCGCTCAAATCCTGTGCGGAACTCCGCCTCGCGCCCCGGCAGAGCTGTGTTGCCGCGCTCGCCCGCCTTCCAGTCGCCCGGAGGCGCATTGAACAAAACCTGCTGCAGGCCATTTTTCTTTAGCCGATCCGCAATCGCCTGCGCCGGATGCTCATAGGGAAAAAGGAATTCAACCCCGGAGAAGCCATCGTTTGCGGCGGCTGCAAAGCGGTCGAGAAAGCCGTGCTCGTTGTACATCATCGTCAGATTGGCAGAAAAACGCGGCATAAGTCGCTCCAGAAATTTTGTTATTGGGGTTGAGTTTCTTTGGTTCGATTGGCCAGATACGCGCGAACGATTGAAAAGAAGTCAGGATCGGGTTCGAGGCCGAGGCGCAGTGCATGCGTGTTGTCGAAGACGGCGGGCCAGCCGCTTACGATGCGCGCGGCCTGCGGATCAGGCTCAAAGCGCACCAAGGCACGCGCCTGCGCGCCGGCCACCGCTTCCAGCGCATCCAGCATCTCAGCCACGCTCACCGTAAGCGCAGGCAGGTTAATCGCCGTGCGCCCACCGAGAGTCTCGCGCGATGCCTCGGCTACTGCAAGCAGCCCTTCAATGGTCCGCTCCGGTGAAGCAATGGCCACTTTCGTCTCCGGCGGCACGGGGCACACGGCGAACTCACCGTTCAGCGGTTCGCGCACAATGTTCGATAAAAAGCTGGAGGCGGCGCCATTCGGTTCGCCGGGCCGCACCACCACCGTCACCAGTCGCGCGCTGCGTCCGTCAAGAAAGCCTTTGCGCGTGTAGTCCGTTACCAGTTGCTCGCAAATGAACTTCTGAATACCGTAAGAGGACTGCGGTGTCGGCAGGGTGTCGTGACGGATGATCGCGGGCAGCGGCAATCCGGGATCGGAACCGAAGACCGCAATCGAGCTAGCGAAGATCAGACGCGGTCCATTGCCTGCGATACGCAATGCGTCGAGAAGGGCGCGCGTCGAATCGAGATTGGAGCGCATGCCCAGATCGAAGTCGGCTTCGCACTCCGCCGAGACCGCCGCGGCCAGATGAAAGACGACGTCAAAGTTTTCCCGCCCGAGGCTTGCGCATTGATCGATCAGAGCACCTGTGCAGGTGCGCACGCGCGCATCTGCGCGCAAATCGCAAGCGGGCTGCGCAAGATCCGCCAGCACCAACTGTTCGATCGGCCGGCCGTCGAGTTGGCCGCGCTCGAGCAATGCGCGCGCAAGTAGCGTGCCCAGAAAACCCGCGCCGCCGGTAATGAGTATCTTCACCGGGCCCTCTCCCGTTTCTGTGTGGATGAGCAACCTCTCTCTGTATCGTAGCGCCGCAATCGCGCGGATTTAGCCCAGTTTCCCAGCCTGTGAGCCTTCAGGAAAATCTTGCCTGTCATGGAATGAATCAGTGAGCGTGCGCATTCAACTGGGCGAGCACGCGTTTCAGGTCATCGAGCTTCTGTCCGGCTTCCGCCAGCTTGCCTTCCGAAGTGAGCCGCTGGTAATCATCGAAGTCCCGGCTCGCCTGTGTGATGAGCGCATGCAGATCAGCGGAGGGCTGCGCCGCACTCGGCGCCGCCGCTGGCTGCGGAGCGGAAGTGGCCTCGGTTGCTGTCAACGACGAAGCTGCCGAGCCAAAGAGCGAGCCCAGCGCCGTCTCAAAGTTTGGCCCATAGGCAAGCCGGTCTTGTAGCGCGAGCACAACCAGGCGCAGCTCCGGCATAGGACTGCGCTGGGCCTGTAGATAGATCGGTTCAGCGTAGAGCAGCGCGCGACCGCAGGGAATTACCAGGAGAGAACCGCGGCGCACGCGTGAGCCTTGCTGGTTCCAGAGCGTCAGCTGGCCGGAAAGCTGCGCATTCTGGTCGATACGCGCCTCGATCTGCTGCGGGCCGTCGACAAGGCGCGTCTTTGGAAAGTCGTAAACCACCGCAGTGCCGTAGTGTTCGCCGTCACTTCGCGCTGCAATCCAGCCAATCATGTTGTTGCGATTGATGGGAGTGAAGGGAAGAATCTCGACAAACTCCAGCGCGCTCTCACCGGGCAGCTTCATCAGCACGAAGTTCGGCACCATGGCTTGTGCGGTTTGCTCGCCCTGTTCACCAAGCGCGGTTTGTGTAGCGACAGTCCACTGGTCTTCGCGGTTGTAGAAGACCTCAGGATCGGTCATGTGATAGAGCCCATACACCTCCGCCTGCAGGCTGAGCAGCAGTTCGGGATAGCGCACATGCTTGCGCAACCATGCAGGCATCGCCGACGCATCTTGAAACAGGCTCGGATAGATACTGCGCCACGCCGCGAGAATCGGATCGGCCGCATCGAAGACATAGAAGGTGACAGTACCGTTGTAGGCGTCGATTACTGCCTTCGCGCTGTTGCGCATGTAATTCAACGACGCGCCACCAACGTTGGTGTGCGTGGCGTAGGGATATGTGTCGGAAGACGTGAAGGCGTCGATCATCCAGTAGAGCCGTCCATCACCTCCGACCACGATGTAAGGATCTTGATCGAAGGTCAGGAAGGGCGCGAGCGCCGCCACACGTTCGCGCACGTTGCGCCGCATCAGCAGCCGGCTCTCTGCTGTGATATCGTCGCTGAACGGCACCTTGGCAATGTCGCCGCGATCGAAAGCAATCAAGGCCCGGCGCAGAAATCCGCCCAGCACAAGTCCGCCGGTGCCGTCATACGAGTTGAGATTGTTCGACTGGCCCTCGGGATAGTTGAATTCCTGCTGGTGCGTCTTCACGTACACATCGTCGTTCGTCAATTCGCCAAAGTAGATCTCCGGCCGTGTTACCGAGAGCCCTGGCGCCGTGCTCTGCACAGGCATATTGCTCAGGTAGAGAGTGGGCAGGCCCTCCGGCGTAAACCCGTTCACAGGATTCATCGTGATGCCGTAACCATGCGTATAGATCAGCCGGTTGTTGATCCAGTTGCGGCTGCTTTCGGGCAACTTGTCCACGTTCAACTCACGCGCGGCAAGCATCACCTCGCGCGCATTGCCCCCGATCTCATACCGATCGATGTCGATGTCGGGGAAGTCGTAGTAGGTACGAATCTCCTGCGCCTGGCGCAGCGTGTCCTGCAGCGCCTGCACGTCCCACAAGCGGATATTGCTGAGCGTCGCCTGGTTGTTCACGGGATCGGCGGCATCGGGCGTGGTTTCAGCAGGGAATTCGCGCTGCGCAAAGTGATCAAGCCCGTAGGCCTGGCGCGTGAAGGCGATATTGTCAGCAATGTAGGGACGCTCGCGGTCAAGCTGGTTCGGCTTCACCAGGAAGGTCGTGACATACCATCCGCAAATTCCAGTCACCACATAACAGATAATCGCGGGCACAACCGCGGTAATCAGCCAGCGGCCGCGAGGACGCATGATGCCACCCGCGATTGCGATGATCCCTCCCAGAAACAAAGCCGCGCTGATGAAAACCATTCCGGTGACATTGACGTGAGCGTCGGTGTAGGTTACGCCATCAAAAATGGTGTGGTGCTCAAAGAGCAACTCATAGCGGCTGATGAACTCGCGCAGAGCGAGCGTGATCAGCAGGAGGCCAAAAGCAGCACAAGCGCCACGCCAAAGCGGCGCGCTGGTGTGAACGGAGGCGTGGCGGTCGAATGCGCGCGAGCCGCCGGAGATAAGCAAAAACAACGTGGCGGCGATGCACAGCAGAATGGCCAACGTCATGACCCATCCGCTGATCAGTTGCCATGCCGGCAAAGTGAAGAGATAAAAGTTCAGCGGCTTGCCGAAGATCGGATCGAGACTATTTCCAGCTGAGCTGGGCGCGTGCCGGTAGAGCGCGAGTGAAGGCCACTGGGCGCCGATGGCTGCACCTGTCGCGAGCGCAATGAGCAACGAAGCAATCACGGCGACGAAGTGCAGGCCGCGCCCGACTGGAAGATGGATGGGCCTGCCTGCAACGTAAATCGTGTAGGTGTCTGGCAGGTCGGCGGCGTGCAGGTGTCGCAGCGCCGCGATTCCGCCATAGAGCACAAGAAAAGTGAGTCCCGCGAAGCTCGCGAAGGTCGTCCACTGCAGACGCCAGGTTGTCCAGAAGACCTCGCCATAACCGAGCGAGCGGAACCAGAGCAGGTCGACCCAGTAGGAGATTACAGCGCGGCCGCCGAAGATGACCAGGACAAGAAGAACGGCAACAACCAGAAAAACAAAGCGCATACCGCCTGGCTTTGCGCGTGGCGGCCAATCAATGGTTTCGGGCATCTCCCACTCCGCTCAGACTCGCAATCAGTCCGAGCTACGCAAGCATTGTACCGCGCGTGGAGAGATGGACCTTGTTGCTCAGCTCTGCCGATGGTAGGATTGGGGCAATGCCAGCCAGCGAGATTATCTTCGAAGTGCACGAAGACGAGGTAGACGGTGGATACACCGCCAACGCTCTTGGCTATGGCATACACACGCAAGGAGACTCGCTGGAAGAGCTACGTGCTATGGTCAAAGAAGCCGTTGCCTGCTACTTCGATGATGCAACGTTGTCTCCGAAGATCATCCGCTTGCACTTTGTACGGGATGAAGTTCTGACTCAGTGAGATTGCCTCGTGATATTTCCGGGCCTCAGCTAGTAAAGGCTCTAGCCGTTCTAGAGCTATGAGGTGACGCGTCAGAAAGGTTCCCACATTCGCGTGACCACAGAGCGCGACGGTGAAAACCACGAAGTAATTCCGTATCATCATCCCATCAAGACCGGCACACTGTCTGGCATTCTGAAGCGAATTGCTGCGCATCACGGAATAACGGTCGAGAATCTTCTGGATACGCTCAAGCTATAGTGATCAGTGCACCGCTGCTTGATTCTCAGATCAGCTCGTTGCGCCCGGTCAGGTTGAGCTCTTTCACGATCTTGCCCACATCCTGCGAATGATCGCGGTGCGCGATCAGCAGCGCATCTTCCGTATCCACAACCACGAGATTCTCCACGCCGACCAGCGCGACAAATTTCTTTGGACTGAAGATGTAGTTGTCGTTGGCTTCAATCGCCATGTGCCCGCCCGTGTCAGCCACGTTGCCTTCGGAATCGCCGCGCAGCCGCGTCTCCAGCTGATACTCGTAGAGCGATGCCCACGAGCCGAGGTCGTTCCAGCTGAACTCCGCCGGCAGGCAAAAGAGGCGTGAAAGATGTTCACCCTTTGCCGATCGCGGTTCCAGCACCGCGTAGTCAACCGAGATGTTTTCGCACTTCGGATACAGCGTGCGGAAGGTCTCGTCGAACTGCGGCGTGCCCCAGGTGGCAGCGATGCTTTCCAGCAGCGGAGCCGTCTCCGGCAAGTGCTCGCGCACGGCATTGGCCAGCGTACGCGCCGACCACAGAAACATGCCTGAGTTCCAGTAGTAGTTGCCTGCCGAAACAAATTCCTCTGCCTTATTCTGGTTCGGCTTCTCGGTAAAGCGGCGCACGTGGAGCGCGGAATCGTCTTTAGCGTAGTCGCCGGTCTCGATGTAGCCGTAGCCAGTTTCGGGGCGCACCGGCTCAATGCCCAGCACCACCATGTTCTCGCCCGCCGCGGCCAGGGTAATGCCCTTTTGCAGCGCCTTCAAAAAACGCGGTTCGTCGCCGATCACGTGGTCAGAGGGAAACACGCCGATTACGGCGTCCGGGCTCTGCCGCTCGATGAGAAAGGCGGCCAACCCGCAGGCCGGTGCAGTATTGCGCGCGCACGGCTCCTGCACGATCTGCCCGGCCGGCAGGCCCGGCAGCTGGTCGGCGATCTCCTGGGCCAGGAGATCGTTGGTAATGATCCAGGTTTTGTCCAATCCTGCCAATGGCTTAAGCCGTTCCACGGTCTGCTGAATCATGGAGCGCTCGCCATCAAGCGCCAGAACCTGCTTGGCGCGGGCGCGGCGTGAGCGCGGCCAGAACCGGGTGCCGCTGCCACCGGCAAGAATCACGGGACGAAAATCGATTGCGTTCAGCATTGAAGAAATATCCTACCCGACCAGCGCCGCCTTTGCCCAGAGACGCATGCGATATCCTGTCCCAGATGCATCTCGCCGGTATGGGAATCATGCGAACGAGGTAGCCCCCAGATGCCAACCGCTCGCCAGGGCGCCATCCATCTCTTCCGGGTTGCGGGAATCGACGTTTTTCTGCACTGGACCTGGTTTCTCATCGCCGCCATCGAAATCCAAAGCCGCTCCGGCACGTACCGCTCGCTTCTCTGGAATGTGCTGGAATATCTGGCGCTCTTTATGATCGTGCTGCTGCACGAGTTTGGCCATGCGCTGGCCTGCCGTCAGGTGGGCGGCACTGCCAATCGCATCATGCTCTGGCCGCTCGGTGGCGTGGCTTTTGTCGATCCGCCGCAGCGTCCCGGCGCCACACTGTGGAGCATCGCCGCCGGTCCTCTAGTGAATGTGGCGCTCCTCCCGGTGTTGCTCGTCGCGTCTATGACCGTTCACACGTTCGGATGGGCGCAGGCTGCCCCCGATCTCGAGCAGTTCATCAACGCGGTCATCTATATCGATCTGGCGTTGCTGATCTTCAACGTGCTGCCCATCTATCCCCTCGATGGCGGCCAGATTCTCCGCTCGCTGCTCTGGTTCGTGTTGGGCCGCGGCCGTAGCCTGGCCGTTACCACCATCATCGGCTTTATTGGAATCGCGGGCTTCCTAGGCGTAGCTCTTTTGGAGCGTTCCGTCTGGCTGCTCGTGGTCGCGGGCTATATGCTCATCAACTGCTGGAGCGGTCTCAAGGGTGCGCGCGTCCTCATTCGCAATGAAAAGCTGCCGCGCCGCGTGGGGTTTGTTTGCCCGGGCTGCCACACAGCGCCACCGATTGGAAATTTCTGGAAATGCACGCGGTGCAGCCAGCTCTTCGACACATTCCAAACCGGCGCCGTCTGTCCGCACTGCGGAACCCGGTTTGATACGACCATGTGCTTGCACTGTTTGGAGCGCCGTCCGCTCAACGAGTGGATCGTGAAGGAATCGACAAACGCGCCTGTGGCAGGCACTGGCGTGCCCGCCAACTAGGACTGTCCTGATCAAATAGCGACTGTCATCCTGAGCGGCGGTCGCCGCGGCGACCGGAGTCGAAGGATCTGCGGTTGCTGCTCGCAGCGTGCGCCACGAGCGGATGCCAACTAGCGATCTCTGCTACGCGAGACCGGTCAGGAACGCCTTCATCCGCCGCGTGCCCTCGTCGATGTTCTCTTTGGTCACGGGGTAGGAGAGCCGCACGTGCTCGCTGGTCCCGAAGGCCTCACCCGGCACCGTCACTACATGCGCTTCGTGCAGCATGCGCGTGGCCAGCTCCGTCGCGGAGCGGATGCCGCCTTTGCCGCCCTTCGGACCGAGGTAGGCGCCGATGTTCGGATACACATAAAACGCGCCCTCCGGCTTGGTGCAGGTCACGCCGGGAATCTCCTTGAGCCGCGTCAGCATGTAGTCGCGCAGATCGATAAACTCGGCGCGGAACTCCGCGACGCACTGCTGCGAGCCAGCCAGCGCCGCAATCGCCGCCTTCTGCACCACGCTCGTGGCGTTCGATGTCTGCTGCGACTGCAGCTTGCTCAGATTCGCAATCACCGGCTTCGACGCCAGCGCATAGCCCGCGCGCCAGCCGGTCATCGAATAGGTCTTCGAGAGCGAGCCCAGCACAACGATGTGCTCCTTCGCCCATTTGAACGAGCCACCGGAGACCGGCTTGCCGGCGTAGTTCAGATACACGTAGCACTCGTCCAGGAGCAGGAAAATCCCGCGGTCGTGCGCCAGGTGCACAATGCGCTCCAGGTCCTCGGCCGAAACCACCGAGCCCGCCGGATTCGAGGGCGAGTTGAGGATGATGGCCTTGGTCCGCGGCGTAATCGCCGCCTCGATCGCGTCCGCCGTGATGCGGAAGTTCTCCGCTTCGCTTGTCTCGAGGTAAACGACCTTGCCGCCCGCGTACTGGATGATGTCCTTGAAGCTCACCCAATAGGGCACAGGCAGGATCACCTCGTCGCCGTGATCGACAAGAATCTGGATGGTATTGAACAGCGCGTGTTTGCCACCGGTGGTAAAGATTGCCTCATCGACCGAGTAGTCTGAGCCGAAGTCGCACGCATGCCGTTCCACGATGGCCTTGCGCACATCGGGAATGCCCGGCACAACGGTGTAGCGGGTGAAGTTCGAGTCAATTGCGGCGATGGCTGCATCCTTGATGTGCCGCGGGGTGGGGAAGTGGGGCTCGCCGGCCCCGAAATCCACCAGGTTGGCGCCTTGGGCGCGCAGTTTAGCCGCTTCGGCGGCCACAGCCATGGTTGCGGAAACTTCAATCCGGCCAATGCGTTCAGCAAAGACTTGCGAAGGCGTAGAAACTGTCATAACACTTCTATTTTGGCAGATTTCCACTCCATCGCAAAGCGGCAGTCAAGACGTCGGTTTGTGTTTCTAGTGAGTTCGTACCGCTAAATCGTCTATTGGGCACAGAAATCGAAAGCTTTGTAACAGCGCACAACTTGATCGGCGTCTCCAACAGGCGGTCGTTCTCTGTTGGCTATGCAAGAAGAGATAGCGTGGACGCGGGCTTCAAGCTGGTGTGAAACGGAGCTGCTCAGCTCTTCCCCATCCGCCCGCGCAGCCGCTTGAGCACATTCGGCGGCACCAAGCCGGATACATCGCCACCAAAGCTGACCACTTCCTTGACCATGCGGGAGCTTACGAACGAGTAGCGCCCCGCCGGCTGTAGAAAGACCGTCTCGATCTCCGGCGCCAGCCGCCGGTTCATCAGCGCCATCTGGAACTCGTGCTCGTAGTCTGAGATGGCGCGAATGCCGCGCAGCACGGCCGAGGCGCCGACATGCTTCGCGAAGTCGACCATCAGGCCGTCAAAGGTAGCGATCGAGACGTTGCCCAGCGAGCGCGTCGCCTCTTTGAGCATCACCACGCGCTCCTCTACCGTGAACAGCGGATTCTTGACCGGATTGATGAGGATCGCGACCGTCAGCTCGTCGAAGATTCGCGAGCCGCGCTGGATCAGGTCCACGTGGCCGTTTGTCGGCGGGTCGAAGGTGCCGGGATAAAGGGCTTTCACGGGCATCTGAATGGCTCTGGATGGATTCTAGCAAGACGCTCGCCAATTCCAGCCTGAAGATCCTTCGCCCGCGCACCCTCAAACTTGATACATCCTAGGCTGCCGGGGTGATGAGCAGCTCATCAATGGCCGGCGGGGGCGCCAACTCGGGCAGAGCCCCATGCGCATAGTGCCCGTTGGCCACATCCGCGAACACCTGGTTGGTGGTGTCTTCCGTGCGCGTTGAAGCGACATGAAGCTTTTTCACCGCCTGCATCACGGTCGTGGCCAGAAGAAATCGATTTTCAATTTTGAGTCCTGCCAGATACACCAAGTCGGAGCGCATAATACCTCGATTCCCGGTTGTGGAGCGTTTGCAACTCAAGGCGGGCTCGACCCGCGCATTCCGCGGAATTGCTCTGTTCTCTGCGAAGGACTACGCAGATCGTGCAGACATCGAGGGAGGCCGCTGAAGAGCGAAGAAGAAAGGCCTAGCACCAGCATACGCCCTTTCCGCCGCAGCCTTCTCTGCCGCTTCAATAATTTGCTAAATAAGTAATGTGTATGCGCCGCACGAAAGGACGAGCGCTCAATCATTCGCGCGCGCCAGCTCTTCCTCAGTTCCTCTCCGGGCACTTTTTGAAGCTACGTACAAAGACACCACCGTGATATCGTCCGTCTGCCCAAAGTGCTTGGCGGCCTGCGCAATGTAACGTGCCGACTCGTGGCTCACCTGTTGCGTTCGCTCAAAGCCAAACAGCTCTCCCTCCGCATTTGTGGCTTCCACCACTCCGTCGGAGACGAAGACCAGCCGGTCGTGATGATTGAGCTGAAAGGTCGTTTGCTCATACGTGCTCTCGGCGATTACGCCCAGCGGCAGCCCCGGCGGCAGCGGCAGCTCGCGTCCATCGCGGTAAGGGCTCAAGTGCCCCGCATTGGCAATCGTCAGCGTCGCATCCGGATAGATTCGTGCGCACAGGCAAGTGGCAAAACACGGCGCGGAATCGAGGCCGGGCACGGCTCCCGGCGTGGCCACCGCGCCCAGCAGCACGCGGTTCAGATGCTCCAGCACCGTGGCCGGATCGTGTGAAAGCTCATTGCGCAGCGCGCCTACCAATGTGCTTGAATTCATCGCTGCCTGCAGCCCCTTGCCGCTTACATCGCCCACCACAAGCAGCAGCGAATCGTCTTTGAGCGGAAGCACCTGGAAGAAATCTCCGCCGACGCCGTTCACCGGCAGATACGCGCTCTCCAGCACAAAATGGCGATTCTTCGGCAGCTCGGTCGGAATCAGCAGCGCCTGCACGCTGCGTGCCGCGGAGATCTCCGCATTGGCCCGCTGCTCATCCTGGCTCACGAGGATGAAGCGATAAAGAATGACCGCAATCAAGCTGCTTAGAAAAACCAGGTCCGTAACGTTGCCGACGGTATAGGCGATGGGTCCAACATGAAAGTCGGATGAGGCAAACTTTTGCGGTAGCCAGTGCTGGCTGGCGGCGAAGCCGAGGACGGTATTGATCCAGTCGGATATCGCGGCCAGAAAAAAGGGCACAAGCATCGCGCCCGCATCGCCGCGGCCGCGACGCCAGGCCTGGAACAGCAGCACGGTGATCCCTACGCAGAATGCCGCTTCAGCGGCAACCGCGACAGTCTGTTCCAGTATTTGCACGCCGATAAAATGCACGAAAGGCGCGATCAGCATTGCGATCTGGACTGCCCTGATGGTGCGCCGCAGATTGCTGGCGGTGAACCGGAAGACAAATTCCAGCGTGACGGCCACAAACGCGTACGCGGTGAACTCACTCAGGATCCAGTAAGCCGGCAATGACAGCACTGCGAGTCCATAAACCACGCGCTCGGTACGAGCCAGCGCGGCGACGACGCAAAGAATTGCCAGCCACAGATACTCCGCGTGTTCTCTCTGCGCCAGGTAGAGCGCCGCTCCCAGGCCGGCCACGCAGAGAAAGAGAAATGCCAGCATCATGGGGGCGATGGCGCGCCTGTCCCACTGCTGCGCACTCGCCATCGCCAGCCTCTCCGCCATGACGTTGGGTGAACCAAGCTCAACCGCGTCCAGAGCCTGGTCCTTGATGGGCTCGGTCGGGCTGGTCCAGGTGCGGATGGCCAGCACGACGGGTGTGTCTGGCGCGATGTGCGCCAGCGGAATCGCGATCGGCGGAGAATGGTACGCGACCAGGTGGTCTGTCATGCCGCTCGTCCATCCCGCCTCAATGCCGTTCACGTAAATTGCAAACTGGACGGTGGCGTCGCTCTCGGCAAACAGCGAGACCGGCGCCTGGCCTGTCGGGCCAGCAAACCGCTGCAGGTCCTTTGGTTCAAGCCGCAGCCGATACCACGCAAAGCCAGTGTAGGATTCGATTCCCTGGCTTGTAAGCGGCTGGCTTAGCGAGACCGTCGTCCAGCTTGAATCGTCAAATGCCGGGTCGGCCCACTTCGGATCGTCGCCGAGTTGGAACTTCCAGGGCCCATCCAGCTTGCTGCTTCCTTGAAAGCTCGCTAGTGTAGCAGCCGTGGCGGGCTGTGCCGCGGCTTGCGAAAAGGCGGCCACGGCCCAGGCATAACTGAGCACAAACCAACAGCAGACCAAGCCGCGCTTTAAACGCGGTTGAAGCAGAGCCGCCGTTCGCCTCAGGAGCATCATGCGTTTGTTGAGCACCACCGAGGATCAAGGACGGCTCTTCCGCTAAAGCCGGAGAAGACCCGTCCGCGCTTATGCGCGAGAAACAGTTCCGTGGTTCTCAGCCGCGGCGCGCACGTACGGCTTCTTTCGCCTCCGCTGGACCGGCGGCCGGAACCTCAGGTACCTCTGCCTTTGGAGCGCCAATGTTCAGCTTCTTGCGCAGCTCGCTGTCCATCTTCGCAAAGATATCCTTGTTCTCTTTGAGGAATCCGCGGGTATTTTCGCGGCCCTGGCCGATGCGCTCACCGCCATAGCTGTACCACGCACCGGATTTCTCCACGATGTTGTTATTGACTGCGAGATCGAGCACGTCGCCCTCGCGGCTGATGCCTTCGCCGTAGAGAATGTCGAACTCTGCCTCGCGGAAGGGCGCAGCCACCTTGTTCTTCACGATCTTGACCTTGGTGCGCGAACCCACGACCGCATCGCCCTCTTTCACAGCCGCGATGCGCCGGATATCGATGCGTACCGAGGAGTAGAACTTGAGCGCACGGCCGCCGGTGGTGGTTTCGGGATTGCCGAACATCACGCCGATCTTTTCGCGGATCTGGTTGATAAAGATCAGTGCGGTGCGTGACTTCGAAACCGTGCCTGTCAGCTTGCGCAACGCCTGCGACATGAGCCGTGCCTGCAGGCCCACGTGCGAGTCGCCCATTTCGCCGTCAAGTTCGGCTTTGGGAACGAGAGCGGCGACCGAGTCGACCACCAGCACGTCGATGGCGCCCGAACGCACCAGCGCTTCGGTGATCTCAAGCGCCTGCTCGCCCGAGTCCGGCTGCGAAACCAGCAGGTTGTCTACATCCACGCCGAGCTTCTTGGCATAGCTTGGATCAAGCGCGTGTTCGGCGTCCACAAAGGCGGCCAAGCCGCCGTTCCGCTGGGCCTCGGCGATGATCTGAAGAGTAATGGTCGTTTTGCCGGAGGATTCAGGCCCGAAGATCTCCGTCACCCGGCCGCGGGGCACGCCTCCGACTCCCAGCGCCGCGTCGAAGCTGATCGATCCTGTGGAGATCACCGCGATCGGCATCAGCGCTTCCCGCGACCCGAGCCGCACGATCGATCCCTTTCCAAACTGTTTTTCGATCTGCGCAAGGGCAAGTTCTACGGCTTTAGCGCGGTCGTCGACGATGGCCATGAAGACTCCTGGAATGTGCTCAAACTGCTCTTCTCACGCGTATCCCGCATGAAAATTGCGAGCAGCTTACACGGGATTTCGTTGGGATTGTAGCAGGGCCAGAGAGGCAAAGACAGTGGAAAAGAGCGAAGAAATAGAGAAATTCGTGCTTCTCCATTCGCACGAGCGCATCAGGCCTTACATGGGCATCAAATATCTCTAATGGTGTCAAAAAGAAAAGTTAGCATCAAATCAAAAAAGAGATGTAAGATGTTCTTATGAGAACTACGGTCACGCTTGATGACGATGTTCATGATTTCGCGATGTATTACGCGAACGCCAGAGGAATCACGCTGAGTGCGGCGATGAACGAACTGATTCGCAAAGCCGAATCCAGTCCGGTCTCTGCGCCAGAGAATTTTGAATTCGAGCGCTCTCCAAACGGTCTTCCGCTGCTTCCCAGAACCGGTCGGGTTTTGACATCTGAAATGGTGAAACAGCTTCAGGAGGAAGAGTTTGACCCGAAGAAATTTGCTTGATGTGAACGTTTTGATCGCACTCACCAGCATCGAGCACTCGCAATACCGAGCAGCCCAACAATGGTTCGATTCGCTAGTGAATGAGGAGTGGGGGCTTTGTCCGCTGACCGAGGCCGGATACGTCCGTGTTGTGACAAATCCAGCAAGCGGGCCCATTGTGCAGACCTTTGCTCAGGCTGCTGCAATTCTTAAAGACCTATCTCAGCGGCCGGGCTACCACTATTGGCCGGTTGGTGGAAGCTGGGCTGATCTGACCGCCCCTTTTGCGGACCGGATCTTTGGTCACCAGCAGGTGACAGACGCCTACCTGCTCGGTCTTGCGATCAAAGAAAAGGGCGTCCTGGTGACATTCGACCGCGGTATCCTGCATCTCGCAGGACCGGAATTTAGCAAGAACTTGATGGTTCTCGCATCGCGCTGAGGTACGAGCTTACACCGTATACGCCCCCACGCGCGTCTCCCGTTTAGTCAATTCGTCGCACGCGCGGTCGAGGATCTCGTATTCCTTGTCATGCGTCTTGCGAAAGGCACGGAAATCCTCTTCGCTCTTCCAGCGGTCAATCGTGAGATAGCTGCCGGGAACATAGGCATCGCGCAGCAACTCGGTGCCTACATAGCTCGTCGAATTGCGAAAAAGCTTGGCCCAGGAACCTTCCGGACCGTAGGCAGCTTCAAAAGCGGCAATCTTGTCCTCGGCGATCTCGAACTGCCACACCACCACAAACATGCGTATCCCCAATCCTCTTTTCCTCCATGGTAGCGCAGGCTCAAAGCGGCTTGCGCTTACCCGGAAAACCAAACTGCCGTGCGCAGAACTCTTATGAGTAGAAGGAGGATGGAAATGAAAAGCGTTTTCTCCCTGATTTGCTGCGCTGTACTTTGCGCTGCCCCTGCTCTCGCCCAGAAGCCCGCCGCCGGCGCCATGACCGATCAGCAGTTTGTCGACCTCGCTGCCCAGACCGACATGCTTGAAGCCCACCTCGGCCAGATGGCCGCGGATCAGGCATCGAGCCAGGACGTGAAGGACTATGCACAGATGCTGGTGGCCGATCACACCAGCGACTACCAGCAGCTCGGCAACATCGCCGCAAAGGCCAATCTCACCGTCCCCAAGGGCCTCGATGACGAGCACAACAAGATGATTGCGCCGTTCGAGAAGCTGAAGGGCGCGGCCTTCGATACTCGTTATACGCACGAGATGATCGCCGGCCACACCAAGGCCATCTCCGTCTACACGAAAGAAGCAGCGGACGCGCAGAGCCCTGATCTGAAGTCGTACGCGAGCCAGACCCTGCCCACGCTGCAAAAGCACCTCGACGGCGCGAAAGATCTCGCGAAGAAAGGATCGAAGAAGTAGTCCCGGTGCAGGCGGGCGGATACATGACCGAACGGATGATCCGCGTACGACCGTTACACCCAGCCTGCGTCCACGACATAGCTCTGGTTGGTGATGGCGCTGGAATCGTCGGCTGCCAGAAACAGCACCAGCCGCGCGACTTCGTCCGGCTCGATCTGACGCTTGATGGCCTGGTTATCGAGAATGCGTTGCACGCCCTCAGGCGTGTACCAGAGCTGCTTCTGGCGATCGGTCGCAATCGCACCGGGCAGCACGGCGTTGACGCGAATGCCCGCTGGTCCGAGTTCGTGCGCCAGGGTACGTGTGAGGCCCACGATGGCTGCCTTGGCGGCAATGTAGACCGGCAACCCGGTCGTAGGGATGATCCACGAGATCGAGCTCATATTGATGATCGAGCCCCGGCCCGTTGCGCGCATCGCCGGCAGCACGGCCTGGATACAGAAGAACTGGGGCCGCAGGTTGATGGCCATGGACTCGTCCCAGAGCTCGGGCGTGACCTCCTCGATCGCATGACGTTGATCGTTGGCCGCATTGTTCACCAGCACGTCTACCGCACCCAGGGCGGCGATGGCCCGATCCATCGACGACCGGAGCGCCGCAAGATCGGTCAGGTCGCAATGGACAAAGACTGGCGCCGGGCATCCCTCCTTCGCGAGACTCGCGGCAAGGACCTGGGCGGGCTCGTCCTGAATGTCGAGGAAGGCGACTCGCGAACCTTGGCGGGCAAAGTGGCTCACCAGCGACGCGCCGATTCCGGTTGCGCCTCCGGTGATCAGCACTGCCCGATCTTCGAGGCTGGGATAACGCGCGTACTGGGAGGCCTGGCTGGGCATCGGAGCGGTTACAAACGGCCCAAATCGGGCTGAAATGCCAACTTCCGAGTGTATTCCGGCGTCTCTGGAGAAGGCCTTTCTGATCCCACTCTTTGGGACGGCGTCTCCCTAAACAGGGTGCATACTTATATGTGAGCCGCTTCACACGGATACTGCCTTCTCTTCTGTATCCTGTTATCAGTTGCGGCCGAGAAATTCGCAAAAATCGTGTCGATAAGTCGCCTTATCGATAGTGATTGCAACAAGATGCAGCCCGCAGGATGGATGGAGACAGACGCACGGCGGAGAGCGACCGAGATCCGCAAGACGGGGAACTGCGTCTGGGCTTCTAAGCGAAGAGAATGCAAACCACAACCGGGCTCGACTGAGAGGGATTGAATGAAAGCTGCTGCTCGTTATCCAGGCATCCGGGTCACCGCGAACGGTAACCAACTTGTCTCGTATCACACCGAAACGCGCATTGCCGATGCCGGCGTCTTCTATCCGATTACACCCTCCACCGAAGGCGGCGAGCTCTTTCAGCAGGCCTATGCCGAAGGCCACCTCAATGTCTTCGGCGGCAACACCATCGCCATCGAGACCGAAGGCGAACACGCGGCACAAGGTGGCGCCATCGCCCACTCAGTCTGCGGCAAGCGCGTGGTGAACTTCACCTCGGGACAGGGTGTGGTCTATGGCGTGGAGCAGTACTATCATGCTCCGGGCAAAGGCTCGACCATGGTGCTTGAAGTCGGCGCCCGCGCGCTGACCAAGCATGCCCTCAATGTGCACTGCGGCCACGACGACGTATACGGTGCTCTCGATACTGGCTGGATCATGCTCTTTGGCAAGGACGCACAGCAGGCCGCCGACCAGGCACTCATCCTGCGCCGCGTCACCGAGCTTGCGCTCACGCCGGGCATGAACATCATGGACGGCTTTCTGACCACGCACCTCGAGCGCACTTTCTACAAGCATGAGTCGGAGCTGATTCGCGAATTCCTCGGTGCGCCGGACGATATTATCGACTGCCCTACTGAGGCGCAGCGCGTCCTCTTCGGCCCCACCCGCCGCCGCGTGCCCAAGATGATGGATCTGACCAATCCTGTCCTGCTTGGCCCCGTCCAGAACCAGGAACACTACATGCAGGGCGTGGTGGCGCGGCGCAACAACTTCGTTGAGCCGATCCTGCAATTCCTTGAGGAGTCTTATCAAGCCTTCGGCGAACTTACCGGGCGTTACTACGGTCTTATCACGCAGTACAAGTGCGAAGATGCCGAGACGGTCTTCGTCTCGCTCGGCTCCGCGGCTGAAAACATCGAGGCCGCCGTCGACTACCTGCGCCAGACGCGCAATGCGAGTGTCGGTTCCATCCACGTCAACGTCATCCGTCCCTTCCCGGAAGCGGCGATCGTAAAAGCGCTGCAGGGCAAAAAGAACGTCATCATCCTGGAGCGGACTGACGAGGCGATGGCCGGCGACAATCCGCTGGCGCGCGACATCCGCACCGCGCTCAATAAGGCGCTGCAAGGCTCGGAACTGCACGGCAGCCACATGGAGCGGCAGCAACTGCCGCTGATCGTGGCTAACGAGAAGCCGAATATCGTGGCCGGTAGCTATGGACTCGGCTCCCGCGACTTCCGTCCCGAGCACGTGATCGGCGCCTATGAATATGCAACCGGGCAACGCACGCGCAAGGACGGCCGCAAAGTATCGGACGGCGCTTTCTTCATGGTGCTGGGCATCGACCATCCCTACTCCGTCGTTGCCGACGAAACGCCCTCGCTTCTTCCTGAAGCAGCGGTGGCTGTCCGCTTCCACTCGATCGGCGGCTGGGGCGCCATCACCACCGGCAAGAACCTGGGCGCGATTCTCGGCGACCTGAACGATCTGCTCTACGAGCGCGACGGATTGAAGGACGAACTCGGCAATCCGAAGGAAGTCATTCACGTCAGCGCCAACCCGAAGTACGGCTCGGAAAAGAAGGGCGCGCCGACCAGCTACTTCATGGTTGCGGCTAAAGAACGCATCCGCGTCAATTGCGATCTGCGCCATGTCACCTGCGTACTCTGCTGCGATCCCAAGGCATTCACGCATACTAACCCGCTCGATGGCATCCAGGAAGGCGGCAGCCTGCTGTGGGAGTCCGACGTGGACGGCGAGCGCGCATGGCAGAACCTGCCCATCTGGGCCCGCAAGCAGATCATCGAGAAAAAGATTCGCGTCTTCACGCTGCCCGGCTTCGACATCGCGCGCAAGGCCACCGATCGCGCCGACCTGCAGCTCCGTATGCAGGGCAACGCCTTCCTCGGCGGCTTCTTTGCGGTCAGTACGCTGCTGAACGAGTTCGGCATCACGCAGGAGCAGTTCCGCGACGTTGTCTACAAGCAGTATGTGAAGAAGTTCGGCAAGCAGGGTGAGGCCGTTGTGCAGTCGAACATGGAAGTCATGATCCAGGGCTTCGAGCGCGTGAAGGAGATCAAGATTGGCGAGCTTGCAGCGGCCGATCACTCCAGCCTGCGTGGCGAGGCGCTGCTGCCGATTCTTGATGTGGAGCCCGAGTTTGCTGAAGTGGCCGCCGACAGCGGCTGCCGCGCCGGCGGGTGCCGCTCGATTTCAACGCCTGAGGGGCAGGGAACACGCACGCCCGTCTCGACCATCTCGGCGTTCAATGCGGAGTTCCGCTCGAATTACGGCTACAACCAGCCGGCTACGCCGCTCTCGGCCATGGGCGTGATCGCTGCGGCTACCGGCGACACGGCTTCGAAGTACGTTGCCCGCCGCGAGACGCCGCTCTACATTCCCGAGAACTGCACGCAGTGCATGGAGTGCATCTCGGTCTGCCCGGATACCGCGCTGCCCAACACTTCGCAGGATCTGAGCACGCTGCTCGGCACCGCCGTTACGCGCTACGTGACCGACCAGAGCGAGCGCCGCAAGATGCTCGACAAGTTGCCCGAGATCGAGCGGCTCACCCGCACGCGCATGCTGGCGGATATCAAGACCGGCACGCCGCTGCCCACGATCATCCGCGAAGTCACCGAGTCTGTGGATGGATTCTCTCCCGCGGCGAAGGCACAGTTCTACAGCATTATTGACAAGGTGCCGATGGCCTATCAGAAGGTCAACGCCATCTTCTCCTCGCCGGAGCGCAAGACCCCTGGCTCGGGCGGCATCTTCTCGATCTTTGTCAGCGATCTCTGCAAGGGTTGCGCGGCCTGCGTCACTGCCTGCGGCGATCACGAAGCGCTCAAGATGGTGCAGGAGACCGAAGAGGTCAATGCCGAGCACGAGACCGGCACAGCCTTCCTCAACCTGCTGCCTGATACATCGCAGAAGTACCTCGGACTCTTCAACGCCGCCAATCCTGCGGACTCGAAGACCGCTACGCTGCGCAACATGCTGATGGTTCGCACCAACTACGACGCACTCGTTTCCGGTGACGGCGCCTGCGCTGGTTGCGGTGAAAAGTCGGTGCTGCGCTCCATCGCTGCTGTAACCGAGGTGTACATGCGCCCCGTCTTCCACGCCAAGAGCGACCGCTTCGTTGCCAAGGCCGGCGATCTCGAGAAGGCGGGCGCGGCCAAGCTGGCTGCTCTCAAGGAGAGCAACCCCGCCGATTACGCGCTGCTCCGCCAGAGCATCCAGCACCTGGTGATGGGCCTGGGCGGCGAAGACGAGAAGGACACCAAGAGGCGCATCGCCGCTTACGAAGCGGAGCACGGCCCCATCACCGATGCACAGCTTGTCGAAGCGATCGCTGCGGTGCTGTTGACCGAAGCCTTCAATCATAAGAACCTGCAGCCGGTTGACGGACGCCTTGCCAACGGCATGAGCGTGATGGCTATGGCTGCGCATACGGGATGCAACACGGTGTACGGCTCTACCTCGCCGAATAACCCGCATCCGTATCCGTGGATGAACTCACTCTTCCAGGACGGCATCACCGTGGGCTGGCTGATGGGCGAAAGCTTCATCGTCGATCACGCGCGCCGCTCGGTCATCCCCGAGCGCCTGGCGGACATTGTTCTTGCCGGCAAGGGCGTGAGCGCAGAACAGTACTACCACTTTACGCACTTCACTGACGCGCTGATGACCGACAAGGAGATCGTCGAGCTACCCAAGGTTTGGGTGGTCGGCGGTGACGGCGGCATGGGCGACATCGGCTACCAGAACATGTCCAAAGTCATCCTGCAGAACCGGCCCAACGTGAAGGCGTTGATGCTCGACACGCAGGTTTACTCGAACACCGGCGGCCAGAACTCCGACTCGACCCCGATGCTCGGCGGCAACGATATGAACGTCTTCGGCACTGCTACGCAGGGCAAGAACACGGAGAAGAAAACGGTTGCGGAGACCTTCCTCGCCGGCCACGGCTCTCCGTTTGTCGCGCAGGTTTCGATGGCCAACGCGCCCAAGCTCTACCGCGCCATCCTCGATGGCCTCGAGTACCGCGGCACCATGTTCCTGCAGGCCTTTACCACCTGTCAGCCGGAGCACGGCGTTGCCGATGACATGGCTCTGCACCAGGCGCAGCGAGTCCGCGACTCGCGCGGCGTGCCCGAGTTCGTCTTCGATCCGCGCAAGGGCGAGAGCTACCAGGAAGCGCTCGACGTCAAGGGCAATCCCTCACCCGATCTCGACTGGTATGAGGCGAAGGCGAAGGACGGCACCGTTACCCGCTACACCGTGGCGCACTGGTGCACCACGGAAGCCCGCTTCCGCAACCACCTGCGCAAGATCAAGCCCGAGCAGGCGGCCAAGATGATTCCGCTCGAAAACATGCTGGTGCGCATCACGCAGCAGGACGTGGTCTACCGCTATTACCTGCTGCCCGAGCATCGCAGCTTCATTCCCGACTTCGGCGTGTACATCCAGTGGGAAGAGAACGGCAAAACCGAGTATCGCGCCCTGTCTCGTCAACTCGTCATGTTCTGCGTGGAGCGCCGCAAGGCATGGCGGATGCTGCAGTCGAAGGCGGGCATCGTCAACCGCGAGTACCAGGCGCAGAAGGCGGTTCTCGCCGACGTCGCTGCCGGCAAGCTCTCGCAAGACGAGCTCTTCACCCGCGGCCACGAACTGGTCCGCGAGCGACTGGCTGGTGCGGTGGCCGCGAAGGCGTAATCTTTAACGCATCTCACAGAGAAGGCGGACCCGAATGGGTCCGCCTTCTTCGTTTGTTGATGTCCCAGGTCGCGCTCTTGAAACCTACGAAAGGCGCAAAACCATTTGTATAGTGTCATCCTTCGACTCGTCCTTCGGACTTACTCAGGATGACAAATCATCGGGCAGCGCTTTCGCCCGATGCAAATTGTCTTGCAACTCGCGGCATTAAGATGATCACGTATGCGCCGTCTCTATCTTCTTGCAGTCCTCTTTCTCTGCGCGCTCAGCGCAACCGCTCAAACCCTGCTCCCCATCACCGAAAAGATCGAGTGGACCTGGACGGACCGGCCGGAGACGCAGCAGCCGAATCTGCCCAACGTGCTGCTCGTGGGTGACTCGATTACTCGCGGCTACTATCCCGCGGTCGCAAAAGATTTGGCGGGCGCAGCGAACGTCTATCTCTTCGCCACCTCCTGCAGCAGCGGCGATCCGCGTCTGCCCGGTCAGCTTCATGACTACTTCAGCATGATGGATGTGAAGTTCGCCGTCGTGCACTTCAACAACGGCATGCACGGCTGGGGCTACACGGAGCAGCAATACGCCGCGGGCCTTCCTGCGATGATTGCCGCACTGCGCGATGGAGCGCCGCAGGCCAGGCTTTTCTGGGCGACGACCACGCCTGTGCTCCACGACTCGGCTACCGGCGAGTCGACCAACGCGCGTATTGACACGCGCAACCGCCTCGCTGCGGCGATCATGACGAAGGACGGCATCGCTACAGACGATCAACATGCCCTGATGCTCCAGCACCAGGACACGCACAACGGCGATGTGCACTTTACAGCGGAGGGAAGCGCCATCCAGGCTGCGCAGGTTGCGCAGATGATCCGCCAGGCGCTTCCCAAGTAAGAAGCGCTTATTTCGTGAAGCTCACATAATTCCGGCCTGCGTACAGCCGGAACCCTCCCGCCGGATCGGCAACAATCTGAAGCGGCCGCGGCCGCTGCATCGCCGCATCATTCGATGAACTCACCGTGAGCACGTCGTGCGCTCCCACGTCCGTCACCACGAACTTGCTGTCCGCGATGAAGCCGATGCCGTAGACGCCGGCCGGCAGGCTCTGCCCACCAAGCTGCAGCGGAACTTCAGTGATGAAATAGCCCTGATATTTGGCCGCGATACCGGTCGAGTAGCCACTTGTGTCCACCAGCGTAGTTAGCACGTAGTGCCCGTCGGCAAACTTCACGCCTCCGGAGTTGCGCAGCTGCGTTGTTGCCGACTGGCCGGCATAGTACACGCTCGCCGGCAGCAATTTCTGCACATCCGCCGGCTTCAGCACCACATCTCCTGCTGCCTGCGCCAACATGTGGATCGGCGCCATGATCAGTGCGGCAGCGAGCGCTGCCGCCGATACAAATTTCCCCATTATGTGAGTTCCTCCTTGCATGGAATCCGGTGAGGAGTATACCGCATCATCGAAGATTTGTGATGTGATATGCATCCATCGAACGGTGGATGTGGCGCCTATGGAATGTAAAGATCGACGTATTCGTGTACCGGCATCGCCTCCAGCCGTTCGCGATTAAGTGAAGCCTCGATGATATGCTGCTGTTGATCCTCGGGAAAGCGCCGGCGCAGGTTAATCTTGAATTTTTCAACCAGCAGGGGCAGGCCCTCCTCCCGCCGCCGGCGATGGCCGAGGGGATATTCGACTGTTTGCTCCAGCACGGTGCCATCTTCGAGAACGATACGAAGCGCATTCGCAATCGAACGCTTGTCGGGATCGTGATAGTCCGCGGTGAAGCGTGGCTCCTCGACACATTCGATCTTCGCGCGCAGCGCGTCAATGCGCGGGCCGAGAATCGCGTCGGCGGCGATGTCGTCCTCATAGTCCGCCGCTGTGAGCCGCCCAAAGAGCAGCGGAATGGCCACCATATATTGCACGCAGTGATCGCGATCAGCAGGATTGGCGAGCGGCCCTTTTTTGTCGATGATGCGCAGGCAGGCCTCGTGCGTGCGGATTGTGATTTTTGTGATGGCCTCAGGCGTGAGATTGCGTTGAATCATCTCCGTGCGCAGCTTCATCGCCGCTTCAACGGCGGTCTGCGCATGAAACTCCGCCGGATAGCTGATCTTGAACAGCACGTTTTCCATTACGTACGAGCCGTAGGGTCGCTGGAATTTGAACGGCTGACCGCGGAACGAGACATCGTAGAAGCCCCAGGCCTTCGCCGTGAGCGCGGAAGGGTAGCCCATCTCGCCCGCCTTCGCCATCAACGCCAGTCGAACCGCACGGCTGGTCGCGTCACCCGCAGCCCAGCTTTTGCGCGAACCGGTGTTCGGAGCGTGACGATACGTGCGCAAGCTTTGTCCGTCAACCCACGCGAGCGACAGCGCGTTGATGGTCTGCTCGCGCGAGAGTCCGAGCAACTGGCTCACGACGGCCGTCGAGGCCACCTTCACCAGCACCACATGATCGAGCCCAACTTTGTTGAACGAGTTTTCAAGCGCAAGACAGCCCTGAATCTCGTGCGCCTTGATCATAGCGGTGAGAACATCGCGCATCGTCAGCGCCACGCCTGAGCGTGAGAGCCAGTCGGCCACTGCAAGAATGCCGCCCAGATTGTCAGACGGATGGCCCCACTCCGCCGCAAGCCAAGTGTCATTGAAGTCGAGCCAGCGGATCATCGCGCCGATATTGAACGCAGCCTGCACCGGATCGAGCTGAAATTTCGTGCCCGGAACGCGTGCGCCGCTGGGCACCGTGGTGCCGGGAACAATCGGTCCGAGCAACCTGGTGCAGGCCGGATATTCGAGCGCCTCGAGACCGCAGCCGAGAGTGTCCATCAGGCAGTGCTGCGCTGTGGTGTAGGCGAGATCACTTTCAATCCCGTAGTTCAGCGCATAGTCGGCAATGTCCGTAAGAACCTTGTCCGGTGCGGGGCGTTCATTGCTGATGTGCGACGACACGCAATCTCCTCGGCTTGGGTCACATCGCCCCTACGGGGCTGATGGTCTCGCTTGTTCTTCTCCCAAGGTTCTCCCTTCGTTTCACTCAGGGTCCACCTTGGGCTATTCTCGCAACCTCCCTACGGGAGGTTCGCCCGGAGCCGCCGTTTTCAGACTAGCTGCGTTGCGCGATCGGAACGAATGTAAGATTCTCCGGCCCCGTGTAGTTTGCCGATGGCCGAATAATCTTGCCGTCCTGGCGCTGCTCGATCACGTGCGCGCTCCAGCCTGCCGTGCGCGCCATGACGAAAAGCGGTGTGAACAGATCAACGGGAATGCTCATCAGATGATAGGCAACCGCCGAAAACCAGTCGAGATTCGGAAACATCTTCTTCGCGTTGTGCATCGTGGATTCGACGCGTTCCGCAACAGCGTAGAGCCGCCGGCCAGCATCGTCCACGGCCAGCGAGCGGGCTGAGGCCTTGATGATGTCGCTGCGCGGATCGGCGATCGTATACACCGGATGACCAAAGCCGATGATCACCTCACGCTCGGCAACGCGGCGCAGGATGTCGGCTTCAGCTTCGTCGGGCGAACCGTAACGCAGTTGGATTTCAAGCGCCACTTCATTCGCGCCGCCGTGCTTGAAACCCTTCAACGCGCCGATTGCACCTGCAATGCAGGAGTAAAGATCCGAACCGGTGCCGGCAATCACGCGCGCAGTAAACGTGGAAGCGTTGAATTCATGTTCGGCGTACAGAATCAGCGATGCCTGCATTGCCGCGATCCACTCCGCGCTGGGCGCGCGCCCGTGCAGCATGTGGAGAAAGTGCTCCGCGATCGAATCGCCGCCTGCTTCCACATCAATGCGGCGGCCTCCATTGCGCGCAAACTGTTGCCAGTAGACGAGCATCGAAGGCAACGACGCCAGCAACGTGTCGGCGATTGTGCGCGCCGCTTCGTCGGAGTAATCCCTTGTTTCAGGCTGCACGCAACCCAGCACCGAAACACCTGTGCGGAGCACATCCATCGGATGCGCCCCTGCAGGCAGCAGCTCGAGAGCCTGCTTTACCGGCGCCGGAAGGCCGCGCATTCTGCGTAGCCTCGCCTTGTAGGCGGCCAGCTCCGCGCGGTTCGGCAGTTTGCCATGCACCAGCAGGTGCGCGACCTCTTCAAACTCGCAATGCGCGGCGAGATCGTTGATGTCATAGCCGCGATAGTGCAGGTCATTGCCGCTCTGGCCCACGGTGCAGATGGCGGTGTTGCCCGCCGGCGTGCCCGACAGCGCAACAGATTTTTTGGGTTTGAAGCCGGTGGAAGCTTCACTCATAGGCATTCTCCGAAAGAACTGCAAAAGTAGCGGACAACCAGCGAACGTGTCTACCGTGCCTCTCTGTCTTTGGCAAAGAGCGCATCGAGCTTCTGTTCGTATGCGTGGTAGTCCAAGTAGCGATAAAGTTCCTCACGCGTCTGCATCCCGTCGAGAACGCTGCGTTGTGTTCCTTCCTTGCGAATCGTCTGGTACACATTGAGCGCAGCGGCATTCATTGCGCGATACGCCGCGCAGCAATAGAGAACGATATCTACGCCTGCAGCTGCAAGCTCGTCGCGCGTGAAGAGCGGGGTTTTTCCGAACTCCGTAATATTGGCCAGAATCGGCACACCGGCTGCTTTACGAAATTCTGTGTACGCCGGAAGCTCGGTGACCGCCTCGGCAAAGATCATGTCTGCGCCAGCAGCCACGTAGGCTTGCGCACGCTCAATCGCTGCGGCGAGGCCTTCGCTCGCCAGCGCATCGGTCCGCGCCATGATCACGAAGTTGGCATCTGTGCGCGCATCTACCGCAGCTTTGATGCGATCGGTCATCTCCTCGGCAGGCACGAGCGCCTTGCCCGGACGGTGGCCACAGCGCTTCGCGCTCACCTGATCTTCGATGTGTACCGCCGCCGCGCCTGCCTTGATCATCGACCGGATGGTGCGCGCAATGTTGAAGGCGCCACCCCAACCGGTGTCGATGTCGACAAGCAGGGGGATGGAAGTAGCGTCCGTAATCCGCCGCACGTCGACCAGCACGTCTTCCATCGTGCTGATGCCCAGGTCAGGCAATCCCAGCGAATTGGCCGCCACACCGCCGCCAGAGAGATAAAGTGCACGAAAGCCCGTAGCCTCAGCCATGCGCGCCGTGTAGGCATTGATCGCGCCGGCCACCTGCAGAGGCCGTTCGGCCGCAACTGCCGCGCGAAAGCGCGCTCCGGGCGAGATGGAATCTGGATTCTCCGCCATGGCTTTGTCCTGCGCGCATCATAGCAGGCTCGTCACATTTATTTCCCGAGAGACGGTGCGCAGTGCGACAATCATTCGCGTCGGGGCCGTCTGATTGCATATCGGCCTCTGCCCAGAGGAGCAAGCACCATGAAACGTCTGTTCATCTGTACGGGCCTTCTGCTTGGCGCCGTGAGTCTGATTGCGCAGCAGAGACCAGTGCCCAGTCCGCCCGAAAAAGCTTCGGTCACGATCAACGGCAAGACGATCGCCATCACCTATAGTTCGCCTCGGGTAAAGGGTCGTGAGGGCCAGATCTTCACGCCGGATGGATTGATTCACAGGAACGAGCAGCACTATCCCGTCTGGCGCGCGGGGGCCAACTCGGCTACGACGCTGCACACCGATGCCGATCTGACCATCGGCGACGTGCAGGTACCCGCCGGCAATTACACACTCTTCGTCGATATCTCCGATCCCTCTGCCTGGCAGCTGATCGTGAACAAGCAGACCGGCGAGTGGGGACTGGCCTATGACGCGAGCCAGGATCTCGGCAAGACGAAGATGACGACATCCAAACCGCCCTCCATGGTAGAAAACCTGACCTATACGTTGACCGACAATGGCGGCGGCAAGGCTACATTGACCCTGGCCTGGGAAGATGTGACCGCTTCGGCGCCGATCGAAGTCCACTAGAGCAGCTTCGGTCATAAGGACAACGGGCACAGGCGGCAGTTCCGTGGAGGAATCGCCGCCTTCCGTTAAAATAGAGATATTGATATTTTGTGCCGGAGGAGTAAGGCCCTTGCCGTTGTACCCATACCGCTGCACCCAGTGCGGTCACCGATTCGAAAAGATTCAGAGCTTTCAAGCCGAGCCTGAAAAGACCTGTCCCCAATGCGGCGGTCCTGTGGAGCGGGTTCTCACCGCACCGGGGCTGCAGTTCAAAGGCGCCGGCTGGTACGTGAACGACTATGCGCCGAAGAGCAGCGGTTCATCTGCAGATTCCGTTTCGTCTGAAACCAAGAAAGACGCGAAAACGGAGTCGAAACCGGCAGAGAAATCCGGCAGTGGAGACAGCGGTACCGCCAGCCCCGCAACGTCCACCCCTGCGGCTACACCGGGTCCAACAACCAACTAACTCTTCGGCCAACTGAGCCTGCTCCGCGATAGCATAAGGGAGACCTTGCGGCGGAAGGCTCCTGCATGAACCCTCAATCAGTGTCGATGAGGCCTGCACAGGCCGGGCGCGCATCCGCCCCACGCTCTGCGGCACTCGCAGTTGCAGCGTCAGTTGTGGTTGCCGCGGGTCTCATCGCCGGTTTTCTGCACGCTCCGGCCGGCGTTGCTCTCAGCCTGCGATGCATCGGCTTCGTCCTTTTCCTTCCCTTTGCCGTGCGGCGTCGCTCATTGCTGGTGTGGACATTCTTCGCCATGGCCGCCGGAGCCGAACTCGGCGTTGATGCGCCGCACATCGCAGCCAATGCCCGCTTTCTCGGCGATCTGTTCCTGCGCCTGGTCCGCATTATTGTGGCGCCGCTGATCTTCGGCGGCATCGTTACAGGCATTGCCGGCCACGATGAACTGCGCAGTGTAGGCCGCGTCGGCCTCAAGGCATTGGTGCTCTTTGAAGTGGTCACCACGCTGGGCCTTCTGCTTGGCGCTATCGCCATCAATATCTCGCATGCAGGCATAGGCGTGGCATTGCCCGCGCAAGCGGTTGTACCGGCTGCGGCTGCCAATGCTCCGCCTTCGGAAGGATGGCAGTCGCTGGTGCTCAATATCTTTCCGGAAAACATCGCGCAGGCCATCGCGCAAAATCAGGTGCTGCAGGTGGCCGTCTTCGCATTGCTGTTCGGCATCGCTTTAGCTTCGTTGCCCGCCGCCCGGCGCGCACCGCTGGTCGACGTATTGCAATCGCTCACCGAGACAATGTTCCGCATGACGCGCATCGTGATGTACATGGCGCCGCTCGCGGCCGGCGGAGCGCTGGCTTACACGGTGGGCAGTATGGGCGTAGCCACGTTGCTGCCGCTCATGAAGCTGGTTGTCACCTACTACGCGGCGCTGGCTGCGTTTATCTTGCTGGGGCTTGTGCCGATCCTGTTACTCGCGCGCGTTCCGCTACGCCGCTTCCTCGCTGCCATTGCCGAGCCCGCGGCCATCGGTTTCGCAACCACCACGTCGGAAGCTGCGCTGCCGCTGGCCATGGAGAACATGGAAGAGTTCGGCGTACCACGCTGGATCGTCTCCTTCGTCATTCCCACTGGTTACAGCTTTAATATGACGGGCTCAAGCCTCTATCTTTCCATGGCCGCTCTCTTCGCTGCACAAGCTGCGGGCATGCACCTTTCCATCGGCGAGCAAATGTTTTTGTTGGCCACGCTCACGCTTACCAGCAAAGGCGTAGCCGGCGTGCCGCGCGCAGTACTCGTCATCCTGCTCGGGACGGCGAGCTCTTTCCACATTCCCACTGCGGCAATTCTGCTGCTTCTCGGTGTCGACACGCTCATCGATATGGGCCGCGCCTCAATGAATGTCGTCGGCAACTGCATAGCTGCCGCAGCCGTCGCGCAGTGGGAAGGGGAGTTGAAACCAGCCGCGGTATCTGAGTGAATGCGACAGCCGATCCCCATGCCAATAACCGCAAGTAGTGTCATCCTGAGCGAAGCCCGCACAGCGGACGGAGTCGAAGGATCTGCGGTTGCTCTTAAGCAACCTTCACTTCCGCACTAAGATAAAGACTGGGACATGCCGCTCCTCGACCCCATTCCGTCGCCCGTCGAACACGCAGATTGTGCCGCCCTCGAATGGGAGCCGCTGCTTGCACTGGTTGCGAACTTCGCAGCCTCGCCCGTCGGTCGCGATGCCATTCTTGCGCTCGCGCCCTCAACGGACGAAGCATGGATCACGCGCCAGCATCAGCTCACCGGCGAACTACGCCTGCTGCTCCAGGAGCAGGTGTCGATCCCGCTCGGCGGCCTCTTCGATCCAACACAGCTTGCCGCCAAAGCTAGAATCCCCGAGGCTGCGCTCGAAGCGGCCGAGCTGCAGGCCATCGCGCGGCTTGCAAACGACATCGCCGCCTGGCAGGCGCTCCTGCGCGAGCCGCCCGCGCGCCTGGCCGGTAAGGTCACTGGGCTTTGCGATATGTCACCGCAGCTCGCCATGAACCTGCGGCCGTTACCCGGGGTCCCCAACGACAGGTCTTCGTCGTTGGGGTGGTTGGCAGAATCGATCGAGAGAAAAATTCAGCCCGACGGCACGCTTGCGGACGATGCTTCGCCTGAGCTGAACCGCCTCCGCCGGGAGCAGGAGCGGCAGCAGCGTCTCATCGAGGAGAGCCTGCGCACCGCGTTGCGCAAACTTTCCGGCGAAGGTTCCACGCAAGATGATCTCATCACCATCCGCGGCGAGCGTTTCGTCATCCCGGTGCGCAGCGAGCTCAAGCGCCGTGTCTCCGGCGTGATTCATGGCGCCAGCTCATCGGGGCAAACCGTCTACGTGGAACCGCTCGAAACCATCGAGCAGAACAACGAACTCGTGCGGCTGCTCGAAGACGAGCAGGCCGAGATTCATCGCATCTTCGTTGCATTGACGCGCCAGGTAGGCGGCTGTGCCGATGCCCTCGTCGCCGGCGCGCGTGTGCTCGCGCTCGTCGACAGTCTCCAGGCCCGCGCCCGCTTCGCTCGATCCTACGAATGCACTGCGCCACTCTTGACACCCGTCCGGCTGCATCTCGAAAATGCTCGCCATCCGCTGCTTGAAAAGCGGCTGCGTGCCACAGGCGGGCAGATCGTTCCTCTCATGTTGGAACTAACTGCCGATGAACGCCAAGTTATCATCAGCGGTCCTAACACCGGCGGCAAAACTGTTGCACTCAAAACAACGGCTCTGCTCGCCATGATGGCGCAGGCCGGGATTCCCGTCCCTGCGAGTTCAGCGAGTTTCCCCGTCTTCACTGCATTCTTGGCCGACATCGGCGACGCGCAGTCCATCGAGGCTGCGCTTTCCACCTTCTCCGCGCACATCACCAATCTCGACCGCCTTGCGCGCCTCGCCGATGCGCACTCGCTGGTTCTGCTCGATGAACTCGGCTCGGCCACTGATCCTGAAGAGGGCTCCGCGCTGGCCGTTGCCGTGGCGAGCTTTTTTCTCACCGCCGGCGCCTGGACGCTCATCTCTACGCATCACACCTCGCTCAAGGTCTATGCCGCCAACACGGGCGGCGTGCGCAACGCAGCTGCGGGCGTGGATGAGACGACCCTCGCGCCCAATTATCAGTTCCATCTGGGAGTGCCCGGCGCCTCTGCCGGCATTCAAACCGCAGAGCGGCTTGGCCTGAATCGCGCGATCATTACTGCTGCACGCGAACGCCTCGGTTCGCAGCAGGCCGACATCGCGCGCTTCCTCGACAAGTTGCACAACGAGCTTGCCTCACTCGAGCAGGAGCGCAAAGCCACGCGCGAAGAGCAATACGCCTTGAATCAGGAACGGGCCAGGCTGGCGCGCGAGGGCGACGTCGAACTGCGCAACCGCACGCGCGAACTCGAGACTAAGTTGGCTTCGCTGCTCAAGGACTTCGAATTCCAGATGCGCGAGAATGTGCGCGCTATCGAGGACCGCGCCGCGCAACAGAAGCTCTCGAAAGAGGCCGAACGCCGCATCAATCGCCTGCGCCGCGAATTCCAGGAGAGCTTCAATCAGACCGTCGTTGCTCACCGCACCGGCGCGGATCTCGGCGATCAGAACGCGCAGCCGCATGTGCTGAAACACATTGCACCCGGCGATCAGGTGCGCATCAAATCGATGAACAAGATCGCTGTTGTCCAGCGCGAAGTGGAGAAAGACCTCTTTGAAGTGGCGCTCGGCCCGATCAAGATGCGCGTCAAGCGCGACGAACTCTCTGAGCCTTCGCGCTCTGGAGCAGATCCAGGCAGGGGCACAGAAACTCCTTTAGCAGCCGTGCGCAAACAGAAAAACGTGCACGTCTCTGTGACCAGCGCCAACACCGACGACATGTGTATGGAGATCAACCTCATCGGCCGCACGGTCGACGAAGCCCGCGAAGAGCTCGAAAAATATCTTGACCGTGCCTTCCTCGCCGGCCTGCCGCGCGTCCGCGTTATTCACGGGCATGGCGCCGGCATTCTCCGCCGCGGAGTCCGCGATTTTCTCAAGAGCCATCCCCACGTCGCGGGCATCGAAGAAGCCCCGCAAAACGAAGGCGGCATGGGCGCAACGCTGGTTGAGCTACGCCAATAGAACCCAAACAAAGCTTGTCATCCTGAGCAAGGCCGAGCAGCGGCCGCAGTCGAAAGCCTGCCCTGAGCGCAGCCGAAAGGGATCTGCGGTTTGAGCGAAGTCGATTTGACCGCAGCATAATCTGAGCCAATCTCGGACTCGCTAGCTTGTGGCGTCTCGCCCACAGAGATTCTTTACATTTTGATGACAGCCACAGTGCAGGCCGGATGATAATGAAACGTATATCGCTCTGGAGGCTCCATGAGGAAATTGGCTTTGGCTCTGGTGTTGTGTACTGCGGCAACAGTGCTCTCCGCGCAGGAGAAGAGTATCTACGACTTTACGATGAGCTCGATCGACGGGCAGCAGGTAAGTCTCGACGCCTACAAAGGCAAAGTGGTCCTGCTGGTGAATGTCGCCAGTAAGTGTGGCTTTACACCGCAGTACGCGGGTCTTGAGGCGATCTATGAAAAGTACAAAGATCGCGGGTTGGTGATCGTAGGTGTTCCGGCGAATAACTTTGCGCAGCAGGAGCCGGGCACGAACGAAGAGATCAAGACCTTCTGCACCCGGAAATACAATGTCAGCTTTCCTATGATGTCGAAAGTCTCTGTGAAGGGCGACGACGAGACGCCACTCTATCGCTTCCTGACCAACGCTTCCACTGACCCGCAGTTTGCTGGCGATATTAAGTGGAACTTCACCAAATTCCTCTTCGACCGCAGCGGCAAACCAGTAGCGCGATTCGAGCCGGCTACGACACCCGACGCGCCGCAGGTCACCTCGGCGATCGAAACCGCGTTGGGCCAGTAGATCGCCTGATCGTGATTGAAGAGGTTCGTGCTTTCCCAGGTCTCAGATCGAGACTTGGGAGGCGAAGGGCAACCGCAGATCCTTCGACTTCGCGAGCCGCATAAATGCGGCCGGCTACGCTCGGGATGACAATAATCTTTAGGAGCGAACACTAGGCAGCACGAGCGCAAAACAAAACAGGCCCCGCAAAGCGAGGCCTGTTTCGCTGACTTGCTGACTCGCGAACCAGCTAACTCACTGCCTTACGCCATCGCTTCCCGTCCCATCGGCTCGAAGACCAGATGGTTGGAGTTGCGATCGGCATCGATTCTCACGTGCGAGCCGTGCAGCACCTCGCCGTCGAGAATCTTCATCGCCAGCGGATCCTGCACCATCCGCTGCAGCGCGCGCTTTAACGGCCGCGCACCGTACGCCGCATCCGACCCCGAAGCCAAAATCAACTGCCGCGCGGGTTCGGTGAGCTCGATCGAAATCTGCCGGTCTTCGAGCAGCCTGCGGATCTCGTTCAGCCGCAGGTCGAGAATCGCGCTCAACTGCGCGTTCCCCAGCGGCTTGTAGATGACGATATCGTCCACCCGGTTCAGAAACTCCGGACGGAAGTGCTCCCGCAGCACGCGCATCACGCTCTCGCGCGCCATGTCGAAATCATGCTCAGTCTTGAGCGTGTCTGCACCTAACATCGCTGCGCCCAGGTTCGAGGTCATGATGAGCACGGTGTTCTTGAAGTCCACCGTGCGACCCTTTGAGTCGGTCAGCCGTCCGTCATCCATTACCTGCAGCAGGATGTTGAACACATCCGGATGCGCCTTCTCGATCTCGTCGAACAGGATCACCGCATACGGCCTGCGCCGCACAGCCTCGGTCAACTGACCGCCTTCGTCATAGCCCACGTACCCCGGAGGCGCACCGATCAGCCGCGCCACGGCATGCTTCTCCATGTATTCGCTCATGTCGATGCGCACTATGGCCTGCTCGTCGTCAAAGAGGAACTCGGCCAGCGCACGCGCGGTTTCGGTCTTGCCCACTCCTGTCGGTCCAAGAAAAATAAAGGAACCAATCGGTCTCTTCGGATCGCTCAGCCCAGCGCGCGAGCGGCGAATCGCATTGGCGACTACTGAAAGCGCCGCATCCTGACCCACCACGCGCTCGCGCAGCCGCTCTTCCATCTGGACGAGCTTCTTCACCTCGCCTTCGAGCATGCGGCTCACAGGAATACCCGTCCACTTGCTTACGATCTTGGCGATATCCTCTTCGTCTACCTCTTCCTTCAGCATGCGCGCGGCGCCGTTGGTCTGCTGCGCCCCATCCTGCACGGCATTCAACTGCTTCAGCTCGTTTTCTAACTTCGGCAGCTCGCCGTATTGGATCTGCGCAGCGCGATCGAGCTGGCCCTTGCGCGTCTGCTCTTCCGCTTCGAAGCGCAGCGCCTCAATTCTTTTCTTAATCTCGGACATGCGCGTAATCGCATCGCGCTCTTTCGTCCAGCGCGCACGCAGCGCCGTGATCTGCTCGCGGAGCGCGGCCACTTCGCGTTCCACTTCCTCCAGCCGCTCCAGGCTGTTCTTGTCGGTCTCGCGCTTCAGTGCTGCGCGCTCAATCTCAAGCGAAGTCGCCTGCCGCTCCAGCTGATCGATCTCCGTCGGCACAGACCCGATCTGGATGGCCAGCGAAGCCGCCGCCTCATCGACAAGATCGATGGCCTTGTCCGGCAGAAAGCGGTCGCTGATGTAGCGGTGTGACAGCGTCGCCGCCGCCACAATCGCAGAATCCTTAATGCGCACGTTGTGATGCTGCTCGTAGCGATCCTTCAGTCCGCGCAGAATCGCAATCGTGTCCTCCACGTTCGGCTCGCCCACGTAGACAATCTGGAAACGCCGCTCGAGCGCTGCATCCTTCTCGATGTACTTGCGGTATTCATTCAGCGTGGTTGCGCCAATGGCCCGCAGCTCACCGCGCGCGAGAGCAGGCTTCAGCATGTTGCTCGCGTCGATTGCGCCTTCAGCAGCGCCAGCGCCCACCAGCGTGTGCAACTCGTCGATAAAGAGCACAATCTGCCCATTCGACTCTTCGATCTCTTTGAGCACGGCTTTCAGGCGGTCTTCGAATTCGCCGCGATATTTCGCGCCCGCCAGCATCGAGCCCAGATCGAGCGAGATCACGCGCTTGTCGCGCAAGCCTTCCGGCACGTCGCCGGAGACGATGCGCCGCGCGAGCCCTTCCACAATGGCTGTCTTGCCCACACCTGGTTCGCCAATCAGCACAGGATTGTTTTTTGTGCGCCGGCTCAACACCTGAACGACGCGGCGAATCTCCTCGTCACGCCCGATCACCGGATCGAGCTTGCCACGGCGCGCAAGATCCGTAAGGTCTTTCGCGTACTTTTCGAGCGCCTGGAATTTTCCTTCCGGATTCTGATCCGTCACACGCTGCGAACCGCGCACCGCCGTCAGTGCTTTCAAAATCGCTTCGTGCGTCGCGCCTACGGCCGTTAAAGCATCGCGCGCCGGGTCGCCCTTCTGGTGCGCAATCCCCAGCAGCAGGTGCTCGGTCGAAACATACTCGTCCTTGAAGTTCGCAGCCTCTTTGAATGCCTGCTCCAGCGCCTTGTTCAGCGTCTGGCTCAGTCCCGGCTGGCTGGCCGATCCGGCCACGCGCGGCAAGCGATCTTCTATCTGGTGCAGATCATGCTCCAGCCGCTCGGTGGGCACACCGATCTTTTCCAGCACAGCGGGAATCACGCCTTCGCGATCCTCGATGAGCGCCAGCAAGAGATGCACAGGCTGCATTTCGGCATTGCCGAGCTCGGTCGCGTGCGCCTGTGCCTGCTGCACCGCCTGCTGCGACTTGACCGTAAATTTATCCCAACGAATCGCCACGTTTCACTCCCAGCTACTCGCCATCCGCCTCTAGCTTGATCCTGTCTGCAGCCGGCGTCCAGTAGCTCCACTCATTGATTTTTGATTCTCGTCTTTTCTTCTTAGATAAACAAACGCGCCGGGCGGCATTCTCACCGGCCCCGGCGCATGGATCATCCGTACCGCCTGCTTCAGATCAAAGCTAGAAGCCGGCAGCTCACCGCAGCTTACGCAGCTACATTCACCTTGATCTGTTTCGGCTGAGCCTCGGGTTTCTTCTTGAGCTCCAGCTTCAGCACGCCGGCCGTGTACTTCGCATCCACATGCTCGGTGTCCACGGTCGAGGGCAGGGTGAAGGCGCGGAAGAAGCTGCCATAGCGCCGCTCGATCCGGTGGAAGTTCTGTTCCTTCTCCTCTGTCTCGAATTTGCGCTCACCTTTCACCGTGAGCGTGTGGTTCTCGACGCGCACGTCCAGATCCTTCTCTTCAACACCCGGTACTTCGAGCTTCAGAACGACCTTCTGGTTGTCTTCATAGATATCGACCGCCGGCACAAAGCTGGCTGTCGTTAAAGCGTTATCTCCACCTTCGTTGAAGTCGCGGAAGAGCGAGTTCACACGATTTTGCAGTGCCACTACATCTCGGAACGGGTCCCAACGAGTTATAGCCATGATGATTTCCTCCAGTTGCATCCAAAAATTGAGGGTAGGCAGGGAGCTTCAGTCCCTCGCCATTCAACCTATCGGATGTAAACTATAGCACAATGGATTCATAAAATATGAGTCAATTAAGCTAAAATTTTTATCGCGATAACTCTAATCATTGCAATGGAATACTAAAAATGCGCTCCAGATAGGTCGTCCGGGGGCCCTTCCTGGGCGGCATCCGGGGTCCGATTCGTCACTCAAATCCTTCTCTGACCTCTCCTTGCACATCGTGAACCGCTGGCCCGGACAGTGACCCCTCGGCCCTCTACAATGGGAGCCGGATGCTTCCTCTACATGGGTTTTTCTCATCCATGGCCTGGCGCTGGGTCTGGCTGATTGTGGCCGCGTTTCTGGCCGGCGTGTTGAACGCCGTAGCCGGTGGCGGCTCATTTCTTTCCTTTCCCGCGCTGCTGGGCATGAACATGCTGCCCGTGCAGGCCAACGCCACCAATACGGTGGCCATCTGGCCGGGCCAGCTTACCTCGATCGCCGCTTACCGGCATGACCTGCGCAAGAATCTGAACTCGGCCTGGCTGATGGGGCTCGCCGGACTGCTGGGTGGTACGGTGGGCGCGATTGTGCTCCTGAACACGCCGCAGAAGACCTTCCTCCGCCTCGTCCCGTGGCTGCTGCTGGGCGCCGCCAGCCTTTTTGCCATCAGTGGACCGGTCTCGCGCTGGCTCGAGCGCCGCAAAGGCCGCACGGCCGGCCAGCCGCAGGTGCGCCGCCGTTTGCCCGTTTTTCTTGCAGCCATTGTGGTGAGTTTTTACCTCGGCTATTTCGGCGCCGGAGCAGGCTTTCTGCTCATCACCATGTTTTCGCTCTTCGGCTACCAGGACCTGAACGAGATCAACGCGCTCAAAGTCGTCACCACCACACTGGCCAACGGCATTGCCTTCGTGATCTTCATTCTCGATGGCCAGGTGGTCTGGCGCTTTTGCCTGGCGGCTATGATCGCCGCTGCCATCGGCGGCTACACCTCGGCCAGCATGGCGCGCCGCGTCCCACAGCCGGTGCTGCGGGGCATCGTGGTGGCCATTGGCCTCGGCATGGCAGCGTGGTTCTTTGTGAGACAGTGATCGGTGAGCAGTTCGCAGTTGTCAGTTCACAGTTCGCCGCTGCACTATCAACTCAGGAGCTCTGAACTAAAATAGACCTATGAGCCACGAAGGCATCCGCTTCGTCTCGAAAGAAGAAGCCCGACAAGTCGAGGACGACCGGCCGCTGTCGCGTAACGCCGTCACGCCGGCCAAGGTGCGCGTGCTGCTTACCGAGGGCAAGGGCCTGGAGATCGACTGGGCCGACGGCCACAAGAGCTCCTGGAGCTTTGCCTGGCTGCGCGAGGCCTGCCCCTGCGCCACGTGTGTCGAGCAGCGCTCGCTCGAAGGCCGCAAGCCGGGCCAGCCCAAGGCGAAACCCACTGCGTTGCTGCCCATGTACACGCCGCCGCCCAAGCCTGCCAGCGCCCATGCCGTGGGCCGCTATGCCATCCAGTTCAACTGGCTCGACGGCCACTCTGGCGGCATCTATTCATGGGAATACCTGCGCCGCCATTGTCAGTGCCAGGAGTGCAGCTTCGCTCGCACCGAGACAGCCGGCACGCCGAACTGAGACTCGCGTTGAAAGTCTTGTCATCCTGCGAGTCATCGCGGCAACTCGCCGAAGAATCTGCGATTGTTTCTTTGCGCACTGCGGCGCGAAGGCTCAATTCAAAAGAAATTGTTTCTCGAGCCGATCCAGCAAATTGTCCGTCCCTTCGCAAATCCCGGTGTGGGTGGGGGAGGTCTGGATGATCGTGCTGCGCGCGGCAACCAGCCAGTGAAAGCGCTCGCGCTGCGAAAGGCCGGCGACCGGTCCCGCGGCCGGATCGCCGGTGCAGATCCGCTCAATGGCGGAGAGATGTTCGCGCACCAGCGCGATGTCAATCTCAGGCCACAGCGCCTTCAGCCGAGCCTCATCGAGATAAATGCGCGCTGCCAGATAGCGCTTTTCGAGACAAAAGACGATCACGCCGGCATTGATGAACTCCTGCCGTTCCACGCGCGGCACGACGCGCACAATGGCGTAGTCAAACGATGCGGGCATGAGCGCGAATGGCCTCCTGTTCGAAGATAGCCGCTGCCGCAAGCCGCGCACGCAGAAAATCGATATACCCTGCCCGGATCTCGTCGGAATCGCCGCCCATCGGCGCGAGCCACGCAGCCGGGACCTGCGCGACAATCTCTTGCAGGGCCGACGGTGTGAGGCGCGCTTGGGCTAGTGCCACGGCCTGCTCAATCTGCGTCGCCCACGGCAGCAGAATATGCTGTTCAATCTCCCGGAACGGCGACTCCACCTTCTGGGCCCGCGTTCCCCAACTGTGGTGAAAGAAAAGCGCCGCGCCATGATCGATGCAATAGAGCTTGTGATGCCACACCAGCAGATTGGCATTGCGCGGCGTACGATCGACATTCATGGTAAAGGCATCGAACCACACGATCATCGACGCAACATCTGCCGGAGCTGCGTCGCGCGCCGCTGGATCGAACATTGTCGAGCCGGGCAGATAGTCGAGCGCCAAATTCAACCCCTCGCTCTTCTTGATCAGCTCGCGAATCTCGGCGTCTGGTTCGTTGCGGCCCAGCAGACCATCAATCTCGATAAAAACCAGCTCAGGCACATTGAGGCCCAGCGCACGACCGATCTCACCCGCGATCAACTCCGCAACCAGCGCGAGCGAACCTTGGCCCGCGCCCCGAAACTTCACAACGTAGAGGCCCAGATCGTCCGCCTCCACAATGGCCGGCAGCGATCCGCCTTCGCGCAGCGGGACAACATAACGAGTGGCCTTGACAGTACGGAGCATGAAGAATCAGTGTAAGGCTCTCAAAACCCTCGCGCGTGCAGGTAGAACACGACTCCCGATGCAATAAGGCAATAAATCCCAAACCAGTGCCACCGGCCTGACTCAAGCCAGCTGCTCAGCCATTTGAGCGCGAGCAATCCAGCGAAGAAGGAGAAGACCGCACCAAGCAGGCTCGTTGCAAACGCGGCGTGCAGATCAATAGGCGCGCCAGCAGCGCTCGCCGCATGCGCAGCATGCACCAGACGCAGCGCCTCCATGATGACCACCGGCGGCGTAAGCACGACCGCCAGCGCAAAGCTGAAGCGTTCGGCCGGCTCCTTCGCTGAACCCACCAGCATGCCGGTCGAGATGGTCGACCCCGAGCGGGAAAATCCGCGGAAGGGAAGCGCCAATCCCTGCACCAGCCCCATCCAGCCCGCCTGCTTGAGCGTCAGTGTGCCTTCGCCCGTCCGCAGTTTGAGTTTTCCAGCGGCAGCAGCGTCCTGCTTGCGTTTCTCGGCGATGCCCGCAATGAAAATCAGCGCGCCGGCGGCGGCCAATGCGGGCGCAATCAGTTCAAGATGGCTGAAGAGCAACTCGATCTCGGCCTTCGGGGCACCGCGGAAAAGTGTTTTTTCGATGATCTTCTTGAGAATCTCACCGACGATGCCAGTGAGCAGCGTGGCCCAGATGACGAGAATGGCAAATCGCCGGAACGCGTCGCGCGTGGAGAAATACACCTTCTTCCACGTCTTCCAGAAATAAACCAGCACGGCGAACATGGTGCCGGTGTGGAGCGTTACCAGCAGAAGCGTCATCTCAGGGGAAGAGGGATCGAGGCCCATCAGTTTTTCGGCCACAACAACGTGCGCAGAGCTCGAAACAGGCAGCAGCTCCGCCAGGCCTTGAATGATTGCAAGAACAATGACTTTCAAAATCGTCATGAGTTCAGTCTATGGCAAAAACCAGGGCTTACTGTGCCCTCTAATGTTCCACTCAAAGTCGCCGCTCCCTGATGGTCGCGCCGACTCGAATGTTGCGGCTCCGAGATACATCACCCTGGTTTTGCTATACCGTTTGCGTTTCGTGGGACTTGTGAATGTTCGGATTCGTAGAATGGACTCACGGAGAGCGTGAAACGATGAGAATTGGATTTCTAGGAACAGGCAAGATGGGCATACCCATGGCGCTGCGCCTGCTCGCAGCCGGCCACGAATTGGCGGTGTGGAACCGTAGCGAAGGCCGCACGGAGCCGCTGCTGCGCGAGGGCGCGATCGCTGCGGGCACTCCGGCAGAGGCCGAGCTGGGGGCAGACGCAGTCATCACCATGCTCTTCGACGATGCAGCGCACGAGCAAGTGCTCTTCGGGCCGAACGGATTGATGGACGCGCTCGAACCCGGCGCGCTGCACATCTCCTGCAGCACCATCAGCGTGGCGCTCAGCGAACGGCTCACGCAGGAGCACTCGCGGCGCGGCATCGATTTCGTCGCTGCCCCGGTCTTCGGCCGGCCCAATGTCGCGGAAGAAGGCCGCCTGTGGATCGTAGTTGCTGGCGCCGACAAAGCCGTGGAACGGGCGCGCCCGGTGCTCGAGCCGCTTTCGCGCGGCATTTCGGTAATGGGTCAGGAGCCGTACAAAGCGCATGCCGTCAAGCTCGGCGGCAACTTTCTCATCAGCGCCATGAATCACTCGCTCGGCGAGGCGTTTGTTTTCGCCACGTCGCAGGGCATCGATCCCGCGCTCTTTGCAGAGACGGTCAACAGTGCGCTCTTCCAGTCGCCGTTTTATGCGGCCTACTTCAAGGTGATGCTGCACCCGCCGGAGCAGCCGGGCGCCGGCATCGATATCGGCGAGAAGGATCTGCGTCTGCTGCGTGAAGCCGCTGTGAGCCGCGGCGCGCGCCTGAGCCTTGCCGATACCATGCTCGAAATCTTCACGGAGGCGCGCCGCAACGGCCTCGGCGATAAGGATTGGGCCGCGGTGCAATACCGCATGGCGCAACTCCGCGGTGGCCTCGGATAACCCCGCACGGCGCAGCCAGTAAGATAAAAACCGTGAGCCTTCGAGGAAAGATTGTCTTCATCACCGGAGCCAGCGCCGGCATCGGCGCGGCTACCGCTCTGGCCTTTGCGCCGGAGGGCGTGCGCCTGCTTTTGGCCGCGCGGCGCGGCGACAGACTCGCTGAAGTGGCTGCGCATGCACGCGAACGCGGTGCAGAAGCTGTGCACACGTTCGAACTCGATGTGCGCGATCGCCAGGCCGTGCAGCGCGCTATCGATGCGCTACCGCAAGAGTGGGCTGAGATCGAAGTCCTCGTCAACAACGCGGGTCTCAGCCGCGGCCTGGAAAAGCTTTATACCGGCAACATCAACGATTGGGAAGAGATGATCGACACCAACGTGAAGGGCCTACTCTACGTGGCTCGCGCAGTGGTGCCCGGCATGGTGGCGCGCAATCGCGGCCACATCCTCACATTGGGTTCCATGGCCGGCGAGATCGTCTATCCCAATGGAGCGGTCTATTGCGCCAGCAAGGCCGCTGCGCGCTTTATCAATGATGGTCTGCGCGCCGACTTGCTGGGAACAGCCATCCGCGTCACCAGCGTGGACCCGGGACTTGTCGATACGGAGTTCAGCACAGTGCGCTTCCACGGCGACAAAGAGCGCGCGGCCAATGCCTACAAGGGAATAACGCCGCTCACCGGCGATGACATCGCCGACGTGATCCTGTGGGCCGCGACTCGGCCGGCGCACGTCAACATCGCACGCGTCTCGCTCACCTGCGTTGACCAGGCGAATACGCTGCTGGTGCATCGCAAGACGTGATGCCGAGCGCGGGAGTTGAGCTAGCCGATGGCCGCGATCTGCGACTCGACGTGAGCCAGAGCCGCTTCGAGCGCCGCCCGCCGACCCGGATTCGAGGTCCGCTGCGAGAGAATATGCTCGCGCTGCAGATTCAGCGCCTGTCTCTGACGTTCGCGGGCGGCACGGTCCTGCGCAGCCGCGCGCCGTTGATCATCGGTCGTAAAATCTGCGCTTACTTCCCCCAGGGCATTTGCCATCTGCTCCTCCACGGATTTACTTTCCCAACCACGAGCCATATCTTCATTTTACGGGGAATTTGTTACAACTCATCTCACGGAATGAAGCCGACCGAACGAATCGTAAAGAGGAAGGACTGATGCGCGCCTGGCAGATTTCGAGTTTTGGCATTGATTCTTTGGATTTTGTGGAGCGCCCCACCCCCACGCCCGGCCCCGGCGAGGTGCTGGTCGGCGTGCGGGCGGTTTCGTTCAATTACCGCGATCTGATGATGATCAAAGGGCTTTACAACCCCAAGATGGCCCTGCCGCGCATCCCGTGTTCGGACGGCGCCGGCGAAGTGGTCGCGGTCGGCGCAGGCGTCACGATGTGGAAGCCAGGCGACCGCGTGGCCGGCATCTTTATGCAGAACTGGCTGGACGGGCCACTGACCGCGGCCAAATCCAGAGGCGCATTGGGCGGCGACATCGACGGCATGCTGGCCGACTACATCGTCCTGCAGGAGACCGGCCTGGTGCCGATCCCCGATCACCTCAGCTTTCAGGAGGCGGCCACTCTGCCCTGCGCAGCCGTCACCGCCTGGAACGCCCTTGCAGCGGGCGATCTCAAGCCCGGCTCGACGGTGCTTATTCAAGGCACGGGCGGCGTCTCGATCTTTGCTCTGCAATTTGCCAAGCGGCGCGGCCTGCGCGTCATCGGCGTCTCCAGCAGCGACGAGAAGCTGGAGCGCGCCCAGGGCATGGGTCTCGACGCAGGTCTGAATTATCAGGATGATCCGTCGTGGGAACACTGGGCTCTCGAGGAGACCGGTGGCGAGGGCGCCGACCTCATCGTCGAGGTGGGCGGAGCGGGCACACTGGGCCGCTCGCTGCGCGCCATTCGCCGCGGCGGCACCATCTCGATGGTGGGCGTGCTGACCAGCTCCGCTGATCCTTTCCCGGTTCCGCTGATTCTGCACAAGGTCGCACGCGTGCAGGGCATTTATGTAGGCTCGCGGCAGGATTTCCTGGAGATGAACCGCGCCATTTCGCTAGCTCAGCTGCGGCCCGTCGGCGAAGAGTTCCACTGGACCCAGGCCCGCGAAGTTCTGGAGCGCATGGAAGAGGGAAGCCACTTCGGCAAGCTGGTGCTGACTGTCGCGTGAGAAAAGCAGGGAATAGGGAACAGGGAATAGAGATCAGCACGAAAGTGGGTGCCCCAGCTTCGGCAATTCGCGTTCTTTGTGAATTGGCTAATCAGGGAGAGCACAAAATCAAATGAGCAAAAGAAATTCTGACAGCGGTCTCCATAGGTGATTCTGGAATGAGAAAGCAATTTTCGCTGCCGTATTTCATCGCGGTCATCAGCTCAGCCGTTTTTCTCGCAACCATGACGGCCTTCGCGCAAACACCATCCGCGCAGCCTCCGCAGATGGAGCCGGGAAGCGCCACGCATCCTCCGCGGCCCATCCCGCCTACGCGCGATCCGCACACGCCGGGCTACGTCGCGGCCAAAGATTTGCCCGATGGCGAAAACGCGCCGCCGGAGGCGGACGGCAACTTCGTTCTCGGCCCCACACACAATCCGGCGCCCGAGGCCGTTGAGCACGACGGTGTGCCTAAAGGCAATGTCTACGAGTTCACGATGGAGTCGACCGAGAGCAAGCTCTATCCAGGCATTGCGCGCGATCCCTACACCTTCGGCACGCCCGATCCTCAAGACCCCGCCAAACTCGTCGTCACCACCAGCCGTCCTGCGCCCTACACGCGGCATGTCGCCGTCTATGTGCCGCAGCAGTACGTGCCCGGCACCGCGGCGCCCTTTATCGTCGGCGCAGACGGCCCCGATCGGCTGCTCTTCACCGTGCTCGACAATCTGATCGCGGCGCACAAGGTGCCTGCCATGATTGCCATCTCCATCGGCAACGGCAGCGGCGATGCACAGGGCAGCGAGCGCGGCCTGGAATACGACACCATGTCGGGCCGCTACGCCGAGTTCGTCGAGACTGAAGTGTTGCCGCTCGTTGAATCGAAGTATCACGTCAAGCTGACCCACGATCCCAATGGCCGCGCGACCATGGGCGGCAGCTCCGGCGCGGCCTGCGCGCTCATCATGGCCTGGTATCACCCGGAGTGGTATCACCGCGTGCTCTCGTACTCCGGCACCTATGTCAACCAGCAATGGCCGCCGAATCTTGAAACGCCACACGGCGCATGGGGGTTCCACGAGCGCCTGATTCCGAGCACGCCTGCAAAACCGATTCGCATCTGGATGGAGGTCGGCGACCGCGACCTGTTCAATCCCAACGCCATGCGCGACAACATGCATGATTGGGTGGTCGCCAACGAGAACATGGCCCGCGTGCTGGCTGCCAGGGGTTACCACTACCAGTTCGTCTTTGCCAGGAATGCCGGCCACACCGACCGGGCCGTCAAGCAGCAGACGCTCGCTGAGGCGCTCGAATACCTGTGGCAGGGCTATCCGCGTTGAGAGCACCACGACGTCATCATTTTTTTATGACGCCTACGTCACACGCGCCTGTGTCGTCGCACCTTGCCGGTGCACGCGCAGGTTGTCGAGTGCGTGATTGACAAAGCGCGGCTCAAAGCGTGGCGGCTGCTGCATGAACCGGCAGCTCGCCACCACTTGGTCCACGATAAATTTGGGCTGATACGCCGCCAGGTCCAGGCCTTTCTCTTCTTTGAGCTTGTACACGATGCCTTCGAAGGCCTCGCTCGGGAGCGAGAAACCCTGCTTGGCGCACTCCTTCTCAAAGATCTGACGATAGATTTCGAGGGTCGGCGCACCGACCTCGATCTTGTACGGCAGCCGGCGTAAAAACGCCGCGTCCATCAGGTCTTCGGGCTCAAGGTTGGTTGAGAAGATGATCAGCTCCTCGAAGGGAATGGAGAACGATTTACCCGTGTGCAGCTTGAGATAGTCCACCCGGCCTTCGAGCGGAACGATCCAGCGGTTGAGCAGGTTCGTCGGCGAAACCAGCTGCCGGCCGAAGTCGTCGATCACGAAGCAGCCACCCAGCGCCTTCAGGTGCAGCGGAGCCTCGTAGAAGTGGCCGAGCAGGTCATAGCGCAGATCGAGCATGTCGAGCGTGAGCTCGCCGCCGGCAATCACAAAGGGCCGTTTGCAAGGAACCCAGCGTGCATCGAAGATCTCGCGCCGTACTACGGAAAGTGTCGCATCGTCTTCGCTCACATCCGTGCGGTCCAGAGGAAAGTGAATACTGGGATCGAAGACGCGGATGATCTGGCCTTCGACATTGATTGCATACGGCACATAGATCACGTCGTGAAAAACGTTCGCCAGGCAGTGCGCCACAGAAGTTTTGCCATTACCTGGCGGCCCGTACAGCAGCATCGCGCGGCCCGAGTTGAGCGCCGGTCCGCACTGCTCGATGAGTGCATCCTCAAAGGTGAATGCCGCGGTCGCCTTGCGGATACGCTCGAATGTGATGATTTCGTTGGTCAGCTTCTGCAGATTCACCTGATAGGTAAACTCTTCAAGCGTGACAGGCGCCGGCCCTGTGTACCCCACGCGATTGATTGCATCGAGCGCCCACTTCTTGCCTTCTTCGGTGAACATGTAGCTCATGTCCGCCAAGCCGCCGGTGTCTCGCGAGCCGAGACTGATCAGCAACTTGCGGTCGATGGCCATCTGCACCAGATCGAGCACAATGTGGTAGGGCAGCTTAATAGCGTGGGCGAACTGGCGCACCGTCTCCAGCCGCTCCACGTACATGAGCTTCAGCAGCAGGCCCATCAGGTCGGGCCCGTCGATGCCTGTTGCGCCGACATCGGCCGGCTCGACGGGAAGACGGTGGAGGAACGCATCGAGCGCCTGTTGTGTGATGGCGCCGAGCGCGACCAGGTTCTCACCCAGCCGCCCGCCGTTGCGGGCCTGGTTTTCGAGCGCGCGGGTCACATCGTCAATCGTGACGAGCTTGCCGCGGATCAGCAGATCGCCTAAACGTAGGGGGGTAGAAATGGCGTGCCTCCTGAATCAACCTTTTGGGGTGGTGCTGCTATTGTACGGCGGCACCTGCCCGTGTCCCGTGACAGCCCTAGCTGAAGCCGAGCACCGGATGCGGAATGTACGGCTCCTCAAGCGCTGTAATCTCTTCCGGCGTCAGATGCACGGCAAGCGCGGCCACAGCATCTTCAAGATGATGCGGCTTGCTCGCGCCCACAATCGGCGAGGTGACGCCCGGTTTTGCGAGCAGCCACGCCAGCGCAACCTGCGCCCGCGGAATGCCGCGCCGTTCAGCCACCTCGCCGAGCCGGTCGACCACTTTTTTGTCGGCCTCTTCGGTGCGCGCATACATCGTATTGCCGAACCGGTCCGTCTCCGTGCGCTTGGTTGTCTCGCTCTGCCATGGCCGCGCCAGCCGGCCGCGCGCCAGGGGACTCCACGGGATCACTGCGATCCCTTCCTCACGGCACAGCGGCGTCATCTCACGTTCTTCTTCGCGATAGAGCAGATTCCAGTGGTTCTGCATCGAGACAAAGCGCGTCCACCCATGGATTCGGGAAAGATACAGCGCTTTGGCAAACTGCCAGGCATACATGCTAGATGCGCCGAGGTAGCGTACCTTGCCGGCTTTCACTACGTCGTGCAGAACTTCGAGCGTCTCCTCGATCGGTGTCTCATAATCCCAGCGGTGAATTTGATAAAGATCGACGTAATCGGTCTGCAGGCGGCGCAGACTCTGATCGAGTTCATGCAGAATCGCCTTGCGCGAAAGGCCGCGGCCGTTGGGATCCTCGCTCATCTGCCCATTCACTTTCGTGGCCAGCACAATCGTTTCGCGCTTTGTGTTTGCCTTGAGAAAATTGCCGACGACCACTTCGCTGTCGCCGCCCGAATAGACGTTTGCGGTGTCCCAGAAATTGATGCCGAGATCGAGGGCCTGGCGGAAGAAAGGAATACTGTCGGCTTCGCTGAGCGCCCATGGCTGCCGGCCGGGCAACAGCTTGCCCGTGGCGGGGCTTCCATAAGTCATGCAGCCCAGGCAGATGCGGGAGACTTTGAGTCCGGTATGTCCGAAATTGACGTAGTCCATCGTTTCTCCTGCTCCAAGTCTACGGCGTGAGCCAACGCGGACATTATGCCGCCCAGGGAAACGAGTCAGCCGGATAGGAGGGGGAATGAAGAAGCGAGGGGCTGTTGCACCAAACAAACTTACGTGCAAGCGAGAGAACCGGGGGAATTACAACAGGACGATCAAGGGCACAATCAATCGATCAATGACGCCAGATTAGCCAACTTGAAAAAGCACGTCTGTACAACTTTCGTTGGAATACCGATGAATGTTTGGCGTAGCCAATATCCGTTCCTGTAAGGGGAAAAATTCCGCATTGGCCGGTTTTTCATCTCAGCGACATTTCCGGGCAACTCTTCGGGCGTAGGCGCGGTCTAAAATGGCATCAAGGGGCGGGTGCGCGATAGCGGGGCGGCTGCAGTCTAAGGATTTGCGGAAACCCAAAAGCTGCGTCTGGGAGCCGTGTACTGCGATTGTCAGATGGGTCTGAGAAGGGGAAAGGCTGTTATCCCACATTGATCGCACGCGCGCCATCCACGCGAAGCTCCGACGCACGCCTCCGTAAGGCCCGGGTCCATCGGTGTCGCGGACGATCCGGCCTGCGTGTTCTGGCTTTGGCCGCGATTCCGGCTCTTGTTGCCCTGGCCGGCTGCGGCGGCACAGTGGCCGCCAACTCGCCTAACTCGGGCAGCGGAAGCGGCTCGACGAACGGCGGCTTCTCCATCTCTCCGGGCACGGTCTCCGTCGACACCAACTGCACGGGCTGCAACGGAAACAACTCTTCCGGCTCCGCCGTCGAGCAGTTTTCCGCTTCTGTTTCGGGCGGTGGCGCCGCGAACGTGAAGTGGACCCTAAGCGGGGGCGATGCAGTTGCGGGAGCCGGCAGCATCTCTTCGACCGGCCAATACACACCTCCCGGCTACTTGACCGCCGATAGCGTCAAAGTCACCGTCACGGCTACATCGACTTCGAACTCCAGCGACAGGGCAACCGCCGTCGTTACGGTGACGCCCGGCTTCCTGCAGCCGCTCACGCCGGAGAATGTCGCGCTCGGCGCCAGCGGAACGCTCACTGTGACCGGCTATCTTGCAGAGGCCGGCGGCACCACCGGCATCAACTACACGCTTGCCAATTCAGCCACTGGATCGAGCGGTGGCGAAGGCGCGTTGAGCACGCCGAACTGCGTGCGCGGCGGCCAGAGCTTTACCTACTGCACCGTCACGTACACGGCGCCTCCAACGATTGCCGCGACAGCCGCGACGTATATCGTCGCGGCAGTGGGTAGTTCGTCCTCAAAGACTTCGGCCGAGGTGTTGCTCAACACCGCTGATGTCGACAGCAATCCAGCGGCGCACCAGCAGCAACTGGCCACCCCCATCTCGCTGGGCACCTCCGGCGGCAATAACAAGGACTTTGATACCACCACCAGCAATGGCCAGACGCAAGTCTCCGACTGTTGCGGCGGCACGCTTGGCTCACTCATTCAGGACGCGAGCGGGAAACAGTATCTGCTCAGCAACAATCACGTCCTCGCGCGCAGTGACCAGGCCAGCATCGGCGAGAACATCGTGCAGCCCGGCCTGATCGACGATAACTGCGCTCCCTATGGCGAGGGCGGTACGGAATCGCTTGTCGGCACGCTTACCGGCTTTGTCCCGCTCAAGTCGAGCAACAACGTCGACGCCGCCATTGCGCAGGTGAACTCCGGCGCAGTGAACTCCAACGGCAGCATTCTCGAACTCGGCGCACGCCAAGCCAATGGCACGCTGGCTGCTGCGCCTCCCGGCATCTCTTCTACGGGTGGCAAGGGCGAGGCGGGCACGCTCAATATGGCGGTCGCCAAGAGCGGCCGTACTACGGGACTCACCTGTGCAGGCATTTCGGCCGTCAATGTGAGTGTGCAGGTTTCGTATTACACCAACTGCGCCGAGACCGATCCTTACTACACGAAGACTTACACAAACCAGATTGCCATCACCGGCAATGCCTTCAGCGATTCCGGCGATTCCGGCTCGCTTATTGTCGACACCAGCAACGCCGAACCCGTTGGCCTTTTCTTTGCCGGCGGCGTTGACTCATCCGGCGTCAGCCAGGGAGTTGCCAACCCGGCTACCGAGGTGCTCAACGAGCTTGGCTCGCAGGTTGGCAACGGAACGTCCTACACCTTCGTGGGAACAAGCGACCATCCAGTGAGCTGCCTCAACTATGGCAATGCCACTGCAACCGCGGCGCAGGCGCACACACTCGCTGACTCCGAAAACACGCGCACTGAGCAGGCGCTCAGCACCGCCCGCACACTGGTGAATCCTTCTGCAGGCATTCTCGGCGTGGCTGCCGGCAAAAGCAGCGACCGCATCGGGGAAGGCGCAATCAACGTGTATGTGGATCAAGGCATGAATCCAACTGTTCCGCAGACGATGAATGGCCTACGGACGGTGGTCATCCCAACCTCCGCACAGGCCATGGCCTACGGCACGGCGCCGCAGACTGCGCTTGAGACCGCCGCTCCACTTTCGGATGCGGTGCTCAATCAAGCCGTCGCCGCCAAGCAGCAGATTGTTGCGGGGCTTATGAAGCAGAATCCCGCATTCTTCGGTGTCGGCGTGGGACAGAGCCTCGACAATCCCAAAGAGGCCGCGCTGGTGATCTACGTCGATCGTCGCCAGGTTCCCGCCACGTTGCCACCGATCATCAATGGCCTGCGCGTGCGTTACGTCATCATGGAGCGCTTGCACGTGACCCGATCCTACGCAACCGGATTGCAAGCCCGCAGCCGTTGCACGAGCCGCGCCATTCCTGCACAGCCCGAAGCCAACGATCCCTTCCACTTGAATCGCCGCACAAAGCTGAATCTGTTCTGAAGTTTTCTATTCTGCTCGTCTTCTTCTTCAGCACGCAACAACAAGAACGATTGTCATCCTGAGCGAGTCCGAAGGACGAGTCGAAGGATCTGCGGTTGGGTGCGTGATCTAAATCAACGCTCTTCCGCTACTCCACCGGGCGTGCCTTTCCGTTCTTCAGGCTCTCATCGATGATGGACCGGATCTTCTCGTTATTCTCTCGTGCTACGCGGCCCATCTCTCGGCCCAGGTCGCCCATCTTTCGGCCAAATTCCCCCTGCATCTTACCGAACTCGCCCATATTCTTTTCCCAACTGATATCCATCCTCATCTGCGCGGTCATCAGCTTACGCTGCACCTCAGAGAGTCTGCGTTCGATCTCGCGCAGCTGTTCGCGCGTGATGGTGCTGCCCTGCTGGTTCTTGAGGTTGGCTACAGCCTCGTCCAGATCGGCCATCTCCTTTGAGAGATCAGGCGCCGTAATGTTCGTCCGGCTTTCCTCGCGCACCTTGCGGGCTGCCTCGCGCTGCTGCTCGCTTTGTTCGTGCATCTGTTTGCCGAGGTCTTTCATCTGGCCTCGCAGATCGTCTATCGGCTTCTGCATCGCCTCGATCTGACTCACAATCGTCGGATCGTCGACGATGTACGATTTGCCATCGTGACGGAACCAGAGGAAGTGGCCGTGCGCCATCTGCCGCGCCTTCTCGATGTCCTCTCTGCGGTCGTCATCCCAGCCACTGGAAAAGTAATGCGTCTTCGTCCCCGGATCGCCGACGAGCGCGTAAGCTTCTCCGTTGTCATAGCGGAAATCGAAATCGCGCGTGCTTTGCGCCATATCCGCGGCGACCTGGGCCATTGCCTCGTGGATCTCCGGGATCGGCGGAACCGGAATAGCGAGATGGATGGGCGGGACCGGTGGAACCGCCATGTCGAGTCGGACGGCGGGCACGGGCGGCGCAGGCGCAGCGGGCGCAACCATCCCGGAGGGAGCCACGGGCGGGGCCGGAGGTTCTTGCGCTGCGCCGGGTGCTGGCACCGGTGTGGGCGCTGGAGCAGGCAGAGGTGCTGGCGGTGCAGCGGGCGCGGCGTCTTGTTCAGTCACCTGCGCCTGATCGGGATGCGATTGTCCTGAGGTCGCCGCTTGCGCGGGTGCCTGATCGGCTGACGGAGTAGCCTGCAGCGCAGCGACTGGCGGGGCCGCGCTCTCTGCAGCCTGTACATGCACGAATGCCGTCGCCGCCACGAGCGAAACCGGAGTCAACACAAATGCGAGCAGGGTCCGTCGGCTGCCTGCAAAAGCCTGCCGGAAGTGGGTATCGTTCAAGAGCCGTTCAATGCGTTCGGAGAGATTGGTTGAGTGAGCCATAGCAACTCCTGTGATCGCCGGACGGGGGAGGGCTGCGAATTCGAGCAGCATCTGGGCGTATGCCGAGGGACTGCCCGCCGCCTCAAGGCCGGCGCGGTCGCTGATGGCCTCGCCCAGCGCGCAAAGCTTGCGCTTGAGCCACCACCCTAGTGGACTGAACCAGATCAGCGCAGAATAGAGCCCGGCCAGCAGTTGCAGATAGAAGTCGCGCTGCCGCACATGCGAGCTTTCATGCGCAAGAACCACGCGCAGCTTCTCTTCGTCCCACTGCGCATAGTCGGCCGGCAACAGAATGCCCGAACCGATATTCACCGGCGAACTCAAGCGGCGGCTCGCCCGTACGGCGATGCCGTGCGGTAAACCGAACTCAGGCGCGATCTCCACTTCGCGGGCCTCGCTCCACAAGCGCAGCGATGAGCCGAGCCCGAAAAACAGCCGGAACAGCAACGCACCGCACACACCCAAGTAAGCAAGCCAGCCCAGTGCAAACAGTTGACGCAGGCCGCGGCCCGGCGCAGGCACTACCTGGACGGGCGCAATCTTGTTCGTTGTCGGCATGGTTACCGGCACAGCGGATATGTTTGAGCCAGCCGTCACTGCATCGGGCGGCGTATCAAATTCGATCATCGGAATCGCAGGTGCAGACGCGCGATCTGTGGTCGTGACAGGAGCTTGCTGAATTGCCGATGTCTCGACACGTGCCGGCGCGGCCACAGGCAACAGGGTGGCGTTCGTTTTGAGCCAGGCCGGTACGGGGAGTTTGACCTCAGCCCACGCCGGCAGCCAATGCCAACGCACGACCAGCGGCATCGCCAGAGCGGCGGCGAGCACGACGCACCACGCTGCCTTTTGCGCCAGCACATTGCGCACGCGCAGCAGGCGCAGCCCCAGTCCGAGAACAAAGGCGGCCAGCAGCGCCCGCAGCGCGGCCTCGAGCAGGATTCCGAACAAAATCTTAAGATCGGCAGGAATCATGACTTTGTCTCCTTTTTGCCCACGGGTGCGGCCTTGCGTGCGGTGGCGATCCGCTCGGCCAGCCGCTGCAATTCGGCCCGTCCCAGTACCTTGGAATCCACCATGCCCACCAGCAGCGCTTCCACCGATCCCTCGCAGAACCAGTCCACGATGCGCTGCACCGCACGCCCCGCCACGCGCTCGGGCGACTCAGCAGGACGATAGATGAACGTGCGGTTCTCGACCGAGTGCGCCAGGTAACCCTTTTCTTCGAGCCGCCTCAACACGGTGCGGATCGTTGATTCCTTCAGCGGCCGCCCCAGTTCTTCGCGTGCCTGTTCGGCTGTGATTGCGTCCTTGCGCCAGACAATGAGCAGGATGCTGCGCTCCAGCTCCCCCAGCTCCGCGGGATCATGATCGGTTGGAGTGTTACTCGTCATAATGCTACAGACTGTAGCATAGGCAATCGGTGAGCTGTCAATGACCGAAAAAAACAAAATTTCGGTGCAAAAAGGCTGGATAGCCGGGAACCGGTTCCCTGCGAGGATCAATCAAAGCGGCCACTCGAAAACCAGACGAGACCAACGGGCTGTCGTCGGAACCGCGCAATCCTGCACCGGCCAAATAAATCACCTGGAAATTTCCCTAGGTACGAACGCTACGCAAAATTTATGCATCTCAACTTCCAAGGGAATAGAGTATGGTGCATTCTCCCTTTCATTTGGAGATAAGTTTTTGTTTTTCGGCTCCTTGGATCCCACGTTCGATCAATCCTGTGAGGTCGTTGCGACTTTGATTGATCCCCGTCTTCATTTGGCTGCAATCGTATCCAGTTCGGACGACCCAATCCTTAGCAAAGATCTTGATGGCAATATCCTCAGTTGGAATGAGGCGGCTACCCGCGTGTTCGGATACAGAATCGATGAGATCGTCGGCCGTTCGATCCTTACCTTGGTTCCGCGGGATCTGCATCACGAAGAGTACGAGATTCTCCGCCGCATCCAATCCGGTAAGCGCATCGATCCGTTTGAAACGGTGCGAGTCGCGAAAAATGGCAAACGCGTTCCAGTATCCGTGAAAATCTCCCCCATCAAAGACGAATCGGGAAGCGTGGTAGGCGCTGCGACGATGGTTCAGGACATCTCCGAGCGCAAGCGGAACGATGAATCGCTTTTTCAGCTCGCAGCTATCGTGGATTCTGCCGACGATGCGATTGTCAGCAAAGATCTGAACGGAATCGTCAAGACCTGGAATGCCTCTGCACAGCGGATGTTCGGCTATACCGCAGAAGAGATGATCGGCCAGCCCATCCTTCGCCTGATTCCCAAAGATTTGCAGTACGAGGAAGACGAGATTCTGCGCAAGCTTAGAGCCGGTGAAAAGATCGATCATTATGAAACGACGCGGGTCAGGAAAAACGGCGAACGGTTCGAAGTATCCGTAACGATCTCGCCGATCCGCGACGCAACAGGCCGCGTGATAGCCGCTTCCAAGATCGCGCGCGACATCTCCGACCGCAAGCGCGTCGAGCGGCTCTTGATGCAGTCGGAAAAACTCGCAGCCACCGGCAGAATGGCTGCCTCGATCGCGCATGAGATCAACAATCCTCTCGAAGCGGTCATGAACCTTGTCTATCTGGCCCGCCAGAGCGCTCCAAAAGACAGCAAAACATCTCAGCACCTCATCATCGCCGAATCTGAGCTGGAGCGCGTCTCGCACATTGCGCGGCAAACGCTGGGCTACTACCGCGACACGGCTTCGCCGATTGAACTGCATCTGCACGAGCTGATCGAGAACGTACTCACGGTTTACAACTCGCGGCTAATTGCCAAAGGCATCTCCGTCGACACGCAGTTCAATGACCTGCAGAAGATTACGGTCAGCAAGGGCGAGATGCTCCAGGTCTTCTCCAACGTTATCGCCAATGCCGTCGATGCGATGCAGAAGGGCGGGACTCTCAAAATCTCTGCGCGCAACCTGATCGGCATCGGAGGAGACGGAATCCAGGTGCAGGTTCGCGACAACGGAATCGGCATTCAGCCGGAGCACATGGAAAAAATCTTCGAGCCGTTCTTTACGACCAAGGGTGATCTGGGAACAGGCATCGGCCTTTGGGTTGCCAAGCAGCTCATCGAGAAACGAGGAGGCGAAATCTCGATTATCAGCAGCACCGAGGCCGCGAGCTCCGGAACAACGGTCACCATTTTTTTGCCCTTCGCTGCTTTACCTTCACCTCTAACCATGACTCGAAGTGACTCTCGTCTGTAACCGGGATTGGTGCATGTTCCAATTGCCTGAAGGCCCTGTTTTTGCGGTTGAATCTTCCTTTCAACAGCCGCGACGAATTCCGCTGCAAGACCGTGCTTCCACGGAGTCACAGCGGGTGTCTCCCAAGATTCTGGTGGTGGATGACGAAAAACTCGTCGCCGACACGCTCACAGAGATCTTGCAATCGGCCGGCTTCGACGTCGCGGTCTCCTATGACGGCTGGACGGCTCTCGATGCCGCCAAGCGCTTTCAGCCGGACCTCCTTCTCTCGGACGTTCTTATGCCGCACATGAATGGAGTCGAGCTTGCCATCGCCATTCAAAAGGTTCATCCCACAACACGCATTTTTCTTTTCTCCGGACAGGCCGGCATCTCAGAGATTCTGCTCGAAGGCCAAAAGCGCGGCTATGATTTCGAACTCATTGCCAAGCCCATCCATCCTCTCAAACTGATTGAACGCCTACGGCGGGAATAGCGGCTGCAGGCTGTTCGGAGCTTCCGCGGCTCGCAATCTCTGGATCGTCCGGCAGAAAGATCTGGAACACCGTGCCGCCCGAGCGCTCAGAGAGATCGGAATGGGCGCGGCTGCGCACGTGAATGATGCCGCGATGCTTCATCACGATCTCGCGGCTTACCCACAAGCCAAGACCTGTTCCGGTCGCTTCTTTCGTCGTGAAGAAAGCCTCGAAGATTCTCTCGCGCACATGCGGCTCCATACCCAGGCCGGTGTCGGCTACGGCAAAACGCACGCCCCATTCCGAAGGATTCTTCCAGTTGCGCGAGCGGCGGGCGCGCACCACCAGCCGCGTGCCATCCACCGCCGCGTCGATTGAATTACCAATCAGGTTCGCGAACACCTGGCGGATTTCGCCGGCAAAGCAGAACAGATCCATCTCCGGCTCGTAGTCGCGCTCCACGCGCAGATTGAGCGTGCTCACGCGTCCCTGGTAGAGCGACAAGACGGAGTCGAGCAGATCGGCCATCGTGGTGCGGGCGGGCAATGTCGATTGGCGGTAGAAGCGCAGCGTCTGTTGCGTGATCTCTGAGATGCGGCGCACCTCGTGCTCAGCCATCGTTGCGTAATGCATGGCCTGCTTATCGAGATCCGTGTGATTGCGCAACAAAAAGAGCAGGTTCGTGATCGCCTCAAGTGGATTATTGATCTCGTGCGCGATGGACGCGGCCAAGCGTCCGGTTACGGCGAGCTTTTCGCTCCTGCGCAGAGCTTCTTCGTTGCGCTTGCGATCGCTGGCGTCCAGCACAATGAGGCCCACCCAGCGCACCTTCTGCGAAGTGGTGCGAACCGGATAACAACTGGCCAGCCACGTCCAGGCGCCGGACCGCTTGCCGGGAGAACCGGGAGGCCCATTCTCGCCGCTCAATTCCAGATTCCGTATCGGCTCTTCACTTGAGAAGACACGCAGCACGGCGCTTTCCAGATCACGTTCCACAGGCTGGGGCAGCAGCTCCGGCAGTGTGCGGCCCAGATGCCGGCTGAGTGGGAGCCCAGTGAGATCGGCGAAGACCTGATTGACCCGCACAAAGCGGCAGCTGCGATCGAAGAACGCCAGCCCGATAGGCGCGTTGGCCAGCATCGAGTCGAGCAGAGAGAGCGTGTCGTTGAGTCCCGCTCTTTGTTCGGCGAGCGAGGCTACCATGCGATTGAAGGTTTCGATCAGATCGCCAATCTCATTGTGCACAGCGACGGGGAGGGGAAAATTGCCTCCATCTTCGAGTGTGCTCATCAACGCGCCCGCGCCGCGATGCAAAACGGCAAGCGGCCGCGCGATGGAGCGAGCCATCAGCAGAACCAATATCGCCGAAGCCACAAACCAGACCACGGCAAAGATTGCCGTGGCGCGCAGCATAGACCGCAGCTGTTCACGTGCCCAACTGCTATCGCGCTCAACCCACGCAAAGCCGCGCAGGTCATTGCCGGTATAAATCGCCTGTGCGCACTCAAGCAGATTGTCTTGCAGGCTCAGGCAGCCGGCGTGATTGCGCCGGATCATGGGGAGCTGCGCCAGCTCCGCCGACATGAGGACCGTTTGGCCGGCTCCTCTTTTGCTCACGAAGAGAATCTTGCCAGCCGGATCGGTCACCTTGGCGAGAGCGACGGTCGGCGAGTCGCCCACCATCTTGACCGCCACCGCAATCCAGCCCGGCTGCTGCTCCACCAGCGCCTCACGGGCCTGAAGCGCGAGCGACTCGGCCTCATAGGCCAGCCGCCGCTGCGCGATGTCACGCAGCTCCTGCCTCTGCTGCCTGAGCAGCAGCACCGCAAAGAGTCCTATTGAGAGCGACTCCAGCAGCAATAACCCGGCAAGCATTTGCCAGCGAATGGATCGCGGCCACCAGCGCATGCGCAAAGCGAACACCTCCTGGATTCATTGGAGCGAGTGTCAGGGTGCCGAATGGCAAGGCGTGAAAGGCGCGAGGGCCAAAGGAGATGGGATGAAGAACCCAACCCAAAATACAGCAATATCCTACACTTATTTCGACGTGGATGAGGGTTGCAGGTTGGCAGGCGAAGAGGCCCAGGATTCCGCTTGCGAGTTCTGCGGCCGCATTTTGGCTGCAAGCGCTTCTGCGATCTGCCGGCCGTGAAAGCGGCCATTTTCAATAAAAATCTCGTTCGTGCGTTCGCCAGCGACGATCACGCCGGCCAGGTAGATTCCGGAAACATTGCTTTCGAGCGTTTGCTTATGGCAGGCCGGCAGCCGGTCGGTTCCCGCGCACTGCACGCCCAGTTGCTCCAGAAAATCGAAGTCGGGATGATAGCCGGTCAGCGCGAAGACGAAATCGTTGTGCAGCGTCTTGCGCCCTTCCGGCGTTTCTACGACGACCGTATCCGGCGTAATCTGGACCACTTGCGAGTGGAAGTACGCCTTGATCTCGCCATTCTTAATCCGGTTCTCAATGTCCGGCTTGATCCAGTACTTTACGTGCCTGTGCATCTCCGGCCCGCGATGAATCAGCGTGACACGCGCGCCATGCCGCCATAGCTCGAGAGCCGCAATCGCCGCGGAGTTCTTGCCGCCGATCACAACGATGTCGAGCCCGTAATACGGGTGCGGGTCGTTGTAGTAGTGGTGAACTTTGCTGAGATCCTCGCCAGGGATATTCATCAGGTTCGGCAGATCGTAGTAGCCGATGGCTACTGCCAGATTGCGCGCGTGCAGTCTCCCGGTGCGCTCGAACCGGTCGACGGTGTGTACCGAGAAATCGCCGTCCGCGCCGGTAATCCGCTCGACCCGCTGGTACTGCCGCACGTCGAGCCGGTAATAGGCCGCCACCTGGCGATAGTATTCGAGGGCTTCATTGCGCGTGGGCTTGGCATTCGGGCTGGGGAAGGGAATTCCGCCGATCTCCAGCAGCTCCGACGTGGTGAAAAACGTCATGTGCGAGGGGTAATGGAAGAGCGAATTGCAAACGCAGCCCTTATCCACTAGAACAACGCGGAATCCAGCCTTCTGGGCCTCTATGGCGCACGCCAGCCCCGTGGGCCCGGCGCCAATAACGAGAAGATCGAAGATCTGGTCGTGCGAGGAGCCCGCATTCTGATCGCTCATACCTCTAGCTTAGGCCATGGGGGGAGGGGCGTCTAAGGTCAACGATCTGTGGTAGAATGGTGGAATTTGATGGTGGACAGGTGGAAAATCAATGGCGCTGAATATCAAGGACGAGGAGACCCATCGGCTCGCCAGCAGGCTGGCGAAGCTGACTGGGGAAAGCTTGACGACAGCGGTCAAGGTATCCGTGAAGGAGCGTCTCGATCGCCAGGAGAAAGCAGCAAAACGCGAGAGCCGCATGGAATGGCTGACCCGCATTTCGGCAGAGACCGCAGCGATTATGAATGATGGCCGCACTTCTAAGGAGTTGATGGACGAACTCTACGATGAAGAGACAGGCTTGCCCAAGTGATCGTGGATACATCGGCATTGGTCGCGATTCTGAAGCAGGAGCCCCGATGGGAGACACTCGGAGAGGCTCTGGATTCATCACCGGGCTCGTGCATCTCGGCATCGACGTATGTCGAGCTTTCGATTGTTGTTGATCGATGGAGGAATCCTACCCTGAGCAGCCGGGTCGATGAATTGATCGAGCAATTCCGCATCGAGATTGAACCCGTCACTCCTGAGCAGGCTCGCATCGCCCGCCAAGCTTATCGCGACTATGGCCGTGGCAGCGGCCACGCCGCCAATCTCAACTTCGGCGACTGTTTCAGCTACGCGCTCGCCCGCACCAAACGCGAACCGATTCTCTTCAAGGGCGACGATTTCATCCACACCGACCTGCGTAGCGCGGTCGCGCAATCCTGATCGCGGCGCGCGGCGGGACGCGAGCGCTTCTCGTCCTTTAACCTAGAAGGTTGAACCGAGGAACTCTCATGACCACTCTTATCCGGCAGGAAGATTTCATCGCCAGCGTGGCAGGCGCGCTGCAGTACATCAGTTACTATCACCCCGTCGACTACATCACTTCGCTCGCCAAGGCCTATGAGCGCGAGCAGTCGCCGGCGGCACGCGATGCCATGGCGCAGATCCTCATCAACAGCCGCATGTGCGCCGAAGGCCATCGCCCCATCTGCCAGGACACGGGCATCATCACCGCCTTCGTCAAAGTCGGCATGGACGTCCGCTTCGAGGCCGCGCCCGGCGAAGAACTCAAGGACCTGCAAGGCATGGTCGATGAAGGCGTGCGCCGCGCCTATCTCGATCCCGATAACAAATTGCGCGCCTCCATCCTTGCCGACCCTGCCGGCGCCCGCAAAAACACCAAGGACAATACGCCCGCCTGCGTCGCGGTCGAGCTGGTGAGGGGCAACACGGTCGAGATCACGGTCGCGGCCAAAGGCGGTGGCTCCGAAGCGAAATCGAAGTTTGTCATGCTCGATCCATCGGACTCCGTTGTCGAGTGGGTGCTCAAGACCGTGCCCACCATGGGCGCGGGCTGGTGTCCGCCCGGTATGTTGGGCATCGGCATCGGTGGCACGGCAGAAAAGGCCATGCTGCTCGCCAAGGCCGCACTCATGGACCCGATCGATATTCAGGAACTGAAAGCGCGTGGTGCCAAAACCACCGCCGAAAAGCTGCGCCTCGAACTCTACGACAAAGTCAACCGTCTCGGCATCGGCGCGCAGGGGCTCGGCGGCCTCACGACTGTGCTCGATGTGAAGGTACTCGACTATCCGAGCCACGCCGCCAATCTGCCCGTGGCCATGATTCCCAACTGCGCCGCGACGCGCCACGCGCACATCGTGCTCGACGGCTCCGGCCCTGTGTTTCTCGATCCGCCTTCACTCGAAGATTGGCCGAAGCTCACCTACGACGTCTCCGGCGCGCGCCGCGTCAACCTCGACACTGTCACGCGCGAAGAAGTCGCCACGTGGAAACCCGGCGAAGTGCTTCTCCTCACCGGCAAACTGCTGACCGGCCGCGATGCCGCGCACAAGCGCATGAGCGATATGCTCAACCGCGGCGAAAAGCTTCCCGTCGATTTCACCGGCCGTTTTATCTACTACGTCGGCCCCGTCGATCCGGTGCGCGAAGAGATCGTCGGCCCGGCAGGACCTACAACCGCAACGCGCATGGACAAGTTCACGCGTCAGATGCTCGCCGAGACCGGCCTTCTCGGCATGGTGGGCAAAGCCGAACGCGGCCCCGCCGCCATCGAGGCCATCAAGGAGTTCGGCGCGGTGTATCTGATGGCAGTCGGCGGCGCCGCGTATCTCGTGGCCAAAGCCATTCGCGGCTCGCGCCTGCTGGCCTTCGAAGACCTCGGCATGGAGGCCATCTACGAGTTCGACGTGCAGGACATGCCCGTCACCGTCGCTGTAGACAGCAAGGGAACCAGCGTCCACCAGACCGGCCCTGCCGAGTGGCAGCAACGCATCGCTGGCATTCCAATTCTGCAGTAGCGACAATGGAGAGAGCAGAGGCCTTCAGGTCTCGGACGCGTCTCGAACCCCACGAGCGCGCGCAGAAAAATCTATACCCCTTGACAGTCTAGGAGAGAGACGCTACGCTCTTTCCTAGGTTATCTAGGAGTACGCGTGCCGCCCAAGTCCGATCAACAAACAGAATTGCTGCAAGGCACTCTCGACATGCTCATTCTCAAGGCGGTGTCCCTTGGGCCCCTGCATGGTTACGGAGTGCTGCTGCGCATCCAGCAGATTTCGGGCGAAAAGCTGGTCGTTCAGCAGGGATCGCTGTATCCGGCGCTCTACCGGCTGGAACACCAGGGCGCCATCGCCAGCGAGTGGGGCGAAAGTGAGAACAGCCGCCGCGCCAAGTACTACACGCTTACCGCCGAAGGCCGTAAGCGCCTGGGTGAAGAGACCGAAAAGTGGAACCGCATGGCTGAGATCATCGGTTCAATCATGAAAACGAGAAAAGCGTGATGGTGAATTCGCTTGCATCCCATGCATGGGCGCGGCTGCGTTCGTGGCTGCGCTCCATCACCCATCGCAGCCGCCTTGAGGCCGAGATGGAGGCGGAGCTTGCGAACCATCTCGATCATCTGACCGCCGATCTAGTACGGGCAGGGATCTCTCCCGCCGAAGCCGCACGCCGCGCACGCATCGCGCTCGGTTCGCCTGTGGCGCTCAAAGAAGAGATGCGCGCTTCTCTCGGTCTTCGTTGGTGGGACGAACTGCAGGCCGATCTCCGCTACGGCGCGCGGGTATTGATCAAGAGCCGGGGAGCGACGATCGTCGCTGCCATTTCGCTGGCTCTCGCCATCGGCGCCAACGTCACGATCTTTTCACTGACCAAGCAGCTCTTGTATACGCGGCTCGACGCGCCGCACGCAGAAAACCTGCGCCTGCTTGCATGGACCGGCACGACGAAGCACGTAGCGGTACATCATGTGTGGGGCGACTGGAGTCCGCAGCCCAGCGGCCGAGTGGCGAGCAGCGTGTTTGCCTATCCTGCTTATTGGCGTTTGCTCGCCGGCAACCCCATGCTCGATGATCTCTTCGCTTTCAAGCGGATGGGCATGATTGCGACCATCGGCGAGGACGATGAGCGGGTGAGGACAGAGCTCGTTTCAGGCAACTACTTTTCCGCTCTCGGCGTGCATCCGCAACTGGGGCGCGCCATCGAACCCTATGACGATGCTGTTCCCGGCCAGGGAGCAGTCGTGGTCATCAGCGATGGGTTCTGGGATCGCGCATTTGGCCGGTCGCCCGCGGTGCTTGGCCGGCGGATCAAGCTTAACGACGTTTCCTTCACCGTGGTGGGAGTCGCTCCCAGAGGCTTTACCGGAGCCAAAGACGCGGTGCAGCCTGCAGACTTTTTTCTGCCGCTCTCGATGCAGCCGCTGGTACTGCCGCGGTCCGGAAGTCCCTCGCTCTTTACGGATTCACGTACATGGTGGATCAACGTGATGGGCCGCGCCAGGCCGGGCGTGAGCGATGCCGCGGCACAAACATCCTTGAACGGTGAGCTCGCCGCTATTGTGCGCGCTACCATGCCGGTCAAGCCCGGCGAGGACCTGCCCCAGCTCGATCTGCGTGACGGGAGCCGCGGCCTCTTTCCGCAACAGCAGGAGTTTGCGCGGCCTATGGCAGTGCTCATAATTCTCGTCAGCCTGGTGCTGCTGCTCGGCTGCGTCAACATCGCCAACCTGATGCTGGCCCGCGGCGCGCAGAGACAACGCGAGATGAGTGTGCGCATGGCGCTGGGCGCAGGCCGCGGGCGCATCATCCGCCAGCTACTCGTGGAAAGCCTTCTTCTTGCATCGCTCGGCGGCGCGGGTGGGCTGATCACCAGCTATTTTGGGCGCAACCTCCTGCCCGCGATGATCGCCAGTACATGGGAGCGCACAGAGTTTCACGTTCAGTTTGACTGGATGGTCTTTGCATTCACGGTCGGCATTACCGCGCTGTCTGGAATACTCTTTGGCCTCGCTCCCGCCCTTAGTGCCTCGCGCGCTCAGTTGAATCATGGCCTGAAAGAGAATGCACAGACTGCGACGCGACGCAAAGGTGTCGGCGGCAAAGCTCTCGTTGGATTTCAGATCGCACTATCCACATTGCTGGTCGTTGGAGCGGGACTATTCCTCAGGACGCTTGCTGGATTGAGCACAGTCGATGTCGGATTCCGAACCGATCATCTGCTGCTCGCTGAGGTAGATCCTCCCGCTGGCCGCTATCCGGCGGGCAAGGACGTCGCGCTTCACCAGCGTCTCGAACAGGCTTTTGCGACAGTGCCCGGCGTGACCTCCGTTACGTTGGCCGAAGAAATCTACATCGCAGACGGTTTTTCCTCCACGGATTTTCTGCCGCTGGGAGAAGCCTACGATCCTGCTAAGAGCCAGACAGAGAAATACAACATCGTAGGCAACCAGTTTTTTCAAACGCTGGCAATTCCAATCGTCGAAGGCCGCGCATTCGGCCCACAGGACACGCCGGTCTCGGCCAAAGTCGCCATCATTAACCGGAGTCTTGCGCGGTTGCGTTTCCCCGGCCAGGACCCCATTGGCAAGCGCTTCGTAACCGATCCTCACGATTCAGACGGCGGCGCGGGCCCACTGCCGAAAAACACAATCGAGATTGTGGGTGTCTGCGCCGATACGCGCTACATGAATCTGCGCGATCAGCCGCCTCCGCAGTTTTTTCTGCCCTATGTGCAGCAGTCTCATGTAGGCGGCAAGGTATATGAGATTCGCACGCAGACCGATCCTGAATCCATCCTGCCATCGCTTCGGAAGATTGTGCGGCAGATCGACCCCGACGTGGCCATGGTGAATGTAAGAACGCAGCAGCAGCAGATCGATGCAACGCTGCAGGATGAGCGCATCTTTGTTGTGCTCACATCCGCCTTTGGGCTGCTCGCTTTGGCGCTCGCGGCGGTGGGCATCTACGGCATCATGGCCTATTCAGTGGCGCAGCGCACCAACGAAATGGGCATCCGTCTGGCGCTGGGTGCAACTCCATGGCAGATATTGTCGATGGTGCTTCGCGAAGCATCCTGGTTGTCTGCGGCAGGCGTTGCCGCTGGCGCAGGAGCATGTCTGTTGTTCAGCCGGCTGGTCAAATCCATGCTCTACGGTGTTGCACCCAACGACCCGATCACCTTCTCCGGCACGGCTGCGCTACTCATCGCCGTAGCGCTGATCGCAAGCTGGATTCCCGCGCGCCGCGCTGCGACGGTGCAACCCATCGATGCCCTCAGGCTCGAATAGTAAGCTAACTTACTTCCGACCAGCCGCTTCAGCCGAATGCGTAGGATCAGCTCCCGTCCAGAGCACGTCGGCGGTCGGGCCGTAGGTAGGTGGAACCGTCCTGTTCAGCAGGCGCAGCACCACCGTGAGCTGGGTGCGATGATGCGCCGTGTGCAACACGCGTCGCCAGAAAACCCAGATGCGCTCCCGCTGGACGTCGAAGAACGGCACAACCTCCATCCACCAGCTCTCATCCCGCCGCGCCAGAAAGGGAAGCCGCGCCGCAGCGAGCTCGACAAACCGGTTGAGTGCGCTTTCTACAGTAAGCGGACCGGGCAAGACCGTGTCCGGAGCGGGCTCCGGCGTGCCAAGAAATTCGCCGAAGAAACGACGCTCCGAAAGAAGCTGGTGGCGCAGAATCTCGCTCACGCTGCCGAAACGCGGATGCGGACGGAACTCGAGATCGCCATCCTCAAACTCCTTCCACACCGACGCCACTTTGTTCGTCTCGCTCACGTAGGTATCGAGCAGATGCTGAAAGAGCGAATTGCCTGCGCGGGGAATCGCGCTGTCCGGAATAGCGGTCCAGGCGTACTGCATCGGGTCACCTCTCGGCTTTCTTGCAGGATAACCCGATCTTTGCGATCCAGGTCGAGAAAGCCGAATTTCGTCGTACGAATTGCTCTTCTGGAAATTGACGGGAATTATTTTGCAGTGACGTGTGCGTTCGGTGCGAGGCGAAGTAGAATGCAGAAATCCCCCAGAATCAGGAGACTCGGCAATGCCAGCCACCATCATGAAAATTGTCTCCGGCGGTCAGACGGGAGTTGATCGCGCAGCCTGGGACGCAGCGATCCATTGCGGCCTGCCCCATGGAGGTTGGGTGCCGCTCGGCCGTCTCGCAGACGGGGATCCCATCGAACCTGACTACGTTGCTCAGGAAACGCCAACCCCCCAGACGAGCCTAAGGACAGAATGGAATATTCGTGACAGCGATGCAACTCTCATCCTGCACTCTGGTGAGTTGAAGGGGGGCACCAAGCTGACCTGGGAACTTGCCAATGTCCTTGGCAAGCCGGTATTCCGCGTCGATATCGATGTGCTTCAGCACGAAGTGGCGGCTGGGACTGTTATAGCGTGGTTGAACAAAGTGCGCCCACGGATTCTGAATGTAGCAGGGCCGCTCGAATCGGAGGTCAACGGGGTCTACAAGCGCGTCCATTCGCTTCTGGTGTGCGTTTTTTCTGCCGCTGGATGTTGTAGTGAAGAAGAAGGCTGTAACTCTCGTGATGTCGATGTCGTCTTGGCTCGCTACGAACAAGCGCAAGCGAACTTCAGGCATTGGGATCAGATTCGTTGGCTCACCCCATATTGGTTCATCGCCATCTTTGCCGGTTTTGCCGCGCTGATGGGGGAATCAGAGAAGCTGCGCGCTATTCAAGGTTTCCTCATCTGTTCGATAATCGGCCTCGTCGTCTTTGCCGCGATCTGCATCTTCTTGATGATCCGATTGATCGTCTATCACAATGCTGAGATCGAGGGATGCCGTAATCTTGTCCGATTGTCGCCGTTATCTTCGTATCAGCGTGAAGTTCTGCTCACCAAGTTGCCGTTTGAATTGAGAGGAAAGCACCTGCTGGGAACCGCAACGCTTTATCTCATCTTGCTTATCGGTTTGCTCTCCGTTGTCGCAGTAATCATTTTGTTCGTGTTTCGGCCCTGAGTGAGATATTTCCTTCCTTCAAGACCGAACAAAAAAACCGCATCAAGCACGAGACAATCTAAGTCTACGGCGCTAACTGGCCATATTCGTCAGATATCCCATCCCACGCAGCACGCCACGCATGAAGGCGAAGCTCTCGATCACGCCGGGCATCGGATCGTCCCCGTGAATCTCGTACTCGAGATCGACAAAGCCCTTGTAGTGAACTGCGATCAGCGACTCGAAGATTTCGCGGAAGGGAATGATGCCTTCACCCACGGCCACCTGGCTTTCCTTCTTGGTGAAGTCTGTCAGGTCCTTCGCGTGCAGGTTATAGAGCCGCGGGCCCACGTCGCGAATGGCCTGCGGCACATTGGCACCCGCGCGGCAGGCGTGGCCGATATCGATGCAGTAACCGATGCGTACGTCCAACTTGTCGACCGCCTTCAACACGTCATACGGTGAATGCCAGATCTTGTCCTCGGGCCCGTGATTATGGATGGCGATGCGAATGTCGTACTCCTTCACGAACTTCTCGATGCGCGGCAACGTCTCGACTGTCGGATCGCCGGTGACGATCACGTTCACGCCTGCGCGTTTGGCATACTCGAACTTCGACCGAATATCGTCATCCTCATTCTTCGGAAAGTACACTGTGCCCACGGCATGCACCTTGATGCCGTTCGCCGTGTAATCGGCTATCGCCGCAGCCTCTGCTGTGGGGTCCATCGGCAGATGATCCTTCGCATCCTTGCAGTTCAGGTCCGTCAGGTTGAGCTGCTTCATGGACTGGATCATCTGCGCCCGCGTGAAGTTGCGAAAGGTATAGCTGGCCAGACCCAGCTTGATCGGCGAGGGCTTTCCCTTGGCCGCGACAGCCTCGGCCTTTGCCGGCAGCGCCCCTGTTACGGCGCAGGCCGTAGCCAGCGCTCCCGACTGCAAAAAATTGCGGCGTGAGAGAGAGTTTTTCATCTGCGGAGTTCTCCTGAACGCGGACAAGAGCCGTACCCAGGATCGCCCTGTGAGCGGTTTTAGTCCAAAGTTAAAACAATCACTTTTTAAAACACTGGGCCCACATCTGGCAATTGCAAAAATATCCAACTGAAAAAGCCAGCTCGATTTTGGTTCTGGGTGGTATAGCAAGCTCAAGTCCTGATCCCGAGTCTGCCGGCCAAACCGGCCACGATCCCCTACGCTTCGACCTGAATGCAACATTTGATAATCCAGAGGGGGTTGTGCGGCAGATCCAGAGGACGACTACAGTTCTCTATACGAGGTAGGGACATGAAGGAACAGCTACACAATCATGTGAACCTAAATCCAAATGAATCCGACGAAGGGCCTGCGAAGTCCCCTAGCGCAGTCGCGGGCGAGTTTGTCACCGAGACATTCGAGTACGACGGTGAGCGACAGGTAACGGTGTATGTTCCACTGCGGATGCCTGAAGCAATCGTCTTCGCCGGTGATGGCCAGGAAATCTCGAAATGGGGCCGGTTGCTGGAAAAGGCTGATCTACCGTCCACGATGATCGTCGGTGTACATCGGCTGATGGACGAGATGCGGAGGATCCATGAGTACTCACCGGGCTTTGAGCCGGAGCGGTTCGCGGCACACGAGCGATTCTTCGTGGAGGACGTTCGCCGATGGACAAGGTCGAGGTTTGGTGTGGCATTGCCCAGGGAACGCACCGCAGTATTCGGCGTCTCGGCGGGCGGAGAGCTAGCCCTTGCGCTGGGGCTTCGTCATCCAGACGTCTACGGTGCGATCCTCTGCGCTTCTCCTGGCGGCGGCTACAAGCCACCGGGCGTTATGCCGAACCCGCTTCCGCGCACATATCTTGTCGCCGGCACTCAGGAGCCGTTCTTTCTCGAGAACGCAAAACGGTGGGCAAACGCGCTGCGCGATGCAGGGGCCGATGTCGTCATCCATGAGCGCGCTGGGTCGCACGGTGGTGCATTCTGGCGAAAAGAGTTCCCGCTGATGGTGCGGTGGATGTTCGGGCGATAAGCTTTCTGGAAAAACCGGAGCAACCGGGCCGTTCTGTATGAGCGCCGAATCGCCAATGCACGTTTCGAGCCACCGCAGTCTGGGAATGTGATTAGCCCTGCTGGCATCAATTCCGATTTCGAGAACCGGAATACGCGTCCTCTTGCTTACCGAGGGGAGATGCGCTATCATCCACTCGGTAACCGTGAGGAGAACGCATGAGCAAACCTTCTGACCTCGTCCAGGGCACGTTAGATCTGTTGATTCTCAAGATTCTTGCCCTTGAACCTCTGCACGGATGGGCTCTCAGTCAACGGCTCAAGCAGGTTTCCAGGGACGTGCTGCAGGTGAGCGACGGGTCGCTCTATCCGGCTCTGCACAAGCTTGAACAGCAGGGCTGGATTCATGCCGAGTGGAGGGCGACCGAAAACAACCGGAGGGCCAAGTTTTACTCTCTAACGCGGCTCGGGCGGCGGTGCCTCGAGAAAGAAACGGCAAACTGGGAGCGAATCTCGACAGCCATTTCCGGCGTGTTGCGGCTTACAGAGGTGTGAGCGATGCGGCTTGAAAACTGGATCTACACAATTCCGCTGCGACTACGTACGCTGTTTCACCGCAACCGACTGGACTCGGAGCTCGACGAGGAGATTCGTGATCATTTGGATCGACAGATTGAATTCAATCTGGCAAACGGGATGAGCCCGGAAGAGGCTCGACTTGTCGCCTTGCGCACATTGGGCAATGCGGCACTATTGCGCGACCAGACAAGGGCAATGTGGAACTGGAACGGACTGGAGCAATTGATTCACGATCTTCGTATCGGAATCCGAACCCTGAGCCGCACGCCCGGCTTCACACTCATCGCCGTTCTCGTCATGGCGCTGGGCATCGGAGCTAACGTTGCTCTGTTCACGGTTGTCCGCAGCGTGTTGCTCAAGCCGCTTTCGTATAGCGACCCGGAACGGCTGGCATTGATCTATGAAGCGGATCACGATCAACCGCACCACACGCCATGGCTCCCCGTGGATGCGGGCAGCTTCTGGGAGTGGCAGCGGTCGACTCAGTCCCTCGCGCAGATGGCCCTCGTCTCCCCCTTTCAGGGGTACAACGTTTCCGGCGAAGGTGGAAAGCTGCCGGAAGTGGTAGAAGCAGCGTGGTGTACCGACAATTTCTTTTCGCTACTCGGCGTGCAGCCAATGCTGGGACGGTCCTTCGCACCGGACGACGACAGACCAGGCGCGCCGGCCGCGGCCATGATAACCGCAAATTTTTGGAAGCGCCGTTATGCGTCTGACCCAGCCATCATAAGCAAGACGATCTGGCTCGATGCCAAACCCTATACGATCATCGGCGTCCTCCCTTCTACGTTCGTCTATTCCGGAGAATTTGGGGGCGGCACTGACCAGATCTGGACGCCGGTGAAGCATGAGGCGCCCAGCTCTCTTTTGAAGACATACGGCGATCACGAATTTCAGGTTGTGGCGCGGCTCGCTCCGGGCGTGTCACTCACCGCTATCGAAGCGCGGCTGGACGCTCTGCAGAGGCAAATCAAATCGGCTCATCCCGAGCCCGCCGTGCACAAGGGCGTCATCGCCAGAACCATGCTCGACGATGCAGTGCAAAACTACAAAACACCTCTCTATGCGCTGCTCGGCGCCTCCGGTTGCGTACTGCTCATCGCCTGCATGAACGTCGCGGGCCTCCTCGTCGCACGCGCCGCAACGCGCAGCAAGGAATTTGCCATTCGCACCGCATTGGGCGGTGGGCGCCTGCGCCTCATCCGCGAACGGCTGATCGAGAGCCTGCTGCTTTCTGCTGTGGGCGGTGTGCTCGGCCTGATGCTGGCTTGTGGCGCGCTGGAGTGGCTTATTCACGCGCGCCCCGACATGCATCGTGTGGAGGCCATTCAATTCGACGGCGTTGCGGTGGGGTTCACATTAGCCATCATCGTTCTTTGCACGCTGTTCTCCGGGATCATCTCCGCTTTCAGCTCGGGCCGGGGAAATATTCTTGCCGGATTGCAGGAAGGCTCCCGCTCCCACAGCGGAGGCAGATCGCGCGCGCTGCTGCGGCGTCTTCTGCTATCGATGGAGATAGGGTTGACCGTTGTGCTGTTGGTGGGCGCCGGGCTTCTGTTAAAGAGCTTCGAGCGGCTCCGCTCCACCGATCTTGGTGTGCCGGTCGACAACGTTCTCACCTTGCGGTTAAGCTTGCCGAACGCCCGCTACAAACACGGTGATCAAAAGGCTGCTTTCTTTGAACAACTCATCGAGCGGGTTCGCGCCCTGCCGGGCGTATCATCCGCGGGCCTCGTAACCGCCGCGCCGGGAGAAGGCTGGAATGGCGACGACTTGATGAGCGTCGTCGAACATCCGCCGTTGCCCGTTGGACAGGGACTGGATTTCATGCTGCGCGGCGCCGACCCCAGGTATTTTTCCGCGATCGGGCTTCCGATCCTGAAAGGACGCACCTTCAATCGCGAAGAGCGCCTGGAGCGCGCCAACGTTGTACTGATCAGTCGCGGGGCTGCGCAGGAATTCTTCCCCGGCGAAGACCCTATAGGCAAGCATCTCAAGGCAATCGATGGTAGCGGCGTATGGGAGGTGATCGGCGTGGTCGGCGATGTGCGGTGGAATGTGTCCAAACCGCCGAATCCCACCTTGTATTGGCCGATCTACGGAAACGGATACGGCTTCGCCACCATCGTAGTCCGTGCTGCACATGACGTCGAATCGCTGGCGGTTCCCATTCAAAAGGTGGTAGCCCAACTTGATCAGGATTTGCCGGTCACGAATGTGATGACGCTGCGAGAAGCAGTCGGCAAGAGCACGGTCGACTCGGAATTCGATTCGATCCTGGTTCTGGCCTTCGCAATCATCGCACTGGTTCTTGCTGCTGCGGGACTTTATGGCGTACTGGCGTATCTGGTTGCCCAGCGGACTGTCGAGTTCGGTATCCGCCTCGCGCTCGGTGCGCAGCGCAAGGCGCTACTCCGTCTTTTGTTGTTCGATGGCCTGAAGCCGGCGCTCGTTGGACTCCTGATCGGACTGCCGGCAAGCGCAGGTGTCGTACGCCTCATCCGCAGCATGCTCTATCAGACGGCGACGCTCGATCCCATCGTCTTTGCTGCTGTCTCCGGATTGCTTTTGCTCGTGGCACTTGCCGCGTGTCTCGCTCCTGCCTGGTTCGCTTCGCGCCTCGATCCGATGCGGGCATTGCGCACCGAATAGGATGATTTTGGCTATTATGTCCAGAACTTGTAGCTGTCACGCAATTGCCAGCTTGCAGGCTGATACAGGACTCTAGTCTCAACTTCCGAGTTGCCGCCCAATCAGCCGCGAGCCCTTCAATGAACTGGGCCAGCAATCGCAATTCGAGTTGCTGAACCGCGCTCTCTCCCTTGACATCTAGGGTAGACCTGCACTAACTTCTTCTTACCCTTGATAACTAGGGTAAGGCTCTATGGCAAAGAATGACCTGCAGGGCGCGCTCGATCTCCTGATCCTCAAGACTCTTTCCCAGCTAGATTCCATGCACGGCTACGGAATCACGATGCACATTCGGCGCGTGAGCGATGAACTTCTCATCGTGGAAGAGGGCTCGTTGTACCCCGCGCTGCACCGCATGGAGCAGAACGGCTGGGTAAGGGCCAATTGGGCGGTTACCGATTATGGACGCAAGGCCAAGTGGTACGCGCTCACGCGCGCAGGCCGCGAGCAGTTGGCCAGCCGAGAAAAGAACTGGGCGCAAGTGGTCAAAGGCGTGGACGCGGTTTTGCGTTTTGCATGAGGTGAACGATGGCGCTGTTGCGAAGAATCCTTTCATTGGGAAGACGCGGGCGTCTTGGGAGCGAGATCGACGCTGAGCTGCAGGAGCACATGGCCATGTGCGTCGACGACAACATGGCCCAGGGTATGAGCCGCGAGGAGGCGGAGCGCGATGCACGCAGGCGCTTCGGGAATCCCACAGTCATGCGCGAACGCGTCTCGGCGGAGGATTCAGCACTCGGCCTCCAGAGTCTCTGGCAGGATGCGCGGAGTGCTCTGCGTATTTTCATCAAGAGTCCTGGCTTTTCCGTTGTAGTGGTCGCAACGCTTGCGCTGGGTATCGGCGCCAATACGGCTCTCTTTGAGCTTCTCGATGCGGTCTTGTTGCAGTCGCTGCCGGTGCAGAACCCGCAGGAGTTGGCGCAGGTGCGCGTCGTCAATACGGACAAAGCTCGCGGAAGCTTTTCCAGCGCCTATCCGCCGGTAACCAATCTGATCTGGGAAAGGCTGCGCTCGGATCATCAGGGCTTCTCCGGCGTGGCGGCGTGGCGGAATGTCGGCTTCTCCCGCGATTCAGGCGGCGACGCGCATTTTGTGAATGGCCTCTATGTCAGCGGCGAGTTCTTCCGGGTGTTGGGGGTCAGGCCGATTGCCGGTCGAGTCTTTACGGCCCAGGACGACAGGCCCGGCTGTGGACTTCCAGGCGCAGTCATCAGCTACGGCTTCTGGCAGCAGGAATTCGGTGGCCGCCCGGCGCTGGGCCAAAAGCTCAAGCTCAACGACAAATTCATTGAGGTCATCGGAATTACGCCGGCGAATTTCTTCGGGGTGGCGGTTGGGAGCAATTTTGATGTGGCCGTCCCGATCTGCGCGCAACCCTACCTTGAAACGAGAAACCTGCTGAATTCGAGTACCCACTGGTGGCTTTCGGTCATCGGCAGGCTCGATTCTGCATGGACGATCCAGCAGGTGGCAGCACACCTTGAAGCGGCTTCGCCCGGCGTGTTTGCGTCGACGCTCCGCGCAGATTATCCCGCGGAGAGCGTGAAGGATTATCTCGCGATGAAGCTCACCGCCGAACCATCGCCGGCAGGCGTATCCATGCTGCGCGAGAAGTATTCCCATCCTCTACGATTTTTGCTCGGAATCGCTGGTCTGGTACTGCTGATCACATGCGCCAACCTCGCGAGCCTGATGCTGGCGCGAACCAGCGCGCGGGAGCGTGATATGGCCGTGCGGCTAGCCATCGGCGCAGGACGATGGCGGCTCATCCGGTTGGTGCTGGGAGAGAGTCTGCTCCTGTCGATTGCAGGGGCTCTCGTAGGCGCAGTGCTGGCTCAGGCCTTAAGCCGTGGCTTGGTGGCTTATCTCAATACACGAGACAATTCCACCTCTCTCGATTTCAAGCTCGACTGGCGCCTCTTTGTTTTTCTGCTGGGGATCTCATTGCTCACCTGTTTGCTCTTTGGTTTGGCGGCGGCCTTGCGCGCTTCCCGCACGCCTCCGGGTGCGGTGATGAAGGCTGGAAGCCACGGCATGACGGCGAGCCGCGGACGGATGGGGTTTCGTGGTGCGCTGGTCATTTCGCAGGTCGCTCTCTCCCTGGTGTTGCTCTTCTGTGCGCTGCTGTTCACTCAGAGTCTGCGCAACCGGCTCGTCGACGATCCGGGCTTCGAGGCGAAGGGCGTGCTGATCGCGAGATTGGATTTCACGCGTCTCAAAATCTCCGTCGATGGGCGTGCTGCATTTCAGCGCCAGGTACTCGATCGCCTGCGCACCATTCCCGGTATCGACGCAGCAGCCAATACCAACGTCGTGCCGCTGGCCGGGGAAGGCTGGGGTAACGCAGTGTGGATCGATGGTCATGACTCAACGCAGCGGCAGGATTCGAACTTCAGCGCCGTCAGCGCAGATTATTTCAACACGCTGCACATTCCAATGGTTGCCGGGCGCGATTTTAATAACGACGATACCCTCCAATCTCCCCGTGTGGCTGTCGTCAACGAAGCATTCGCCCAAAAACTGGGGCTCGGCGCAAACCCGATTGGAGCGCGCTTCTGGCGGGAAGCCACTCCGACGACTCCTCAGCAGCTGAACCTGATCGTCGGCCTGGTGAAGGATACGAAATACAGCAACATCCGCCGCCCGGCCGCACCCATCGCCTATCTTGCGTTGACGCAGGACAAAGATGCAGAGAACGCCATGAAGGTGCTGGTCCGATCCAGGCTGAGCATGAACGCGGAGGAGCAGGCGATCCGCCAGACCTTGCACAACGTGAGTTCCGGAATCAGCTTTGACTTCGAAGGGCTGCAAGACCAGATTCAGCAATCCCTGCTCGCCGAACGGCTGCTCGCCAGGCTCTCGGCATTCTTCGGCGTACTCGCTGTTGTGCTTACGATGACCGGACTTTATGGCGTGATGTCCTACACAGTGACCGAGCGGACGACCGAGATTGGCATTCGTATGGCTCTCGGCGCGCAACGCACCAGCATCATCGCCATGATTCTCGGCAAGGCCGCAATGCTGCTGGCGGCTGGTCTCGTGCTCGGCGCTGGCCTCGCTCTGGCTGCTGCCAGCGCCGCTGGCGCGCTCCTGTTTGGATTGAAGCCGCGTGATCCGGCCACCCTCGCCTGCGCAGCGGCAATGCTTGCCCTGGTGACAGCGGTCGCCAGCCTCATCCCATCGCTGCGTGCGGCCAGAGTGAACCCGATCGATTCTCTCCGCGCCGAGTAAGCAAACGAAGAGGTCGATTCAGACTGCCGAGATTTCAGAGGCGTCGCGAGGAATGCCTTGACCTTCTACATGTTCGCGTGTATAGGTAGAAGCACAAGGTATGAAGAAGGCCGGCGACAAAGACGACAAATTCGATCTCCCACAGGGCACCCTCGATCTCCTCATCATGAGGGTGGTTGCACTTGGGCCGATTCACGGCTACGCCATTGCGCAGCGCATCCAGCAGATGTCGCGCGACGCACTGCAGGTCCAGCAGGGCTCCCTCTATCCGGCCCTCCATCGCCTCGAATACAAGAAGTTTCTTGCCTCGCGCTGGAAGCCCTCTGAAACGGGCCGCGAAGCAAAGTTCTATGAGCTGACCGCCAAAGGCCGAACCCATCTGAAGGCCGAAACCGAAAGCTGGGCACGCCTCACCGACGTAGTCGGGCTCATTCTCAAAGGAACTCTGGAGGAGGTCTGATGAGCTGGTTGCACAGGCTTTTCACCCGCAAACAAATGGAAGCCGAGCTGGATAAAGAGCTGCGCTTCCACTTTGAATCCCAGGTCGCCGATAAGGTCCGCTCCGGCATTCCGGAGAATGAAGCTCGCCGTCTCACGCGCATTGCCTTTGGCGGCACCGAGCAGATCAAAGAGGCTTGCCGCGAACGCCGCGGAACTCTTTGGCTCGAATCCACTGTGCAGGATATTCGTTACGGACTGCGCAGGCTGCGCAAGTCTCCAGGATTCTTCAGCATTGTCGTCCTGACACTGGCGCTCGGCCTGGGCGTGAACACGTCTATCTTCTCGATGGTGAAGGGTATTTTGCTGAGTTCGCTGCCGGTGGCAGACCCGGCAAGCCTTTATCGGATTGGCGATCAGACACATTGCTGTTATTACAACGGGTTCGAGAGCGACGATGGGGATGTCGACCTCTTCTCCTACGATCTCTATCTTCGCTTTCAGCAGGCGTCTGCGGAGTTCGAGCAATTGGCTGCCGTGCAAGCAGGTAATGGCGGTTTCAGCGTGCGGTGGGGCTCAGCTCCGGCACGAGGCATGCGCACAGAGTATGTCTCCGGCAATTACTTCACGATGCTCGGCGTGAACGCCCTTGCCGGGCGTCCGCTTTCGCCAAGCGACGATAAGACAGGCGCCGCGCCGGTGGTTGTGCTGAGCTATTCCGCGTGGCAAAGCAAGTTTGGCGGCAGTCCGAACGTGGTTGGATCGACTCTTCACCTGAATCAGCAGGCGTTTGTTGTGGTGGGCATTGCGCCGTCTGGATTCTACGGCGATCGCATTTCACCTTTTCCACCTGATATGTGGCTGCCGCTGGCGAGCGAGCCCGTCATGGAAGGTTCGAATTCATCATTGCTGCAACCTGACACGGCCTGGCTATATGCCATAGGCCGGGTGCGGCCTGGCGTCAACCTAGGTTCATTGCAAAGCAAGCTCTCGATCGTGGTGCGGCAATGGATGGGCACGCGCTCAGCATTTACCGCTCGTGGCGGCGCAGCGGAGATTCCCAAACAACACGTAGTGCTCTCGCGGGCAGGCGGTGGAATCCAGAAGATTCAACAGCAAACCGGCACAGGGCTGCGGATGCTGATGTTCCTGTCAAGTGTGGTTTTGTTGATCGCATGTGCGAATATCGCCAACCTGATGCTGGCGCGAAGTATGGCTCAGCGGCAGGAAATCGCAGTCCGGATCGGATTAGGCGCGACGCGCGGACGAATCATTCGGCAGATTGTGACAGAAAGCCTGATTCTCAGCACGATCGGCGGAGCAGTGGGATTGGCCGTTGCATTTCTCGGATCACGGGCAATGCTGGCATTGGCGTTTCCACTCGCGCCCAATATGCCGGTTTCAGCCCGTCCCTCATGGATCGAGCTGGCATTTGCCTTCGGCATATCGATTTTGACGGGCCTGCTGTTTGCGGCGGCGCCGGCGTGGGTATCGTCAAATGCTCAGCCTGCAGATGCGGCGCGTACTAAAAACAGCACATCGCGCGATCATGCATCCATTCCCCAGCGGCTGCTGCTCATCTTTCAGGTTGCGCTCTCGATGGTTCTTTTGGCGAGCGCGTTTCTTGCGACTCGATCGCTCTACAATCTGGAGCATCAGCAGATCGGCGTGGAGACAGCGGATCGATATACGGTGCAGATCGATCTGAATGGCCCCGGTTACACGACCGATCGGCTCAACGCCGTCTATCGCGAGATCGAAGACCGCTTTTCGGCGATCCCGGAGGTCACGCGCGTCAGTTTGGCGCGCTATCTTCCCCTTGAAGGGAATGAATGGGGATCGTGCGTCATTGTCCAGGGACATCCGGCTCCGGGGCCGAAGGATAAATGCTTTTCTGACTGGGATCGAGTGAGTGCCGGTTTTCTCGATTCTGTCGGCGTGCCGGTTCTTCGCGGGCGCGGATTCTCGCGGGATGATGAAGGCGGCGCCTTACAAGTTGTGATGGTCAACCAGGCCTTTGTGAAGCGATTCTTTCCGAACCAGGATCCGATCGGACAGCGATTTGGGGTGAATGGGCCGGAATATTCGGGCGCGTTCCAGATCGTGGGTGTCTTTGCCGATTTCAAGCTGGGCAATGCGCGTGCAGACGTGAAGCCGCTCTTTTTGCGTCCGCTTGGCCAGCAATATATGGGCTATAAAACTCCGGATTTGCAGGCCGGCGAAACGAGTTCTCTCTACTTGAACCGGATGGTGTTGCAGTTCAATCGCGAGCAAAAGAATCTGGAACAGCTGGTTCGATCCACCTTGGCCAACATTGACCCGAATATTCCGCTGGCGCGCGTCACGGCCTACCCGGACGTAGTCGCGGGGAACTTTAATCAGGACAGGCTGCTCGCCCGGCTCACAGAAGCGTTTGGGATTCTCGCGTTGCTTCTTGCTTCTGTGGGGCTTTACGGAGTGATGTCGTATTACGCGGCGCGCCGCACAACAGAGATTGGCGTTCGCATGGCACTGGGAGCCTCGCGCTCCATGATCGCCTCCCTGATGCTCCGGAACGCGCTGCTGCAGTTTTTGGCCGGCCTTGCGATCGGAATTCCTGCTGCCTTGTTTGCTTCGCGCATGATGAAGCATCTGCTCTACGAGATCAGCAGCAATGACCCGCTGGCATTTGTGGGCGCAACTGCCTTGCTCGGCCTCTGCGTTGCCGTCGCGGCGCTCATTCCGGCTGTTCGAGCCGCATCGACAGATCCCATGCGAGCCTTGCGAACGGAATGAAGAACTTGCTGGGGCAACGCAGAAATTCACATTTCATAACTTAGCCGAATTGCCGGAGACGGGCACAACTCCAGACCGTCTAAGTTTAGTTCTAAGTTAGAAAACAATAAACGTTTGAACACTAGACCAGCGTCCGGCGACCGCAAAACGTGCAGCTTATGTCCCAGGTTCAGTCTTGGTTCCGGTGGTAATACGAGATTCTGGTCCCGACCAGTCATAATTCTTTCAGTGAGTGCTACGGCCTGTTAGCAGCAACCTGAGTCCATCCGTGTTGCAACGGGCTTGCGAGGGTGCCGGCTGTTCGATCAGAGGCGTCTACGGGTTCTTCTCTCTGTGCCAATGAACATAGGTGGTGATGAACTCCAGCCCTGTCACGCGTCCATCTGAATTTACGTCGAAGATGACACGCGTTGGTGCATCGCGAAGGAAATATTGTGTGTCGGACTCTGGAAATAACTCCTGCGCCTTTGATCCGAGCGGGATCTCCGCCATCAAATGGTTTCCATCGTGAGTGACTTTGATGAAGTCGTAGGTGCCCACATAGCGGTCGAATTTCGACGGATCGACCTGCACCACGGTATGCTCAACCGGCTGAAAATCAGGCCAACCGTACGCTTGCGCTACACTGCGGACGATCTGGTCAGAGAGCTGGCCACCCCCACCACCGTTGGTCAGCACGACTACTCCGTCTCCTGATGGATATCCAACCATGTCGCATTGATAGACTGCGGACCCGCCATGTTCGAAGTAAATATGCGGTGGGGTTCCTTTAACGCGCACGCCCAATCCCCACCGGATGCTCTCCGATGGCCCCATGCCCGCCGTCACCATCATCCGCGCCACCTTCTGATTGAGCACACGGTGAGATTCTCCCGTGTACTCCTTCTGCAACTCGATCACAAACTTTGCATAGTCGGTCGCTGTGGTCCACAATCCACCCGCCGCCGCGTTTGGCTCGACGATATGTGCAGCTGCGTATCCGGTCGTCCCATTCTCCTCGTAAGCAGTTGCTGCGGTTTCCGCTTTCGCGGGAGACAACGGTGCCTCAAACGTGCTCTGACTCATTCCAATCGGCGCCAGCACCAACTCTTTCATAGCTTCTGCGAAAGGTTTACCCGTAAGCTCGGTGATCAAGAGTTCGAGGATCAGGTAACCCCCGTTTGCGTACGCATACTTCGTTCCTGGCTCTGATTCCACGCGAACTGGCGGTGTTGTTGCTGGGCTCTTTCCGTCCAATATGTCAAGCATCGACGGCACTCCCTTATCCGGATCGTAGATCATGCCGTTATGTGTTCCGATTCCCGAAGTATGGCTTAACAACTCCCGCACAGTTACGGCATGGTTCTTCGTGTATTCATTGGCCGGAATCTTCCAACTCTTCAGATAGACGTTCACATCTACGTCCAGATCGATCTTGCCTTCCTGCACCAGCCGAAGAACTGCCATGGCGGTTACCGGCTTGCTCATGGACGCCGCGCTAAATAGGGTCGACGCAGAAACAGCCGGTCCACCCAGGCGCGTCACACCATAGCCCTTACTCCAATCGATTCGCTTCTCGTGAATCACCGCGATACTGACGCCAGGCACATGCAGACGGGACATCTGATCCAACAACGACATGCCAGGATCTGGACGACCTTTGATCGCGGCCAAGTAGTGGAGATTTTCCTCGACTGCCTTCTCGCGAAGCACCGCTGCGCCGTCAGCGGCCTGACCCATCGCACCTTGAACGATTAGGCTGGCTATCAACGAAAGCCACAAATGTCTGCGCATCGCCTCTCCTCGTCGCCGGTCGTGCAGCTTACGATGGTGGCACCGTGTAACGAGATCCATCATGAGCAGCATACTACATAGTAATGCACCAGATTGACACTTTCAGTCAAAGCCCGGTTTCCTGTGGATGTAGAACCTGCGCTTCGGCCATGTGGTCTTTGCCGATTACTTGCCGCGGTTTCGTCGATGAGTGGGAAATCGCCAAGGCACTCGTCGACATCCAAACCCGGGCGCAGCCCGTTACCGGCGACTCAGAAGTCTCATGGCTTAAGAATTGCCGGGATAGGCACAGCTTCTGAACCGTCTAAATTTTGAATGAGGAGATCGCCGCACCTGGCTACTGTTTGCCGAACCGGTAGACAAAGCCGCCGGTGAACCCGAAGCTGTTCTGCACCGTCGAGCCGAAGCCGGTCGCCAGATCTTCTCCCGACAGCCGGAAGCTGACACCAGGAGTCAGGTTGTACTGGCCTACCACGCTGCCGGCAATAGCGTAGGTATTCGCGTCCGGCCAGATGTGGAAGGTGGTGGAACCGATGCCGTTCGTATCCCCGGAGAAGTTGCCGAGCGCGAGGCCGCCCATCACCCGTCCTGAGATGGAGTATTTGGGCTGGATGTAGAAGCGGTAGGTCGGCCCCAGCAGGAGGTTGTACTCGCTGATCTTCGGGCGCGTGTTGCTGGCGTTGGTGATGCCCGGAATGAAGCCCGTATACGCGATGCCGTAGTATCCGCGCGCATCGAAGGTCACGCCCAGCCGCTCGCTGTAAAAGCGGGTCAGGCCCGTGTCCCATCCGTAAAAGGTGGTGCGCTGCAAAGTGGCGCCCGGCGAAAATCGCAGATAGGCCATCCCGGCAAACGACTCAAAGCGATGGTCGTACGTGTCGTGGATCGCCGTCGCGCGGCGCTGCTGGCGGCGCAAGCGTATGCGTGCCTGCACGCTGGCCTGCTGCGGTGTCTCCTGGGCCGACTGGCCAGCCTGTGCCGGTTGATCCTGTGCTGAGGAGTCCTGGTTTGTTGTGGGTGCCGGGGAATTGCTGCTGCTCGAACTCTGGGCCAGGACAACAGGCGCGCCTGCGAGTGCCAGCGCCAGGAAAAAACGGCGAAAAGAAACCATCGTGATCGGGATTCCTCCACGGGAGTGCGGAAACACGCTGCGAGCACACTACGGCTCGATGGAGTGCTCCCCAATTGGTATTAAACCATCTCAGGGGGACCTTTGTGCGCAAGCCTGCGATGCCCCAGTGTTGCCTTGGACGCGCTGCGGAGCGAATCGGTACGGAGGAAAGCCCACAACCGGTCTCATAAATGCCCAGGCGGTCTATGGCACAGCACGGGACCCGACAATGAAGCGGATCCCACGCTTGCCGGCGCTGCCTGTTGGCGTGTTGATGATCTCGGTCGAAGAGCCTGGTTGACGAGCTCTGTTGATGAGACCGGATCTAGACAATCGCCTTGAGATCGGCCTGCAGCTGCGCCAGGTTGAAGCCGCCGGGCGAGCCCTTCGCCGAAATCCACTGCTGGCTGAGAAGCGCATGCGCCTCGTCGCAGTATTTATTCCAGAAAGCGACGGTCATGGTCTTCAATTGGCCCCAGGTGATGCAGGTGAAGGTCTTCTGGTCGTACTTGGGGACAAAGACGCAGTGTCCTCCCCAGCTGCGCGGCTTGGCCTTGGCGCCGCCATTGGGAACAACGTCCCACACATCCTGCGTCTGCGCGGTAATGGGCAGGCCCAGCCCAATATAGACGCCGCCAAACAGATTGATCGCTTGGCGGATGGTGACCAGGTCCGAGGGCTTGGGATCGGCGAAGGCCATCAGCGGGTGACCGGCGAATCCGTTCTTCTTCCAGTCGTTTAAAACGTCCAGCTCCACGCCGCCATTATCCGTGCTCGGATTGCCGGGGACATACCCATCCCATTGTTCGTAGTATTTTTGCACGGTGTTATCGGGCACCGTAACGATGCCACCGTTGTTCGCGGTCCATACCTGGATGGCGTGGGCCACGCCTGCGATGGTGCAATCGCCTAGATTGTTGTTGAGCATCATGCCCCAGGACGTGATTCCTTTCGTCCAGTCCGCTTTCGCGGGCGGAGGCGGAAGACTGGGCGTGAGATAGCTCGCCAACGCGAGCGTGCGGCTGTCGGTCTTGATGGCCTTACGGCCCAGCTTCATGCCTGAATGATCTGCCATGACGACTTCCTTTCGTACACAAGATCGTCGTGCGCCTTGAACGTGCAAGATGGGCACGGCTGATGGTATGTGGAAACTCTGGCCAAACCGTTTCAGAATCCTGAAAAAATGTCCAGTGAATTTGTTTCATTGTTTATGAAATGACGGTTGTTTCATCTCCGCTCGCCACTGGCTGGTAGCATGAGGTGTATTCCGGAGGTCAGTTCCGCTATGGTTCGTCTTCTTTTCGGAATCGTGCTCGGCCTTCTGCTCGCGCCCGTAGTGGCGCTCGGCTGGTTTCGCTTCGGCCATCCGCCGGTAGCTGTCGCCGATCCGCCTCTGCCCAAGGAGAAGCTGATCACCAGCGTCCCACTCGAAGCCCGCATCCATCGCGAGATGCCCAGCGCCGCACCCATTCAGGACAGCGAAGAGAACCTCGTCGCCGGAGCCGGCATCTACCGCGATCAATGCGCCGCCTGCCATGGATACCATGGCCACCCCTCCAGCTTTGGCCGGCACATGTTTCCCGCGGCCCCGCCGCTGTGGGAAAGACACCACAACGGCGACGTAGTTGGCGTAAGCGATGACCCGCCCGGCGAGACCTACTGGAAGATCGCTAACGGTATCCGGCTCACCGGAATGCCTGCCTACGATAAGGTGCTCTCGACCACGCAGATGTGGCAAGTGGCTCTGTTGCTCGCAGACGCCAACAAGCCGCTGCCGCCGGCTGCGCTGGATCTGCTCCACCCACAAGCCTCCTCGCCCGCGGCTTCAGCCGCACCGGCTCCCCTCGCAAAGTAAGAAAGGCAGGGAAAGAGACATCATGAGCGTCGTCGACTGGCTGCGCAAAGGATTAGGCTACGTACTGCTGACTATGGGCGTCTCCCGTCCTGCGCCGAAATCGCAGCCGCCATCTTCACCCGCTCCAAATTCCGGCGCTAAGCCCGAAGATTCCGCCCCGCGGTCGTAGGCAGCAGGGATGTCTCGGCGCTCTCCTCGCAGCTAAACGAGGGTTGCTGCTCCCCGCGCAATGTGGTCCTGGACCGCGGCTCCTCTGCATTTTTTGCGCTTGACAGCCATTTCGAGATGGCTCTACTCTTGGGCCTCTCTGGGACCAGGCGCGGACTTTACACGTGAACACCCCAGAGATCACGGCTCCTTCTCTGCTCTCAGATCGCTTTTGTTCGAAGATGCGCAAAAAAAAACCTCTCGGAGAACATTCCGGGAGACGTATCTTGGCGCTCCAATGCACGTCGTCGTTCTGAGGGCCCCGTATTCGACGATTGGAGCTCCGCAAAAACAGATCGCATGGGTTTCCCATGCTCACCTGATCTTGTGAGGAGTGACCATTCGAATGAAAACGTTAGTCAGCCGTTCGACGCATAGTTTTCTCTTGCAAAATCCTGCATTCGCAGTCCTGGCGGCGATCCTCGCCGTGATCTTAATCGGCTCACCCGCCCGGGCGCAGAGCGGCGCCGGATCCATCCAGGGCACCGTTACCGATTCGACAGGCGCCCTGATTCCCAATGCCTCGATCCACGTCGTCAACCAGAGCACGAATGGAGCCGCCGATGCCAAAACGAACTCGGTCGGCTTCTACCAGGTGCCAGGCCTGTTCACCGGCACCTATACCGTCACCATCACCGTGCAGGGCATGCAGACCTACAAAACCTCGATTGAACTGCTGGTGGCGCAGAACGCGGTGATCAACGCCACCATGACCGCCGGGGCGGTCACGCAGCAGGTTGAAGTTGCGGCGGAGACCGTGCAGTTGACCACCACGGACAACGGAACCATCACCGCCACACTGGAGAACAGCCGCATCAACCAGCTCCCCATGAACGGCCGCACGCTGATCACGCTGGCCGGTGAAACGACGCCCGGTCTCGAAAGCAATGGGCAGCGCGCCAACGGATTGATGGGCGAGGCGCTCGAGTATGTCGCCGATGGCGTGCCGCTCTCCAATCGTCAATTCGGCGGTATGAATCTCGCGCAGACGCAGGCGCCAGATCCCGACGCAGTCCAGGAAGTGCGTGTAGAGACCACTAACACCAGCGCCCAATACTCGGAGCCCGGCACGGCCATCATCACCACCAAGTCGGGCACCAACCAGCTCCACGGCTCAGCTTTTGAAACTGCGCGCAACAACGCCATCGGCATCGCCAAGAACCGCAACAATCCTTCTATCTACTCCGCGCCTCACCTGGTGCGCAACGAGTTCGGCGCCTCCGCTGGTGGCCCCATCGTCCTGCCGCACGTTTATCACGGCAGAGACAAGAGCTTCTGGTTCTTCGCGTATGAGCGCTACTCGCTGGCCAACCCCTCCAACGAAATCGTCGACGTGCCTAACGATCAGGAGCGTCAGGGCGACTTTAGCTGGTACACCAACAGCGCCGGCGTTCCGCAAACCATCTATGATCCGGCGACCACCCGCAATGATCCCAATTGCAATGGCACCGGCGTAGCCAACGCCTACTGTCGCACGCCTTTTGCTAACAATCAGATTCCTATCAGCCGGCTGTCGCCGACCATGAAGATGATCTTCGACATTACGCCGAAGGCCCAGAACACCAATAACCCGATGCTGGCCACCAACAGCGGTGGCGTCATCTCCAACGGCAACTTGTCGGCCGTAAACCCCACCTTCAACGTGGTGCCCACCATTACCTTCCGGCTTGACCACGAATTCAACGAGAGCAACCGCGCGTATCTGCGCTATACCAGCAACAAGCTCACCAGCATTTCACTGCGCAACTACACCAACGCCAACCTCAACAATCCGACGACGCTCGCTGCCGACGGCCTTCCTGCGCAAGCGACCGGAGTAGCTATCAACCCGTCATCCCAGTTCGCGGGAGCCCTCGGCTACACGCACGTCTTCTCACCCACCTTCTTTTCTGAAACCATCGTCAGTCAGCAATGGCTGGCCCAGCACAACTTCGCCGGTGGCACGCCCTTTGCCGATCTCGAAAAGATTCTCGGTACGCCGAACAATTTCGGTGAGCCGGGCTTTCCGTCCTTTGGCTCCGGTCAGCTCCTGAATCAAAACTGGGGCTATGGCGGAACCCAGTTCATCTACGGCATCAGCCAGATCGTCTCAAACATCGATGAGAACCTCAGCTTGACTCGAGGCAAGCACCAGATGTTCTTCGGCGGGCGCTATCGTCACGAGCGCTTTGGCTGGCTACCCGACGAATCAGCCGACTCGATCCAGTTTGACGGCCTCGGCACGGCGATCTCCAACGGAGGTGCATCGACTTCGCCCGCTGCCAACAGCGGCGGCGATGATCCCGATGCATTTCTGGGCAACGTCTGGCAGTACTCGGTCACACAGGAACCGCCCTACGCCCACTTCCATGACATGGAGATCGACGCCTACTTTCAGGACAACTGGCACATCACGCGGAACTTTACCGCCAATCTGGGCCTGCGCTGGGAAGATCACCCGGCAACCTGGACCAAGAACGGACTCTACAACAGCTTCGACTACAAGAACGACAAAGTGGTTCTGCAGGTGCCTCCGTCGCAGCTTATTCAGGAGGGCTACACCACACAGGCCATCATCACCAACATGATGAATATTGGCGCGGGATATGAAACGGCGCAGGACGCCGGCTGGCCCTCCACCCTGATGCGGAACTACCCGCTCAACTTCAGTCCACGCGTCGGCGTTGCCTGGCTGCCCGCGGGCGGCAAATGGGGCACGGTGATCCGCGGCGCATACGGCCGTTACATCTATCCCATGCCGACTCGCAGTTTCATCAAGAACGCCATTCAGAACAATCCACTAGTTGCGAGTTATTCCCAGAACTTCAATAACGCGAACCAGACCGACGGCGTTGCCAACGCGCAATTGCGCTATCCACAAAACGGAACCTCGGCATGGATCCAGTCCGGCACCACCATGAGTCCATTCCTGCCGATTATGGGGGCCAACAGCACCAACAATGTGAACAGCACCAGCACCAACGCGATCACGCCCGGTGTTGCGTTGTGGAATAACTCACAATCCATGCCTCCGGACTTTGTCACGCAACTCAACTTCACCATTGAGCAGCCACTCAAGGGTAATTCGGCGCTGCGCATCACCTATCTCTGGAGCCACGGCACCAATCTTGACCACTACTTCTATCCCAATAACACCACCGCATCTGCCTCCCAGCAGTTCCTCTGGGATATGACCAATGACACGCCCGCGAACTCTTCCAACGGCTATATCTCCACGCGTCCCTACGACACCAAGACATGGGGCAACAACACATGGGACGTGAAGGACGGCTGGTCGAACGACAACGCGCTTCAGATCAACTATCAGCGCCTCTTCCATCACGGCATCGCTTACCAGGTCGCCTATGTCTGGTCCAAGTCTTTCCGCCTGGGCGGCAACTACTTCCGTGATGGAACAGCTTACCCGGCTGCCAACTTCCTGGGTGTGCTGCCAATCGCCAATGGAACGACATATTCACCTGCTGTAGCCGGCGGCACCATTACAGCGCCCGCTCTTCCTCCTGCAGCGCCGGCAGGCACGCTTCCCTGGCAGGAATATCACAAGCTCCTGTGGTGGCAGCAGTACAAACCCGACACCGCCATTCCGTGGCATCACATCACCTTCAACGGCATCGTCGATCTCCCCTTTGGGCGCGGCAAGCGCTTCCTGGGTGGCGTCAGCAAGCTTGAAGACGAAGCCGTCGGCGGATGGCAGATCGCCGGCGCCGGCCAGGTGATCTCCCAAAGCTTTGCGCCCGTCGCGTCGAACTGGGGCGCCACGAACCCGATCAAGCTCTACAAGAATGGGGTTACCGTGACCGATTGCGTCGGCGTTTGCCAGAAGAAGAAGCTGTGGTTCAACGGCTTCATCCTTCCGACGGCGGGGCAAATGGGCAAGATCAGCGGGCTGCCCTCGGGTTACGCTGTGGGCCAGACATCCAGTCCGGCTTATGAGTCGCCCATCAACCCGATCGCAGGGAATAACAACGTGAACGTCGTCGGTCCCCTGAATACTTTCAACAACATCGCCTTTACCCCCTCGCCCAGCAACTTCGGCGATAACCCTTACTCACGAACCGTTCTGCCCGGGCCGTTTAACTACAACGTTGACCTCTCGCTGTTCAAGGTCTTCCCCATCACCGAACGCGCCGTCCTGCGCTTCAACGCCGACGCGTTCAATGCCCTGAATATTCAGGGCTACCAGAATCCCAATACCACCACAGGCGAGATCGCGTACGCCCCGAACGGCCAAAGCACGTCGTATTGGACGCCACGCCAGATTCAGCTCACGCTGCGTTTGACGTTCTGAGAGACCTGTCCAGCCAGCAGCCCCAGGGAACTCACTCCCTGGGGCTGTTTTGTCTTGATTGGCGGCTACAAAAGAATGTCCTAAGTCGCGCCGTAGGCGCAGTGTTCGTTAGCCCCGCGCTTCAGCGTGGGGATCGAAGTTGTCAAAGGAGCTCCGGAGTCCCGGCGGGACGGTGCAAGGATGTTTCTTCGCTGGGACCGAGAGCCGCTGAAAAAGTCAATCGGCCTGCAGCCCTAGCTTTCTGCAGGATTTATCGCCTTCGAGGCGAACGTTTTTGCACCCTGCGCTGCGTTCGCTCCATCTGTATACCAATGGACTGACAAACAGGCAGCTGGAAGCCTGCCTGGAAGAGGACTTCCCCGTACAATAAAGAGGTAAGGCCCACCTCCGACCGATGGCGGATACCGAGAAAAACAAGCCGCGCAAATCCGGCTCTCAGGAGCCGGCCCGCAAGCCTGACGAAGATCCGGTCGGCAAGGTCTACGACGCGCGGCTGGCGCGCAGACTTGCCCGTTACGTGCGCCCCTATTGGCTGCAGGCCACGATCTCGGCAGTTTCAGTCACCATCAAGTCGCTCTGCGATGTCACCGGGCCCTATCTCGTGAAGGTGGGCATCGATCGCTATCTCACCGGCAAGCCCGGAGCTGCGACCAACTGGATCACCCGCCGGCTGCCCACCGATGCGTACACCGGAATCACCGAGCTGGCGGCGATCTACCTTGTCGCTCTATTGGCCGGCTATTTGTTCGAGTTTATCCAGACGTATTTAATGCAATGGACCGGCCAGAAGATCATGTTTGATCTGCGCCGCGACATCTTCCGCCACACGCAGCGCCTGCACGTCGCCTTCTTCGACACACATCCGGTAGGCCGGCTGGTGACGCGGCTGACCTCGGATGTCGACGCGGTCAACGACATGTTCACCGACGGCATTCTCGCCATCGTGAACGACTTCTTTACGCTGACGATCATGGCCGGCGTGATGCTCGCCATCAACTGGTGGCTGGCGCTGCTCGCGTTCTCCGTTTTGCCGCTGATCCTGATCGTGACGCGCATCTTCCGCAATCACGTGCGCGAAAGCTACCGGCGTGTGCGGGCGGCCATCGCGCGCATCAACAGCTTTACGCAGGAACACATTTCGGGCATGAGTGTGGTGCAGCTCTTCAACCGCGAACAGCGAGCTTTCAAGGATTTCGAAGCGGTGAACGAGCAGCACATGATCGCGTTCAAAGACACGATCTTTGCCTACGCACTTTACTATCCCGCGGTGGAACTGCTTTCGACGATCGCCATCGCGCTGGTCGTGTGGCGCGGCGGATTCAGCGTGCTGGCGCGTGGCTCGGTCACCATCGGTGTGCTGGCGATGTTTATCCAGTACTCGCAGCGGTTCTGGCGGCCGATCCAGGATCTGAGCGACAAGTACAACATCCTGCAAGCGGCCATGGCTGCCTGCGAGCGCATCTTTAAGCTGCTCGATACGGCGCCGGAGATTGTGAGCCCGGCGAAGCCGGTAGCCGGCAATGGCTCGAACCGGATCGAGTTCCAGCACGTGTGGTTCACGTATCAGAAGCTCAGCGACGAGCAGAAGGCTGTTGTCCGCGCTGCGCAGGCCCACGCCGCAGAGCAAGAAGTGTCAGGGCCCAACCTTAGTCATGCCGCAAATGCGCGCAGTAGAAACGGGGCCTCAGCCCCCGCGGGCGTGCCAGACGCAGCCAAACTCGCCGCGCTTGAAGAGGTTGAGTGGATACTCAAGGATGTCTCGTTCACCATTGAGCCAGGGCAGACCGTCGCCATCGTGGGCCATACCGGCGCGGGCAAAACCACACTGACCAGCCTGATGATGCGCTTCTACGACGTGACCGCGGGCCGGATTCTCCTCGATGGTGTTGACCTGCGCGAGCAGGATCTCAATGCTCTGCGCCGGCATTTCGCCGTCGTGCTGCAGGATCCATTCCTGTTCACCGGCACAATTGGCGAGAACATCCGCCTGGGCAACGATCAGATCACTCTCGAAGAGATGCGCAAGGCGGCGTGCGATGTGAACGTGCTGGACTTCATCGACGGCCTGCCTAGACAATTCGAAGAGCCGGTGCGCGAGCGCGGCAACTCGCTCTCGACCGGGCAGAAGCAGCTCATCAACTTCGCCCGCGCGCTGGCCTACAATCCGCACATCCTGATTCTGGACGAAGCCACATCGAGCGTGGATACGGAGACGGAACTGCGCATCCGTTCGGCCCTGGAGCGCATGGTGGAAGGCCGCACCAGCGTGCTGATTGCGCATCGGCTCTCGACGGTACAACGTGCGGACACGATTTTGGTGATGCACAAGGGGCAATTGCGCGAGATGGGCTCGCATCAGGAGCTGCTGGCCCAGCGCGGCCTCTACTGGAAGCTCTACCAGCTCCAATACAAGGACCAGGAGATAGGCGCCGCTCCGCTGGGCGAACCTTCTGTGGCTCCGGCGATTTGAAAAGAGTTGGAGCGAAAGGAACGGACCCGCCCCAAAAGCCTCAAATCCCTAAAAATGCGAAAATAAAAGAGCGCAGCCTGAAGCAGGGTCAAATCCTCCCGTAGGGAGGAAAGGAAAATAGCCCAGGATGAAGCGAAGCGGAGCGAGCGAAACCCTGGGGCGGCGGATAGGATCTATCCCAGCCCCGTAGGGGCGGTGGAACCCAGCCGAGAAATGCAGACGGAAAAGCGCAGGACCCAATGACCCAGCAAGCACAAAGAAAAGTCGAACTATTTGACACCAGTCTTCGTGACGGGCTGCAGCAACCGAACCTCGAAATCTCCGTGCCGAACGCAGTGATGCTGCTCGAGCGGATGGCGGCCTTTGGCGTGCGGTATGCCGAGATCGGCTTCGCCGGCGCGAACCAGTTTGTGAGCGATCTGACGGAAGCGTTGGCCGACGTAGATACGGGCGCGATGAAGGTCGCACTCTTCGGCCGCACACGCGGCCGCGGCGCCACCGTAGAAGATTGGCCCGATGTGCAGTTCATTTTGCGCCACAAGAAGCGTGTACCGGTAGCTGTCGTTGTGGTCAAGTCGAGACTGCTCGACGTGCAGAAGTCGCTGGAGACCACGCCGGAAGAAAACCTGCGCATGACCTGGGAGACGATCGACTGCCTGCAGCAGCGCGGGCTCGAAGTGATCGTCGATCTGGAGCACGCGATGGATGCGAACTGCGGACGACGCGAGAATGGCAATCCCTGCGATCCTGATTTTGCCGAGCGCAGCCTTGCCTACTTTCGCCAGTTGACGGAGCAATGCGTGCGGCAAAACGTAAGCCGCATCGTCGTGTGCGATACGAACGGCGGCGCGAGTCCGGAAGAAGTAACCGACGTGATCGTGGGCCTGGTGCGTGATTTTCCAGGGGCGCAGTTCGGATTTCACGGACACACCGATCGCGGCCTGGGCATTGCGAATACACGCGCAGCTATTCTCGCCGGCGCTGTTCAAGTGCAGGGAACGCTGCTCGGAACCGGCGAGCGCTGTGGCAATGTGAATCTGACCACGGTGATTGGCGGCATGCAACTGCGCAGTGAGGCGGAGTTCGTTTCGCAGGATTCGCTCAAGGGGCTCACCAGCCTTGCGCACTCGGCGTATGGCGCCTTCGGCCTCGATCCACCGCACGGCGCGCCGATCGTAGGCGCGGGCGCCTTTGGCACCTGGGCAGGCATGCACGGTTCGAGCGAACGCAAAAATCCCGGCGCGTATCTCTGGTGCGATCCGGCGCGTGTGGGCGCAAGCCCGATCATTGGCGTCAACGCGCAGTCGGGCCGGGCCAACATCATTCTGCTCTCGGAGCAGCTCGGTGTTCCGCTCAACTCTGCGCAGGCGCAAGCCCTCATGGACGCGAATCAAGCCATGATCGAGGGCGGCGGCTTTACAGCGAGCGAGACATCCTTCCGTCTCGCATGCATGAAGGTGATGGGCACGCTGCGCAACTGGTTCAGCGTGAAGAGCTGGCGCGTCTTCGACGAGTCGGACGAGATCGGCAGCCGCTTCGTGCAGGCCTTCATCACGCTCACAGTTGGTGACAACACAGTTGCCACTTCGCGTGCAGAAGGCGCGGGCCCGGTGGATGCATTGACCAAGGCCATGCGCAAGGAACTCGACAAGTGGTATCCCGCGCTGGCGGAGATGCGGCTGGGCACTTTCACGGTCGCGGCGCTCGACGTTTCCGCGCATGATTCCGCCGCGCATGTGCGCGTCACGGTGAGCTTTCATGCCGATGGACACGAACCCTGGATCACCGCCGGCGTGAGCAGCGATTTGAATCAGGCAGCGCTGATGGCCATTGTGGACGGGTTCCATTACTGGCTGCTCAAGAAGGCGGGAGAAGCTGGACCAACGGCCGAGCCTGCTGCGCAAATCTCGGCGAGCGTAGCCTGAATCAGATCTCGATTACCGTTGTGCAGCACGCCGGGATGCCTGGGCATCCTAACGCTCCATGGGGCGTCAAGGCCGCTCCATCTCACTCGCTATGGGCACATCTGATATAGCAAGCGCAGCGGCTCTCTCACCCGTTCCCTCTGAGGCGAGCAAGCGCCTGCTGCCGTGGCTGGTTGCAGTCGCGTTCTTCATGGAGTCGCTTGACACGACGATCTTGAACACGGCCGTGCCGGCGATCTCCGAGGCTCTGCAGGTAACGCCGCTCAGCATGAAAGCGGTGCTCGCCAGCTACACGCTTAGCCTGGCGGTCTTCATTCCCATCAGCGGATGGATGGCGGACCGGTTCGGCACGCGGCGTGTCTTCGCCTCGGCCATCGGGATCTTCACTCTGGGCTCGCTGCTGTGCGGCATTTCGAGCAATATTCATCTGTTGGTAGCCTGTCGCGTGCTGCAGGGCATGGGCGGCGCCATGATGGTGCCGGTGGGCCGGCTCACGCTGGTGCGCGCTTTCGCGAAATCGGAACTCATCCGCATCATGAGCTTCGTCGCTGTGCCCGCGCTCGTCGCGCCGATGCTGGGGCCGATCGCTGGCGGCCTGATCGTCGGTTATCTGCACTGGCGCGTCATCTTCTTCCTCAACATTCCCATCGGCATCGTCGGTCTGGTGATGGTGTATATCCATCTGCCCGATTATCGTGAAGAAAAAACGCCGCCGCTCGATCTGGTGGGATTGATTCTCTTTGGATCCGGCATCGCGCTGCTCTCGTATGTGCTCGAAGTCTTCGGCGAGCACACGCTGAGCGTGCGCGAGATCAGCAGCATGTTGATCATGTCATGCGCTCTGTTGTGCGGCTACTGGCTGCATGCGCGCGGGCTGCGGTTTCCGCTGCTGCAACTGAATCTGTTTCGCCTCCGCACCTTTCGCGCCGCGGTGAACGGAGGCTTGTTCACGCGGCTCGGCATCGGCGGCGTGCCGTTTCTGTTGCCGCTGCTCTACCAAACTGGACTCGGTTATACACCGATTCAATCGGGCCTGTTGATCATGCCGCAGGCCATCGCGGCCATGAGCATGAAGGCCATCATGAAGCGGCTGCTCGCGGCCGTTGGTTATCGCGGCGTGCTGGTCTCGAATACGATCATCATTGGCGTACTGCTGGCGCTGTTCTCAACTATCGGCGCCCACACGCCGGTGTGGTACATCGTGATCCTCGCATTCTTCTACGGCGGATTTACGTCCCTTCAGTACACGAGTATGAACACCCTGGTCTACTCGGATATTGAGGAGCACGACACCTCGGCGGCCAGCACCATCGCCAGCACGATGCAGCAGATGGCCATCAGCTTTGGCGTGGCTGTCGCCGGGTTGACGACGGCCTTCTTTCTTCCCAGCAGCGCGTAGTCCGCTCCCGCAGAGATGATCCACGGCATTCACAAAGCTCTGTGGGTGCTTGCGGGTTTAACGGTCGCCTCCACGGCGGTCTTTGCGAGCCTGCGGCGCGATGATGGCGAGTCCGTGAGCCAGCGCAAGATCCTGCATCCAGACGGGTAAAGGGCAGGGAATAGAAAAAGCCTCAACGCCCGCCTCCGGGCTGAGCCGAAATCGAGTGATTTAGCTCACAGCGCGCCCGGGGATTCAGCCACAAACTAAGAACACAATTCAGGAGGAATGTGATTCAGTTCGCTTGCTCACACATTTCTCTTTCAGCCGGAGCTTAGGCAATTCGGACGCTGAGCTCCGGTGAACGCCGAAAGAGGAAAGGTTCGGGCAGCGACGGTGAAGCCTGCTTTTTCCCGCCTGATCGCACGAGATCTCCCTGGAGGAAAAAGCTATGTCCACCGCTGTTCTCACGCCGGCCCCGATTGTTCCCGCCGCTGTTTACGTCCGCTTAAAGCACGAAATCAATCTTGCCGCCATGACGCAGGAACTCTGCAGCCTGCGGTTCTCCATCATTCTGCTTGCCAGGTGGGAAGCCTCGCAGAATCTGGACAAAGAAAATCTCGTCGAACTGCGCGAGGAGCTCGCCGATCTGCGTGTCCTTTACTTCGACAAGATCGATGAGATTGCGATGACCTTCGGCGTACAGCAGGCCATGCAGACGAAAGATACAGTGGAACGCAACGTGACGGTGCCTAACGACATGATGCCGCCCATGAAGCCGAAAGAGCAGGAACAGCTCTACTTCTAAGCGCGGTTCGCAAGGCCCATGGCTGCGAGCACACGCTCGGGTTCCTGCAGGGTTCCGGTCACGCGCGCAGTGTGATCTGCGGAGACGACCAGCAGCGCCGGAGTAAGCAGTACCCGCGACTCAAGCGCTTTCCGGTAATTCTGGAGCACGTCGACAATCTCGATCTCAATCTTGACGTCAGTGCGCTCGGCAAGATGAGTTTGGCAAATGTGATCCAGATTCGTGCGCGCGGTTTGCGAGTTGGGCTCTTCTCCGGCGACAAACAGCCTCAAGCGAATCCGATCGTTTGGTTCGGAATTCGGTGCCATTGTCCTTTTCTCCATCGTTGCTGACATGCCGGCTCCCTCACCGCAGATCCGCCAGGACGGACCCCACTACTTCTTCTTCGCCGCCGCGCATAACAAGGCGCGTGCTTTGAGCTTCGGTTATCTTTTGCTGCTCGATCTCCAGTTGCGTTAACTCGATCTCGGCTTGTTCTACGGCAGCAGTCAGCCGGGCGGTTTCTGCATCCAGTTCTGCCTTGCGACGCAGGATTTCGCTTCGCTTGGCTTCAATCACAGCTGCGGAACGGCGGCGCTCGACTGCATCGCGCGCCTCTTTCTCCTGTCGCGCGGCGCCCGTCAACACGCCGCCTTCGCCTATGTAGATCTTCGCAAGGCTAATGCCATCCGCCGTGATGCGAAACTCACGCAGCTGATTGGAGTGCTGCATGCCCCGCGACTTGATGACCCCGATCAGACGGTTTGTCTCGCCGCCCACTTCGATGTAGCGCAACGAAATAATCGTGTCGACGAGTGAAGAAGCCTCTTCGCCAGCAATCTCGCCCATCTGTTCGTTGCCTTTGGTCTGGTTCGTCAAGAGGAGTGTGATGCCATGTTCGCGGGCTATTCCCACCAGCCGGACCAGAAATTCAAACGATGCGCGTTCCGATCCCATCCGCCGCACAGCTGAGATGGCGTCCAGAATTATGTGGTCCGGTGCGAACTCGTCAATCGTTTTTGCAACACGCACCAGATGCTCTTCAATTCCCATCGCCTCGGGCATCGCCGTAAGCGGGCGCAAATGTCCACTCTGAATCGCAGGCCGCAGATCGGTGCCGCTCGAAAGCATGGCGCTCGTGAGGGCCTCTATCGATTCTTCGAAGCCGACAAACAGGACCTTCTCGCCCCGCGCGCAGGCCGCCCGCGTAAAGTTGCTCACCAGCGTGGTCTTCCCGGTTCCTGAGGGACCCGCGATCAGGATGCACGCGTGACGCGGAAAGCCGCCGCCGAGTATCTCGTCGATCTGCTGCTGGCCACTGGTCACCGGCTCGCCCAGAGGGCGATGGCGGAGCTCAGCGCCCGAAATAGGGATCACGGTGATGCCGCCCACTCCCGTCACATAGGGATATTCGTTGCGGCCGTAGTTGGAGCCGCGATATTTCACCACACGCAAGCGGCGGGTGGTCACCTGCTGATTCACCCGCTGATCGAGATGGACAACGCAATCAGCCAGGTAGTCGAGATACTCATAACGGCCGGTTGCGGCGCCGAGATCGCTGCGCTTCACGGTAAGAACCGTGGTCAGGCCGCGGTCGAGCAGCCAATCATTGAGGAAGAAAAACTGTTCGCGCTCGCGCGCTGGATCGTTGTAATAACGGAGCAGAACGTCGATCGCGTCCAGCACGACGCGCTCGGCCTTCATGAATCGCGCTGCACCCTCGATGATCGAAAGCAATCCCTGCAGATCGAAGCTGCCGGAAACGATCATCTCGTGATCGATGTGCGCATCGACCAGCATGATTAGATTCCGCTTTTCCAGCTCGGCCAAGTCCCAGCCCAAGGTGAGGGCATTAGCGCGCACCGCTTCGACGCGCTCCTCAAAGGGCACCAGAATTCCGGGTTGGCCCGCTAATGCGCCGCGGACCAGGAATTCGAGCGCCAGAATACTCTTGCCGCATCCGGGACCACCACTGAATACAGTGGTTCTGCCTTTTGGAAGGCCTCCGAAGAGAACCTCATCCAGTCCTGGATTTCCTGTGGGAACCCGCGGAAGCAGGGTGGGCCTCGTTACGGTTTTTGACGCTGGTGTCTCGTCTGGAGCTGCCAAGGCATACCTCCTGAGCTCATCACCGGTGTTGTTCCGGCTACGCGGTTGACTCCCGCTGTAAAACTCAGAGGCAGGGGGAGTAGGCCGTGTGTGCAGCGGATCGATCGGGGCGGAGGGCTGAGGGCGCACACAACGAACGGCGTGCGGGCAGCAGCTCACCCGCCGGAAACTTCAGGGGATCGATCGCACCGAAGCTTAAACCTACGGGAATTATAGCCGGGGTTTTCTTGCTGGATGCTACCCAAACGTGTTACCTGCGTTCCATGCCGGACCTGATTCCCTGACCGATCGGCAGGGGCGCCAAAAAAAGAAAAGCCAGTCCCGCGTTTACGGACTGGCCTTCCTCATGGAGTATCGGGTTCCTTAGCGTGCGGCGAGGGAAGGACGGGGATCGAGTGAGCCGTCCGCGTAGCCCTTGGCCATCTGCCCGATCGCGATCGGCTTGTAGTCGCCTGCGTGACCTGCCTGGCCGAACTCGGTCATGCGCTGCGCCACAACCTTGGCCATCGCCTCGCGGGCCGGTTTGAGGTAATCGCGCGGATCGAACTTCTCCGGTGATTCGGCGAAGACCTTGCGGATGGCGCCGGTGATGGCGAGGCGATTGTCGGTATCCACGTTGATCTTGCGCACGCCGTTGCGGATGCCGAGCTGAATCTCTTCGACAGGCACGCCCCAGGTGGGCTTCAGCTTGCCACCGTACTGGTTCACGATGTCCTGCAGATCCTTGGGCACGGACGAACTGCCGTGCATCACAAGGTGCGTGTGCGGCAGGCGGCGGTGAATCTCAATGAGCACGTCCATCTTGAGCACAGAGCCGTCCGGCTTCTTGTTGAACTTGTACGCGCCGTGGCTGGTACCGATGGCGATGGCCAGCGCATCTACGCCGGTGCGCTCCGCGAACTCGACCGCCTGGTCGGGATCGGTGATGTGTTCGAGACCCGAGCCGCCGGCTCCATGGCCATCTTCCACGCCGCCCAGCACGCCGATTTCGCCTTCGACGGTCACGCCGCGCTCGTGCGCATAGTCCACCACGCGACGGGTTACCTCCACGTTCTCCTCAAAGGTCGAGGGCGTCTTGCCGTCTTCCTTCAGCGAGCCGTCCATCATCACGCTGGTGTAACCCAGGGCGATGGCGCTCTTACAAGTCTCAAAGCTGTTGCCGTGATCCTGGTGCATGGCAATCGGAATCTCAGGATTGAGCTCGGCGGCGGCCTCGATAAGGCGGAAGAGGTAGAGGTCCTCGGCAAAGGCGCGCGCGCCGCGGCTGGCCTGCACGATGACCGGCGACTTGGTCTGTTTGGCCGCGATCATGATGGCCTGAATCTGCTCCATGTCGTTCACATTGAACGCGCCGACGCCGTAACCACCCTTCGCAGCTTCATCGAGGAGCTGTCGCATTGATACGAGAGGCATACAATTTCTCCTTTTTCCTGAATGGTTTCGGCCCGCGCACACGGAGGTTCAGCCTGGCCGCGAAAGCCGCAATCATCCTTATGGTAGCAGAGGGGCGCAAGGAAAAACTGTGGCGGCGAACACAGTTGGAACAGGGACTAGGGAATAGGGAATAGTGATCAGTTACCAGAGACCAGGGAATAGGGAATAGTGATCAGTTACCAGAGACCAGAGATCACTGACCACTGTTCTCTCACTCCCACGCGCCGAGCAGTTTGCGCACCAGGATCAATTGCCCCACGTGATACGCATTGTGGTCGGCGATGAGCAGCGCTTCGCGCAGGATCGTCTGGCCGTCGCCATGGGGAATCTTGGCGTAGAGATCGGTATTGGGATCGGCGATGAGATCGCAGAATGTTTTCAGGTCTTTGCGGAAGGCGCGCACGCTCTTGTCCCACGCCTTCTCATCGGGAGGTGTGGGCGAAGACGGCCAGTAGCTGCCCGGCCAGGGTTGCTGTTCGTATTTGGGATTGCGCGAGAAGTCGAGGATGTCCCACTGCGCGATGCGCAGATGTTCGAGCAACTCCCACGGTGAGTGGTCCGCGCCCTTAGGCCGTTTGCCGCGCAAATCGGCGGGCAGGTCTTTCACGGCAGCCTCAAAGTCGGCGTGTGCATTCGAGCCGGTGAGCAGATCGAGCAGGTGCTGGCGTAGGGATGCGTCGTGATCAGCTTGCGTGGCTTTGGGCATCGGGCAGTCTCCGGGCGAGTTGGCTTCTTTGGACTGATTCACGAGCCCAATGCAAAGATGCTCGAAGTGCGCGCTCAAAGCCGTTTTTTAGAGATTGAGTACTTCGCGTTGCGCGGCAAAAATCTCTCTCAGCCCACCCTCCGCCAGATCGATCAGCGCATTCAGCTCTGCGCGCGAAAAGCTACCCTTCTCCGCGGTGGCCTGCGTCTCGATCAGGCCGCCATCCGAAGTCATCACCACGTTCATATCCACATCGGCCTGCGAATCCTCTTCGTAGCAGAGGTCGAGCAGCGGCGTGCCGCTGACGATGCCTACCGAGACGGCGGCAACCATCTGCTTGAGCGGCGACTGCTTGAGGACTCCCGCTTTGACCAGCCCGTTGAGCGCAATCGCCAGCGCTACGGCCGCGCCGGAGATGGCTGCGGTGCGCGTGCCGCCATCCGCCTGGATCACGTCGCAGTCAAGGATGACGGTGCGCTCGCCGAGCGCCTGCATATCGACCACCGAGCGCAAACTCCGGCCGATCAATCGCTGAATTTCATGGGTCCGGCCGCCGATCTTACCGCGTTCACTCTCGCGTGGCGTGCGCGTCACGGTGGAGCGGGGCAGCATCGAGTATTCGGCCGTCACCCAGCCGCGTCCGGAGTTACGCAGCCAGCCGGGCACGCCTTGCTCGATGGTGGCGCAGGTGAGCACGCGCGTATTGCCGAACGCGACCAGAACAGAACCTTCCGCCGTCTGAACGTAGCCGGGCGTGAACGAGAGAGGTCGAAGTTGCGAGGGATTTCTGCCACCGGGACGAAAGAAGGCGCCCGGTAACGAAGCAGCGGTGTGCATAGAGGGAATTGTAAGGGACTGATCTGGAGAACAAATTCGCCGCGCGGCGCGTGCCAGGATGGGAATTCGCACCAAACCATTCCCAAAACAGAATTTTCCTCGCAAGCTGTTGATCCAAGATCAACTTATTCCTAATTCTATTCCGCGGTCAGTGCAATTTTGGGAAAAGCCAATTCCTCCTGATTGTGGAGAAGTGCCCGAAAATTGGACACCAAGCCATTCCTTTATCAGGAACTTAGAGAATCGATCCTACTTTGGCACGCGACGTGTAAAAGAGAGAGCAACACTCAGGAATCAAACGCAGGAATGGGAAGACGGATGAGAGTCCGGCGGGGGCTGGTCTCTTCGATTCCGAATCGACGCGAAATCTGCAATTGCGAAGTCAATCAGCGGAGCATCCGGATGCCATTCGGGGTGAACGGCAGCCGGAAGGGGAGGAAGATCATGCAGCCGATAAGGCAGGCAGGAAACTCGGGGAATCCTGCGCGCGAACCCATCGAAACAGCGGTGCAGATGCTGGCAAACCTGGACGGCCACGGGGAAAGCCTGGCCGAGGTTGCGCACGATGCGCGCAATATGGTCACCGCATTGGGGCTTTATTGCGATCTGCTGGAAGAGCCAGGCGTGCTTGCCGTGCCCTTCGCGCACTACGGCACCGAGTTGCGGCTGGTGGCCGCGGCGAGCCGGCGGCTGGTGGAAAAGCTGGCCGCTCTCGATGCGCGGGCAGTTCCGCCGGATGGAAACACCGAAGAACCCTGCGACGCCGCATCGCAGCGTCGAACCGAAAGATCACAGCCGGGTGTGCGCGGTGACGCGGCGTCCAAACCGGGTGCCGGAAAAAACCGGAAGCGCAACAGCGAAACTCGATTCGAAAACGAACCTGCAACAAGCACTGCCCGAGGCGCGCCAACCGTCGGCGAGCTTGATCCTGCAGCGGCGCTCCGGAGCGTGCAGAATCTTCGGTTGGTCAATCCTGCCCAGCGGTGGGAGGCAGCCTTTGTTCAGCCGGTTCACAATTTGGCAGCCGAGCTGCTGGCCAATCGCAACCTGCTTTCCGCCCTTGCCGGACCGGGTATCGTCGTCACGGTGGACACGGAAGGCGGCGCATGCCCCGTACGCCTGACCGCCGAAGACCTGACCCGCGTGCTCGTCAACCTGGTGAGAAATGCTGTGGAAGCGATGCCTTCCGGCGGACGCATCCAGATCGGCCTGCACGAGCGCTCCCGCAAAAACGGAACCGGAGACGCGGTGGTGCTGGCCGTTGAAGACAACGGGCCAGGAATTGCTCCGGCGGTCCTCGACAAGATCTTCAACTCCGGATTCTCGACCCATACAAAGAACGCATCCGGAGGCTGGCCTTCTGTGCATCGAGGTCTGGGGCTGGCGATTACGCGGTCCATTGTGGAGTCGGCGGGCGGAACGATCACGGCCTCGAATCGCGCCCAGGGCGGCGCACGCTTCGAGATCGAACTGCCCGCGCGAACATCCCTGAGCGCTTCCGATCACTGAGCCTGAAAGCAAGCACTCGCAATTTTTGGCGTTTGTGAACCGCATCGGAAATTCACCCAACCCAAGCAGGAGGCGAATACAATGCTGGAAACAGTCTTCCATCCAACAAGGGCCATGGAATTCCTTCCTCAACTTGCGGAGCCGGTTGTGCGGCTTCATGTTTTGGTGGTGGATGCGGACGCAGCCGTGCGCTCGGCCTGCGTGGAGATCGCCGCCAGCCTGGGCTACGCCGTAGAGAACACAGGCGACCTGACGCAGGCGCGCAGCCTCCTGCGAGGCCGCGCCGTCGACATTCTCCTGGTTAACTTGCCGTCAGGAACAAGCCAGGGGCTGGAGATGGTCTCAGAGGTGAAGCTGCTCTACCCCGATGTCTCGGTGATCGTGATGACGGCGTCGGGCTCTGTGAATACCGCGGTCGAAGCCATGCGGTGCGGCGCCTCGGATTACCTGACGAAGCCGTTTACCGTCGACGAGCTCTCGACCGTGCTCGATCGCGCCGCGCAGCGCCATATGACCGATACGGCCACCCGGCAGCTGCGCGAGCGGTTCCGGCTCTCGCAGGGTTTGGGGGCTATGATCGGCCGCTCGGTGGAGATGGAGAAGCTCTACCGGATTCTCTCCAAGGTGGCGCTCAGTTCGCATCCGGTCCTCGTGCTGGGCGAGAGCGGAACCGGCAAGGAGCTGGTGGCGCGCACCATCCACGCTTATGGACCGAACGCACAAAAGCCGTTTCTGCCCGTCGATTGCGGTTCGCTGGTGCCCACGCTCGTAGAGAGCGAGCTGTTCGGCTATGTGAAGGGAGCCTTCACCGGAGCCAACCGCTCCAAAGACGGACTGTTGGTTTCGGCCGAGGGCGGAACGGTCTTTCTCGACGAGATCGGCGAGCTCTCTCTCGATCTGCAGGCCAAGCTGCTGCGGGCGCTGCAGGAAAAAGAGGTGCGGCCGGTGGGCGCCACGCATCGCGTGCCCGTAAAGGCGCGCATTGTGGCTGCTACCAACCGTGATCTCGCCGGCATGGTGGAAAAAGGCACCTTCCGCAAAGATCTCTTCTACCGGCTCAACGTCGTGAACCTGCGCCTGCCGCCGCTGCGCGACCGCCGCGAAGATATTCCGCTGTTGGCGGCTCATTTCCTCGACCGCATCAGCCGCGAACACGGCCGTAAGTTCACGCTCAGCGATGAGGCTCTGCGCGTGATGATGCGCTATGACTGGCCGGGCAACGTGCGCGAGCTTGAAAACTCCGTGGAGCGGGCCTGCGCTCTCTCCTCTGGACCGATCCTGCACCTCGGCGATCTGCCCACGCAGCTCCAGCAGCAGGGGCTCGATGCGCGCCGTGCCAGCACCGTCAAAGCGGAGACCGATGGAAGCGCCGCTTCTGAGGTGAAGACGCTGGCTGAGCTGGAGCGCGACGCAATTCTCGAAGCCATCCGGACGCTGCATGGAGACAAGCTGCAAGCCGCTAAGCTTCTCGGCATCGGCAAAACTACGCTCTATCGCAAGCTGAAGGAATACGGCATCGCCGATCCGCTGCGGGAAGAGTAAAACAGCCGCTGGCTCTCAGCTTTAGCTGTTCGCTATGTGCGCCTGGACTGGCCTTCAGCAAATCGCGACTATTTCCCAGAGAAAGAACGGCTGGAAATGAAAAAGAATGTCCGGATCGTACTGTGAAAGGGCACGGCTTTGGCCGTGCCGCAACCGATGCACACGGAGTCGGGGCTTTAGCCCCGGGAGACTATTGCAACTGCACGGGGCTTTATGCAGCCGGCTTTCCGCAGTCCGATTGTTCGTATGGGCAGCGAGGGCAAATCGTATTCTTCCATACTCGCAAGAGAGATGAACCTGTACTGGAGGTGTAATGAGCATTCTCATGGTGACGGGAATTGATGGCGCCCGCAACTGCGCCGACGCGGTCAGCGCGCAACTGGGCATGGAAGTGGAGATCGCGGAAGGGCGCAAGGCCGCATTGGCCGCGCTGCGCCGCCACGAGTTTGCCGCTGTCGTGGTAGATGAGACGCTGGCCGAATGCGATCCGGCCGCCGCTGAGGCAATCTGGGAACACGCGGGGCTGGCGATTCCGCTGCAGATCAGCTTCGCGCTCTCCGGAGCGGCGCGGCTGGTGCGCGAGATTCGTGCCGGCCTGCATCGCCGCGAGCGGGAGCAAACCCTAGCGCGGCGCGCGGCGGCCGCAGCCATCGAGGCGGAACTGAAAACTACGGTTGCGGGCCTGCTGTTGCATTCCCAGCTGGCGCTCAACGGGAGCGAGGTGCCCCAGCCCATCGCCGACCGGTTGCGCGTCGTCGCCGACCTGGCCGGCAACCTGCGCCAGAAGCTGAACGCGTCGCAAGATGCGAGAGGCGATACAGCGGCGTGAGGCGCAACACCGGCAATTGCCGGGTTAAAGGTCGATCCAACGCGCCGTCTGACCCGATCGTGCCGCTGTAATCTGGAAACAAGATGAAAGATACAGCGGTTTTACTGATCGATTGTCCTGATCGCAAGGGATTGATCGCGCGCGTCGCTGGCCTGCTCTACGAGCGCGGGGCCAACATTCTGCACGCCGATCAGCACCAGGACCACGATCTCGGCCTCTTTTTCATGCGCGTGGAGTGGGCCCTCACCGGCGAGGCCGAGGGGCAGGTCAGCTTTGATCTCGAAGGCTTCGAAGCCGCCTTTACGCCGCTCGCTCGCGAACTGGAGATGCACTGGAAGCTGACGACGAGCGCGCGCCGTCCGCGCGTGGCCCTCTTCTGCTCGCAGTATCTGCACTGCATGGCCGACCTTTTGCACCGCTGGCGCACCGGCGAGCTTGACTGCGAGATTCCGGTCATTGTCTCCAATCACCGTGAGGTTGAAAAGCTCGCCGAGTTCTACGGCATTCCCTTCGAGCACATGCTGGTGACCGCTGCCACAAAAGCCGAGACCGAAGCTCGCCAGCTCGATCTGCTGAAACGCCATGAGGTGGAGCTGGTGGTGCTGGCGCGCTATATGCAGATTCTCTCGCCGGCCTTCGTGGGGCACTATCCGGCGAGCATCATCAATGTGCATCACTCGTTTCTGCCTGCGTTCACGGGTGCGCGGCCTTATCACGCGGCGCATGCGCGGGGAGTCAAGCTGATCGGAGCCACCAGCCACTACGTGACGGAGGTGCTGGACGACGGTCCGATCATCGAACAGGATGTAGCCCGCATCTCGCATCGGGACCAGGTGGAAGATCTGATCGCGCGTGGCCGCGACCTTGAGCGCATGGTGCTCTCGCGGGCCGTGCGCTGGCACCTCGACCGGCGCATCCTCTGCTACGGAAACAAAACAGTAGTCTTTGATTGAGGTCGAGATCGGTTCGCAGGGACTGGAGGTTCGCCTCGGTGAGGTAGCCAGCGGTATGGCTCGGCTTTTCCGAGCACCGGGCGCAAGAGTCTGATGGGCGGGGTCGGTCATCTTATTTGTATGGGGATATAACGGTGGCTATCGAGTGGCCGGCTTTTGCGGCAAAAGGAAGACGCTGGAAAGCCGGGCGCCTGAATCCGTCCGTCTACAATCAACACGGGAAACCAAATGACAGAGATACGCGATACCGTGATTCTTGGCTCCGGCTGCGCCGGGCTTACGGCGGCCATCTACACCGGCCGCGCTGGATTGAAACCGCTGATTCTTGAAGGGCATGAGCCGGGCGGGCAGCTTTCGATCACCACGCTGGTCGAGAACTTTCCGGGCTGGCCAGAGGGCATTCAGGGGCCCGAGCTGATCGACAACATGAAGAAGCAGGCGCAGCGCTTCGGCGCGACCTTTGAGCTTGCACATCTGCAGACTGTCAAGGTCGGCGCGCATCCCATCCGTCTGCAGACATCCATCGGCGAAGTGGCGACGCGCACGCTGATTGTTGCCTCCGGCGCGAGCGCGCGCTGGTTGGGGTTGCCGAGCGAACAGGCGCTGATCGGTCACGGCGTCTCGAGCTGCGCCACCTGTGACGGATTCTTTTTCCGCGGCAAAGAGATTGCCGTGGTGGGCGGTGGCGACTCGGCGATGGAGGAGGCGCTCTTCCTCACCCGGTTTGCGACCAAGGTGACGGTGCTGCACCGGCGCGACACGTTCCGCGCCTCGAAGATCATGCTGGAGCGTGCCATTGCACATCCGAATATCGAACTGCGCACCAACACAGTGGTTGAGGAAGTGCTTGGCGTGGAAGAAAAGGAGATGCGCGGGTTGATGATTCACGACGTGAAGACCGGTGAGACCTGCAAGCTGGACGCGCACGGGCTGTTTCTGGGCATCGGCCACGAGCCAAACGCCAAGATGTTTGCCGGCCAGATCGATCTCGATGAGGAGGGCTACATCGAGACAACGGGTAACGTGCTCACCACACACAACGGCGTGGTTGTGCCGGGCGTCTTTGCCTGCGGCGATGTGCAGGACCGGCGCTACCGCCAGGCGATTACGGCGGCAGGCTCCGGCTGCATGGCCGCGCTCGAAGCGGAGAAATTTCTCGAGGAGCGCGGACACTGAAGGAGAGCAGACGGATGGGCGACACCATTGTTTGGAAATACTGCGCATGGTTGGCCCTCTTCTCCTCGCCCGCAATTCCATTGGCGTTCGCCTGGCGCAGGCTCTTCACAGGCGACCGGCCACACGGGTTCTTCGGCATGCTGGTTCCGGCGGCCGTTGCCAGCGTGAGTCTCCTCTGGTTTGACGCGGCGATCGCTGACTATCGCTTCGTTGGACCACTCTATGGCATGTCCCACTACGCCATCACCGGAGGCAATCTGGCTGTGGTGCTTTTCTGTGCTCTGTTCTGTTTCGTCACCAGCTTCCGCTCCGGCGCCAGAGCTGCGCGTCTTGCCATCTGTCTGGCCTCTCTCGCGCTTGCCGTGGAGTGGACGCATCTCGGAATTGCCTATCGATGACCGCGCTCGAAGAAAATCTCGAAAAAGTGGAGAGCGCCATCGCCGCCGCCTGCCGCGCGGCAGGCCGATCGCGCAGCGATGTAGAACTGATGGCTGTGTCGAAGACTTTTCCGCCATCGGCGATTATCGAGGCGGCAGCGCTGGGCCTCACGCTCTTTGGCGAAAACCGCGTGCAGGAGTGGGCTTCGAAAGCCACTGTCCTCAGTCCAGAGCATAGAGGCGCGGAGCGCTGCCATCTTATCGGGCATTTGCAATCGAACAAGGCCCAGCGCGCGGCCGAGCTCTTTGACGGCATTGATTCGCTCGATTCGGTGCGGCTGGCCGAAAAACTGAATGAGGCCGCGGCTAAGTGCGCAAAGCGCTTGCCGGTATTGGTTGAGGTGAAGCTGAGCCTGGAGGAGACGAAGGCCGGTGTCGAGCCGGAGTCCGCTGAGGCAGGACAATTGCTTGAACGGCTTCCCGACCTCACTTACCTCGAGGCGCGCGGGCTCATGACCATCGCTCCGTGGGGCGCTCCGGAAGATGTGACGCGCGCCTGCTTTCGCAGTTTGCGCGTGTGGCGCGACCGCTGGGCGCAGGCTTATTCGCGGCTGCATCTGGACGTGCTCTCGATGGGCATGAGCGGCGATTTTCCATTGGCCATCGCCGAGGGCGCGACGCGCATTCGTGTCGGCACCGCGCTGTTTGGCAAGCGCACTCCGCCCACCGGTGAGAAGTGATGTTGCGTGCTGTGGCGGAGGGCGTGACACTTGCGGTACGCGCGCAGCCCGGCGCGAAGAAGGCGGCGATCGTGGGCGCTTATGGCGACGGGGCTGCAGCGCAGCTCAAAATCGCCGTGAAGGCTCCGCCCATCGAAGGCCGTGCAAACGCAGCGCTGATCGCGTTTCTCGCCGAGACATTTGGTATTTCGAAGAACGCCGTCGAGATCGTTTCGGGCGAACTCGCGCGGAGCAAGGTTTTTCTTCTGCGCGGAGTGTCTATGACACAAGCAGAAGCGATTCTCGCCGCCGCAAAGACTCGATAACTATTTTCCGGCAGACTGTTTCGCCAGCTCCGCTTCGAATGCCTGTTCCCGATCCGCTATGTAGGCCTTGTATCCGCTCGGATCGATGAATGCATTCTTGTCGCCGCTCTTCCAACGCGGGTATTTTTCTTTCAAATCGAAATAGGCGCCATGCGCGCCAAGAAAAACATCGCAGGGCAGGGAATGGAGCACGGCGAATTCGCGCTTGTAATCGGAAGCGATCTGCGGATAGGCGGCGTTGTTCACCAGCTTGTAGCCGGGATTCACATTCGGACTGCCCACAATCACGACGTGCAGCAAGCGGCCGTTTTCTTTCTCCTCCATCGTCCAGGTCGTCGTGCCCTTGGTGTGGCCGGCCGTGAGGTGTGCGGTGAGCACCGTGCCGCCAAGGCTCACCGTGTCGCCATCGTGCAGAACGCGGTCGACGTGCGTAGGAGGATAGCGCGTCTCCAGATCGGAGCCGTAATGAAAATCGGCGCGGCCGCCGGATTCGACGACCGGCACATCGGCGTCCATCACTTCATACTTTGCGCCTGTGAGCTTCACGATTTCTGCGCTGCCGGCGCAGTGGTCCCAGTGCGCGTGGCTGATGAGCAGAATCTTGACGTCGCTGAATTTGAAGCCGAGTGTCTCGATGCTTTTGCGAATCAGGGGCACAGATGCTTCGACGCTGCTATTGATGAGGATGAGCCCATCGGGTGTGGCGATGAGGTACGACGCGAGATCAGCACTGCCCACGTAGTAGAGATTTCCGGCGATGCGGAAGGGTGGAAAGGGTTGCGTCCACTCTGCGTTGGGCGCCGCAGCCGCGGTCTTTGTGGAGACAAGCGTGACGAGCAGAAGGAAGACCGCTGCTGTGAGGCGGCCGGCGAGCTTGCGAACTTTCATTGGACCCCTATCGACGTGAGTTGATTACGAAGAATCTCGATGGCGCGCTCAAGATGCACTCCGCGCGAGCCCTTCACCAGAATCTGATCTCCAGCGCGAAGGTTCTGTGCGAGCCAGTGGCCCGCTGCTTCTGCGTCTGGCAAAAAGAGTGAGGCCACGCCGCCGGCGCAGGCCGCTGAGGCAAGATGTTCAGCATTACCTTGAACGCCAAGAACAAAATCGAGACCGGCATCGGCAGCGGCATGACCACAGGCTGTGTGCAGCGCCGGGCTACGCTCACCGAGCTCGAGCATCTCGCCGGCCACCAGAATACGACGCGTTGCGGGCCGCGCAGCGAGTGTGCGGATCATCGAACGCAGCGCTTCGGGATTCGAATTATAGGAATCATTCAGAATCGTCGCGCCCGCAATTTCAACCAGCTGTCCGCGCTTGTCGCCAGCCGTGAGCGATTCGAGCGCGACAATGGCTGCATCCAGGTCGACCCCGGCTTCAAGCGCAACTGCCAAGCCCGCAATGGCGTTCGTCGCATTGTGCGCGCCCAGCATCTTCAGCGTGAAGTCACCTTCGCGCTCACCGGCACGGTAGTGCACGTGCAGCCCGTCCATATTCTCTTTTGTTGAAAGAATCTGTGGGTCGGCGCAAGCCCCGTTGCCGAAGTACACGACGCGGCCCGGAAAATCACGGCCAAACTGCGAGACATACGGATCGCTGCAGTTCAGGAACGCGGCGCCATTTGCCGGAAGCGCAGCCACGAGCTCAAATTTTGCCCGCGCGATGCCGGCCTGACCCTCGGCGAAGTTTTCAACGTGCGCATTGCCCACGTTCGTCACCACGCCCCAGTCGGGCGAGGCAATGCGGGCCAGCGCAGCAATTTCGCCCAGGTGATTCATACCCATCTCGACGACGGCGACCTCATGCTCCGGCATCAGGCGTAACAGTTGCAGCGGCAGGCCGAAGGCGTTGTTGAGATTGCCCTGCGATTTGAGCACGTTGAATTTCGCGCTGAGCGCCGCGGCCGTCGCCTCTTTGGTGGTCGTTTTGCCCGCGGAGCCCGTGATGGCCACGACGCGTTTGCCCCACTGCCGCCGCACGTGCGCGGCAAGCGCCTGCAGGGCGAGCAGAGGATCTTCGGCAATCAGCAGCGGTGCCGCAAGTGCTGCATCGGGTAATCCAGCCACGCGCGCCCGCGAGACGACGGAGGCCACCGCTCCGCGCGCGAGCGCAGCGGCAACAAAGTCGTGTCCGTCGAGGCGCTCACCGCGTACCGCGAAGAAGAGTTCGCCGGACTGCACGGTGCGCGAGTCAATGGAGTAGCCGCGTACCTCAATGGATCCAGCATGCACCACGCTTGCCGGCGCTTCCAGCACCGCGCCCGCGCCAATGGCCGCCTCTGCAAGCGTCAGAATCATCGCACCTCACGATAACCCAATTCAGCCAGTGTGGAAAGCGCAATCTCCGCATCGTCGAAAGGAATGGGACCGCTTGCCAGAATCTGCTCCTTCTCGTGGCCTTTACCGGCCAGCAGCACCACATCGCCCGGCGCGGCTGCTTTGAGCGCAACACGAATGGCAGCCGCCCGATCCGGTTCAATCACATATTGGATGCCGGTTGCCTTCAAACCGGGCTCGACCTCATCGAGAATCGCGCGCGGATCCTCAGAGCGTGGATTGTCGCTCGTGGCCACGACGAAGTCGCTGCCCTCACCGGCAGCGCGGCCCATCCGCGGGCGCTTGGTGCGGTCGCGATCGCCGCCGCAACCGAAGAGCGTGATGACGCGCTTACCCGTTTGCGCCGTCATCTGGCGGGCAAGCGTTGTGAGATTGCGTAGCGCATCGTCGGTGTGCGCGTAGTCCACGATCACCGTGAAGGGCTGCCCACCGTCGACAGGCTGAAAGCGGCCGGGCACCGGTTTGAGGTGCGGAACCGCGGCAGCCAGTGCTTCAAAAGAGACGCCGCGCGCCTGTGCCGCTGTGAAAGCAGCGAGCAGGTTAAGAATATTCACTTCGCCGGCGAGAGGCGATTTGACACGCGCTGAGCCAGCGGGCGTTTTGAGATCGAGTACGGCGCCCGCGGGCGTGAGCGAGTAGCTGGCTGCCTGCCAGTCGCCGTGGTCGCCGATTCCATAAGTCCGAATCTCTGCGCCAGCCTTACGCGCAGCCGCAGCGAGCGCTTCGCTGCGCGGATCGTGCGCGTTGATCACCGCTACGCGGGGTGCAGGATAAAGAGTGCCATCAAAAAGCAGCCGCTTCGCCGCAAAATACTTCTCCATCGTCTCGTGATAGTCGAGGTGATCACGCGTGAGATTGGTGAACACAGCCACATCAAAGTTGATTCCGTAAGCCCGGCCCTGATCGAGTGCGTGGCTTGAGACTTCCGTAACCAGTTCCGTTGCGCCACGCCCCGCACCTTCAGCCATCAGCTCGAAGAGATCACGCGATTCGGGCGTGGTGTGCAAAGAGGGCCGCACCTCGCCGGCAACGTGATTTTCAATGGTCCCGATCAGCACGGATTTGCGAGCCGCTGCGTTAAGCAATGACTCGGCAAGAAAAACAGTCGTGGTCTTGCCGTTCGTCCCCGTGATGCCTGTTGCAGCGAGCTTGCGCTCGGGATGGCCGAAGAACGTGGCTGACGCCTGTGCCAGCGCGCGGCGGCCATGCTCCACTTCGAGTACCGGCAATCCTGGCTGAAAGACGAGCAGATGATCGAAGTTCTGTGCCGAGTCCGTGATGATGCCGAGCGCACCCGCGGCGATGGCCTTCTCGACGTGGCGATTGCCGTCAGTCGTGCCGCCTTTCATGGCGACGAAGACTGAACCAGGCCGCACCCTACGCGAGTCATACTCGATGCCCGTAACGGGCGCATCGGAGCCACCGGCCGAGCCGACCGCTTCGACTTCTGCAATAAGATCGTTCCAGTTCATCTCGTGGTCGATTGTAGATCGTGGGATACGAGCAATCTGCAATATGCGAGGCTCAGCGCGTGCAGCGGACTACGACTTTTGTACCTGCCGCTACCATCGTACCCGCAGCAGGCGCCTGCTCGCGGCATGTGCCATTGCCAGCGATCTCCACAGCGAGGCCCGCAGCCCCCGCCTGCTCGATTACCTGGCGCACCGTGAGGCCAGTGAGCGATGGAACGCGCAATTGGTGCGAATCGGGGAGCTGAATCGTTGCGGTCGTCGAGGGATTCGTGTGCGTCGCGGGCTGCTCCGGCGAAGACAAGGCGGTCGCCGAAGATTGTGACGGCGGAGCGGCGTTCTTTGCATCTCCAGATGAACTTGAATCTTGCGTTGGCGTGGCCGCTGCGGCCGACCGCGCCGCTGTGGCAGACTGCGGATCGTCGCTGGGCAGATCATTGGCCGCGTCGTAGAGCGCCTGAATGTCCTCGTCCTGCGAACCGGAGTCGTCTTCCGTAACCGGCGCCTGCTTCTTCGCTTCCTTCGTATCCTTTGCTGCCGGCCGCAGATCGATGTCGTGCGGCACGCCGAGATACTCGAGCACCTGCTGCGCAACGTCGGCAAAAACCGGCGCGGAGACGGCGGTGCCGTAGTAGTCGCCTTTCGGTGAATCCATGATGATGGCGACCGAGATCACAGGATTGTTGACCGGCGCGAAGCCCGCGAAGGAGGCAATGTGCATCGTCTTCGAATAGCGGTGCGTGGCTGGATCGACCTTTTGCGCAGTGCCGGTCTTGCCGCCGGAAGAGTATCCATTCAGCTGCGCGGGCTTGCCGGTGCCGAAGAGAACAACGCCTTCCATCATCTTGCGCATTTGCGCCGCGCTCATGGTGGAGATCACGCGATGCGCGCCCGCGGGTAGGGGATTGGGCAGGTCCTCACCCGCCTTAAAAGGCTGTGCAACCGGCTGCAGCGCCTGCGGCACCTGCGGTGCGGCGGACTTTTGGTTTGGATCTGGAGCAGGTGAAGTATCCGGCATCAGGATATGCGGTGGCAGATAGGTGCCGCCGTTCGCGATCGTCGAAACCATAGAAACAAGCTGCAGGGGCGTGACGGCAATTTCCTGTCCGATCGCAAGAGAGCCGATGGACGAGCCGCTCCAGCGCGGTGGTGGACGCAGCAAGCCGCGGGTTTCCCCCGGCAATTCGACGCCCGAGCGCGTGCCGAATCCAAAGTTGCGAATGTATTGGTAGAACTTGTCCGGTCCTACTTTGAGCGCGAGCTTAACGGCCGCCACATCGCTTGAGCGGGCGAGAGCTGTCGCCACAGAGACGACGCCCAGGCCGCGGTCGCTCTTGTCGTCATGGATGACGCGCCCGGCCAGCGTGATCTGCCCTCCCTGGCAGTCGATCATGTCATCGGGTTTCGCCACGCCTTGATCCAGCGCGGCAGAATACGTGACGAGCTTGAAGGTCGAGCCGGGCTCATACACATCGCTCACTGCGTGATCACGCAGCAGTGCCGGCGTAGTATGGCGAAACTTGTTGGGATTGAACGTCGGGCGGATGGCCAGCGCAAGAATCTGGCCGGTGTGCACGTCCTGCACCACCACCGTCCCGTTGACCGCCTGTGTCCGTTCCATCGCGCGGTCGAGCGCCTGCTCGGCCATGAACTGAATGTTTTCGTCGATGGTGAGCACCAGGTTACGCCCGGGCTGTGGCTCACGCTCAGTTGAACCCAGCACTTTGCGACGCGCATCCATGGCGGTGTACATCTCGCCCGGCACGCCATGCAGCTGGGAATCATATTTTTCTTCGAGCCCGCCGAGGCCGTTGTCATCCACGCCCACGTACCCCAGCGCCTGCGCAGCGATCTGGTTGTCCGGATAGAAGCGCTGGAACTCTTTCTGGAAGTAGATGCCCTTCAGGTTCAGCGCATGCACGCGCGCAGCTACGTCCGGTGTGACGCGCCGCGCGATCCAGGCAAAGTTGTGCCCATCTTTGAGGCGCTGTGCAATCTCTTTCTCGGTGGTGCGCGCGTCTTCAGGATCGGTGTGTGCAATCGAGGCAAGCAGATGAGCTGCGGCCTGCTTATCGTCGATCTCGCTCGGATCAGCGTAGATCGAGTCGACGAGCACCGTCATGGCCAGCTCGTGCAGATTGCGGTCGTAGAGGATGCCGCGCCGCGGCGCTACCTGAAAGGTGCGCTGCTGCTGCTTTTCGGCGCGCTCTGCGTAGTCCTGGTGGCGTACGATCTGCAGCCAGAACAGACGCCCCGCGATGGCGCAGGCCCACAGTAGAAAAAACAGGCAGATGATCCAGAATCGTGTGCGCCGCAGAGGCACGGCGCGCTGTGCTACGGGGCGAGGACGAATGGCTCGAACGGCGGTCGCCATAAGGAAAGATCAGCCTCCGCCACCCGAAACTACCGCACGGCCGGAGCCGGAGGCGTGATCTGCGCCAGCACAGGAGCGCCATTCGCGACCGGTGCGGCATTGGGATGTACCACCTGGCCAGGCTGCGGCGCAGCCAGTCCGAGATGACGGGCCATATTGTCAATACGGGCAGGCTGAGTCAACTCAGCTTCGGTCAGGCGCAACTGCCGATTCTCTTCGCGCAACTGCTCAACCGTCTGCTTTTCGCTCTCGACGCGATAGCTGCTCTCGATTGCATAGAAATGTTGCAGGCCGTAGATCATGATCAGCGAGAAGAGCACCGTTGCAGCGGCGGCAAAGCTGCGCATCTGGCGCACGCGGACCGGATCGGACGCCTTCACCAGGCGGGAGTTGTCAAAGTGCTTGGTGAAGTAAAACTCGGGCGTACGCACGCGCCGCCGCAGCACTGCCTGTTGCGCCAGCAACTCGGCGTTGCGCTCGGCCACGCGTGCTTTCCAGCTCCGTCCGGCCTCGAAATAGGTTGTCGTGCATGCCGCCATACGTGCTCTCCTTCGTCGAGCAGGGACTAGGGAACAGGGAATAGGGACTAGAAAAACTCTGAACGAACTGTACCGTTGGTCCCTAGATTCGCTGCCACTCCCACCGTCTGCCTGATCCCTGTTCTTGCTGGCCCTAAACTGCTAGTCCCTACTCCCTACGTCCCTGTTCTTACCGTCTTTCCGCCGCTCTCAGCTTCGCGCTGCGTGAGCGGGGGTTCCGTCGAATCTCTTCTTCTGTTGCCGTCACCGGTTTCTTGGTCAACACATTCCAGATTCCCTGCTGTGCGCCTTCCCGGATGTTGTCTTTCGCGATGCGATCTTCAAGAGAATGAAAGCTGATAACGACGAGCCTTCCGGAGGGCTTAAGCAATTTCGGTGCGGCCTCCAACAAAGCTCTGATTTCTTCAAGCTCGCGATTGACGTAAATACGAAGTGCCTGAAAGGTGCGCGTTGCCGGGTGAATATGTTTCATTGGCGGGACGGCTGAGGCCACAATCCGGGCCAACTGCCCTGTAGTTGTAACCGGCCGCCCCCGCACAATGGCTCTGGCGACTGTCCGCGACCTCCTTTCCTCACCGTATTCGTAAATAAGATTGGCAAGCTCGCGCTCGTCCATCTCATTCACCACCTGTTCGGCGGTCGGCCCGCTGCGCGTATTCATACGCATATCCAAGGGTCCGTCCGCCTGAAAACTAAATCCTCTGTGCGCCTCGTCAAACTGCAGGCTGCTCACGCCGAAGTCGGCCAGTATGCCATCGAGCGACTGCGGCGCAACGTGTAGCGCGATCGAGCTGAAGGCTTCGCCAATCAACTTCACCTGGGGCGCCTGGTTGCCCAGCTCAGCACAAACCCTGTCCAGCCGCTCTTTTGCGAGCGCCATAGCTTCAGGATCGCGGTCGAATCCGATCAACCGCCCTGCGGGGCCGAGCCGCCGCACAATCCCTTCTGCATGGCCCGCAAGGCCGAGGGTGCAGTCCGCATACGTCCCATTGGGCCGGATGTGGAGAAGATCAATCGCAACTTCGAAAAGAACGGGCACATGGCGGGCTTTGGGCTCAGTCATGCGCTCCCCCTGAGGGGACTTTTTCAACTCCTGCCGCTGATGATCGCGGCTACTGAGCGACGATCGTCCGCGGAGAGAGAGTTGGCGGGCAGATTCGCTTCAAACACCGCTTGGTTGTGGACTTCCAGATGGTCGATCTTGCCCATGACGACCACCTCCGCATCCAGTTTGGCTGCACTGCGCAAAATCTGCGGCAGCGTGACCCGCGTCTGGTTATCCATCTCTACCTGCTGGCCGTAGTAGCCGGTCAGGCTGAGGTATTTCTCCACGGCATCGTTCATGGTGCTGAACTCGCCCAACTTCGCTTCGAGCTTTTCCCACACCGGCAACGGCCAGATCTCGGCTTTTGTGCCATCCGTTGAGGTGATGTAGAACTGGGTCACGTGCTGGGCATCCAGAAGCTGCTTGAACGCAGCCGGAAGCTTCAGCCGTCCCTTCTCATCGACCTTGGCCGGGTGGTTGCCGCGGAACATCTTGCTTGCCTCTTTCGCCTTCCGCGCCTGGATGCGCATCCAGGTCCACGGCGAGGACTATCAGCTCTAAAAACTTAAGGCCCGGTTGTTCAGGCTGATCCCCCTACTGGGGCCCACCAGCCTGAAAACCGGTTTGAGGGGAACAAAACGGAGTAAACTTAGGTCGTAATCGTTTGAGTGGCTCCCCGATACTCCACTCAACTCCAAAAATTACCACCCACGGTCGATAGTACCCCGCTTCTCTGGCCGCGCCAAGCGCAAAATCGGCGCAAAATCGCCGAAGAATCAGAGATTTGTGGGAAACTCTTCTAATAGAACTTTTAAAAATACTGACCACAATATGTTGTGTTTATGATTTTGGTTCAGGGTCTAGACAGCATAAGGCTTGTATGGTAGGTGAACAAAAAGCGAAAGTCGCTCGCAATTTTCATTTTTGACGCCTTCTGGCGATCCGAAATTAGCGCTGGTATTTCTCGAATGCGCTGTTCCGCGCCTCGCTCCGCAATCGAAAATCGCGATCCGTGCTGCATGCTATGCTTCGCGTCATGCGAAGAACAGTTTTGTTCGCTGCAGCCTGTGTACTGAGCGTGTGCCTGCCGCCCTCGTATGCGCGTGTTCTGCGGGTAGAAGTCACGTCGCGCCAGGACGTACTCGGCGGCAAGAGCTTCGGAGCGAGCGGCGCCTACGAGCGCATCTTCGGCCGCGTGTATTTCTCGGTTCCGGTCGACAATCCGCACAACACGCGGATCGTTGACCTGAAGAATGCGGTCAATCTGAGAGACGGTGCAGTCGAGTTCTCCGCCGATTTCATGGCCGTCCGGCCCAGAGATGCGAGCAAGGGAAACAGCGCGATGATTCTTGAAGTGCCGAACCGCGGCAAGAGCCGCATCCTGGCGCTGGTGGATGGCGGCGATTGGGATGTCGCCAACGATGCGGGCGATGCGTGGCTGTTGCGCCAGGGTTTCACAATCGTGAGCCTCGGGTGGCAGTGGGACGCGGCGGGGCCAAATTCCGGATCGGGCACGCTGCACTTTTTCGCGCCCGTCGCAAAGGATCATGGCCAGACGATCGCTGGGTTGCTGCGCGGCGACTTGATGCCCTCCAAGCCGATGGCCGAGATTCCTCTTGGCCATCTGATCACCGGCCAGATCGGCGGCACCGAATATCCGGTGGCTGCGCCGGATGATCCGCGCAATGTGCTTACGGTGCGCGAAGGCCGCGAGGGAAAGCGTACTGTGATTCCCCGTGCCGAATGGCAATTTGCCCACACGATCAACGGCCAGCTCGTGCCGAGCGATCGATTCATTCGTCTCGACGGAGGGTTCCAGCCGGGCAAGATCTACGAATACGTCTACGTGGTGCAAGATCCGGTTGTGGCAGGCGGAGCGTTCGCGGCGGTTCGCGACTTTGCTTCCTACGCAAAGCACGCGCCCGATGCGATCACACCGGCGGCGCGTGTTTACGGTGAGGGCATCTCGCAGAACGGGCGTTTTCTGCGCGACTTCCTCTACGAAGGCTTCAATGCCGACGAGGACGGGCGCATAGCGTTGGATGGCGTGCTCGCGCACGTGGCCGGCGCGGGACGTGGAAGTTTCAATTACCGCTTTGCGCAGCCGTCACGCGATGCGGAGCCGACCTCCTCCATCTTTTTCCCGACGGATGTTTTTCCGTTCACTGACGCACCGGAGACCGATCCTCTGACCGGTGAGCGTGGCGGTCTGCTCGACGCAGCGGCCGCTGAAAACGTCGTGCCGAAGATCTTCTTTTCCAATACTTCCTTTGAATACTGGGGCCGTGCCGCGGCTCTGATCCATACGAGTGCAGACGGCCGCCGGGACGCCGTGATCTCGCCGAATGTCCGCATCTATCACTTCACCGGCCTGCAGCATTTTTCCGGACCGTTTCCGCCCGCTAAAGGAACAGGCGATCTGCTTGGGCAGCAGCGGCAGTCGCCTCTGCCGATTAAGTATTTCTGGCGGGCAATGATTACGAACATGGATGCGTGGGTGCGCAGCGGCATAGAACCGCCCGCCAGCAGCTATCCGAAGATCGCCGATGGCACGCTGGTGCCGTTCGCTCAATACACCTTCCCGAAGATTCCGGGCGTGAACCTGCCTCATGAGGCCAATGCAGCCTACCGGCTGGACTTCGGGCCTGATTGGAAGGCGGGAATCCTGGCCGTGCAGCCGCCGAAGACAGGGCCTGCGTATCCTGTACTCGTGCCACAGGTGGATGCAGACGGGAACGAGCGCGACGGCATCCGGCTGCCGGAGATTTCGGTTCCGCTGGCAACCTACGCGCCGTGGAATCTGCGCGATCCTGCGATCGGCGCTCCGGATCAGCGCGTGCCGTTTGAAGCCTCGTATCTGCCATTCCCGAAGACCGCAGAAGAACGGCAGAAAACGGGCGATCCCCGCAGATCGATTGCGGAGCGGTATGCGAGTGAGAAGGATTATCTGGACCGCTATACGGCTGCGCTGAATGCACTCATCCAAGAGCGCTGGATCCTCGAAGAGGATCGTGCAGCGATGCTTGCGCTGGCCGGGCGGGAGTGGGCTGAGGCGACGAAGTAAGTGCTGGAGGAGTGATCAACGGCGTGCGCTGCCTCTATGCCGGGCGCGGTCTGTGACCAGCTTGAGCAGGTACAGGAAGACCAGGATGTTGATGACCAGCAGTGAGACCCTCGGCCACGTGATGCGCCGGTAGACCTCAAAGATCTCCCAGGGAAGAAAAGATGCGGTGATAACGAGGGTGAGAAACTCGCCCCACATCTTTTCGAGATAAAGCCCGATGCCCTCGGCGATGCCGATGCCCGCATAGCAAAAAGCGACGAAACCGATGCGCCGCAACTGCGCGTCGTGGACGAGGGTGGCCTTTTCCAGAATGAAGTTGACGAAGCGCGATTCGGGATCAAAGCGGAGATGGTCCGCCAATGCATAGAGCTCATCGCCGATGTCTTTATGGAGCAGACGCCGGGCGCCCACGCCGATGGCGATAAACAAAAGCGCCTGAGCAAACTTGAAAGCGGCAATCAAGACAAGCCATTGGTTGTGGCTGCGAAGGGATTTCGAAGAAGAGCTTGGCATGATTGCGGACGAAATTTCTTATCTCTTTCTACGTTAAATGATGGGACTGGGACCGCCCATTTACCGAAAGTCCAAAGGAACTCCCCGGCGCGATTGTGAATGCGAGAAAAGGGGATTGTTAATTCAATTATCGCCTCTGACGCGGGGAGCTTTACCTTTACAGCGATTCCAACCCCGAGGCAGGAAGCTTGTTCGATCATTCGGCGGCGGTGTGCACGCCATGGTTCCGCAGTGCAAGTACGCTATCGCTGCGCCCCATCCATTACTTGCGTAATTTCATGAAAACCAGCAGGTTGGACCTCGGGATTCTCCTAGGTCTTTTCGCCGGAAAATACGGTAGGATGGCCTTATCCACTTACATGCAAAGGGATTGCAGGGAAGAAGGCCTCCGAAATGCACCTGCGGGCGCGCGATTTGCGAGTGCTGGTCGTGGACGACGAAAGGCTCGTCGCCGATAGCCTCGTCATGATTCTCAAAGCCGAGGGGTACAAGGCGACCGCGGTTTACAGCGGAGAATGCGCGGTGCAGGCAGCAAAGGAGCAGGAGCCGGACGTGCTGATCAGCGACGTCGTAATGGGCTCCATGACCGGGATCGAGGCTGCCAACGAGATCCTGAAAATTGCCCCGGACTGCCGGGTGCTACTGGTCTCCGGCCAGATCATGACTGCCGATCTTCTGAAAAACGCTGAGATGCAGGGGTACCGCTTCGAGGTCGTCCCCAAGCCCGTCCATCCGCGCGTGCTGCTGGAATACCTGGACAAGTACGCCTGAGCGCAGCCGCTACTTCTTCGGATGAAGAAGCGCATCGCGGTCGAGAACATTGCCGTCGACAATGAGCGTGGAGATGCGGCGCGCATTCCAGATGCTTGTGGTCGGGTCTCCATCGAGGACGAGAATGTCAGCCCGGCGCCCCGGAGCAATCTGGCCGAGCTCGCTCCAGCCTAGCTGCAGCTCATAGTTGTTTGTTGCTGCCGCCAACGCCTCGCGCGCTGACAGACCAAGGCGGACTAGCAGCTCCAGTTCTGTGTGCAGAGAGATGCCGGGCATGGTGCCGAGCGCATCCGCGCCGGAGCCGGCGAGGTAATGCGGAAACGCGGCGAAGATTGTCTGGTTGATGCGCCAGAGACGCAGGGCCGCCTGATCCGCTTTCTTCTGCTGGTCGGCCTCGAGCCACCGCTGCCCCACCGCAGGCAGATGGCGCGCCCAGGAGGGCAGCGGATAGACCATCTCGCCGGTGGCGGGATCGGTTGGATGATCCATGTGAGCGGGACTGAGCAGCTCGGCCGCGGGTTCTTTCCAAAGATTGCGGTGATCGGGCAGCTCCACGTAAAAGAGGCTGAAGGTGGGCATCAGCGCAGCATGGTGCGAGGCCAGGAACTTGGCATAGCCGCGCAGGCGCGCATCGGTAGAGGGAATGCGCTCGGAGTAGTCGTAAGCCGTCACCGCGGAAGCGCCATCCGGATCCTCGACGAGTGGCATCTGCAACTCATCGGGAATCACACCCAGATCGTAATCACGTGCGTGGAGCAAAATATCGACACCTGCCTCAATGCCAACGCGGTACGGCGTAGAAACGAACTGGCCGTAGGTCACCAGGTGCTGATCGTGCGCGCGGGCAATGATCCATTGCGCGTTGGCGGCGGTGACGTGCGGTCCAAGCAGAAGCACCCGCGTGCCGAGCTTGACGGTGTCGGCGATCTGCCGAGCCGTATCGTCGGGACTGAGTTCGACAGGATGCGTGCCCTCGCGCAGCTTGGCTGTCCAGTCGGGCTGATGGGCGAGCAGGCTCCAGTTATCGGTGACGCCGACTGAGTCGATCAGATACAGATGCGGACTGGGATTGGCTCCGAGATCGACGAAGCCGCGCTCTTTGTCGGCGCGGGCTACGACCGTGGTGACGCCCATGTAAAGATTGGCGTCGGCTTCGGCTTGAGAGCTCATACCGGCGAAGCCGTCGATAAGGCCGGGGATGAGGAACTTTCCGGTGCAGTCAATGACTCGTGAGCCTTTGGGAACTTGCACGTCAGCCGGTGAGCCGACTTCCGTGACATGACCGTCGCGAATAATCACAACCGCATTCGGCAGGTCGTGCGCTGAATCGCCCCAGTTGGTGACGTCAATGACGGTGCCGCCGGTGAGAACGAGCTGCGGCAGAGTCGGAGCCGGGGCCGGAGGGGTCTGCGGAGGAGGAGTTTGCTGGGTGGGAGCGGAAAATGCGAAAGAAGCAGTGGCGACCTGAAAAAGAAAAAATAGAAGAAGTCGTTTCATAGACAGGCCGGCCTGTTGTGGATTGTCGCACAGCCAGGCCGGAAGACAACCGAAAGGGAATAGGGAGCAGAGATTAGGATTTTGACCGCCTGTTTCCTTAGCTCGCCACCAGCGTGGGCCGGCGGCGATGTGCCAGCAGAGGCAGAACCTCCGCCAGAGCCGCTTCAGCGGTGAGGCCATAGCGGGCGCGAAGCTGATCGACCTTGCCGTGCTCGATGAACTGGTCGGGCCAGCCGATGCGCACCACGGGAACGGAACTGCCTATCTCTTCGAGAGCCTCAACGACGGCTGAACCGAAGCCACCCATCTTGGCATGATCTTCGAAGGTCACAAATGCGGCGACGCGGCTGGCATAGCGGGCGAGCATTTCTTTGTCGATCGGCTTGATGAAGCGGGGATTGATCACAGCGGCCGAGTAGGCATCGCGCTCAAGCAGCGAGGCCAGCCCCTGCGCGAGCGGCAGCATAGGACCAAGACCGAGGATCGCGACGTCCGAGCCATCGACGAGAACCTCTGCCTTGCCGATGGGCAACGATTGCGGCTCCGGCTTGCGGGTTACACCGGCAACCGCGCCGCGCGGATACCGGATGGCGCTGGGACCTGGCAGCTCGATCGCGGTCTTCATCATGTCGGCCAGCTCATCTTCATCTTTGGGCGACATGAGAATCATCTCTGGAATTGACCGCAGGTAGCCGATATCGAAGAGTCCATGATGCGTGGGGCCATCGTCGCCGGAGAGGCCGGCGCGATCCATGCAGAAGACCACAGGCAGCTTCTGCAGGCAGACATCGTGCACGATCGGGTCAAAGGCGCGCTGCAGAAAAGTCGAGTAGATGGCGCAGACGGGCCGGAAGCCACGAGTCGCCATGCCCGCTGCGAAGATGACCGAGTGTTCTTCGGCAATGCCTACATCGAAGTAACGCTTGGGATGATGCGGCCGGAAAAGATCGAGCCCGGTGCCATTGGGCATGGCTGCCGTGATGGCGACAATGCGTTCATCCTTGTTGGCCAGCTCGGCGAGGGTTTTGGCAAAGACTTCGGAGTAGGTCGGCAATCCGGCAGGAGTCGTCATGCCGGTTTCGGGATCGTACGGTCCGAGGCCGTGAAACTTCTTCTGGCCATCGAGCGCGGGTTGGAAGCCGCGGCCCTTCTGCGTCAAAACATGTAGCAGCACCGGGTGGTCGGCGGACTTCAAGAACTTAAAGGTCTCCACCAGCAGCGGCAGATTGTGCCCATCAATGGGGCCGAAGTATTCGAGCCCGAACTCCTCGAAGAGGATGGAGGGCCAGAGCATGCTCTTGGCTGCTTCTTCGGCGCGGCGGACAACCTTAATCGCCGTCTTGCCGCCAAAGCGCTCGATGAGCCGCGTGGCCTTCTCGTGCAGATGCTGGTAGTGCTCGTTGGTAACGATGCGATGGAAGTAGCGGGCTACGGCGCCCACGTTCCGGTCGATCGACCACTCGTTGTCGTTGAGGACAACGATCATCCGCTTGGTTTGCTCGGCGATGTTATTGAGGGCTTCAAACGAGATGCCATTCGTAAAGGCGGCATCCCCGGCGATCGCGACGACGTTTTCGTGGCCTCCCGCCAGGTCGCGCGCCACGGCCATACCCAGGGCTGCGGAGAGCGCGGTTCCGGCATGGCCGGCGCCGTAGCAGTCGTGCTCGCTCTCAGTGCGGAGCATGAAGCCGTTGAGTCCGCCGGGCTGGCGGATGGTATCAAAGCGATCGAAGCGGCCGGTTAGCAGCTTGTGAACGTAGGCCTGATGGCTCACGTCGAAAAGAATCTTGTCCTCGGGCGTGTCGAAAACAGCATGGAGCGCCAGGGTGAGCTCGACGACCCCGAGATTCGGCCCAAGATGGCCGCCCGTCTTCGATAGGGTCTGGATCAGGCAGGAGCGAATCTCCTCTGCCAGCGTTGCCATTTGCCCGTAATTCAAGCCCTTAACGTCTGCGGGAGAGTGGATTGATTCGAGCAATGTACCCATGTGTTCCTTCTCCCGGAGTCACGCCGGGCAACAGGGAAAAAAGGTTCACCTGTGGCAAGACGACCCTTTGGCTGGGGGTTGCAAGCTCCCAAGCCAACCTCTAGTATACCCGTGGTCGATTTCGAAGCTGTGCATTCGAAGTTGCTGCGGCTTAGCCGGCAACGGGTGGCTGCTCGGGAAGCGAAGGCGCGAAACCGCCGCTTTCAGCCGCTGCCGGAAAGGAACGCAGGCCGTCGATAATCGTCCGCCCGGCGGCGCGCGTGAAAGCAATCGTCCCCTCCGCATCGAGAGGCAGATTGCCGCCGGTCGCCAGCTTGGCAATGCCGTGGACCAGGGCCCAGGCCGTCCAGGCCAGCGGTTGCGGGTCACCCGCAGGCAAGTCGCCCGATTGCTGAGCGGCCACGATGCAGCTGAGCAGCACTCCAAAGGCATCCTCGCCGATGCGGGCTTCGGGGCCGCCGCAATCCCGCCAAGCCGAGGGCAGATCGAACATCACCAGAAGGTGATTCGGCCAGCGTAGGGCAAAGTCTACGTAGCCGCATCCGCACAATTCCAGCCGTTCCCGCGCAGACCGGCCCGGCTTCATCGCTTCGCGCATAGCATGGGTGAGCCGATCGAAACCCTCAGCGGCTACCGCGACAAGCAACTCGTCTTTGCTGGAGAAATGACGATATGGCGCGTTGTGTGAGACGCCGGCACGACGTGCCGCTTCCCGCAGGGTGAACGCACGCGGACCCACTTCGCCGATCAGCGCGACGGCCGCATCGAGCAGGGCCTTGCGGAGATTGCCATGGTGGTAAGGGGTAGATCGGGTCACGAAAAAGATTTTAGCTTGAGATGTTGACAGAAGCAACTTCTGGGCCTAATCTGCTCGTATGTTGCTTATGTCAACATTCACAGAGAACAAGGACGAACCAACTACGGAGGAACAGTGGCAATCGGAACTTCTTACAAACAGGCAAAGTTGGACGAACGGTGGGATGCCATCGTGATCGGCTCGGGCATAGGCGGCCTTACGGCTGCGGTTCTTCTTGGCCGGCATGCCGGCAAGCGCGTGCTGGTGCTGGAGCGGCACTACGAGGCCGGCGGTTTTACCCACACCTTCCGGCGGCCGGGGTTCGAGTGGGACGTAGGCCTGCACTACATCGGCCAGGTGCAGAATGCCCAGGAACCAGTCCGGCGGGCCTTCGATCACGTAACCGGTGGCGAGGTGCTCTGGCAGGCGATGCCCGACGTCTACGACCGGATCGAGATCGCCGGCCAGCGATTCGACTTTACCGCCGGCCTCGAGCGATTTCGCGCCGACCTGAAGGCCTGGTTTCCCGGCGAGGCTCAGGCCATTGACCGCTATCTCGCGGCCGTGCGGGCCTGCAACCGGGCCAGCACCCTCTATTACGCCGAAAAGGCGGTTCCCGGTCCGATCGCCGCCGTGGCAGGCGGCCCGATGCGCGCGCCGTTTCTCAAGTGGGCGCGCCGCACCACGCGTGAAGTGCTGGAGAACCTGACCCGCAACCAGGAACTGATCGGGGTGTTGACGGCGCGATGGGGCGACTACGGCTTGCCGCCCGCCGAAAGCAGCTTCGCCGTTCACGCGACGATTGCCGAGCACTATTTCAATGGAGCGAGCTATCCAGTCGGCGGAGCCAGTGTGATTGCTGCGGCGATGACCAGGCGGATCGAAGCAAGTGGCGGAACGCTGGTGACGAGTGCAGAAGTCACGCAGATTCTCATTGAGAATGGTCGAGCTGTCGGCGTGCGCATGGCCGATGGGCGCGAGCTCCGCGCCTCGCTGGTGATGAGTGATGCCGGCGCAGCGAACACCTTTGAGCGCCTGCTGCCGCAGGAGTTGACGATTCTTGATAGCCTGCGTGGGCAGCTCAAAAACATCGCTGCCTCCACAGCGCACGTAAGCCTCTACGTCGGGCTGTCGAAGTCCGCGGAAGAAGTAGGACTGACGGGCACGAATCTGTGGATCTATCCAGGCTTCGATCACGACGCCAACGTGAAGCGCTTCATGCGCGATTTTGCAGCGGATGCTGACGCACCTCTTCCATTTGCGTATCTGTCCTTTCCTTCAGCGAAAGATCCGGAATTTGGGCAGCGGCATCCGGGAAAAAGCACCATCGAGGCGATCACGACGGTTCCATACGAGGCGTTCGCATCCTGGGCCGAGACGCGCTGGAAGAAGCGCGGCGAGGAATACGAGGCGCTAAAGCAGCGGCTCACCGCACAGCTGCGCACAGAACTGGAGCGGCAGGTTCCGGCCATGTCTGGGCACATAGAACACCTGGAGCTATCGACGCCGCTCTCGACGCGGCACTTCATGAACTACCAGCGTGGCGAGATCTACGGTCTGGCCTCCACGCCTGCCCGTTACGCACTGCGCAGCCTGGGCGCGAGGACGCCGATTCGCGGACTCTACCTGACTGGGCAGGATGTCGCCTCGCTGGGCGTGGCGGGAGCCCTGTTTGGTGGTGTGATTGCTGCGTCTGCGGCGCTGCGGCGGAATCTGTTTTCGACGGTCCTGAAGGGGTAGGGTGCGAAAGGTAACCATCTGTCTCTCGTTTGGCGGCGGAAATGAATTGGAAAGCAGCTATACTTGTGCCGCAATCGAGCAGACAGATGTATGAGGCGCGAATGGGCAATCCTGTGTTTTCTGGCTGGCGCGGCCTGCCCGCTCTCTGCCGCAACTCCGATGACGGTTGCGCAGCTGCGGCAACTGCTGAACGCATCCCGTGGCAAGTCTGATGGCAAAGTTGCGAGACGGCTGTCGGAGATCGAGCTCACCGAGCGCGTGAGTGCGGCTCAATTCGCGCAGTGGCAGGCTGAGTTTTCAGGCGGACACACCCGTGAGGCTCTTACGGAGCTGGCCGATGCATCGGCGTTTCTGGATCTACCCACGACAGAAATTCCTTCAACCCCGGCACCCAGTTTCGAAGAGCAACGGCAAATTCTCAGCCGCGCGGTGAGCTATGCGGCCAAGGCTCTTTCTAAGCTGCCGAACTTCTATGCAACGCGGGAGACCACGCACTTTGAAGACACGCTGCCGCGGGAGACGTTCGAACCTATCGCTACGACGAGCTCTGGGCGTGGCGGTAGTCGCTCGATGGGAACCGCGGGAATGACGGTTACCGGAACTGATTATCAGCCGCTGCACAAAACGGGCACCTTCAGCGAAAAGGTCCGCTATCAGGATGGTTTCGAGGTGAACGGCTCACACGGGCACAAGAGTTGGGACGAGCAAGGAACCGGGCTTACGACCAACGGCGAGTTTGGCCCGATTCTTTTTGTCGTTCTGCGTGACAGCGTCAAAGGCCAACTGGTGTGGAATCACTGGGAACAAGGCAGCAATGGCTCCGTTGCTGTGTTTGCCTACTATGTGCCGCAAGCGAATTCCCACTACATGGTGGCGGTGCCGAGAACACGCGGCTTTGACCAGCTGTTGCCAGCCTATCGCGGCGAGATCGCTATCGATCCGGCGAATGGCACCATTCTGCGGTTGACGGTCATCTCCGAGATGGCGCCGCCCTATCAGACAGTGAAGGCGGCGATTCTGGTGGAATATGCGCCTGTAGCGATTGGTGACCGCACGTACATTTGTCCGGTGAAAGGCGTGGCGCTGTCGAAGATGCCAGCGGGTGGTGCCAATGATGGGTCGCAGGTGCAGACGCGGCTGAACGAGGTCGTGTTCAAGGACTATCATCTCTTCCGCGGCGATGCGCACATTCTGACCGGCTCTGTTTCTGGAGACGACACAGGCTCCGCCGCAACCGCTGTTGCATCCGGCACTCCGCGATAATCGCTTGCAATTTCGCAACTCCTGCCCAACGAATGGGCGATCCAAGCAGGTTACGCAAAGTTGTACGATGAAAAAGGCTCTTGTACTGGGAGGGGCTTGTGGCACGAGTGCGGTTTGGCTTCTGGATTGTTGTGGTTGCGGGACTTTGGAGCACGGGAACGGCCTGGGGACAGTTGCAGTTTCCAAGCAGCAGTGCTGCGCAGGCGGCCCCGAATCCGCTCACGGATTCGACCATCAATCCGGGCAAGATGCTGCTCTTCGACCTTGAGGCGCGGTTTCAGAAAGACGTCGCTGTGCGCGGCGGTCCAGGCTTCGCAGAGTGGTTCGCTCCCGATGGCGTGCTGCTGGGCAACGGCGCTGCGCCGCTTATCGGCAAAGTAGCCATCGAGAAGTCCACAACCTGGTCGCCGAAGGACTACCAGCTTACCTGGACGCCGACCGACGCAATGTTGGGGCCCTCCGGCGATATCGGATATACCTGGAGCCACTACGAGGGCCACAGCAAGGACGCGAACGGCAATCCGGTCGTGACCAGCGGGCGATTTATCACCATCTGGCGCAAGGAGCCCGACGGAAGCTGGAAGGTGGTTCTCGATGCCGGGGCCAACGAGCCGCCCGAGGCAGGCGACTGCTGCCGGCTGCCTCCAGGACACTAAGCACCGACCGACGTGTTTTCCGGCAGATCCCCTGGTCCGCAACTTTTCGCGCTTTTCGGCCGGTTCCGGCGTCTATGGAGCAGAGCCACATTCTTTGCGGATGCATCCAAATGTACAAAGCCTGTGACTCGATTTGAGTAGGTCTTGTGCCAGAATCAGCACAAGACGTCCGTCGGAAGCTGGCTTCCCATAGGTGTCCCGATGTGTGCCTTGTCCGGTTCCCCACCCGGCGAAAATTCGGATGCGCGATGGCGCGCGGCCCTCAGCCTGTTCGATCGAAACCCTGATCCTGCACTGGACGAGATCACGCGTCTCGCTGCGGAGCTGTGCGGCGCGGAGTTCGCTTACATTGGATGGATCGAAGCGGACCGGCTCTGGTTCAAAGCGCGGTCTGGATTTGACGGGGCGGAGCAGCCGGCATCCTCCAGCGCCTGCCGCTGGACCATCGTGCGCGGAGTGCCGCAGCTGATCGAAGATGCCGCGCTGGATCCGCGCTTTCCGCCACAAGGCATTCCGCTCGGCGCAGCGCATTGCCGGTCGTATGCGGGAGCGCCGTTGATGGCCGCGCGAGAGCAGGTAGTTGGCACGCTGGCCGTGTTATCGCGGGAGCCGGGTAAGTTTCATGCCGAACAGTTGAAATGGCTAGAGGTGCTGGCCCGCCAGGCAATGACGCGGCTCGAACTCTACAGCCGCATCCGGTCGCAGGAGCGAGCGCAACAGCTTCGGCAAAAGATGGAGCGGGCTTTCGAACTGGAGCGTTGCGTCCTGACGGCCACGCTCGATTCCTTCCCGGCGATGATCGCCGTTCTCGACAAGGCGGGCCGCATCGTGCGAATGAACGAAGCCTGTGCGCGGGCAACCGGATTGCGGTTTGCCGATGCGACGGGGAGGTCCTTTCTCGAGCTTTTTCTCGAGACTGAAGATCGCGTCTGGGCTGCTCCCAAACTGCGCGAAGCAGCGGCCGGGCAGGCCTCCGGACCGTATGAAACCCCCTGGAAGGTGGCTGGCATCGGATTTGGGCATGCGCTTACTCCAGACAGTCCGGATTCTGTGCGGCGCGTGAGCTGGATTCTCCGGCCCGTTGCCGGGCCAGAGGGTTCGGTTGAGTACCTGATCGTGAGCGGTCACGATGTAACGAGCAGGCGCGTGGTGGAGAAGGCGCTCCTCAGCAGTGAAGAGCGCTACCGGGAGATGGTGGAGAACAGTCTCGGCATCGCCTTTGCCTGCTCGCTGGAGGGACGGCTCACCGCGATCAATCCAGTCACCGCCGAAACGCTGGGACTACGCTCCGAAGATCTGATCGGCCGCGCTGTGATGGAGCTGATGGATGCCGTCGGAGCATCCGCATTTCAAAACTGCCTGCGCCGGCTCAGGGCACAGGAAGAGTGGCACGGGTCATTGCAGTTGCGCCGTGGCGACGGCATGTACCGGCGTGTCTCTCTGCGCAGCCGGCTGGTCGAGATTCCCGGTGAGCCGCCCCTGGTGATCAATCACGGCATGGATGTGACGGAGCAGCACGCCATTGAGGAGGCGTTGCAGCTGGCGCAAAGGCAGCGGCAGTTGATTCTGGAGTCAGCCGGAGACGGCATCTACGGCATCGATCTGGAAGGCCGGCTGACGTTTATCAACGAGGCGGGAGCACGTGCGTTGGGCTACACGCCTGATCAGCTGGCGGGTCTGGATGTACACGAGGTGATCCATCATAGCCACGCGGATGGAACGTCCTACTCGAAGCTGACGAACCCCATCCTGCGCGCGCTGCGGCGACGCGAGCAGATTCGCATGCGTGGCGAGGTCTTCTGGCGGCGCGATGGAACCGCGATCCCGGTGGAATACAGCGCCAATCCTCTCATGGAAGAGGGTCGCATCTCCGGTATGGTGGTGGCCTTTCAGGATGTGAGCGAGCGGCGGCGTCTGGAAAAAATGAAGGACGAGTTCATCTCGACCGTGAGCCACGAGCTGCGCACGCCGCTCACGTCGCTGCGGGCCTCGCTCGGGCTGGTCTCTTCGGGCTCGCTCGTCGCACGTCCTGAAAAGCAGAGGCACATGCTGGAGATCGCGATCAGCAACTGCGAACGGCTGATCCGCCTGGTCAATGACATCCTGGACTTCGACAGCGTGGAGAAAGGCAAGCTGCCGCTGCATCGCCAGCCCGTGGAGGCCGTGGATCTTCTGCGGCGTGCGGCGGACACGGCGCGCGAAGCGGCTGGCCGGGCCGGAATTGTGTTTCGTATCGATGCCCGGTCGGCGCCGGTCTTTGCCGATGAAGAGCGGATGCTGCAGGTTCTGCACGAACTGCTGACCAACGCCATCAAGTTCTCTGGACCGGAGACAACCATCCGTCTCACCGCACAGCCCGCCGGCAGAAATGCCTCTGGCTCGAATGAGGTGTGTTTTGCCATCGAAGACCAGGGAAGCGGCATCGATCCGGAGAAGCTCGATCGAATCTTCGAGCGCTTCCTGCAGGGAGACTCCTCCGATACGCGCGCCATGGGCGGAACGGGGTTAGGGCTTGCGCTCTGCCGCAGCATCGTAGAGCAGCACGGCGGCCGCATCTGGGCAGAGAGCGAGATAGGCAAGGGCAGCCGGTTCCTGTTTACGCTGCCGGCGGCCTCGCTGGTAGAGGCGGGCTAGTTTCCGGAATCCTAGTTTTAGCAATCCGAGTTTGAATAATCATTGACCAACGCGCCATGGCGATTCCGTGTCCCACTTCTTCAGCTCTTCGATAGCCCATGCGACTGATTTATCCGTATGGCAGGACGTGCATGGATTCGGAATGCCGGACTGCTCTGTCTCGCGCGGAGTGATGAAGCGGAAGGTGTGCGCCGCGACGTAATTGTCCTTGATCGTCTGCTCGATTGATGGCATGTGGCAGGCAACGCACTGACTTCCCGGACTGTTTGCGCCATGGTGCGTGTGCTGGCTGACCGTGCCTTTGAGGCCGGCTGGATTCGAGTTCGATTGGTCGTGGCAATCGAGGCAAAGAGCGTTGCCGGGTTTTATAAGGTTTGAACTGTTGCGGCCACTGTGCACATTGTGGCAGTCAAAGCAGCGCAGTTCGCGGTGATACATCGTGCTCTGCACAAAGTCATTGCCCTGCATGCGGTTTTTATGGGCCGTCATGTCAGCGAATTGAAAGAAATTGGTGACGCCTGGGCGCAGCTCTTCGAGCTGCCAGAAATCGGCGAGCTTCATGCCCGGCAAAAAGCCTACGGGCCAGTCGTAGTATTTTCCCTCGATCGGATTTTGGAGCGGCCGTCCCTGGCTGTGGCATTGAATGCATACGTCATTGCCGCGTACATAGTCCAGTCTTGCGGGGTTCACGATGTTGGCCCGGGTGGGATGAGCAGCGTGCGCGCTGCCGGGGCCGTGACATTTTTCGCACCCTACATTCCACTCGGTCACCTGTTTCGACTCGATGTTGTAATTCACCGAGTGGCAGCCGTCGCAGGTTGGGCCTGTCGGCCGATCGAAATTCGTCGGTCCGTAAAAAGGAACCCACCAATCGGTTCCAGCCTCGACGTGATAAGGCAGCCAGCGGTGTTTCGCGATGTCCCATTGCGCAGGCAGAGGGAAATAATCATCTCCGCGCCTGGTGAAATAACGCTGCTTGTAGCGGCTTCCGTAGACAAAGGCGACGTCATCGAGGGTGAAAGTCCGCAGCGGTTCAGGATTGGTGAAGTCACCCAGCACGGCCTCTGGATGCACCTTGGGATCGCGCACCACATTGGCCATGCGCGTCGTTTTCCAGGCGTTATAGACACGCTCGTGGCAGCGCTTGCAGCTTTCAGAGCCGACGAAATGAGCGTGGACGGGTGTCGCGGCCGCGGTGTCGTGAGCCGGTTTTGCAGCCGGCGTCTGCGCGGGATGCGACTGCGCCAATATCGGAGCGAGGATCGGGAGTGAGAGTAGGAATGCGCATGGCCAGAGTCGATTCATTCGGACGGCTCCTGATCCTACAGAATGCAATGATCATAGCGGCTTTGTGAGAAGGTCTGGAAGCAGCTCGGGAGCAATCCGACGCCCTGTGCTCCTTTGGTAATGGCAAGGTACCATCGTCACGTTATCGAAGCGTCCATTACCTGGGTTGTAAGCCTTTTGAGTGCCTCTGCCCGATTTGTGCGAGAGCCAAATCCCCGGAACTAGCGGATACTGAATCTGTACTCGCTGAGGTATTGACTAAGTTCTCACGCACTGTGAGGACGAAAACTCCGCGTCGCGGCCGGAACGCAAAGGCTTTCGGCCGCACCGGACCCTTCCCAGATTCCATTTCTACCCGTATACAAATTGGTGGCTTCGCGGCTGTTCTCTGTTCTCGCTCGTGTTGCTTCGGCAGTCTGGTAAAGTTCCTTGCCATGGAAGCTTTACGACTTGTCTTTGCATCAGAGAGGGCTCCACGGCTGTTCTTTTCCGTGATTGTCGTCTCATGTGCGGCGCTGCCCTGCGTAAGGGCGCAAACTCCTGCAGTTCCGGCTGTGCCGGATTGGGCTCTGCCAAGCTCGGCGACGCACAGGCAGGTTGCGCCTCCACCGGACTTTCACCGCGCCAGCACTAACTTCGATACGCCAATCGGTATCTTCGAGGGCCAGTCGGATGTGGGCAGCGCGGTAGTGCCGGGCAGCGCCAGTTACGATCCTGCGAAGAAGCAATATACGATTCGTTCCGCCGGCTACAACGTCTGGTATACGCGCGATGAGTTTCGCTATCTATGGAAGAAGATGAGCGGCGATGTTTCGCTCGCCGCCGACATCGCGTATCCCGATCCGAACGGCTTCGGCGATCGCAAGGCGGTGCTGATCATTCGACAAAGCCTCGACGATGATGCGAAAGAAGCGATTGTGGCATTGCATGGAGCAGGCATGATTCACCTGGCGTATCGGCCCGAGAAAGATGTTCGCGTGAAAGACATGGAGTATCGCATCGGCGGGCGCGGCCTTCCCGGCGGAGCCACGCCTGACAGCCTGGTTCCGGTCTCTGCACAGCGCATTGGCCTCGAAAAACGCGGCGACTCGTTTGCCCTCTTCGTCAGCCTTGCCGGCGAGCCGATGCATCAGTTCGGCCCGCCAATTACGTTGCACTTCGAAGAGCCCTTTTACGTCGGCATTGGTTTCTGCTCACACCAACCGGCGACAGTCGACACGGCTGTGCTTTCGCATGTCGTGCTGGAGAACGCGGCGGGTAAGGTGCAATAACGAATAGTGCTGCTTCGGCCGCCAGTCACCGGCTTGCATGAGACAATGCCCTCGACGGCTCTGCCCCTTGAGTTTTCAGCCGCCGGATAACCCTTGGATGGCTTTCTCCACAAATATCCTGAATTTTCTTTTTGGCCGGCCGCTGGCCACGAGCGAGGAACGCGCCGAACACATCGGCCCGATGGCCGGCATTCCGATCTTCGGTCTCGATGCGTTGAGCTCGGCCGCATATGGACCAGAGGCGGCGTTGACGCTGCTCATTCCGCTTGGACTCGCAGGCGTGCACTACATCGTGCCAATAAGCGCTGCGATCGTAGGGCTGCTGGTGATCGTCTATCTCAGCTATTGCCAGACAATCGAAGCTTATCCGCAGGGCGGCGGCTCGTATACCGTGGCCAGCGAAAACCTGGGAGCCAATGCCGGCTTGCTGGCAGCCGCGGCGCTCATGATCGACTATGTCCTGACGGCCTCGGTGGGTATCTCGGCCGGAGTCGGTGCGCTGATTTCGGCCGTGCCGAGCCTGCAGCCGCATACGCTGGAGCTCTGTCTGGGCGTGCTGGTGATTCTCACGATTGTGAACATGCGCGGCGTGCACGACACGGGCATAGTGTTCATGATCCCCACGTATCTGTTCGCCGGAACACTGCTTACGGTGATCGTCGTGGGTGGCTGGGATGCGATCATGAGCGGCGGATCGCCGCATCCTGTTGCTCCATTGCCTTCTGTGCCGCGCGTGACGGCTGCTGTCAGCGCCTGGCTGCTTCTGAAGGTCTTCTCTTCCGGCTGCACGGCGATGACGGGCGTGGAGGCGGTCAGCAATGGCGTGATGGCCTTTCGCGACCCAACACGCAAAAACGCAAAGACTACACTGACCATCATCATCGCGCTGTTGACCGTGCTGCTGGCCGGAATCGCCCTTCTGTGCCGCGCCTACAAGATAACCGCGACGGTTCCCGACCAATCCGGATACGAAAGCGTGCTTTCGATGCTGACGCGCGCCGTGATGGGGCATGGCTGGTTCTACTACGTGACCATCGGCTCAGTGCTGCTGGTGCTGGCGCTCTCGGCGAATACCGCCTTTGCAGACTTTCCGCGACTGACACGGGCCATTGCCCACGATGATTACATGCCCCACGTCTTCCAGCTGCGTGGACGAAGGCTGCTCTACTCCTGGGGAATCTATGTGCTGGTCGCGCTGACCGCGTTGCTGCTCATCCTGTTCGGCGGCGTGACCGACCGGCTGATTCCTCTGTATGCGATCGGCGCCTTTCTGGCCTTCACGCTTTCGCAGGCCGGCATGGTGATGCACTGGAAGCGCAAGGGCAAAGCACCGCTGCGCATGTTTATCAATGGCCTGGGTGCGGTGGCCACGGGGCTCACGGCTCTGGTCGTGCTGGTGGCTAAATTCGCGGAGGGCGCGTGGATCACGGCACTCCTGATCGTTGTGATGATCGTGTTCATGCGGGCAGTCAAACGGCACTACGTGCGCGTGAACCAGGCCACTGAGCTGAGCCGGTCGATCATTCCGGCACAGGTGAAAGAGCCGATCGTGATTGTGCCCATCGACCGCTGGAGCCGGATTACCGAAAAGGCGCTCTCGTTTGCACTGTCGATGTCGACCGATATCCGCTGCGTGCATGTGCAGGTAGGCGATGAGCCGGACTCCATCAGCCGCGATTGGGATAAAGAGATCGTGCAGCCGCTCTGCGATGCCGGCCGGTGCATTCCAAAGCTCGTCGTTCTCCGGTCGCCATTCCGCTATGTGCTGCAGCCGGTAGTGGACTACGTGCTGGAGGTGGAGAAGCAGTCTGAGTTTCAGAAGATCTGCGTGCTGGTCCCGGAGCTGGTGGTCCGGCACTGGTGGGAGAATCTGCTGCACAACCGGCGGGCCGACCTGCTGAAGGTGCTGCTGCTGGTGCGCGGCAATCAGCGCATTATCGTGATCAATATCCCCTGGTATCTGGACAAGCAATGAGATTGTAGAAGCCTGATCGCCGGGGCTATCCGCTTTCTCAACAGTCGAATTTGGGGCTCGCTGCGCTATCCTCCCGGCGGTCCAGCCGTCACAGTAAAGGACAGCTTGAGAGAATGAGCCGGACGGCGTCTGAGGTCGCTTCGTGGAAGCGGGTGGGAGAGGATAGTCTATTGAGGTACCGGAATTGAGTTGAGAGGCCTGCGCCGGAGCGGACTCCGGACCCCGCGGGCATGCCACAGCAGGTTTGAGGAGAGTTTCGATTTGAAGAGGATGTTTCTGCGTACGTTTTTGGCTGTAGTTCCGGCCGTTCTTCTACCCCTGTCCGCAGCCAGCCAGGTGACGCCAGCAACCTCGGAAGCTTCGGCGCCAGCCGCGCAGGCCCAGCCGCCTTCCTACAAGTACGAGGCTTATGTTGGGTTCGGCTATACGAGTTTGAACCAGGTGAATCAGTCACGCTACGGCCTTCTGGGCGTCGACCTGTCGGTGACCCGCGACTGGGGCCGGTATTTTGGCATGTCGGTGATGGGAAATTACTACAAGCCGTCGGCCGGCGGCGGCAGTTCTACGATTGCTGGCAATCCCGGTGATCCCTCGATTTATGAGGTTCTGGCGGGCCCGGAGATCCATGCAAGCATTTACGGCAACTTCAGCGGATTTCTGCATGGCGGCCTGGGCATTGAGCACACCGGCGGCGAAAATATGACGCCCAATATCTCGTTCGCCGGCGGCTTCGGCGGAGGCATGTCGTACAACCTGAGCCCGCGGATCGCGATTCGCGCTTCAGGCGACAAAATTGGTGCGTCCTTTTCTTTGCGGAACAATACTCCGGCTCTTGCCTACTCGCCCCACCGCACCTGGAACTCGAGCGGTACCATTGGAGTGGTTGTCCGGTTCTAGCGCGACTTGATAACAGAAACATTGAGGGCGGAAGCTTCGGTTTCCGCCTTTTTGTGCACAGTAAAAATCTGTAGGCAGGGCAAATACTTCGCGGAGCTTGATGCAGAAACGATCAGCCGGATGGCGGAGGCGCTGGGATTACTCCGAGCTGCTGCATCAGGCCCATCGTGTCCATCAGGATGCGGCTGTCGGCCATTTTGCCATCTTCCAGGCGATCAATGACTACACCTTTTACTTCGACGCTTCTGCCGGTCGCCGGAATTCCGAGAAATGGGCCGCGATGGGTGCCGGTCCACACAAAGCGGTGACGACCTTTTCTCCTTCGGCCACCATTTCCTGCACAGTCCAGTGCATATCGGGGAACGATGGCCGCAGAGAGAAGATGATCGCCTTCAGGCCCTCCCTTCCTTGCTCTTGCCCCGGAAGTGGATCGAGTTCGACGAAATCCTCTTTCACCAGATCGTTGGCCCGCTCCAGCTGGCCCCGATTGACAATATCGTCAACAAAGGCTTGAATGACCTCTTTGTTCGTACTGGACACGCGCACGTTCTCCTTGTGAAACTCAGCCTTCATCCGATTCGCGCAGCTTGGCGATCACGGTGAAATCTTCAAGCGTGGTGACGTCGCCTTTAATTTCGCCGTGCGTGGCCAGCTCGCGCAGCAGGCGGCGCATGATCTTGCCGCTGCGCGTCTTGGGCAGCGCCTCCGTAAAGCGGATGTCATCGGGGCGCGCGAGAGAGCCGATCTCCTTGGCGACCCACCTCTTCAACTCGTCTTTGAGGGCCTCGCTGGGCTCGTTCCCGCTTTCGAGTGTGACAAACGCGGCGATCGCCTGTCCCTTCAAGTCGTCGGGGCGGCCAACGACCGCGGCCTCAGCAACCTTCGAGTGCGCGACCAGCGCCGACTCGACTTCCATGGTCCCCAGCCGATGCCCGCTCACGTTGATCACGTCGTCGACGCGGCCCATGAGCCAGAAGTAACCGTCGGCGTCCTGGCGCGCGCCGTCGCCCGTGAAGTAGCAGCCGGGCACATCGCTCCAGTAGGTCTTCTGATAGCGTTCGGGATCTCCATAGACGGTGCGGGCCATTGAGGGCCAGGGCTTGCGAACCACCAGCAACCCGCCGCTGCCTGCAGGCACCGGCTCGCCCGCGCGCGTGACCACCTCCGGCTGAATGCCAAAGAAAGGCCGTGTGGCCGAGCCCGGCTTGGTGGGCACGGCGCCGGGAATCGGCGCGATCATGATGGAGCCGGTCTCGGTTTGCCACCATGTGTCCACGATGGGGCAGCGGTTATGGCCAATCTTCTCGCGATACCACATCCACGCTTCAGGATTGATTGGTTCTCCCACAGTGCCGAGTAATCGCAGCGAGTCGAGCTTGTGCTTTTCTACGTGTTCGTCACCCCACTTGATGAAGGCGCGAATGGCGGTGGGTGCGGTATAGAAGACCGTCACCTTGTGATCGTCGACGATCTTCCAGAAACGCGAGAAGTCGGGATAGTTCGGCGCGCCTTCGTACATCAGCACGGTTGCGCCGTTCTGCAGCGGTCCATAGACGACATAGGAATGGCCCGTGACCCACCCGATATCTGCAGTGCACCAGTAGATGTCGTCATCGCGCAGATCGAAGACATACTTTGTCGTGAGATACGTCTGCACAGCGTAGCCGCCCGTAGTGTGAACCAGACCCTTCGGCTTGCCTGTCGTGCCTGACGTGTAAAGGATGTAGAGCGGGTCTTCTGAATCCAGCGGCTCCGCAGGGCACTCCGGCGCGGCCCTCGCCACGAGATCGTGCCACCAGTGATCGCGTCCGGGGACCATTGTCACGGTCGAGCCGGTTCGCTTATACACGACCACATGCTCCACTGTAGAGCAGGCATTGAGCGCTTCGTCGACAGTGCGCTTGAGCTGGATCTCGTTGCCGCGCCGGAAGCTCGAGTCCTGCGTGAGAATAGCCACACAGCTCGAGTCGTTCACGCGATCGGCGATGGCATGGGCGGCGAATCCGCCGAAGATCACCGAATGGACTGCGCCAATGCGTGCGCAGGCGAGCAGCGCGATGGCCAGTTCCGGCGTCATGCCCATGTAGATGGCGACGCGGTCGCCCTTCCGGATGCCGAGTGCCTTGAGCGCACTGGCGAACTTCTGCACTTCAGCGTGCAACTCGGCGTAGGTCAGGCGGCGAACCTCGCCCGGTTCGCCCTCCCAGATGAGAGCGTTTTTTTGCGCCCGCTCGCCGAGCGCGTGGCGATCCACGCAGTTGTAGCTGAGATTGGTCTTGCCGCCGACGAACCATTTCGCCCAGGGTAGATTCCACTCAAGCACCTTGTCCCAGGGCTTGAACCAGTGCAGCTCGCGCGCCACACCGGCCCAGAAGGCTTCCGGGTTTTCGATCGACTGCTTGTAGAGCTTTTCATACTCTTCCAGGCTCTTGACGTAGGCCTTGGTGCTGAACTCCGCGGGCGGCGGAAAGACGCGATTTTCGCGCAGTGTGGAGTCGATATCCTGATTGGTTACGGTAGAAGTAGGCGAAGACGACATGGAAGACTTCCTTCTGGGAACGGAATACGAGAGATTTGCAATGCGCACGATAAGGCGCGTTTAAAAATTGCTTACCGGTGTCAACTTTATCGGGCCAGATGCACGGGCCGCAAGTGATGAAAAACTCAATAGCCGTTACCAGCGCAGCAGCGGCAGAAGGCTTGAGTAATCATCGGTCCAGAGGCGCAGGCCGGGCCTGAACGAGGGCGGCAGGGCCGCGGATGCGACCTCCGGTTGCGCAAAGAACGCGGCATTGTCGCTCACCAGCACCCAATTCGCGGTGAATTCGCCGCGATCTTCCTTGGCCAGACTCGTGATACGCACAGCTCGCAGGCCCGCATCCTGCGCCAGCAGCGCAATCGCTGGTTCGAGGTCGACATGCTGATTCGAGATGTGGAAAGCAAGAATGCCACCGGGGGCGAGATGTTTGCGATAGAGCGCGAGTGCTTCGCGTGTGAGCAGATGGAGCGGAATTGCATCGCCGGAAAATGCGTCGACTGCCAACACGTCGAAGTGTTGCGGCTGCTCGCGGGTCAGCGACGTGCGTGCGTCGCCTGGAACGACGTCGATCTGTGCGCCCGATTCGCGGATGTACGTGAAAGCATGACGCGCAATAGGCTCGATGGCGGGGTCGATCTCGTAGAAATGAATGTGATCGCCCGGCTGGCCATAGGCGGCCAGCGTGCCCGCGCCCAGGCCGATCACGCCAATATTCCGTGTGTGGCTCTGACAGCAGAAACGCAGCGCCAGGCCTGCGCCCGAATCTGGCGCATAGTACGTAGTGGGCGTCTTGCGTTGCTCATCAGTGCCGAAGATCTGCGTGCCGTGCTGGATGGTTCCGTTGGTCAGCGTACGCAGCGTGGCGCCAGGGAAGCCGAAGTTCTGCTTCACGCGCAGCGCGCCATAGAAGTTACGCACAGCCACCGTTGTGTCGTGCTGGTAGGCCGTGTGCAGCCAGAAGACCAGCACGCACATCATGATGCTCGCCGCGGACCAGAGCAGACGCTGGCCCCAGTTGGTATTCCAGATGGCAGCCAGTGCGAGCAGCGCGGTAACGGCGAAAGTAATCGCAAGATCGTAATTGAACGAAAAGAGAAGCGGGCACGCGATTCCCACGAGAAACGAACCCAGCGCTCCACCGGCGGCGAAGAGAAGATAGAACACCGTCGATTCCGAGGCTCGTTGTGGACGCAGCGCATACGCTTCGGTGTGGCAGAAGAGGCACGCGGCGAGAAGCTCGAAGAGAAAGAAGCCGATGCCGATGCGGATCGGCACCGTGACATCCACCTGCGAGAGCATGTAGCCGAGTGCGGCCAGCATCACGGCAAGGAAGCGTGTGAGAATGCCGCGAGGGAACAGCCGTGGGAATTCGAAGGCAAGAATGATGCTGATGAGATAGACAGCGAGCGGCAGAATCCAGAGCAGCGGAATGGGCGCGATATTGGCCGTGATGTAGCTGGTCACGGCGCTCAACTGCATCGATGCGCCCATGGGCAGCAGAAGCCAGAGCAATTTGTGCTGCAGCGGTGCGCGCGGTGCTGTTTCTTCTGTTTCGGCGATTCTAGTCGTGGAGGAGAGAGCGGCGGCGCGCGTTCGCCGCGTCAGTGCGGCTGCAACAAGCGCAAAGGCGGCGAATCCACAGGTCCAGGCGATGCGCTGCGCCCGTAGGGTCGAATAGGGCTCGACGAGCGTAGGGTAGGCCGCCAGGGCCAGCAGGGAAGCGAGATTGGAGAGCGCGAAGAGGCGATAAGGAATAGCCGTCTGCTCGACGCGCGACCACCAGACCTGCAGCAGCGGGCTGGTAGCTCCGAGTGCCAGAAACGGCAAGCCGATCCAGAGACTCAGCGCGGAAAAGATGGTGAAGACAGGATGTTCCGAGCCGCGGCTCAGATCGAGGCCGCCTAAGGCCCAGAAGAAGGCGAGCGCCAGCGCCGCTGCGAGCAGCAGCAGATGCAAGCCCCAGCGAGGATGACGTGCAAGCCAGTGCGCATAAAGATAGGCGAGCAGGAGCGCCGTCTGGAAGAAGACCAGGCAGGTGATCCACACGGCGGCCGATCCACCGAGAAAGGGCAATAACTGCTTGGCCGCAATTGGTTCAACGAGGAAAAGCAGAAACGAGGCTTGAAAGACGGCACTGCCGAAAAGCGGTCGGGTGCGGGCCACGAGTGAACCTCAGATGCTCAAAACGAGATTGGCTAGAGGATGAAGAAGTGCTCTCAGCGCGAAAGAGAGATGCTATCACAAGCTACGATCGGGTAGTTTCTACAGCAATGTAGAATAACTCTGAAATTTCGACCTTCTATGGCATCCGGCACTCCAGATACCCTGAGTTCATCAACCGCGATCCCCTCATCCATGCCGCGAGTGGTGGAACATTACTCTGATTACAAGCCGCCATTCGATGTCAAAAAGGCAGTCGAAAAGATGGTCGCTTCAGTGCCTTCGGAATTTCTTGTCGGGCTAAGTGAAATCGTTCTCACAAACACCGCGAGCTTGCCACGCAAACGACGCCGCAGCGTAACAAAATCAAGAGGGCGAAAGGTAAAGATTATTCAAGCGGCTGGACTTTATCATGCAATGTACAATAACCAGCCGGCGTGGATCGAGATATTCGTGGATAGAACGCTCGCAAATTTGCGAACAGGTGGCCTTTGGTGGCTCTTACCTCGCGAACTGGACCTTGAGGGGGTCGTTTTTCACGAGATAGGCCATCATATCCACAAAGCAATTCGGCCCAAGCATAAAGAACGAGAAGATGTCGCAGATGTGTGGAAGGTAAAGCTGATTCGAATTTATGCACGCAAAGAACGCCGCATTCTAAGAGTCATTCTTCGCGCGCTTCGTCTTGTGTTTGGACCCCTCTATCAGAGACTTTTTCGAAAACTGATGAAGTGGGGACTCGACAAAGGCTACATGTCACGAGCCGAGTACGATGAATCAATCAAATCTTAGTATTGAAACAAAACGCCCTGCTCGCTTAAGCAGGGCGCGCGATGGAATTGTTGACCACAGCTATTTTTCTGATGCCGATGCAATCTTGGCCTCAGCTTCGGAGATGACGCGCAGAGCTTCGGCATAGGCCTCTTCGCTTTCGCCGGCCTCGCTCCACATCTTTTCTCCGCGTTCGCGCTGCTGCTGCGCGCGGGATACGTCGATCTCTTCCGGCTTGAGCGCATCGCTGGCAAGAATCGTCACGCGATCGGGAAGAACTTCGACGAAGCCCCAGCTCACGTTGTAGCGAACCGTGTCTGGACTGTTGGATTCAAGTCCGGCACCGGTATGCACGGCCACATCGCCCGCGCCCAGCTCAGCGAGCAGCGGCGCGTGGCCATAGAGCACCTCGAAGTAGCCTGTCTTGGAAGGCAGCTCGACCGCGGTGGCCGTCTGGTCAAAGAGCGTACGCTCAGGTGTGACCAGTCGTACACGGAGTTGGGATGTTTCGTCAGCCATAATGCATTGCTCCAAGCTTTCAGCTTTCAGCTCTCAGCTCTCAGCTTCGTTGATCGCAAGCTGAAAGCTGACGGCTGAAAGCTAAGAGCTGTTCTTACACGCTTGCCTTCAGCTTCTCTGCGGTTTCCAACACTTCCTCGATGCCGCCCTTCATGTAGAAGGCCTGCTCGGGAACTTCGTCGTGCTTGCCTTCGATGATCTCCTTGAAGCTGCGCACGGTGTCGGCAATCTTCACATAGCGGCCCTGGATGCCGGTGAACTGCTCGGCCACATGGAAGGGCTGCGACAGGAATTTCTGCACCTTGCGAGCACGCGCCACAGTGAGTTTGTCGTCTTCTGAGAGCTCGTCGATACCCAGGATGGCGATGATGTCCTGCAGGTCCTTGTACCGCTGCAGAATGCGTTTCACGCCCTGCGCGACGTCGTAATGTTCCTGGCCGACGACGCGGGCGGTGAGAATGCGCGAGGTCGAAGCCAGCGGATCGACGGCCGGGTAAATGCCGAGCTCGGACAGCGGACGGCTCAACACGGTGGTCGCGTCGAGGTGCGCAAAGGTCGTGGCCGGCGCGGGATCGGTCAAGTCGTCGGCGGGCACGTAGACGGCCTGTACGGAGGTGACGGAGCCCTTGCTCGTTGAAGTGATGCGCTCCTGCAGTTCGCCCATCTCCGTGGCGAGGTTCGGCTGGTAGCCCACGGCCGAAGGCATGCGGCCCAGCAGCGTCGAAACTTCCGAGCCCGCCTGCGTGAAGCGGAAGATGTTATCGACGAAGAGCAGCGTGTCCGCGCCTTCCTGATCGCGGAAATACTCCGCAACCGTCAGCCCCGTCAGCGCAACACGCAGACGCGCGCCGGGCGGCTCGGTCATCTGGCCATAGACCAGGGCGCACTTCGAGTCCTGCCACTTGCCGGGCTTGATCACGCCGGACTCGGTCATTTCGAGCCACAGGTCGTTGCCCTCGCGGGTGCGCTCGCCCACACCGGCAAACACGGAGTAGCCGCCGTGGTTCTTAGCGACGTTATTGATCAGCTCCATGATGACGACGGTCTTGCCCACGCCGGCGCCGCCAAAGAGGCCGATCTTGCCGCCCTTCAAAAAAGGCTGGATCAGGTCGATAACCTTGATGCCGGTCTCGAACATCTCCTCGCTCGTCGACTGCTCGTCGAAGAGCGGAGCAGGGCGGTGAATCGGATTACGTTGCTTTTCGCCCACGGGGCCGAGCTCGTCCACCGGCTCGCCGATCACGTTGATCACGCGGCCCAGCGTCTCCTTGCCTACCGGCACGCGGATAGGACCGCCGAGGTCGATGGCCTTCATGCCGCGGACCATGCCGTCTGTGGCTTCCATGGCCACAGTGCGCACGCGGCCCTCGCCCAGGTGCTGCTGCACCTCGAGGATCACGTTGATGGGCGCAGGCACATTAAAGCCTTCGCTGGTCACGCGCAATGCCTGGTAGATCGGAGGCATCGTCGCCTCTTCAAACTGAACGTCTACGGCCGGGCCGGAGACTTGAATTACTTTGCCGATGTTCTCTGCCATTTCTCTCTGCCTTCTTGTTGCAAACTCATGTGTGAGCTATCAGCTCTCAGCCGTCAGCTCTCAGCTTTTCATCCGTCAATCTCTGCATATGCCTGTTACCGGCGAGTGTTGAACCGCAAACACACTGACAGCTGACGGCTATTAGCCGTTTTACAATGCCGCTGCGCCGCTCACAATCTCGATAATCTCCTTGGTAATGGCCGCCTGGCGCACGCGGTTCATGTGCAGCGTGAGCGAGTCGATCATGTCGGAGGCGTTGTTGGTTGCCGAATCCATCGCCGTCATGCGGGCCGCGTGCTCCGCGGCGACGGACTCCGTCATGGCGTGATACAGCACAGAAAAGATGTACTGCGGCAGCAGGCCGGCGAAGAGTTCTTCGGCGGGCTGCTCGTAGATGTAGTCCACGTTGGCTGTGCCGAACTTCTTGGCCTCTTCGTCGGCTTCCGTCGTGTCTACTTCCGCCAGTTGAATGCCGGCGGTGAGGGCGGCTTGGCCGGCGCGTTCGCGCTCTTCCGCTGTCGGTTCCACTGCACCGGCGATCTGCGGGCTGCCGATATCGAGCAGCGGCAGAATCTTTTCCACCACCAGGCGCTGCTGGATCACGGACTTGAACTCGTTGTACACGATGTAGGCCGCATCGATCTCTTCGCGCACGTAGCGGGCGATGATGTTGTGAGCCAGATCCATCACGCGCGAGGTTTCGAGATTCACCAGCATGCCGAGATGATCACCGGTCAGCTCGACCTTGCCCTTGCGCGCATCGCGCACCTGGTGTTTTTGGCCGTGTTCGTCCGTCTTCTCGGTGTAGACCGCCGAAGGATAGCGCCGGCGCATCAGATCGCGGGCCTTGCGACCGACTGCTTCGATATCGATCTCTTTATCAGGATTGCCGGTAATGAACTGATTGGCGACCTTGAGAATGTTCGAGTTGAAAGCGCCGGCAAAGCCTTTATCGCCGCTGACGACTACCAGCAGGATGCGCTTCTCCGGCCGCGTGAGAAAGAGCGGATGGCTGAGGTTGCCGGTGGTCTCGTCGTAGATGTCTACGCGGCGAATCAGCGACTGCAGCACGCTGGTGATCATGCGCGCATACGGCCGCGCCGCCAGAGCGCGTTCCTGTGCGCGGCGCAGCTTGGCCGCCGAGACCATCTTCATGGCCTTGGTGATCTGCCGCGTGTTCTTCACGCTGCGGATGCGACGTCGTAGATCTAATACATTCGCCATTCGGTCTAGCTCTCAGCTGTCAGCTCTCAGCCGTCAGCCTGTTAGTTCCGTTCGTGTGAATCTCAGCATTAATTGCTGCGACTCGCCGTGCATAGCTGAGAGCTGAAAGCTGATGGCTGACAGCGCTCTCTTGAATTCTTACGCAGTAGCTGCCACCGCCGCATGCTCAGCCACAAAGTTCTGCTTGTACTCCTTGAGAGCCGCATGCAGGCGGTTGCGGAGATCGTCGTCGAGCTGTTTCTTGGCCGTGAGGTCTCCCAAAAAGGCGCTCTGCGCCGTGGAGAAATACTTGTGCAGGCCATCTTCGAAGGCGCGGATATCCGAGACGCGCAGGTCATCGAGATACCCTTGTGTGCCGGCAAAGAGCACCACCACCTGCTGCTGCCAGGTGAGCGGTTGGAACTGCGGCTGCTTGAGCAGTTCGGTTAGGCGCTGGCCGCGGTTGAGCTGCTTCTGCGTAAGCGGGTCGAGGTCGGAGCCGAACTGCGCAAACGCCGCCAGCTCGCGATACTGCGCCAGGTCGAGCTTGAGTGTAGAACCCACCTGCTTGACCGCTTTAATGGCCGCCGAAAAGCCCACACGCGAAACCGAGAGGCCTACGTTCACGGCCGGACGCACGCCGGAGTTGAAGAGGTCTGTCTCAAGGAAGATCTGGCCGTCTGTGATCGAGATAACGTTGGTCGGGATGTACGCCGAAACGTCGCCGGCCTGCGTTTCGATCACGGGCAATGCGGTCAACGACCCCCCGCCTTTCTTGTCGCTCATCTTGGCAGAGCGCTCGAGCAAGCGCGAGTGGAGATAAAAGACATCGCCCGGATAGGCTTCGCGGCCCGGCGGACGGCGGAGCAGCAGGGAGATTTCGCGATAGGCCATCGCGTGCTTTGAGAGATCGTCGTACATCACCAGCGCATGCTTGCCGTTGTCGCGGAAGTACTCACCCAGTGCGGTCGCGGCATAGGGCGCGAGGTACAGCATCGGCGCAGGCTCTGAGGCCGATGCCGCCACAATGATCGTGTGCCCCATGGCGCCGGCTTCGGTGAGCGTTTGCACCACCTGCGCAATCGATGAGCGCTTCTGGCCGATGGCGCAGTAAATGCAGATGAGGTTGTTCTTGGCGTTGTTGATGATCGTGTCGAGCAGGACGGCGGTCTTGCCGGTCTGCCTGTCTCCAATAATCAGCTCGCGCTGGCCTCGGCCGATCGGGATCATGGCGTCGATCGCCTTGAGACCGGTAGCCATCGGTTCACGCACCGGTTGGCGGTCGATGATGCCCGGCGCAAGGCGCTCTACAGGCAGCGTCTCCTTCGTCGCGATGGGGCCCTTGTCATCAATCGGCATGCCGAGCGCGTTCACCACGCGGCCGATCATCGCTTCGCCCACGGGCACGGAAAGAATCTTGCCGGTGCGCTTGACCTCTTCACCCTCTTTGAGCTCGGTGTACTCGCCCAGAATCACGGCGCCCACCTGGTCTTCTTCGAGCGAGAGCGCCAGTCCGGCAATGCCGTGCGGAAAGCTGAGCAGCTCGCCGGCCATGACTTTGTCGAGGCCGTGAAGGCGGGCAATGCCGTCGCCGAGCGATGTAATGGTTCCGACCTCGTCGACCTGAACCTTCGAGTCATAGTTCGCGATCTGTTCGCGAAGAAGCTGCGTAATTTCGTCTGCTTTGATCTGAGCCATTTTCCAGTGAACAGGGATCAGTGATCAGTGGTCAGTTCTCCGCCATCTGCTCTTACCGGTCTCCTGCCTCCCTATCTCATTTCTAAATTTCGTTCAGAAACCAGAACATCTCCTCTTGAATGACCACTGATCGCTGTTCGCGAATCACTGTTCACTCACGAGCGCTTCCTTCAGCCGTTCCAGGCGGCCGCGCACCGAACCGTCATACACCGTCGAGCCGATGCGAACGACCGTGCCGCCGAGGATGGATGCGTCGAGCTTGAAGGTTGCGTCTACGCGGGCGCCGGCCAGCTTGGCTACCTCGGCGACCAGTTTGTCCCGCTCATCCTTGCCCAGCTCGCGCGCGGTGGTAATTTCTGCAGGCCGTATGCCCAGCTGTTCCTGAAGAATTCTCCGATAAGCTTCCACAACTTCGGTTACGTGGCCAATGCGGTCATTGTGAATGAGAACCGCGACGAGATTGCGGAGTTCCTTCTGCAGGCCGAGCTTCGCATTCACCTTGTCGAGGAAGGCGATCTTCTGCGCTTCGGGAATCGCCGGATTCACGAAGAACTCGCGCAATTCGGGGCTGCCATTCCAGGTGGCAAGAAAGTCGGTTAACTGCCGATCGATAGCGGCCGTGTCGAGCTTTGCAGCAGTAACAACTTCAGCGAAGGCCGTCGCGTAACGAGCAACAAAGGCGGGCATGTTAATTTGCTCCTCCCTTGCCTGATCCGTTGCGGGCGACATCGATAAACTCGGCGATCAGAGCGCGATCCGTCTCCGGCGTCAGAGTCAGCTGCTTCTCGGCTTGTGCGATGGCCAGATCGGCGGCAAAGTGGCGCAGTCCGCGCCGGGCCTGCACCGCAGCCATCGTGATTTCCTGCTCAGCAGAGGCCACGATGCGGGCTGATTCCTCTTCGATAGTTGCCTTGATGCGCTTCTCGTCCTCGCGGCTCTCTTGTTCTACCTCGGCGCGAAACTTCTGGATTTCGGCATCGAGGCCGGCGAGCTTGGCCTCGACAGCGCTCAGACGCGCATTAGCGTCGGCCGTGGCCTGTCGCGCCGTCTGGATGTCCTGATTCAGCGTCGTTGAGCGCTCGCGCAGCATGCGCGGCACGATGCGCACGATCGGAATCACGATTGCCAGAATGATGATGACGAAGTTAATGCCTTCGAAGACCTTGGCCGTGGTTTCCACGTCCATGCCCATCTTCTGACCGATTTTGGCGACGAGCGGAGCGTGCCGGAAGGTATTGAGTTCCTTTTGTTCGTCATTCGGCGTTGTCGGATTGTCTTCGCTCTCCGCGTCGGAGGAGGTGCTTGCCGCGGGAGCCGCCGGACTGGAGGCAGGGGCTGGCTGCGCGGCGACGCGATGAGGAACGGCCAGACAGGCAGTAAGCGCGAACGTCAAAATCGCAAGCCAGGAAAATCGAAGTGAAAAGTACGAAGGGTGCATGAAAAATCTCAACGGGTACCCCCGGCAGCGGCCGGCAGCACAGCACGGACGGCCTGACGGGCGAGATCGGCTGCTGAGGACTGGATGGCCTGTCGCGCTGAGGTCGCCTCGGCGTCGATTTCAGCACGCGCCTGGCTCACCTTGCCTGCCGCAGCTTTGCGGGCTGCTTCTAATATGGCTTCCCGCTCGGCGTTCCACTGTTTCATACGCTGTTCACGAAGCTTGTAGGCGTCGGCGCGTGCCAGGCGCAGTTTCTCCCCGTACTCGGCCGTGCGGGACTCGGCCTTTGCGATCGCCTTTTGCGCCTCTTCCATGGCTCCGACGGTCAGAGCCCGGCGCTTTTTCAGGGTCTCCGTCAGCGGCCCCTGCACCAGGAACTGGTAGGCCAAAACCAGCACGATAAACAGGGCGGCTGTAGGTATGGCTCCGACCAGAAGTGCTCCGACTTGTAGGATGATGTCTTGCATAGTTTGTTGGGGGTTTAGCTCCGGCTATCCGGTGAGTTTGCCTCAGGTGGAACACACTGTTTGTATCAGGGGCGAAATGCTCTAGTCAACGCGGGCAGACCCAACCTTACCGCGTACTGTGACAGCAGTCACGGGCGGGCGGATTTCCTCAAAAAAGAGCTTGATTTTGCCGAAAACAAGCCTAAACTAAAGATACCACCTAGACCCGGTCCAGGGTCCAGCGGGCAGCCGGTTATGGGAACTCCTTCCACTCCCATTTCCGGAGGCCCGCTTCTTACTTTTCAGGCAAAATTTTGGGCGCTTATGGATGCGCCGCGGGGATGGCAGATTTGTCGAGCAGCCCTTTGCCCCGCAGCCAATTCTCCAGCAGCGCCGGCCATTGATCGAGCGCGGGATCGCCCTTTCCGAGTCCGCTCCCATGGCCGCCATGGTCGAAGATGTGCATCTCGGAGTCAACGCCCGCTTTTACCAGCGCGTCATAAAAGCGTAGCGCCTGTTCTACCGGCACCGTCTGATCGGGGAAGGTGTGATAGATGAATGTCGGCGGCGTATCTCTTGTCACGAACAGGTCCGGAGAGTACGCGACGCGCAACGCTTCGCACTGGTCCATCACGTTGAAGAGCTTGCAATAGCTGAGGTGCGAGGTGTCAGACGTGATGGCGCCGATCCAAGGGTAGCCGAGGACGAGGTAGTCCGGACGGCTGGAGACGCGCTCAATCGGATCGTCGGTATCCGGCTTGCCCGCTACGAATTGCGTCCCTGACAACGCCGCCAGGTGGCCGCCCGCGGAGAAGCCGATCACCACGATCCGATTCGGCGCGATGTGGTAGTCGAGAGCGCGGGCGCGCACCATCTGAATGGCGCGGCGCGCGTCGAGCAGCGGTACCGGCAGCAGATAACCGTGCGAGGAGAGCCGGTAGCTGAGGATAAAGGCCGTGAAGCCGCGCACCGTGAACCAGTCGGCCACCTGCCGGCCTTCCAAGTTGCCGGCGAGATGCTGGTAGGCGCCGCCGGGAAAGATGACGACTGCCGAGCCATTTCCCGTTCCGGGATGCGGATCAAAGACGGTCAGAGTCGGAATGTCGTCGCAGGTGTCGCCTTTTGCCTGCGGCGCGGGCCCGGGCCAGAGGCGGATCGTCTGCACGCCGAGAAACGCATTGTTGGTGCCGGCAGTGGTGCAGGGGGAGAGCTGCGCAGTTGCGGCGGTGCAGGACAACACGACGGCAACGAGAAGAGCAAAGAACTGCTTCATGCCAAACCTCGCAGTGGTTCGCGAGGATTATAGCCAGATTGCCTTGTGTCCCGGACAGCCGTCTGCGGCCTGATCGCAGAAGATCTCGGCCAGCTCAAGTCCATAGCGCGCGAAATAATAGGCTGCTCCATGCACCCGCTCCTGCAAGATGCTGCCAGGAAAAAGCGCCTGCGTGATCGCCTCGGCGTGACGAGTCAGTGAGGCTTCGCGCTGCAGCTGGAAGTTGGCCGCGAGTGTGCGCAGGCGGTTCATCTGGTAGCGAATCTTGCTGGCCGCCGTCTCGGCAGACTGGCCAAGGCCTTTGTCCTGCGCCTGCATCCAGTCAACCAGCACATTCAACTCTTCGTCGAGCGCGTTGCCCGCCGCGGCCAGTCTCTGCTTGGTCTCAATTGGCATCGAGCGGGCGGCCAGAAGCTTGGCGAGAGAATCACAGTCTTCAGAGAAGACACGTTCGAGGGAGAGTTCGTGGCGGCGCAGCAACTCCGCGACAGACGGTTCGATCAGCGTGGCCGAAAGGCGAGCCACCGCCGGCGTCCGCCGGCCCAGAATACGCTCGTACAAAACCGCCGATTGCGCGAAGTAGGCAATCTCGGCCGGCCCCCCGACAATAGCCGAGCTCGAAAGCAGAAAATCCTGAAAGATGGGGCGCAACAGCGCGGACGGCGAGATGCGCTCGGGCTCCGCATCGAGAATGCCGACGAGATCCGCAGTCGAGTAACTCTCATGATCGGCGCGCCACAGACCTTGCGGCTCGGCCGCCGTCGGTGCAATGCGTTTGAGGGCGACGCGCGCACCCGTCTTCTCATCGAGCAGAAAAAGCAGGCTCGATTGCGGAGTCACCGCGACCTGAGCGTGGTAACCGGCAGCTTCGAGAGCCTGATTGCGTTCAAGAAGCGCGGCGTGCAGCTCATCCGCGCGCTCGATGCCCGCTCGGAGAACCGGCGCGCCGAGGCGATGGAACTCGCGGCCGCCTGCGTCGATGATCAGCAGGCCCTGCGCCGCGAAGGCGCGTGAGTAGAACGTTGCAAAGGCTTCGGCAAAGGTGCGGCCGGGCTGATAGCCCTCGAAAAGCGCGGCAATGGAGTCGTCCGCGCCGAGCATGTCGATTGCTTGCTCGACAAGCGGCGTAATGGACTCATCGAAAACGATCGGACCTACGGGTCGCGCTGCTTCAGGCTCCTGCTGGTAGACCAGCTTGCGCAGTTCGCGGCCCGCGGGAAAGGTAACGTTGTTGATCTCAGCAAAGTCGTGGTCCTCGCCCGCGAGCCAGAAGAGGGCTATATGCGAATGGCCTGCGGCTGAGGCCTGTCGCGCGCGGCCGATCGCCGTGGCGGCTTTCAAGGGAGTAAAGAGCGGACCACCAAAGAGACCGACCTGCTGACCCGTAACAACGGTTCCCGCCTCCTGGCGAAGAGCCTCCAGGGCCGGTGCGGCGGCAGCGGAAGGATTTTGCGCGGCAAGCAGACGTACGAGCTCCGGCCAATGCTCCGGTACGGCGGGGCGTCGCAGGCCACCTTCATCCGACGCAATGAATCCGCCGAAGCCTCCTGAACAGAAGTCGACAAAGAGCCGGTTCAATCCCGGCATGATGGTCACGGGATAACAGTCGGTGGTCGGCGACGCGGTCACTAGCGGCATTTCCCCTTCCGAAATTGCCATGCTTAACAGTGTGCAGGGAGGGAAGTTCTCATCGAAATTGCCTCCGGGTTCTTGCGGCTCCGCGATCGAGCAGAAGGAGAAATAGGATTGTGGCTCATCTGCGACGGGAGAAATTCTGGAATTTCAGCTCCCAATAAGGATGCCATGCGGGACTGATTCGATGCACAACTGCGTCCCATGCAGATCATTCCGGCTATAGATCGTTCCAGGTACAGATCATTCCACGGCATAGGCTTGCGTATACTCAAGTTGAATCGGGCGCGAAGGAGCAAGGTGCAGATGGCGAAGAAAGGGAAGGGAAAAACCGCAAAAGCGGTGTCAGGAAAGGCCAGCAACTCAAAAGTCGCGGCGGCAAAAAGCGTGCAGGCGGGGAAAGAAGCATCTCTCAAGAAAAAAGAAACCGGGAAAAAAGAAGCAAAGGGCAAGAACTCTAAGAACTTGAAGAAAGCCGGCAAGCTGCCCGCTGCATTCGAGGTCGAGGAACTGATCAGCTCTGAAGTGGTCTATACCGGACCGCTCTTCCGCGTGCATCATGACAAGTTGATCGAGCCCGGAGGCAAGCCCAGCGAGCGCGATGTGATTCGTCACAATGGTAGCGTGGTGATTCTGGCGATCGACAGCTCAAAGAGCAAAAAGAATCCCTGGATCGTTATCGAGCAGCAATATCGTCACGCAGCCAGGCAATATCTCTGGGAATTGCCAGCGGGCAAACTCGATCCGGGAGAGGAACCGCTCATGGGAGCGCAGCGCGAACTGGCCGAAGAGACCGGTTACAGCGCGAAAAAATGGCGGCCGCTGGTGGAATACTACCCAAGCCCGGGCTTTCTGGGTGAGTCGATGAAGGTTTTTCTCGCCGAGGGACTCAAGGCCGGCGAAGCGCATCCGGAAGAAGACGAAGAGATCGAAATTCGATTGGTGAAGCTCTCCGATGTCCTCAAAATGATTGACAAGGGCGCAATCCTCGATGGAAAAACGCTCTCGAGCGTGCTCCTTTATGCACGGACAAAGGCAAGCCGAAAGAAGTAAGAGCCGGTAAACGCTTAGTTTCCTCTGAAATTCTCTGCGCGAACAGAGAACAGAATGGACTGTCCGTAAACGGACGGTCCTTTTTGTCTGTGGATTTTCTCATAAAGAACGCCAATCAACCTTTCCCTGATTTCTCACGTCTTAGAAAGTATCGGTGTGAGAATCCCCCTCAATCACCTAGATTCTGCAAGACCCCAAAAGGAAGGCAGGAACCTGTGGCTCAGTACAAGGGAAAGGTCAAGTGGTTCAACAACGCCAAGGGCTACGGATTCATCGGACGCGACGACGGGCCGGATGTATTCGTTCATTACTCAGCAATTCAGTTGGATGGATACAAAACGCTCAAAGAAGGCGACGAGGTTGAGTTCGATATTGTCGAGGGCCAGAAGGGTCCTCAAGCGGATGCAGTAGTCCGCTTCCGGGATAGCGCGCACAGCGCAGCATAGCGGTACAAAAAGAGCCGGGTATTTCGATCAAAATTATTCACCCGGCGGTGCCGCTTGATTGACGGCTTTTGAAATTTCCCCAGTGAAGACAATTGCATAACGGTCCATCGACCCTGCACGCGCAGCTTTGCGGGTTTGTCTGTGCCGATTGGATTCCTGCCGCAGATGATCGATACTGCGGGAGGAGCCCTTTGGGATGGATAACCGCACATTTGCTCGCCTGCTCGAGGAAACCGCCGATCTGATGGAGATCGATGGAGCCGATAGCTTTCGTGTGCGCAGCTATCGCCGCGCCGCCGAAGCCGCCGAACAGACCACCGTTGATTTGATGGCCGTTGTGGCCGATACGGCGCGCCTGCTGGAGATCCCCGGTATCGGCAAGAGCATGGCCGCAAATCTACAGGCCATTGCGACCACCGGCACACTGCCATTGCGTGAAGAGCTGCTTCAACGTTACGGCGCCAGCCTTTTGGAACTGCTCAAGCTGCCCGGCATGGGCCCGAAGACGGTGGCGCTCTTCTGGGACGCGGCGAAGATTACCAGCATCGATGAGCTTGCCGAGGCCATTGAGGCGGGCCGCCTTGCCAGCTTGCCGCGCATGGGCGCTAAGCAGCTCGAAAAGCTGCGCAAGGGCATCGAAGACTATCGCCGCTCCACCGGACGCTTCCGGATTGATGTCGTCGACGAGGAAGCGCGCCGCATCTCTGCCTATCTGCTCAACTTTCCTGGAATCGAACGGGTCACGCCGGCAGGCTCCCTGCGCCGCGGACGCGAGACGGCCGGCGATCTGGATCTGCTGGCGACCGGTCCGGGTTGCACGCCGGAGCAGACGGCGGAAGCCGTCGAATATGTCGCCGCTTATCCGGGCATTCTCGACATGATCGCCAAGGGCGAAAACAAGGTGAGCTTCCACGTGCAGCAAGGCTTGCAGGTGGACGTGCGCCTGCTGCCGACCGCTTCTTATGGCGCGGCGCTCCAGTATTTCACGGGATCGAAGGCTCACAATGTGTCGCTTCGCCAGCGCGCCTTGAAGATGGGCTATACGCTGAACGAGTGGGCGCTTGCGCGGCTCGATGACGGCACACCCGTTGCCGCGGCGACTGAGGATGAGATCTATGCCGCGTTGGACATGGACTGGATGCCGCCCGAGATGCGGGAGAACCTGGGCGAGATTGAGGCAGCCGCACGGCATGAGCTGCCGCGGATCATCGCGGCCTGCGACCTGCGCGGCGATGTGCACATGCACACCACGGCCAGCGACGGGCGCAACTCGATCCGCGAGATGGCCGAGGCGGCGCTCGCCTGCGGCTACCAGTACATTGCCATTACGGATCACACCAAGAATCTGGCCATGATCAACGGCCTCGATGAAAAGCGGGCTCTCGAACACATCCAGCGCATCCGCGAAGAAGACAGCGCGATGGAGGGCCGCATTCGCATCTTCGCCGGCATCGAGGTGGACATCCTCTCCGACGGGGCACTCGATCTCGACGACGAAGTGCTGGCGCAGATGGAAGTAGTGATCGCCAGCGTGCACACCCGCCTTGAACAGAGCCGCGAGGAGATGACGGCGCGGGTGCTGAAGGCCATCGAAAATCCCTATGTGCGGATTCTTGGTCATCCTACGGGTCGCCAACTGCTGCGCCGCGAGCCGTTTGCGCTCGACACCGGAGCCGTGCTGCGCCGTGCCGCGGAACTAGGCGTGGCAATGGAGCATAATGCTTCGCCGGAGCGGCTGGATCTCAACGATCGCGATCTGCGCTTAGCCAAGGAGCTGGGCTGCAAGATCGTGATCAACTCGGATTCGCACGACTGCCGGAACCTGGGCAAAATGGATTACGGGGTGCGCCAACTACGGCGCGCCTGGCTCGCTCCGGAGGATGTGCTCAACACGCGAGGACCGGAGGAGTTTCTGGCGGGGCTGCGGGCGAGACCGTGAGGGCCCGCTGGTCCGGAGTTTCGCCGCTCTTCTGCACAACTTTCGTAAGCGGGCGCTCCAGAATCGATAGCCGCTTTTACACGGATGGCGCTAAGATAAGTGCGCAATGAGTCTGCTCCAGCAAGACAATACGGAACTGGACGATGCCGCTCGTGGCGAGTCGTTCACTAAGGGCACCAGCCATGTAACCATCGCTGCGGTGGTCGCCACCGTTGTGGTGTCGTTGGCGATCGCTGTCTACGTGATTGCCGGGGAGAAACCGCCGGTTGTGAAGGGCGAAATTTTCTCCGTCACGGCGCACTCGATGCACACGCAAACTGCGGGACGCGACGCCAATGGCGCGCCCATCCCCCAGGAAAATTTTGACCAGGTGTATGTCTTTACCCACGTGCGGCTGCACAACCAGAGCAATGGGCCTGTGTTTCTCTCAAGCATGCTGACCAATGCTACTTTGGCCGACGGCATTCACTCGAGCTATGCGGCCCCAGCATCCGACTACGACCGGATTTTTGTGGCTTATCCCAACATCCCCATACCGCATGACAAGGCTCTCCCGCTGGATTCAACCATCGATCCAGGGCAGACCGTCGAAGGGACGGTCGTGTCCGCCTTTAAGCTGACGAAAGAAGAGTGGGACGCACGCAAAGACCTGAACTTCACCTTCGGCTTCCGCTACCAGCCCAACCTGGTGCTTGCGCCCCACCTGGCTGTTATTGACCGCTAGGCGGCGCCGTGGGGGGGATGGGCGCGTTCTTCGGCGAAGAGAGATATCCGCTGATCTGGTTCTTATTGCTGATCGTGTTGATTACGATCTCGAAGAGCGCCGGATCTTTGCCGCTGTAGAACTGCAGGGGCTCATTCACATTGCGGTCTTTCTTTTCGTAGGTCTTGTCGTCGGCGTAGATGTTGAGGGTGAACTTGCTCCTCTTCTGATCCGTCTTCTTCAACTCAAGACTCACCGTGCCGACTGGCTTCTTCTGCCCTTTGGTCAATGTGAACTCGTAGTAGTTGCGGTCACCTTTGTGCTCCAACGCGACCAGCTCATCGTGGTTGCGGGCGATGATGCTGTTGGTGCTGCTCAGGTCGCCGCGGACGCTCTCGAGTTGGCTCAGGGCGGTGGCAACGTCAGTCTGGGCCTTGCTCAAGTCGGTGTGGACGCCGCCTACATCGGTTTTCACGCTCGAAAGATCGCTGGAGACCGCACTTACCTGCTGCGCTGTCTGCTGCTGCGCATTTTGCAGGCGCGCATTGTCAGCCTGTTCGCGGCGGATGATCTCCTGGGCGCGGGCATCCAATTGCTTCTGCGTCAGACCCAGCGATTTGCCCAGCTCATCGGCAGTAACGCGCAGGCGGGCGTCGGTCTCGCGCAGATCGGCGGCCAGCTTCAGGTTGTCCTGCCGGGCCTCGGCGAGTTCGGCCTGCTGCGTGGATAGCTTGCTTCCGAGCATGGCACACCAGACAAGGCCGCCGACGGCAGCCAGCAGCGATACGGCCACTGCCGCTAAAAATGCGCCTGAATAAGTCCTGGGAGTATCGTCGATTTCGCTCATTCCTAGCCTTTCATCTCTGGCGGTTCTTGAGCGAACCGCACCGGGAATTACGGCGGCATCCGGTCGGGAAAACGCCGTTCTGAGGAGAAATTCTCTTCCTGCTATTTCTCGTGCGTACGGAAGTGACTTCCGCCTCTTGTCTTACGCGTTTCGGAGCTTCGCTCCGACGTCCTCCGGGGAAGCAACAGAATACCGAAAGAAAGTCCAATTGTGCAGAGAGATGTAGAGAGAATTGCGATCCTTGAGCGTGGTGCTCCGGTTGGGAGGGTCTTCGTCCCGCTCTCCGTGACAACCATCGAATGGCTCAGTTATAAACATCTTTACTGCACTTGTTGGCCCCGGCCGAATACTTCTAAGGGCCGGTTTTCAGCGCCATGTAAGGAACTATACAAAGAATCAGGGAGATATCAAGCCTATGGCAACCGCTGTTGTTGGGAAGGGACTGGAAGGCATTGTTGCCGCCAACTCGGGAATCTGCTGGATCGATGGGGACGCTGGTGTGCTTTCCTATCGCGGAATCGATATCCACGAGCTGGCGCAGCACTCCACCTTTGAAGAGACCACTTTTCTGCTATGGAACGGGTTTCTGCCCAACCAGAGCGCCCTGCGCGACTTTCGGTCGCAACTGGCAGCGGCCAGGCAGCTCAGCCCTAAAGTCATCGAGCTGATGCGGGGCTTTCCCACGACTGCCACGCCCATGGAAGTGCTGCGAACTACCGTGTCGGCGTTGAGCTTTTATGACGCCGATGAAAAAGACAATACCCACGACGCCAACGTTCGCAAAGCCTACCACCTTACCTCGCAGATCGCCATGATCGTGGCGATTTATGACCGGATTCGCAAAGGCAAGGAAATTGTTCCGCCTGACCATTCACTCTCCCACGCCGGCAACTTCCTGTGGATGCTCAATGGCGAAAAGCCCTCGGAAACGGCCACCCGCACCCTCGACATCGCTCTTATTCTCCATGCCGACCACGAACTGAACGCCTCCACCTTCGCCGCCCGCGTCATTGCCGCGACACTCTCTGACATTCACTCCGCCATTACCGGCGCGATTGGTGCGTTGAAAGGCCCCCTGCACGGCGGCGCCAATGAGGGTGTCATGCGCCTGTTGCTGACGATCGACAAGGCCGGTGCTGATCCGGTTGAGTATGTGAAAAATATGCTGGAGGCCAAGCAGAAGATCTCCGGCTTCGGCCATCGCGTCTACAAGACGGAAGATCCGCGCGCCACGCATCTGCGGCGTATGAGCGAGCAGCTGGGTAAAGATGCCGGCCAGCCCAAGTGGTATGAGATGTCGCGCTCCATCGAGCTGTTCATCAACAAGGAAAAGAAGTTGAACGCCAATGTGGACTTCTATTCGGCTTCTACTTACACCACTCTGGGCATCGATATCGATCTGTTTACGCCGATCTTTGCCGTAAGCCGCATCGCTGGATGGACCGCCCACGTGATCGAACAGCTGGATGACAATCGCCTGATCCGTCCGCGCGCCGACTACATCGGGCCGGCCTATCCTACTCCATGGATTGCAGTGGAGAAACGGCCATAGCGGCGCGGATGGATGCTGACTAAGAAAGGCGTTCAGAACCTCTCTGCCGCGCCTTCCACATCAGGTAGAAGCCCCAGGCCGAGGTCGTGCAGACATCACGGATGGTTCCGTCGAGCATCATCCGCTCGAATTCGTCCACAGTGACCGAGTGCACGGTCAGGTCGTGTTCCTCAGCGTCGGGGTCTTTCTCGGTGGGCGTCAGGCCTGTAGCCAGGAAGATGTGCTGTTTCTGGCGCGTAAAGCCATAGGCGATCCAGACGGTGCCGAGGTGCGCCATCTCGGCTGCGTCCATGCCGATCTCTTCGCGAAGCTCGCCGCGGGCCAGCTCTTCGGGATTTTCGATCTCCATCTCCCAGCCACCCTGCGGCAGTTCCAGCGCGCGTTCTTCGATCGTGTAGCGATACTGTTCAACCAGCCACACGCGGCCGTGATCGATAGGCAGGATAATGGCCGCATCGTCCTTTTCAACGACCCCATAGATGCCGTGCTTGCCGTTCGAGCGCAAAATCTGGTCCTCGCGCAGGCGCATCCAGTGGTTGCGGTAGACCTCACGGCTTGAGAGCGTGGTGATGGTGCGGCCGGGGGATTGCACGGGATTCATATGGCCTCCTGCCGGTGTGCACGGCGCCTGGAACACTTCAGGATACTTGGCATTTGAAGAACGTACGATGAATGCCGCTCCCCTGGGGATGAGGTTGGTAACGGCTCAAAATCTCTCGTCGTTATCCCTCATTGATCGCTACTCATGCCTGAGGCGGAACCGCCGCATCCGGCCCACGAGCGAGGCAGGCCCGGTGACAGCGAGACGTACCAGGTTGCCTTCATACTCCCGCTTGTGCACCACCATGCCGGCCTCAATCGCCGCGAGCGCTGCGCCCTCGCTTTGCGGTACGCGCAATTCGGCTTCGACAATCGGATCGGAGTGCAGCGTGTGATCGATCGCAGAAAGCAGTGCATTCAGACCCTCCCCAGTCACGGCTGAGAGCGCAACCTGGTCGCGCGAGGCTGCATGCTCGCGAAGCGCCTGACGCGCGTCCTCATCGAGCAGGTCGATCTTGTTGAGCACTTCGATGCGCGGCTTGGCCAGCGACTCCAGCTCGCCCAGCACCTTTTCCACCTGGCTCTTCTGCTCTTCGCCGTAGCTTGAGACCGCGTCCCGCACATGGAGCAGCACCTCGGCCTGTGCCACCTCCTCAAGCGTTGCTCGAAAGCTGGTGACCAGGGTGTGGGGCAGGTTACGGATGAAACCGACCGTATCGGAAAGCAGAACCTTTCGGCGACTGGGTAGTTCAATGGCGCGCAGCTTGGGGTCCAGTGTGGCGAACATGCGCGAGGAAGAGAGCACCTGCGCACCCGTGAGCGCATTGAAGAGCGTGCTCTTGCCCGCGTTGGTGTAGCCGACCAGGGCCACCGTCGGCACGGGCACGGCCTCGCGCCGTTGCCGCTGCTGCTTGCGGACCCGGCGCACAGCTTCGAGATCAAGCTTGAGCTGATCGATACGCCGCTGAATCCTCCGGCGGTCGGTTTCAAGCTGCGTCTCGCCCGGTCCGCGAGTGCCGATGCCGCCGCCGAGCTGGGACATGGCTTTGCCCCGGCCTGTCAGCCGCGGCAGCAGGTATTGAAGCTGGGCGAGCTCTACCTGGAGCTGACCTTCCCGCGTCCGGGCGTGCCGGGCAAAGATGTCGAGGATGAGCTGCGTGCGGTCGAGAACGCGGCAGGGAAGCGCAGCCTCCAGGTTGCGGAGCTGCGTGGGCGAAAGATCGTGATCGAAGAGGACGAGATCGGCGTCAGTAGAAGCGGCGATCCCGGCAATCTCTTCCACCTTGCCGGCGCCGATCAGCGTGGCTGGGTCCGGCCGCGGACGCCGCTGCAGCAGCTCTGCAACCACCTGTCCGCCTGCGCTTGCAACCAGCTCGCGAAACTCGGCTAGAGATTCTTCGGCATCGAGACCGGTACTCGTCTGGGCGGCCGGACCGTTGCGCCGCATGGATGCATGCGGCAATTCGCCGGGCTCTGGTGATAGATCGCCACTTGCGCGCGCAGCCTCAGCGCGCGCGCCAGCTACAAAGGCACGATTGCGGCCAAAATCGACTCCGACCAGAACGGCGCGTTCGGCTTGGCGCTCCCAACTGCTGGGTACGGCGGACGCAACGGACTGTCGACTGCCCGCCAAGCCTCTTTTCGGCTCCTCGCCTGTCAACGAGGACGCTCCAGCGCTATCGTTGTTCCGCGGTCTGCGGCACGGACGGGACTGCTACTACGGGGGTTGGTCCCAGGCCGGTCGTTACAGCAGCCGGCCGATGCTCGCTGTGCATCACGCTCCGGTTGCTCACCACGGTGGAAATGGCGTGTTTGAAAATCAACTGCTCCTGGCTATTGTTTTCCAGCAGCACGGAATACTTATCGAAGGACCGGATTTTTCCAGTGAGCTTGACGCCGCTGACCAGATAAATCGTGATGGGGGTTTTGTCCTTCCGAACCGTGTTCAGAAAGGTGTCCTGAATATTTTGTGCCGGCTTGTTCTCCATGTGCCGATCTCCTGCTTTCTTTGAAGGTCTGGTTCCGATTCCACTTCTTTGAAAAGACAATGCCGCGGGGAAGCCGCCGGAAGCCCCGGCGCCTTCTGGCCCCGCAATGTGACCAAGATATAGAGGTTTGCGATCCATTTCAACTCCAGTACCCCGCAAACTCCTATCCGGGCCTGTTTTTTGGGCGTCTGCTCCGCGTTTGAAACGCGGCCAAACCGAGGCCGCAAATCCTGCCGACCTGGGGCTAAATCCACCTCTCTACGGGAGAAACACTCCATACCGCTGGAGCGGTTTTCTCTCGCTGCTAGAATAGATGCGTGCAAGACGCCCGCAGTCCGTTCCGCACACCTCCGCACCATTCCCAACCGGTTCCGATGCTCGACCTGAAGCGGCAGTATGCCCCCCTCCATCAGGAGCTTCTGGGGGCCCTCGAGCATGTGCTAGAGACGCAGCAATTCATTCTTGGAAAGCACGTCGCTGCCTTCGAGGCGGCCGCAGCCACGCAATTGGGCGTCGCGCACGCGCTTGGATGCTCCTCTGGTACGGACGCACTCTGGCTCGCTTTGGCGGCTGCAGGCATCGGCCCGGGCATGGCCGTCGTCACCACGCCGTTCAGCTTTTTCGCCTCGGTCAGCTCGATTCTGCGTGCAGGCGCGACGCCAGTGCTGGCCGATATCGATCCCGTTACCTTCAATCTCTCGCCGAAGGCTGTCCGGGCGGTTCTGGAAGAGCCCCGCGGTAAGTCCGTCCGCGCTATCATGCCCGTCCATCTCTATGGCCAGTGCGCCGATTTTCCTTCTGATTTTGGGCGGAAGCACGGGCTGAACATCATTGAAGACGCTGCCCAGGCCTGGGGTGCAGAGTGGCGTGGAGTCAAGGCCGGAGGACTGGGCGATCTGGCGGCCTTCAGCTTTTATCCCACCAAGAACCTGAGCGCGGCGGGCGATGCCGGCATGGTGGCGACGAACTCCGATGAGATGGCCGAGCGCCTGCGGATGCTGCGCCAGCACGGCATGCGCCGCCGCTATTATCACGACGAGCTCGGCTGGAATGCGCGCCTGGACGGGTTCCAGGCGGCCGTTCTGCACGTCAAGCTCAAATACATCGAGAACTGGAATGAGGCGCGCCGGGCCATCGCTGCGCGGTACAACGAGCTTTTTACCCGCGCCGGACTGGCCGAGGTTGAACCCTGCTCTGCCCATGGCATCGTCTTGCCCCAGGAAGCGCCCGGGAACCGGCACGTCTGGCATCAGTACGTCATCCGCGCTCCACGCCGCGACGGTCTGCGCGCCTTTCTCGCCGCACGGGAGATTGGCTCGGAGATTTACTATCCTGTGCCGCTGCACATGCAAACGGCGCTCAAAGGGCTTGGCTATGAAGAGGGCGACTTTCCTGAGGCTGAGCGCGCCGCACGCGAAGTGCTGGCGCTGCCCATCTTCCCGGAGCTACGGGAAGACGAGCAGGAGACAGTGGTCGCGGCCGTTGCCGAATTTCTGAGCTGAGTTAGGGACCGCGATGGATTTGGGCCTTTCGCATCGTGCTTTCCAGGTCTCAGAATCGAGACCTGGGCACCCGTAGTAATCGGACGAAGCACGAAGTGTCAGGGCATGGCTTCAGCCATGCCGCAGACGAACCCCAAAAAATCTCAGAGGGCTTCAGCCCTAGGGACGCTTTTTCCTATACCGATTCTTCGTGCCTTTAATCATCCGCTACACTGCCGGCGGCTTGACCTCAACCTGTGACGCCTTCTCGATAAACGTGGCAATCGCCGAGTGATCCAGATCGCCCTTTCCGTCGGCGATCAACGACGAGAGCATCTGTTGCACGAGCGCTGTGATGGGCAGGCAGACGCGGTTCGACTCGGCCGTCTGCAATGCATTGCGCAGATCCTTCTGATGCAAATAAATCTTGAAACCCGGCTTGAAGTTCCGCGCAATCAGCATGGGCCCCTTTGCGTTGAGCACGGCACTGCCGGCGAGGCCGCCCTTGATGGCGTTCACCACGACATCGGGATCGAGGCCGCAGCGCGTCGCCAGCGCCAGCGCCTCGCCCATCGCCGCGATGTTGCACGCCACCATGATCTGGTTGGCGAGCTTGGTGGTATTACCCGCGCCCACCGGGCCAGTAAGCGTGACGCTCGAGCCCATGCACTTGAGAATGGGCTCAGCCTTCTGAAACACGTCTTCTTTGCCGCCCACCATGATGGCCAGCGTGCCTTCGATGGCCTTGGGTTCGCCGCCGCTAACCGGCGCATCGAGAAATTCCACGCCCTGGGCCGCGCACGCCGCCGCAATCTTCTGCGAGACCAGCGGATTGATCGAGCTCATATCGATGATGAGCGATCCGGGCTTGGAGCCGGCGAGGATACCGTTCGCACCCAGAACAACTTCTTCCACCTCCGGTCCGTCGGGCAGCATGGTGATGACGATCGGCGCCCGTGCGCCCACGTCGCTGTTCGATGCGCCGCGCTGCGCGCCATCTTTTACGGCGGCGTCAAGCTTTTCAGCGTTGCGGCCATAGGCGATGACGGTGTGCCCGGCTTTCAGCAGATTTTTGAGCATGGGGCGGCCCATGATGCCGAGCCCGACAAATCCAACAGTTGCCATGGTGAGTCTCCTTTGAATCTCAGTGTTTTTTAAAGCGAGCGGCAATGTTCTCCGCGCCGCGCGCGAGAATGCCTACGTCGCTGCCCGTAGCCGTGAAGTTGAAGCCGAGGCCGAAGAGAAATTCAACATCGTCCACATTGCCCGCAAGCGTGCCGGCCGATTTGCCGGTAGCGCGAATACGCTGAGCTGCGTCCTTGATAGCCGCCTGCACATCCGGATGCTTGGGATTGCCGAGATGGCCAAAGTCCGCGGCCAGGTCGCTCGGTCCGAGAAAGATGCCGTCGATGCCTTCTACCGCAGCGATGGCTTCGATCTCCTTGAGGGCAGCACGCGTCTCGATCTGCACCAGCACACAGGTATCGAGATGCGCATTACGATGGTAGTTCTGCGTGCGGCCGTAGTCGATCGCCCGCGGTCCCACGGCCACTCCGCGGATGCCGAGCGGTGGATAGCGTGCTGCAGCCGCGGCCCGTTTGGCCTCTTCGGCATTCTGCACAAAAGGAATCAGCAAGGCCCGTGCGCCCACGTCGAGGGCGCGTTTGATGATGACCGGCTCATTCCACGGAACACGGAAGACCGGCTCCGCTGTGCCGCCGCGCATGGCCTGCAACTGCGGCAGCAGTGTGGAGATGTCGTTGGGCGCATGCTCGCCGTCAATCACAATCCAGTCAAAGCCCGCGCCGGCGATGATCTCCGCCACGATGGGGCTCGCAAGCCCGGACCACAGCCCAAGCAGCCGCTCGCCCTGTGCCAGAGCTTGCTTGAATGCGTTGCGCGGAAGATTTCCAGGCCACTCGGCCATGAGCACTCTCCTCCTCCATCCTAAATTTTCAGCACGCGTGCTGTGGACCTTCCCACACTGCGGTTCACTGTGCATTCGCCGGGGTCAGTTCGATGCGCCTGATCTCGCCCACAATCGGCCCATAGCTGACGATGGCGCAGAAGGCGATGAGTCCCACAAAGATGAGTGCGCCATTGTAAGAATGGGTTTTTTCCACGATGTAGCCGATGATGAGCGGCGTAGTGATGCCGGCCGTATTGCCGAAGAGGTTGAATAACGCACCGTTCATCCCGACCATGCCCTTGGGTGATGTATCGGAGATAACGGTCCAGCCAAGAGCTCCGATACCCTTGCCAAAAAATGAAATCGACATGAAGACCAGCATCATGGTCTGCGAATGCGCGTAGTTGCACGCGATGATCGTCATCGAGAGACCCATGCCGGCCATGATGGGCAGTTTGCGCGCGAAGCTGAGCGAACAGCCGCTGTGCAGCAGCTTGTCCGAGATGATGCCGCCGAGAATGCCGCCGACACCGCCGCATAGCCCGGGCACCGCTGCGGCGAATCCGACCTTGAGCACCGACATGTGCCGCGCCTGCGAAAGATACAGAGGAAACCAGGTGAGAAAGAACCACGTAAGCGTGGTGATGCAGTACTGGCCGATGTAGACGCCCACCAGCATGCGGTAGCTGAGTAGCATCTTTACCGTGGCCCAGGTGAGCGTGTTCTTTTTCGCGCTGGCCTGCGTGTCGGTGTTGACGAGCCCGCCGCCGCGCTCGATCAATTCAATTTCAGAAGGTGCGATACGCGGATGATCCTTGGGACCGTAGATGTTCGTGAACCAGACGATCGTCAGCAACGCGCCGAGGGCGCCCATAAACCAGAAGCAGCTCTGCCATCCCGCTGCATGAATGAGCCATCCGAAGATGGGCGCGAAGATGGGCAGCGCAAAATACTGCGAGCTGTTGAAGATCGCCGAGGCTCGCCCGCGCTCGGAAGTGGGGAACCACGCGGCGACGATGCGTCCGTTGCCCGGAAAGACAGGCGCCTGCGCAAGTCCCGAGAGAATCCTGAGGATGAAGATGGCGGTGAATGCGGCAGTGGCAGCGAGATATCCGGCGAAGGCGGTGAGAAACGCGCATACAGACCAGCCGATGATCGCGAGGCCGTAGACGCGCTTGGATCCGAAGCGGTCGAGCAGGCCTCCGGAGGGAAGCTGCCCCAGCGCGTAGGCCCAGCCGAAGGCGAACAGAAGGTAGCTGAGCCGCGCCGGAGTCAGGTCCATGCCCTTGGGCATTGAGGAGACGGCCTGAGACAGCGCCGAGCGGTCCGCAAAGCTGAAGCAGCTCACGACAAAGAGAAGGCAGATGATGAGATAGCGAATGCGGGTTTGCCGAGCCTCAGCCAAGGTACAGACGTCCATTCTGCGCAGGGGTTCCTGCCTTCACTCTGATTCGTTTTTCACGGTACCACGCCGACGTTATAGAGGTTTCACGCCGACTCGCTCAGCGATTGGATGAGCCCGCGGATGTAGCCATAGCAAAACGCAAAGGACTGCAGCGAGTCCGGATCGTTATGCGCAAGCGGCACATGGTCGGGCATTAGCATGTATTCATACCCCACCTCGCGATAGACCTTGATGGCCTTCACGAAATCCACATCGCCCTCGTCGGGATAAACCTCGATGAAGTCGTTCCGATGGCCGCGGATATTGCGGAAGTGCACGTTGAAGATCTTCTTCCTGGTTCCGAAGTAGCGGATCACGTCGAAGATTTCCACTCCCGGATTTTCGAGATCTTCTGAGATCGTGCCCTGGCAGAAGTTGAGTCCGTGATAGGGGCTCTCCTGGATCGTGATGAACTTCTTGAGCCCATCGATCGTGCCCAGCACGCGGTTCACGCCCTGGTAGCCTTCGGGCGGCACACCAGGGTCTTGCGGATGGCAGGCCATGCGAATCTTGTACTCGTTGGCCACGGGAATCACATGATCGAGAAAGTAGGTGATGCGCTCCCAAAACTGGTCGGCATTCACCACACCGGCGCGTGTGACCGGCGTTTTAGGTTTCGCTTCCGATAGCTTCCATTGGTGATAGAGCGCATCGCCGCGCCCTTGAACGCGGCCCGTGCGCAGCACACCCAGGATGCTCATGTTGTATTTGATCGAAGGAATGCCAACCTGCGCGCAGTTACGAATCAACATCTGCAATTGCTCGATGTCGCGATCGCGTTCCGGGCTTTGCGCCAGCATGATGGCCGGATGCTTTTCGGTATCGATGTAGCTGGACTCAAGAAACGGCGGCGCCACGCAGTCGATGCTGATGCCGTACTTGCCGGCCATGTCGATCATGCGCTTCAGCTCGTCGACCGTGGCATAGAGCCGGTCGCCTTCGATCTGCGGATAGCCACAGATATTCTTCACGCCGTAGCGCGCCAGATAGGCAAGATGTGTGTCATTCGTCGGCGCTGTCTGGTCGCCGAGCTTCATCAGCACCGGTTTTGCGCCGGCCGAAGCTGCGGTGGCAGCCTCGGCGGAGGTGAGGGTTGCGGCAGCCAGACCTGCTGCGCCACTTGAGGCAAGAAACTCTCTCCGATTCATGGTTTTTCCTTAGGACGACTCATTTTTTGCCGGATTCGGATGAATTTGCTCGAACTTGGTCATAAATCTTGTATGCGAGTGCCTGTGCCTTTGTAAAGTGGAGTATGGTTCACAAACCACTTTGTGAAAGACACGGATCGAGAGATCGATGAGCAGTAATCGATTTACAGCCGTCGGAAGATCGCCGCGTGTGACGGCGATGCGCGTTGTGCCGGTAGCCGGGCAGGACAGCATGCTGCTTAACCTGAGCGGCGCGCACGGACCGTACTTCACGCGCAATCTCGCCATCTTGACGGATGAGGCCGGCAATACCGGCGTAGGCGAAGTTCCGGGCGGTGAAAAGATTCGTGCGGTGCTCGAAGAGGCCGCCTCGCTGGTGATTGGACGCGAGATTGCCTCGGTGAACGCGATCCTGAACGCGGTTCGGGAACGCTTCGCAGATCGGGATGCGGGTGGCCGTGGCCAGCAGACCTTCGACTTGCGCGTGACCATTCACGCCGTGACGGCGATTGAGTCGGCGCTGCTCGATCTGCTCGGCCAATTTCTTGGAGTTCCGGTTGCCGCGCTGCTCGGCGAAGGCCAGCAACGGTCAAGCGTGCCGGTGCTGGGCTACTTGTTTTTTGTAGGCGACAGCCGCAAAACGAATCTCGGTTACCGCCGCGCCGGGGGCTCTCGCGAAGGCTGGTTCCGGCTGCGCGATGAACAGGCGCTCACGCCGGAAGCGATCGTGAGCCTTGCCGAGGCGGCGCACGAGCACTACGGCTTCAATGACTTCAAGCTCAAAGGCGGTGTGCTTTCGGGCGCCGAAGAGATGAAGGCCGTCGAAGCGTTGGCCGAGCGCTTTCCGCATGCGCGCATCACGCTCGATCCCAATGGCGCCTGGTCGCTTGCGGAGGCGATTGCGCTGTGCAAAGGCAAATACGATGTGCTCGCCTATGCCGAGGATCCGTGCGGCGCAGAGCAGGGCTTCTCAGGCCGCGAGATCATGGCGGAGTTTCGCCAGGCAACGAATCTGCCCACTGCAACAAACATGATCGCGACGGACTGGCGGCAGCTTCGCCACGCCATTCAGCTTCGTGCGGTCGATATTCCGCTGGCCGATCCGCATTTCTGGACGATGCAAGGCTCCGTCCGCGTCGCCCAGACCTGCCACGACAACTGCCTCACCTGGGGATCGCACTCGAACAACCACTTCGATGTCTCGCTGGCGATGGTGACGCATGTGGCCGCTGCCGCTCCAGGACAGATCACCGCGATCGACACGCACTGGATCTGGCAGGACGGCCAGCACCTCACGCGCAATCCATTCCAGATTGAAGATGGTCTCATCGCCGTTCCCGAGCGTCCCGGTCTGGGCGTCGATCTCGATCTTGATGCCGTCGAGCGTGCCCATGAGCTTTATAAGACCAAAGGCCTTGGCGCGCGCGACGACGCCACGGCCATGCAATTTCTCATCCAAGGCTGGAAGTTCGACCCAAAACGTCCATGCCTGGTACGGTGAGTGGTCGAACAAGAGCTGAGGTAGGAACCAATGGCATTCCCGTCAGACCCACATCACAAAGCATATGTTTGTAATCATGTCTTCGAACATTCCCGTCCCATCCTGTTAGTCAGTCGCCAGGATGGGGACTGGTGTTTTTTGTGCGGTGATGAGCACGAGAACGATGGATTGGCGTACAAGGTGGTTGGCATTGGTCATGTGTTGGATTTTGATCGATCGCTCTCTGTGCTTCATGATTTGCCTACTGACTGGGATGCCGAAAGAGGGAGCCCTGAACAAGAATGGATTCGTTCTCCCTACGAGCCCGGCAAATATTAATCACTCCTCGAGGAAGATTGAATTCGAGGCGACAAGACTACGATAGAGTTATGGCTGTAAGGACTGAGCCCCGATACATCCGCGTCCACGAGAAGGACAATGTGGCCGTGGTGGTGAATCCCAGCGGCCTGCCGACGGGCAGCCGCTTTGCTTCGGGTCTCGTGCTTCTGGAGGCGGTTCCCGAAGCGCACAAAGTCGCGCTTGCCGATCTTGCGGAAGGCGACCCGATCCTGCGCTACGGCGTGGTGATCGGCTATGCGAATCGCGCCCTTCCGCGCGGCAGTTGGGTGCACGAGGGCGTGATGCGCATGCCCGATCCGCCAGAACTCACCGCCTGCCCACTATCCACCGCCGTGCCCGTTCCTTTGCCGAAGCTCGAAGGCTACACCTTCGAGGGCTTTCGCAACGCCGATGGTTCGGTGGGGACCAAGAACATCCTTGGCATCAGCACGACGGTGCAGTGTGTGGCAGCAACCGTCGACTACGCCGTCAAACGCCTCAAAGCCGAGGTGCTGCCGCGTTATCCCAACGTGGATGATGTTGTCGCCATCACCCATCCCTACGGCTGCGGCGTCGCCATCGATGCGCCGGGCGCAGCCGTTCCCATTCGCACGCTGCGCAATCTGAGTCTGAATCCCAACTTCGGCGGCGAGATTCTGGTTGTGAGCCTTGGCTGCGAAAAGCTGCAGCCTGTGCGGTTGATGCCTGCCGGCTCGTTGCCGGTGCTCGAAGAGCCTTCAGTCGCTGTCATGCAGGAGGCGCAGCACGGGTTTGGCGAGATCGTCGCCAACATCATGGATCTGGCCGAGAAAAAGCTCAGAAAGCTGAACGAGCGGCGGCGCGTCTCGTGCCCTGCATCCGATCTTGTCGTCGGCCTGCAGTGTGGCGGGTCGGATGCGCTCTCCGGCATCACGGCCAATCCCGCCTTGGGCTTTGCCGCCGATCTGCTGGTGCGCGCCGGCGCCACTGTGATGTTCTCCGAGGTCACCGAGGTGCGCGATGCGGCGCATCTGCTCACTGCGCGCGCCGCCACGCCTGAGGTCGCGCGCGACTTTATCCGCGAGATGGCTTGGTACGACGAGTACCTGCACATTGGCGGCGCCGACCGTGCGGCGAACACAACGCCTGGCAATAAAAAAGGGGGCCTCGCCAACATCGTTGAAAAGGCGATGGGCTCTGTCGCCAAATCCGGCACAACGGCATTGATAGCCGTCACGCAGCCCGGCGAGCGCGTCACGCAAAAAGGACTTGTCTTCGCGGCGACTCCCGCGAGCGACTTTATCTGCGGCACTTTGCAACTGGCCGCGGGCATGAACGTGCATGTCTTCACGACCGGTCGTGGCACGCCTTACGGTCTGGCTGTCGCGCCCGTGATCAAGGTATCGACTAACAGCGGCCTCGCCCAGCGCTGGAATGACCTCATCGATATCGATGCGGGCCGCATTGCAACCGCCAATGCGACGGTAAAAGAAGTCGGCTGGGAGATTTTTTCTCTGATCCTGGATGTGGCCAGCGGCAGGAAAAAAACCTGGGCCGACCACTGGGGCTTGCACAACGAGTTTGTGCTCTTCAATCCGGGACCGGTGACGTGAGGACAGCGGAGCTAGCTGCGCTGCGCGCGGTTAGCGGAGCTAGCGAGGTTAGCTCGGAGTCGTCAATTTTCCCGTTAACTCCGCGAACAACGCTAGCTGTGCTGACTCCGCTTACTTCGACTGCACCAGCGGCAACCCGGCAATATTCACATTGATCCGGTAAATGCTGCTGCTCGCCGCGATATACAGGGTCTTCCGGTCCGGCCCGGCAAACGTAACATTGCCCACGCGCTCTGGCACATTGATTGTGCCCAGCGGTTTGCCCTCCGGCGAGAAGATCCACACGCCGCCCGGCCCTGCGCTGTAGATGTTGCCATTCACATCCACCTTCATGCCGTCGGGCGCACCAGGACGCGTATCGGACGTGGCGTCGTAGAGCAGTTTCGGATCACCAACCGTGCCATCAGGTTTCACGGTGTAGCGCATCCAGATCTTCTTGGGCTCGGTGCTATTCACGTAGAGATACTTCTCGCCCGGAGAGAAGGCAATGCCATTGGGACGCGTCAGATCTTTGATCAATAGCTGCACATGCGCGTTATCTGCCGGAGCGCCTGCCTTGTGATCGACCGCATGCGGAATGCGATACACGCCATTCCATTTGAGCTGCTTGATCGGGTCATCGTCGTGTTCGGTCGGCAACCCGTACGGAGGATCGGTGAAGTAGAGCGAACCATCGGATTTGTACACCAGGTCATTTGGACTGTTGAAGCGCTTGCCCTGATAGGAATCAACCAGCACAGTCGGCGCCTGTGTGGGGTCGAGCGATTCGAAGCGGAGAACATCGCGCTGCGCATGACCTGCCACCGTCAGCCGTCCTTGTGCGTCGAGTGTCATGCCATTGGTGCCTGGTTCCGGCCCGCCATAGGGCGCAGAACCCTTGTAGCCGCTCGGCTGCAGCCAGATACTGGCCTCCTGACCTGGCGTCCACTTGCGAATGCTGTTGGAAGGAATCTCGGCGAAGTAGAGGCTGTCGCCTACCCATACCGGACCCTCAACCCACTTGTAGCCGGTCGTGACGCGCTCGAGCTGGGCGTTGTTCGGGATGATGCTGTCGATCGACGGATCGAGGCGGTCGACTTTGACCGGAGCGGATTCGCTAACGGTTGGGGTGCTGGTTGGTGTGGGAGCTGGCGGTGCAGAGTTCTTGCACGATGCAACGAGCAGACAGGAGGCGAGCATCGCGAGCAAAGGAAGCGGACGAAATGATCTTGGTGATCTTACAGAATCCATGCGCGTTTTTCCTGAACGAAATAGAGTGCGCCGCCGAAAGCCGGCGACCGGGCGCAACCATCTTTAGCGGCGAGAATGGCTTAAGTCAAGCATGTGTCTCACGTCCGTCTCACGTTTTTGGTCCAAAGCTCCATCGCAGGCGACCCGCGCTCAGCGTTCGAGCAGCTCTGGGCCGCTATGCCGTGCGAGCCAGAGCGCAACCGCAGTAAGCAGCAGAAACATACCGGCGACGGCCAGGTTCGGATAAAACGCTACCCCGTCCAGCCGGGGCTCGTGACCCGGAATTCCGGCCCACCAGGTGGAAGAGGGGAGCAGAAAGGGGATGAAAAAGAGCGGCGTCCAATACGAGACCGCGAGGATCGCCGCAACTTTGAAGGCGACCTCTGGTTCGCGCGAGCGGCGCCAGAGGAGCCATGTCCCCATCATCGAAACTCCGGCCAACAGGAACAGAAGGAGAGCGCCATGGAACCGGGCATGTGGATGCCAGAGCGGATTGAGCAGATGATTGGGGCTCCAGTCCAAAACAAAAGACAAGATGCTCCCTCCCATCAGGACAAATGTCAGAATCCAGCGCGCCAGCCTGGTTTGCGTCATGATTGCTCTCCTTTAACTGAGTGAATGCTCACTATTATGAATATGCGAACGCCCAACGTCAAGCCGTTGCTGGAATCGAAGATGGCTGTCAAACTAAAGCTTCGTCGCGCCATGAAGCCAGTAGAGAATCGACCAGCCGCAAAACGCGGCCGACAGAGCCGCAGGCCGCAGATTATCGCTGCTGCCGAAAGGCTGATCCGCACCCGGGGACTGGCTAACGCCACGACGAAGGCCATTGCGGCCGAGGCCGGCTGCTCAGAGGGCGCGCTGTACGTGCATTTTGAAAGCCGGCTGCATCTACTGCTCGCCGTGCTTGAAGAAAGCCTACCGGATATGCTGATTCCTTTAGAGGAGATGGAGCAGGCCGTGGGGAAGGCGACGCCTCGTGAAAATCTTGAGAGAGCTCTGACGGCGATTTTCGCCTTTCACCAGCGCGTCACACCGATGGTCTGCGCATTATTTGCTGAGCCTGAACTGCTGGCCGAGTATCGCAGGTCGCTCACCAGCCGTAACAAGGGACCGCAAGGCGCAATCAAACGCGTGCGAAGGTATTTGACCGCCGAGCAGAAGCTGGGACGGATCCGCAAAGATCTGGATCCTGGGATCGCGGCGACGTCACTCATGGCCAATTCTTTTTTTCGATCCTTTGTCGAGCAGTTCTTCGGACAGGCCGAGCCGTTTACCCCGTTCTGCCGTCGCTTGGTGAAGAGAATCCTCGGCTCAGAAGAGGTGCGCTGATCTGGTCCAGCAGGCGTTCGCCGGTGCTAAATGCTATGCGCGCCTGTGGCGTATGCAATTTATTTGGATGCTAACGCGCGTGATTTCGCCAGATGCGCATATTCGGTTCTGGCCTGCGCGAGAACCGGAACATCACTATCAGCCTGAGCCCACTGTGCGAAAAAACGTTCGTATTCAGCGCGGCTTTCGGCGAATTGATTCTGATGCGCATATGCGCGCGCCAGACCAAGATGCGCCGTGGTGTAGAGCGGTGAAAGCGGATCAATTCCCTGGTTCGACAGAATCTTCTGGTACTCCGGCGCAGCGAGCTCGGGGCGTCCAGCCTTTAGCCAGGCCTCGGCCCGTTCGGTCGGGACCAGATAGCTGACCAGTTCATAAGACTTGGCGGGCTCGAGAGCAGCCACGGCGTCAAGCGGCTTGTTTTGTTTCACAGCTAGCTTGGCGCGAATGCGCGGCAGATAGACGTTGGCCATCAATGTTCCCGGCTGCGGACTGGCGCTGTGGTTCGAGAGAAACCGTTCGGCGGCCGAGAGGTCGCCTAAATCGGCACGCACGAGGGCGAGTTCAGGCAAATCGGGGTTCAGGTTCTGCGTGCGGTTGAGCGTTGCGCGCGAGGCAGCGGGCAAACCGAGGCGCAGCTCGATCGCCGCCTGATGCAGCAGGATGTTGTCGGCGGCTTCAGGAAGATTTTCCCGCTTGGCTGCTTCCCAGGCGGTGCGGAAAAGCTCTTCGGCGTGTTTGCGTTTTCCGGCTGCCGCCGCCGCTTTGCCGCCGAGATAGCTGAAGTACCAGCCGTACCATCCGCTATTGTGGATCGCCGCCCACTGCGTCTCCTGCGCAAGAGCGTTCGCATCGTGATTGGCAATCGCGATCTCATAAAGCGTGGCGTGCAGGCCTGCGGAATCTTTGCCACGACGGATTGCCTCCAGTCCAACAGATCGCGCTTCGGCAAACTGGTTCGCGCGTTTCAACGCCCGCGCCAGAACGCTGTAGTTGATGGCCCGGTCCGGCTGAATTTTGAGCGCCTGCCTGCCGGCGGCAATGGCCGGCGCATACTGTCCAATCTGGATGTAGCTATTGGCAAGATCGACCCAAGGGACCCAATCGCTTGGATAGGTCTCTGTCCATTGCCGGTAGATGTGAATCCCGTGCTCAATGTCCTGAACGCCTTCCGAGTAGTAGTGCGCCTCCAGAATCAGCTTTTCTTTCGCGCTCACGCCATCGCTCAGGTCGAAGGCCTTCTTGTAGAACTGCGAGGCGAGGTTAGGCTCGCTCAGGTTGTAGTACTCGTTGGCCATCGCGCCGTAGGCCATGGCAAACTGCGGGTCCAGCTCGATCGCTTTTTGATAGAACTGCAGCGCCTCGGTCTCGTTCTTGCCCTGCGCGTCCATGGACTGGCCGATCGAATACGACCGGAGCGCGTCGAGCGAAGCCGTCGTGGCCTGCATGATCGGCACCTGGTAGTTCTCCATCGACTTGCTCGATTCGCCCAATCCCCGGCGCACGCGATCGGCCACATCGTCCAAGGCAGCCAGCACTTTCTCTTTTGCTGCGGCCTGGGCCTTCGCGCCGGTGAGCTTCTTTCCAGATGCGCAATCGGATGCTTCTACTGTCAGCAGATACTCGCGCCCGATGGGCAGAATCGTTCCGGTCAGCAGTACCTGCCGGTTGCTGCGTTCGCAGATCTCGCGCGCGATTTCGGGCGTGAGAACAGAGTCCTGGCTGCGGCCCATCAGCGCCAGCGTGCTCATCGCCTCACGTTCGCTCATCACGTCAATGTGCGGAGATTGTTCGAGATCGATTTCGAGTGCGCGTTTGAGAGTGTGGTCAAAGGTTGCATCGCCGGTAGAGTTGGCAAAATCGGCGACCATGACCTTGTGCAGTTCAGGAACGCGCGTCCAACGTTGCCAAACCGAAAATCCTCCTACTGAAACGGCGGCGAGCAGGGCGATTGAGACCGAAAGTATCGCCCCATGTGGAATGCGCCGCCAGGAAAGGGAGGGGTGAGCCACTGGCTCTGCGGCTTCGGCTATGTCGGTGGTAGAGTTTCCATTCGTTGCGGCGGAGACCTGAGCAGCCGGGCCTCGCAGATCATGCGAGGACGTGAACTCTGCGTTGTCCGTTTCGTTTTCCGCCGGAGGGAAGCCGTTGGGAGCACCCAAGCCTGCCGGCAATACAGCCGCGGTGAACTGATACCCGCGTCCGGGAATGGTGACGATATAACGCGCGCGATCTGCAAGGGCCTTTCGCAGCAGCGAGATATGCTGCGTTAGATTGTTTTCCTCTACGTACGACTCCGGCCAGACGGTTTTGAGAATCTCCTCCTTAGCCAGCACGCGTCCTGGATTGTCTACCAGGCAGGAGAGCACTTCAAAGGTCTTTGGAAGAAGCGCCACCGGCTCCCCGTTTCGCAAGAGCGTTCGCCGCGAACGGCTTAGTTCGAACTCATCAAACCGGTACTGATCCTGCGGGGAGACGGACATGGCCTAGGGGGTTCCTTGAAAACTTGCAGGGCCCAGATTCGTTTCCGGTCTGCTCCGCAGGAACGGAGAAAAATATCGGTCGATCCAGCCGGAAGTCAGACAATAGTACAACAGAAAACGTTTATTTGTTTAATGATCGACTGTCGGCCGAATTTCTGGCAAATGGCGGTTGCACCGGAGGAACCAGCGCTGTGCAAGGCATACGCGAAGCGCCTACAATGCTCAGTGTGATGGCGGAAGCGAAGAACAAAGTTTTTGAAGTTGCATGCCCTGATTGCGGAGCGATGCTCAAGATCGACGGCTCAACCGGGCTGGTGGTAAGTCACACACCGGCGCCGCGCAAAAAAACCTTCGAAGACCTGGAGATGGCAGCCAAGGCTATGCGCGAACAGGACGAACGCAAGGAGTCCATCTTCAGGCAGAGTGTGGATGCGGAGCGGAACAAGGCTGATTTGCTCGAAAAGAAATTTGCCGAGGCGCTGCGCAAGGCCAAGGACGCTCCGGAAGGCAAACCCTTGCGCGACTTCGACCTTGATTGAATCAAGAGACTCGCTATCATCGCGAAAAAAATGTACGGTCTACTGTGTTTCGCGCGATACTGAATACCAATCTGCACCCATTGAGACGCATCGAAGATTAAAGGAGAGATGATGGTGGTAGTCCCCCTTTCTAAACCCGCAAACAATCCTGAGATCGCACGTCCAGCGTGCAAGTCCGATTCCATCAGTTGGGTCACGATCGCTGCCGCAGGTGCTCTGGCTACGGGCGGCGCGCTTATTCTGAGCGGCAAACCACGCGCCGGCCTTGTCACGGCCGCTTCCGGCACGGCTCTTGCCATGCTGGACCAGCAGGAGACAGTGCGCACCTGGTGGAATGCGCTGCCGGGATACCTGGCTGAGGCGCAGGGATGGCTCAGCCGTGTGCAGACGGCCCTCGATGACGTCTCCGCACAACGGGAGCGGCTGCACAAAATCCTGGCTAAATAAGCCGGCTCTCCCACCAACAGTTAGATTCCCAGTTGGAGCCGCCCCGCTTCGCTGATGCGTTCGGAGGTCCACGGCGGCTCCCATACCAGGTTTACATCCACCTTGCTGATGTTGGAGATGCCGGCCAGCCGGTTCTGTACCTGTTCGAAGATGAGTCCAGAGGCAGGGCAGTTTGGCGTGGTGAGTGTCATCGTGACCTTCACCCGTTGCCGCGGCCATTTCGGTGTCGAAGCATCCGGATCGGGTTCGATCTTGACCTTGTAGATCAGGCCCAGATCGACGATATTGAGCTTGATCTCCGGATCAAAGCAGTCGCGCAGGGCAGCGAGGACTTGTTCCTCGGACAGCATCTCTTAACTTTTCCGCTCAACCAGATACCGAGCAACAGACTTCAGCCCATCGGCCCGGCTGCCATAAGGCTCAAGCGCAGCAAAGGCCTCTTCGATCAGTTGCGCAGCATCACGCCGGCTCTGTTCGATGCCGTAGACAGCGGGCCAGGTAGCCTTTTCCGTCGCCTGATCCTTGCCGGCCGTCTTGCCCAGTTGTGTGGAATCAACAGTCATGTCGAGCACGTCGTCGACGATCTGGAAGGCGAGCCCGGCCTTGCGTCCGAAACGATCAAGCCGCGCCGCGTCATCGGCATTCGCGCCTGCGTACACTCCTCCGGCAACGACGCTCACGCGGATGAGCGCGCCGGTCTTGGCGCGGTGGATAGCTTCAACCAGCTCGGGTGTAGGCTTGCGGCCTTCGCTCTCGATGTCGAGCACCTGCCCGCCGATCATGCCATCGATGGTGCCGACCGCATTCGAAATCAGCCGGATGATTTGTACAGTTGCTGCCGGCGGCGAATCGAGCCCGGCGAGCACCTCGAAGGCGCGGGTTTGCAGCGCATCGCCGGCAAGGATGGCGATGGCCTCTCCAAAGACCACGTGGCAGGTGGGCTTACCGCGGCGCAGGTCGTCGTTGTCGAGAGCCGGCAGATCGTCGTGAATCAGCGAGTAGGTATGCAGCATTTCGAGCGCCGCGCCCAGCCGCTCGATGCCTTTAGGCAATGAACCGCCAATGGTCACGCCTGCCTGCATGGCGAGCACCGGACGCAGCCGCTTGCCGCCTGCGAAGGTGGAGTGGCGCATGGCGCCGTGTATCGACGCAGGCACGGTATCGGCGGCGGGAATCAGCGACTCCAGCGCGCGGTCCGTCAGCTCTGCGCCTTCCTGAATCAGAGATTTCACGTCAACTGGCATGGCTTTCATGATAGACGAGCGCCCGCGCGTAATAGTCCAATCCCTCTGGATCGGCGCCGTTCGAAAAGCAATAACCCAAGAAGCAGCAACACACTTATGTTGCTGATCCATCGGCTCGCCACTACGTCCGGAGTCATGATCCAGTCCACAGTCATGTCTATCGTGCCCTGCGACACCGGTACGGCGATCAGCCCATCCTCGCGTGCGGGTCCGCTCGTGGCCGGCTGTCCATTGACGAGAATGCGCCACGCCGGATAGCTCAACAGCCGCAGCACGAGATAGCCCGCATGGGGCATCGTGGCGCGTATTCGCAGATGTTCCGGATTGGTCTCGATTATCCGGGGCGTAGCCGTGAACGTCGCCTCACAACTGCCTTGCGTGGCACTCCACACGAGATCGCCATCTTCGTCTTCTTTTCCGAGTGCAATCTGCGGGTCGCTTACCAGGCAGGCGTCCGGCAATCCCATCGGGATCAGCGAGCGGTCGGCATTCGGTGGTTCGTATTCATACATGCCTTCAAAACCTGTGCCGGCGCGGTGGTCGGCTAGCGTAGAAGCAACCGTGTCTTCGGGATAGCAGACCTGAAAGAACGAGATCCCCGCAAAAGCCGTCGCCGCGAGGAAAGCCGCTCCGCACGCAGCGCCAACCACTGCGCGCGCGCGCTGTGCTGCCGGCCAGATGGCAGCAGCGAAGAATATCGCCATCGGCGCTTCCACGGCCTCAAGCCAGCGCCACGGATACTGCAGGAATCGCCACTGCGGCAGCAGATACCAGATCGGCCGCGAGACAGGGAAGAGCAGAAACAAAACGACCACAGGAATGGCCGCAAGAGGAATCCAGAGGTGCGCGCTCGTACTTTTCTGAACCGGCAGCTTGCCGCGTAGCCAGCAGATGACGAGGCTCGCCAGCGCCACAGCGATCATCGAGACTGCGATGATCGAAACGGTATGCAAAATCTGATCGTGCAGCGCGAGCGCAGGGTTGGCGTGGTGCGCAAAGGCCCAGTTGTTTTCAAAGTTGTAGCCGGGATCGTCGTACGCCTGCCGGATATCGACCCATTTGCGTTCCAGCGCGGCGGGCAGCCAGTAGAAGGCGGTGACGCCGAGACCCAGCACTGCGCCGACGGCCGCGCGCAATACCGGAGCCCAGCTTTTGCGCAGCAGCGCCCACACCAGCGCAATTGCTGCGAGCAAGTAGCTGGCGATCACGCCGAGCGGCGCATTCGAGAGCCATGCGCCGGCAAGCGCAAGCGCCAGCGGGACTGTTGAACCGTCTAGCGCTCGGCGTATGAGCGAGCTGGAAGGATTCCGCTCACGCAGCGCGAGAAGAAGCAGCATCGGCAGCCACACGCCTCCCATGAACTCCGGGAAGGCCGAGCGCTCGTAAGCTGTAAACAGAGCGAACCCGGAGAAGATCGCTGCGCAGCCGGCCAGCGTTGCCGGCGCGTCTTCCATCGCTTCCAGGGCCAGTGCCCGCGTTGCCAGTCCGGTTCCGGCCAGGCACAGAAATGTGAGCGCGATGGGCGCGAAGCTCCACGGAAAAACCACGCCGAGTGCGGCACCGAGAATCCAGGTAAATGGCGGATAGAAGACAAAGCGCGGCTCGCCGGCTCCGTAGTTCGGGCTCGGCGTCCAATGCGGGTAGAGAATTCCGTGCCGCCACGCGCGCACGCAATCGAGCCACGAGACGAGATGCACATCGAAATCGTGTCCGCAGGAGTTACCGCGGATGAGCTGCGGCGTGACAGCGACGACGGCCGCGAGCAGAATGAGAGTTGGGCCGGTGAACATTTTGGGTCTCCCACCCTTTCGCCCAATACCACCCCACGAACGAAGACCTTTTCGTGGGGGCCCCGGTGGCGAAAGGATGGGGCACGGAACACTTTCTGATCCCTGATCTCTGATCTCTGATCCCTGTTTCATGGCATCAGCCGCAGCGTGTGCTTGGCCTGCGCCGCGACGGCCGCCGGCGTAAAGGGCAGCGCGAAGGTTGTGCCGTTATACCAGTCGTTCCACTGGTCGCGAAAATAAGGGCTCAATGGGTTGCCGCTCTCGCCAAGAACGATGTTCTCGGTCGAGCCGTCCACATTGCTCCAGTCCATCGTGAAGCGCTGCGAGGGGCCAACATCGCGGCCGATCTGTTTTACCGTCACCACGTCGCCGCTCATCGGTTGCGGACCTGTGCCCGCGATGCGCGCAAGGAAGGGAAGAAACTGCACGAGCGGGTGTTCGATCTCGATTGTGTGCCAGTTGCCATAGGTCCACGCCGACAGATCGGCAGGCGCTTTGCCATGGTCCATGCCTTTGCGCACCGCATCGGTCAGCGCCGCGTCCCAGTTTTTGTAGCCCGGCGGAAGCCAGTCCGGCATGGCGTGCATCACGATCTCTTCCAGGGCAAAGGTCGATTCGCTCCAGTGATAGTCACTGATCTCTTTGCCCAGCTTGGGCTCAAGAATCATCTGCCGCAGCTCGGCGCGGGCCTGAGTTACGATCGAGGCCGCAGCGGAATCCGTCGTGAGTTTGCCGTCCCAGCTGCGCATCAGGTCGGCAGCCTTGCGCAACCGTTCATCCACACCATCCGTGTGATCGATAGCGTAAGCAAAACGCTGGCCCATCTCCTGGTCGAGCTCGCTGTAGATATCGGTCTGCGTCTGCAGCATATCTTTGGGCGTGAGGCCATCGCGCCCGTTGAGATCTTTGTAGATGCGCTCCACGCGATAGGGATCGATCCATTCAAGCGTGAGCGGATAAGGCGACTGCGGCGTGGTTATGCGCGAGTTGGCCGTGGCCAAAAAGCCCGAAGGCGGATCGATAGCGTGCGGCATGTCTTCATAGGGAATGTAGCCCTGCCACTCGTGCGCGCTATCCTCGATCGGCACGCCTGTCAGTCCCGCGGGCCGCAGCGGAACGCGGCCAATGGCCTGATAGGCAATGTGCCCTTGATCGTCGGAGTAGACCAGATTCTGCGCCGGCCAGTTCCACACGGCGAGTGCGGCTGAAAACTCGCTCCAGTTCGCAGCCGTGTTCATCTGGTAAAGCGGAATCGCATTCAGCGCAGGATCGTAAAGATTCCACTTGAGTGCAATCATGCGCGATTCACCGCTGAGAATCGGATTCACAATCGGCCCGTGATCGGTGGATGCTACATCCAATGTCACATCTTTGCCGCCGCGCACGTGAATCACCTCATGATCGATGGCCATCGGCTTCCAGCTTCCATCTGCGACCTGATAGTTGCCTTTGCCGTCAAGCTTCTCCACATAGAGGTCTTGCACGTCGGCCATCTCCGCAGTGAATCCCCAGGCTACGTGCTCATTGTGGCCGGCGATCACGAAGGGAAATCCCGGCAGCGTTACGCCCGCACAATGGAACCCCGGCGCGCGCAGGTCGGCCATGTACCAGATGCTCGGCACGGAAAAGCCCAGGTGCATATCGTTTGCAAGCAGCGGCTTGCTGCTGGCCGTGTGGCTGCCGGCGACGACCCAGTTGTTTGAGCCCACAGCGCAGTCGTCGCAGGTAGGCAGGCCGAGCAACGCGAGCAGCGCCTTCATGTCCTCCGGCATCCCGGAAAACGGCGCGAGCTGTGTTTTTGTCGGCGCATCTTCGTCGTCATCATTGCTTGAGGCCGGCGGCTGCGGATGCGGCGCACTCCAGTCCACATCCATGCCGGTCGGTGGATGATCGCGCCATGAGCCCACCGGGTACAGATCAGACTCAAGTTTGGGATTGCGCAGCTTCGCTTCGATATGGCTGCGCCCGAGCTTGGCCGTGGCGTGCATATCCAGCTCCTGCACCATCATCAGGCCTACTGCGATCGTGTCCACGCCAGTCCACGGCGTCGGCTGATAGTGCAGCAGCCGGAACTCGGGTGGAAGCGTATTTTTATGCGCATCGATGAAGAGATTCACGCCACGCGCGTAGCTATCCACACAGGCTCTGTCCTGCGCAGGAAGATGCTCATAGATCCGCTGCGCTGCGACGGGAATCTGCAGCACGCGCTGCGTCTCGTCATGCTTGACCAGCCCGCGGCCGAGAATCTCCGCCAGCTTACCCTCGGAGTTACGGCGAAAGGTATCCATCTGCCACAGTCGATCCTGCGCTGTGACGTAACCCTGCGCCATGAATAAATCAGCCTGCGTTGCTGCCTCGATATGCGGCACGCCGTGCGCGTCGCGCTGCACCATCACCGGCGCGGAAAATCCGGTAACCTGCACATCGCCATCGAGCACAGGCAACGCGGACGCCGCAGCCGAGCGTAGCCACAGAACAAACCCGCCTGCTGCGACGACAAAGAGAATAATCAGGCTGATCGCGATCCAGAGCAGCCTGTGCGGCCAGCGGCGCTTGCGCGCGCGCCGCGAACCAGCCGCACCGCGCCTAGAGTTTGATGAAAAATTGTTGGCCATCCGTCAGCAACAGAATAACTCTCTGGCCGATGAATTTCGCTCGCCGGCGTGGCGCTCACGTCATACTGTGCTCGGCAGACTTCCTTCGAGCATTCATCATCAGGGCGAGAAACAAGAGAAACAAAATTGCGCCGAACACCAGCACGCTACCCTCGGGGCCATCCGCGCCGCCGCTGAATAGAGGATTTCCCACGGGGCTGCTGCTCAACAGGTGGCCGCGGGCGGGCAGGCCACTGTCGGCTGTGCCGTAGAAATAAGTCTCGGTCCAGTCCCAGGCGCTGTGGCAACCGATCGCCCACCACGCCGAGCCGGTGATACGGACGCTCGCGCAAAAGACCAAGCCGATGCTGCCCGCCGCAAAGATGCCGATCCAGTTTTCGCCGCCGTTGAACGTATGGATCATCGCAAAAAAGGTTGAAGTGACCCAGGCCGCCTGCCAAAAGGCGCTGCACGCGGCCGCTTTTTGGTGAAGTATGAGGCAGGGGAAGAGCCCCAGCAACGCCACCACGTACACTCCCCACGTGCCGCGGTTTTGCGGTTGAACCCTCAGATAGAGGCAGAGGGCCGCCTCGGCGGCCAGAGCCCACCAGAAGTTAAGGCCTCGTGTGAGCGTGAACTGCAGATAGCATCGGAAAAGCCCTTCTTCCACAAAGCCGATTACGAGGAAGGCGCAACCCCATAGAGCCGCGAAGCGGAGGATGGACGCGCCGGAAAGTCCCACCGGCCCGAACTGCAGCCATCCGCCGAGCCGCAGCGCGCCGATCAGCACGGACAGGCCGACAAATCCTGCCAGTAAGCCCCCCCAAAAATGTTGAACTCGCTGCGGGCCGCGCAGGTTGTAATCCATCAGCCGCCGGCGTTCCACCATCGCCATGATGGTTCCGGCGCCCAGCATGGCGAGAAGGGGAATCGACTCCAGGGCCAACGCGGAGACCGCTTCGAAGCTACTGTTTTCGCTCACCAGGTGAGCGGCGAGATAAACCGTGCCGATCACCATCCGAAACAGGTAGAAGAGGCCGTACGCGAGCAGCACAGACCAGCCGGCTCGCAGACCCTGCGGTCCGAGAAAAATACGCTCGAGTACGCGCGGACCAAGATCGGGACCAGGATCGGGCGGCTCGGCTCCTGAAGTGGGTGTAGGGACTGTACTCATCGAGAAAGGTTCTTCGAGGAACATTCTACGGAAGCAACCCTAACGAGGTTCCAGACCGGTACTTTGCGCGCAGACGGACCTGCGGAAGGCGAGCGTTTACTTTCTTGGCAATAATATACTTGGCCGACTATATAGATATAATAATCTCGGAGGGGTGGCCGAGAGGTTTAAGGCGACCGTCTGCAAAACGGTTATTCGGCTCTGCCGAATCGGGGGTTCGAATCCCCTTCCCTAAATACCTTGGCTTTTGCGCCAACTAGCCCAGGATTTTTCTGTTGAGGCAGACCATGAAGCAAAATGCCTCAAAACTAAGGCCGTCTCATCGAATATAGGATCATTCATGGGAATGAGTCGGTTGATGGAGAAGCACAGAAATAGTCCGCGCATTGGATCATCCTCATGCACGGCTGAGATTAGGCTGCGAACCTTGGCCTTGTGCTGTGAATTTATGTTCTTCCATCCAGCCACGCCCGCGCAGGCTAGCATCTGGTCAACACATGTAGCTTGAGCAGGATTTGCTTGTTGCATAGCGGGAATTAATAGAGTCTCCAAACAACCGCGCGGGTCCTCTCCCTGAATAGGATAGGGTTGCATCAGAACTGCGATCAGCGGCTTATTTTGTTTGCGAGCGATCTCCAGCGGATGAGTCGGAACCGGAAAATCAATGTCCTTAAGTTGATCTCGGATGGAATTAACGAGTCATCAGCCGATTCATCACTGTCGCTCATCAATAAGATTGCTTGGCATTGATTGAACCCAGGTGCCGCAGACATGCCTAGAAGGTATTTCCCGAATCCTCCATTTCCACCCACAAATCCAGCAGTTAGCCCTCCGATCCCTCTATGCACACAGAGATTTTCTAAAAAGGCTTTATCTCTATCGCCTTCCCCCAAGACAACGTGCGGGCCCATGACTATCGGTGGTGGAATATTCTCATCTCCTTACCGCACTTCGAAGTCCTGACTGGTAGCAGCCTCAAACGCTTGAGCTGGAATTTTTCGAATCACATGCTCTCCGTTTTCGTTTATTTCCGCACGGAGGAGTTGAGATTCTTTCGCGGTCCCATTTGTAGCCAGAACGGGGGCCGCTGCTTTAAGGAATTCGTAACTATGGGTAGAAACGACAAGCTGCACCTGTTCTTCAACGCAAAGCGTAACTAAAGCAGACCAGACACTCGGCATATTGCGGTAATAAAAACCGGACTCAATCTCATCCACAATCACAGTGCCTTTGGGATTCGCAAGAATTCCTAAGGCAATCGTGACAAACTTTGCAACACCACCGGATAAGTCACCCAATGGCAATCTCTCACTTAAGTCAGTAGCAACGCACAGCGTTGGGTCTCCTGCGGTGAGTTCAAGCGTGATCTCTTTGACTTCGGGGTATATTGCGGCAACAGCTTTAAGGAGCGATGAATCTCTAAATCTCCTGCTTAGAGCTGAAAACGCGGAACTATTCTCAAAGGTACTTGTGTTGACGGTATTGTAGTAAGCAAGCGGAGCGGTGGGCGCAGCGCCGTTAATGGTCAGCTTACCTTCCTTGAAGGAAAGTGATGTGTTGTGTACCTTTCCTTGGATCAGCCATTTGAAGTTCACAGGAGAGAGCGTAAATGCGTGCGGCTCCGGTGATTCCAAGTCAAGGCCATATTCCGGAGAATCGGAATAAGAAATCTCAAGCCTTCTGGAACCAGCCAGACTGTCTTCAAAGCTAAGTATTGCTCCCGCATCTTGATCAAAGTTGTAGAACAAATCACGGAAGATAGATTGATAATTCTCTCTAGTCCCGCTCAAGTTCAGATTCCGAGAAAATCCGCGCCAATTCCTGAGGCGAAAATATATCTCTGGTGATGCACCACCAATTAAAAACATGGATTCCAAGAGCGCAGTTTTTCCACTCGCACTCTCGCCGACCACTATGTTGAATTGTTTCAGGGAAAGATCCAGATGCCTAAAGCAGCGAAAATTCCTGAGTTCCAGGCGCTTGATCATAATGTATCCAGACTCTCCAATTGATGAGTCTTGCTCGCCAATTATCAGCGGTTGACTTGAGCACACCATCGGCGCTACGCTCCAATCTAGGAGCGCGTATGCCGAAGTTGCCCGCCGATTCCGCCAAGAATGTGAAGGGCGATTCAGACACGTTCACGAGTTTTATGCGGCGACTTATGCAAGTGCCGCATTCGGAAATCAAAACCAAACTGGACGCCGAGCGCAAGGCCAAGCGAACACCTAAAGGTGTTTCCCGCGCTTCTGGCGTTTCTTCCAAGGGGCATTAGAGGGTTTCTGGACCCCCCTCCACCTTGCCGGTCAGTTCTGCACAGGTAAGGCGTTTGCCCGCTATCTGCGATACTGCCAGCACAAAACGGTCCGCATCGGTCAGCGGATTGTCTTTGGTTGCGCAGTTATTGTACCGGAAAACCTGCTCATCCACATAGCGCGAAAGATGGAATGGCTCAACCGAAACATAGGTGCCTTTCAATCCGCGCTTGAGCAAACTCCAGAAGTTCTCGATTCCCTGCGTGTGAACTTCGCCACGAACGTACTCGTTTACATGGTTCACGGTTTCGTGAACGAAATTCTTCTCAGCCAAGGTTGTGTAGCTCTTGAACGAGTCTGAATAAACCTTGCTGCCGTGAGCCACGTTATCCAGGATCTCGTTCATCAGCGTATCGCGCTTCACGTTGGGGATCACTTTGGCGCGCACTTCGCGCGTCTCACGGTCAAGCATTCCGAACACTGCAATTTTGTCCGAGCGGCGATAGCGCTTTTAGGGGTCAAGGTGCTCTTGGACCATCTTCTGCCACTGGACATTGTTTGCCCGAACGCTCAGATGCTTGTTCTTAAAGTTGCCGCCGACATAGGATTCATCAACTTCTATGGGTCCTCCCTCTTGCCCGAGCCGCATGAATGACTGGCTCTGCATGGCGAGCCTGATCCGATGCAGCATGAACCACGCCGATTTCTGAGTCACACCAAGAGCGCGGCTCAACTCATAACTGGAGATGCCATTCTTCGCGTTACAAAGCAGCCATACAGCGGGAAGCCACTTGTCTAGGCCGATTGGCGAGTCCTCAAAGACAGTCCCAACCTTAAGCGAAAACTTCTGCTTCTTATGGTCACCGTAGCAGCGATAGACGTTCGCCTTTGCGAGCCAAGTTAGCTTTGTAGCGCCGCAATAGGGGCAAGCAATCTTGCCATCAGGCCAACGCACAAATTCCATAAACTTCCGGCTGTTTTCGGGATTGGCAAAGTGCTGAATTGCTTGCTGTAGCGTCTTGATCCGTTCCATAACATAAGCAGAATATTACTTAGTTTATAGTCTGTCAGGTATATTATTGCCACTTTCTTTTTCACCTTTTTTCATATGCCGGCCCGCAAAGCCCGTGCTAGCGTTAGTGCGGCTTACGGCGAGATGGGAAGCGTCGCCTGCGCATCCCGGTTCCGGGCCGCAAGGAGGAATGATGAAATTGAGCATGAGCAGTATCCTGGCGCTGGTTCTGGCGTCGGGCTTGCAAGGAGTGGCGCACGGGCAGATGAATGGCCCAACCGCGGTGGATGCATCGGCGGCCTGCGCACAACTTCCTACCCATAGCCAGCTGCAATCCGCGCTTACCGCCGCACGCACGCAGATGAACGGCGGATTCAACCTGGATATGTGGGGCACGGTCGTCAATCGTGACGGCGTGGTCTGCGCGGTGGCCTTCACCGGCGCAAATCGTGGCTCGCAGTGGCCTGGCAGCCGAGTGATCTCTGCCCAGAAGGCGAATACGGCCAATGCCTTCAGCCTTCCGCAGCTCGCGCTTTCCACGGCCGACCTGTACAGCGCCGTGCAGCCTGGCGGCAGCCTCTATGGCCTTCAGGCCAGCAATCCCGTAAGCACCTCCGTCGCGTACCGGGGCAATCCGGCCGACTACGGGCAGTCCGACGACCCGATGGTGGGTTTTCGTATCGGCGGCGTGAACGTCTTTGGTGGGGGGCTAGCCCTCTATAACAAGAAGGGAGACCTGGTCGGCGCTCTCGGTGTCAGCGGCGACTCCTCCTGCGCGGACCACAATATTGCCTGGCGCACCCGGCATACGTTGATGCTCGACTACGTTCCTGGCGGCGTGGGCCCGGACGCCTCCCGGCCGGACAACATCGTCTATGACATCACTCCCGCGCCCAACGTCATGATCGGTGTAAGCGCCAGCGGGTGGGGCCATCCTGTGTGCAGCGCGGCTGCCGTCACCATCTCCAAAGGACTACCCCCGGTTCGCTGACTACGAAGTGAGTAGAAAAAACGACGGCCTCGGAGCGAGTCTCCGAGGCCGCAAGGTTTGCGTGCTTGAATTGCAGGTTGAGCGCCGGTCCCTATTGCTTCGGAGTCTCCGTAGGCTGGCCGGCCACCTGCAGATAGTTCTTCACGCTGAAGACGCCTGGAACGCTGTTGGCCCGGATATTGGCTGCATCCTTGTCGGCCTCGGAGTCGACCACGCCGTAGAGCTCGACATTCCCGTTCTGCACGGCGATGCGGATCGGCTTGACCGGATTGATCGCGTATTTGTTCAGCGATGGAAAGCCGTAGACGGCCCGCGCCACTTCTACCCGGATCCGATCATCCATTGGAGAGACGGGATCGACCTCGATGTCGTCCACCACATCTTTTACGCCGGGCGTCGTCGAAACGATCGATAGCGCCGAGTCGCGATCCACGTAATTGTGTGAATGGCCGCCCAACGTTACCACGCCATCCACGACATTCAATGTGATCGCATCAAAGGTCCGTCCATAGGCGTTCGGATCATAGGCCAGCTCTTCTGAGAGCTTCGCCTTCAGGTCCTGATCGGAGACATTTTGTCCCGTGACCCGGATCTCATTTCGCACAGCCGTTATGCCTTTGGCATGGAGCACTCGCTTCTGGGCATCGCTCTTGTACTCGTAGAGATCGACGGAGCCGGTCAGCGTGGCCACCCCGTTGTTCACCGTAACTTTCACATTCTGGAGCTGCTTCTTGTTCAAGCGGGCGGCGGCCTCGCTGGTCGTCGAGCTGTCATCGACAGGCTGCGCGCTCGCAATCCCGGCGCTCGGCCCAGCCGCGGCATACGACGCTGGGGAAAGGGTCAAAACCGTTCCAGCAAATGCTGCCACCAAGATAAATCTCGCGAGTGAATCGAAGCCTTTCATCGTCATGTCTCCTCTCAGACCTTCCTTCAACCCGAGCCCTTGTTCATCCGGGTAAAATTCCTGCGAATCGGCTGGCCCACCGGTATAGACACAGAAGGATAGCCCCGGGTTGTGTGTGCATGTAAGTTGCAGATAGACAAACCGAAAATCTCAATTCAAAAAAGCCTGGATAGCCTGACCCTGCCAAACACCCGATGGCAACTGCAGAATTAATGCACGCATCGTACTGATCGGATTCCATCCATATCTCCCCTTGGGCGAGTGGTAGCAGAATTGGTGCAGTTGCAGAGCCGAAAACCCGGGTCTCTCAGTGTCGTGCCCCCACGTGCGCACTCCGCGCCGCAGACGGCGGTCTCTCACGCGGTTCACTTCTATGAGGATGACTCCGCCTTTCTGGATCAGTTGAGCGAGCTGATCGGTGCGGAACTAGGCAGCGGTTGCGCCTGCGTTGTGATCGGAACCGAGGCGCATCGCGCAGGTCTGGCTGAGCGCCTCGAGCAGTTTGGGATCAACATTTCATTCGCAGCTGCGACCGATCGCTACATTGCCCTGGATGCGGAGAAGACGCTGGAACAGTTCATACGGGGCGATCTACCTGACCGGGAACTCTTCTTTCAGACCATCGAACCAGTGCTGGTGAAAGCCCGAGCCGCCATGGGGCGGCGCAAGGGTTCGGTTACCGCCTTTGGCGAGATGGTAGCGGTGCTTTGCGATCAGGACCGGTATCAGGCTGCGGTCGAGTTGGAGCGTTTCTGGAACGAACTGGTCAAGCCGTACGGGCTCACGCTTCGTTGCGCTTATCCTATGCATTGTTTTGCCGGCGAATCGGAGCATCCGTTTTTCGAACAGGTGTGCGCGGAGCACACGGCAACGATTCCCACGGAGGACTACACCTCGTTGCGCAATGAGACAGAGCGGCTGCGCATGGTCAGCTCGCTGCAGCAGAAGGCGTTGCTGGTCAGCGCAGTGGTCGACGATCGCGAAAAAGAAATTGCCCAGCGTAAAGAGGTGGAAGAGAGGCTGCGGCGAAGCGAGGAGTTTGCCCGTCACGTGGTAGAAAACAGCGACGATTGCGTCAAGCTGCTCGATCTCGACGGCCGCGTGGAATACATCAGTCCGCCGGGCATGCGGGCTCTTGAAATTGACGACCTCAGCGACATTCGGGGCTGCAGTTGGCTTGATTTCTGGCGAGCAGAAGACCGGCCCAGAGCGGAGACTGCTCTTGCAGCGGCGCGAGAGGGAAGTGTGGGCAGCTTTCAGGGCGAGTGCTCCACGCGGCGGGGAACTCGCAAGAGCTGGGATGTGAAGATCACGCCGATGCGGAATACAGGCGGGGAAATTGAAGGCCTGATCTCGGTCTCGCGCGACATCACCGAACTGCGGCGCGCCCAGCAGATGGCGATCCAGGCTGAAAAGCTGGCCGCCGCCGGGCGCATGGCCGCGACCATCGCCCACGAGATCAACAACCCTCTTGAAGCGGTGACGAACTTTATCTACCTTGCGAGAACCACTCCAGGCCTGCCGGACGACGTAAGCCATCACCTGGAGATCGCGGACCGCGAGCTCAGCCGCGTCGCCCAGATTGCCCAGAAGACCCTCGGCTTCTATCGAGACACGTCCAGGAACCGGTGGCTCAACGTCGGTGAGTTGATTCATGACGTGCTGCTGGTCTACGAGCGCAAGCTGCGCAACAAGCACATTCAGACTTCTTCTTCGATCGATCCGGGACTGAAGATTTACGTCAAGCAGGGTGAGATCAAGCAGGCGCTTTCTAACCTGATCGCGAATGCCATCGATGCATTGGCTACAGGCGGCCGGATATGGATTCGCGCCCGCGCATCAAGGCATTGGACCAACGGCATGGGTTCAGGTGTGCGCATCACCCTGGCCGACAATGGTTCCGGTATGCCGCCTGAGGTGCAGCAGCGCATCTTTGTCCCGTTCTTTACGACCAAGGCCGAGGTCGGAACGGGAATCGGGCTATGGGTGACCAAATCCATTATCGACCAGTATGGCGGGTATCTCCGGTTCCGCAGCCGCCAAGGCAAGCGGCCTGGTACAGCGATGAGCTTTTTTGTGCCGAATAGCCGCCATGAGGAAGTGGCGGTTTCTTCGTAGAGCGGTATCCCAAATTCATCGCATTGTTTAATTTGTCATCCGAGTGAAGTTTGGCCGTTTTTGGGCCAAACGGAACCGAAGGATATGCGGTTGTTTTTGCGAACTCGGGACCAAGCAAAAATTGATCCATCGGAAAATTGTTTTCACGGACTGGAAAAATCAGACCGGCTGGATCTGTTCTGTCGAATTTCCCTGGTTACTCTCGTCAGGAGGCGTGCGGACAAAAACCGATTAATATCGAACGAGTATGACGATCGAGTCCCGTACTCTGATTGCCGTGCCCGGCCCTTTGCTCTGGTTTTCTTCTCCGGCTTCCTCCGGTACGAGGTCCGATGGAGAACCTGCTTCCGCCAATGCCGTCGCACCGGCGGCCAATCCGCGGCTCAAAGTGCTGGTAGTCGACGACGAGACGCTGATCGCCGACAGCGTCGCCGAGATTCTCAATCGCAATGGTTACGACGCAAGCGCTCTGTATAGCGGCACAGAGGCGATTCGCCGTGTCGAAGAGGAGTGCCCCGATATCGTTATCGCCGACGTGATCATGCCTGATCTGGATGGAGTGCAGCTGGCGATCGCTGTCCGGGCCTGCTGCCCCAAAACGCGGATCGTGCTTTTTTCCGGCAATGCCGCCACGTCGGGTCTGCTCGACCGCGCGACGACCGATGGCTTTTTCTTCGAGCTGCTCACCAAGCCTGTGCATCCGACGCAGTTGCTCAAGGTGCTGAAGACCTGAGAGACATATACCGGTTTCGCAGTTACTGTATTTAGAAACCGATGAAACTTGAGTGGCTTTTTCCTTAAGAAAGAGCCACCTTACGCCCAAACCCGAAACGGCTATATCAACTGCGAGACGGTCTAGCGATAGCGACGCGTCGCCTTCAACACCATCGAGAAAACCCCAGACTCGTCCTTCGCCACCACCAGCGAGACGTGCCGGTTGATGGCCACTTCGGCTTGCAGCAGCTGCTGCCCGGTGGTGTTTACGTCGGTTGCATAGGTCAGGATGACATTGCGGCCTAACTGCTCCTGCACCGTAATGCGTGAAGTCGAGTTGCCGAAGGCGCCCAGATAGTTGGGATCAACCTTCACCGAGCCTGCCCCGAAGAGTTTCTGCACGCGATTGCTCACCGTGGCATTGAGTGCGCCGCCGAGCAGGGCGTCCGTCGAAGGGCTCGAGAGGGCCTGCTCCTGCTGCTGCGTGTAGAGCCGCTGCTGGTTCTCCGTGTGCCCCAGCGCCAGCAGCGAAACCACGTCCGCCTCGGGCAAGGGCGGATCGCTGCGGTAAGTCACGGCGAGTTTGTTGGGCACTCCGTGCAGTCCGAGGGTGATGTCGTAGTCCTCCACATGCGCCGTCGCCGTCATGTCGATGATGGGCTCGATCCGCACCGGATTCGTAAACGTAATGTCGCCACGTTGCAGCTCGTAGCGTGTTCCGGCGATGGCTGCATTGCCCTGCGTGATCGAAACCCGCCCCAGCAGCGACGGAGAAGCGACCGTGCCGCGGACATGCAGGTCCACATCGCCGGCCAGCTTGGCAAATGCATTCTGGAAGTTCAGCTGTGGCGAGGAGACGACGTGCACATCCAGGCGGACATGATTCGAGGGCGCATTCGGCGCTGTGATCGATCGAACGGAGTTGGCCTGCGCAGCCAGCGCCGCGATATCCAAATCCTGGCTGGCCGTAAAGCGTGTGATCAGCACATTGCCCGAGAGCAGCAGATTCGACTGCGAGCCCTCAAGGTGCAGCGAAGCATCGGCCAGTGAACTCACACCTTGCGGATAGCGAATGCGAATGCCTTTGCCGGTGACCGAGAGATTGGCAAAAATGCCGTGCTGATAACTGAGCGACCCACCTACGCTCACCAGCCCCCCACCGCTCATCGCGGTGAGCGATGTGACCTCAAGCCGGTTCTGGTTGAATTCGAGCGTGCCGTGCAACTGGCTCAAGCCGTTGGGCAGGTCTTCGAGCGAGAGCGAACCGTTCTGGAATTCGATACGGCCCCGCAATCCAGGATTTTTCAGCGGGCCGTGTGCTTCTACCTGGAAGGTTGTTGTGCCGCTGGCCGTCAGGTCAGGATCGAGGGTTTCGGCTAGCTTCAGGTTGATCGCGCCGCTGGCCGAAAGATCCAACTGGTGTGGATCCTTGAGCGACAGGCTTCCTTGTGTGCGCAGATCAGTGTTTTCTCCGGTGATGTGCAGAGGATCAAGCTGAACGTGGCCATCGGCCAGCGTCGCATGTGCAGCACCTTCGCTCTGGAGATGCACGCCGGCCAAGGTGACGGCCATCTCCTGCAACCGCGCTTCGCCATGCATCTGCTCCGGATAGCGAAGCGGCCCTGCAATCGTGATGATCCCCGCCAGCGATGATTTACCGTCGATGGACTCAATGTGACCCAGCTTGAGCAGCGCGCCGATGTCGAAGTGCGAAAACTGCGCCTGCGCCTGGGTTGCGTAGTCGCCGCTCATCACGGTGTCGCCGCGCATGGAGAGCTCCGCACCTTCGAGATGCGAGGTCATCTCATAGTTCAGCGACCTGCCGGCGGTATGCGCCACAAGTTCGAGACCGCCGAGGTTTTCTCCGCCTAATGCGAGACCGCTGACGGCCGCTCGCCCTTCAAGGCGGGGACTCTCCCACGTGCCCGATCCGGTCACCGATGCATTGAGCTTGCCGGCCACCTCCAGATTCTTCTGGCGAAGCCAGTCGAGCCGCGCGAGATCGACTCCTGCACCGTTGGCCTGCAGCTGAAACACTTTTGAGCCGGCATCGTAACTGCCGGAGCCGCTGATTGTGCCGCCTGCCAGATCAAAATTGGCCGACGATACCTTGACGACGTGATCCGCAAGCGAGCCTTCCACACGCATACGCGCGACCGGTTCGCCGTAGAGCTTGCCTCCGGTCAGTTCAATCCAGCCTGAGCCCGCAGGACTGCGGATGCTGCCTTCCGCCTGAAGCTGTGTATTCAGCGTGCCGGCTATGGGCAGATTCGCGGCGAGGAACGGCTGCACATCGTCCATGTCGACATTCGCTGCCTCAGCATGAACGTGCATCACAGAATCAGCATCAAAGCCCGGCACCGATCCGTTGGCCGCATTCGCGGGTGCATCAAGTGTGCCGCCGAAGACCACTCTAGTTTTGCCGCGCGATGCAGTTGCGTGCAGAATGGCGATTCGCGATGACGCATAACTGCCATCGGCTTCGAGTGAATCGAGATGGATAGATCGCAGTTGTCCCGGCGCAGCGTTCTGCGACGGCATTTCGACAGAGAGCTGCGTCCCTTTCGCATGCCCCGCCAAGCGCGGCCTCACCAACGAGCCTGCCCACGAGCCGCTAAAGTCCATCTGTCCGGCGGACGCCACCGGTAGTGCAGCTACGCCTGCTCTGCCTTCCCGCTTCAGTCCGAGGCTGCGCAAGACCGTATCGAACTCGCCCAGATCCTGCGTATGAAAATCGACGTTGAGTGCAGTCGGACTGGTAAGCGGATAGGCGCCCAGTTGCCCGTGCGCCTCGATCTCGCTTGCCGGCAGATGCAACTCAAGCCGGCGCACATCCACAGCGCCATTATGCTGCGTGTAAGTTGCCTCGATTGCGCCGCTGGTCGGCACTTCCTGTGGATGAGGCGTGCCGGCAGGTGCGCTCAAACCCAGGTTGGCATCGACCGCTACCGTATTCTGGTCACCCTTCACCCAGGTAGCGACCGCCGTTCCGTTGACGCGCGCATCCAGACCGAGCCGTTGAAAGGGAGGCTGGCTGACCATGTCGAGAATCGTGTCCAGCGCAACGTCTTTAAAATTCGCCGTTACCTTGCCATCCACCGGAATCGTGATGTCAGAAGGATGCGCAGGCGGTATTGGTCGGCGCGCATGCGCACTCCCCGTCTCTACCGGTGCAAACACAGTCTGCGGCTCCGAGACCGGCAGCCAATGCGCCAGATCGACGACGCCTTCAATCTGGCCTCCCTGATGTAGCCGCGCGATAATCGACGTGATCAGCAGCCGGCCCTGGTCGGCGTGCACCCTCGCATCGAGTTGAATTCCGCGCTCCGCTACACCGGTGCCGATGTACGCTCCTCCATCCACGTGCACCCTGCCATCGATGCGAAACTCTCCGGCGTGACCGGCAGCTGCCAGATCGAGGTGCGCAATGCCCTCGGGCGCAAAAGGATATCCAGTGATGGGATCGAGCAGGCGCATGTCGAGATCGCCAATTATCTTCGACTGCCAGCTCGGATGAGAGAAATCTGCCAACTGGCCGGTGATTTCGAGAGCATGATCCGGACCGCTGCTGCTGTGCGCGGTCAGCCGCAGGCTGTGCAGAGTTGCACTATTGCGCGTAAGGTCCACAGTAGCCTGCATCAGCCCATGCACAGGAGCGACTTTGCCCTTCGGCAGGATGCGGGAGAGATTCAGGTCCGCCGCGCCCGCCTCGACGCGAAAGCTTTCGGGCGCCGAGTTCGATGCCGGAACGTAGCTCATCTGCAGCGACACATCGCTGGCGGTGAAGTCGAGTGGCGCGAGCCGGTTCTGAAAATCGAACGAGGCCGCGCGGTCATCATAGTCCAGAACGCCTTGCGAAAGGACAACCCGTCCCGCGCGAAGATCGAAGAGCCGGTCGAGCGCCGGTTCACCCGGTTTCTGCGGCCTGAGCGGATGCGGCTGGTTGGTTTGTCCGTTCGGGTAAACGATGAGATGAATCTGCGGCCGCGTGAGTTCGAGATCATTCAGCAGAATGCGCGGCTCGAAATGTGGGATCACGAGACCAAGCACGCTGAATGCCACATGCAGATGCTCGATGCGCGCATAGGGCGCCTCGCCCGGGGCTTCGAGGCCATGAACTACAACGCCGCTTGCGTCGGCCTCAAGATCGAGCAAGCGCCAGTGGAAGGAGGTGATCTCCGCGCGCCCGCCGGTAAGCCGCTCGATTGAGGCGATCAGCCGGCCCCGTACGAAGTTCTCAAATCCGGCGGAGCTCATGTAGAAATAGGCGCCGACTGTGGCCAGCACCAGCAGCACCAGCCCTCCCGCGATCGTGAACGGAACATGACGCGTCAGAAACCGGCGCAGGCGGCTCCACTTTTTCCGTGGTGGCCGCGGCGGGGCATCCGGTGGAACGATGCGGATGGCCTTGAGCTCGCTCATCGGCGCGCTCCCGAGGCCTGCATCTCCAGCGACGGATCGAGAACCTCTACGTCGCCTTCTTTGCGAAGATTGTCGAGCCAGTCGTCGAACAGCTTGTTGACTTCCTGCTGCAGCAGGATTTCTTCGATTCGCGGTGCAACCTGCTCAAGCGGAGGAGCCTTCTCGCCCGGCCTGTACTGCGGCAAAAACATCTCGTTGTAGTAGCTCGCAATCTCCTGCTGCGAGATTTGGATGCCCTGGCGGAAGCGCTGTTCGATGAAACGCAGAATCTCCAGTCTGTAGCGCAGGTAAGTCTCCACGCGTTCGGCCGTCAGACTGTGAGCGGCCAGAAAGGCCCTCCAGCCTTCCTCCGTCGCGCAATTCTCGCGAATGCACGCAGGAAGCGTCTTTCGAATCTCACCGAGCCGCGTCTCCACCTCGGCTTGCGATGGTTCGGCGGCCTGCGCGTCCTCCTGCCGGATCTGCTGTTCGATCAGTGTCCGGCTGATCAGCTGTTCCAGAGCGCGCTGGCGAGTGAGAATATGGCCTCGCGCATTCGGATCGAGGATGGAAAGTCGAATCTCATCGTCGAGATCGCTGGTAAGAATTGCGTGATGATTCACAACAGCCACCACGCGATCCAAGACGACCGAAGCCGCCGATGTCTGCGCCTCAAGAGCTTGCGGGGCCTGAGCCATACTGGAGACCGTGCTGGCAGCAAGACACGCAAGAAGTACGCTTGCGGCTGACCCAATCCGGATTGGGGACACGTCGCGCATCAAAAGGCCTGCCCCAAACTGAAGACAAAATTAAAGTGCGGTGATTGGCCGACGTGTTGATCCGAGTACACATTCGACCGCGAATAATCGATGTTGACCGGATAAATGGGGGGATTCAAATTGTAGCTGAAATCCAGCCGGATCGGCCCGACGGGCGTATGGTAGCGCAGACCCAGTCCCGGCGAGTGCGAAAAGTAATTGAAGTTGCAGTCGCCCTGCCGCCCTGTCGAGGTCGAGGGTCCTGTCGGACTCGGCGGAGTCGGTGGATTGGTTGTAAGGTCTGGCGGGCTCAAAACCTTACACGCGTCCCGGTCCGGCTGATGAATGCGCAGCGCGCTGATCCATGCGTCTCCTGCGTTGGTGAAGACGTTCCCCATGTCGTGGAAGAGCACGAAGCTCAGCGTGTTGCCGAAAAACGGGAGCGTCGGCGGCGGCAGACGTAGTTCGGTGCTTTCGATGAGGGCGCCCGCGCCGCCGATCGGAAATCCCGTCTCCGGATCGCGCGGTCCCGCAGCGTTGAAGGGAAAGCCGCGCAGGGAAGTAGGCCCGCCACCGTAGAGCCTTTCCGGCAACGGGATCAGCGAACTGATACCCGCGCCGAAGGCCCGGATCTGGCCGTAGCGCGTATCGCGGGCCAGCACAAACTTGTCCTTATCAAAGCCGTAGTAGCTCGAATTGGTGACGTCGATCCGGTTGAACTCCGGTTGCGCACCGGCGGCCTTGATTGACAAAAAATCTTGAAAGCTCGTGTAGGTACCGCGATGCGCGTCCATCGGCTGGTCACGCGTGTCGCGAATCCAGGTAAAGGCTGGCCCTGCCACGCGGGCGGCCGTGGCCAGTTCGGAGATCTCCCCCGGATAGACCTGCAGCGTGTCGGCGGCGACCTTCACGCGGCGGAAGTCGAGCTCGTAGATGAAGGTGTTCGCCTTCGAAAGATGCGAGCCGGGGGTGGCGAATTTTTGCGTCAGGCGGAAATCTCCATCCAGTCTCGACGCCACGTAGGTCGCTACGTCCTGGCTGTTGGCGTAACCGGCGGCGAAGCTCAAGCCGAAGTTCTGCGCGCCCTCGAAGTGGGGAATCTGGTAAAGCAGCCCGAGTCGCTGTTCCAACAGACCGTAGGTGGCTTGTATCGAGGCCGACTGTTCGCGGCCGAACACGTTGTTGCGGGTCACATCGATCAACACACGCGGGCTCACGCCCGTTTTTCCATTCGGATTGCAAGCTACGCCGCCGGCGAGGGCGCCGGCACAGTTGTTTTGCGGCTGTCCCGTCTGCGCCTCAAAACCGAAGCCGTAAGTCAGTGTCCAGCGCCGCGCCTCAGCAAACTGCAGAAGCACTGTTTTGTAGGGCTCGCCGCCGGTCGGATTCTGGATCGCGGTGTTCACCTCATTGAAGAGCGCGTAGTTGTACAGGTTCCGCTGCGTATCCAGAAGCGCCGATTGATCCAGCGGGTCACCTGCGTGAATCGTAATGGCGCGCGTCACCGTGTCCGGCCGCGTGTAGTGAATGCCGCTCAATAGTACCTTGCGCACAAAAACCTGGTCACCTTCGATGATGCGAAAGGTGATATCCACCTTGGCTGGGTCTGTCTCCTCGATATTCTGGCTGATATCGACAGATGCTTGTTCGAAGCCCTTGCTGAGATAAGCCGTCAGAATCGCATCCCGGTCGCCGGAAAGATTCTGTGGCGAGAGCAGCTGTCCCGCGGCCGTATTCATCAGGGGCGCCAGTTTGTCTGCCCCTATGTGATCGTTTCCCTCGATCTTCACTACACCGACCCGCATCTGCGGGCCTTCTTCGATGTGATATGCAACGCTCAATGGATCGGTCGTTTCGCCCACGGTCGGCGAACCGGGGCTGGGCGGTCCCTTATCGGCCAATACCGTCTCGGGCGTGCTCGTTTCGGGAGTGACCTTCACTTTGGCGAAGCCGTTGTTCTGGTAAACAGCTTCGAGAGCGCTTACATCGGCGGCAACCAGCGATTGGCTATAGGAGCCATGGCGATCCAGCGGACTGGCAGCCCGCACGCTCAACAGAGCTAGCAGCGTAGGCGTATCAAAGTAGCGGTTTCCGATGATGGAGACCTGCTCAACCCGCCGCTTGGACCCCAACTGTACACGGAACAAAATACTCACTTGCTGGTTGCTGCCCGATGGCTGATCGTGCGCAACCTTCACGTCGAAGTAGCCGAGTCGCTGATAGTAGTCGCGCAGCCGCCGGTTGCCCTCATTGAGCAGGTCCTCATCCACAGTGCCTTCCTCGTAGACGGGGATCAGCCGCTTGATCCGCTCCTGGCTGAGCTTAGCGCCTTCGACAAAGACCTTCACCACTGGACCTCGATTCGAGGAAAACCGAAAATTGACCACCTTCGTCGCCGGATCATACTGCGCCGATTCGAGTTTTACGTCGGCTTCCAGGCGGTCTCCACGCTGATAGTGTTTGAGTACTCCATCCAACGCGCGGTTGATCGTGTCGTGATCGACATGAGCCCCCGTCCGCAGATGCGCATAGTGGTGGAACTCCTCTGCGTTCAGCCCCGAGTCGCCCGTGACCGTCACCTTGCCTACGCGTGCTTGCGGCCCTGAGGCGACACGAAACACGATATCGACGAGCTGGTCTTCAGGATGGTTCGTCAGTTCCGGATAAATTGCGGGCTGATGGTAACCATTCTCGGCAAGCGTGGTCCGCATCTGCTCGAATGCGCGATTCATCTTCTCCTGGGTCAGGCGAGTCCCCGGTTCGAGTTGGCTTGCGCGAGTCAGTTGCGTATTCATGGTGGGGCCAATTGCCCCATAGACGCTGACCACGCCGATAAATGTGCGTGGCCGTCCGGTAAAGGTCACGGCCACGCCGTCGCCTTCGCGCTCGCCTCTTATCTCCACATCGTCATAGAGGCCCGTCGAAAAAATCAGGCGCAGGCTGTTCTTCAGAGCCGTGGGCTCGAGCGGCTTGCCTTCCGCAATCTCCAGCCTGTCAGTGATGGTTCGCAGCCGGTCGGCTGGAATGCCTTCAAACGAAATCCGGCGAACGGGGAGGCCCGTCCAGCGCAGGAGAGCGTCGGTCTCCGGTTCACCCAAAACGGGCGTTGCACCAGAGAATGCGGAAACCTGCGGAGTGGCCTGAGATTCGGGAGCTTGTGCCGGCTTTTGTTCTGCGGGGCAGATTTCGGCTGCAAGAACGATTGCGATAGCGGCAAGGGCCAGCCGAGACACAAAGCCACACCACACCGGCACCAGGGCCGCCGCGGGGGCTGCATCCTGTTGCCGGACTTCCGGGCGCTCCCCTGCCGGCTTTCTCCGCAAGACCTTATCTCCCAAACGTACGGGGATCCTCACCCCATTGCGTAGCCCGATGCGCGCCTTCCAGCCAATCCTGCGGAAAATTCTGCCAGCCCGATCTTCGATCGCCAAGACTTACGAATGTAATTCCCTGCCTGTGAGTGAAATCACCGCGGCTCAAGGATCTTTTTCTCCCAAGAACCCCGGACCCGACGAAGAGTTCCGCCGCCTTCCATTGAGACTCACACAACCGGAGTGGCGTTTGCGAGAAAACCTCTTTCTCGCTTCAGCCACTAGGGTTCCAGAGGTTTTAGCATCTTTTTTGCTGCTGAACTCTCAGCAGAAGCAACCTTGTACGGCTTCGGACACTCCACACAAGTGGAGAACCACTGCAATACCGCTTCCCCCTTATACTAACGAGGAAGGAAGCGCACGAACACCCGGTTTGACTGACGAACCGAAGGAAGCGCATGTCCAATTCCCCTGTCCCCACGCAATTGACGAGTCCAATCCGAGAAAATCGCGAAGAGCAGCCAAACTTTGCGGTGCGAGGAAACCGGCCCGGCACGCTGACTCCAGCTTCGCCCGATCCCACAGAGGCTCAGGTGCTGGCGCGCGCTCAGGCTGGCGACCACCACGCTTTCGCCCATCTCTATTCGCTGCACAAAAGGAGGATCTACTCTTTGTGCTTGCGAATGGTCGGTAATATCGCCGAGGCTGAAGACCTCACCCAGGAAGCTTTTCTGCAACTGCACCGGAAGATCGGCACCTTCCGTGGCGATTCAGCTTTTTCCACCTGGCTACACAGGCTGGCCATCAACGTCGTGCTGATGCAGCTCAGAAAGAAGGGGCTCTCCCTCATCTCTCTGGATGAAGCCATGGAACCCGCACCTGAAGAGGGGCCGGGCCGCAGCTTCGGAGCGCCGGACCTCACCCTCTCTGGCGCGATCGACCGGCTGGCTTTGGAGCGTGCCGTCGCGGATCTGCCCGCCGGCTATCGCCTCATCTTTATCCTTCACGACGTAGAGGGTTTCGAACATAATGAGATTGCCGCCATGCTGGACTGCTCCATTGGCAATAGCAAGTCTCAACTGCATAAGGCGCGCCTGAAACTGCGCGAGGCCTTGCGGACCAACGCCCAGCAGGAGGCGCGCTCATGACGAATAAGACCGGCAAGATGAGTTGCGAGGAATTCCAGGCCCAGTTGCCGGAACTGATCGGGTCAGGAAAAAATGCCTCGGAACACGAGCACATCCAAACCTGCGAACTATGCAGGGCCCTGCTCGCCGATCTCGAGACCATTGCCGAGGCAGCTCGCCAGTTGTTCCCAGTCGTCGAACCCCCCGACAACCTGTGGGAGCAGATCGAGTCGAAGATCAAGAATGAGGGCGGCGGCAGCCAGCCCAAGAAGCGGGTCGATTCAGGTTTTGGAATGGCGGCCCAGTCCGAATAGCCGGTCCGTCAGCTCGCTTGTCTGACTCAATTTCCCCGGGACGAACCGGAAAGGAACGCGTGCAGGCGGAGGCAAGATCCTTCGCCTGCAAAGGCGTCTTTGCGTTAATATTCCGCTTCATCGAGCCGATACACCCATGGAATGGCGAACGCCATCCAAGCCTCAAAGCGGGTGGTAGCCGGAAGTTCGCGGCCGGCGCTCGCCGCTCATTGACTCGGACCGAGGAACCGTGTCCGGCACGGAATCGTAAAAACTGGCAGGAGTAGTCGTTGAGAGCAGGGAAGCCGGGGGACGGCAGCACGGCCGCACCCTCATTTTTGAATCTTTTCCTATCCTTCGCGCTCTAAAGAAGAAAAGCTGATACGAGGACACTCAATGTCAAACCAGCCTTCCACTCCTTCTCGCGACCCAGTTGGGAAAAACCCATCGGCTGGCCGCAAAATCCCGGTGCTGCCGGTACGGGAAACGGTTCTGTTTCCCCACGCGGTACTCCCGCTGACCGTCGGCCGCGAGAGCTCGATCCAGTTGATTGAATCGCTGGGCGAGGAACGGACCATCGTGGTGGTAGCGCAGATCGACCCCCGGCAGGACGCGCCGAAACCGGCCGACATGCACGCCATCGGAACCATTGCTACCGTACATAAGGTCGTACGGATGCCTAACCAGAGCCGCTTCGTCTTCACAGAAGGCGTCGGCCGCGTGCGCCTGACCGACTACACCCAGACCGAGCCGTACATGATGGCCGAAGTGGAGCCCCTCGAAGATGTCGAGCCGGCGCCGACCTCGGGCTTCGAGGCCCTGGTGCGCAATGTAGTTGCGCAATTCCAGCAGATCGTCTCTGAGTCGCCGACGCTGTCGGACGAGTTGCGGACCATTGCCGCGAATATCGAAGAGCCGGGCAGATTGGTGGATTTCATCGCCTCATCCCTGCCTTTTCTCACCACCGACGACAAGCAGGGACTGCTCGAAACCCCGGATGTATTTACGCGCCTGGAACTGTTGAACAAATTGTTGGCCAAGGAGATCGAGGTACAACAGCTTCGCAATAAGATTCAGAGCGAGGTTCAGGACCAGGTGCAGCAGTCGCAGCGCGACTATTACCTGCGCGAGCAGCTCAAAGCCATCCAGAAAGAACTAGGCGAGCAGGACGAGGGGCAGCGCGAGATCGACGAGCTGCGCAAGAAGATCGACGAAGCCGGCATGCCCGAGGACGTGAAAAAGGAGGCAATCAAGGAGCTCACGCGGCTTTCTCGGATGTCTCCGATGGCCGCCGACTACTCGCTCACACGGAACTACATCGAATGGCTCGCGGTGCTGCCGTGGTCCAAGAGCTCCGGCACCAAGATCGACATCGGCAAAGCCCGGGAGATCCTGGACGAGGATCACTATGAACTGAAGAAGGTGAAGGACCGCATCCTCGATTACCTGAGCGTACTTGAGCTGAAACCCGACATGAAGGGGCCGATCCTTTGCTTCGTTGGACCTCCTGGCGTGGGCAAAACCAGCCTCGGCCGGTCGATCGCCAGGGCGCTGGGCCGCAAGTTCCAGCGCATCTCGCTGGGCGGCATGCACGACGAGGCGGAGATTCGCGGCCATCGCCGGACGTATATCGGCGCATTGCCGGGCCAGATTATCCAGAGCATCCGCCGGGCGGAAACCAACGACCCGGTAATCATGCTCGACGAGATCGACAAGCTCGGCCGCGACTTCCGGGGAGACCCGGCCTCGGCCTTGCTCGAAACGCTCGATCCGGAGCAGAACAACACGTTCCGCGATAACTATCTGGACGTGCCGTTCGACTTGTCGAAGGTGCTCTTTATCTGCACGGCGAACATGCTCGATCCGGTTCCAGCGCCGCTTTTGGATCGGATGGAAATCATCCCGCTCCAGGGCTACAGCGAGGAAGAGAAGCTGCACATCGCGAAGCGCTACCTGGTTCCGCGCCAGATCAAGGAGAACGGAATCACGACGGAGCAGATCGAGTTTCCTGACGATGCGATCCGCCACCTGGTGCGCCACTACACGCGCGAGGCCGGTGTCCGCAAGCTGGAGCAGGTGATCGGCACGGTTTGCCGCAAAGAGGCGCGGCGTCTGGTGGAAGGGAAGACGGAAAAACTCGTCGTGTCTACCGAGACCCTGCGCGAGTTCCTGGGCGGCATTCAGGTGCGCGTCGAGACCGAAGTTGCCGAGCGCGTGAAGCGTCCTGGCGTCGCGGTGGGCTTGGCTTGGACTCCTGCCGGCGGCGACATTCTCTTCATCGAGGCCAACAAGATGAAGGGCAATGGCGGCTTCAAGATGACCGGCCAGATCGGTGAGGTAATGCAGGAATCCATGCAGGCCGCGCTGACCTGGGTGCGCTCGAACTGCGGGCGTCTCGGGCTGCCGGAGGACTTCAACAAGGATATTGACCTGCACATTCACGTGCCCGCAGGCGCAATCCCGAAAGATGGCCCCTCGGCCGGCGTCACCATGGTTACGGTTCTGGCTTCGCTGCTGACCGAAACTTCGGTGCGTCCGCTGACGGCGATGACGGGCGAGATCACTCTGAGTGGAAACGTGCTTCCCGTAGGCGGCATCAAGGAGAAGTTCCTGGCCGCACGGCGGGCCGGAGTGGAAACCATCATTCTGCCGGCGGAAAATCGCCAGAACGTCGAGGAGGATCTCACGCCGGAGATGGTGGATGGCGTAAACATCCACTACGCCACGCATATCGAAGACGTGCTGGCGGTGGCCCTGCCGCTGCTGCAGACAAAGAAGGCAGCAGAGCCGGCCTCTCCCGAGCTTGTGCAGAGTGAGGCAGCGTAAGATTGCAATCCAATTCCACAAAGGCCGGCAAACCTGCCGGCCTTTTTGTTTGCTGACGAGATTACCGCTCTCTATTCCCTAGTCCCTATTCCCTGTTCTCTGCCTTTCCGCGTCTAACCCGAGAGGCGGTATTCTGGCTCCAGCGATGCAGATACGTGTGATTCCCTTTGGGGTGATCAAGAATTGGCTCGGTGCCGCTCCGGCCATCGTGGAGCTGCGCGACGGCGCGTCGGTCGCGGACCTCCTCAGCCAACTCGCTCCCCGTGTGCCTGGGTCTGCTCTGCGCAGCCTCGCGGTGAGTGTGAACGCCGAATACGCAGCGGCTACCCAGGTGCTTCGCGAGGGCGATGAAGTTGGTCTGCTGCCGCCCGTCTCCGGCGGGAGTGCTTCGCGCTCGGCGAGTCCTGCGCGGATGGCGGGCGATTTGGACGAGAACGCAGACCAGTCGACGATCCTCGCTCTCACCCGCGATCCCATCAACGCCGAAAAACTCGTAGCCGCCGCCAAGCGCGGCGAAGACGGAGCGGTGGTTGTCTTTGATGGCATCGTGCGCAACAACAGCCGTGGCCGCGCCACACTCTATCTCGACTACGAAGCGTATGACGAGATGGCTCTGCGGCAGATGCGCGAGCTCGCCGTAAAGGCTCGCGAGCGCTTCGGCGTTCGCCAGGTCACGATCGTGCACCGCCTCGGCCGGTTGGAGATCGGCGAGACCAGCGTGCTGATCGTGGTCGCTTCGGCACACCGCGCGCAGGCCTTCGACGCCTGCCGCTGGGTGATCGACACGCTCAAGCAGACTGTTCCCATCTGGAAGAAGGAAATCTTTGTCGATGGTGCGATGTGGGCTCCGGGTGAACCGTTTCCGGCCGACATTGCCATAAGCAGCGGAGGCGGGGAGTGATGCGCTTTTCCGCACGACGCGTGGGTACCCCGTCGTTTGCGCATGATGCAAGCAAATGGTGCCGGAATGCCAGGTGCCCCAGGTCCGAATTCTGGGACCTGGGAAAGCAGGTATGCCACTGGACCCTGTTGGCCATATCGCCATTATTTGCCACCGCGCAGACGCCGACCCTGCATGTCGACGTCAAGCTCGTGAATGTCTTCGTCAACGTCACGGACAGCAATGGCGCGATCGTAGGCGGGCTTACGCGCGACGATTTCGCTTTGTTTGAAGATGGCCGTCCGCAGCAGATTGCTCTGTTCGAGCGCCAGTCTGAGATGCCCCTCGATCTGACGCTGGCGATCGATACGAGCGGAAGCGTACGCAAGGATTTAAGCGAAGAGACTGCCGCGTCGCGTCGCTTTGTCCATGCCATTCTGCGCCCGCAGGATCAGATGAGCGTGCTGGAATTCGCTACAACCGTGCATGAATTGACGGCCTTCACCAACAAGGAATCGCAGATCGACCGCGCGCTCGGCGCGCTGCACGCGGACTGGGCCACGGCGCTCTACGATGCCATCTATCTCGGCTCCGAGAGTCTCGGACCCAAGCAGGGCCGCAAGGTATTGGTGGTTGTTTCGGACGGCGACGACACAGCGAAAAATACGACCTACGCGCAGGCACTCGAAGAGGCGCTGCGCAATGAGGTCATGATCTACTCGATCATCGACGTTCCGGTCGAAGCCAGCGCCGGCCGCGACCTTGGCGGCGAGCACGCGCTCATCACGCTCGCCGAGCAGACCGGGGGCAAGTACTACTACGTCGACGAAGGCGGGCTGGACAAAGCCTTTGCACAGGTGAGCGACGACCTGCGCACGCAATACCTGATCGGCTACTATCCGCGGAACCAACTGCCCGGCGTGGTCTTTCACCGGCTGACGGTGACGGTCCCCCGTGCCGCGTCCGGCGCCTTCAATATCCGCCATAAAACGGGATACTATTCGGACTCGTCCACCAAGGAAAACTAGTGCGGCAGTACCGGTTGCTGCTGTGTGATTGCGGCCTCTGACCGCTTGTGCTAGGGTCGATGATGGTACTCCTGGCCTGGGCTGCGGGGTATGACACGACCGGCGGCATGTATCCGCGAGCGGAGCGGATGCGTCTGGAGCGGGCATGAGCCCAGCCCCATTTCACTCCGGATGTTCTCCGGGAGCCGGCGTGGAAAACCGCAATCGCACTGTTGAGGCGAGCCTTTGTCTTCTTCCCGCACGCTGCGCATCCATGAATTGACGGCCGAGGAACGCGCCGTCTACGCCACGCTCAAGCCGGAACGTCTGCCGGAGCATGTCGCGATCATCATGGATGGGAATGGGCGCTGGGCCGGCCGCCGCTCCCTGAAGCGTTTTCTGGGCCATCAGCAAGGCGCCCGCAGTGTGCAACTCGTAACGGAGACGGCATCGCGCATCGGTCTGCCGTGGCTTACGCTCTACGCATTTTCGCTGGAAAACAGCCTCCGCCGTCCGCGCGCCGAGGTCAGTTTTCTGATGCGGCTGCTCAAGAGCTACCTTGAGAGCAACGTGCAACGCATGATGGACAACAACGTGCGCATGCGCTACATCGGCCGCATTCATGATCTGCCGCCTGAAGTGCAGGAAAAGATGCACTGGGTGGAAGAGACCACCGCCCGCAACACCGGAACCACGCTGACGCTGGCCTTGAACTATGGCGGCCGTACCGAACTCGTCGATGCTGTCCGCGGCCTCGTTGCCGAGATGCAGCGCAAGCACATCAGCCCCGACCGCATTACGGAACAGGACATCCACCGCCATCTCTACACGGCGCACATGCCTGATCCGGACCTGCTCATCCGCACCTCGGGCGAGATGCGCATCTCGAATTACCTGCTGTGGCAGATTGCCTACACCGAGATCTACGTCACCGAGCGCCTCTGGCCCGACTTCCGCGGGATTAACCTGCTCGAAGCCATCGCCGACTTCCAGCGCCGCGAGCGCCGCTACGGTGGTTTGGGCGAGGACTGCGGCGAAGTTGAGGAAGACCCCGAGCGAATTCACATCGCGGCGAGCTGAGCGGCGGTATCAGAAGGTCTCGCGACGATTCGGCCTCTCCGGCAGTGTATTCTCTACCCTGGAATGAAACGCGTTCTCACCGCCTTAGTTCTCATCCCCATCGTTCTCGTTCTGGTGTTTCTAGGACCCAAGCAGCACTGGTTGTTTTCGCTCGCCGTGGCTGCTGTGGCCGCGGCGGCCGGATCCGAATACCTGGGCCTGACGCAGAGGATGGGCGCCAAGCCGTCGCATCCGGCAGTCATGGCGGCGCTTGTGGCCTTGTTTGCCGCAAATTTCGAGTGGCCTGACTGGACAACGGGCGCCTTCGGCGTTCTGTGCCTGGCCCTGTTGATTTTCTGCACCTTCCGTGGGCCGGTTGAACGGGTGATGGCTGATACCGCGGCCAGCATCTTCTGCATGTTCTACATCGGGTTCACATTGCTCACGCTCATCAGCCTGCACGAGGAGGCGAACGGTCCCTCGCTGGTGGTCTTTCTGCTCTGCGTGGTGTGGGTGGGTGACTCGACAGCGCTCTACGTGGGCCGGGCTTGGGGCAAACGCAAGCTCGCCCCGAATCTGAGTCCAGGCAAGACCTGGGCTGGCGCCATCGGATCGATGATCGGCAGCCTGATCGCGGCCGGCGCGCTCCTTGAGCTTGCCGCGCAGCTGCAGGCACGCGACCTCGCCGTGCTCGCCTATCCGGATGAGCTCTGGTACTGGCTGGTACTGGCGATCGTTGTCAATGTCGCCGCACAGATAGGCGATCTGGCCGAGTCGGCGCTGAAGCGCTCTGCGGGCGTGAAGGATTCTGGCAGCCTGCTGCCCGGTCACGGAGGCATTCTTGACCGTATCGACGCGCTACTTGTAGCTGCGCCGGTGCTGTGGTATGCCCAGGTGATTCATCAACGGTTCTAATCGGCAGATTTTAAGGAAGATTCCATTATCTTGAAAAAACTTGCCATCCTCGGTTCCACTGGCTCGATCGGCCAGAGCACACTGTCTATTGTCGAACAGTTTCCCGAGCGCTATTCGGTCGCGGCGCTGGCCTGCGGCCGCAATCTGGACGAGGCCTTTGCGCAGGCCATGCGCTGGCGTCCCAAAGTCGTTTCGATGGCCACCGAAGAGCTGGCCGGGGCATTGGCGACGCGATTAAGAGAGGCCGGGGCTACAGGCATTGAGGTCGTGTACGGCACGGCGGGAACAGTAGCCTGCTCCACGCTGCCAGAGGCAGATTTCGTTGTCTCGGCGATTGTCGGTGTTGCCGGCCTCGAGGCCACCCATGCCGCCATCTTGGTCGGCAAACCTGTCGGCCTTGCCAACAAGGAGTGCATGGTCGCTGCGGGCGAGATCCTTACCCAGGCGGCGCGTGAGCGCAAAGTGCCCATCCTGCCCATCGACAGCGAGCACAATGCCGTGCACCAATGCCTGCGCGTTGGCGCGCACAAAGAAGTGAAGACGATCTGGCTTACCGCTTCAGGAGGCCCCTTCCGGCAGACGCCTCTCGAACAGTTTGCTTCCATCACGCCCGAACAGGCGCTGAAGCACCCTACCTGGGTGATGGGCCGGCGCATCACCATCGACTCGGCCACCATGTTGAATAAGGGCTTAGAGGTCGTCGAGGCCTGCCGGCTCTTCGATGTGCGGCCCAGCCAGGTCCGGGTTACCGTACACCCGCAGTCAACGGTTCATTCCCTGGTCGAATACGTCGACGGCTCGATCCTGGCGCAGATCTCCGTCACGGACATGCGTTTACCGATCCTCTACGCTCTGGCCTATCCTGAGCGCCCGGCTTCCAGCCTGACCTTCGATCTGGCCGCTCTACGGCATCTCGACTTTGAGGAGCCGGATTTTGAACGGTTTCCATGCCTCCGGCTGTCCTTTGAGGCAGCAGAAAAAGGCGGTGCCCATTGCATCGCCCTGAATGCGGCAGACGAAGTGGCTGTCGAGGCATTCCTCGAACGTCGTATCCCCTTTCTCGGCATCCCGCGTACAATTGAAAAGGTGCTCGCATCCACGCCGGAGGCCCATCCCGCTACGATTGCGGGTGTGCTCGCCGCCGACCAGGAGGCGCGTCAAATGGCTCGTGCCCTGCTTGCATAAGCCTTGCCGGCAGCCGGCAAAGGCGCGAAGCCCCGAGGAAATCATCCCGAATTTATGCATGCTTTTCTTGTTTCTGCCGCTGCGTTCATCGTCCTAGTCGGCATCATGGTTGTGGTGCATGAGTTTGGACACTTCCTGGTCGCCAAGCTCTGCGGAGTACGGGTAGAAGCCTTCTCGTTCGGCTTCGGCCCGCGCCTCTTCGGTTTCAAATACGGCGATACCGATTACAAAGTCTGCCTGCTGCCGCTAGGTGGCTTTGTGAAGATGACGGGCGAGAACATGCCCGGCGAGAACATGTCCGTCGAGGGCGCCGACACGGCCACCATCGAGGCGCAAAAAGAAGACCCCGGCGCCTTTACCTCGCATCCGCGCTGGCAGCGTATGTTGATCGGCTTTGCCGGTCCCGCTGCGAATTTTGTGCTCGCGTTCCTGCTCATGGTCTTCTACTTCGGCTGGATCAACGAAGTGCCCTCCGTCGAGGTGAAGACCACCACCATCGAGTGGGTTACTCCCGGCTCGGCAGCCGCGGCGGCTGGGTTGCAGCCGGGCGATGTGTTTCGCCAGTTTGATGGCGTTAGCAACCCCGATTGGGATCAGATCTACACACACACTAAGGTGAACGCCAACCAGTGGGTGCCGGTGACGGTGGAGCGCAATGGCCAGCCGGTCGTACTTTCCGTGCACATCCCTGCCGCAGCCAAGGGCGACGATTTTGATTTGAGTGACGCCGGCATTCTGCCGCAGTTTCTTCCTGGCCCGATCCAGGTGCATGGAGTTGAGCCGAACACGCCCGCCGAACAGGCTGGCCTGCACGCCGGCGACGCCATTGAGGCCGTGGATGGCCACGCTTTTCACACCGTCTCCACGCTGCTCGCCTACATGCAGACGGGCCAGGGCAAACCGCTGGATCTGACGGTCCTGCGCCAGGGCCAAACGCTGCACCTGACCGCACACCCAGCCAAGCTCGATACGTCGTGGAAGCTTGGGTTCGACATCATCCTGCCTCCGTTGCGGAGTCAGCCTCTGCCGCTTGGCGGCGCCGTGAATAAAGCGGTGGGTTTTTGCAAGGATAACTCGACTCTCGTGATGGAAGTGCTGAAACGGCTCTTCACGCATAAGGTCTCGGTCTCGCAACTGCAAGGCCCGGTCGGCATTGCGCGTATGGCCGGCGAAGCGGCGGAGATGAAGGGTTGGTATCCGAAGTTCGATCTCGGCGCGGAGATCAGCCTGCAACTGGGCATGCTGAACCTGCTTCCGTTCCCGATTCTCGACGGCGGCATGATCCTGTTTCTCATCATCGAGAGCGCGCTGCGACATGACATCAACCTGGCCATCAAAGAGCGCATTTACCAGGCGGCCTTTGTGGTGCTGATGATGTTCTTCGTCTTCATCATCTTCAGCGACGTAACCAAGCTGCCGATGTTCACCCACCTCAAGCCGTAAAGACAGGGATCAGGGAACAGAGATCAGGGATCAGTTTTTTCTGCCGGCGCGAGCTGCTAACGCCTGATCTCTTATCCCTGCTCTCTGATCTCCGGAGAGAGAGAATGCCAGTCACCACCCAGGTGAGGGTGCGCTATGCGGAAACTGACCAGATGGGCATTGTCTACTATGCCAACTACCTGGTCTGGTTTGAGATCGGCCGCGTAGAGCTGCTCCGCTCGCTCGGTTTGGCCTACAGCGACCTCGAACGCGATCACAGCCTGATTCTTCCCGTCGTCGATGCACATTGCCGTTATCGTTCACCGGCGCGCTATGACGACGAAATCCTCATTGAAACCAGCCCGTCGCTGCTGCGTGGCTCAGTGCTCAAGTTCGCTTATAAAATTTACCGCGCACCCGACCAAAAGAAAAAAGAGCGTGAGCTCCTGGCCGAGGGAGAAACGGTGCACGTGGTCTGCGACGGCCAGCTGCAGCGCATGCCCTTGCCGTCCGCCTACGAGGCTGCGCTGCGGAAGATGATGGCGGAGAAATAACGCGTTGCTAATATGGCATCTCGGAAGTTCATCGCATAAATCGAAGTCCCGAACCGCAGATCCTTCGACTCGTTTGCCGCGAAACACGCGGCAAACTCGCTCAGGATGACAGCAGAGGTTTTGTTGCGAACTTCGGACTCTACGCCCAGGCGCTGAGACACGTTGCCAGATTGTAAGCGGCCATCGCCTTGTTGCCGTACCACGCAGCTTTATTCAAGACTCCCGCGTTGTGGCGCACGTGCATCGCCATGCCATCAATGTAAAACGGGGAGGCATTGATGAAGGCAACGGCACGTTCCAACACTGGATCGATATGTTCCCGCTTCATGAACTCAACCTTATCCATCCAACCCACCTCGCCGAACTGGACGTGCCGCCAGTTGTTTGCCGTGAACGGAGTGTAGGGCTTCAGGTCGGTGGTTCGAACCAGGGAGACGAGCTCACTCGTATCGGAGCAGCACAGCATGTAGCAGCCAAGCAGCGGATACGCCTCGAAGAGCTGCAACCCAAAGTTGTCCGGTGAGGCAAGAAGCTTGTTGGCGCGGTGTGTTTCTGCCAGCTCGCGCGCAAATAGATAGAGCTGTTGTACCAGTTTGGCAAGATTCGAGACCGCGCCGATGACCGCGGAAGACGCGGTTCCGGCATCGACAAAGTGCGCAGCGCCGCGTGCCGCAAAATCAGCAGTCTGGATCGAAGCCTTCAACGATGCCTGGGTTGTATTGCGGTCCAGCATGAGCTCCAGCGCCTTGAGAGCCGCGGCAATGTCTGTGGCTCCGGAGAGATAGCTGGAGTGTGTCTGCGTCTCGCATTCCTGCCACAGCGCCTGTGCGGCGCGGCCCCAGTAGTAGAGCATCTGCGCGCCGCTCTTGACGAGCGAGATGATCGGCATCGCGTCGGCGATGAGCGCCGGCATGCTGGTTCCTAAAAGCGACAGAGCGGGGCCGGAGTTGCCTCCATGGAAAAGCGCGGAGATCATCTGCTGAAAGGCGACTCCCTCCGCTCCCGCCGAGAGGGCGAATTGCGCGCCGGTGACCGCGCCGGATGAGGTGCTGCGCGCCCATGCGTTGTTTTCTGCGTGTTCTTTTTTGACGTCCAGAATTCCTGCGCGGTCGGGGCGGAATGGTACAGGACCTTTTCCTCTGATATCGGGCTTGTGCGGCGAAGATGCTCCTGATTTCAAGCTGCGGATCGCCTTCATCGCATCGCGGATTGGATCGCCCGCCTTCCAGAGAATGCTCTTCCCCCGGAAGATGGCCTCTACACGCTTCCGGCGTTCCTCCTCTTGCCAGAGAAAGATCTGTTTATCCGCTTCGGTGAACTGCTTCTGCTGCGACACCGACTGCATCAGGTTGGTAACGGCTCCGCCCTTATTGCGGGAACTGTTGCGCGCATCGCCGCCTGGGCATGTGCGTCCCCAGATCTGCAGCGCCTGGCGGATGCGGCTCAGGTACTTATCGCGTTCTGCGGGATTTTTGTTGCTTTCATAGGCCCCGATGGCCGTATCGAGGTCGCGCAGCTGCGGGCTGCGCACATACATCGCGCCAAGATTGGTCTGTGCGAGCCAATCTCGTAACTTCGGAGGCTCCATCGCGCGTTCTCCGTTGCACTGCCTTGAGAGGCCCAGATTCCAGTTTCGGGGAGGGGTCTTCAGAATAAACCCTCAGCCGCATCGCTTAGCGATGGGAACCGTACCTTGCGAGGTACCGACGTACCGATTTGCGCGCAGGAGACGAGGGCAGCTTGTACGGAAGGGAATAGAGATACAGTTCAGCGCTGCACAATGGCCAGCACGAACCCGTCATAGCCCTTGATGCCGACGCTCTGGAGCGCGGTCGCGCTGAGCCGCGGCTCGGCCGCCAGCATCTCCATCATGCGGCGTGTGCCCTGGATATCGGGATCTGTGCTGTCCGCGTCGACGACTTTCCCGTCGCGCACCACATTGTCTACGAAGATCAGCGAGCCGGGGCGCGAGAGCTTCAGCGCCCATTCGAGATACTGCGGATTGCTCCGCTTGTCGGCATCGACAAAAACGAGATCGAAGGGACCAGCGCCGGAGGATTCGAGCACCGGCAAGGAGTCGAGCGCTCGGCCCACGCGTATATCAACGCGATCGAGCAGGCCGGCGTGTTCGAGGTTCTTGCGCGCTACTTCGGCATGCTTGGGATTGAATTCGAGCGTAACGATGCGCCCGCCTTCGGGTAACGCGCGGGCTATCCAGATGGTGCTGTAGCCGCCGAGTGTGCCGATCTCCAGCACGCGGCGCGCCTGCGTTAGCTGTACCAGCAGATGAAGAAACTTGCCCTGCAGCGGCGAAACATCGATCGCCGGCAGCTCCGCCGCCTGGTTTGCAGCAAGTGCGGCCTCAAGCTTTGCGTCCGCTGGTGCGAGCAGGTCTTCGAAGTAACGGTCGACGGCGACCCACGCCGGTTCGGCTTGCTTGAGATTGCTGCGCGGCCGATCGCCTGTTTGGGATTTTGTGGACTTCGTCGCGGCCATCTACTTCTCCCGCGCCACCACGAAATCGGGAACCCAGAGCAGAGCGCGCTTGAAGTCGGAGTCCCGGAAGGAAGAAAGCGCCTGGCGCGACTGCTCCGCGTAGCGATACGCGGCGGCCATTGCGTACTCTACGGAGCCGTTGCGGAGCAGAATCTCCTGAATCTCTTGTCGGCTTACATTCTCGAAGCTGCGATCGTCGAGCACGCGCTGAATCGCCTTGCGATCCGACGCCATGCCGTGGTCGAAGGCGTGAATCACCGCAAGCGTCGCCTTGCCTTCGCGCAGATCGCTGGCAACCGGCTTGCCCAGGACCTCTTCGGTCGCTGTCAGATCGAGCACATCATCGACGATCTGGAAGGCCAGCCCTACAGCGCGTCCGTATGCCCCCAGGTTCGCCTCTTCGGCCTCGGTTGCGCGGGCAAGCACGGATCCTAGACGCATCGAGACCGAAAAAAGACACGCTGTTTTGCGGAAGATCAGGTCGTAGTACTCGGCTTCGGAGACAGCCTTGCCCAGCTTCTGAATCTGCAGCAGCTCACCTTCGACCATCTGCTGCGTGAGGCCGATGAGCAGGTCGAGCACGCGCAGGTTGCGCTCTTCGAGCGCCACCTTGAAGGCCTGCATATAGAGCCAGTCGCCGGCCAGCACGCATTTTTCATTGCCCCAAGTGGTGTTGGCAGAGGGCCTTCCGCGCCGCGTATCGGCTCCATCAATGATGTCGTCGTGCACCAGCGTCGCGGTGTGCACCATCTCGACCACTGCGCCCAGCCGGACGGCTCCCTGGCCGGCATAGCCCAACTGATGCGCGGCCAGCAGCAGCAGAGAAGGCCGGATACGCTTGCCGCCGCCTTCGCGCAGGTACTCGGCAATCTCGGTGATGGTGCTGACGCTCGAGGCGGCGTCACGCGCCAGCTCCTGCTCGATCGCAACCAGATCTTCGCGCAGCAGCTCAAAGACCTCTCTCGCCGTGGCTATGGTCAGTGTGCTCAAGGCTCTCCGATTCTTACATCGATTTCGTAAAACCCGACCGGTCTGCTCTTCTGTTTAATTTGTCCGGTAGTTCGTAAACGTGAGTTCCACGCCCAGATCTTTGCCGCGCAGCAGGGCAATAATCGCCTGCAACTCGTCGCGGTCTTTGCTCGACACCCGTACCGTATCGCCCTGGATGCTTGCCTGGGCCTTCTTCTTCGAATCCTTGATGAGCTTGACGATCTCTTTGGCCCGTTCAGAGGGAATGCCCTGCTGCAGGCTGATCTTCTGGCGCACGCTCTGACCGGCTGCAGGCTCGATCTTGCCGTATGTAAGATTCTTGAGCGAGACGCCGCGCTTCACCAGTTTCTGCCCCAGGATCTCCCTGACAGCTTCGAGCTTGTACTCGCCGGCCGACGCCAGTTGGATGGTATCGCTGCCTTCAAGCTTGATTTCAGAGTGCGAATCCTTCAGGTCGAAGCGCTGATGAATCTCCTTGAGCGCCTGGTCAATCGCGTTGCGCACTTCCTGGATGTCGACCTTGCTGACGATATCGAATGAGTTGTCCTGAGCCATCTCTCTGTTCCTCGGGGCCTGGAAAAACGCCGCTGTACGCAGTACCAGTTTCACACGTCTGGGGTGAGGTGAAACAGCCGGTAGAAGTTTTTCGTGGTCGCCGACCCGATTTCGTTTTCATCGACTTTGAGCAGCTCAGCCAGGATGCGCGCCGTTTCTGTCACGGAGGCCGGCTCATTGCGCTTGCCGCGGCGATCTGCGGGAGCCAGCCACGGAGCGTCCGTTTCCACCAATACGCCATCCAGCGGCAGCCGGGCGGCTACATCGCGCAGCGGCTGAGCTTTGGGATACGTAAGATTGCCGGCAAAGGAGACGAGAAATCCCAGATCGAGAGACCGCCGCGCTTCCTCCCATCCGCCGCTGAAGCAGTGCATGATGCCGCCCAGGCCGGTGGGCTGCCAATGCTCTTCGAGGACCTCGAAGAGATGGTCCCAGGCATCGGTCGCGTCATCTTTCGGCCGGCAGTGGATCAGGATGGGCCGCTTGCGTGCCGCCGCGATCTCGAGCTGGCGGATCAGTCCCTGGCGCTGCACATCGTGCGGAGCACCTTCATGGTAATAGTCGAGACCGATCTCACCGCAGGCGATGACCTCGGGCTCTGCCAGCAGGCCGTCGAGTTTGGTGAGAACGTCGTCGTCGATCTCCGGCGTATTGTGCGGATAGACGCCTGCGCTCGCGTAAAGTCGCGGTATCCTCGGCTTGCCGTTGAAGGCGCGGCAGATTTCGAAGGCCTGATGCATTTCCGCCGCTCGTTCGCCGATGCCGATCGAGAGCACTGCGCCCACGCCCGCCTCAAAGGCGCGCTGCAGCATGGCTGCACGGTCCTCGGCGTAGCGCTCGCTGTCTAAGTGGGCATGAGAATCGATTAGCAAAGATGGAGCTCCGAATCGTAATGCAGAAGAATCAGGCGAGCATCAACCGCCGTTTCGAGATGTTCCGAGCGGCAACCGGCACGTTACTTCAGCCGTGCTCCTAGGGGTACTTCTTCAAGGAACCCAGCCAGCACCGGCGCGCCGCCTTCGAGTGAAGCGGCCAGCAGCATGCCGTTCGACTCGAGTCCGCGCATCTTGCGCGGCGCCAGATTCGCCACAATCACGATCTTGCGCCCGATCAGCGTCTCCGGCTCGTAGTGCTGCGCAATGCCGGCCAGAATCTGCCGCTTTTCGTAGCCGAGATCGACCTCCAGCCGCAGCAGCTTGTCCGCCTTGGGCACGCGCTCGGCAACCAGGATCTGCGCCACACGCAGGTCGGCTTTGGCGAAATCGTCGATGGAAATATACTGCGGCTCGGACGCAGTCGCTGGCGGTGCTAGCGGCGCGCCTTCCGGCGCGGCTGCAGGAACGGTGCTTAACCGGCTGCTTGCCTGATCGGCGGGAACAGGGTCTACCTTTGCTGTCACCTGCGGCTTGTTCGGATCATGAGGAACCACCGTTGTCGGCGTCAGCGCCTCGTTCGCCCTGACATCGGCCGTATTCGTCACGGTTGTCGGAGCCACGGAAGGCGAGGCCGTCGCCGGTCCCGGCGCAATGACGTCGTTCTTGCCCGCAGCTTCGACCGCACTGCGATTGTTCTGGTCCTCAAGGTTCTGCATACGCTCGATTGCATCCTTCTCCGCGCGGGGAAACAGCGGCGCCGGCTCGCCAAACTTCGTTCCTGCCTTCAATCCGCCCCACGCGAGATTCCTTAAAAACGCCTGTTGAGCCGCATCGCCGATCTCGCCCAGACCCAACTGCCGCCATACCTTCGCAGCCGCATCCGGCAGTACGGGATAAACCAACGCAGTGATGATGCGGATCGCCTCTGCTGCCGTGCCGAGCACGCGCGCCTGAAGCTTTTGATGCTCGTTCTCGTCGCGGTCGGCCGGCTTTTTCCAGGGCGCGTTCGCCGTCAGGTAGCCATCGGTCTCGGCGATGAAGGCCCAGAGGCCCTTCAGCGTCTCGGAGAAGTTCAACTCGTCAAAGCCCGGCTCAAAGGAAGCGATCGCATTCTGCGCGCTCACACGCAAGGCCATTTCGGCCTGAGTCTCCGCGCCCGTCTCCGGCACCACGCCGCCAAAGTACTTGTGCACCATGTTGACGACACGGCTCACCAGATTCCCATAGCCGTTGGCCAGGTCGCCGTTGTACCGTTGCACAAGAGCATCGAAAGAAAAATTCCCATCCTGCCCGAAGGGAATCTCGCGCATTAAGAAGTAACGAAGAGCGTCGGCACCTAAAACGGCGTGAACCGTTTCTGCGCGCACAATGTTGCCGCGCGACTTCGACATCTTGCCCTGGTCGAAGAGCAGCCAGCCGTTGGCGCGCACCGAACGCGGCACCGGAACGCCCGCAGCCATGAGAAATGCCGGCCAGTAGACGCAGTGGAACCGGCTGATCTCTTTGCCGATCAGGTGCATGTCCGCCGGCCAGAATTTCTCGAATTTCTTCTGGTCTTTTGGATCGTCGGAGCCGTATCCAATAGCGGTGATGTAGTTCGCCAGCGCATCCAGCCACACGTAGATCACGTGCTTTTCGTCACCCGGAACCGGAATGCCCCACGAGATGCTGGTGCGGCTGATCGAGAGATCCTTGAGGCCGCTGCGCACAAAGCTGATCACCTCGCGCCGCGTTGACTCCGGCGCCATGAAGCCGGGATTTTCTTCGTAGAACTCGAGCAGTTTGCGCTCAAAAGCCGAGAGCTTGAAGAAATAGTTCTCCTCGCTCACCGTCTCGGTCATGCGGCCGCAGTCGGGGCATGGTGTGCCGGGCGGCACATCGACCCAGGCCTCATCCGAGACGCAGTACTGGCCGGTGTACGAGCCCTCGTAGATAAATCCTCTGTCCCGCAGAGTCGCAAAGAGCTTCTGCACGCCGCGCTTGTGCCGCTCTTCGGTGGTGCGGATGAAGTCGTCGTAAGTGAGGCCCAGCTGGTCCCACAGACCGCGAAACTCAGCGGCTATCCTGGTCGTGAACTCTTGTGGCGTACAGCCGGCCTGCTTGGCTGAGCGCTCAATCTTCTGTCCGTGCTCGTCGGTGCCGGTGAGAAACCACGTCTCGATGCCCAGTGCACGCTTGCGCCGCGCAATCGCATCGCACACGATCGTGGAGTAGGCGTGGCCCAGGTGCGGCCGCGCATTCACGTAGTAGATCGGCGTGGTGAGGTAATAGCGATTGGAACTGGAAGCTGGATCGGCCATGAATGGGTTGTTGCTTCGGCCACAGACCCGAGTGGCAGGTCGAAGCCCAGAGGCAATCACCACTTCATTTTACGGCATCGACACAGCGCATCGCCGCGCACAGGCCTGCAGAGGAAGACGTGCCGCAGACCCACACTCGTTTTTCTCCGATATGCTTACCGTACGGCCAGTGTGTAGCCGGTTGCGGACTTCGCGATGTCATATACGCCGTAGTCGCAACTGAAGACGGTCCATGCCTCGTCCGTAGCTGCGGCGTCGGTTGTCGACGTCCAGTAGTACTGATTGGCGACAAGATTCGAGAAGATCGCGGCCTGAAAGAGCGACTGGTCAGAATTGAGGAACGTGTAATCCAGATAGTCGGCCTCATTGTTCTGGTTTCGATCTGCCAGGCTTTGCATCTCTTTCCGGTTCGGCATGCGCCAACTGCCCGCAGCTGATCCGTCTGTCAGTCCGCACTGGCCGCTGGCCAGCGTGCGTACAACTGCAACCGCTGTCGCCCAATCGCCCTGGATGCAACTGGCCTGCTTCAGCCAGGTGAGGCCTGTCACCGTGTCGGTGAAGGTGCCATTGTTGTTTTGAA